>Ga0207686_10000018_pt1 | contig 189717 bp, 138 predicted proteins | sample KBSM24metaG_FD_184396 | JGI IMG/M metagenome (GOLD analysis project Ga0207686, IMG submission 184396) | Miscanthus rhizosphere microbial communities from Kellogg Biological Station, Michigan, USA - KBS M2-4 metaG (SPAdes) (version 2) | ecosystem: Host-associated > Plants > Roots > Rhizosphere... | reverse complement strand
GAAAGGCGTTTCTCTGTGCCTCTGTGAAAATCTCTGTGTCTCTGTGGTGAAATTACTCAAGAAAACACTCACCACAGAGGCACAGAGATCGCACAGAGGCACGGAGATCAATTTCTCCGACAGACTCCTCCGGGGTGCGGGTCATAATGGACTTTTCCGGTGGTCTTCGCGGACTCCGACCACCGGCTACTTTCTTACAACCCTTCGGCTTGCGCTGTGGTGAGTCAAGTATATCAGTGCCGTTAAAACGGTTCCGCGTTTCTTGTCGTCGTTCGACACCGGGCTAAAGCCCGGTGTGAATGAGATGTCACAGTTTCCGGTTTTTCAGAGAATGCCGCTCGTCTTCAAAATAATCCTGAAGCCTAGTATCCTTCTGCATACACGGCAGGTTCAGTTCCTGAATCAGGCAGACGTGATACGGTTCGTGATCTCTTACTCAGCAGCAGGGAGAAACAATGGAACGTAAATCAGCATCCGATTATCCGCAGGAGTTGTTAGACCTGTTTCACGAGTATCAGCACGGCGACATCGACCGCCGCGCTTTTCTCGATCGCGCCGTCAAGTTTGCGGTCGGCGGCCTGACCGTCGCGGCAATTTACGAGAGCATGACTCCGAACTTCGCCTGGGCTCAGCAGGTGCCGCCGGATGATAAGCGAATTAAAGTGGGCTACGAAGTGGTGCAGTCGCCGGCCGGCAACGGCACAATTAAAGGCTATCTGGCGCGCCCGGCAAAAGATGGAAAATTGCCAGTCGTGCTCGTCATTCACGAGAACCGCGGACTCAATCCCTACATCGAGGACGTTGCGCGTCGTTTTGCGCTCGCCAATTTCATCGCCTTTGCGCCCGATGGATTGACTTCGGTCGGCGGTTATCCGGGTAATGAGGACAAGGCTCGTGAAGTCTTTCGCAACGTGGATGGCAAAAAGATGACTGAAGATTTCGTGGCGGCGGCCAGGTGGCTCAAAGCACGTAAAGACTCCACGGGAAAAATGGGTGCGGTGGGCTTTTGTTTCGGTGGCGGGATGGTAAATCAATTGGCCGTGATCCTGGGCACTGATCTAAAGGCCGGCGTTCCGTTTTATGGCCGCCAGGCAGGTGTAGATGATGTACCTAAGATCTCGGCGCCGCTGTTGCTGCAATACGCCGGCAACGATCAGGGCGTCAACGCGGGCATCGCGAACTATGAAGCAGCGCTCAAGGCCAACAACAAGGTTTATACGGTGCACATTTATGAGGGTACGCAGCACGGCTTCCACAACGACACGACGCCGCGTTATGACGAAGCTGCCGCCAAACTGGCGTGGACCCGGACTCTCGATTTCTTCAATAAATATCTCCGGTAGAAATTGTTACTTCGCCGGCGGACTGAACCTGGAATCTTCGATCGGAACATTCTGTTTGATCTCGAGGATCTTTCGGCCCCAACTCCGTCCCGGAAAAGACCAGCGGATCATAAAAGGCTGCTTGACGCCATCGGTTTCGCGGAAATCCTCGTAGTCTGTTTGGAGTGGAAACTTGCCCAGCAGGGTATCAGATTCCACATAACGCCGGACCATAAGCCCGGTCCGTACATCAAAGTAGAGTTTTTCCGGAACCCCGCCTGGCGGCGTCGCCTCAATGACATAAACCTCAGAGTCATTGACGTTCGCCCGGCCGGTCAATTTTAGCTTCGGGTAGACGGCGTCCAGCCTCAGTTCGCTGTTGAAAACCGAGTCGTTCTTTAATTGGCTTACAACCTGACCCGGCAGAGGCATCACGCCACCTTTACTGCTGTGTCCCCACGCTGTTGTTCCATCAAAACCATTGCTGAAGACTATGTCGGGATAGCTGGTGATGGTCAGGATCTTGTCGGGCGCCTTCTGATAGACCTCTTCCGGAACCAGGACCCCGTCCGCACCGATGCGAGAACCTTTCGCGACCCGCGTGGTTATCCGGGCCAGAGATTCAGCGCCGCCGAGGGCCTCGACGTAGCGACCCAGTATCTCTTTCACCGTCGGGAGTGGAGGCTCAGGCCTGGCAGGCGAACCGGGAGCCCAGGGGTTCTGCCCAATGACCGGGACGGAAACCGGCTTTGGGTTCCCGCGATGACAGGTGAAGCAAGTCACCGTGCGCTCGCCGCTGAAGCTTGTTTTGTTTAGGTCGAGCACCATTTGGATCATCCGACGCGCGACGATCTTTGTGGGCTTGTCATCTTTGTCAAACGGGTTGACGTGACAATGATTGCACTTGACGCCGAGCGAGCCGGCGATAAAGGCCATGGTTGGCTCCAATTGCGTGGCCGGCATTCCTTTAAGAATTTGAATGTTCTTGAATCGCTGATCGGTAGTTTGCGAGGCAGTTGGTTGCTGCGCCTGTGAAGTTGTAATCAGGATTAATCCGGCCGTCAGGATAAGAAGTAATGAGATTGAACGCATGATGGTCGTGCTCCCTCTTAATTGATGTCCGGACGTCTGCCCGATACTTCTGTGTCAGAACCGCGAGCGTTAGCGACCGGATCAGGAGGAACCTTAGAAACCCAGCCGGACTTCTTGATCCGGTCGCTACCGCTCGCGGTTCTGACACTTCGACTTACCTCGGCCTTCCGCATCCGGGTCAGTTGGTCCTCGTTGCGCAGAGTGTTCGCTCCGACTCGGGATTCAGACCTCTCGACTTGAACTGCAACAATTGCTTGCCGTGTTGCCGGTCAAAATTTGCTTCGCCATGAAACTGTTTCACGAAGAACGACGTTTCGGAAGTTGGAAACAACTCAACTTTCTGCCCGGCGCACTCGGCGGTCAGCCGTCCAGCTTCGTTACGAACAACGATGGCCAGATCGGGAATACGATCGTCGCGGTAAAGACCGGCGTAGCTGTCGTAGAGAGATGGATCAACCGCAATAATTTTCTTGAGACACTTCTCGAGCGTTGCATACTCAAACAAAACCTCGAATCCAAGCTTTTGGTTTAAGGCCAGGATTGCTGACTGAAGACGTTGGTTAAATGCCTGAACGACCTGGTATCCCTGCGACTGCGCATAGAGGATCGCCTGCGTTTTCAAAGCGGTTGCGACGCCCAGACCGCGGCATTCTCGCTTCACACCGGTGAAACCCGAAGTGACCGCTCCAGGCATCGAGTCGAACAGGCTGACGTCACTGACGCCAATGTATTCGTCTCCGCGTTTGGCAATGAAATATCCGGCGGGCAGAACATAGGCCATGTTCAGCCACATCTCAGCCTCGCGCGCGTTGTAACTGGGCGGCGTCAAAGGCGAACGCGCCGGATCGTCGCGCTGCACAAGTGTCGTTAGCTCGTAGAGCATTTCCGCGCACCTGTTATTTCGCGTCCGTTCCTCTGCCAGCGTGCAAATCGAAATCCCGTGCCGGTGCAAGCCGCTGACCATCGCGGACAGAGCGGGCGGTGGCTCGTATTTCCCAAGGTCCAACCGTAAATCCAGGAGTCGCGACGTTTCCGCGAATCCATGTTTCTTCAGGAAAGTTAACAGCTGGATCTCTGAAACATTTCGCCGGCACGACACCGTTACTGCTCCAGCTTCGTTCAAATCGTTTGTGAGTTGTTCGATCAGCACTTCACCCGCCCCAAGTTTCAACCAGCCTGGATCGGCCAAAAGCAGCAGCCGGTACTTCGGTAGATAAATGGTTTGCTCAACCGCACCGTAGGCCAGAATGTGTCTGGTCCGGCCATCTTCAACCACATACTGTTTACGGAAATAGCGGGAATCGTCGAATTGTTGCCGCCGCCGCACCCAGGATTTGTGAGTCAGGTGATCCCGATCTGTTTGCGAAGCTATGGTATGAATCGGTTTCCAGTCGTCTTCACTAAAGGGGCGCAGACGAGTCTTCACCTGATTTGAGAACTGCCGATTTCTCGATGGACGTCGTTTGTGCAAATCAACCTTGAATGACTCAACCACGCTTTGCTTCAGTCTCTGTCGCGCAGAATAGAGACGCTTATTCACCGTAGACACAGGGGCCTCGAGAAACTCAGCGATGTCCGCCTGCGTGAATCCATTTACGTAGAACAGAGTCGTCACCAGTCTTTCGTTTTCCGGCAAACCCTTGATGGCCTGAAGGACTTTTGTCAGCAACTCCTGCTTCTCAGCGGAACGGTCCGGACCCGGCTCGTTTGATTTGGCTGCGGCGCCGGCTTCCAGCAGATCTATTTTCAGACGCTGGGCCCGAGTGAACCGATTGCACTGGCTCTGGACAATGCGTTTGAGCCAGCCGCCAAATGCCGCTGGTTCGCGGAGCTGAGAGAGTTTTTGCCAGGCAACTACGAATGCTTCCTGCGCCGCGTCTTCAGCCAGGCACGCATCACCCAGCACCGCAAAGGCACAGCCAAAGGCCATGTCCTGAAATCGGCTGACGAGATCGCCAAACGCCTCGTGTCTTAGCTGCAGCGAACTGACAGGATCAGTTGCCGTTTTTACAATTTCCTGAATTTCCTTCACGTGAAGGTCCCATGCTCTCTCTGCTCACATCTAATAAGAGCCAGAATCTTGACCTGACCTTACCAAAAATTATGCCGAAAGCTGCTGGTCCGAGTGATTTCAGTCGGCCAAAGCTTTTGATGGATTGCTGAAACATGTTTGGCGATTCTTCATGGTTGGCTCGGTAGTCTTAATCCAGCCCAGGCGTAAACAGGGTGTGTCAGAACCGCGAGCGGTAGCGACCGGATCAGAAAGAACCGCGAACTTCATCTCGGTCCGGTTCGCTCTAATTCTTTTCCGCGAGGTTTCGTTGTTGATTCGAGGAGGCTCCCTGATCCGGTCGCTATCGCTCGCGGTTCTGACACACCCTCTAAACGCCTGGGCTACGGAAAAGTCATTCAACTTAGGACTGCCCTGGTAGGTTAATCTTGACATTGGATTGACGCATTAGTTAAGTTGGCATCGGACACGTAACCGAGAACATGCACGACACACATCGTTGCTACATTTTTACTTTTACCTACCGCTTCTTCTTTGTGAAGGAGCGGACTGGTGAGACGTGTCAGGGCACCGTGGTTATGTAAAGCCGAGCCAAAAGACTTCAGTCAAAACCAGCCGCGACCTTCCAAAAAGGGCGGCTGGTTTCTTTTTGGCGGTACGCACGCTTCCGACGTGCTGGTGAGATTTTTTCTGAAAAGGAATCAAGACACATGGGACTCGAAAATTGGCGCAGCCAGATAAACGCTTTGGATGACGATCTGCTTCGTTTGCTAAATCAGCGTGCAGAACTGGCCCTGAGAGTAGGCGAGTCGAAAAAGGACTCCGGCCTTTCGGTATGCGATCACACACGTGAGCGCGAAGTTACCGAGCGAATGTGCTCGATTAACGAAGGGCCGCTCGACGATCGGGCAGTTGTGGAACTCTTTCGGGCCATCATTCATGAATCGCGTCGTATTCAGAACCGGACGATAAATCGAGACGGGGAAGAGAAGCTGCAACCTCTTGCGTCGCAAATAAATTCTCGCGTGGCGTTCCAGGGAGAGCCCGGCGCGTTTAGTGAAGCAGCTGCCCTCAAGCTTTTGGGCGAAGAGGTTGTGCTCGTGCCACGGCCCACGTTCGAGTCCCTGTTCACCGCGATTAGCGAACACGCCGCGGATCAGATTTTGGCGCCGATTGAAAACAGTCTCGCCGGTTTCGTTCATGCCTGTTTTGATCAACTTCTGGACAGCAACCTGTATGTGTCCGCCGAAGTGATTATTCCGATCAGTCACTATCTGATTGGTTGTCCGGGATCATCATTTGAATCGATCAGAACCGTGGAGTCGCACCCGGTTGCGCTCGAACAATGCCGGCGTTTTCTCGAGACAAATCCGCAAATCCGGCGAGTGGTTGCGGACGATACAGCCGGAAGCGTGGCCAGTGTCGTTAACGCCGGCGACGTGACTCGGGCGGCGATCGCGGGTCAGCGCGCAGCTGAACGCTATGGTGGAGTAATTCTGCGGGAGCATCTGGAAGACAGCAGCGAAAATTACACGCGCTTCTTTCTGCTCTCGACTTCCGCTGAGTTCGCGCCAGACGCTGACAAGACGTCTCTGACCATTGAACTTCCGCATCAGCCGGGTGCGCTGCATCAAGCGCTGGAGCCTTTTGCGAGACGCGGAATCGATCTCCTGAAGATTGAGGGTCGTCCGGTTAAGGGCCGTCCCTGGGAATATTGCTTCTATCTTGAGTTGCGCGGCACTGCCGGCGATGACGACGTCACTGAGGCGCTGACGGAATTACATAAACAACGAGTCGAAACGCGAATGCTCGGATGCTACCGGTCAGCGCCGGTGCCTTCGAGTTAGCGGTACGCACGCCTCTGGCGTGCCTATCGCGGGGCCACGAAGCACGCCGGAGGCGTGCGTACCGAGTGAAGGCAAAACAATCATGATTCTAATACTAACGCCCAATATCGCACCCGACAGTGACGTCTACCGGCAATTGCTGGATCGCCTGTCGCGTCTGCCGAATATTCGACTCCGCGTTCACCGCGAAGAAGGCGCCGAGCAATCGATCACTGAGGTTTACCTGATCGGCAATACGTCCGCAATTGCGGTAGAAAACATGATTGCACTGCCGGGTGTTGAGCGGGTGGTGCGCGTCTCGGAAGAATATCGTGTACTCGGCCGGCACCGAGACGATCATCGCAGCGCGCACTTCGATTATCAGGGTCTGAGATTTTCGCAGGACACGCTGCACATTTTCGCCGGACTCTGCGCAGTGGATACCAGGGCGCATGTCGAATCAATGATGAGGGCCCTGCGTGAGCATGGCCAGGTGTGCACGCGCATGGGGGCCTACAAGCCGCGCACCAGTCCGTATTCATTTCAGGGAAAGGGCAAAGATTGTTTGTCCTACGTTTTTGAGTTGGCCGGCAAGTATGGGATCAAGGTCATCGCCATGGAGGTAACTCACGAATCGCACGTAGATGAGATTCGCGCTGCTTTGCTGGACGCGGGATCTCCGACGGGTGTCATACTCCAGATCGGAACACGCAATACACAAAATTTTGAACTGCTCAAAATAATCGGCAGGCAGCAGGAGTTTCCCGTACTGCTCAAGCGCGGTTTTGGTATCACCTTAAGTGAATCACTGCTCGCGGCTGAGTACCTGGCCAGCGAGGGAAATCATAAAGTGGTGTTCGCGCTTCGGGGAGTGAAGTCGAACCTGGGAGATCCGCATCGCAACTTCGTTGATTTCGCTCACGTCCCCGTAGTCAAGCATCTGACCAGAATGCCGGTTTGTATTGATCCATCTCACGCCGTCGGATCGCGCAGCCGTGGACCCGAAGGGATTCTCGACATCATGCATGCGACCGCGCAGGGTGTCATCGCCGGGGCCAATATGATTCTGGCTGACTTTCATCCCGCGCCGGGCGAGGCTCTGGTTGATGGACCGCAGGCCCTGACGCTGGCGGAGTTGCCACACTTTTTAGAGGATGTACGACTTGTCCGGGAGACCTACGTAAAGCGTCTGGCAAATGTACCGCAGGTTGTCCAACCTGCGGCAGGGTTGTGATGCTAAAGCCCCAAAGGGGCTATGTCCTCCAGCCCAGGGTTGCCGCTTCGGCTACCCTGGGTACGCGACTCACCCCAGCGCAACCCGAAGGGTTGCAAGAAAGTAGCCGGTGGTCGGAGTCCGCGAAGACCACCGGAAAAGTCCATTATGACCCGCACCCCGGAGGGGTGCCAGACCTCACAATAGATATAAATCCGCAGATTTCGCAGATTACACAGATTTACTTAATGAGAAATCCTATCGCCGACGCGAAAGCACTAACGCCCCTCCGCTGGTTTTGTTTTTAATCTGCGTAATCTGCGGATAGCACTTCCGGCGGTCTCCGCGGACTCCCAGTGGTCAGATTTAAGCCCAAGGCGAAGCTTTGTGAGGGTAACTACAATCCCTGCCGCTGACAAATTTCGCGGGCCCGATCGCGGGTGACGCGCTCGTCAGGCGAAAGGCTCATGAGTTGTAAGGTCGCGCGCACGCGCTGTTCGGGGAAGAGATCGAGAAACGGGGACTGCTGCAACTGCACTTCGAGCCCCTGCCGGAGCGTGCGATCGAAAACCTCTTCGCCGGTCTGGTTATCGAATTCAGTCAGCAGAATCGTATCCTTGTCGGTTAGCAGAGCAGCACGCGTGTGCTGGAAGTACCAGAACAGGATCGCGGCTCCGGCGATGGCCAGCACTCCGCACAAGACGACCGCGGTCCGCCGGTGTTGCTTGATTTGCTTGACGATGTACTCGGCACTCGAGACTGAATGCGACTCAGTTGCTTGCGCAATTGATTTAGCTCCTGACATCGAGGCCGAGAGTCTCTGATTACTGATCGTGTTCGCCGCGCGCAAATCAACCGGCGCGGTGCGGGCAATCTCAGCATCAACCTCCAGCTTGCGCTTCAGATTCCGCAAATCGATCAGCAAATCTTTCGCTGTTTGATAACGCTCGTCGGGATCTTTTGCCAGCGCCTTGGTGACAATTTCTTCCAGGCGTTCGGGTACCAGCGGGACAAAACCTGATAGCGGCGGCGCCGCTTGTTCCTGAATAGCGATGACCTGCCGGTGGACATCTTTTCCTTCGAAAGGCACGCGCCCGGCAATCATTTCGTAAAGCACCGCACCGAGACTCCAGATGTCGGTGCGATAGTCCACAGTTACCAAACCCGCGGATTGTTCGGGTGACATGTAACTGGTAGTTCCCATAACCACGCCCGGTTCGGTATTTACCATCAATTGAGTGTTCGCTTCGGGATCAACGTCTGGCTCAAGCTCTTTCTCGACGGGTTTTGCCAAACCAAAGTCGAGAACCTTTACGATGTGATCTCGCCGGCGCACCATGATGTTTTCCGGCTTGATGTCGCGATGCACGACGTGTGTTTCATGCGCCGCATCCAAAGCCGCGGCAATTTGCATCGCGATGTCCATGACCTCTTGCAGATTCGTTGGCTGGGTCCGCAGATACTCGCGCAGGGTCACTCCTTCCACGTATTCGGTGACGATGAATCGCGTCGCGCCGTCCTGGCCGAATTCGTAGATCGTGAGAACATTTGGGTGGTTGAGGCCCGAGACGCTCCGCGCTTCCTGAACAAAGCGCTGCATCCGTTTCGGATCAGCAGCGACTTCCGCAGGCAAGAGCTTGATTGCCACAGTGCGGTTCAACTCGCTCGTGTCCTGCGCCAGATACACTTCGCCCATTCCGCCGGCGCCGATTTTCGAGACGATACGGTAGTGGGAGATAGTTGAATCCGGCAGTAGATCTTTAGCCATGATCTATTCGGCTATGCGGAATCATTACCTTCGGTGAAACGCCAGGATCCGCGGTTATGAAAGAATGCTGCCAGGAGAATTTTAGCAGCGCCAGGATATGCGAGCTTCTGTCGAATCGATTTTAGAACAGGTTAGGCGTCAATAACTACCACCGTTTCGGTAGTGGTGCAGATTGGAATAAATAAACGACAAACCTCAGTTTGTCGGCGAAGCCTCGACAGCTAAAGCTTGTCGGACATCAAACTGCACCACTACCTACCGTTTCTAAATTGACGATCGCGACGCGGGGTTTGGTTCAGCCTGAGCCGCGGAGCGGCGTTAGATCTTTAGCCCACGGCGTGAGCCGTGGGTAAGAAGCCAAAATCAACAATCAGCCGCGGAGCGGCGGCACATTGCGGACTGATGCAGTTTGGAAATAAATGTCCGACAAACTTCAGTTTGTCGCCAAGCTTCGACAAGCTAATAAAGCTTGTCGGACATCAAACTGCATCAATACCTACTGTGCGCTATCCCTGGCTTACGCCATGGGATTCAGATATATCACCGCTCCGCGGCTGGGGTCGTTTTTTTAATCCATATCTTCGGCTCCTCACCTGGTGATCGCGTGCTCACCCGTCAGTAGAGCATTAATCTCTCAATCTCCCCGATTTTTCACAGCTTGGCTCAATGATTCTGCAGCGCGACTCCCCAGTACCCGTCCAGCGCCACACCTGTAACTTTTGCCAGTATTTCCGAGCAGGACGCACGGCTAGCCTAAGGCCTAAACGTTTTGGGGTAAGCACCCCAATTGAAGGAAAAGGAGATTCTCAATGAGACCTGTTATTAGAGCAGTAATTCTATGTGTGACTGCGCTGGTGGCCGTCCCCGTAATGGCGCAGGAGACAACTTCTGACACCAACATGCAAATACTGCTCGATAAGGTGAAGGCTGACAAGAAGCTGGTAGTCGCGGCCAACATGGAGCTGAACGATACGGACGGAAAGGCGTTCTGGCCGATCTACGACGCGTTTCAGAAGGATCTGCAGGCTATCAACGATCGTCTGGCCAAGACGATTCTGGCCTACGCCGATGCCTACAACAAGAGCACTTTAACCGACGCGCAGGCAAAACAGTTTAGTGACGAAGCGCTGGCGATTGATCAGGATGAGATTGCCATGCGGAAGACCTACGCCGCCCGGCTCAGCCGCGTGTTGCCAGGAAAGAAGGTGGCGCGTTATCTCCAGGTCGAGAACAAAATCCGCGCCGCGATTCGCTATCAACTGGCTGCCGGCATTCCGCTCGTTCCGTAAATGCTCAGGGTTAAACCCTGGTCCATGTAGAGAATTATTGAACTGAAAGCGAAGGCGGGCTGATGGTGTCACCGTGAAAGGAGGCCCATGACGAAAATTCTGCTGATCGTATTCGCACTGGTCGAAGCGGCCGCCGGCCTGGCGTTGCTGGTCATGCCGGCGGTGGCTGCTTCGTTGGTGTTGGGCGCGCCACTCGATACACCCACTGGGTTGGTTGTGGGCCGCATTGCCGGAGCCGGGCTGCTTTCGTTCGCGATCGTCTGCTGGCAGGTGAGCAATGGCGAACGCGGAGGCGTCGCGACCGGTGCCGTCTCAGCCATGCTGGTTTACAACGCCGCCGCCGCCGCGATTCTGGTGTATGCCGGAGTTCGCTTGAAGCTGCAAAGCCCACTGCTGTGGCCGGCGATTGTGCTTCACTGGTTCCTGGCCGCGTGGTGTCTGGTAAATCTCTGGCTTACCCGCAGGAAACAGGCAACGGTTTAGAGTCCGAAGGGTTCTCATTATGACCCAAGCAAGAGCCTTGAAGGAGAATCGCGAAGGCGCGATCTAAGAACCTCAGGGATTCGATAAGGAGACTGAGATAACTGACTTTGTCGCCTGTCTGACTGTTAATGCTGACAGTAGAACCGCGATGATGAATCCGTCACAATCACGGACTGTGTGAGCCCGGTGAGATTGCTCCGTTTTGCGAGCGTTCATAGCCGTGGCCATCAATGAGTGATGTTTATAACGAAAGGATTAACCACTAGTGTTACTCATGCAAAAACTACAGACCGGGCTCGGTCTAATCTTTATCCTGGCTGCTGCCGGCGCGATTAGCGTCAGTGCTCAGACTGTTTCAGACAGTTCGTCAGCCGCTGTCGCCACAAATGTAACGTCGAGCAGTGATCCAAAAAAGGCAGAGGTAGCGAAACCGCCGATCGCGACTTCTGAAACCACGACTTCTGACAAGACCTCTACGATCATTGGCGACGGAAACAACTCAAAGACATCCGCCATTGTGCCGAAAGAATCGTCGCCGGAAACAGTTCCGGGATCCGCTAAACCCGCAACGGGCGACGATAAGTGGCACTTTGTGTTTAGTCCTTATTTCTGGATGGCCGGCCTGCACGGCACCACGGGAGGTCCAAACCGCACGATCCACGTTGATGAGAGTTTTGGCGATATTTTTCATGCTTTGAAGTTCGCCTTCATGGGAGTGTTTGAGGCTCACAAAGGCAAGTGGGCGATGCAAACAGACGTGGAATTCGTAAGTCTCGAAGATGATAAAGCCACGCCGGGTCCGCTGTTCTCAAGCGCCAACGCAAAGATCAAGACGTTCGTTTTTACTCCCGAAGCGGGATACAAGATTTACAACGACCCGGATAAAGGCTCGTTTGTTCAAGTCCTGGGCGGCACGCGCATCTGGCACATAAGTACCGATCTCAACTTTAATGCCGGAATCCTGCCGGCAGTTCGAATTAATGAAAGCCGAAGCTGGGTGGATGGGGTTGTCGGACTGCGCGGCAAGGCCGCTTTGTCAGAGAAAGTTTTCTTCCTAGGCAGATTTGATGTGGGCGGAGGCGGGTCGAAGTTCACTTACCAGTTGTTCGGGGGCCTTGGCTACAGCATCACTGAAAAGATTGCCCTGATCGGTGGCTATCGCGCCCTGGACGTGAACTATGATAAGAACAATTTTGTTTACGACACGAACCAACGGGGGCCAATCGTGGGAATAGGCTTCAAGTTCTAGGTATTCGTTTTGGCGGCGTCAATTCTCAAAGATAGACGTCGACGGTGATTCAACAAAGGAGAGAAGCGAATGAGATTAGGATGCAGGCTTATGAGATTTAGCCTGGCGATTGCCGGCGTGGTGAGCTTGATTGTGCTGACCAGCACTTCAGGTTCCGCACAGAAACTACCCAAGAAGATTTATATCCAGGCGCAGGCGATGGGAACATCGACCCAAATGGGCCGGAACGCCAATATCACCCTCATCATCGAAGAGTTATCGACCGATGCAGAAAGAGCCGGATTGATCGAGGCGTTCGAGCAGAAAGGTAACGAAGGTTTGGTTAATGCGCTGGACAAGATGCATTCCAAGGGGCGAATGTCGATTACCGGCACGCTCGGATATGACATTGCCTATGCCAAGCTGTTTCCGCAACCCGATGGGACAACTATCTTACGCATAGTAACTGATCGACCACTTCTCTTTGGCGAAGTATGGGCCAGCACGCGGTCGCAGGACTACAACCTGGCAGGAGTGGAAATTACTTACGGTAAAGACAAGAAGAAAGCTAAGGGTACTCTCTATCCGGCGGCCAAGCTGAAGATGAATAAACAGGGTCAATTGGAATTGCAGCTCTACCAGAATCCCTGGAATCTCGTGAATATCCAGAAGCGCTAGCGTGCTGGTCCGTTTGAGGTGACACGCGCATCTGGCGCGTGTCCTCGCGGGTGGGACGCCCCGCGCCACGATTGCGCAGCGCCTAACGGCATTTCATGAGCCGGCCTTCGCTGCCGAGCTTAAGCGTGAAAGTACCGATCACTTCTTTAGTGTTGGTGTCGGTAATTGTGAGAGTCATCTCCTGGTCCTGGACGCTTCCTGAATAGCGCACTCCGCGATCGTTGCTTTCTTCATCGCGCATGATTGGGCCGGCGTGCTCTGTCGCAAATTTGCCCGGGAGATCAAACTTGCCCCTACTGTCGAGCACGATAGCCTGAGCGATAGATCCACGAGCACAGTCGAACTCAAATGCGGCGCCGGCTTCGTTTACCTCTGCGCGGACGTGTTGGCCGCCCCAAACGCCGGCCGGCAGTTTGTCAGTCTTGATTGCGGTTCTCATTTCCGAGTTGGCATTGCCTGACCCCGTCTGGTTTGCGTGACACGAGCCACCTTGAGCGATGACGCTCACCAATAGACAAAATGTTACGAGCGTAATCAGGTTACTCATGAGGTCATTATACACCCGAAATTTCGGTAATTATGTAGTTGACTCACCTAAGCGCAACCCGAAGGGTTGCAGGAGAGTAGCCGGTGGTCGGAGTCCGCGGAGACCACCGGAAGAGTCATTAGTCATCGACCGCACCCCGGGAGAGTCTGTCGGAGAAAGGCGTTTCTCTGTGCCTCTGTGAAAATCTCTGTGTCTCTGTGGTGAAATTACTCAAGAAAACACTCACCACAGAGGCACAGAGATCGCACAGAGGCACGGAGATCAATTTCTCCGACAGACTCGGAGGGGTGCCAGATCGACGCAATGAATATCCCCAGGTTGAAAATTAGGATTCGGAGGGAATGGCGACCAGTAGTCTTGCACCCCTCGCGGGGTGCGGTCATGACTAATGACTCTTCCGGTGGTCTCCGCGGACTCCGACCACCGGCTACTTTCTATTGAACCCTTCGGGTTGCGCCTCGGTCAGTCAACTATATTATTGCCCTCGCAAAGCCTCACCTTGGGCTTAACTCTGACCGCTGGTTGAATGCTGACGTCTAGTGCCGAGTGGCTGCATAGATCGGGTATGAGGGCTTAGGTTAGTCAAGCGTATGAATTCTCCCCGCAAGTGAGAGGGCTCGATAATTACTCTTCTTCTCTCAGCTTCTCTAAAACCGAAAAGTCTTCCAGCGTGGTAACGTCACCGGCGACCGAACCGCTGGTGGCAATCTCGCGGAGCAAGCGCCGCATGATCTTCCCCGAACGCGTCTTGGGCAACGCATCGGCAAAGCGGATATCGTCCGGTCGTGCCAGCGCGCCGATTTCCCTGGCGACGTGTTGGCGCAATTCCTCTTTCAAAGTATCTGAAGCCGTCCGGCCGCCTTCGAGCGTGACAAATGCCACGATCGCTGAGCCCTTGAGGTCGTCAGGCTTGGCCACGACCGCAGATTCAGCAACCGCTTCGTGTGATACCAGAGCGCTCTCAATCTCGGCAGTCCCCAGCCGATGTCCGGCGACATTAATCACGTCGTCGATGCGACCCATGATCCAAAAATAACCGTCACTGTCTCTGCGCGCCCCGTCGCCGGCAAAGTAAACACCGTCTATCTGCGACCAGTATTGTTGCCGGTACCGTTCGTCATCACCATAAATTGTTCTCAGCATGGAAGGCCACGGGCGCGTGAGGACGAGATAGCCGCCTTCATTCGCGCCGACGGATTTGCCGTCGCGGGTCATCACATCCGCGGTAATGCCGGGAAATGGCTTGGTTCCGGAACCGGGTTTTGTCGGAGTGGCTCCGGGCAAGGGGCTGATCATGATGGCCCCGGTTTCGGTCTGCCACCAGGTGTCCACAATCGGGCAACGTTCTTTTCCGATGATGCGGTGATACCACATCCAGGCCTCAGGATTGATTGGCTCCCCGACCGTACCCAACAAACGAAGCGACGAAAGATCATGTTTCAGCGGCCATTGCTCGCCCCACTTGATGAACGCGCGAATGGCCGTCGGAGCGGTGTAGAGAATGTTCACCTGGTGCCGTTCGATGATGTCCCAGAAGCGATCCGGCTCAGGCCAGTTCGGTGCGCCTTCGTACATCAGCGCGGTCGCACCGTTCGAGAGTGGCCCGTAAACCACATAACTGTGGCCGGTCACCCAACCAATATCCGCAGTACACCAGTAGATATCTTCATCTTTCAGATCGAATATCCATTTCGTGGTCAGGTGAGCCTGCAAAAGATAGCCACCGGTTGTGTGGAGTATCCCTTTCGGCTTCCCCGTCGTGCCCGACGTGTAGAGAATGAACAGCGGATGTTCACTGTCGAGCTCTTCAGCGGCGGATTCGGCATTTACCGTGGGCATCAGTTCATGCCACCAGTGATCGCGGCCAGGTTCCATGTGAATTGCGCTGCCGGTCCGTCGGACCACGACACATGATTCTACTGACGGAGTTTCCTTCAAGGCTTCATCAACGGCGGCCTTCAATTTCACCTCTTTGCCGCGACGCCAGCCGCCATCAGCGGTAACCACGACTTTGCATTGCGCATCATTGATGCGATCGATTAACGCCGCGCTCGAGAAACCGCCGAACACGACTGAGTGCGTGGCGCCAATTCGCGCGCAAGCCAGCATGGAAATAGCCAGTTCCGGAATCAGCGGCATGTAGAGGGCGACTCGATCACCTTTTTCTACGCCAATGCGTTTCAGGACATTCGCGAAGCGACAGACCTCGGTGTGAAGTTGCTGATAGGTTAGCGTGCGTGTGTCGCCGGGTTCGCCTTCCCAAATCAAAGCTGCTTTATTGCGTCGCCAGGTGGACAAGTGACGATCGAGGCAGTTGTAGGAAATATTGATCTTGCCGCCGGCAAACCACTCAGCATGCGGTGGTTCCCACTTCAGCACCGTGTCCCAGGGCTTGAACCAGTGCAGCTCGCTTTCCGCCAGGCGCGCCCAGAACTTTTCCGGATCGGCGTCAGCTTCGGCGCGCAACGCTTCGAGCTCGGCCATTGACTTGATGTGGGCTTTTTCAGCGAATGACTCGGGCGGAGTGAAGACGCGACCTTCCTGCTGTAGTGATTCGATGTTGGTGTTGGTGGACGACATTTTAACGACGCGAAGCTCCTCGTGCGGGTTTGTTCGTTCGTCGCTTCTGTATCACACAACAAGCGTTAGCGACAAATGGCGCGGAAGTCCAACAAACTTTAGTTTGTCGATCTCTTTCGTTGGCGGGGGTGGATGGGCGCGATCTGGACGACAAACTGAAGTTTGTCGGACATTGTGACGTTGGGGATAGCCCATACTAAATTCCCAACCTTACTCTCATCTCCTCTACGCCGGCCCTGGCTGCTTCCAGACTTGTGTTGGTGGCCATGCGATAAAGCTTAATCGCCTCAAGCAGGTTGTTTGCTTTCAAAGCCTCGATGATTCTCGGATCATCCGTCGGGCGTGTGTCCTCGATGAAGGTAACGCCAAGATGTCTGTAAAGGAACTCAAGACGCGCTTCCAACCTGCTGACGCGTCCCTTGAGTACGGATATTTCCTGTTGTTCCAGAGTTGGCATGTGTCTCCTCAGAAAAAAATATTCTCAGTGGGCCCTTTTTGAGTGCGTCCAGCAGAGCGAAGCGGCGACTGGAGCGTAAGCGTCCTCGTTTGCCCAGCCCAGGCTCGAGCCGCTATTGAATGCAAGCGAGGCCGCTTGCGCTCCAGTCAGCACCGTCCACGCTTGGCTTTGCCGGCTCACTTCCAATATGAAGCAACTATAGCAGCGAAGATGAAGATCGCAACGATCCCCTGGGCATAACGATTCTGTGGTTTGTATTCGCCAGAACTGGCTTAAAGATCAACCGCTACCACCCGGTCGCAAACAGTCTGCTCGCGCTCTTAAGACCGATCCGCTGATATTGGCTGTAAGCTTTAGCGGCCCTTACTCTAATCTGTTCGTCAGTTTCATGATTCAGCCAGCCGTCGATTGCGGCCGAAAGAATATAGGCCTCAGGCGCCATTAGGTTCGTCGTCCAAACCAGAGGCTTGGCGCCGGCGGCTTTCAGCGGTTCAGCAAAGAAATTCTTGCTGGCACAGGCAAGAATGATCGCGTCACGTTTTTCTTCGTCGCGTTTCGTGGGGAAGGGCGCGAGTTGAAAGTCCATAAGTCCGTCATGACCGACGTAAGCCATTAAGCTCGCGCTGCCGGCGGTGTGCAGCTCAAACTTCTTTCCGTCCACTGTGACTTCAATCGATTCTCCGGGCGCGCCGGCTGCGGCTTCGAGAAAATCCTGCGTCGCTTGTTGAATGTAGCGTCCGCGGTAGGCTTCAGCGACCAGAAATACGTCGCGCGTGCGATGCTTAAAGATGCTTCGCTCCAGGACCACCGAGGCAGACTTTTTGCTCGGAGTCTTGCCGTCGACGAGCCGCCAGTCTCTGTTCTTGCTGAAAAACGTTTTGACCCCAAACGCGGCGCCCCAATAGAGGTTCCGTTGCGGGTCGTCGCCATTTCCCAGCACGGGCGAAACCGCGACAATTCCCTGGTTGACGTTGTCGCAAAGCGCCACGAAAACGTGCATTACAGTCACAGAGTTTTTTGGCGCTTTTTCGACCGTCCGCGCCGATGCGTTGGGGGGAGCCGGCGAGAACCTGCGTTCCTGCGCCCGTGACTGGCAGGCACACCAGACGCACAGCAGAAGGAGAAGGAACGAAACAGACTTCACGGGCAACCTCGCAATCGTAGAGACTTAGACCGCGGCTTGGTGCGTTTTGTTCCTGAGGTTCGCTTCCATCCGGCGAGGCCGTCAGCATAAGCCTGGGGCGTCAGCCCCAGGATTAAGACAAAAAGCGGAATCAGCCAGCGAAGCGGGCGACAGCGGTGAAGCTTGACGTCAATCCAGATCATTCGGCTGACGCCCGCTCCGCAGGCTTGGTTCAATTCTTTGTGACCTGATCCTGGGGCTGACGCCCCAGGCTTTATGCTGACGTCCGCTCCGCGGACTAAAAGAAGACCGAGTCTATTGCTCCGAAAGTTCCGCGACAATTTCACTCAATGCGGCGCGTCCCTTTTCAACTTCGTCCGGCGCAAATGAAATAGCGCCGACGACCGCGTGCCCGCCTCCGCCATAGCGTTCGCAAATTGTCGCGATGTTGTGGCGTCGCGGACGAGGGGCCCAGGGGTTCGAGCCGACCGAGATCTTTGTTCTTTTCGATCCGCGAGTTAGCGCCACCGTGTAGGTCGCTTCGGGAAACAGGTAGTACGGAATGAACTTATTAAAGCCTTCGTAGCCCTCCGGAACCAGATCGAATTGGACGACGCCCTTCGAATAAACGGCTTTTTCCTTGATCGCCTCGAGAGTTTCGCGATGGAGTTCGAGGATGGGCTGAAATCTGGCCACGACTTCGTCGCTGGTGGCTACCTCGCTTAAGGGTTTGAGGATCAGTTCGCGAATGATGTGTTCGATAAACGATTCGTCCGGAACTGATTCAATTACCTGCATCAGTTGTAGCGCCGGCTCTTTCAACTCAACACATTGGGCGGGCGATTCGTAAAGCGCGCCGTCGATGATGTGCGCCCAGTGGATCAAATCCTTTAATGGCTCAGCGTCGAAATCAAATTGTGTTTGGGCCACCCGGGCAATAAACTCAGTACAGGATTTGCTTTGCGCATCGAGAAACTTCTTCCCCGAGTTGTCTATTTTGAAGTGCGCTTCGTCAGCCGGTGTTAAGAATGCGGACTGGTGATGATCGAACCACCAGGTGAGTTTTTCCGACGGCGAATACTTGAAATCGACGATGGCGTTTTCGTCTCCATCGAACATGGTTTCGTCGAACAGGTTCCCGGGACGATGAAGCAGTCCACCGTAGTGAACGTCGGCATCAGCGTTGATTCGTTCGGAATAAAAACGTGTGAAGGTCGCCGCCGAAGCAACCCCGTCAAAGCAGTGACCGTGATAAAGGACGCGAAGTTTCATTGATTAATTGGAGCTAACAAAAAGCCGGTAATCTTAGCAATTGCGGGATGAGTTAGCTAGCGAAGGAGTTTGGAGTGCGGTGACTTGTCACCGCTTTAAAGCTGCGACAAGTCGCAGCACTCCAAATCAGGCGTTCGAGGTAGCCGCTTTTCCAATTGCATTGGCCGCATTCGCGCGGCGCCAGCGAATCAGCATCACAATCAACGCGCCCACGCCAACCACGATCCCAATCATCTGTGAAGTCGACAACCCGGTCAGCGTCGTCAGTCCGAGGATGTCACCGCGCGGGTCGTCGCGCACAAACTCGATCAGGAATCTTACCGTCGCATAAATCATGGCGTACGCCAGAATTACCTGTCCGCTGAACTTCTTTTTCTTATGCAACCAGAGCAGGAAAAAGAAAACGATGATCATCGCAAACGATTCGTAAAGCTGAGTTGGATGCAGCCGGGCATCGATGGGGACGCCGGTGACTTCGTGGCCAAGTTCGCTGAAGCGCACGCCCCAGGGCAGGTTCGTCGGTTTTCCCCAACAGCAACCGGCGGAAAAACAACCTTGCCGGCCGAGCACATTTCCCAGAGCGATTCCCGGGGCGCAGGCGTCCGCCGTTTTCCACCAGGGCAGCTGCCACCGTCTCATCAAAAAATAACCGGTCAGAATCGCGCCGATCAGGCCGCCGTAAAAAACCCCACCCGAGCGCAGAAAATCCAGCGAGAGCAATAGCCTCGGGTCCTGCCGGTATTCAGGTTCGGTAAGAAACATCAGCAGCTTTGAGCCGACTAAAGAAGAGATCAACAGCCACAAACAAAGGTCGTAAAGCTTTTCACGGGGCAGTCCATCGCGTGTGCCCAGCTTCACGGTGACGAAAATAGCCCCCAGGAAAGCGAGTGCGAGAAACACTCCGTAGGTATTGATGGGAAAACTCCAGAGGCGGAAAAGAATTGGGTACATGAATCAGTGGGCAGCCGTAACGGTTATGATGGCACACCTTCTTTGGTAAGCCGTTCCTGCTTTTCTTTTTTCTGCGCAAAAATCAAATCGTAGGCAAGCAAGAGCGCTCCGAACGAGATGCTGGCATCAGCCACGTTAAAGGTGGGCCAGTGATATTGTCCGGCGTGCAGCTGGATGAAATCGACTACGAACCCGAGTCGGACCCGGTCGGTTAGATTGCCCACGATGCCGGCCAGCAACAAAGCACAGGCGCCGAGGATTCGATCATCACTGCGAGGCGTGCGAAAGAAATAGACCAGCACGGCGATCGCCGCCGCGGCCGCCAGCACGACAAAAAACCAGCGACCAAAGGCGCCGCCTTCCTGCAACTGGCCGAAGGCAATCCCCGGGTTTTCCGCATAAGAAAAGTCGAGAATGCCTCTGATCGCGGTCACGTCGTGCAAACGAAGTCGGCGCACCGCCCAGGCCTTGCTGGCCTGGTCCATCAGATAGATGCCCACCGAAGCGATTAGATAAAGCATGCGCCATCTGATGCGTGATTTTGATGAATTGTTTTCAGTCAAGCTCATTGCAAGATCAAATCAAACAGGCTGCGGAGTCAGTATCATCCGCGTAAGCGGATGGCTTAAGGAATCCCTTCGGGAAAACCGAGAGGTCTCCTTATGCCATTCGCTTACGCGAATGGTACTGACTTTCGCGCTCATCCGCACCTGTGTAGATAAACATCGCGTGCCTGAGCGTGTTAAGGCAAACTGCCAGCCGCCTCGATCTCCTGCAATGCGTCAACACAACGTTCGCAAACTGTCGGATATCGCGAAGATTCGCCGACGCGCGTCGAATAATTCCAGCATCGCTCGCGAGTCCGAAGCCGCGTAGCGGCGAAATATTTATAGAACCAAGCTCAAAATAAGTCTCTAGCTCCGGAGGAGCGACACATTTGTTTCGCCCATAAATGGGCTCGGGAAATTCAACGAGCCAACGGTGGCTATAAATATTCCGTGCCTAACAGCACTTAAGACACATTCCCAGCCACTTTGATTTCTTCCAACGCGGTCACGCACCGTTCACACACACTCGGATAACGCGCCGAGTCGCCGACTCTTGTCGAGTAGTTCCAACAACGTTCGCATTTCTGACCTTCAGCGCGTGATACTCGAACGGTGGCAGTTATTTGGTCGTAGTCTTCATTGCCAACACCAAATTCCACTTGGGAAACAATGAAAATGTAGCGAAGCTGACCTTCGTATTTTCTTAAGCGCTCATAGGTTTCCTCACCAACCAAGACTTGAACCCGAGCTTCCAGGGAACTGCCTATTATTCTTTCAACGCGCGACCTCTCAAGTTCTTGAAGGACTACCTCGCGAATTGCGAAGAGGAAACTCCAGTCCCAGTCAAGCGCAATCCCTTCCGGAGTCTTCTTACTTCCTTTCGCGACAGGAAACTCAGCAAGGTGAACCGAAGCCGCGCGCTCACCCGGCAGGTTCTCCCAGATTTCATCCGCAGTAAACACCAGAATGGGCGCCATCATTCGTGCCAGCGCGTCCGCGATCTTATAAAGCGCAGTCTGGGCCGAACGGCGCGCCTTATTCCCTGGCGCAAACGTGTACAGCCGGTCCTTAATGATGTCGAAGTAGCGTGCTGATAGCGTCACGGTGCAGAACTGGTGCAGCGTTTGATAGACCCCGTGAAAATCGTAAGCCTCGTACTCGGCTCGCACGTCTGTGACGATCGAGTCCAGTTCGGCCAGGGCCCAACGATCGATCTCCAACATCTCATCATCGGCAACTGCATCCCGGACCGGGTCGAACCCATCAAGATTTCCGAGCGCGAAGCGCGCCGTGTTCCGCACTTTGCGATAACCGTCGCTGACGCGTTGCAGAATCTCGTCAGAGCAGCGCAGGTCCTCCATGTAGTCAGACGACACGCACCAAAGGCGCAGCACTTCGGCGCCCAGCTTCGGAATTACCTCGTCAGGCGAGACCGCGTTGCCCAGAGACTTGTGCATGGCTTTGCCCTGGGCATCCAGGGTCCATCCATGGCAGAGCACCGCCTCGTACGGCGCGCGATCGTGAACTGCCAGCCCCACCATCAAAGACGAATTAAACCAGCCGCGAAACTGATCACCGCCTTCGATGTAGACATCGGCGGGCCAGCGCAGATTTTCACGGCTCTCAAGGACTGCGACCGAAGACGAACCACTATCGAACCAAACGTCGAGGATGTCGGTCTCTTTAGTGAACTCAGCCTGGCCGCAATTTGGACAGGTGAAGCCCGCGGGCAGCAGTTCGCCCGCTTCGCGTTTGTACCAGGCGTCGGCTGATTCTTTCTCGAAGATGTCGGCGACGTGCCGGATGATGGCCGCATCGATAACTGCGCCATTACAGCCACTGCAATAAAACGCCGGAATGGGAACGCCCCAAATGCGCTGGCGCGAAACACACCAATCGGGCCGGCCGGAAAGCATGTTGCGCATGCGATCGCGGCCCCACGCCGGAATCCATTTCACCCGCTCGTCCACTTCACGCAGGGCCATCCCGCGCAGAGATCCCGGATCAAGCAGTTCACTGCCGACGAAGTTGCTGGTGAAATTGGATCGATCGCGATCATCTTCATCCTTTTCGACCGGCTCGTCATCGCTTCGATCCATGGCGATGAACCATTGCGGGGTCGCGCGAAAGATGACCGGGTTCTTGCAGCGCCAGCAGTGCGGATAACGGTGGTCGTAGTTCTCGCTGAACAGCAGCACGCCTCGCTCGCGCATGAACTCGACGATTTTCGGGTTGGCTTCGAACACACCGAGGCCGGCGAAGTGATCGACTTCCGGAGTGAATCGCCCGGCGTTATCGACCGGACAATAGATTTCCAGCCCATATTTCTTGCCGATGACAAAGTCATCGTGACCGTGTCCGGGCGCGGTGTGGACCAGCCCGGTGCCGGCTTTGCTGGTCCCGGATTTCCCGCGCGCCTCGCTGACATCGAGTTCAGTCTCGGCGTCGGCTTCGCCGCCCATCGTCACATGTTCACCGACCATAAATAATGATGGGCGATCTATCCATGGATGCCGTGCTTCGAGCCGGTCGAGTTTCGATCCGGAGAAGCGGGCGAGAATTTTAGGTGCTTCGAGATTACACTTTGCGGTCACCACGTCAGCCAGTTCAGCCGCCACGATGTAGACTTCGTCACCGCTTTCCATCGCCACGTAATCAAAATCAGGATGGACCGCGATGCCCAGATTCGCCGGCAGCGTCCAGGGGGTCGTCGTCCAAATCAAAGCAAACACCTTCCGGCCGGCGAGTGCCGAATCAATTTGAGCCGGATCGCTCTTCAGCGGAAACTTAACGTAAACGGACGGACTCGCATGTTGATGATATTCAACTTCGGCTTCGGCCAGCGCGGTCTGATCATGTATGCACCAGTAAACCGGTCGCGCACCTTTGTAAACGAAACCGCGCTCGACGAACCGCGCAAAAAGCCGCGCCGTCTCGGCCTCATAGTGATCGGACATCGTGCTGTAGGGATTGTCCCATTCACCCAAAATCCCCAGCCGTTGAAAATCCTTCGTCTGTCGCTTCAGCGCGTTCGCCGCAAATTCGCGGCAGGCGCGACGAATGCTGAGCGGCGGCATGTTCGCTTTTTTCTCGCCAAGTTTGCGCTCGACGTGAAGTTCGATTGGCAGTCCATGACAGTCGTAGCCGGGCACGTAAGGAGCATCGAACCCCAGCATCGTACGTGACTTAACGATCAGGTCCTTGATGATCTTGTTGAGGGCCGTGCCCAAATGAATGTCGGCGTTGGCATAAGGCGGACCGTCGTGGAGGATGAATTTGTGCGCGCCGGCGCGGGCCTGGCGAATCAGATCGTAGAGATCCATCTGCGCCCACTTTTGCAGGCGCACCGGTTCGGTTTGCGGCAGGTTGGCCTTCTGCGCGAACTTCGTCTTCGGCAGATTGATCGTTTTCTTCAGATCGAGGGTTGGTGCTTCGGTTGACATAGGCGTCGAGAATCAAAAACGAAATAGTAACAGCAGGGATGGTTGCACTCCAAAAAGGTACGGTACGCACCCCTCTGGCGTGCCGCAACAGGGCCGCTGATTAGCACGCCGGAGGCGTGCGTACCGCAAAAGGCCCGAACCACTTTCTCATTCCGAGACGATGGTTCGGGCCTGGAAGCCTCTTGATGTTCGTAGCGTTCAGCCGATAAACATCTCCTCGTCTCCGTAGCTGCGATTAATCGGGCTGGGCGCGGGCGCGACCAAAACTTCCAGCCCGCGTCGCACGCCTGCGAGAATCGCGGCCAGTTCCCGCGCCGGCTCTATTACCTTGCGTTGAATAAACTCAGTCGTGTCCATAACCCGCTCGTGAGTCGTGTCGATTGCGTGACTCACCACGGCCACTTTTTCTTTGGCCACGTGTGCGGTTTCATCGGCGAGTGCCATGATACCCCGCACCTCTTCCTTGATCAGCGCAGTTGATTCCGCCAGGTTTCCCGTCGCCGTCGAAAGATGGCCCGACATTACATTGAACTGCTCGGCAATCTGGCGGCCTTGTACGGCGATGCCCTGGGCCTGCTCGCTGATCGCGCTCGCCCGATTAATCAATGGATCGAGTTTCTGTTCGAGTCGATTCACCGATTTGACCGCTCGGTTCACGAACACCGCCATGGCGATCATCGCTCCCGCGATCATGACAAACGAGATCGCGATGAGACCTGTGATGATTACCAACCAGAAAAGTGGCTCGTGTGGGTTCATTCTAAGAAACACGTACTTTGTGCTTGGTACTTTGTACTTTGTTCGTGATTCCCATCATCCTGGTGAATTCCGCGAACCGCGGTTACGACGAACAAAGTACAAAGACCAAAGCACAAAGCACGATTTTTCTACATCGTCGTTTCAGGTTTGTAGGTCGGCGCCGCTTCGGTGCGGCCGGAAAGCTCAGTCTTGCGCTTCTCTTCGACATAAGCTTTCTTTCCTGCTTCGACCGCCGCAGAGAGCGAACCAGCCTGAGTCTGGACGGCGTCGCGGGTCTTGGCTACGACTTCGCCCGCCTTCGTCGTGGCGGTGTCGTAAAGCTCGGAGGCGCGCTCGCGCGTCGCTTCGTAATACTCTTCCGCAGTTTCGCGCGCGCCCTCGTAGTACTCACCGGCTTTCTGCCTGGTCGTGTCATAGACTTCAGAAGCCTTCGTACCCAACTGCTGCGCCGCTTCCCGCGATTTGTCGATGCCTTTGCGCGTGGCATCGGCGATATCGTTGCGGAGTTCTTCGCCGGATTTTGGAGCGAACAGCAATGCCAGTACGGCACCGATTCCTGCTCCAACCAGGAAAAACGTTAGCTTGGTCGAAATATTTTCGCCAGAATCACGATCGTTTCCCATAAATAATCCTTTCTTTTTGAGAGGCGAATGCCTGCGTGAGGCCCGCCCTTACAACTCTAATTTTTCCGGATGATGACTGCCGCGACTATAACAAATGGCTGCGAGCGTAGGCAAGGTTAGTGCTTGAGAGAAGGTGCCAAAACTGCTGAGAAACTGTGCCGAACTCAATTTAATCGAGTGCCCGGCTTTCGAATTTGCGCAAGCCGGCCCAGGTAAAGAAAATTGAGAACCCGATTAGCGCCACATAGACCAGCCAGGGGGACATATGCGGCATCTGCGGAGTCAGCGCCAGGCGAAAGCCTTCGTTCGCATAGACCAGGGGATTGACGAGCACCGCGTATTGAAACCACGGAATTACATGAAGCGTTGCCCAGGGATAGTAAGCACAACCGAAAAAGATCATCGGGGCCAGCAGAACCGTAAACACCAGACTGATTTGTTGTGGCGAGACGACCGTGCCGACGACCATTCCAAAGGCGGCAAAGAGCCAGCTGCTCAAAAGGGCTACCAGCACAAAATGAACGGCGTCGATTAAGGTCAGGTTTAGGTGCACGCGCATCAGAAGCCATCCCAGAGGCAGCACCACGATGCCGGCGATGATTGCCTGGATGACGCCGACAATGATCTTTTCCAGCCCGACGCCAACAATGCTGATGGGCGCCAGCAGACGATCCTCGATCTCTTTGCTCCAACCAAAATCGATCACGAGAGGAAGCGAAACGGCCTGCATGCTCGACAAGGTCATACTCAGTCCGAGGATGCCCGGCAGAAGCATGTCGGTATAGCCCTTCTGAATAATTCCCATCCGGGGCATGACATAGCCAAAGATGAAGGTAAACAAAAGCGGATTGAGTACGACGCGCAAAAGAAAGGAAAGGATCTCGCGTCGAACCACGCGCAGGTCACGATGCAGCAGGGCAATGAATGCAGTCATTCTGGTACGCACGCCTCCGGCGTGTCTGGAAGACGGGAGCACGCCGGAGGCGTGCGTACCGCTACTCTCTCAAGCTTCTTCCGGTCAGGTGCAGGAACAAATTCTCGAGACTTGGTTCCGAAACATGTGCGTCGGTAACCATAACGTTTTGCTCGCTGGCCAGACGCATTGCATTTGCCAGCAAACCTTCGACTCGATCCGCATAGATTCGCACGCGGTCATTGTCGGCTTTGATTTCGACGACGCCGGGTAACGATCGCAATCCGCCGAGAAAGGGCTCGTGACCATTGTCGCGGACCTGCAACTCGATTAGATATCCTCCCGGGACACTTCGTTTAAGTTGGGCCGGCGAGTCGAGCGACAAAAGCTTGCCGTGATCGATTATCGCGATGCGGCCGCAAAGCTGGTCGGCCTCTTCCATGTAGTGGGTCGTCAGAAGGATCGTCAGACCCTTCTGGTTCAGCTCGCCCAACAGTTCCCACATTGCTCGTCGCGATTGCGGATCAAGACCGGTCGTCGGCTCATCCAGAAAGAGCAATGCCGGGTCATGCATCAGGGCCCGAGCAATCTTCAGCCGCTGGACCATGCCACCGGAAAACCCGTTGACTTTTTCATCAGCGCGTTCGGTTAACTCAAATCGTTCCAGCAGTTCCGCGGCATGTCGCTCGCGCTCGTGCTTGGCCACGCCAAAGTATTCGGCATGAAAGACGAGGATCTCTTTGGCCGTCAGACTGCGATCCAGATTATTCACCTGCGGCACCACACCGATGCGTCGTTTAACGGAAACCGGATCAACCGCGACGTCGATGCCCTCGATTTGGGCTACGCCACCGGTGGGCCGAACCCGCGTCGTCAGAATTCCAATCGTCGTCGTTTTTCCGGCGCCATTTGGACCCAGCAAACCAAAAAACTCGCCGCGGGAAACTTCAAAAGAAATTCCCTCGAGGGCTTTGACCTCGAGGCCCTTGCGGCCTTTCGGTTTGAAGGTTTTCTTTAGATCGTGAACTGCGATTACGGTTTCCATAACAACAGGATCTGGTCGCCGGGTCAGTACCATCCGCGTCAGCGGATGGGATCATCCAAACTCTTTAGGCTCGTGACGGATCCATCCGCTGACGCGGATGGTACTGACCTTGTCGATGGGACACTCGACCATTGACTGGATGGTCCTCTATTTACTGTCCTCACACCATCAAACGCAGATGGGTAACGATGTACCACCAGATAAGAATCGCAAACATCACGGATCCGAACAACAGAGCGACCAACGAACCGACGATCAGGCCGACAAACCACCAGTCGGCGGAGCGCCCCCGCTTAGCTTCTTCCGCTGAGACGGTGGCGCGGCGTCGCAGCAGGTTTAAATTGCGAATGTTGGGTTTCCACCAGACCGAAAACAAATAGCCGGCGAAGGGAATTGCGCCCACCACAAAGTAAATGCCAATGTTCAACCCCATTCGCAGCAGCGTGATCTTGGGCACGCGATACCTGACCGCGGAAACCAAAATGTAGAGCGCGACAATGGTCGTTGCCACGTCCCCAAACTGCGGGATCAGATCGATTATTGCGTTTAATCCGAAACGCCAGTCGAGCACCGGAATGCGAAATTGGTTGTCCATCAACTGGCTGAGGACTTCCAGTTCACGTTCGATTTGAATAGAAGTCGGGCGCAGGACGGCTTGCGATCGCTTAGGAGTAAGTTCCAATGTCCCGGGTGCTTGCATGACTGGTGCTTTGTACTTTGTGCTTAGTACTTTGTTCCAGGGCTTTAGATACTCGCAGGAGCCAAAGAGTCAAAGCCCTTCCTACCGAATCTTCGTCATCTGCTGCCAGAAAAACTTGCCCAACTTGGCGAAGGGCGAGAAGACGGTTTTGTCGCCTTTGGCATCGGTCTTGGCGGGCAGCCCAAGTTCCTGAGCGAGTCTCGGGTCGGGTGGCCCAATGTCTTCATCACCATGTTTGCTCGACAGCCAGCGATCGAACGTACGACTGACGGCCCGTCTTTGTTCGACCGGGGCCCCCGCGATAAACGCGCCGCGCAAGTCATCGAGGTCGGCAACTTCCAGCGAGTTGGCGTTGTAATAATCACGCAGGGCCGCAAAAAATTTTTCGTCGCCCAGAAGTTTTCGCAACGCTTCAAACATCAAGGCGCCTTTGCTCGCCACGATAGCAGCGTATTGAAACGAGTTTCGGTATTCGCGCGAAGATCGACTGGCCTCCATGTCGTCGCCACCAAACGTTCGATAGACTCTATAAACTCCGCGCAGTTGTTCCTCGAGAGCATTCTCCGTCTGTTGCTCGCTGTAGGTTTCACGGTAATAGAGTAAGGCGGACCAGTTCGAAAGTGACTCGTCGAGGATGGGTTCCCGGCCGGCGTCATTGCCCACCACTGCGCCCCACCATTGATGCGCGACGACATGGGCGACCGTCCACTCCAGGCTGTCTTCGACTGAGGCGCGCTGTTCGCGAATCACGTCCGGCATGTTGCGCATGGTCTGGGAGTCGAAATCAACGTAGAAGGCGCTGGCGATTACGCCCATGCCGGCAAATTCGGCGCTGCCCAGAGTCGCCACCAGAGGCGCATCGACAATCGTCACCGTTTTCATCGGCAGCGATCCGAACCTGCTTTCGTAGATGTGCAGGGCCTTTGCGGCAATTTTCAAAACGTTCCGTCCGACGACTTCATGATCGGGGCGAAAGATTGATCGAATGGAAACATCGCCTACCTGGGTCATCTCTGAACGCAGATTGCGACCGGCGACTACGGAAAAGTCGCGCAGATTCTCGGCCACGAAACGCGTGGCAATGTTCTCGTCCTTGCCGCTGACGCCCACACCTTCAACCGGCGTAAAAACCGTCACACCTTTAGCCGCGCTGATCGTTACGTCGAAATCAGCGGTGTCGGTAGTAAGTGAATCAGCAATGCTCGATTCGACTTTGCGAAACCAATCGTCGCCGTTACGCGCGGCCAGAATTGGGAACGAAGTCGCCAGCAGCATGACGCCGCGACAAACGAAATTCGTATCGCGCGCGCGCCGCAGCTCACGCGTGCTGCGAATTGCAGCGCTTACCTGTTGCAGCACATGTGTGACCAAACCCGTCTCTTCGGGATCGATTTCCGGAACGCTGCCTTTAAATTTGATTTGAATGTCTACGGCGCCCTTCGGGGGAACAGCTTCGCGCAGATTAATCCGCAGAGTTGTCTGTTGATCGTCGAGGGCAAAGGGAGTAAGCGAATCGTTGGCGACGGTGCGCACTTCCGAGATTTCCAGCGTCGGCTCATCGGAAATCGCCAGGCCGGCATCGCTCTTAGTGGCCGGCGGCACATAGTCCGGGGCCCGCATGTTGGGGTACAGATGAAAAAAGAGTGTTGAAGTCGGATGGTCGCCGTGGTTCACCCAGCGCACTCGTTCGGTTCCCACATACGAGCGGTTGTCAAAATCGAGCGCCAGCGTAACCTGGTACCGAATTCGTTTTTCCGGTGGGAGTGGTTGGCGCGTTTGCGGCTGGGCGGCGATGGCGACCGCCGCCGTGAGCACCCACAACAATGATTTGCCACAGAGGACACAGAGAAAACGAAAAGACAAAAACTTTTCTTGTCTTCCTCTGGGTCCTCTGTGGTGAAAATCACCGTTCATTTTACAATTACCTGCCGAATCGTAGCGCCGCGCGCGATGCTGTCGACAACATCCATGCCGCGAGTCACCCGGCCAAAAACCGTGTAGCCGCCGTCGAGGTGCGGTTGCGGCGAATGGGTAACAAACCATTGCGATCCACCGGTGTCCTTGCCTGAAAGCGCCATCCCGACCGATGCGCGTTCAAAAAGCATTTCGTTAATCTCGCAGCGAATTGAATAGCCCGGTCCCCCGTTTTGATCTCCGCGCGGATCGCCGGCCTGAATTACAAAGTTGGGTACGACACGGGGGATTGTCTGCCCATTAAAGTAACCCCGGCGCGCCAGTTGGATGAAGTTATCGACAGTCAGCGGTGCCTCTTCAGGTAGAAATTCAATTGTGAATGAGCCCTGGCTGGTGACGACCGTGGCAGTGATTGTTTTCCCGATGCGCGCGATGGCGCGGCGATAATCGATTAACTCGTTGCGTGACTGAACAGTCCCGATTCGATCAGAAAAATCGCCGGCGCCGTTCGCTTTCAAGAGCGCGACGGCGCGCCGGCGAATCAAATGATTCTGGGAATTGAGCGCTGTCTTAATCGCATCATTTGCAGCGGCGCTTTTCTGTTTGGCGAGCGCACCCAGAATTGCCAGCGCGGCATCGTCGAGATCTTTGTCTCGTAGCGCGCGGGGCAAGGCGTCAATCAGGGCGCGGGCGTTTGCTTCGGATGGCGCCTGGCCGCCAATCACCTCGGCGGCGGTCGAACGAATGACTACGTCCGGCGACTCAAGGTGCTTTCTGGCCATCTCATCCAGATTTGCAGGCTTGTAACCGGCGTACGCCTGGATGACGTCCGAAACGGCCAGCCTCGGCGTTGATGGACGCTGCAAGGTTGCCGCCAATTCGTCCTTTGCCATTTTCAAGGTCTTATCGCCGGCGCTTCCGGTGGCGGCGGCGTTCAGGACATCTTTGAGAGCCGCCAGTCCCTGTGCGCGACGTGACACCTGTCGCCACGTTACCGTACTGCGGAAAATGTCCTGCCCGTAGGATTCGCTTACAAAAATGGCAGGAGCCATTCGAGCGAAGGCGACTTCAACTTCAACCGCTTCGCCTCTTGTCAGAGTGTGCATCTGGCGAATGAAAGTCAGCGCCTTTTCGTTGGAGCTATTTGACTGCAATCGTCCCAGGGTAGTAGTGATTTCGAGTAGCTCGTTAATGGACGACGATCTCTGCAGGAGCTCGTTGCCGCGATTCAAAAGGGGTTCAACGGCACGCTGATCCTTCAAACTCACTAACGCCCGAATCGCGCTGACCCGCACGCGCAGGTCAGGATCGTTCAAGGCTTTGGCGAGCAGATCATCGAATGCTTCCTTATGTTCAGCGGCGCCGATGACGCGCGCAGCGTTTGCGCGCACAATCGGATCGCCCTCTTTCAACAACTGACGGACTCGTTCGTTTGCGTCTTTCAGCCGCAGCCGCGCCATGGTGTTGAGCGCTGTAGCCACGATGGCCGGATCGGGATAATCGAGAAACTGACCGATAAGTTTCCCGACGCCATCGGGCCGGGAACGTAAGACTGCGGTCAAGCCAAACAGGATAGTCTCGCGATCGCTTTGTGGCTGGCGATCGTATTCAAACCGCAGGGCTTTAAGGACTTCGTACTTAAGGATGTCGAGGCGATCGTCTTCTTCCTGTCCGGCCGAATTCTGGTTGGTCTCACGAGCGTTGTTGACCATTACCGCGATAATTTTTCCCAGCGCTTCCATCGAGCGCGCCCGGGCCGGCCTTTTGGGATCTTTCAGCACGGTCAGGAGTGCGTAAGCTCCGCCAGCCGCCTCGATCTCGCCGAGCGCAAACGCCGCCATTTCGCGCACCTCGTCTTCTTTGTCAGTCAGCACCATTTCCGCCAAAACCGGAACCGCAGCTTCGACACCGATCCTTCCAGCTGCCAGCGCAGCTCGCTTTCGAATTGCAGCATCGTTACTGGAGAGCAAAGATTTCAGACTGTCGTTCCAGCGTCGTTCATCCTCGGCGCGCATGATTTGGATCAGTGTGGCCTGGGGAATTGGTGCTGAATATTTGGCGCTGGTGCTTTGCGCAGACACAAATACTGACATCGCGCACAGAACAAACGAGGCGGAGATTGTTCTTCGAAGTTGCATAAAGTTTTGGAGTGTCCTCCGATTGTACTGGAAGCGCGCGTCGCAAAACAAAAAAGGCGGACAAGGTGTCCGCCTTCCAAAGTCGAGTTAAGTAGATCTTAGCTGGCCACGGCCGTGACGGCCGATATCGCGGGCTTGCTGTTATCTTCAGGTTTCTTGGCGCCGTCAACCTTGACCGCGTCGAGCTTCGAAGCGTCAAGCACATTGTCTTTCCGTTCAACCTTTGGGGTCTTGTCCGGGGCGGTTGCGACGGCTTTAGCCTGGGTCATCTTACAGCTGCCTTCGAATACTGCACCCTGTTCGATCATCAGCGACGGCGTCTGGATGTTCCCGGTGAGTTTCGCGGCCCGACCCAACTCAATGCGGTCGCTGGCGATGATGTCCCCGGTTACGATTCCATGAATTGTGGCGACGGCGACTTCAATGTTCGCATCAACCTGGCCTCCGGAACCAACAATCAGGTTGCCACCGGTAGAAGCGATGCGACCCGAGAAGCGGCCGTCCACGCGCAGCATTGTTTTGAATGATGCCTCGCCGGTGATGACTGTGCCGCTGCCTACAAACCCGCTCAGGCTTCCATCCTTGATTTCACGGGCGATGGCTTCGCTTTCAGTCAGCGCTTTCGGTGACGCTGCGCCGTCCGGCGAAGGGCGATAAGAGTCGTTGTTTTGATACGAGGAATAGCTGCGGGTGGCGTAATCAGTGTCGGGCTGGGTCTGGGTCTGGCTCGGGCTCTTTTCTTCGTTTGGATTCTTTCCCATTCTGAGCATAACTAACCTCCGTTAAGTGAATCGCTTAAGAAGTTGTCACTAACGCCGGGAGGAGTGCGACACTGTCACGCGATCCTTTGGCTAAAGTAGAAAAACTGGCCGCGTTGGCCAATCGAGATGGAAACCGCCGCTGAGCGGGCGACAATCATAAACAAACCGAGTCGGGCTGTCCAGTTAATAGTTGTAGCGCAAGTCGGCCCCCGACCTCAACAACTTTTTCTCCACTGGTCTAATCATTGGCCGATTGAATTGTCTCCAGGAGGGTTTCCAGAACCAGGGTTTCGCGAAAGTTCTCGAGTAACGGAAAGTATCCAGCCGTGCGATCCAGGGCCGCGCGGGGCAGCAGTCCGACAATTTCGGTGCCGGCAATCTCGACTCCCTCGCCGCTGGCGGCCGAGCGCACGGCCTCAAACGCGCGGGCGATGGCCGTTTGCTGATAATCGACCAGATTCATCGACACCTGAACAATTCCGCGGCTCTTCAGCTCAAAACCAAGCGCCTTGACGAAAGGCAAGCCGCCGTCGCGCTCGCGGACCATACGGGCTATCCGGCGCGCAACCGACAGGTCTTTGGTCTGCAGATTGACGTTGAAAGCGATCAGAAACGGTCGCGCTCCGACGGCGATGGCCCCGGCCTTGTAGTGCAATCCGGGTTCGCCGACGTCGGGGAAACTACCGGGGTCCGTAGCGATCTTAGTCCGCAGTGATTCGAAGCCCTTACCGCGAACGTTTTCCAGACGCACGCGATCAGTACGCAGTGCGGCGCGTTCGTAAAAATAGACCGGTATCGAAAGTTCCTGCCAGATGCGCCGGCCGGCTTCATGAGCGATGGCGATGCATCCATCCATCGTGACGCCTCTGACCGGGACGAAAGGCAAGACGTCGGTGGCCCCAATTCGCGGATGAACCCCGGCGTGACTGGCCAAGTCGATGAGATCGGCCGCCTTGGCTACGGCTCGCACCGCGGCGTCAACGATCACGTCCGGCGCAGCGACAAAAGTGATCACCGAGCGATTGTGATCTACATCCATGTGCCGGCCCAACACGACAGCCCCCCTCACGGATTCGATCGCCTGCGCGATCTTCGCGATCGTTTCGACCTTGCGGCCCTCGCTGAAGTTTGGTACACACTCAACCAGCTGATTTTCGATTTTTGATTTTTGATTTGCGATTGGCCTGATGCTCCGTGGTTCACAAATATTAAATCTAAAATCTAAAATCTAAAATCTAAATTTCACTGATGCCCATCGACCGCTTCATCAACGAACGTAAGAACGTCTGGCAAAGACTCGAGGAGTTGCTGCAACTTCTCGATCGGATGACGTTGCGCAAGTTGCATCGGGAAGAGGTGCGCGAGCTCGGGCGCATCTATCGGCGCACTGCTTCGGACCTGGCAATTGCGAGATCGGAGTCGCGTGACCCGCGGCTGATTAACTATCTGAACAGTCTGGTGATTCGCGCGCACGGGCGCATCTACCGGGCGGATGCGCAAGGCGGACAGAGGATCCGCAACTTTTTCGCGAGCGAATTTCCCTGCGCGTTTCGACGCACCTGGCGTTACACGGCGACCTCGTTTGGAGTCTTTCTATTATTTACGGCGATTGCCTTTTTCGGCACACGACACGATCCGGATTTTTCAGAATTTGCCGGCATCGATCCTTTCTTTCGAGCCCAGTACATCGAAACGCGTACGCATTGGTGGGAACGTCTGAACGAAGCAAATCAGGTTGGCTCGACCCAAATTTTTACGAACAACATCAAAGTGACCTTCTATGCTTTTGCGTTGGGTGCCATCTTCGGACTGGGAACGATCTATATACTGGCCTTTAATGGCGCCAGCTTCGGAGCGATTTTGGCCCTGGTTTACCGCGCCGGTTTTGGTAACGATCTACTGCTCGGCTTTGTGATTTCCCATGGCGTGATCGAGTTGACCTGTATTTTCATCGCCGGCGGGGCCGGACTCTTGATCGGAACCGCTTTGGTGATGCCCGGAGATTTGACGCGCGCCGACGCCCTGAAATCCCGCGGCATGGAAGCGGTGCGTCTAATCATCGGTTGCATCCCACTGCTGGTGATTGCCGGCATAATCGAGGGCTTCATTTCACCGCAGCCAATCCCCTTTGCGATCAAGATTGGAATCGGAGTGATCACCGGCATCACTTTGTATTCGTATTTGTTGTTAGCCGGAAGGGAAGTTGAGGATAAAGACGACCGGAGGGTTTAGAGGCGGGCTACCGCCCGCCAATCTCAGCCCAGGCAGGCGGGCAGTAGCCCGCCTCTAAACGAGTTCGATTCGGAGTCATAACAACCCACGCTCTTTAACTCTCAAGTAAGTTTCCAAAAGCTTCGGCGCCAGCACCGCCGCCGTCACATCCAGCGCCAGTCCCCCTTGCGATTCCACTAAACGTAAAGCCGCCTCGCGCAAATGCATGATCTCTTCGGCGACCGATTGCGTAAACATCTCGCGCTCGTTTTCCGGGCTCTCGCGCACCACCGCTTTCAGATCGCGATCGGCAATTGTGACTACGAGTGGAAGATGCCGCGGGCGCAAGAGTTTGAGGGAAGCAAGCAACTCGCGCGATCCTTCCTCGTCAACTAAATCTGTGATTACCACTACCAGCGAACGACGGCGGCTGTTGGCCGAGATGAATTCAAAAGCCCTGGAGTAGCTGGGCTCGATCATTTCCGGCTCAATGGCGTGCAGGGCTTCGAGCGCGGCGTCCAGATGTTCGGCGCCCCGCTTGGGCGGCAGAAAAGCATGAATCCGGCGACCAAAAACCAGCAGCCCGGCGTTGTCGCCGGCGCGCGCTGCCGCCGACATCAAAGACAGCGCGGCATGCACGGCCGAATCCAGCTTGGTCTCGTTTTCGATTCGCGCCGTCATCAGCCGGCCGGCATCCAGCGCGATCAGGATCGTCTGATCACGTTCCATCTGATACTGTCGGGTGACCAACTTGCCGCGCCTGGCCGTCGCGGTCCAGGAGATATGGCGCATCTCGTCGCCGCGAACATAGTCGCGCAACGATTCAAAGTCACGCCCTTCGCCGCGCCATTGTGATTTGCGCCGCGCGGCCACAAACGAGCGCGCGCCCAAAGCTTTCAACTCGGCTTCCCGTGCGCGTCGCATGTTCGGATAGACCTTCACGCTCATGGGCTCGCCGACGTGGGTTTGCTTCCAAACCAAACGCCAGGACGAGAGAAAGCGCACGCCGATTAAGCCAAACTCAAACCGGCCGCGCTTGGGAGGAGTCAACCAATACGCAAACGCAGCACTGGTTTGCCCTTCGACGGGGAGTCGCGCTTCGCGCGAACCAGAGAGTTTCATTTGGGGCGGATACTCGTCCTTAACGACCAGCGTCAAATCGCGGGGCGTGCGATTCGCGATTTCAACCCGGACCTCAGTTTCGGCTCCGACGGCGAAGCGACTGCCGAAGTGCCGCTCGATGCGCACGCGGTCAGGTAACCTGCTGTTCCAGGCGTCGAAAATGGCGAAAGCGATCAGAAGTAGATCGTAGGTGAGCGTGAGCCAGCGCAGCAGCGGCCGGTTCCATGAGAGAGAAAGCGGAATGAAACCGACGGCCAGCAGAGCATAGAAAAGTTTGGAAAAAACAAATCGCATTGTCGACGCTTAAACCCGGCGAGCGGCTTTGCCGCTTGATGTGCGGAAAGGCTCTGCCTTTCCGACGAGCGTCCCCTTTTTCAAGTGAGGCTATGCCTCGCGCGGTTCAGCCGAGGCGGAGCCTCGACAGAAATTAATAGCTGGCGGACGGAAAGCCGAAGGCTTTCCGCACATCAGGCGGCAGAGCCGCGTTGCCAACTATCTCGGTACTTCGGCCGTCTGGAGAATGTCCGTGATTACCGAATCGGGGGTGGCCCCATCCAGCTCCGCTTCGGCGCGCAGCGTCAGGCGATGACGCAGCACCGGGCGCGCGATATCGCGGATGTCGTCAGGAGTAACAAAGTCGCGGCCACGAATCGCCGACAGAGCTTTTGAACATAGCAATAGCGCCACGGCGGCGCGCGGACTGGCGCCATAGTGCGCCGCCGCGTGATCGCGCGTACGCCGGACGATGTCCACTATGTAGCGTTGCACCCCGGGCTCGACCCTCATATTTCGTACCTCAGCCCGGCATTGAGAAATTGCCGCCGCGTCCGGGAGCGGTTGAATCTCAACCTGATCCAGACGGCGGGCGTTGAATCCCGCATCCCAGCGAGCGATCACCTGATGCTCTTCATCGGCCGATGGATAGCTGAGCACGATCTTCAACAGAAAACGATCGAGTTGCGCCTCGGGCAGCGGATAGGTTCCTTCATACTCGATCGGATTTTCCGTAGCCAGCACGGTGAACATCGGGGACAGCGCATAACATTCACCGTCGATGGTCACTTGCCGTTCCTCCATGGCTTCCAGCAAAGCTGCCTGGGTCTTTGGCGGCGTGCGATTGATCTCGTCAGCCAGCAGGATGTCGGTAAATACCGGGCCCCGTCGCAAACTAAAAGATGACGAAGACATGTTGAAGACGTTGGTGCCCGTAATGTCCGAGGGCATCAGGTCGGGGGTGAATTGAATACGACCAAAACCGGCATTGATGATGCGCGCGAGCGTTTTCACCGTGAGCGTCTTGGCGGTTCCGGGCACGCCTTCGATTAAGGCATGACCTTCCGCCAGCAAGGCCACCAGGATCTGTTCGATCGGTTCATCCTGGCCGACAATTACTTTGCGTAATTCGTTTTGGATAGTTGTGATAGTCGAGGAGACGTATTCAGGCATAGGCTAAGTTTCGAAGGTTTTAGGTTTTAGGTTTTTGGTCTTAGGTCTTTGGTCTTTGATCAGCATGGCTCCTTAAGTTGAAAGACCAAAGACCAAAGACCCAAGATCAAAGATCCGTCTTGTCTTGCTTTTCATCGCGAGCACGTCCTTGTAACCCGAGTCTTGACTCAATTGCTCGCAGACGCTTTACCAGTTGCAAGGTTTCTCGTCCAGTTGTCGGTGCGCCGTTGATGGTATCTTCACAGCTTCGCATCAGGGTTTCAAGCTGTTGCCGGTTGATTTTGGATCGTACGGCGACCCGGGCGGCTATTTCGCCGCGCGGGCTGTTGTTGTTCAGCCCGGCGTGCCGCACCAGGACGCGACGCACCCGCGCGTAGATGTTTTCCAAAGCCAGATCATGGGCTTTCGCGCGCTGTTGCAGCTCAGCCATCGAAGCCACAAACTCCAGGCTCGATCGCCGATCGACATGTGGCAATGGCAAAGGACGCGCGAAACGCGTACCGCGCGACCACACAATCGCGAGCCCAATCAGGGCCAGTTGGCCGCAAATCGCGAGTACCGGGGTCCCTTCGAAATACTGAATCAAAGCATTGTGCGTGTACGCCCGTCCCTGATGGAATTCGTCAAAGGCCGCCAGCCCGCCCGGTCCCATCACTACATTAATCGCGAGTTGCAGATTGTCGGCCCGATTTATTCCGTTATTTGCAACCAGATAAGGATCTGACAGCAGCACAATGCGACCCTTTCCGTGCGCATAATCGACCAGCAGCGCCCCCCGTTCGTTCAGGAAGGTTGTGACCGGGGCCGGAGAAAGACTTGACTCGGTTGTTACCTCGGCTTCCGGCGATGGGGTCGCGATTGGCTTGACTTCGTCCTCCTCGTCATCGTCGTCGCTGCTCCCGCCTTGTGCTTCTTCATGCCGGCTCTTTGGTTTATTGCCAGGCTTGCCACGGCTGCGGGGGCCAAACGTGATTATGGCAGCGAATCGTGACGGCAAGATCTGCTCAACATTGTGAGCGAACAGCGTAGCCTGCGAAGGCGTAACCGCCCTGACGTCGCGAGTCATCTGCTCGAAATCATTCGGATTGAGTTCCGACCAGGGAAAATTCATCGGGTGTGCCTGAATCGACCAGTCGCCGGATGCCGGCAATAATTTCGGGTCCGGGGTGCGATCGATAATCACCAGGCGACCTCCGGTTTCGACCCAGTGGAGAAGTTCTTTGCTTTCGGTTTTGCTGAAGGGAACGCGGGTGTTACCGACTATAACGATCGTAGCCGGCTTTGGGCCATTGAAACTCAAGAGGGAAGCGGTCGACTCGCGCCAGCGGGCCACCTGGTAACCCGACTCGTGCAGAAAATCGTAGAGGGCCCGCGTCCCGGTCGCGCCGGCATTAAAGGTGGAGCGATCGGGAGAGCTTTCCGAGTCGGCGGTTGGCTCTACCTGCACGTACGACGCGGCGTTCAGTAACACCAGTACCGTAACGACGATGATCAGAGTGATGATGACGATGAGGCGTTGACGCATTTAGCTAAGATTGAAGGCTGCCGGATCCGGTTCTCAATGTTTTCTGATAATCGTTTCGAAAATCGTTCCAATCATTCTCGCCGGCGGGCACCAGCCCATACCAATGAAGCTCGAAACTGGCCGTCAGCTTCCGCATCGAACTGTACAAAGAACCCTTGTCACGGACTGAATAGAGATAATCGCGATTGGTTTTGGATTGAGCGATGCTGATTAGTTTGCGATCGCCCAGTTCGCAGAGCAGCGCGATGTAGGCTTTGCGAATGGCCGAACGTAAATCGCCGTTGCGAGCCAGCGCGTCGGCCTGGGCCAGGAGATCTGCGGAAGTCTGATCAGGTTCAAGTCGCTCACCCAGAATGATGCGCGCTTCACGTTTCTTCTTTTTCTTGCGCCGGCCCTGCATAAACCGTGGGCCGTATCGCCAGACCAGAAACGCAATCGCGGCGAGACAGATCCCCACCACCAGAATTTGGGCGATTTTAGCAATCCACGGCGATCCGCCGGCCTGAATGGGTTTGATCCGGGGAAACAATTTGGCAATCCACCGGACGATACGTTCCAGCAGTTGCTCGAGCGCGCTGTTCTCGGGCGCCTTCGAAATATATTCGGGCCGCCTGAGGATTTCAGCGAGCCGGCCTTTTTCGGCGTCCTTATCAGAGGTGCCGACAGTGTTCCTTCGATGAATTTCCTGAATGCGCTCGTCAATAGCGTGCAGGCGCTCGGCCATCCGCGTGAGTGATTCGGAACGCTTCACCATAGTGCTGGCCTTCTCGTAAGCCGAGAGTTCTTCGTGCAACCACGAGTTATCGACTGCGACGTTCAACCCGTCCAACGTAACGGTTTCGTTAGCGGGCAGCATTTGCCGCACGCGGGTCAAATTTGTCGTGATGAAGGTTTCGGGTTGGGGATTGCTTTCGTCTTCACCGGCGTCGCGTAACTCTTCGACCAGGGCGGCCGCCGCAGTAACCCGATGTTGATAGTCATCCAGCCTCGCGGCGATCGCGAAGGTCAGGGGCGCGAAGACGCAAGTCAGAGCCAGGGCTGCGAACAACCTCGAGCGAGATGAAATCACTGTGCGCATTCTGATCTATCTCAAACCGAGGACGTTCCCGGTTTGAATCTGGCCCGGAGGCGGCGGCACAAACTTTGGCGCGCGACCGGTTACCAAAGCCGGAGCAAAAGGAGAAACCACGCCGGGCAGTGTCGGCATCTCGGGAAGCTGGCGCGCGGCCATCAATTCAATGTCATAACCTTCGTGGCGCACGCGTTCATCGACGTAGAGCAGCGACAAGCCAAGCATCCAAATCGGCGCCAGCGTGATATGGCTGCATTGCAAAATCACCTGGTATCCAATTGCGTACCAGGTTGGCCAGGTGGCGCCGAACGGGGAGAGATCGACGCCATTCAGATATCCATACCAGCCCAGCGGGATCATCAAAAGCAACAACGCTGAATATGTCGCAAATAAAGTAAAGAGCGCCATGGCCATCAGACGACGCACATTCCCGCTGGCTAAAGAAATGCTGCGATTGATTGCTGAGAAAACGCCGCGGCCTTCGACCAGCATCGTCTGTGGTACATAAGCCATTCTTCCGGCGAGCAGGAAAAAAACTATCAAACCGCCGGCGATGGCGACGACCATGCCAACGACTCCGACCAGCACACTTATCCAGGTCGAAACGGATGAGGTGACGCCGACCGCTACAAACACGAAGACCGCCAGGAACCAACCCGCCATGGACGCGACCGAGGCCGCAAACATGAGCCACAGCCCTACCATTACGCTGGCCCCGAGCAGTCCCCAGAATCTTGTCTTCACGGCGCTATAGGTTGAACGCACCGAAACCGGCTCGTTCCAAAGAAGGTGAGAGACCAGATTGCGCGTCGCTCCGCCCATGACTATCAGACTAAAGAGCGCGCCGCAAATGATGATTACCCAACCGCCCATTAACGCCAGGACATAGAGACCTACACGTAGTCCGCTGGAAGTGGTGGTCAATTCGCGGAAAGCAATAGTGGTGATGGTTGAACCGACGGCTGAGACCAGTACGGGTGGGGCGGCGATGCGAATTAAGGTGAGAAAGTGACGACGATAGAGCCGGACCGCGCGATCGATCAAATCACCGGCGCCCAAAGGCTCGAGAGAGAGTTCATTGACCGCGCCGTTCATCGGCCGGAATGATCGCCGTTTTGGACGTGGGGATCAACCTTTAATTTAGTAGACGGTACGCGCGCCTGCGGCGTGCCTGCGCAGAGGGCGGGTTCCCGGCACGCCTGAGGCGTGCGTACCGGTATCAATTACCGATCTTCTCGAGCTGCGCGATCAGTCTGCGCACTTCAGCAGCATAGTCACCTTTCGGCGCCAGCCGCAGATACTCTTCGTACTCGATCTTTGCTCTCTGCTGCTGGCCAACCTTGAGCAGGACGTTGCCGGCCAGCAGATGTGCTTCCGCAAAGTCAGGCTTGAGCTGCAAAGTGCGGCCGACGCAAGGGCCGGCTTTCAGGACGTCGCCTCGCTCCCAGTACAAGCGCGCCAGAGTGAAATGGCCGTGCCAGTTTTTTTCGTCGAACTTGAGCCCATCGATCAGATTTCGCTCGGCTTCGTCGTAACGTTTTTGGCGCCAAAAGACTTCGCCCAGAGCGAGCAATACCGGCGCGTTGCCGGCCTTAATTTCCAATGCGCGCTTCATTGCGGTTTCAGCCTTTTGCCAGTCGCGCACATCCATGAACGCCGTGCCGAGCAATAACTGAGCCTCGAAGAATTCCGGGTAGATAGACGCGGCTTTCTGAAAGTGGACGATCGCCTCGGCACGGTTCTTCCGGGCCAGCGCGTCGCGTCCGCGATCAAATTCGTCACGCGCACTCGGAGGAACTCTGGCGTCAATCACGTCGGCAATGACAGCATGAGTTGTCTTGCCCGACTCGCTCGCGGTCAAGGTGAAGATCAGATAAGCCTTGACGAGGAGTGTAAGATCGGCATCCTGCTGGGCCGGAGCAAAGCCGGGCGCATTGATGGTCACTTTGTAATAGCCGCGCTGAAGATTACCGAAGCGAAAGCGCCCGCGTGCATCGGTATTCATCTGATCGATCACCCCGCCACTGAATCTTTCCAGCCGCACCGGCAAGTCGCGGGCGACGGAATTTGCGCCGGCGAGGTTAACCTGACCGGCAACTTCAAAGGCTTGATTGTTGGCGCTATAGGTGTCGCGATCGCGCTGACCGTAAACGGACACGGCGCTCAAAATGATCAGAGTGATCCCGATTGAACGAGTTAGCACGTGCATGAAAAGCTCCGCTCCGAAGTTAGCGAATCATGCTACTTTGGCCGGGTTAAGGCAAGCATTTCGGTAGCGCAGACTGCCCAGTCTGCGCCTTGCTTAAAACGACGGTCGCCAATCTCAGACCGGCCACAGACTGGACAGCCAGCGGTACGTCCAAGAAAGATGCCGGGCGATCATTCGATCGCCCGGCTCCAGTTCAAAAAACCAGCCCGCGCGCGGCGGTTCAGTGTCGGTAGGTTAGGCCAAATTGAATCAACCGCGACGGAACAGCGGTTTCCGTGATTTGGCCGAAAGTCGCCGGTGTCGCGATCTGTACAGTCGATGGGAACCTGAAAATTGGATGGTTCCACAGGTTGAAGACGTCCATGCGCGCGGAGAAGTGGTGACTCTCTCTAAAATTGAAATTCTTCATCAACGAGAAGTCCCAGTTCTGCTGCATGGGTCCCCGGAAAGCGTTCCTGGGAAGGTCACCGTAGCCAGTAGCGCCGGTGGCCCCGTTGGGAACGAGCGGGGCTCCGCTGACAAAGTTTGGATTAAGGAAGTGATCCAGACGACTTCCCATCGGTCCCGAAGTTAAGATCTGCTGAATCGAAGTGACGGCGCCCGGAGTGCATTGGGGCATCGTGGTTATTTGCTCACTTGCGGGGCGACAAATCAGAGTGCCGGTGCCCACGGTGGCTCCAAACGCCCCGCCAGAAGTACTGTCAGCAAGCGAGAACGGCAGGCCGCTCTGATAAGTGACGATGCCGCTAATTGCCCAGCCCTTGAAGAACTGGTTCTGGAAGAAGTTATTTTTCGGCACTGGAATATCGTACGAGTAACTTACGACCAGCCGGTGTGGCCGATCAAAATCACCACGGGCCTTGTTAGCCAGAGACAGGCTCGAGTTGTTGAGGATGTTACCGCCACCTTGCCCATTACGAGTTGCGTTGAGTTCGTCCGTGCTGTACGAGCCACTGACGTTGTCGATCGTTTTGGAAAAAGTGTAGGCCGCCTGGAAGTACATCCCGCGGCTGAGACGGCGCGAAACCGTAGTTTGCAGGGAATTGTAAGTGGCAAACCCGATGTTTCCTGAATAACGCGAACCGCGTACCCTCGAGAGCCCGAGGATCTGGTGGCGCAAGGCTTCGTTGTTCACCGTATTCGAGGTGATGGAATAGCTGGCGCCGTTGATGTCCCGCACGGTAACCGGCGTCGCAGGGCTCGCTACGGTCGCGAGGTACGGATCCCAGATGCCCAGGCCGCCCACAAAGTGTGATCCGATGTAGCCCACTTCAGCTGCCCAACCTCTTCCGAGTTCTCGCTGAACCGTGAGGTTCCATTGCTGGGTGTAGGGCGTGTAGGCACTCGCCGGAACGCTGGTAAACGAAGCCAGGTTGATCGAACAGTTGGTAGCCGTGCCGCCAAAGTTCGCACAGGCCTGGCCGGCTTCGTTGACGAAGATTGGCCCGACGTTGGGATCATTAACATCCAAAGGACCGACGCCGCTGATGCGCCGCAGTCCGGCAAACCGGCTGGCTTGCGGAATGAACGCGGTGGCGATGGCCGAAGGAGGTGGAATGCTGGCGAACGGGTTCTGTAATTGAAACGAAGTTGGAGTGGTCGTGCTCGAAAGAGGCTGCACGGTAAACGGCGCAGCCAGCGAATTCTGCAAAATATTCTGGTTCGAGAGTCGCTGGTAATAGAGACCGTAACCGCCGCGGAGTACAGTTCTCTGGTCACCCGTGAGGTCATAGGCAAAGCCAAACCGCGGAGCAAAGTTATTGCCGTCGAAGCAGCTTGCCAGGGCGCAGTCTTTGACACCGGGTGTGCCGACGAAACCGGAAAGATTGACCTTTTCCGGGAACAGGAACGGGTTCCGGCCCTGAGCGGCCAGCTCCGGACTAAAAATACCGGCTCGATAAAGTTTGTCGTGACCAAAGCTCATACCCTCCCAACGCAGACCGATGTTGAAGGTCAAACGTTGAGACCAGCGATAGTCATCCTGAAAGAAGCCGGAAAAGTCCGTGGCGATGAAGTTTCGCGCCGGATCTCCGAAGGCCGATTGAATCGCCGTCACGCGGCCCTGAAGAAAATTCTGGAATGCCGTAAATGCATTACCCGCTCCCGTGGTCGCGGCGGTGGTAAGTGATCCTCTGACTGCAAAGTTGTTGAAGCGATTCAATTGATACTGGACAGCTTCGCCACCAAACCGCATTGTGTGCTTGCCTTTGGTCCAGGAAAAAGTATCGACCATGTTAAAGGTATTTGACACCGTCCCACGGTCATCGTTGACTCCCGTACCGAGCGTAAACAGTCCGCTTACGGCAAACTGATAAATGCCCGGGAACTGTGCGCTATTGCCCCGTTGCGCGCCAACGTCCTGAAGCGTGATGAGATCGGTGGGAATGTTGGCGAACAGGAAACGGCTAAAACCGAAACGAAACTCATTGACCTTAGTGGCGCTGAAATTATGCGTTTCGGTCAGCGCAAAGAAGCGATTCCACTGAGTGTCAGTGCGCGGGAACGCCAGGTTGCTGGCTGTGCCGAGCGGCTTGGTCGCGTCGCCCTCGTCCCAGAACCAACGACCGGCGATGTGATCCTTGCCGCCGCGCATATCGCGGTCATAGCTGATCGTATACTGGTTATCACTGACCGGCGCAATGCCGTTGAAGGTGCAAGTGAAAGTCGATTGAGTTGCGCCGACGGTGGGATTACCGCACCCTCCTTGTCCGGGTCGCGGAATCGCGAAGGCGCCACCATAGATGTTGCTACTCAGGTTAAGAATGTTTACAGCGATCGGATCAATCTGGGCGGGTGTTAACTGCACAGTCTGTCCGGGATAGACACCCGCAGCCAGCAGCGCGGCTGAGGTAGTACCGTCGGGGTTGCGCGGAAACGTCGGAATCGTCGGCGTAACTACCGAGCCGGCGGGATCGATCCCATTGCGCGCGCGCACTCCCTGGTAATTGAAGAACCAGAATCCGCCCAGCTTGGGCAAAGGACCACTCGCGTCGCCGCCGAAAACATTTTGCAGTAGGCGGCCTCGCCGTTTCCCCTGGCGATTAAAGAAGAATTCATTCGCGTTCAAAGCATCGTTGCGATGCGACCAGTAGCCTTCCCAATGGAAATCCTTCTCGCCGGATTTGATTACCAAGCCCAGCGCGCCGCCGCCTTTGCTTCCCTGTGAAGCATCGTAAAGCGAAGTCGCCACCTTCATTTCCTGAAGCGTGTTTGGGTTGGGCAACGGCACGGTGTCAAAGTGCGCGAGATTGAAGTCGTTGACGTTGATGCCTTGCAACGAGACGCTGTTGTTGCTGGTGCGCTGACCGTTCACTGTGACATCGGCCGTGCCGCGCCCGGCGGAACGAACGTCAGTTGGTTCACCGGTCACACCAGTTGAAAGATTAAGCAGGAACAGAAAGTTAGGTGAGGCCAGCGGCAAAGTGCGAAGCGTTTGACCATCCAGTGCCTGGCCGGTGGTTGCGCTTGAAGGATTGATGAGGCTCGGCGTGGCTTCGACCTGGACTACTTCTTCGATGCGGCCGGCTTCCAGCGCTACATTCTGTCGCGTCGATTCAGTGATTCTGACCTCAACGTTCGCGACGTTGGCTTTCTTAAAATTAGATGCTGAGATTTCGAGACGATATCTTCCCGGAGGTAAGAGCGTCACCGCGAACGCGCCATCGCTGTCGGTGGTCAGTGAGCGGACGGATTTACCGGTTGCTTCACTGATGACTTCGACTGCGGCCCCGGCCACGACGGCGCCGGTCTTGTCCGACACTACACCGGTGATGCCTCCTGTTTGAATTGCCTGTGCCGAGACCAAAACGCACAGCAGTCCCAGCAGTAAACCGCTTGCTAGAAAGCGAAGTACACAACGCATTGCTGCTTCCTCCTTATTTGGTTTTTCTTTGAGGGGCCGAACAAATTTTCGGCAGTTTAAACCGATTCGTGGATTCGAAAACGATCCAACCTTGTGTTCAAGGAAACTGTGATTTCAGACTAGGCAAGCAATGTTCCGCCGAGCTCAGAACGGAATTTTGTCGTGAAGTCCGGCGAACCGGAAAAAGCGCTGAGCCGGTCCCGTTTTAAGGGGCCGAGAAAATGGTTTTCATCCGATTTCTCGGATTAGGCGGGTGCTTGATTTTGAGTGCTTCTTGAGCAACATGCCGGCGGATGAGCACCGGCCTGGTTGACTCAGAATTCCAGCTCGCCCTTATACATGAGATTGGCGATCTTGAACCGTCGTTCGATCTTCGAGAGGCTGGGAAACTGCGCGACAAAATGAATCTCGCCGCTGTTCGCGTCGAAAAATGGCTTACCATCAGGGTTCTTGAGGAAGATAAAGCGCGCGCCAAAACCGTCTTTGCCCGGCGGCACATATTCTTCGAGAAACAGCTGTTTGCCGTCGTTGCGTTGGAGGTAAGTATTGTTCTTAAGGGTGGAGGTTATGTTACTGGCGAATGCCTGCATGACCGCATTGCCGTATCGCTGATCGTTGGATTCATAGACTACGGTAAAAATGATCGAGTCCGGCGATGTTGTTTCAGCGAACTGGCGCAGCCGCTCGAGGGCTGTGTCCGGTAACTTTTGTTGTAGCATCAACTGTCGCGCCAACGCTCCCCGGATGGGCCGAGCCGAGAAGAGTCGCACGAAATACTTTACGTTGATTGATTGGTTAGTGGCCCCGATTGTCTGACGAGAAGCATCGTTCGCCGGGCCGGCCCCCGGGCTCGTCGGCTTGAACATCATTTCCGAAGTGTCTGTTTCGTTTTGAACTTGGGCCCAGGGCGAGTTGTTGAGCATCTTCTGGACCTCTTCCTTGGTCCAGTCAGTCCATGGCTTATCTGCCTTTTGCGCCAGCGCCGTTGAGAGCACGAGCGACAGGGCCAGGATGATCATCATGAGGCGTGCGGATTTTTTCATGGCAGTACTCCTCGGGGCAAGAATTGAGAGGTCTCAGTATTCGAGTTTTTGATCAAAGACCATCTCTCGAACTTTGTAGACCATATTGATTTTGAACGAGTCGTTGAACTGAGCAAAGAACCGGACGCTGCCGCTATCGGACTTCAGAAACGGTTCGCCATCCACCAGCCGGGGGAAAATGAATTTGGCTCCCAGGTTGTCGGAAATCGGCGCGATATACTGCATCAAGAATACGCGTTTGCCATCCTGCCGCTCGAGGTACGTCGTGTTCTTCAGGGTGCCGGTAGTGCCACTGTTGATGGCTTGCATGATCGGTCCCAAAAGCCGTTGGTCTGTAGAATCGACCTTGACTGCAATCACTACATAAGGACCGAAGTCGCGCTCGACAAAAGCCTGCAGCTGATTGGCGAGTTGTTCATTCGGCTCGCGCTCAGACGACAGAATTATTTTCGCAAAAGCCTGACGAACAGGCCGGGCCGAAAGAAAAGAGATCCGGTAACTTGTGTGAACTTCTTCGTTCAACGCGCCACGGTCCGCGCGATTGTTGTTTATCGACTGCTGACCGCTGATCGCCCCTTTGTTCGTCGATTGAGCCACCGAAGAAGTTCCCGGCCGCGTGGGAGAATAGAACATCTCAGAGGCGTCGGTATCGACTTGCGTATGCGACCAGGGAGAATTGGTTAATACCCGCTCAGCATCCTTACGCGGCACTTCCATCCAGGGATAGTTTGCCTTTTGGGCCGAGGCCGCGATTGTCACAAACAGCAACAGCGCGACCGCGGCCAGGACCGCGAGTCGATAGGGGTGAGGCCATGTTTTCATCAGTACTCCAGCTTGCCGTCGTACATCATTTCGGCGACTTTGAAACGCCGGTTAAGTTTGACGGTCTTTCCTATTTGAATGTTGACGCGCAGCTCGCCGCTGTTGGCGTCAAGGAAGGGCTGGCCGTCAAGCATTCGCGGAAAGATAAACTTCGCGCCCATCCCGTCCTGAACCGGCGGCTTGTAGTCCATTAAAGCCACGCGCTTTCCGTCTTTTCGTTCCAAATAAGTGGTGGTTTTGAGGGATTCAGCATCCGCGGCGGAAATTTCCTGCATGACTGACACTTTACGCGCTTTGTTGCTGCCATCCAGAAGGACCGTCACGACGACCCATTCACCGAAATCGCGATCGACGAAGGTACGGAGCTCGGCAACTTTTGCGGCCGGCGTCTCAGGGTTTTGCAGTTCAAGTCGGCGGATGAACGCTGCTCGAACCGGCTTGGCGGTGAGAAATGCGACCTTATAAATAGTCGACAAGGCGGAACTGCTTTTCCCCAGAGTTTCACCGCTTTCCGTTTTCTCAGCAGTTCCGAGATCGGCTGCCTTGCGACTCTGGGTCGTGGTTATGGCGCTGCCTGCCTGCGTTTCTGTGAATTCCGTCTGGCTTTGGGCCCAGGCCGAATCGGTTAACACCTTTTGCACGTCCTTTTCATTCCATTCCGTCCAGGGCTTCGTTTTTTGACCAAACGCCGAAGCGTTGAGCAGAACCAGCGCAGAGCAGATGAACAAAATTCTCTTCATCGTGGGCTTCTCCTTGAAGTGATTAGTTATTGCGGAAACAAACTTTTTCAGATTGCATCCTCAACCATCGCTAATCCGGTGGTCAGGTCGAGGGATTACACGGATAATCATTGAAAGTCGAAAACCGATCCGAGCCATGATCCAGGGCAAGGTCGCGACGCACATAATCAAGGTGAACTACCGACATCAGCAAAGTCGCGCGTTCATCCACCAGACGCAGAGTCAAATCGCGAGCGCGAATTTTTTCAGATGCAAGGTCGGAAAGCAAGTAATGATGGCACCCGAAGGGCGGCACCTCATCTAATTCAATTCGGGCCACCAAACCACCAGATGCAAAAATCTCGAGTGCCGGGTGGCCGGCGATGGCCTGATCGTCAATGTTAATGATTCCGATTACTTCATCGCGAACCTTGCGCGCGCCGTTTTGTTCATACCGCGCGCCACACGCGATGTAATCCGTGGCCAGGTTCTCGCGTTGTTTCGGCAGTTGATAGCCGCGGGCTGATTGCAGCCCCGGTCGAAAGTGAGTGAAGGCTTGCGCGGCCCATTCCCGGGCGGAAATCTCAACCTTCATCAGTGTGTGATTGGTTGTCGGAGCAACTGCCAGAGACAGCCCGCCGGCAAACTTCGTTGGCAAACGAAGTTGCGCGCAATCAAAGACACAGCTTTGCATCCCGCCCAGTTTGATTACGCCACGCTCGATCTGTTTTTGAGCAATGCCGGGAGGCAGCGTGGTTTCGGCAGTAGTTTGCCAGACAACATTGCCGGCCGGATCTGTGATCAGAGGGTTGAGCCAGAGATGTTCTTCCAGCGGCGCGCCCGAGCTGAAGTGAAAACGCGAATTCAAAGTCACACCGCCGATTTGTTTTGAGCGAAACACCAGCGGCGTGTAGAGAATGTTCTTCGCGCGAAAGCGGCCCGCGGAATCGAATGGCGCCGGAGCGGGCCTGGCTTTGAAAGGGGCCTGATGAATCGGATGCTCGACGCTGAAACGAACGCCGCCGGCGCGCCTGAGCATCAGGTACGCAAAGGCTTTTTGCGCGCCCTCCTGGTTTGCAACGGCGATAGTTCCTCCGTCCCTGGTTAACTTTGGCGAGGCGCTCTCGTCTTTTTCTCTCCGGGGGCCGAAAATCGCGCCAGGATCTTCGGTAAATTCACCGCGCCGCAAATCGAAAAGCAACGAGGCGCCCGGTAGCAACTGGTAGGGCGCTGATCGCAGCGCGACTCCCATCTGATCGTAGATGGCGATTGAGCCCGCGCTTCGTTCGGGGTTGGGATTGAAGAGACTAAACAGCGCTTCGTACTCGGCCAGGGGTGGAAAAGGCATTGAATAGAAGAACGCCGTCGGCCGTTGCCATTGCAGGGGATCGGGGTTCGCATGAACGTTATCGAACGAGTTGTTGGTCTCCCAACGAATGAATGCTGAGCTGAAGAGATCGCTGGCATGCATCGGCTCGCGGCTGTTGGGTCGCAGTCGGATTCTCATCCCGCCCCAAAATTGTTCGTCGCTGCCCAAAAGGTCGCGAACGTCTATGGTCGTGGTTTGCATCGCCGGAACCATCAGACGTTTGGCGATGCCGTCTTTCCCGATGGGCTTGCCGGTCGAGTCATAGAGATGGAATTTGTATTCAGTCGAGTCCGCACCACCCTCATATCCTTTGGCGCCGAAGAAAGTATCCGACGTCAGAAAGATCGCTGAGCGAATTCCTCCCGGGTCGTTCACTATGAAAGGCGCACAGACGTCGAGCCAGCAAACCTTTGACGACGCCGGCGATTTGTACTCCTGGGATTCAGAGTTGGAGGAAGCGATTAAAGGAAGGCAGGCAGCACCGGCAAATGCTCCCGGCAGCAGCGTCAGAAAGGATCGCCGTTTAAGAGTTGGCTTGTCAGAATTGGGGGGCATGGCTTGTCGAAAAAAGTTGAGGAGAGCAGGAGTTCTGCTCTCCTCCCTTTTGAAACCCCAGGGCTGACTTCCGCAGTTAGAAGTTAAACCTGAGAACGAGTTGGACGAGACGGCCACCGGGATCGTTGGTGGTCGAGATGTCCTGATAAGCGGCGGTGTAGCGTCCAAAGGTGGCTGCGCCCAGACCGCCGAGTGCGTTAATTTCACTGGCTGCCGTCCCAACGACCCAGTTGATGTTGTTGAAGGCGTTCAGGGCCTCGGCACGCAATTCGAGATTCATGCGTTCCGAGAACCTGATTCGCTTCGTCAGGCTCAGGTCAAAGCGGAAGAACGCCGGTCCTTTGAGAACCAGGTTGTTGTATCCGCATTGTCCGGTGTAGCCCGACTGGCAATTGCCGAAGCCGGCTGGAGCGATGAACCGACCGGACGGTGCGCCCTGGGTATAGACTGCGCCGGCCGCCGTGAAGGTCGTATTGTTGGCTCTGAACGTATTGATACGGACCTCCGCCGGCAGAAGGTAGACTTCCCGGGTATTCGCGGTGCCGTCTGAATTTCGCTCATTCCGGTAAATACCGACCATGTTTTGCAAGTCCCTCGTGGTCATACCGACAACCTGAACGTTGCCCAACGAGAAGGGCGAGCCGCTCTGGACGCGGACATTACCGTTGAAGGTCCAGTCGCCCAGCAGACCATTTACCAGGCCATGCGCATCGGACATGAACATCTTGCCGCGTCCGAAAGGCAGTTCGTAAATAAAGTTGGTCTTGAAGGCCTGGGTGACGTCGAACGGAGCGAAACTCTTGCGCAGATGGTAATCGCGCTGACTCGCGGGCTGATCGAACAAATCCGCGTTGCTGGCGTAGCCGTTAACCAGTGCTTTGCCGAACGTGTAGTTCGCCTGAATCAACAAGCCGTCCGCCATGCGACGACGAAATTCAAGTGTTACCGCGTCGTACCAGGTTTGCGAGTTATTGTTGACCAGGAAGGCGCCACCGCGTTTGCCAGGGTTCACCACAAAGAAGTTCGATGGCACTCCCCAGGAAGCGCGGTTGGGACCAAAGGCCGCTTCATTTCCGGTTGAAGCCATTGAGCCCCAGAAACCGGCGCAGCAGCGGCCAGCGCCCACGCTCGGGTTGTTAGGATTGAGCAGCGCCAGGAAACCTGTGTTGGCATAGAAGGTTGACGTGTAATGAGCCGGATTGTTTGGATCCTGCTGGACACCGCCGACCGTTCTGAGCTGATTATTCATGAAGATGATCGGCAGTGGGGAAGTTCCAGTCCCCGGGCCGAAATACCTCATGGTAAATCCACGGCCGTTCGCCAAATTCGCCAGGGTGTTCGCCTGAGCCAATTTGAATTCGTTAAGAGCGCCGTTTTCGAAGACATTTACCTCATTGAGATCGGTTTGCCTCCAAAGCTGGTGTCCCCGATTGCCAATGTAGCGAACCTCAAATACGTTGTCCTTGTTGATTTCCCGCTGAATGCCCATCGACCACGACTCGACATAGCCGGTCTTCAGGTCGGGTAGAAATGCATTCACGCCGTCGGTAATAGCTCCCGTATTTGGATAGGTCGGGGTGACGGGAAGTGTTGTCGGCGCAGCCGGCAGTCCACTGCGCAAAAGATTACCGAAGGTCAATGGGAACGGGGTTCCGGTGATATTTTGGGTGGCTGAGAGGGTTAGTCCCGGATTAGACGACATGATGCTCAGGAATGTGTTTATGCCTTCCCGCACATAGGCCATCGAGAAACCTCCGCGCAGCACAGTCTGTCCCGAATCACCGAAGAGTTTGCGGAATTTGTCGCCCTTGAAATTTGGACTCCAGCTAAATCCCACGCTGGGGGCAACGTTACCGTATTGCGTCTTCCACGTGCTTTGGCCCTGTGGGAATTGCGTGTACTGGCTGGGCGCTCCGGTCAAGGTGCCTGGCTTGAACATATTGCCCTCACCCGACTCGCCAAACAGACCCGCATACGAGACCTGGGAGATCGAGTCATTCAGTGAGTAAAACGGCCCCTGAACCTCCCAGCGCAGGCCTCCGGTTACGGTAAGATTTGGACGCACGCGCCAGGTGTCCTGGCCATAGATGCCCCATTCAGTTTGCCGTGCTCGGGTGACAACGTCACCCTGGAGGGTGTACCGGCCAGTCGTTTCGCTCAAGGCTTGTTGGCGAGTAATCGCCGAAATACGGCCGACCAACCCTGCGTAGAAAGTTGCCGCCGCACCTTGCTGTCCTACCGTAGCATTCAGTGGTAAGAAAGCGTTAAAAATAGCCGCGTCCGGCGCGAGGGTCGAACTGATGCCAAAAGCGACCGTCGGCACGACTACCTGACTGGTGCTCCAGGTGCTGACCCGGGTGAGGTTGAAACCAAAGTTGAACGAGTGATTACCGCTTACCCAGTTCAGGTTGTCGTTGAATTGCTGCACCGGCGTATTGCGACGTGATGGGCTGGTGGTGACGGTGGCATTGGTAATGCCTAAGGCGCCGTTAAGGTTCAGCGCTACTCCGCCCTGATTACCGAATTGGGCGGGCGTTACTTCGCTAAAGAAGAACGCCGTTCCGCCCTGCAGGCCAAACCGCGCCTCGTTAACGAGGTTTGGACTGATCGTCCAGCGCCAGGCCGAAGAGTTCGAAAAGCGATTCGATCGCTGGCTGCCATGATTCGGAAAATCCGGAAACGCTGGATCGACATTGTTAAGAAAATCGACTATGCCATCGAACTGCTGATAGTTCGTAATGTTCTCCAGGTGGTGGTTCTTGCCCAGGTTGGCGTCAAGCCTGACAGTGGGGAAACGGCGAGTCTGTCCACCAATGTTGAAGAACGTGAACTGGTTAACGTTCGGCGCTCCGGCGGGGTTGGTGAAAACCGCGTTCACGCTTTGCGCTGCACTGCGCATGCTTCCCAGGAGCGTGCCGATCGTTGGATCGACCGTGCCCGCAAATCCGGCTGCCGCGGCCATCGTCAGAACGTTGACCGAGCAAGTACGAGTTCCGCCTGTGGTGCAGGTAACACCCGCCGGAGGCACGTACGCAGCACTGGTCGTTTGGAATTTAAAAATCCCGCTCGCGGCTTCCGTAGTGAGCAGAGTTCGCGTGCGCGGAGAGCTTTTTTCCGGCAACCGATACTCTTCGTAATTGATAAAGAAGAAAGCCCGGTCTTTTCCGCTCCACACCTTGGGAAGCGAAATCGGGCCGCCTACCTTGCCGCCAAACTGATTCAGCAGGATACGCTGCTGTGGAGCCCTGCCAGTTACGGGATCCGCCGCCAGATCGCGATTGTTGAACCAGTAGTTTGCGTTAAGAATGGGGTTGCGGTGATACCAGTAGATGCCGCCATGATAATCGTTCGAACCGCCCTGGGTAACGAACTTAATTTGTACCGCGCCTTCGGACGAACTTTCCGCACCGGGGTTCGAGGTTGAAATCGTTACTTCCGACATCGCGTCCGTGCGGGGGCGAATATACGTGAAAAAGCCGTCACTCGATTTCAGCAAGTTGTCCTGAACGTTGATGCCATCAAGCGTAATGTTGAGCGCGCCCTTGGGTAAACCGTTGACTGACGATGTACGCGGACGGCCCGGCGTGGTCGTGCCCGGCAACGCCAGGACGAGGTCGAGAGCATCGCGCGAGACGGTCGGAATGTCGGTAATCTGGCGACCGGTTAACGTTGTGCCAATCGTCGCGGTTTGCGTCTGAAGCAATTCACCACTGCCAACGATGGTCACGGTTTCGGCTTGTGAGCCGATTTCCAGCGTGACCGCGATGCTGGAAGGCTTGCCGACGTCAATCTTGACTCCGGTCACTTTGGCTTGCTTGAAGTTCTTGACAGAAATCGTGGCCGTGTAGACGCCGCTGGCCAACGACGGAATTGTAAATATACCTTCATCGTTGGTCTTGGCGGTAAACTCCTGGCCGGTTTCCGCACTCTTTACTGTTACCGCAGCGCCGGGAACGACTGCCCCGGTCGGGTCAGTTACTGTTCCTGTCAGCGACGAAGTGGTCTGTCCAAAGACCGGGAGACCACCGACGGCAACGAACGCGAGAACGAGAAAAAACTTCGAGAACAAATTTCTCATTGGGCTCCTCCGAGAATGGTTAGCGGCCCAATCAATCAGACTGATTGGGCGCGAGTTAGTTTTCTTGACTGTTCGCGAGCACTTAGAAGCTCAGTTCTTGATTATGATAATTAACTGAAGGACTACCAGCATGAGGCAAAAAGCAATTGATGGGCCAGCAGGATGCGTTGACATAAAGCGTTTATTTATGGCAATTACCGTCAAAGCCGGAGCTGCGAGGCCCACGCTGGCCTTCGAGTTTTTGAATATTCGTACAAATAATCGGATGCTCGATCCGGAGACAACGCCGTTATACGAGAGGTCTTATAAGCGGCGTATTTAGCGGGCGTGGTTTTGAGAACGCTTGTTCTGACGGATCATATTACGCACTTGTTCTGCTTCTTTTGCTTTGGGAGCAAGTCTCAGGTAGGTTTCGAACTCGGCCACTCCTTTTTCGCGTTCGCCTAGCTGGAAATAGATCGCTCCCAGGAACCGGTGGGCATCCTTCACTTCGTCTCCCCCTAAAGCAACCGCGCGGGTTAGATGAACCTCAGCGTCAGCAAAGCGACCCAGGTTGGCCAGCGCCTGACCAAGGTACAGATGGCCATTTGCTGATTGGTCTCTCTGCTTCAGGGCCGTCTGCAATTCCGTTACCGCCAAATTGAACTTGCCCATTACCGTAAGCAGAATGCCATGGGTAAGCAGCGGCGTGGCTGATTGAGGAGCCAGCTTCAAGGCTTTCGCCAATGCTTCGTCCGCCTTGTCCAGCTCGCCTAGCCGCAGGTACTGAAGTCCCAATTCATTGAATGCGAGCATGAAATCGGAGTATTCCGAAATCGCCTGTTTCAACTGTTCGATGGCAGCTTTATTGTTCCCGGCCTGAGCTAGTGCCTGGGCCTTATCATAAGACGCTCGAGCGCGTGGCGGCACGTTGGCAAACTCGGCATTCAGAACTCCGGTTCTGGTTTCAGCTCGTCCCTTCAAATTCAGTCGGATACTCAAAAAAACATTCTGCGGCGCCGTCCCACGTGGCTGAATGACCGTCACCGTTTGCGAGAAAGGTTCAAAATCCGGCTCCTTATCGATTACCACGACAAAGTCACCCGGGGGAACCTGACGAAACACGAAGTTTCCGCTATCGTCGGTCGTCGAGATTTGGTCTCCTCTGGTCATAGTTCTTAAGCGAACGGAAACGCGCCTCGCGATACGCTGTCCGGTTGAGGAGACGATCATGCCGCTGATTTGGTTATTCCCCCCAAAACCCGTATCGGTTGATGCTGACCCCTGAGGAATACCCTGCGCGGTTACCCGAACAACGAGAAAGAGCGAAAACAAAACCACAGATAATCCTGGTCCACCGATAATTTTCTTTAACATAATACCCACCTCAATCGGAGTATCGCATGGTGCGTCTTTGGGGAATTCTTCGGACTGAGTATGTCTGACTTAGGGCGGCCATTGAACATCGTAGGATGATAATGAAAAGGGCGTTGCCGAAATCTCCGACAACGCCCAGAAAAGGGATCGAACCGCGGAGGCAGTTCCGCAAAAATCAACTTCGTCGGACTAGAACCGCAGTTGCGCGATGATGTTCATCTGGCGTGAGTTGCCACGCTGCAAAGTAACTCGACCGAACGACTGCGAATCAAAGTTAATGACGTTTGTGCCGGCATTATTGGCGGCATTAGCCGGAAAGACGAAATTCGGATGGTTCAGGACATTGATTGCCGTGCCCTTGATCTCGAACTTGACTGTTTCCGTAATCCGGAAGCGCTTGGTAACACTCAAGTCGAAGTTGAAGTAATTCGGGCCGTTGAGGCTGTTTACCGGGAAATCGCCAAAGGTGCCCGGGGCCGGAGCGGTCATCAAGCCTGGCTTAAGTACCGCCGCGGTAGCCTTGCCGTTGACGATTGTTTGGGTAAGAAGATTCGGGTTGACATAGAACAGGCCGGTTGAGGTTTTGTAAATCCCCACGTTCTTCTTGAACTCTTCGAACGTAATACCGGTGAGTTGCGCCCCGATATTAGCCGTGCCACTGTTGAATGTTGACCGGCCTGAGCCCACGTACCATGGCGCACCAGTCGCCCAGGTGACAATAGCTCCCACACTGAAGCCACCAACGAGGCTATCAGCAAGACCATTGGCACCGGTGAAGAACTTCTTACCCTTTCCGAATGGAAGATCGTAAATGCCGTTGGCGACAAACCGTTGGGTCTGGTCCTGGATCGAACGGCGATAATCCGCCTTTGGATTGCGCAATGTCAGGCGAGAGACCAGATCGCTCTGGTTGTTTCCCTGGGCATCGACTGCGTCACCCATTGCCTTGCTCCAGGTGTAATCCGCCTGGAACTGCAATCCGTTTGAAAAGCGGCGGCGAAGCTCGATTTCCATCGCGTTGTAGTTGGATTTTGCGTCGTTGGCCAGGATATTCACAAAAGCCGCATTTGGATTTGCCATGAAGAAGTTTCCCGCCAATCCAAGTGCCGGGTTTTCGCGATTAACCCTGTAAGTTGTACTGGTTGCCAACGTGTTAGCAAAGGCACCGACGTTGTTGTTGGTCAAGTTGGTGATAAACCCCGAGTTGGTAAAATCTGCCGCGCGGCCCGTGAAGAACGCGTTGAAGATCGGAGTAGCTACCTGTCCCGCCAGACCACTGTTAGCAAAGCCACACGCCCGTTGGCCCGCGCCGCCGCAGGCACCAGAGGCGAGGTCAAGAGCATAATTCCTCTGGGCGCTCTTGAATTCGTTCAGGAACCCATTCTCGAAGATGTTAACTTCGTTAATGTTGTAAGCACGCCATTGATTGGGTGAGTAGTTGCCGACATATCGGATCTCAAGCGCAGTGTTGTGAAAGATCTCGCGCTCGATTCCGAAATTCCACTGGTGCACGTAGGCGGCACGAAGGTTTGGATTTGCTGTCCACAGGCCGCTGGCGTTATTCGTCAGGAAATTCTCTCGATCAGAGATCGGGATTTTGAACGTCGGGAAGATCAAAGGCACACCTCCGGGACCGAGCTGGCCCAGAAGTTGATTCGAAGGTGGACTGGCGCCCAGCGGCGATGTGTTAGCCGTCTGGATTAGTCCGGGATTGGTGTTCCCGGTGCCCAGGAGGTTAGTGAAGGTCGTGACCCCGTCATGAAGAAAGCTCATCGAGTATCCGCCACGAATTGAGCTGGTACCTTCATCACCAAACAAACTGTGGAGAAGTCCTGACTTAAAGGCAGGCGAGTATGCCACACCGAAGAACGGTGCAAAGTTGTTCCAGTCATTCTTGTAAAGGCCGATGCCGGTATCGCCGCTGACAAATACCAGCGATGCGAAGGGCTGCGTCTGACTGCCAGCAGGTGCCGTCGGCTTAAACAGATTGTTCACGCCCGAAACGCCCCAGATAGAATCAAAGTTTGCTGGCTGAATGGCCAGGCCATTCGGAACGGTCGGAACACCCATGTAGTCCCAACGTACGCCATAACTCAGCGTAAAGTTACTTCTCAATCGCCACTGATCCTGAGCGAAGAGCGCCAGATCTTTTCCCTGTACCTGTCTTAATCGGGTGTAACCAGGCACAAAACCGGAGGTCGGACTCTGGACATTTAGAGTCTGGGCCGCGCTTCCCAAGAGGCCGGTTATCGCGCCATAGACTGTATTAGCAGCAGTCAAGTTTGCGGCGGAAGCTCCAGGCAAATTAGTAGCTATCGTCAAGTTGGTGTTGTTAGCTGTATTCGCCGCGATTGGACCAATCTGGTTCAATTGGACGATACCGGCGTCGTTCCGGCTGATGCCCAGGACGTTCTGCCAGTCCATGCCAAACTTGTACGCGTGATTACCTTTAATCCAACTGAGGTTATCGGTTATCTGGTGCACGATGGTGTTTCGCGGCTGAGGCAGGAACGTGTTGTCATAGTTTGTGAGCACGCCCGGTAGCGAGATAAATGGAACGGTCTGTTCCTGGTCGCGGTTGAAATCTACCGGAGCCCATTGGCGGCCATAACGGAGGACGTTGGTCACATGGCTTCCAAATGTTGACACCAACGCCGGCGTGACCAGGTTTCGGGTTGACGCCTGAAACCCATTTACGCCGCCCGGAAATGGTGCTTCCAGTCCGTTGGTAGTGACATCGGGGAACGTTCTGGTAATGACCCGGCTGAAAACAAATTCAACTTTATGCGAACCCAGGTCCCTGTCCTTAAAGATCTGGTGGTCATACCGGAAAACGTATTTATCGTTCGAGGTAAGTTGTTCAGCGTTGAAAGTGAAGCAACTAATATTGAAACCGTCACCGCCACAGCCCGAATTATTGTTGGGAAGTGGTATCTGGTTTATATGGGCGGTCATGAGCGGATTCAGCGTATGGAAGGGAACGGCGGCTTGGGTTAGCAGGTTGACCGTCTGATTGACACCGCCAGCCGTATAAGTGAATAAACCGTTCCGGGCTGACTGGGTCAGGACGGTGCGGTTACGCGAACGCGAGTCACTCTGGACAAACCTTTCGTACGAGAAGAAGAAGAACGCTCTGTCCTTTCCGCTTATGACGCTCCGGCCACCTTCGCCAAAGTGAGGTAAGTACATCGGCCCGCCAATGTCAAAACCATCGTAATGCTGGCGCAGGATCGGCTTGGCCGTGCCATTGGCATTGTTGAACCAGTTGTTGCCGTCGGTCCAACTATTAATAATTTGAAGGAATGCTCCTCCATGGTATTCGTTGGTACCACCCTTGGTTACCAGGTTGACCTGTGCGACGCCGCGGCCTGAGTCCGCTCCGGCTGTGCTGGTGGTAATGCTGAATTCAGAAGTGGAGTTCAGCGAGGGAGTAGTGATGGCAAAGAACGAACTCGTTTTCACGAAGTTGTCCATCGCGTTAATGCCATCCTGGGTGAGATTGACTGCCGTTTGCCGCAGACCGCTGACGGACGAACCTCGTACGTCGGTTCCGACTACCGCGATACCCGCCTGCAATCCAGCAAGATCAACCGGGTTTCTACCGACAAGCGGGAGATCGACCACCTGCCGGGTGTTGATAATATTGGTAACGCTTGGGCTGCTGGTATTGATGACCTCCTGGCTGGCCGAGACCGTGACTGTTTCACTCGCCGAGCCTATCTCTAACGGTATGGTGACTTCAGCAATCTGCGTCACCGAGATGATGATGTCACGTGACACTGCCTTCTTGAAACCTTTTGCATCGACGGTAATGTTGTATTTGCCAGGCTGTAGAGTTTGAAAATCGAATCTTCCTTCAGTGCTGGATGTTGTGGTGCGCTCGGCGCCCGTTTCGGGTTTAACCAGCGTAAGGGTTGCGCCGGCCACAACTGCGCCGCTGGGATCGGTAACCGTGCCGGTAAGACTACCTGTGGTCGTTTGACCGAAGGCAGTTGCCGCAAACAGGCAGGTCAAAAGTACCGCAAGACTTATCGGCTTAAAGCTTCTGCCGAACAAGATCGAGAAACTGCTAAATCTCTTCATGGGTCGCTCTCCTCCAGGGTTGTTTTTCTGACTGATCTGGTTATCCAGAAAGGGTAATTCGCAAAAAAGATTGCTGTGGTAAGACCTAAGCGTGCAAACAATGTGCCGCTGGAATTTTCACAAAATCGCAAAATTGCTTATGAAAATTGAGTCGCCCCCGAACAGCTCGTTTAAGATTTCGGATGATTATTCAAATGTCTGAATTCTGAAGAGAAATTTGGTAAGGCTAACGGCGTGTTTTCTATTTAGAGTTTGCCCTCGTTCGTGGTCAGTGCTGGGACGATTGCGGGAGCTCCTGCTTCTCGCCCGAACATCTGGCTTTCAGGCCGGTACACGATTTTTCACGCGGCATGTTCGAAACATCTTTGGGTTGGATCGGGCCGTGAATAATTGGCCCAAATGGTTGATTCCTTGAAATTGATCTCTATTCCCACTTGTGACACGATCTCGAAGCTTCCCTGAAAAACGGACAAACAGGCGGATACTTGACACCGGGGAGGAGTGTTTAAGATGAAAAGAATTGCTGCTTTCCTTATCTCTACTATACTTCTTGTTTCCAGCCTCGCTGCGCAGACACCACAGAACCCCGAGCCACCGATCGCACCCGAAGACATCATTCGCATCACCAGCTCGTTAGTGCAAACTGATGTGGTGATTGTCGACAAAGATGAGCATGTAATTCCCGATATAAAGCTCAGCGAAATCAAGGTCACCGATAACGGCAAGCGTCAGGATGTGAAGTTCCTTGAGTTCGTTGCGCCGGACGTTGCACCTCGCCTCGAAGGTAACCTGTCGATCGCCGGTCAGACAGTTGAGAGTGATGCTGCCCGAAACCTGAGCTCTGGAGAACTGCGGCGCGTGCTTGCTTTCGTCGTCGACGATTTAACCATCCCATATGAAGACCTTCCGAACGTGCGGAAGCTGCTAAACGACTTTGTAGACAATCAGATGGGCGAGGGCGATCTGGTCGCGATCGTGCGCGTCTTCGGTGGCAGCGGACTATTACAACAGTTTACTTCCGACAAGCGGTTGTTGCGCCGAGCAATCTCACTGATCACCCCGCAGTTAAGCGCGTACTCTGCGTTCGATAACCTGACCAGTGAAGAGAGGATCCGCCAGCAACTGATGAACATGAGTTCCGGATACGTGCCCGACAGTGGCCGTTCGGTAGATTCGATTATGGCCGCCAACTCGAACATCGACGGATCGAACGAAGCGACGACACGCGGCTTTCGCGTGCTATCCACTCTGGTAGCCGCAACTGAGATTACGAACTCGATGAAGTCGCTCCCGGGTCGAAAAGGTCTGGTGCTTGTTTCCGGCGGGTTGCCGTTAGCGGAAACGACGCAAGGGCAAGTAATGACGGGTGGGGGAGTTCAACGGGGAGTTCGGGAGCCTGCAGCACCGGTCAATATCACCGAAACGCGTTCGTATATTTCCGGCGTCGGTTATGTCCTGAGACAATTGGTCGATCGTGCAAGTCGTTCCGGTGTGGTCATCAACACCATGGACATACGGGGGATGCAAGCGAGCCGCGGCGTCTCTAAATTTACCGATCCGGGAAATGAAGCGCGCAGCGGCTTGATGGGAGATATGGAAGGTGGCGGCAACAGCTTTGGCCGCGCACCTAACATGGCGCAGTTCGATAATCTGGCGATGGACACCCTGACGGCTCATCAGGGCCTTGAGGCGCTCGCCTTAGCGACCGGTGGTGTTTCCGTAATGAACACAAACAATTTTAAGGAAGGCCTCGACAGGATTCTCGCGCGAAGCAGCTATTACATGCTCGCCTATACTCCGACCGAAGCGTTCGACAGCAAGTTTCATAAGATTGAGGTTAAGGTGACGCGTCCCGGTGCACGGGTATACGCCCGCCAGGGTTATGTGGCCACCGCCGACACGTCGGCTCGCGCGACCGAAACGCGCGAAGCAGCGATCGTGCGGGCCGCGATGTCGCCCCTCGCAAAGCGTGAGGTCGATCTGGCCGCCCGTCTTCAGTTCAGATTTCTACCCGACGCGCGCGCCCAAATAGACATCAACCTGCTGGTCAACGCGAACCAACTGACGTTCAAGCCCGGCGCGAACAATACTTACGAAGCTGATTTCGATGTAGTCGGATTTGTTTTGAACAATCTCGGTAAGACGCAGGGGGGATTTAGTCAGACCATCCACACCGCGCTGTCTGAGAAGGATTACCAACGGGCTCTAACCATTGGTATCAGCTATACCGCGCATGCGGAGCTGCCTGCCGGAACTTATCAATTACGTGCAGTAGTGCGCGATGGGGCCAGTGGCAAAATCGGTTCGGTTTCTCAATTTGTCGAAGTCACGGATCTCACCAGGAAACGGCTGACCGCCAGCAGTCTTTTCCTGTACGCGGTAAACGTGCAACCTGAAAGTAAGCCGGAACCGATGAATGCCTTGCGTCAGCTGCCACGCGCACAGGATTTGCGGTATGCGGCAATCATTTACAACCCGAAACTTTCGGACGGCAAGACCCAGCTCCGCTCCCAGACGATCATTAGTCGCGATGGAAAGATTGTGTATCAGGAACCCGAAGCGCCGATCACCTCAGCGGTTCAGGACAATCAAATGATGAAGGTGGGCCAATTGGGATTACAAAAGGCGCAGCCGGGGCACTACATGCTGACGCTCGTGGTAACTGACGTCAACGCCGACAAGCAATCGCGGACAATCATTCGTAATGTGGATTTTATGCTGACGCCATAGAAGGTTCGGCATCATTTCCGATTGTGAAGCAACTCATTCAGTTGCGGCTCGCTTCGTTTTTCATTTCAAGTCGGCAAGCATCTTCTTAACCAGCGGCACGTTGGATCCCGAAGGATCATCCTGCAAGTATCGCTGCAGAGAATTGATCGCGCTTTGCTTGTCGCCCCGGTTCAAATAAAGCGTGGCCACGTAAACGAGAGCGACAGAAAAAGGACGGCCGCCAAGATCATAGGCTGACTTCAACTCGCGCTCAGCCCGGGCATCGTCCTTGATACCAGCCGCGGCCATGCCGGCGTAAAGATGCGCCGCCGGCGACGACGGCTCCGAAGTAAGCGCCCGGTCAAGAGCGATCAATGCTTCCTTAAACTCGTTTTGCCGCGTAAGCACAATGCCGAGGTTCAGCTCGGGATTGAAAGAGGTCGGATCGATCCTGGTCGCGGTCCGCAGCGGCACCAGAGCTTCGTCGAGCCGGCCCAGTTCGAGCAACTGCGCACCCAAATCATTTAGGGCCATCAGGTATTCCGGATATATAGCGATGGCCTTTCGCAACGCCGCGATCGATTCCTCGTCTCTCCCTTCACGCGTGGCGCGAGCCGCGTTATCGAATTCACGCTTTGCCGCAGCCGGCACCTTTTGATCCAGCATTGCTACCGAAACGGTTTATCATTGCGGACCTCGTGCTTAACTGCTTTCGCTTTGAGCGTAAGAGTGACGAAGTTGGGAGTATTGGTGTGGACGATGATCTTCTCAGAGACAATATCGAATCGATCACGGCTGCGATCAGCTTCCACCTCGATCGTGTATTCGCCGGCGGCGACATGCTGCAATTCAAACCGGCCGTTGTTATCCGTGTAGGTAACATCCTTATCGCCACGGAGGACTTTGAGGGTAACCTTGACCGGCTCGGACAAAGATGATCCATCTGGCATCACCACCACGCCTCTGATGATCGCGTCTCCGAGGGAAGCTTGATCGGTCTTTGCAGGTTTACCAATTTGAGCTGAGGCGCAGGAAAAGCAGAGGGAGATGAGAAGCAGAGCTGGCAGGCGACTCTTCACTTTATTTGAAAGAAAAAAATGGGGAGAGCCGAAAGCGGCTCTCCCCAGGTGGTTAAGGGTGCCTGTTAGAAGGACAGGCGAAGGCCGAATTGAAGAACACGGCGTGACAGTTGGATGTCCGAGTTCTGCGCGAAGGAAGAAAGCGGAATGCCAGCGTCCTCGACGAAGAAGTCAGGCAGATAGCCGTTGAGGTTCACGCCATAGCCGGGATTCGGGTGGTTCAAGAAGTTGTAAGCTTCGGCCCGCAGTTCGAGCTGGAGCCGTTCTTTCAACTTGATCTTCTTGAACAAACCCAGGTTGAGTTGGTTAAGCATCGGCCCGACCAGCGAGTTGCGCGTGGCATTGCCGAACGGCGTACCGAAAATTGCCGCCGCGCCGGGCAGGTTCGCGACAAAGTGGACCTGGTCCGCAGTAACCGGAACAAAGTTCCCGTTCAGGTTGATTTCGTTGAACGAGTAGAAGCCGTTGGGATTGGTCAATGGAGCGTCAAAGATCAGGAAGGCGTCGGTCTGGCTGATGCCCACCAATCTGGGATCGGCGTTCGGGTTGGTGACAAACGGACGGTCACCCGAAGTCAGGTAAGTGTTGCCGAGACCCAGGACGCTGCCATTGAAGAACTGTCCTGGTGTATACGGCTCGCCGCTGACCAGCGTATAAACGCCATTGACTTGCCAGCCGCCCAGCAGGTGACCGACAAACCCTCTCTGCTCTTTATACCAGGGCATCTCCCAGATGAAGTTCGCCGAGAACGCGTGGCGACGATCAATCTGAGACAGCGCACGCTCGCAGTTATTGATGCAGAACGGATTCTGAGCATTAGGCGAAGCTACGTCGATAGCGAAGATTTCGCTTGCGTCGTCGATGGTCTTGCTCCACGTATAGGCAGCGCCGACTGACAATGCGTCGTTCATCAAGCGTGCGTTATAGCGGGTCTGCAGACCGTGGTAGTACGAATTAGCAGTGTTCGCACGCATGGTAATACCGGCCTGAGGCTTGATGCGGCCGTTGCAGGTACTCTCGTTAACAAATGGAGTCGCTGGATTGTCGGTGCAAACCTGCGGCACTACCCCGGCGGGCAGGAATTGCCGAAAGTTTGGCAGGTTGATTCCCGTTCCAAACCAATTGGGCAGACCGTTATAAAGAGGTCCGACAAAGAAGTTGTCGTTGATGTTTTGGAACAACCCGACCCCGCGGTTGCCGACGTAACGGACTTCAGCAACCTGGTTTCGCCCGAACTGGTGCTGAACGCCCAGCGACCACTGCTCGGAATAAGGCGAGTGGAAATCCGGAGCCACTGTTGTCTGCGCCAGGAACCGCGGATCGAGTTGACCCAGAGGCAGAACTCCGGAGGTCGTCGCGTTCTGTCTGATGATGTCGCCAAACGGATTGCCTGGCAACGGCAATGGCGAGGTCGTGGTGGACGCCAACGCGTTGGCCGAAGAAAGTGCAATCGCCGCCGAGAACGGCGCGCCATTCTGCACGTTCAGCAGAATGTTATAAAACGCCGCTTCGTAGGCGATCGAAAATCCGCCGCGAATAACGGTATCGTCAGTGCCGATTAGTTTGTGCAGGAAGCCGTGTTCAAAGCGCGGCGACCATGCGAAGCCGAATCGCGGTGCAAAGTTGTTCTTGTCCGCCGGAATCTGCGGCACTGTGGTAATGCTGAGCGGCAGCGAGGACAAATAGAAACGACCCGCACTGCTTTCACGCGCCACGCTAACGTCGTGCAGTTTATTGATTGGCTGACCAGTGTATTCGTAGCGCAGGCCCAGGTTCAGCGTGAAATTCGGCCGCACCTTAAAGTCATCCTGGATGAAGTAATACTGGTCGTCCTCAGTAAATGCGAGCGTCGGATCGCCACTGGTCAGCGAAATCCCGGAAGGCGCATTGTTGAGCAAGCGGGTGACTGAGTTATAAGCATAAGCTCCATTGAAGTTTGGCAGAAACGGAACCACTTCATTCAGATGTTTATACTCGCCGCCAAAAATGAAAGAGTGCTTGCCCTTCGCCCACGTCAGGTTATCGGCAAACTGATAAACCTTACCGACACGTCCCTGCGGCAGGGCGGTGGATGGGCCAATCGTCTGCAAAGCTGACGTCGTCTTGGTAAAGCCCAGCACGCCACCAAACGTGACGTTCGCCAGCGTTGAACCAATCTCCAGGGGACCAGGGACGCAACCAGGCGTCCTGGCATTGCAACCACCCCCGAACTCTACGTTGATCTTTTGATAGTAGGCTCTGAACTCGTTGACCATGGCATTGGACAACTCGCGGGTCCAACTACCGCCAAAGTTCTTGCTGCCTGCCGGAAGATCGCCGGAAAAACCATTAGCGTTAGCCAGATTGTTGCCGAAAATCTGAGTCTGGTGAAGGTTACGAACGGTGATGTTGTCCTTATTCGTGGGCTTCACATCAAAGCGGAAGTCCCAATAGTTTTCAGTAAACGGGGTCGAAACATTGCGCTCCGGGTTGGCCGCCTGGAACAGTGTCCCATTGAGATTGATCACGTCAAACGGCCCGCCGATTTGGAACGGTCCCTGGTCGCCGGGGCGTTGGGTGTTGCTAATGCGCGTCGCCGCGGGCAAAGCGGGGTTAATGAACACAGTACGTGCGCCCGTCAGGTCCGTGCGCGGAACGGCGCCCGGAATAGCAAAGGTGCTGTATTGAGTAATTGCCTGAATTGCGCCATTCCCGGGAAATGTCGCGAGCAAGCGCGGAAATTCAGACGCAACAAACGCGAGCGACGTGCTTTGCAAAGTAGCCGTCGCTGGGTTGCGAATACCCTGATAGTCAAAGTGGAAGAAGGCTTTGTTTGTACCCTTCCAAATCGCCTTACCACCTTCACCCGGAACCGGCAGATAAACCGGTCCACCAAGCTGGCCGCCGAACACGTTGTAGAGGCTGGGCTGCGGATCAGTGTCACCGCCCGCTCGCTCGAAGTTATTCAGCGTATCCAGGACCTTCCTGTCGCGATGATATTCGAACAACGAACCGTGAAAATCATTGCCCCCCCTTTTGGTAACGAGGTTGATGACCGCGCCCTGATTGCGACCATACTGGGCCGAGAAGTTATTCGTGATGACCTGGTATTCCTGAAGCGAATCCTGCGCATCAACAAAGAGCGCCGGACCGGCAACGCTTAAGTCGTTGTTGTCGGAACCATCAATTTGAAAGTTATTGGAGCGCGCGCGATTGCCGTTCACCGACAAACCGGTGCCGTTCGTGTTAACGCCTCCGCTGTTATTCGGAATAACGCCCGGCGCCAACAGCGCCAGCGTATCCAAACCTCCCCCGGCGGCGTTCGACGGTAGTTCAGCAATCTTACGCGTTTCAATAGTGGTGGAAAGTTGTGACTGATCGCGCTGAACAATCTCTTCCGTACTGCCGGTGATCGTCACCGTCTCGGTCACTTGACCGGCTTCCATTTTGACGTCCAATGAATTTACGATGCCGAGTCTGACGGTTACCGCTTTATTGAGTGAGCGCTTAAAATTGGTTGCTTCAACCGTCACTGTATAACTGCCTGGACCGAGCTTGGTAAACTCGAATATTCCATCCTCAGAGGTTTGTTTAGTTTGGGAAGTGCCGGTCGCATCGCTAGTAACAGTTACTGTGGCTCCCGGAACGACAGCGCCGTTTATGTCGGTCACTGTGCCTCGCAAGCTGCCGGTAGTTTCCTGTGCTGATGCCGTGACGGCAGCAAACATCAGGCAAAGCGAAATGAGAAATAAGCCAGCTATCGGGACAGATAAGTCCCCGGCCGTGTTATGCCTGTGCATTACGTGCGTCTCCTTCTTATTAAGTTGGGTCTATTAACACTTAAGGGCCCTGGGGGCAGCTCTTAGCCTTGGGGAGCCATTCGGGATTGACGTGAGGGGAAATCGCAACCATTGTGCCAGAGATAGATAGCACGATCTGCAGAAGTTTTCCCGATTGTGCACAGAGTTTACACACCGAGACTTTGCCCTTTCGGATTTCGATCCGAATCCATGAATTTCACTAAGATGAAACCGATCCGTCCTAAAGTCCAGGACGTGCAAGTCCTTGATTTAACTACCAAAAATTCAAACTGCAATTGTTTACACGCAGGCCGCAGGAAGCCTCAAAAAAACTTTGATGACGACATAGTGGGCGGTGCCCTAATTTCGTAGGGGCGTCCACGGAGGGGGGGCGTACAGTTCAGTCAAGTTAGGGCACTACCACGTTGTGTAACCGTTTGATTGAATCTCTCGTTCTTGCAGAAAGTGGAAGCAATCCAATCTGATGAAGAAAACCGTTGTCTATGGAGCGGCGTGCCAGGTCTGGCCATCGGCATACTCGATCGCTTCGATGATTACGCGCTCGATGTATTTTCCGCGGATATCCTTATCGGCATTAACATCGACAACTTTCGCTGGCGTGCTTCGTGACTTTCCAATCAGTTGAGCGGTCTTGCCGGCGCGTAAGTTCACCGGTGTATTGAAGTAACGACTGCCGACTATTTCTCCAGTCGTGCGGTCAGATAACAAGTATTGCCAGCGAATGATACGGATGTCTTTCTCGCCCGCGTTTCTGACCTTGGCTTTGTAGACGTAATAGACGGATGCAGTGCCCGGCTCGACCTGCGTTGGCGCATTGAGATTGCCTACCGGTTCATCGCCGAGCCGCACGCCCATCGGAGTGCTGCCTACGGGGGTATTAGACGCGACCTTTTTTGTCGGCGTAGGGAGCGCCGTGTCACCTTGTTTTGCGCGGGTGGAGTTTTCTGCCGCTGTCGCTTTACGATCACGTTCGAGATCTTTTTGGTCCTGATTCACTCGCATGGGGTCGTCGTAAAGCGCCGGAATGAATACTTCCTTCCGCCAACTTATTTCCAGAACGTCTACGGACGAACCCGAGGAAGCTGTGACGGCAGACGAAGACTGGGCAGAGGCGATCCCCGTCAAGAACATCATCAGAAAAAGCAAACTTAAAAGCTTCATGATAATTCCTCCAAACCGGTAGGACCTGGGCCTTGATTCTGCCACTTGTAACCAAAGCGCGCAAGCATTTCTATTAAAGGATTCGTCGCGTTTTCAATTTGTTCGTAACGCGGCCCCGCTGTTCTTTGTTTCAATGATAAGTGATGTTAACTTGCACCTGACAAGACCCGACCCCAGCGGTAATCATTTCAAAATGGGAGAAGACAATGAAGCGAATTTACATAAAGGCAAGACTAATTTGCGTCGTCGTAATAATGTTCGTTGGGGCGGCCATAAACCCTTTACGTCCGTTGGCGAGCGACAAAGTCTCAGTTGATGAAGTGATAGCTAAACATCTCGAATCGATCGGCCCAGCGGAAACGAGAGCGTCTATTAAGACTCGCATTGTTTCGGGAACGCTGCTCGCCTCTTTCCGCGCGCCGCGCAACGCGAACTTTCCGGGCCAGGCCATCATGGCTTCTGAGGGCAACAAGAACTTCATCGGAATGAGGTTCGAGAACTCGGGGTACGCTCAGGAGAAATTCGCTTTCGACGGTCAGGATGTGACTATCGGCCTGATGAATCCCGGCGACCGTTCGAACCTCGCAGATTTCCTGCTTACCCATAAGAATACTGTTAAGCTGGGATTGGTGGGCGGCACGCTATCAAGCGCGTGGCCGCTGCTGAATTCATCTGACCAGAAGGCGAAACTCTCATACGCCGGCACGAAAAAAATTAACGGCACGCCCGCGATAGAAATCAAGTTTACGCCAAAGGGGACTTCGGACGTGGAAATCAGTCTGTTCTTCGATCAGGAAACCTATCGGCATATCAGGACTGAGTACACGCGCCTAATCTCGGCGGGCCTCGGCGCGAATATGGATGCTTCAGGCAGTCAGCGATCTACCCGTTACCGCATGTTCGAAGATTTTTCTGACTTCAGTAAGGAAGGCGGGTTGATGTTACCTCACAGTTACAAGATCAGTTTGGAACTTGATACGCGCGCCGGATCGTTCTCAGCCGATTGGGCGATGAAGTTCACGCAGTTCGATTTCAATCAGTCGATTCCGGCATCGACGTTCAGAGTGCAATGAAGTAACGCAAACTGTCAGTTTGCGCTCGCAGGCTAACAGCGTGCGGTACAAAAAGAGGGCGTTGCTTCTCGCGAAGCAACGCCCTAATTGTTAATGGTCTAATGAGCGAGGTTTAGAAATCGAACCGCGCACCGAATTGAATGATGCGGGCCGCAAAGGTTGAACCCATCCGGCCAAAGGTCGTGCTGTTCACGTTGAAGATGCCGCTGCCCTCACCAATGTTGAATTGCGCATTGTTGAAAACGTTGAATGCTTCCGCGCGAATCTGCAGTTGACGGCCTTCGCCGACCCTGAAGTTGCGGAAGAAGCCGGCGTTCCAATTGATGTACATCGGACCGTTGATGAAGTTCATCGGCAGGTTGCCCGTCGAGCCGGGTTGATTCAGGAAGAACACCTGACCCGGGAACGGCGCAGTGCCAATCGGGCTGGCGCCGCGAATGGTCAACTGGTTGAAGCTCACGCCAGCGGGAAGCGGCTGCGTCAAATCAACCACGACTCCAGCCGGGGTGGTTGCTTGCAGGACCTTCGGATCGATGAGGAAGACTCCATTCGGCGTTTTGAAAACGCCGACGAGCTTCTTGATCTCATCCGTCGACAGATTTGAAGTCGCCGGCTGCAAACCGGAACGGGCGGCGCGGTTGAGCGTGCCGCGATTGTCGACGATTGAAACCGGCGGGCCAGAACTAAAATTGACGATATTCGTCATCTGGAAGCCGCCGAAGATCTTGCTGGCCCAACCGTCGTTCAGCCAGCGATGTCCCCTGCCGAAAGGCAATTCGATATTCGCGTTGGCGTTGACTGTATGCGTGCGGTCAAAAGTCGGCCGCGCGTAGTTTCGCTTTATGTTGGCGTTGTCGAGATAAGGATCAACGCTCTGTTGCGTGTCCTGTGTCGAGTCTGCCAGGGTTTTCTGGAACGTGTAGTTGACCTGGTACGAGAAACCGCCAGAGAAGCGGCGGCGAATCTCGGCCTGCAACGCGTTGTAACGGAACAGACCACCGTTGGTAGTCACGTTGCCGACAAACGCATTCGGGTTCTGCAGGAAGTTCACGGTGCCGGCCAAACTGTTGATGATGTAAGTGACCGCCAAGTCGGCCGGTACACCCTGTTGAATCTGTCCCAGAATGGTTGAGTTGTTAAGCAAACCACCACTCCCCAAATTTGGGAACACCAACAACGGTTGGCTGCCGGCAATTGCCGGATTGAAAGCCGCGTTGGTGCAGCGGAGCAGTGGGTCGCCCGAACCCGCCAGAGTTGCACCCTGAAGAGCACAGTTCTGTCGCGCGCGGACGAAATCCGTCAGGAATCCGTTGTTGCGAATGTCGACCTGGTTGGTATCGATGGAGCGCCAAATCTGATTGCTCTGGCTGCCGACGTAGCGAACCTCGATGACCGACTTCCAACCAATCTCGCGCTGGATGCCGAAGTTATATTCGTGCACCAACGGCGCTTGAATGTTCGGATCGAACACCCACACCAGGCCTTGTTTGCCCGCGTTGTTATTTGCCGTCGCATAGGTGATAGGCAGTGTCGGCACAGTCGGAGTGGCGAAGCCCGGCACCGCCGAGAAGCCCGGCGCGTCAGGACGCGGCGTCAGAATTGCACGCAACTGCGTACTACCGCCCTGGAAAGCGTTAATGCTCTGCGTTCCCAGACCAACGAGCTGTCCGTAAGCATTGTCAGGCGTCCGCACGAATTCGTTGTTGTTGTAGCTGATGCGATAGCCACCACGCAGCACCGTTTTGCCGGCGCCCGGCATTAATTTGCCCAGGAAGCCCTCACCAAACTCAGGTGACCAGGCAAAGCTGATTGCGGGACCGAAGTTATTTTTGTCGGCCTTTTGGAAATCGCCCGGATGGCCTGAATTCCCGCCGAGTCCCTGATAGACACCGTTGGGATTGAGCGCCGCTTGCTGAGCCGTCTGTCCGGAAGCTACTTGAGATTCCAGGTAAACCAGATCCGGATTATTCAGCGGCGTGTAAAGGTCATAGCGCAGACCGAGGTTCAAGGTCAGACGCGGTGACACGCGCCACTGATCCTGACCGTAGCCCGAATAAATCGCGAAACGAAAATCATGAATTGACGGGTAACCGAGGTTGTATCCCGTTGTCAGATTAACGACGTTCGCGTCAACCGATGCCGCGCCGATAATACCGCCCAGCAAGTAACGCAAGTTATTGATGCGGCCTAAATCGGTCGCGTTGATGCCGCCCGGGAACAGCGCCGTCGTCAGACCCGGCGTGTTCGGATTCGCCGTCGTCGCAAACGTATAGATCGGCGTTGTGTTCACGAGGTTCGAGGCGACAATCTTGAAACCATCGCGATTGAATCCAAAGCGGAACGAGTGGTTGCCCGTCGTGTAGCTGCCGTTGTCCTGAATGTTGTAGTACGAGGTGTTACGACCCTGGTCGCGGAACTGGCCTTCGGGGCTCGTAATGATGCCCGCGAGGGTGTTCTGCCCCTGCGTCTGAACGCCACGCGCGCCGATGACGAAGTCAGTGGCAACGCCGCCTTCATGGAAGAAGGGGTTGCTGTACTGATAACCGCCGCGCACTTCGTTTGAGAATTTCGACGTCGGCGTGAAACTCCAGGCGCCGATGTAAAGCTTGGTCGTTGACCCCTGGAACACCAGCGGCGACGTATTGAACGCATAGTTCAAATCGGTGCGCGCGTTGTTCTCAAAGTCACGTTTGAACACAAAGTTCGCGGCGTTCTTTTCATTGATCTGAACGTCGAAGCGTCCAGTCTCAGCGTCGCGAACGACCGGGTTGGACACGTTAAAGTTCAAGGTCTGGGTAAAGTTGATTCCCGTCGTGGCGCCGTTAGCCGCGTTCGGTAACCTGCTCAGGATGCGGCTCTGAACCAGGGGATCAACCGACAGCGCGCCGCCCGCAGCGGTAAAGACGGGCGCGTTGACGCCTGCGAGATTTAGTCCGGTGCCAGTCAACGCATTAACGGTGATCAGCTGACCTGGAGTAATGCCCGCGGGGCAAGTCGCCGCCGTACAGGTTGCAGCGTAAGTGAAACTTCCGTTGCGTGCCTGGGGCAACAACGTGGTTGCGTTGGCAGCCGTCGTCGCCGCCTGACGGTAAATTTCAGTGTTAAAGAAGAAGAAGGCGTGGTCCCTAATAAGGGCTGAGCCACCTTCACCGAACCGCGGCAAAGGCGCTGGACCACTAATCGTTCCTCCGAACTGGTTGCGATTCAAGAACGGCTTCGCGGTACCGTTTACATTGCTGAAAAAGTTATTCGCACCAAAATACGAGTTGCGATTGAATTCATAGGCGGCGCCGTGAAACTGCTTACCACCGCGCGGGGTGACCAACTGCACAGTTTGCGAACTGCTGAACTCTGCGCCCGCATTCTGCAACACCGCGGTGAACTCACCGGTGTCATCGACCGTGGGCCGGTCCTGAACGAATCCACCCAGCCGAATAAAGTTGTCCTGAATGTTGAGCCCGTCACGCGTGTAGTTGGTAACGGTGCTGCGCTGGCCGTTGATTGAGGCGCTCGTGGCATTCACGCCGGCCATGGTGTTCAGCAGGGCCAGTGGGTTACGGCCGTTGATCGGCAGTTCCTTGACGTCCTTCGTAGAAATCGTGTTTGAGAGCGACGCGTTGGTCGCGTTGATCGTCTCCGCTCCGGCGGTTACGGTCACGACTTCCTGGATCGAGCCAACTTCCAGGGCCGCGTTCAAAGTATGGTCACGGCCGGCATCGATCTTGACGTCCGGGGCGGTGTAGGTCTTGAAACCGGGCGCCGTAACTTTAACGGTGTAGGTACCGAAGTCGAGCTGCGATACCGTGAAACCTCCTTCACCGTTGGTGACGATGGTTCGTTCTTTCTTCGTTTGATTGTCAGTGATAGTAACAGTCGCGCCGGGGATAACACCGTCCGGTCCCGAGACCGTCCCAACAATACTTCCTGTGTTGGATGTCTGAGCCAGCGCAGTGAGCGCCAAGAGGCACAACACCAAGCTGGATAAAATAAACTTTCTCATGAAGACTCCTTCTGTTTCTTTTGCTGTTCTTTGGGATAAGCCGTTCGCTTGTGAGTTTAGGAGCTCGACAAGATTAGGGCTGACAACTGGTAAGTTCCTATGCAACGGGGACACAAGCCGGAATTTTGCAAGGGTCATGCCGCTACCGGCATAAATCAAAATCCCTTATTTTCGCCTGCAACGCGATGATTGAGTCGTAAATTTTTTTTGTGAATTGCTAATTTCGGAAAGTTATACGAATACCTGAATACTGTCATGCCAAAACCCACAAGTTCTGTATGCACAGTTATTTGGATACACCTACAAAAGTTTGGTTGATCGCTCGAATGTGAGTCGTCGTACGCAGTTCGACAATACTAGAGTCATGAGGCACAGAAGTAGGAATCAACTCTTCAGCGTAAGACGTCTGTGAAATTGATTTGTAATTGGTTGTTCCAAGCACGAGGGGAGTCAAGTTTACTTATCGTCGGCGTTGCGGCATGCGCAGCAGTCAGTTCTTCTTGTTAACTCTTATGTAGCCTTCCAACTTCTGCCGTTCGGGATAGTCTGGCTTCTTCTTGAGAAACTCCTCATATTCGAGAGCCGCTTTCTCCCTGGAGCCTGTCGCATCGTAAATCCAGGCGAGGCGCAGGTGAGCCTCCGGATAACCGAGGTTTGCCGCCGCGTGCAAATAGGGAATTGCCTCGGACTTCCGATCCATTTGCGCGTAGGCGTCGCCGAGCAGCAGATTCCCTTCACCCGAATCCGGCTGCAACCCGACCAATCGTGTGAGCTGATCGATCGCCTCGGCAAATTTCTTCTGTCTCAGTCTCAACCTGCCAAAATCGAGCAGCGCCGGCGGAAAGGTTGGTTTTGCCGACAGCGCGCTGAGATAGGCCTGCTCTGCTTCATCATACTTTCCTTTACTTGCCAGGAGCGTTCCCAGAATAGTCTGTGCCTGATAGTCAGCTTTGTCGCCAGCCACTATTTGGGTAAGTAAAGAGATTGCCTGATCGTAATTTTTTTCAACGACCGCGTCCTCTGCTTTCTTAAAGAGACGCTGGTTCGCAGCGGTGCGGTCATGGATATCGGCCGAAACGGTCGAAGCCTTCGTCGAACTGCCTGGTGGTTGCCAGTCGATCACAATGTCCTGCTGAAGTCCGTATGGGGCATGAAGGGACGACAAGAATATCCGGGTTCGCGATACCTCGTGCTGGTCGATTTCGACGGCCAACTCATATTCACCGGGGGTTAAATTATCAAAGCGGTAAGTGCCGCCGTTCGTGACCTTCCGTCTTTCGCGTTCGGGACCGGTCGGTCTCGCCAGTTCTTTACCGGAGGGGCTGAAGAGGATTAGCGTTGCTTGTGGAGGTATAGTCTGCTCGCCGGTTCCTTTGACTCTGATTCTGACTTGACCGTATATAGCCAGGTTGTCCTTTTGCGCCACGCCGCAGATGCTGGCGATCAGAATCACAAAGCAAACAACAGCGAATCGAAAAGATTGAGAGATCATAAACTGCACCGCCAGTTAAAGCCGAAACCTGATTAAATCAATTAGGCGATCCCGTGATTGTCGCGACCAGGTCCTGCAAATCACAGGCGTGAAGAGGAAGATCAAATTCCTCGCGCAACGCTTCGAATCGCATGCCATCAAGCATGATCGCATCGTCGCTCTTCAACGCGACCTTGGGAATGATGACAAAGTCACCTGAGATCTGACCACGAGCTGCGAGGAAATCACCCCCGGTCAACAACCCGCCAACGCTGACGTCGCCGCCAAAATATTCATTCTGGACGGCGACAACTTTGAGTCGCGTGCCGAAGCGTTGATTCATCCCATCTATTAGTTGTTCGAGTACGGGAGCGAAAAGAGTACCGGTCATGATCGTACCGGAAAGTGCTCTCCCTGATGGCCGGGCTGCTGACAGGCCCCCGCGATCCATGCGGCGCATGAGCGATTGAAATTGATTGGTGAAACTGCGGACCATTCCGATGCCGTCTTCAATCTGCGGATAATCGCCGTAATGCTTTCGCGACGGTACGCTGCGTCCGGCTTTCAAATAGATCTCGTCACCCAAAAAAGCGAACGTGGTTCCAAGCCGCGCTCTTAAGTCCGTCTGAATGGCCGAGACTTGTTTGATCGTATCGCGGCAGAATTCCGGAGTGACCGGCGTCAGCCTGGGATCATTCAAATAACGCGTTAGTCCCAGCGGCACAATCGCTACGCTGCTAACACCCGGGTGCAGGCCGGCAAGATCGTAAATTGTTTGTCGCAGAATCTCGCCGTCGTTGATCGTCGGGCACAGCACCACCTGCGCATGAATCTCAATGCCTGCATCGAGCATCTGACGCATCTTCCCACTGATGTCGGCGCGATCTTTGTCAATTCCCAGGAGATATGAACGCACATCCAGATCAGTGGCGTGGACCGAAACATATTGTGGCGACAGACGCTGTTCGAGGACACGCCGCATTTCGTCTTCGGTGATTGAAGTGAGCGTCGTGTAATTGCCGTAGAGAAATGACAGACGCACATCTTCATCACGCACGAACAAAGATGGCCGCGCGGTTTCGGGGTTACCTTTGCAAAAACAGAAGAGACACTCATTGGCGCACTGGCGCGGAACAATCTGTTCAAAACCCAGGCCCAGGTCTTCCGACTCGTCCCGCTCAATATTGAGTTCCCAATCTTCGCCACCAGTCTTTCGAACATCGATGACGAGTTCAGTTTCTCCTGCGGTCTGAAAACGAAAATCCAGATAGTCGCGCACGACGCGGCCGTTCACACGCATAATTCGATCTCCCGGCTCGAGATCGAGCTCGGCTCCAATCGAACCGATGGTCACCTCGGTGATCGAAACACCTCGGCGCCGGATCTGGGTGACGGCTGGTGTAACTGCAAACTCGTACATAACTTAAAGACGATAGACCGCGATTTGTCTCCCGGCGGAAAGAGAAAGTATAGCAAAGGGCCCGGCCTTTGCAGATTTGCGGGATGGCTCGATTTGCCTTTGCGCGACTTCGCCCGTTGCGTCTTTGAGTGAAATAGCTCTTCCTACAACAGGTTTTTCACGCAAAGGCGCAGAGTCGCCAAGAAAAACCGCAAAGTAAGATCATCGATTTGGCCTGCGTTGACAATAGGAAACGAGCGTCATAATCTCGCTCGTACCAGTTGAATCGACGATTTGCGATGCGTTAATCCAAACCACAACGCGCCTCGATCGCATTCATCGTTAACCGCATGAGTCAACCCGTAACCAACGAGAACGAGCGCTCGGCTGCTTCATCCAGGTGTGTGCTGCTGGTTGAAGACGATCGTTCAGTGCGCCGTTATCTGGAGGTTGCTTTGCAGCGCTCAGGCTACAAAGTGATAACTGCGGTTGACGGGCTGGAGGCGATGAAACTGGCCCTCTCGTCACCGATTGATGTGGTTATCACCGATGCTGTCATGCCCAATTTGAGTGGCCAGGAACTCGCGCGCTTTCTTCGCCAAAACCCCAAGCTCGACAACATTCCGATCGTCCTGCTGACCGGACAACAGAACCGCCAGGCAGCGACGGCGAGCGATGAGTCGATCGATGCTTTCCTGATTAAGCCGGTCAAGGCGGATGAATTGACGAAGTGTCTGACTAGTCTCTTACGAACAAGAGACTAGACATCATCCTCGGCTGCGCTTACTTACGTGAGGACCTGATCCAAAGGCGTGTACTCACGTCCCTGCGAAGTTGCCACGGCCTGGTAAGTTAATTTGCCGGCGCAGGTGTTTACTCCGGCAGCGAGATCCCTGTCGCGTTCCACCGCGGCCTTGAATCCAAAATTCGCCAGCTTCAAAGCGTACGGCAAAGTCGCGTTGGTCAGCGCGAAGGTCGAAGTGCGCGGCACTGCGCCCGGCATATTCGCAACGCAATAGTGCAGCACGCCTTCGACGTAATATGTTGGATCAGAGTGAGTGGTCGGATGAGTGGTCTCAACACAACCGCCTTGATCGACGGCGACGTCTACGATCACTGCGCCGTCGGCCACGTCTTTCAGCATGTTACGAGTGACGAGGCGTGGTGCGGCGGCGCCCGGAACCAGCACGGCGCCGATGATCAGATCAGCCGTGGTAAGCGCGTCATGAATCATGTAAGCGCTCGAAGCGAGCGTCGAAATCTTCGAGAGAAAAATGTCGTCCAGTTCGCGCAATCGATCGAGATTGTTGTCGATGATCGTGACATGCGCGCCCATGCCGACGGCAATCTTCGCGGCGTTCGTTCCGACCACGCCGCCGCCGATGATGACCACGCGCGCGGCGGGAACACCGGGCACTCCGCCCAGAAGGATGCCGCGGCCGCCACTCATCTTTTCCAGATAGTGCGCGCCCACCTGGATCGCCATGCGTCCGGCAACTTCTGACATGGGTGTCAGTAACGGCAAAGTGCCGCGCCGATCGGTGATCGTTTCATAAGCGACACCGGTTACTTTTCGTTTCAGCAACTGTTCGGTGAGTTCATTGTCGGGCGCCAGATGGAGGTAGGTGAACAGCAGTTGACCCTCGCGCATTCGTGGATATTCCGGCGCGATGGGTTCTTTGACCTTGACGATCATTTCGCCCTGGGCCCACACGTCATCGGCAGAATCAATAATGGTGGCGCCGGCGCGCTGGTAGAGTTCGTTCTCAAAGCCGGATCCTTCGCCGGCATTCTTTTCCACCACGACTTTGTGATTGGCATCGGTGAGCGCGCGCACGCCGGCGGGCGTGAGGCCGACGCGATATTCGTTGTCTTTGATTTCCTTGGGAAGTCCTATGATCACTGTGTCTGCTCCAAAAAGTTTTTCGAATCCTAAGGCTTTGGTGTGGGCTTGGGTGTGGCGCTGGTCTTGGGTGACGCCTGCGGCGGCGGCGCGACCTTGAGACTATTTCGAATCAGGTCCAAAACCGGGGCTGCTTTGGTAATATCACTTTCCGAACCGAGTATCGATAAATTCACCAGTCGATCAGAAAGAATCGAGTAGTAAGAGTCCAGGCCCCCCGGTTGACGATCCATAACCACTCGCAATCGGGTGCCGTCGGCATTAGCACCGGCGATGGTCGTGGTAATTGCTGAGCGCTTGGGTTGCATGCCCCCCTGTTCAAATTGCGTCGCAAATCCGTCGACATACTGATCCTGGAAAAGCTTTTTGGCGGCCGCCTCTTTTTCAGGTGTTTTCAACCACTCGCGCGGCGATCTCACCCGCAGCACTAAGTCGCCTCGCGTCAGCTCGATGAATTGCATCTGTCCGGTGCTTTGGTCGCTCAGCTGCCAATTTGCCGGATAGTCAAAGGACAACCCGTCCTTTTCGTAGTGCTTAACGTTTGGATCCTGCGCCAGCGCGCTCGCAACTAGCAGCGACAGGGTCAGGCAGGCTATTAACGATTGAGTGAGCTTCATTGTTCCTCCTCCGGCTGAGAGCTCAAACTTTAATTTGTTTTGAGTCGGGCGGCAACCTGCGAACTGGAGCCGATCATGTCATTGCTGCGCATGCCTCCGCGGTGCAGGCAAACGAGGGGGCCTGCGCATGGAAGTCAGTACCATCCGCGTCAGCGGATGGGGATAAGGCGGTACAGTGCCTGGCACAGGTGCTTCCTTACGCCATCCGCTGACGCGGATGGTACTGACTCCGGGCGCTACGCAACCTCTTTCATCCAATCAATACAACGCTCGAGCTCGATGCGCATGTTCGCGGCGCTGCCGTGATGAATGCGGCCATGGCCCGGCAGCACCCATTCGAATTCATAGTCCAAAAGTTTTTGCATTGATTTAGTTTGTTCGGCCCAGGAATACCAGCAGGCCCGGCGAAAGGCGATCAGCGAATTGCGTCTGGGTGACCACGCCAGATGATCGCCAGTGAACAGAAACTTTTTGCGGTAAAGCAGAACCACGTGACCGCGGGTGTGACCCGGAACCGGAATCGCGATCAGATCCGGATCGATCTGTACGGGGTCAGCAACGCGAATCACAGTTTCAATCCCGTGACGCGCGGCCCCGTCGTCTTCATGCATGATGCGTTCGCAGTGGTATTTGGCGGCGAAGCGATCGTGATCGGCGACATCGTCTTTGTGAGTCAGAAACATTTTTCGCACGCCGCCCATGGCATCGATCCGCTTCACCAGTTGGGTCGCGAAACGTGGTGAATCGATCAGAACATTGCCGCCTTCAGCTTCCGGCCGAACAATCAGATAGCTCCAGGCGCCGAAGCTCGACTCGGCCGTGAAGCCACAGAAGTAGACATTTTCAGACATCAATTCGGGGAACGCGCCGATGCCGAGGCGAGCGTCGTGATGTTCGATAGTTCCAATCGAGGCGGTGGGACACGCGACCAGGGCCATCAAAGCGCGCCTCGTTTCTTCATCATCGACAGGCTGGCGCTGAACAATCGACGTGGTCCCGATATCGCTGAAAGTTTTGGGGGCGATTTGGCGGCAGGCGTCACAGTCTATGCAGGTTGAATCTACAAAGAAATCGCCGGGGACATTTTCGGGAAGGCGTAAAGCTAAATTGGCCATGGAGTGATAATAATGATGAGCCACGTGGTGGCGGAGTTCAAGTGGGCAGGGAAGTTGACTCCTGAGCCCATCCGCTTCAAGCGGCGACGAGGTCAGTACCATCTGCGTAAGCAGATGGAATCACGAACGATCACAACATCATGATTAAGGTTTAGGAGCTTCCTTATCCCACCCGCTGACGCAGGTGGTAGTGACCTCGCAGCATCGTTGCGTTTGACTCATTCCCCGCATAACATTCCGCGGCCAGATTGAATATCGCCCGGAGGTCTAAATGTACATCAAGCGATTCGCCCTCGGTATCATCGTTTCCACTTCATTATTTGCTCTAATCGGATTCGCTCAACAGTCATCAGTTGCGACCGTCGAGGTCACCGCTTCTCAAAAAGAAGCCGAGGTGGGCCAGCAAGTGAAACTCACCGTGGTTGCCAAAGACGCCAGTGGCAAAGTGTTGAATGAAAAACCTTCTACCTATTTCGCCGGGCCATTTGATGCTGCCACCGCTGATGAAAATGGCGTCATCAAACTGCACGGCCCCGGAGAAGTAATCGCCGGCGCGATAGTTGGCGGGAAGAACGGCTTCACAAAAATCACTGTGAAGCCGGCCTCGATCAAGACCGTCGAAATCGAGGCCGTGAAGTCGCCCCTCGTCGTCGGAGGAACATTTCAGTTAGCCGCGACGACGCGCATCTTCAGCGGCGACCCGCGCACCGACGTTCCCGTCACCTGGACGTCGGACAAATCGTCCGTGGCCACCATTGATGCGGGTGGAATCGTGACTGCCGCCGGCGCCGGCACCGCGAACATTAAGGCGACTGCCCAGGGCGCCAGCGGTACGACCATGATCACGGTCGTCAAAAGCAATTTGCGCAGTTTGGCGATTGAGCCCGCCACCAGCAGCGCCAAAACCGGAGACGTGCTTCATTTCACGGCGAAAGGCACACCCGCTGAGGATTTCACACCTCGCTGGGCAGTAAGCGGGTCAGGCGCGACTATCTACCCCGATGGCGCGTTCGTGGCCGAACAACCCGGCACGTATATCATCAATGCGAGCAGTGGCAATGTCGCTGCGACTGCTTCAGTCGTTATTAGTCCGCGCAATGCAGAACGCGAGGTGGAGCTGGTGGGCCGGGTTCCGTTCAAGGAATTTCAGGGCGCCGAAGAATGGATCATCGGCAACTATGCTTATTACTCGACGATTGCCGATCGCTTTTTGGTTTATGACATTTCCGATCCGGCACACCCCAAGCTGACGGATACAGTCAAGGTCGATGCGCGCATCGTGAACGACATCATGACCACGGCTGACGGAAAAATTCTGGTGATCTCGCGCGAAGGCGCTTCGAATCGTAAGAACGGAATTGCTTTTTATGATACGTCCGATCCGGCGCACCCAAAGCTCATCTCAGAATACACAGCCACCGTCACCGGCGGCGTGCACAGCGCCTACGTCAACACACACTATGTTTATCTGACTGACGATGCTACCGGCTCGATGCGAGTGATCGATTTCGCGGACGTAAAGAACCCGAAGGAGGTCGCGCGCTGGCAGACTGAGAATCCCATCGTCAGCACCGTGCGGACTAAAGAGGGTGAAGAGATCGCCGGTCGTTACCTGCACGATCTTTACGTCAAAGATGGTTTGGCTTATCTCGCCTACTGGCACGACGGTGTGGTGATCCTCGATGTCGGTGCCGGCATCAAGGGCGGCCGCCCTGAGCGTCCGCAACTGGTCAGCCAGTTTCGTTTCAATCATAACGAGCTTTACGGGAATGGCTGGCTGGCCGGCACGCATTCGGTCTATCGCGATCGCAATTATCTCTTCATCGGCGACGAAGTCTTTCCTGCCTTCTTCGACATTAGCTCTCATGAACGCATCCCGGTGCGCGGCATCTGTCACGTCATCGACATCAGCGACATCAATCGTCCGAAAAAAGTTGCCGAGTATCCGGTGCCTGAAGGTGGCGCGCACAACATTTGGGTGGAAGACGGAATCATGTACATGGGTTACTACAGCGGCGGCGGCCGGATAGTTGATGTGTCCGGCGAGCTGCGCGGCGACCTTTACCGGCAAGGGCGCGAGATTGGACGGCTTTGGAGCGGCGCTGCGGAATCGTATCGTCCCAATCTTCCGTTTATGTGGGGGGCGCAACCGCACAAGGGTTTGATCTATTTCAATGATGTGAACTCAGGGCTTTGGATAGTGAAGCTGGGAGATAAGATTGATAAAGGATCGACGACGACGCCGGGGCAGTGAGTAACCGAAACGCATGATCAAAAGATGTCCTTCGTGTAACAGAACGTACTCGGACGAAAGCATCAGCTTCTGTCTGGCGGATGGCGCACTGCTGTCTGCACCTTATGCCTCGTCAAAAGATGAAGCACCAGCCACGGAAATTCTGCCGGCACCAAGTCGAGTTGCGGTTCCTCCGACGCAGCCGGAGAAACCTGCAATCCCGACCATGACGAGGCTTCCCGAGTTTCGCGGCGTCACTCTGGCCGAAACGGATACCGCGTCGCACGAGAGTAGAGGGATAATTTGGGTGGCAGTGGTGTTCGCCGTGGTGGCGCTTGTAGGGGTTGGCCTTCTTGTTCGCTACGCGATGCGTGACAGTAATGAATCTACGAGTGCGGTCGCTCAACCTGGTCCGAACACGGTGAACGAATCGCCAGCTTCCAGCGCCAGTCCGAATACCGGCACTAACCCGGGGAGCAATCCAGCGAGCCCCCTTCCAGTCATTGGGAATACGTCGCCGGGAGACAAGTCTGCTGAGAAGTTACAAGCAGATCCCGTGCTATTCCCACCTGACTCAAGACAGCCGAATTCGCCGGCAGGTTCCCCCACCACGGACTCTTCGAAGGTCTTTGCTGGTTCCGAAGTTGATCAGAAGGCAAGACTCATCTCAAAGCCCGAGCCGTCCTACACAGAGGAAGCACGGAAGAATCAGATCGTGGGCACGGTCGTACTTCGCGCGGTCTTCTCTTCGGACGGAACAGTTACGAATATCCACGCCGTGTCTGGTTTGCCGGAAGGTTTGACCGAGCGTGCAATCGCCGCTGCCAGGCAAATCAAATTCGTTCCGGCAACGAAGAACGGGCGTCCGGTCTCAATGTGGATGGAGTTGCAATACAACTTCAATCTTTATTGACCTGGCGATGAATTGGGCCTTCCACCCAGAGGCATTGGAGGAATACGAGTTGGCCGCGACCTATTACGCCGAGCAAGATCTCCTGCTAAATTCAAGTTGATCGTCCTTTCTTCTGCCCGTTATACTCCGGGTATGAAAACCGCAGTATCAGTTCCTGACGACGTCTTCGCGAAGGCCGAGCGACTCGCGCGCCGCATGAAGAAATCACGCAGCGAGTTATTCAGCAACGCTTTAGCTGAATACATCGCGCGGCATGCGCCCGATCATGTGACCGAAACGATGAATCAGGTTTGCGATGAAATCGGAGAAGCCGATCCCTTCGTGGCTACCGCTTCGCTCCGCATTCTGGAGAAGACTGAATGGTGATTTCCCAGGGGGACGTCTGGTGGGCCGATCTCAGCCTTCCCGCTGGATCCGGTCCGGGGTTTCGCAGGCCCGTTGTTGTTGTCCAGGGGAACTCTTTGAATCGCAGCCGAATCGCCACTGTGGTTTGCGTTCCACTCACAAGTAACTTGAAATGGGCCGACGCCCCGGGCAACGTCATGCTCTCGGCGCGGGCAACCGGACTGCCTAAAGATTCAGTTGCCAACGTCTCGCAGATAGTCAGTCTGGATAAAGGTCTGCTCACTGAGCAAGCTGGACGACTATCGCAATCAAAGCTCAGTCTCGTCCTTTCCGGGATTGATGTTGTGCTTGGCAGGTAGGTTCGCCAGGCGAACTTTCAGGCGGCAACGGTCTCGCTTTGAAACCAATGGCCATACTTGCCTCAAATCCCAATCGCGCCTGGGCCGTGCTGTTCGCGCGCCTGGTGCTCGGCCTGATCTTTTTCATGGCCGGAGTTTGGAAAGTATTTCAGCTCGGACCGCTGAATCATGCCCGCAAGTGGTTTCTGCCGTACGCTAATACTTTCCTGCCCGTGTGGTCTTTGTGGGCGACCGGAGTGACGATTCCGTTTATCGAGATGATTGCCGGCGGACTGGTGATCATCGGTTTGCGCACTCGCGACGCGCTGGTGGCGCTCGGAATCGTTCTCGCGATTGTGACGTTTGGTCATCTGTTGAGCGAGCCGCTTTACGAATTTCACACCCATGTGATTCCACGGCTGGCGCTGCTTTTGTTTGTGCTCACGATCCCGCGCGAAGATGATCGGTTTTCACTCGACCACCTGATTGCCGGACGTAAATCAACCTCGTGAAGATCCTCCGCATTCCCATCAAAGTAGAAATGTCGTTCGAGTTCGCTGGGGGGATAGTTTGCGCGGATCAGAAGTACTTGAGCGACCCGGCCTAAAAGTACTGAGTAGCCAGGATCGGCTCTCAATTCCACGGCCGTGCGCTACTTCAACTTAGCCTCGACGTCTTCAGGCAGATAAGTGCGAAACACGTAATCCCTCGACCCCCACGCGGCGTGACAGGTCTGACAGTTCTGGAGTTTCCCGCGCTCCTGCACCGTCGCGCCCTTCCCGTCGGTCACCATAAACTCCCAGTCACCGACTTTCGGGTTGTAACCCTGCGGCCGCTTGATCATCACAGTCAACAACTCAGGCGCCTGACTGGCCGGTTCACTCAGCTTTTCTTTGACGATAATCGAACCTTCGGGAAACCTCGGACTCTTCTGCTCGAGCATGGCCTTTCGCCCGGTGTTGTTCACATAAACCGTTACATACTTATCCTGATGAGGCCCGGCCGGCATCGCCATAGCACAGGCTGCCGCCACCGGCGGAGCCATTCGGTAGGGCGACTGATTGACTCGGGTCCAGGCCCGATATCCAGCAATCTCAATCGCCGGCTCAGGCGAAGACCAGGGGCGTCGGGAATTCGAAAGGTTGTTGAGGGAGCGGCTGATCACGATGCCCATCCCCGCCAGTAACAACACGGTGAACACCGTCATCACGCGAAAAGGTTTTGCTGAGATCATGATACCTCCCGTTTCTGCAGTGCCTGGCCATCGTCAATGATTCATTCTATGAGCCTCGGTTGTTTGCGCCATAACGATAATACGCCGTCCGCGCTCCGCCTGAATACCCGGCATAGACGAAAGGCAGACCCGGCGTTCTGGTTCAGCGCTGCAGTCGAGACACCGACGTCATGGAGCCCACTCCCTCGACGGTAACAAAGTTGAGTGATCACGAGGTCCGCTCTATTGCCGGCACGGAGAACCGGAGATGGAACCCGAAAACACGTACTCGAAAACATTTCGACGCTGACCCGGAAACTGGCTTTGCGTTACTGTTATGCAGGATGCGACGTTGGCCGGCGCGACACGTTTGCCAGGATTCGGAAGCACCTGCCAACGCGATAAGTGTTTCCTACTTCAACTGGCCCCTCACCGCATAAGGAAGATAAGTCCGGAAGATGTAATCGCTCTGCGGCTTTAACAAATGACATGCCTGACAATTGGCAAGCTTGCCTCGCGCCTGTACGGTCGTGCCGGCCCCATCCGTCACCATGTATTCCCAATCACCAGTTTCAGGATTGAATCCCTTTTCTTGTTTGATCATCACGGTGAGTAACTCGGGTTCGGAGCTTGACTGGTTCGTGAGTTTCTCTTTGACGATCACCGAGCCTTTCGGAAACTCTGGTTTCCTCATCTCCATCATCGCCTTCTTTCCCATGTCATTAACATAGACAGTGATGAATTTATCGGCATGCGGATTCTCTACGCCCGGCGGGTGTGGAATTGGCGGCGTTGGAGCTGCGCAATCAAAGGCTGAGGCGGCCCGCATGAGAAAAGGTTGCGGATTGACCCTGGTCCAATTCCGGTAGCCGGCAATCTCGTTCGCAGCGGCGAGCTCTGGAGACATAGCCTCAACCGGCGTTGCAGAAATGGATCGCGGCCGCGAGTAGCTCACCAGTCCTCCAATCATTAGCATCAACCCCATCGTCGCAGTTGCCTTAATTCGAAGAGCACTTTTTGACATTCGTTAACTCCTTACTGGTTCATCGTATAGGCGTTTGGTCTGGGGCCATGACAATTAGATAAGCCGTCCGGGCTCCTCCTGAGTGTCCTGAATAGCTTTGCTGCAAAAGTCGGCGAACAAGCGCCAACGGCGCGAAATGTAATAGCCTGGGGCAACGCCCCAGGTGAGCGTCAAGTCAGATTTAGAAAGCGCTGAAGGCGCGAAATAGAACCGTTAAACGGAAGACAGCACTATTGGCGCAGGCGTTATTTCGCGCTTTCAGCGCTTGGATCCTGCAACTACCTCAACCTGGGCCGATGGCCCAGGCTGTTACATTTTCGCGCCTTCGGCGCTGGAACTCCGAGTTTTGACACCGCCTATGAAGCGCTGGGCCATTTCCATTCAGGCCCGCTTCCGGAGGTGGAAAAGACTTTTGCAGCAAAGCCGTCCTGAATAGATGAACGGCAGTCCCGGCGTTTTTTGCATTCCTTCAACGGTTGTGCCGATGTGGTATTACTTCGCCGGTTCAGTCTTATAGAAATCCACACCAGCAGCTTCGGCTCCCACGTCGATGGTCGCCACTGTCTTCAACGCTTTCAGGTCAATGATCTCGACTGTGCCTGGTTCTGAGCCGATTCCTTCGACAGTCACGAAGGCGTAAGCGTCATCTGGTGATACCACCACGCCGTGCAGAACTTTTCGTTTTGTCGGCAGGCGGGCGAGTTCCTTTCCGCTCTTCAGATCGTAAATCGAAACCGACTGATCGCGCTTGTTGGTGGCCAGCAGGCGTGTGCCGTCGTGAGTGATTCCAAGATTGTAGACGCCGGCCCGCGCCGGAATCCTGCGGACCAATTTCCAGTCGCTACTGTTGATTTCGACAATCTCGCTCGACTTGTTACAGGCTACATAAATCAAAGCGCCATCGGCCGAAGGCTGGGCCCAGGTCGGTGAACATGAATTATCACCGGGCTTGGGCGGTTCCATGCCGTGGCCGCCCATGTCCTTCATTCCCGGCATTGACGCCATTGAATCGGCCTTCAATTTAGGCGCGCCGTTGATGCCCATCTCATGTCCTTTGGTGACGATGAAATGACGCGCGACTTTCAATGTCCTAGTGTCGATCTCAACCAACGTGTCGTCCATCATGCAAGCCGAGTACTGTTTCGTGCCTTGCGGATTCAGACGCGAGCCGTGCGGCATTGTGCAGGTTTGAATGCGCGCGATTTCAGTCATGGTTGCAGTCGAAACCACCGAGACTGACGATGGCACCATGTCGCCATGCAAATTGAAATTGACGACGAATAGAAAACTGCCGTCCGGAGTAACGTCGACGGTTGCGGGGAAGTAACCGAGAGTGGTTTTGCCTTCGACGCGGTCATCCTTTGTCGAATATTTCCAAATCGTTCCAAACGGCCGGCCGTGAGCAATCGAAACGTAATAAGACTTACGATCAGGCGAGATGACGATTCCGTGCGGGCCATCGATGTCCACCGGCATGTCACCGGTCTCGATTTGATGATCGATGCGCGCGCCGTTCGGACCGAAGCGAATCATCGCAATCTTGTCGGCCGATTCAGAAACGACGTACACCAGGTAATCTTTGTCTGGTTTGGTTTGAGCATTGACGGATTGATTAGTCGAAAGTAGTAGCGTTGTCAGAGCGATCAAGATCAAGTATCGCATCGCAAAGCCGGCGAATTGAACCGCAGAGGAGACAGAGGATTGCGCAGAGGAATTGCCAGAGGACTCGGCGCCCTCCGCGAAAACCTCTGCGCGCTCAGCGGTTAATTGTCTTTTCACTCTGCTACGGTTTTTTCGGCTTCAGCACCAGCGGTGGCGGAGGCTTCGAGAGATCCACAGGCTTCGAGGGATCTGTTTTCTCCTCTGCCTCTTTCTTCTCCGGAGGCTTGGGAGCATCGACTTTCTTTTCTGCCTCCGGTTTGTCAGCAGGAAAATCTTTTTCATCGATATCGATAATCTTCACTTCAGCGCCGAACTTCCGGTATCCCCGAAACAGAATCTGGTTCCGCGTCTGTTTGGTTTGCCCGCGATCGTGGGCCGTCAGTTCCACCGTGGCCTGTGACGGCAAAAGGTGCGGGACTTCGGCAATCGTGACCCACTCATAATCGATAACTTTGCTGGCCGCGGTGATGGGGAATCCGGGATCGATGTCGTTGCTGACGTCTTCGAGGCGCAGCACCCGATTAGTTTCACGATCGATCCAGATGCGCCCCCGATAGCCCGCGATGGTTTGTTGCTTGATCGAACCACCATCGCCCCAGCCCAGCGACTGGCGCGAGAACTCTTTCTTCACCTGGTATTCGTAGACGATCGTTCGGCGGCCGCGCAAAGTGTCGGTATCAACCGCCTGGAACTCTGCGCGACTTTCCGGACTAAACAACTCTTTCAGAGCCGAGACGTACTCACCCATCGAAATCGTCCCGCCGAGTTTCATGTTGTAACTTTGGTCCTCGGTCACCGGCATGCCGTTCACGGTAAGCAGTTTGTAATCCTCACCGGCACCCTGGCGATAACTGACGGCGATGCTCAAACGATCGTAAGGAGTCCAGTTCTTGCTCTGACCAAAAGCGCGGGAGCGCGTGATCCGTTGATTCACCAGATAGTCAGGCATCGTCTCGGCGGCGCCCAGCGTTGTCTGGCGGGTTCGTTCCAGCAATTCGAAGCTTTCGGCTTCCGGCGGCAAGGTCGCCACGGTCGGGTTGGTGCGCCGGCGAGCGGCCTCTTCCAAAGTGTGAATCAACGAAGAGTCGTTTCCGCTTTTGGTAGCGACCAGCGAACGCAGTCCGGGTGTAATCGGGAAAGCGATACCACGCTTGCGAATGTCATCCATCAGATGGTCGCGCTGCTCGGGATGCGTGGGCAGTTGGTAAAGCATCTGCACAAATTCCTGATTGGTCAGCGGCGGTCCCTGCTGAAGTTGAGTGGGTTGCGGAAACGGACTGTTATCAGTCTGGGCGCTGGCGGTTGAGACCAACGCGAGAACAGCTAAGAGGGTCAATAGAATTGCGGCGATCCGTGATGTGCTGGGATCAATCGAACGAACAGAATATCTCAAGCTAACCTCTCAAAAAATTATTACCAACAATTATAACGTTTGATTCGAGGATTGCGTTACGCGGGCGGTTGCCTGAACGGGATACTTTTGCGCGTTTACACGCAAAAACGTTCGATCGCCCGTTGCAGGATTTCCACGCACTGATTGAGTTCCGAGACCGGGACGAATTCACCGGTGCGGTGCGCTTCCCGAATGTTGCCGGGGCCAAAGACGACCGCTTCAGCCCCCAGAGCGATCATGCTCGGGGCCTCAGTGCCGAAAGCAACGGTGCTCGCAGATTGTGCTGAAGCCTGTTCGAGGAATTGAACCAATTCAGAACCGGCGGCCGTTTCAAAACTATCATCCGCGCGGGCCGCATCGATTTCGCATTCGAAATCCAGATCAGCGCTGCGCAGATGCTTGATCTCTTGTCTGACCGCGTCCAGGACGAAATCAGATTTTTGACCGGGGATAGTGCGCCACTCGAGCGTGAAGCGGCATTCTCCCGGAACGACGTTCTTGGCTGATCCACCTTTGATGATGCCGACGTTGATGGTCGTGTAAGGCGGATCGAAATCTTCGTGCTGATCGCTATGCAACTGTTTGGCGATCCCTTCAATTCTTTCAATCAAACGCGCGGCGCGAAAAATTGCCGATGCCCCAATTTGCGGGTAAGCGCTGTGGGCCTCGCGTCCGCGTACGGTAACTTCGGCGAGACAATAACCTTTGCCGGCGCGCATCGGTTGCAGCGAAGTAGGTTCGCCAACGATCGCGTAGCGAACCGCGAAGGGTTTTGCTCGTGCCAGGCGCCTGGCGCCAAGACAGCCAATCTCTTCGTCTGCGGTGAACACGAGTGCCAGGGGCTTTTTCAGTTGGGCCAGTTCGATGCTTTCGATCGCTGTGAGCGCTGCCGCGATGAAGGCTTTGGTGTCGCACGACCCGCGACCGAAAAGCTTGCCGTCCCGTTCGGTGAGGTTCAGCGCGTCCGTCCACGCTTGATCGAAAGGCACTGTATCCGTGTGCCCTACCAGTGCGAGTTCGACGGCTTCAGCCGGTGATTCACAGACTGAAGTCTGTGCCACTAAATTGAGTTTCTCGATACCGTTTTCATCGGTGTGAGAATAGGTCCTGGTGTTGAGGCCGCGCGCTGCGCATCTGGTTTTGAGATAAGTAATGATCTCAGCGTTAGACTGCGAGGAGACCGAATCGAAGGCCACGAGATTTTTGAGTGTAGTTTCGACTGTCATTACTTATTTTGGAGTGCGCCGGCGACGCCCTCTTGTTTGGAGTTCCGCGTTTACGCGGCGGTAGATCGGTAGAACGGGCCGCCTGAAGGCGGAACTCCAAACGATCCAAAGCAAATTCATCCCCATAACGTTTTTTGCAAATCATTAAATCGTTCGACGACTTCTTCCTGGATCAGGTGCCGTCCCTCAGAAACTATGGGTTTGCCCGCGACGACAACTTCGCGCACCGCCGCTCGGGAAAGCGTGAAGACAATGCCGGCCAGGAGATCATTTTGCGATGCGCCGGCGATCGACGGATCGTCCAGATCAACTGTGAAAAAGTCGGCCGGTTTGCCCGCGCCCAGCATCCCGCCCGGCCCGCCAATGCTGCGAGCGCCGTTGATGGTCGCGCAGTCAAACAGATAGCGCGCCGCATCAGCGGCCGGGTTATCAGATCGATCGCTGGGGCTAATTACCGCCCGTTCGAGCTTTTGCAGGCGCACGTGATACTCGAGCTCACGGGCATCTTCGAGCAGATCAATTTGCGCTTGGCTGTCAGTACCTAAACAAATCGCCGTTCCGTTTCTCTGATACTCGTCCGCCGGAACGACGCCATCACCGAGATTTCTTTCGGTGGTCGGACAGGCGCAAACCATCGCGCCGGTTTTGGCGAAAGCGGCGATGGCCTTTGGCGTCACGTGAATGGCATGCACGGCGGTGAAGTCTCGGCCAGGTAAGCCTTCGCTTTCCAGCAGAGCGATCGGCGTGCGGCGGTATTCCTCGACACAGGCAGAAACTTCCGCCGGCTGTTCGGCGACGTGCATGTGAGTTTTCAAGCCGCGTTCGTTTGCATAGCCAATGACTGAGCGCAGGTATTCCAGCGGGACCGCGCGCACGCTGTGCGGCGCGACCCCAACCCACGCCGTATCAGAAGCCCGACCGTCAGGGAGGGCCCTCTTCGGATTGGGCTCGTTTGAGTTTTCTCTCGGATTCCCGCCACCGAGATCAGAAATTAAAGATTCCAAATTCTGTAAATATGTATCCGGGCTTTCAATGAACCGGACCTGCCGCGGATTAGCTTCCATTTGAAAACCCGATCGCGCATACGCCACACGCAACAGGGCGATCCGCAGCCCCAGGTCATTTGCCGCCCGGATCACTTCTTTCGCCAGCAGATTCGGATCGCTATAAGGTCCTCCGTCCGGCGCATGATGAAGATAGTGAAACTCTCCAACTGAAGTGATGCCGCTTAGGGCCATCTCCAGGAAGGCCATCCGCGAAGCGTCGTAGACGTCTTCCGGTGACAGACGCGTCGCCGCCGAATACATCATCTCCCGCCAGGTCCAGAAGCTGTCGCGCTGGTCCGAAGTTCGATACTCGGTCCGGCCGCGCAGCACGCGCTGGAAAGCATGCGAGTGAGCGTTGACCATTCCCGGCAGCAAGGCCCGGCGCGGCAAATTGATTTTCTTTTCGTCGGTGAGTTGATCGGCTCCGACGATCTTGTCGATCAAACCTTCGCTGTTGCTCACCACGGCCAACTGACTTTTGAACTGCCCTTCGGCATAAACAAATTCGGGAAGCCAGGCGATCAACTTTGGTCTGTCGCGATCAGTCAAGCTTTTGCATCTCCGAACTATGGAAATTTGGCGGCAGCGGTGGTACCGGGAGAATCTGTTCGCGCGGCTTGTTCTTTAGCACCCGGGTGACGATGTACAGACTCATGATAGCCGCGCCCAGCGCACACACGTAAGCCGTCAGACTCAGTCCTGGGTTTTCAGGCCAGCCCCAGAATTCGATGCCGATCGTCTGGATGGTTCCGTAAATCACCCCCACGAACAATTCAGATCCTATCCACGCACCGATTGCGATCAGACTCCAGGCCAGCGCACTCCGATTTCTTTCGCGGGCGAGCTGCGTCATCATCTTCGGAATTCGAAAAATAAGGAAATAGAGTTCAATCATGACGTCAGGGTAACTACTTATTCAGCCCCAGGATTCGCACCACGATCGAAGGCTGGGGTCCGACGGGAATGCTTGCCAGTTCCTCTTCAGATTTAGCGCGGCGACGTAACAACTCGAGTTTGAGGCTCTCTGCGCCACGCTTCATGGTCCAGTTGTGATTTGATCGAAAGATCGGTTTCAGCAGGAACGAAAGTTTTTCAATAAGTGGTTTGTTGGCGCGGATGGTCCAATCGTAAGTGACGTTAACGAAATTGCCGTCCGGCTCGAAGGTCCAGATCCCGCGGCCTTCGAGATCACCGGTCGCGTCCATCGAAAAGCCGTGCGGATAATTCGATGCGATGGTGCGAAAGTTGATGCGCAAAGTGTAAGGCAGCCAGCCGCCGGCGTGCAGCCTGATCAACTTCCCGATACCGCCTTCGCCGCCCGGCTCGATTTCTTTCACATCAAAATAGACCGACCCCCACCAACGCGGCAGGGCTAGCGCGTCTTCCAGAATGTCCGCCACTTCTTTCACGTCGCCGGCGACGCGCCAACGGTCGACAAAATGGTACTGGTTCTCAGCCACGATTCGCAGGGCGGAGAATATCATAAAGTTCGGTACGCACTCCTCTGGAGTGCTGCCATCGAGAGCACGCCGGAGGCGAGCGTACCGGGTGGCCTCGATCGTGCGAAGTCGCTAGAATGAACCGCGACTAATTCAAATTCATGGAAGCCCTATCTGCATCACTCGGCGTACTGACGGCCATGATCACGCCGGCAGTTTTGATCTCTGCCAGCGGCACGATGATTCTTTCGACCTCGACACGACTGGGCCGAGTCGTGGATCGCGTGCGTTCACTGTCGGACCGGGTCCGCCAGCTTTCAGCCAGTGATGACCACCCCGAATTCTTCGAAGAAGAGCGGGCGATGGTTTACCATCAACTCGACAAATTGACCAGTCGTTCGCGCCTTTTGCAGCGAGCGCTCACGGCTTTTTATCTGGCGGTGGGGGTTTTTGTCGCCACCAGTGTGGCCATTGGTGGAGTGGCAGTTTTCCATGCGCGCGCCGCCTGGGTCCCGGTAGTCATGGGTTTAATCGGCGCCTGCTTTCTGTTCTACGGGAGCATGCTGGCAGTGTTTGAAGCGCGCCTGGCGCTTAGTACAACTCACGCGGAGATGGATTTTGTCTGGCGCATCACGAAACGCGTGATGCCGAAAGAGCTGGTAGATGGACACAAAACGCATTACGTGCATTTTAGGAAGCGGAGGGATGATTGATTTGATTTCCGACTTCGAAATGCGGATTGCTGATTGCAAGATCGATAGTCCTTCGTATCTTCACTTGCTGGAGACTGGGCAACTGCAACGTCGGGTCGAGGCACTCGAAGCTTTGCTCGAGCGCTGCACGGTTTGTCCACTCGACTGCGGCAACAACAGGCTCGCGGGCGATCTGGCGCGATGTTACTCGGGCCGGCTGCCGGTGGTTTCATCTTACACGCCGCATTTTGGTGAGGAGCCCCCACTCACGGGCACACGCGGCGCCGGAAACATCTTCTTCGGCAACTGCAACCTTCGTTGTGTCTATTGCCAGAACTATCAGATTTCACAGGCGCACAAAGAACAGATCAAAAATGAAGTAACACACGAACGTTTGGCTGGGATGATGCTGGAGTTACAAGGGCGCGGCTGTCACAACATTAATTTTGTCTCGCCGACACACTTTGCGCCGCAGATGGCCCGCGCGATTCTGATCGCCGCAGAGAAAGGTTTACGCCTGCCCGTCGTTTACAACACGAACGCGTACGATTCAGTCGAGGTGCTGCGACTGCTGGATGGAATCGTCGATATCTATTTGCCGGATTTGAAATATGCCGAGGACGAAGCCGGCTATTTGTTTTCAAAGGTGCCCCGCTATCGTGACATCTCGCGGGCTGCCCTCAAGGAGATGTTTCGACAGACCGGCGATGACCTTGTTTACAACGAAAATGGTTTGCTGCAGCGCGGCCTGGTGATTCGCCTGCTGGTCCTGCCGAACGACATCGGCGGTTTGCGTGAATCGTTGGAGTGGATTCGGAACGAATTGAGTCCGCGAGTCGCAATTTCGCTAATGGCCCAGTATTACCCCACAAACGTGGCGGGCACCAATCCGCGTTACACGTTGCTGTCGCGCCGGATCAGCGAAAGCGAATGGCTGCGAGCGCTGTCCGCTTTGGAAGAATTTGGATTAGCAGAAGGTTGGGTTCAGGAGTTCGACGGCGCCCCGTTTTATTACCGGCCCGACTTCAATAATGCCGAGACGCCGTTTCGCGATATGCGTGACTTTTCCTGACTACTGTGTCACCGGCAGACGCGGTTGTCGCCGTGGGGCTGCCTCGGGCTCTTCCTCTTGTATGGTCGCCAGCACGTCCTTATAGACTTTGATTTTCCCGGCCTGCGTCATCCGGGTCTTGACTGAAGTCAGATACTCGTCAAACACCTGGTTCTTGCGTTCGGTCAATGCTGATTGCATCAACGAATCTCTTTGTTTGGCATATTCGGTGAGGTCGGCGTCAGTACGCTTGTTGATTCCGATTACCAGGTAGTTCTGATTGAGAAAAATGGGCTGCATGACCTCGCCAGCTTTGGCGGCATACAAAGGGTCATCAATCAGCACGCTCGATCCCGCTTCGCCCAGGGGTGTGGCAAGTTTGTAATTGGCTTCGGCGTTCGCTTCCAAACCGAGTTTCTCAGCAGCCGCTTTTAGTTCGCCCGGAGTCTTGGCGCTCGCCACCAGGTCCTTTGCTTTTTGTTCGAGCTGAGTTTTCGCCTTCTCTTCCTTTACGGCGGCGCGGACTTTATCTTTCACCTCGTCAAACTCGGGAATGCGTGGAGCGCGTTGCTCGACCAACATCGGCACCGCGAAACCATTCTTGATGCCCGTGCGTTCACCGACATCGTTGGGATTGTTCAGCGGGGCGATGGCCTGTTCGAACTGTTGCGAGTTGCCGATGTTCGGCACGTCGTCGCCCGGTTTGACGAACGGCGTTTCGCGCACCATGTCGGCCGCGCTCATGTTGGCTTCCGCAGCGAGTTCCTGCGCCACCTTCTGCGGGTCCTTCGTTTCTTTCAAACGATCCTGCGCCTTTTGCGCAATCTTTTGCGCGATGGTATAGCCGCGCCGGTTGCGAAGCGAGACCAGCAGTTCCGGCTTGGCAACTTCGAAGGTCTTCGCGACTGAGTCACCACGGCGCAGAATGTAATAAGCGTTCTTATACTTGATTGCGTCGGTAACCTCGCCCGGCTGCATATCGAGTACTTTTTGATAAGGGTCGTCAGGTTTGCTGGGATTCTTCTTCACGATTCCGTTGACCCAGCCACCCGCTTTCGCGGTTGCGGGATCTTCGGAATTACCTTTGGCGAGATCCGCAAAGGCGGCCTCAGTTGTTGTTTCCGCCGCACCGCGGGCCTTGGCGACCAGGCCGTTGGCCTTCTCCCTCACGGTGGCATCGAGATCTTCGCGCGCAACCTTCAAGACGATCTGCTGGACTTTGACGCCCGCCTGTTTGAATTCAGGCTTGAGGGCGTTGTATTCGTCCTGCAATTCTTTGTCGCTGATCTGAATCTTCTGACCGGATTTGTCCTGATCGATGAACACGTAGCGAATCTTTTTCTGCGGGACCAGGATGTTGTAGTTGGTCTTGTGCTGATCGTAATAGGCCTTTAACTCGTCATCGGTTGGTTGAAGCTTCTCGGCGACCTTGGTCGCCGACACCACCACGTAAGTCAGATCGAAAGTAGTATTTTTCTTTTTGTATTCCGCCTCCACGTCGTCCTCGGAAACACGAACGCTGGCGGCGACGAAAGCTTCCAGCTTTTCGCGCGCGATATCTTCGGCTACGTCGCGCTCAAAGGCGGCTACGTCACCGACCCGCTGTTGATACTTGGCCATGTCGAGCTTTCCGGAAGCATCGAGCAAGGTCAATTTTCCTGAGGCGTCGCTAAAGGTCTTCCTGATTCGCTCATTCACTTCCGTCGCCGAAGCCTCTAAGCCCATCCGGCGAGCTTCCTGAACGGCGATCTTCTTTTGAATCAAGCCATCAAGAATCTTGTCGTCCGTATAGCCCATTTGCGTCAGGCTAATCTGGCCGCCGAAACGCGCGAAATTCATTTGCAGATTCTGTTTTTGCGTCGCGAACTCGCCGAGAGTTATATCTTCGCCACCTACGGTTGCGACCACTTCCGCACTCTTGGTCGGTTCGATTCCTGAGGATCCGCTGTTAGGCCGGAAGAAAAGCACCAGGCTGACGGCCATGAGCGCGACGAACCCAAGAATCAACACCTTGCTGGTGCGTTCGAATTTACTTAGTTGTTTGAGCATGAAGAACCTTTACCCATGGTTAATGGAAATCAGAAATTCTAATTGACCGGGGCGCGCGCCGCAACTTGCGGACGGCAGCGGGTCCCCCAGTTCAGGCTCCCGGCGTGTTTTGCTCACCTGCCGGCCGGAGTTGGATTCTGGAATATCGTTAACCGCGATTTTGTTCGCTACGACTCGAATGCTATTTTATCTGGCCAGATGCACTCGGTCGCAACCTCGACACTGGCATGGGTCGGCTTTTGCAGTTTCATCCTCGTTATGCTGGCGATTGACCTTGGTGTCTTCAATCGCAAGCCACACGAAATATCCTATCGAAATGCGGCTATCTGGAGCGCAGTCTGGGTCACCCTGGCTCTGATCTTTTTCGGGTTCTTACTCGGGCCGTTGGGCTGGCAATTGTTTGGCGATGAGCGCCATCAGAAGGCCTTCGAGTTCATTACCGGCTATCTGATTGAACTGTCTTTATCGGTAGACAATCTTTTCGTCTTTCTGCTGATCTTTTCGTACTTCAAGGTTCCGCCAAAATACCAGCATCGCGTCCTTTACTGGGGAGTATTAGGCGCTCTGGTCATGCGCGTGACCATGATTCTGGTGGGGACGGAACTAATTGCGCGGTTTCATTGGATCATCTACCTGCTGGGCGCCTTCCTGGTTTACACCGGAATTCAAATGCTGCGCGGTGGTGAGACCGAGTTGGAACCCGACAAACAACCGATAATTCGGTTCATCACCCGGCACGTTCCGATTGTCCGCCATTACGAAAAGCGAAAATTCTTTACCAAAGTCGATGGCAAGCGAGTCGGAACTCTGTTGTTTCTGGTGTTGATTGTGGTGGAAGTAACCGATTTGGTCTTTGCAGTTGATTCGATCCCGGCCATCTTTGGCGTCACCACTGATCGATTTATCGTCTATACCTCGAACGTTTTTGCAATCCTGGGCTTACGAACCTTTTATTTTCTGCTGGCGGGAGTGGTAGAAAAATTTCACTACCTCAAAGTTGGCCTTGGCATCGTGTTGGGATTTATCGGCATAAAGATGCTCCTTCCCTTAATTACGAAAATTCTCGGAGCCGGTTTGCACGCTTTGGGATTTGAAAGCTGGGCGCGAAACGTCCATCACTTTGAGGATATTCCCGTGGTCATCGCGCTGGGTTTCGTTGCCGTCGTATTGCTGTCGTCGGTAGCAGCGTCACTAATCTGGCCGAAACCGGCCGCGGAAGACAACGAAGAGTAAAAACGACATCGCCCCGAAGGGCTTTTCCCCACGGGGCGACGGAGCGCGCGCCGGAAAGCTCCGGCAGCATTTTTTGGAAATGGATGCTTAAGCATCCTTCAGCTGTAGAGAGTCTCGGTGTTGACCCTTCGCCCGCTGTGAACCAAGTATTAGGAGCCAGCGAGTACAGCCTTCCGTTTTTAACTTGGTAAGTACCCAAAGTCTAAACTCCTCACCTCCGAGCGTCAAGTGGCATCTTGACCGCACCTGATACATACAGAAAATTGATTCATTACTGCTCCAAATTAAGGGCGCCATCACACCATGACAATCCAACCGCAAACAATGGTCAACGGTGGCCCCCACTTTTACAAAATCGCTGAATCGGTAAGCGCCCCGGCCCATAAATCAAGAGATTGCCCTGCTGGCCGACGGGCGTCAGGAGGGCGACCACCGAAGCCATGGCCATGGTGACGACAAAAGGCTCCGCAGGCTTGCCCAAAGCCTGGACCGGCGCCAGCGCGCTGCCGTGCAAAAAGGGCGGTCGTCGCGGAATCAGACATGAACTGAATAACTATGACTACCACGCCGAACCGCGCCCGGGGTATCAAAACGATCAGGCCAGCCGCTAACCGCATGCTGCAAACCATCCAGCGACCAGGTTGGCAGTTCCCGTTTTTTGCATGTTCGGTACGCATGCCTTCGGCGTGCAGTTCCGGCGTTACACATAGGCACGTCGGAGGCGTGCGTGCCCGACGTCGCTCCTTTCGACTTGGCGAAAGTGATCTGGTACTTTCGATTTCCAAATCGTATGACAATGCAGATCACGATCAAGACGGCTGCTGATTTCAACTTTCAACGCACCGTGCTCAGCCATGGGTGGTGTGAGCTGCTGCCCTTTGAACTGGATCGCCGGAACTGGATCCTTACGCGTGTTCTCGATGTCGGTCGAGCCCGGCCGGTCACCGTCAGGATCTCATGCGGAAAACGCGGACTGAACGTCGTGACCTCGCGTGAGGTGAACGAAACTGCCGCTGCCAGAATAGTTCGCGACGTGCGACACATGATGCGGCTCGACGACGACCTTCAGGCGTTCTATTTGGCGATGTCTGCAGATGCGGACTTTGCCTGGATTACGAACGAAGGAGCCGGACGGTTGTTGCGGTCACCCACGGTTTACGAAGATCTGGTGAAGATGATTTGCACGACGAATTGCTCCTGGGCGTTAACTGAAAAAATGGTTACTGCTTTAGTAAACGAGTTGGGCCGCAAGTCTGATGATGACCGCAAGTCTTTTCCCAATGCCCAAACCATGTCCGAACAATCAGAGGCTTTTTATCGCGACAAAATTCGCGCCGGCTATCGCGCTCCGTACCTGAAAGAACTCGCGCAACGAGTGGCGTCGTTGGAAATCGCAGTCGAAAGCTGGCTCAGCAGCGATGCTTCGCTACCCGATCTCATAAAAGAGATGAAGACCGTCAAAGGCGTGGGTAATTACGCGGCGGAGAATCTGCTGAAGCTCATCGGCCGCTATGATGGTCTGGCCCTTGATTCGTGGACTCGTGCGCAATTCGCCAAAATGCGCAACCAGGGACGTTCCGCCAGTGACACGAAGATCACACGTTTCTACTCTCGGTTTGATTCGTGGCGTGGCCTGGCGTTGTGGTGTGACATGACGCGGCATTGGCTTGACCCGGAAGATGTCGCGAAATGATACCAGTTGTGCAATTGTTTAGAACGCCTTACAAACCGCCGTACAAAAACCTCTTTTCTTAACAGAGACTTAACAATCTTTTGGCGCAACCTTTCCGTATCTAAGATCACTAACTCAGTACGAAGCGAGCAAGCGGTTCCAGACTTCGTACGGGGGGCCTGATTTTTGCAGAGAGTTTTTTAAATGAATAGGGAGGCAGTGAAGATGAAACGTTTCATGAAGATGAGTTTTTTGGCGCTGGCAATCACAGCGCTGGCTTCGATCAGCGCGATCGCTGGCGATAAAGCCAAAGTTGAAAAGAAAATGGTGACATTTACCGAAGACATAATGGTTAACGGTACGCTGGTTAAGAAGGGCGACTATGAAATCAAGTTCGACGATAGCACCGGCGAGTTGAGTGTCATTAAAAACGGCAAAGTCAAAGCCAAGACTTCTGCCCATTACGAAGCGCGCAGTGACAAAGCGAAAAGCACGGCGCTCCGGACAATTGATGCCGGCGGCAACGTTGAGCTCAAAGGCATAACCTTCGGTGGATCTGATCAGGACGTCATCGTTGGTGCGCGTGGATCTGTCAGTGGAACACAGTGAAGTAGACGAACAAGGGGTGGCCTTACTAACAAGGGGTGTTTTAAAGGGAGCGCTGCGGAGAAATCCGGAGCGCTCTTTTTTTGTGAGGTACGCACGCCTCCGGCGTGCAGTTTGTGGTCTCGTCGTCAGCACGCTGGAGGCGTGCGTACCTTAAGCTCCCGTTCGGTATCTCAATCCCAGCGCAATGATCTTTTGCAGCAGGGCTTCATAATCAACGCCGCAATGTTGGGCTGAGTCGGCGAAGTCTTCGGCATTGGCAATCTGCGGGTTCGGGTTTGCTTCGAGCAGATAGATTTCTCCGTCGTCAGTAACGCGATAGTCCAGCCGAGCATAACCGCTCAGAAACAGGGTGCGGTAGATTTTCTTCGATAGCCGTTCCAGCTTTTGCTTCATCTTCTTGTCGAGGTCGGCGGCTTTGGTAACGACTCCGACTTTTTCCTGGTAGGCCGGGTCCCACTTTAATTTTGAAGTCGCAATGTTCGGCGCGCCCTCGGGCAGCTTTTCGATCACCAATTCCCACGGGGTGTAACACTGCAATCGCAGATTCCCAATCACGCTGACATAGATTTCACGTCCGGCGATATACTGCTCCGCGATCGCGTGCGTTTTGGTTTGCCGGTGAATGAACTCGACGCGCTCGGCTAGTTTGTCGTCGTCGTTAACGATCGAGGCGCGGGCAATGCCGACTGAGCCTTCTTCGCTGATCGACTTTACCAGCAGCGGAAATTTCAGGCGCTTGGATCGCTTCACCACCCGGTTCATGTGAAAGACCGCGAACGCCGGCACGTGAATTCGGTGATAGGCAAGCACCATCTTCGACAGCGCCTTGTCTCGGCAGATCGTCAACCCGCGTGGATTGCAGCCGGTGTAAGGCTGCTTCATCAATTCCAGATAGCTGACTACGTGCTGGTCATAGAGCGGATAGCCGTGAAATTCTTCGAGCAAGTTGAAGGCAACCTGCGGTTTGTGTTCCAGCAAGGCATTGCCGATCACTCCGAGGTTGTTGTAAACGCCAACGGGCGAAACCTCATGGCCGATCTTCTTGAGGGTTGAGATGACGTCCCACTCAGTTTTGAATGGCGCCAGTTCTTTAGAAGTAAGTCCCTCGATACTATCCGGCGGCACCAGGTCCTCGTGGCAGAGGACGATCACGCGCAACTTCTTGAACGTGTCGCCGTTTTTAGCAGCGACACTTGTCTTACGCCCGCGCTCTGATTTTTGGTTGTCGGTCTTCAAGGGTATTCCAAAAGTCGTGTCAGAAGCCCGACCGTCAGGGAAGGCCTGTTAGCTAAAATTGCCCTTGCTTACGCGCGGGTTTCTGACACGTTTCGCCTCTCTGAAAAAAGGAGAGGAAGAATCCAACCCACTCAAAATTCATAAAGCAATCCGGTAATAACCGGAATGAACCACATTCATCGTCTGCACAGTCAGCATGATCATCAGGTGCCGCTTGAGCACCTCGTCCCGGCCAATGACGCGCAGTTTGAGTTGGGCCGCGCGAGCAATCATCAATTCCAAAACGTGATCGATGGCGTAACCGTGGACGCCCGTGCCTTCAGACACGAGCTGCTGAATTTCCGGAGCCACGCGGCGCAGAAAAGCTGCTGCCGTTTCACGTGTGCGGCGACGCAGCTCGGCGGAAAAGATTCGACGCAGGTCGTTGTCGAGGTAAGCCGGCCATTCAAACGCGTACTTTTCTCGCTTGCGGTCGTAGTGTTCGCGCAGAGTTATGCGAATTTCCGGCAGCGTCTCGATCTTGCGGCGCACCTTGTTTCGGGGACGCGTGCCGGCAATTTCACCGAGCAACTCGTCGACGTATTCGAGCTTGCGCAGCGCGGGCCAGCCGCGGTAACGGCGCCGCCAATTCGAACGCGGCTGTAGCCAGACGGCGAAGGTCTCGGCAAAATCCTCTGCCGGGTGCGCCTGGGCATACCAGGCATCCAGGTTTAAGACGTAGCGACGGCTGTTCGGCTTTGGTTTGTATGACGGCGGATACTTTTGCGCGAACGATCCGAAGGTGCGAATCCAGCGGCGCTTGAAGTGCAGCCGAAAAGCGTTGTCGAGCGCATGGCCCGCTTCGTGGCGCAGGATGCGCAAGCATTCAACGTCGGTGCCGCCTTCAACCTCGCGCATGTATTTGCGCTCCAGCTTCATCAGCCGCGGATGGGCCAGATAAAAAGGGATGGCGAATCCGGGAACCCCGTCGGGCGTGAACCATTCCGCTGACAACCAGACATGCGGCTTGAAGCGGATGCCGCGGACATTCAGTTCACTATAAAGTCGCTTTATGTGAGGTTCGATGAAAGAGCCCTTGATGCGAATCGGCAGATCGCAGATGCGAGTGTCGAGCAGTCGCTCGTCTGAGACGAGGCTCCATTTGAATCGCGCCGGCACGGATCGAGATTGTAACTGCGATCACGATTGCGCGCTAGAAGTTTCAAACGGTGTGATTGGTGGCGCGGGCCACTGTAAAGACTGGAGCGCAAGCGTCCCGCTTTCCTGAAGTGAGTTCAAAGCATCGAAGCTGAGCATCTGGAAATCGACAAAAATAAGGAGAGGAGGAGTTCGCTTCGAAGGAAAGATCTAAGGTTAAGGATTGTGATCCTTATGCTGACTAGGCAAAAACTAGAGAAACAAACGGCCTCGAAGCCGATATCGCTGATACAGCTCGAAGGTCAGTTAATTCGCGATCTGAGTCGCGCAATCTTAAGCGCGAGAGCTTTCTCAGCATCGATGTGGCTTTGATTCGCGGGATCAAGTTGCAGGATTCGTTGCCGGTGCTCAATGGCCGTCTGATAACTTGTTAGTGCGGCGCGCAGGCTCGAGATGTTGCTTTGCGCAAAGGTATCGCGCTCTTTCTGATAAATGGCCAGAGAATCTCCTTTCCGCTCATACGCGTATGACAGATAACCAAGGGAAGAAGTGTCTTCGGGGTTTCTGGTCACAAACGGCTTAACGAGGGCAATGTAATTGTCCCAGATGGCGACGGCTTTGCTGATTTGGCCGGTTTCGACGTAGAAGTCCGATGCGGGATTCAACAGGTCACCCGCATAGATAACGTCTTCGCCGTGGTTGGCGTGCGTGGACAGTTGTTGGTTGAGTTGTTTAATACCCTCGTCCACGTCCGCTGTGCCGGCCGCCTTCTGACCTGTCTTATTGAGTCCAACGCCGACGCGCACCAGGTAGTAGGTTGGGGTTGGCGGGCCCTGGCCCCACAGCGCGCGGTTCTCGCGATTCTGTAAGATCCATTTTAGGCTCCACTCAGAGCATTCCAGGTAATTTTGCCAGTCGCCTCTTTCGGCGTAGATATCTGCCATGTACTTGTGTATGCGGCTGGCGTGATTGAATGCAAATCGTATCGTATTGTCGGCGTACCAGGTCTGCTGGGAGAGGTCCGCAGCGGCCTGGTAGACGGCCAAAGCTTCGTCATCTCTTCCCATTCTGTGCAGCAGGGCCGCTTTCTCCATCGAGCTCTCGACGACCACCAGCTGGCCATCGAGTGAGAACTGAGCTGCTTGTTGTAGCGCGATTGCTTTCTCAGCCCATTGAAGACCCTGCGCCAGGGCGGCGGCACTTTCTTCGATCCGGTTGAACTCTTTCAGCGAGGCTGCTAAATCCTCACTATGAACTGAAGCGGTGTAATACGCCTTTGGATTATCTGGCTCGAGCACAATCATCTGGAGATCGTTTTCGATGTGAGCTTGCCAGATACGGAACGATCCTTCGCGGTCGGCCAGCGAGCCGTAGACTTCCGAAAGGGTCAGGAACGTAAAAGATAATCGTTTACGGTGTTCTACATTTTTCGGCTCGAGCGCGACAGCTCTCATGCGCACTTGCCAGGCCTTGTTGAGATCACTCAGCGCCTGCCGGCTTTGGTGGAATTGCCAATGACGAATCTTGCCCAGTTCGGCGTAAGCGTCTGCCAGTTCATTCAAAAACTTTGGATCGTTCGATTCGTCACCGGCCAGGGTATCTAAAACGGCCACTGACTTTTCGACGATTGATTTACGGATTTCAAAACCCTGCGGCAACTGTGAGAGTTGCGCGTTGGTTTCAGTCAAAAGTGACTTGGCCACGCCGCGCAGGTCGGCGAGCCGCCGTTCGGCCTTGGCCCTTTGGGCGCGCGCGACGAAGTACTGCCATCCGGTCAGGGCCGTCGAGGCGAGCAGCAGCAACATAAAACAGACTGTGGCCGTAACAACGGTCCGGTGGCGTTTGATGAATTTGCTCGCCCGATAGCTGACGGTATCGCCAGTTGCTCTGACCGGCAGACCGGCCAAATAACGCTGAATGTCATCGTTGAATTCCACCACTGATTGGTAACGTCGTTCGGGCTCGCGCCGGATCGCCTGCAGGATGATGTTGTCCAGATCGCCCTTCAGAGTGCGCATGGACGTTAAGGTCTGGCGAGAGTTCACTCCTGAAGAGGTATCTGAATCTTTAGGTGCCGGCTTAGTTGAAATGACTTCGGCGGCGCGCTCGGTAACCGACTGGCAATCGCTCGGGCGCACCGGCCTTTGCGTTCTAAGCGCGTCCGAAATCTCGGTCAGACTCTTACCTTTGAAATCGAAGGGACGCGTGCCAGTCAGCAGTTCGTACAACACGACGCCCAGACTGTAGACGTCGGTCGCCGTCGTGGTCGCCTTGCCGGACAGTTGCTCAGGCGAAGCATACTCCGGCGTCATTACATGAAATTGCGTGGCAGTGCGCTCGGCGTTGCGGTCACTAGGCAAGAGGAGCTTGGCAATACCGAAATCGAGCAACTTTGGCTCGCCCGAAGCCGTGACAATAATGTTTGAAGGTTTGATGTCCCGGTGAACTATCAGCTGTTGATGAGCGTAAGAAATTGCTTCACAGACCTTGGTGAAGAGTCTTAGTCGATCGTTGATGTCGAATCGCTGGTTATCGCAGAAGTCTCTGATCGATTCTCCCTCGACATGCTCCATCACGAAGTAGGGCAGGCCGTCGGTGGTCGAACCACCACCGTACAAGCGCGCGATGTTCGGATGTTCAAGATCGGCCAGAATTTGCCGTTCCATCAAGAAACGTCCAAGCACGGCATTCGAATCCATGCCGCGCTTGATCAGTTTAAGCGCGACCCGTTTCGAGAAGCCCTGGCCGCAATGCTCGGCGAGGAAGACAATACCCATCCCGCCTTCGCCAATCTTTTCGAGGACAAAGTAATCGTCAATTTTCTTACCTGTGAGGTTGTCTTCAAGCGTCTTGGGCCGCAAACCCTTCTCAACTATCAGCGGGGTGCCGATGAAGGTTTGCGCTTCCTTGTAGGTTGAGAGGAGCTTTTCGACTTCGCGCCGGATTTCCTCGCTGGAGCCGGCCAGGAAGCAGTCGCGTTCAGTCGTCGGCAAATCGAGCGCCGTCGCGAAGGTCTCCTTAATCGTCTTCCAGGTTGCCGGATTCATACCTTTCCACTGGACTACGCGAAAACCGAGAGGGAAAAGGGTCAGTACCATTTGCGTAAGCAAATGGGCTAATGATGCATCCAGGAAAGTGCTCGATCCCATCCGCTCACGATGGTACTGACTGCTGGTCCAGGGCCTCTTGCAATAAATAGACAGAATTCGTCAATAAACTGTTAGTCAATCAACCATCGTCCTTCATCCGCTGATACAGCCAGGTCCGCGCGATCTCCCATTCGCGCTTGACAGTGGACGGCGAAATACACATCGCGGCCGCGGTTTCCTCGATCGTCAAGCCGGCAAAATAACGCAACTCAACAATTCGGCACTGCTCTTCATCGAATTGCGCCAGTTCAGTCAGCGCCTGATCGAGCGCCAAAAGGTTCTGGTCATCCTCAACCGGAATCGTCGGCGCATCATCCAGAGAGATTTTCTCGGCGCCGCGCTTCAGAGATTTTCTTTGCCGTGCTGAATCAATCAATAGCCGGCGCATCGCCTGTGCGGCGATCGCAAAAAACTGCCCACGGTTCTGCCAATCAACCGTCCGTTGGTCGGTGAGTTTGAAGTACGCCTCATGGACCAGCTCGGTCGTCTGCAGCGAAACCGCGTGCTCGCGTTGCAGGAAACTCGCGGCCAGCCGCCGCAATTCGTCATAGACGATTGGCAGGAGATTATCCAGGGCTACCCGGCTTTGGTTGCCGCCGCGGCCGATCTCCTGCAACAGCAGGGTCACTTCGTGCGCCATAAGACACCTGAGCCAATTGTATCGCAAGTCTCGCGTCGTGTGATGACGGAAGTTCACGGCTGCCTAATGAAGGCGCGCACGACCCGGACGCGGCCGCTATAGCTCTGCAATCAAACCTCAGCAAAGCAAAATAGGTAACCCTTTCAACCAAAATAGGGATCACGCCCGATTTCAAAGTAACGCCGTCCCGGTATATTCCCCGGCGACCTGAAAGGCTCGGCAAGTAGAAGGGGACATGCCATGTCTCGCTACCTTGTGCAGCGAAGCTTTCCGGAAGCGTGCGAGATGAAGACTCTGACCCAATTGCAACGCAACTCTCGCGTAGTTTGATAGCCGAGAATTCAAACGCACTTTGACAGGAGATTCGGTGATGGCAAAGCAAAAGATCAGTACGGTCCTTCGAACTATTGAGCGACATTCGCAAAGCGCACTCGTCGTTCGTTTGTTAAGTCTCGTGATTATTTGTCTGGGCCTGGTAACGGCTCAAGCACAACAGACTGCCTTTACCTATCAAGGAAAGCTCACGGATGGCGGCAGTGCAGCCAACGGAAATTATGATTTGCAGTTCGCATTGTTTGACAGTCGAACCGATGGAACGCAAATCAGCACCACACAAACCCTCGCAAGCGTTTCGGTGAGCGCCGGAATCTTTACGGTGAGTCTTGATTTCGGCGCTAACGCTTTCAATGGCGCCAGCCGTTACCTGGAAATCGGTGCGCGGCCGAGCGGCGGTGGCAGTTTTATTACGCTGAGCCCGCGCCAACCGCTAAGCTCGACGCCGTACGCTGTGAGGAGCGTGAGCGCGGCGACGGCCGATGGCCTGAGCCAGAGCTGCGTCAGTTGCGTGACGAGCGCGCAGATACAGAGCGTGCAGGGATCGCAGGTGACGGGCGCAGTCCCGGGCGGCCAGATCAGCGGCACGATCCCGGTGACGAGCGTGCCACCCGACAGCGCGAGTTACATTCAGAACGGGACGGCGCAACAGGCGTCCTCAAACTTCAACATCAGCGGCAACGGGACGGCCGGCGGGACGTTGTCGGCCAACGCCGTCAGCGCGACAACGCGATTCGACCTCGGCGGGCTGCCGGTTCTGAGGCTTACGGGCAAGAGCCCTACGCTTGATGGTTTATCGCTAGGTACGTGGGCCACAAGTCTCGGTGCCGGAAATACAGTCATCGGCTGGGAAGCGGGAACAATCTTTCCAGATTCCAATGACAACACCTTTGTCGGGAAACAATCGGGATTCCCCAACACTAGTCACGGAAGCAGTAACACTCTGCTTGGTGCCTACACCAAGTTCAGTGACTCTGTCTCTAACGCGACGGCTATCGGCGCCAACACGTCGGTAACGCAAAGTAATTCGCTGGTGCTGGGCAACGGCGTCAACGTCGGCATCGGCGTGACGGCGCCGCAATTCAAACTGCACGTCATAGACCCTTCGAATAAAGGGCTGCGAGCGGAAACCGGTTCGTCCGGCGGCACGGTCGCCTCGTTTGGCGGCTTCGGCGAGTTTCAAATAGACGCTCCCGGAAATCCGGGCGGCAGATTAAACGTCAAGGAGAACGGCAGCGTCGTCCTCGGCGATTGTCCCGGCTGTTTCCCGAATCCCACCGACCGGCTGGTCGTGAGCGGAACCACCCGCCTTCTCAGTCTCGGCTCGGGAGGTTCGTCATCCCTCTGCCGCAACGGTTCACAGCAAATCTCCGTCTGCTCGTCTTCGATTCGCTACAAGACCAACATCGCCGATTTCTCCAGCGGTTTGAATCTCCTCAATCGCCTGCGCCCGGTGACGTTCGACTGGAAAGACAGCCAGGCGCACGACCTTGGCCTGGTCGCTGAGGAGGTCGCCGCGGCCGAGCCACTGCTCGTCACCCGCAACGAGAAGGGCGAGGTCGAAGGCGTGAAATACGATCGCCTGAGCGCGGTCTTCATCAACGCTTTCAAAGAGCAGCAAGCACAGATCGAGCGGCAACAGGCAGAAGCAAAGAGCCAACAGAACCAGATTGCCTTGTTGCGGACAGCCAATGACGCGCTGAATGCGCGGTTGCGGACAATCGAGAAGGCTCTCAAGAAACCGGTCGCGACCAGGCGTCACCATTCACGTCATTAAAAAAGAAACGTGGGGGCGGCCGGCTGCAAGACAACGCTCGTGCTGGCAGCCCGGTGTCCGAATGAGGTGATGTTTTTGATTTTGACGCCACTACATAACGGGCCGGCACATCCGGACACGGTTAAAGAAAGCAAAGAGGTAAGGATCATGGTTGATTCCTATTCCAAAAATATCTTGTTCATCATTTTGACTATCGTGCTGAGCGCCGGTGCCATCTTTGGCCAGACGAGCGGCTTCACCTATCAGGGCCGATTGACCGACAGCGGGACGCCGGCTAATGGCAACTACGATCTGCAAATTGCCTTGTTTGACAGTGATACCGGCGGCTTGCAAATCGGCCAGACACAAACGATCACCAATGTCCTGGCCAGCGGCGGCGTCTTTAGTGTGACGCTCGACTTTGGGCCGGCTGCTTTTCCGGGCGCAGCGCGTTTTCTGGAGATCAGCATGCGTCCGAGTGGCATCGGAAACTACACGATGCTGACACCGCGTCAGGCAATCAGTTCGACGCCATATGCGGTGCGCAGTCTGAGCGCGGCCACGGCTGATACGGCCACTAATGCCCAGCAACTCGGCAATCTGCCGGCTAATACGTATGTGCTGACGGTTGACCAGCGGCTCTCTGACCCCCGACCTCCAACCAGCGGCAGCTCGAATTACATCCAGAACACTACGACGCAACAGGCCAACAGCAACTTCAACGTCAGCGGGGACGGTACGGTGGCAGGGGGAGTATCAGCTGCAGGTTACAAAATCAAATCCACGTCGGTATTGACTACGAATGGCGATTTGGCCACTCCCGGGCATTGGGTCTCCATAGCTCCCTTCAACGACGTGGTCTTCAGCTCTTTCAGAAACATCAGCCTCGGCAGCTACCTCGACGTTGATCTGGAGCCGACAATTCGGGGCGGAAAATTAGTGACGATGGAGGGCTATTCACCATCGTTTCGATTTGTCTCCTGGGATAAGTATCCCAACCCCCAGCGCTGGGAGTGGCAGGCCACTTACATAAACAACGTGGCGGCCATGAACCTTTCGAACATCACGAGTCAGACCAATCCGTTCACAGTTCTCGCCAACGGCAACGTCGGCATCGGTAACATTGCGCCCGGCGCCAGGTTGCGGGTGGAGGACGGGGGCGCCAGCGTCCCGGTTGCATCCTTTGGCGCCAGAGGTGACTTCTATATCGATTTTGTGGGTCAGCCCGGCGGCAGGTTTACGGTCAAGGACAACGGCTTTGTCGGCATCGGCACCGGGGCTCCGGCCGCCAAGTTGGACGTTGATGGCGGCATCCGATTTGCGGCGCTGAGCACCGGCGGCACTACACAACTTTGCCGCAATCCCACCACTTTCCTGATCTCGGGATGCTCATCCAGCCTGCGCTACAAGACAGACCTTCATCCTTTCATTGGCGGCTTGGACCTGGTTAATCGCCTGCATCCGATCACGTTCAGATGGAAGGCGGACCAGACACTCGATCTCGGCTTTGGCGCCGAAGACGTCGCAGCCGTCGAGCCGTTGCTGGTTACTCATAACGAGAAAGGCGAGGTTGAAGGCGTCAAGTACGATCGCCTGAGCGCCGTCTTTATCAACGCCTTCAAAGAACAACAGGACCAAATCGAACGGCAGCAAGCTGAGATTGCAGGGTTGAAAAAGCTCGTCTGCTCAACGCGCCGCCACGCGCGTGCGTGCAGATAGTAAGGAGTAACTCGATATGAAGACCCGAATTTTTCTAACTGTGATTTTGTTGCTGTTCGGCATCACTCATGTGATGGCGCAGACGACCGCTTTTACTTATCAGGGAAAACTTTCAGATAACGGCAGCCCGGCGAACGGCAATTACGATCTGCAATTTGCTTTGTTTGATGCTGCGGATGGCAATAACCAGATTGGTCAGACTAAGACCGTGTCCAGTGTTCCGGTCAGCGCTGGCATTTTCACCGTGACGCTCGACTTTGGTGCGAATGCTTTTTCGGGCGTCAACCGCTTTCTGGAGATCAGCGCGCGGCCCAGCGGCGCCGGAGCGTTTACTTTGCTGACGCCGCGACAGCCGATTACTTCCACGCCGTATGCGGTGCGAAGTTTGAATTCAGCAGCCGCTGATACGGCCACCAATGCCCAGCAGCTTGCCGGAGTCGACGCCAGCCAATATGTGAAGATTGATGATGCGCGTCTGACCGACGCGCGCGATCCAAAAGCCGGCAACTCGAATTATGTGCAAAACTCCACCAGCCAGCAGGCGGCGACTAATTTCAATATCAGCGGCAACGGCACCGTGGGTGGAACGCTGTCCGGCAACACCGTTAATGCCGCAACACAGTACAACCTCGGCGGTCAAACGGTGCTGGGCCTTTCCCAAAGCGTTTTGAAGCTCGGTAATAGTGGCAACGTCGCCATCGGCCAGAGCTCCTTTCCGAATTACAAGCTCGATATCGAATCTCCGGACAAAAACGGTCTGCGAATTGGCACCGGCACGCCAGGCGGAACGGCCCTCTCTCTCGGCGGGTTTGGGGCTTTCGAGGTCGACTCTAATGGGTTTCAAGCCGGAAGGTTCGTCGTTGCGGAGAACGGCAATGTCGGGATCGGGACACCAAACCCCGGATACAAACTCACGGTGGCCGGAGGGTCCCTGCTGGGCGGAAACGTCACGGTGGGCGGAACGGTAGAGAGTACTGCCGGGTTCAAATTCCCTGACGGGAGTGTGCAGACCAATGCAGTAGGGAAGGTATATACCGCGGCAACCGTTGGAGAAGTAGAAGTAAATCACTCTGCTAATGCTACGGATGTCGCCACGCTAACTCTACCTCCCGGCGTCTACCTGGTCACGGCCACGGTCTACTTCGAGAACCGGGCAAATGATTTGTTCCAGGACAACACGCGGGTGGTGAGGTGTTTCTTCGGGAACGAATTCCTGGGGGCTGACCAGATGGGAGCACCAATCAATAATGGGATTTATTCTCTGACATTCAACGCACATACCGTGGCTAATCAGTCCGCGAATGGCCCAGTGTCACTTCGGTGCGGAAATCTTGACGATCGCGGCAAGGTCTTCGCCAAAAATCGGCGCCTCACTGCGGTCAGGGTTGGGGATAGCCCGAACTAGCAATGAGCACGTAGCAGTCTGCTCAGACGGCCAGAAAGCACTTGCGCAGCGCGATACCAACCTTGAGCCAAATGGATCGCAACTCTCGCGTAGTTTGATGAAGAGGATTTTTATTAGGAAGGAATCAAGGTCATGACCAGAGTACATTTCAGAAATTTATTGTTCTTGATGCTGACGGTCGTGTTGATCGGCGGTGTCGCTTTAGGCCAGAGCGGCTTCACTTATCAGGGCCGGCTGACCGACGGTGGCACTCCTGCCAACGGCAACTACGATCTGCAATTCGCCCTGTTTGACGCTGCGGATGGCAATAGCCAGATCGGTCAGACTAAGACGGTGTCCAGTGTTCCGGTCAGTGCGGGTGTTTTCACCGTGACGCTCGACTTTGGGGCGAATGCTTTTTCGGGCGCCAACCGCTTTCTGGAGATCAGCGCGCGACCCAGCGGCGCCGGAGCGTTTACTTTGCTGACGCCGCGACAGTCGATCACTTCCACGCCGTATGCGGTGCGAAGTTTGAGTGCGGCCACCGCCGATACGGCCACCAATGCACAGCAACTCGGGAATCTGCCGGCTAATACTTATGTGCTGACGGTTGACCAGCGGCTGTCTGACCCCCGACCTCCAACCAGCGGCAGCTCGAATTACATCCAAAACGGAAACGGCCCACAGGCCGCCAACTTCAATATCAGCGGCAACGGCACCGCGGGTGGAGCGCTGTCCGGAAATACTGTCAATGCCGCGACGCAGTACAACCTGGGCGGTCAAAAAATCCTGAGCTTATCAAACGACAATAGTTTGAGCCTCGGTAGCAGCGGCAATGTGGGGATCGGGATCGTCTCTAATTCCAAACTCGCCGTGGCTGGAACGGTCGAGAGCACTGCCGGCGGATTTAAGTTCCCTGACGCGAGTGTGCAAGCCACCGCGGCAACGAAGACATATATCACTAAAGGACTTGTAGATCTTGAATTAGATCACGGGGGTTACACTAATATCCTCACCCTAACCTTGCCGCCCGGCGTCTACCTGCTCACAGCCACGGTCCACTTCCAGAACAAAGCGGATGGTTTGTTTCAGGACAACACGCGGCTGGTGCAGTGTCAATTCAATGACGAATACCTGGGGATGTTCTATCTTGGAGCGCCAAACAACCCGATGTATCACCTTACCACCACAATGCATACCCTGTTCACTCAGTCTGCGACGGGCCCAGTGTCGTTTAGGTGCGGAGATTATTTCAATGATAGCGGCAAGGTCTACGCCAAATCGCGCCGGTTCAGCGCGGTCAGAGTGGCAGATAACCCGGTAACGCAATGAGCAACTGGCAGTCTTAGCTCAGAGGTACACAAGCACCCAATTCAAAAAGTTAGCGCCAACGGACATTCCTGGGAATTACGCCAGGGCTAACCACAGGTATCTGAGAATTACGGAGGGTCTGATGTTGGAAGCAATAAAGAATAAGCGCCAGACGGTTCTGGTGGGAGTCGTTCTGACAATCGCGTTGAGTGGTCTGATAGCCGCCGGCTTTAGCGGGCGGATCGGACAATTGCTGACCGAAAGCGAAAACCGCGATTCGGTTCCCCAAGTGCATCGGCCAGGAAGCAAACCTGCTGATTTGCGATCAGCGAGCTTGCCATCAGCCCCGACGCCGTCAGCCGGCGCGCAGTTCTCACTCGTGCGCGACCTGGTTTCCGGAGGTGGCGACAACAGTGCCGGTGGGGCATTTCAATTGACAGGATCAGCCGGCCAGGCAGCTGCGGGTACGCAGATGACTGGCGGACAGTTCACACTGACCAGCGGTTTTTGGAACGCTGAAGCTGAGACCACACCCACGCCAAGCCCCACCGCGACGCCGACTCCGGCGCCCACCGCGACGCCGACTCCGGTGCCCACCGCGACGCCGACTCCGGTGCCGACAGCGACGCCGACTCCGGTGCCCACCGCGACGCCAACTCCGGCGCCGACAGCGACGCCGACTCCGGCGCCGACAGCGACGCCAACCCCGGTGCCCACCGCGACGCCGACTCCGTCACAGTCACCGACGCCCACACCGACACCAACTGTAAGTCCGACACCATCGCCGACACCTACGGCAACACCGTCACCCACCCCTACTCCGTCCAGCCAGAGCGTCGTCCAATTTGGTTCGTCGACCTACAGTGTCACGGAAGATTGCACCACGGTCACAATTACGGTGAATCGTATCGGCGAAACTTCAACCGCGGCTCGCGTGGATTATTTCACCGCGGACATCACCGCGAACGCGCGCCAGGACTACATTACCAGTCTCGGTACTTTAGATTTTGCAGTGGGCGAGACTTCCAAGACCTTTGTCGTGCTCATTAACGAAGACTCATACGTCGAAGGCGACGAAACCTTTAGCGTCAATCTGATAAACCCAACGGGCATGAGCCTCGGTGGGCCATCGACCGCGATCGTCACGATCATTGATGACGCGAACGAACCTGCCACAAACGCGATTGACGATCCGCAGACGTTTGTCTGTCAGCACTATCACGATTTTCTGAACCGGCAACCGGACGCACCCGGACTGGCTTTCTGGACGAATCAAATCACGTCGTGCGGCAGCGACGCGGCGTGCCTTGAAGAACGCCGAGTCAATGTCTCGGCCTCGTTCTTTCTCTCAATTGAATTTCAGGACACGGGCTATCTGGTTGAGCGCATCTACAAAGCCGCGTACGGCGATGCGACCAGCACTTCAACCTTTCCTTCGAACCATCAGTTATCTGTACCGTCGGCGCGTCTGAACGAATTTCTTTCCGATACTCAGGAGATTGGGCATGGCGTAGTTGTCGGCCAGGGGGACTGGCGCCAGCAAATTGAAAACCACAAACTGGCGTTCGCATCAGGGTTTGTAGAGCGTTCGCGATTCACCGCGGTCTATCCGGCATCGATGCCTCCGGCGCAGTTCGTTGACCAGCTCAACCAGAATGCCGGCAATCCGCTTTCGCAATCAGAAAGAGATCAGTTAGTGACAGATTTGGCCAGCGGCACAAAATCCCGAGCCCAGGTGCTGCGGGCGATCGCCGAAGACCCGGATCTGAAATCGGCAGAGGTCAATCGCGCCTTTGTGTTGATGCAGTACTTTGGTTATTTGCGGCGTAACCCAAATGACCCGCAGGACTCGGACTACACCGGCTATGATTTCTGGCTGACGAAGCTGAATCAATTTGACGGTAATTACATCAGCGCGGAAATGGTCAGGGCGTTCATTACCTCGATCGAATACCGCCAAAGGTTCGGGCCGTAAGGTGATTGGTAAGAATGCCGCATCCGAAGTTGCGAGCAGTAACCGGTGTCGTAGGGCAGTGAGCCCAGCTGCGAAGCAGCGATCAGAGTTAAGCCCAGGGCGAGGCTTTGCGAGCGCGATAACGTACTTGACGCATCAGAGTTTGGATATTAAGCGCGTGCCGCTTGCATTGCAGGTCACCTTACGGTCTTATTCCGCGAGTCCGCGGAGCGGACGTCAGCATAAAGCCTGGGGCGTAAGCCCCAGGATCGCGTCAGGAAAAGCGATAGAGCCCGCGAAGTGGGCGGCAGCCGCCTCATTTGAATTAATTTGAAGCGCAACGGCTGTCACCCGCTGCGCGGGCTCAATTGACATTTTGGTATTTGACCTGGGGCTCACGCCCCAGGCTTTATGCTGACGTCCGCTCCGCGGACTGAAAACAGGGTGATGCGTCAAGTATATTATTGCCCTCGCAAGCCTCGCCTTGGGCTTCACTCTGATCGCTGCTCCGCAGCTCTTGTGTGTCCCAGCCGCGATCACGAAATCGTCTTGTAGTATTCCCACTGCCGTTTCAGTTTGGTCAGCAGTTCGCCAAACCGGGGATCTTGCCGGACGTTATTCAAATTGGCATCTCTCTCGAACAGTGGAAAGCACGGAAAGCCATCATTCGCCGCCTGTTCCAACCACTTGATTGCCTGGTCCGAATTTTTCATCAGCGCATACGCGCAGGCGATGTGATAAGCCGTGTGATGGAAATGACCAAATCCTTTGCCTCTTACGATGGCCAGCTTAATCTTGTCTTCAGACAGGCGGTTTTGTCCGGCTGAAGCCGCGAGCACCGCTTGCAGACTCGTGAACAGACCCCGATTGTCCTCAGGGTAATCTTGTAAGAATTGGTCAAGAGTTGCGGAGGCTTCTTCTTTTCTTCCCAGATTGAAAAGCGCGAAAACTATCTGATGACCAATCAGCGCCGGATTAACTTCTGCGGGGACGTTACGCAAAGCGTCCAGGGCTTGCTCATGCCTGCCCTGGAAGAAATATATTTCGCCCACCCGAAATCGTGCGAGTGAATTGCTCGGATTGACGGCTATGGCTTTCTCCAATTCCTGGAGAGCTTCGTCAAGCAGACCGACATGACTGTAAACCAGCGCGAGCTGATTTCGCGCCTCGTCCAAACCTGGATCCAGGTCGAGAGCGTGACGATATTCCTGAATCGCTTTGTCGTGGGGGAAATGATTGGCGGGTGTCCAGAGCAGCCGGCCACGCGCCAGGTGAGCTGCGGGTAAATCAGGATCCAGGGAGAGCGCTTTTTCGACTGCGACGAAGGCCTTTTCCTCCCACTGTTTTTCATCGGGCGTGAATAAGAAGAGCCTCCAGACGCACGCCTGGGCCAACTCTGCGTGGGCGGCCGCGAAGTTCGGATCCGTGTTGACGGCGCGGCTGAGAGACTCGATCGCTTTTTCGTTGTCAGCTCTAGTTTGCCGGCTGAGGTAGAAGCGACCGCGCAAAAAATCGTCATAAGCTGCCGGGTTGATCGGGACCGCCCGCGCCAAACGCACTTGATCCTGCGGCGTCAGCTTGATCTGAATCTTCTGCGTCACAGCCCGGGCTACCTCGTTTTGCAGCGTGAGTATGTCGCGCATCTCGCGGTCATAGGTCTGCGTCAGCAGGTGCTGGTCCGTCGCCGCATGAATCAGCTGTACATTAATTCGCACCTGATCTCCGAATCGCTGCACGGAGCCTTCCACGATTGCGTCCACATTCAATTCACGGGCGATTTCCTTCAGTGGTTTTTTCGACCCTTTGAACTGCATCACCGAAGTTCGCGAAGTGACGCGCAACGATCCGACCTTCGCCAAACCCGCGATCAGCGTGTCAGTCATCCCATCTGCGAAATAGTCCTCGCCGGGATCGCCGGAAAGATTGACCATGGGTAATACGGCGAGCGACTTAATTTCGCCGGGAATGCCCGGCGGCGGACGCTGACGAAGGTATTGAGCTAACATCAATCCGCCAAGAACGAGCGCTCCTACGAGTGTTGCCAGAATTGCCAGACGGCCCGGCCGTAAGCGGGACGAAATAACCTTGCGGGTTGCGGTTGGCACCCTCCCTGACGGTCGGGTTTCTGCACGCGAAGCATCGGCTTCGAGCTCCACTTCGCGCCGCAAGTCTTTCAGACTAACAAGCAGATCGTCGGCTGTGTGATACCGCCGGTCCCGATCTTTCGCCAGGGCTTTACTCACAATCTGTGCAAGCTGAGTGGGCGCGGAAGGGGCCAGCTTATCCAGCGGCTCCGGCTCTTGACCAACTATCGAGATGATTAAGTCCGTCGGCGTCGGCGCTGCAAACGGCCTCTGTCCAGTGACCATTTCATAAAGCACGACCCCGAGGCTCCAAACGTCCGTGCGACTATCGACGGAAAGGCCGCGCGCCTGTTCGGGCGACATGTAAGCGACCGTTCCCAGAACCATTCCGGGCGTCGTCTTAAGTTCTATGATTTGGGTTTTGGCTTCGCTATCTCCGCGCTCGGACTTTCTCTCTGTCAACTTCGCCAGCCCAAAGTCCAGAATCTTCACGTAGCCATCGTGCCGGAGCATGATGTTTTCGGGTTTGATGTCGCGGTGGACGATGCCCGCCGTGTGCGCCAACGCCAAAGCCGAAGCTGCTTGAATGGCCACATCCAGCGCCTCGCTGGTTTCGATTTGTCCCCCGGCCATTCGCTCTCGCAGCGTGACGCCTTCGACGTACTCCATCACGATACAGTGACGTCCTTCGCCGGTCTCGATTACCTCGTGGATCGTGCAGACATTGGGGTGCGACAGTGCTGCAATGGCGCGGGCCTCCAACTCGAACCGGCGCAAGTGCGCCTCGTCCTGAGTGCCAAGCGAAGGCAAGAACTTGAGCGCGACCCGGCGCTGCAGACGCGTGTCCTCTGCCAGATACACTTCGGCCATCCCGCCGACACCCAGACGCGAGGTGATCTGGTACTGATTGATGATCTGCCCCGCCGCTACGGTCGGAGCCCGACGTTCAGCCATTATCCTTGCCGCAACTTCCAGGGCGGGCGACTCAATGAAGCTTTCCGCCCGGTCTTCATAACCGAGTAGCGACTCAACTTCGCTGCGAAGCTCGATGTCACCGTGGCAGGCCTTCATCAGATAGGCCTCCCGCTCGTGTCCCTGAAGTTCCAATGCCTCGTGGAACAGAGTGTCCAGTTTTTTCCAGCGCTCAGAGTTCATCGCATGTGATGAGTCCGCGGACTTTAGAAAGGTGATGCGTCAAGTATGTCATTACCCATTCAAGGCCCGCTTACTCACTATCACTCACCGACTCACAACTATTTTTATCCAGTTCCCTCAGCAGCCAAACCTTCGCCAACCGCCAGTCCCGCATCACTGTCTCGGATGAAACCTTCATCACTTCGGCTACCTCCTTGACTGAGAGGCCTCCAAAGAAACGCAGCTCTACCACCTGCTCTTTTCGGCGATCAATTTTAGACAGCGCGGTCAGAGCCTCGTCCAGCGCGACCAGGTCCGAGCTCCTTTCCACGCTGAAGGGCGCCGCTTCGCTCAGTGAGACTTGTAACGCGCCGCCGCCGCGCTTCAAATAGTGACGTTCGCGGGCATAGTCAACCAGAATGCGGCGCATCAACTGAGCGGAGACTCCGAAGAAATGCGCCCGGTTCTGCCACCTCACGTTCTTCCAGTCGATTAGTCGCAGGTACGCCTCGTTGACGAGCGCGGATGTTTGCAAGGTGTGGCCGGGCCGCTCCCGCCCCATGTATTGGTGTGCCATCCGGCGCAACTCTGCATGGACCATTGGCGTGAGCTCTTCGAGCGCAGTCCGGTCACCTTCACTCCACGCAACGAGCAGTTCAGTGATTTGATGCGACGACATCGACAGCGTTTCTTTGCGAACTGAGCCGCGGCGCGGTGCGCGGCTTACGCATTCAAAACGAGAAAAGAGGGGCCGGCGAAATTTTCTTCAGGGCTTTACAGCTGCTCAGCCCTTTTCCCGCCTTAACTATTGAGAGGGCAAGGCCGCCATTGTTCTGAAGGGGATGGCAGGCCGATTCTAGCTTGCACGGCGCTGCCGGAGCAATCGAGAAAGTCCGAGGCCTCGGAAATAATCAATCCATGGGAGGCGAGTGATGAAACGGCAAAGTGGGTTGGTCGCATTGTCCATTCTCCTGTTGTTCTCGGCTTGCGGCGGCAAGAGCAATGCGACTGGCGAAGTGGTGCCGATTGACCGGGTCTGCAATTACGAGAAATGGAAGACCGTCGCGGTCGAAGGCTATCTTGCACCGCTTTCGATGGTCTGCGAAAAAGCTTCAAAGATGAAGACCAGTGGGATCGCCTGGTGCTTCTTCAAAGTGCATTCGGACGCGAACCTGGCGGGTCCCAGTATTTCGGTACAGATTCCCACCACGGATCCTTTGAACGCGAGAAACAACAGCATGGAGAATCCTCCGGCGCGCGTTGAAGATTTGCGGATTTACGATAACGATGGAAATCCGATTCCGACGGGCAGCAAGATTCGGGTCTTTGGTGAGTTGCCGAAGTCGGAAAAATGCGAGTTCGGCTTCGCCAAACGCATTGACCGCATTTCTTAGCGGGTCGGGCTTTGCCTCAAAGCTCCAGGGCCAAAGTGTCAGTCGCGTAGCGGCGACATATTTGTAGCCAAATGGCTCTGCCACTCTGATGCGCGGCAAGTCTTCGACTTGCCGTTAAACTCATTTACTCAAACCGGTCTATGACCGTAGCGGGTCAGCGACCCATGAAGAAGGAGCCGTAGCCCGGCAAGTCGCAGACTTGCCGCGCATCAGAGTGGCAGAGCCATTGCAGCGGTAATATCGAAGTTCGACGGTAGCCCATCGAAACCAATCCGCGTCGCGCGGAGTTAAATCCCATCTCACAACCGAAAGAGTAGCGCCCAAAAAATTTCTTCACCGCCTTTACAGCTCTTCGATCCAGTTCCCGCCTTAATAAATGAAGAACGGTTTTGAGAACGGCCAGGCAGGCGATGATTCGTGTTTCGCCGGCGACCGCCGGACGAAGGGGAGCACACCAATGAAACGATACAGCATGGTCTTGTTTGCAATGATCGCACTGTCAGCGCTCGCTTACGATTACCGAACGATTCATGGCCAACAGCCGGGAACCAGGCGGGACGTGACGAGCGGGGCTGCGACTCCGGCTATTACCGAAACACCGAAAGGCAAGGCGCTCGTCGAGAAACTGCCCGAAGGCGCAGAAGGCGTCGTTCTCGAAAAGGGCGTGGTGAAGGCCAAACCCGGATACAAATTCGTCAAGAAGGGTAATAGCGTAATGGTCAGGAAGGCGGGCAGCGGTGGCGGTATGGGAATCGGAGGGTCCTGGTCGTGCAACTGTTCTGCTGGTGGGGGAGGTTGCGAGACCTCTTACGACGAGAACGCAATCATGTGCCGGAAAGCCGGATCAGAATGTTCCGATAAATGCCTGCTATCAGTTGTCGTCAAGGGACTCAAGGCACAGATTGTTCAGTACTAAGACTTCCGCGCCACGATCCCGCCCGGTGATTACTCGATGGTCAACGTGGAGATCACGATTGGAGCCGGCGCGACGGCCGACAAACTGACCGGAACTGTACAGTTCGTAGAGAGCGCGCGGGCAGCGGCAGTTGACGGCTTGAGCGCGACCGGTGATCCGAAAATAACTTTGCCATAACCTGGTTGGAGACAAGAAAAAAATGAAAACCAAAAGCTCGAAAGTTCTCGTAATCGCCACCGCCCTGGCCATCGTTGTTTTGGCAGCCGTTGTCTATGCGCAGACGACAAACATACTTGCGGTTGGTCAGATTCCGCACTCGGAGCTTTTCGACGGGCCGGCTACCGTGACGGTGCGAACCCTCACCATAAATCCCGGCAATTCACTCTCCTGGCACTATCACCCAGGGTACGCCTTCAACGTTGTGAAGAGCGGGACTCTGACAGTCGAAGATGGATGCGGCGGCGAGGAGACGCTCCATCCGGGGGATGCGTTCGAAGAGATGGATGGCCGTGTCCACCGCGCGAAGAACCTGAGCACTACAGAGCCGGTCGTCGTCTACAACACCTTCATCGTTCCGCAAGGCAAACTAACAACCGTGAATATTCCGGGGAACGAGCGCCGCTGCGGCCCGCCCGAGGACGTTGATGAATGTAAGAACGACGGCTGGCTCAAATTTACTCACCCGCAAAGTTTCGTTAATCAGGGGCAGTGTGTGGAGTTCGTGCGGCACCGCCCGCGGAACACGATTCCGGTTCCCGAGTAGTGGTGCAGTTTGAAGTCCGACAAGCTTTCGCTTGTCGACGCTCCGGCGACAAACTGAAGTTTGTCGGACACGCGTAGCAGCAATTCCGATTTGACTGGTGAGCGGTAATCGTGATTGGTTTCTGCAAATCAATTAAGAGGAGCGGGCCAAAATGAACACCAAATCGAGAAACACAACACTCGCCATCACCATCAGCCTTGGTGTCGTGCTGCTCGGCGTCACCGTCTATTCGGCAACCACCAACATTTTGGTAGAGGGCACGATCGCCGACTCACAAAGTTCGACGGGCCCGCCCAGGTAATCGCGCGAACGCTGACGGTCAAGCCCGGCGAGGTGGTGGCCTGGCATTACCATCCGGGCCACGCCTTCAATGTGGTAAAGAGCGGCACCCTGACTCTTGAAGACGGTTGCGGCCGGGTACTGACGCTCAAGCCCGGCCAGGGTTTTGAAGCGATTGATGGTCGCGTGCATCGCCCGACGAATCTCGGCGACACAGATGTCGTGGTCTATGACACGTTTATCCTGCGAGAAGGCAAACCGACAACTGTGAACCTTCCGGAGCGCCGCTGTGGACCACCAAACGATTCTGCCGAATGCCGGAATAACGGTTGGCGGAAGTTTAATCACCCGCGGAGCTTCCGCAATCAACAGCAGTGTGAATTTCGTTCGTCAGCGGCCGCGGAATGTTGTCCCCTGATGACCTTTGAAACTAAAGGCGCGAATCTTCGCCATGAGTTTGGAAATTTCAATCTGAGAATCATCCCCAACTAATCCCCCATTTCTTTGAGGACGCGAAAGGTCTGTGTGAGACGAATCGCAGGCCGTAGGTGTGCGCCGAGGGCGTTACTCAGACTTGATCTACTAAGGCTGATTGCCATGAAAACACATAGAATCAACCATCTGTCGTGTAAGCAGTTCGCGAGGCGGCGATGGGCTGGCCCTGGTCTCGCCATGCTGCTCGCTTTGTTGGCAGTAAGTAGCCTGGCGTCAGCGGGAAAGGGTCCGGAACGAGCGTACCTTTCCAATATTGATTCCAGTCAAAGTGCCGCGGACTTTGGGGGCACGGACGTCAACCTGATCACCAACACCGAAACCTCTCCAAATGTCACCCAAAATACTTCTTCGGTCTGGGGACATGGCAACACCATCGTTGTTGCTTACAACGATTCGCGGGGCCGCAATGCCGCGCCGATCAATATCTGTGGTGCGTCAGTCTCCACCGATGGCGGCTCCACCTTCACGCGCCTAACGACCGCCAACGGACAGAGTCCCTTCGCCGGTTGTTTCGGCACCCCCGGCGCTCTCTACAGTGTGCGGGCGGCCAGGTGGTACGTGAGCTTTCTGAGTTCTGAATGCAATGGTGGAGGGTTCCGCCAGTGGGCCTCGACCAACCCTTCCGATCCGGCGAGTTGGACGATTGGTCCGTGTATTGTGAGCGATCTCGAGGACTGGCCGGCTACATGGGTGGACAACAATCCAGCCAGCCCTTTCTACGGCAGGCAATATGCCGCTTACAATGACTTTAGTTCGCAGCAGAGCGGCCAGCCACGAGTCGTCCGTTCGACTGATGATGGTGCTACCTGGAGTACGCCCGTTTCTCTGCCATCATCGATTACAAAACCGCGGATTGCAGTGAAAATCACCGGCAGCCTGGGCACCGATGGAACGCTCTTCGTCCAGACGCAAAACGAAATGTCGGGCGGCCTAAGTAAGCGCCAAAACATCATCTACCGTTCGACTGACGGAGGCATTACCTGGACTGAGCAGATCCAAAACACCTTTGACGCGCCGGGACGGGTCACGTGCAGTTCCAGCTCATTCTATCCGTGTATGTACTCCTCACCGGCATATTGGCGGGATACGGGTCGGGGACAGCCTGCCGTCGGCCCTAACGGAGTCGTGCACTACGTTTACTCGGCCGGAGTCGTGTTGTTCGGCGACCCTGGTAACGTTTACTACATTCGGTCGATTGATAACGGCTCGACCTGGTCGACGCCTATCAAACTGAACCTGGACTCGACGACTCGGGCCCAGTGGAGTCCGTCGCTGTCGGTTAATGCCGCAGGAAAGGTCTTCGTTAGTTGGTACGATGAGCGCAACACTACCGGAAAAGTTGTGCAGCGTTTTGGACGGGCTTCGAGCGACAACGGCTCCACCTGGGGACCGGACCTGGCTCTAAGTGACGTTGAGTTTCCCGTGCCGCTGCAGCTGGATCCTGGAATCATCGCGGATTACGCTGGGGTCTACAATCACGCCATGTTCAGCGACGATGGTTACGGAAGCGTCGCCTATCACACCTGGACTGACGGGCGAGTCTCGATCAATGGCGCACGGCAGCAAGATGTATTCTTCGACAAAATCGATTCATTTCCGTGTCCCCAATCGACGCCGCTGAATGAGACGTTTGAGAGCGGGACCTTGGGCAAGTTCATTTTTCTAACGGGGGCGTGTGACGCCGCCTGTAAATGGTCCGCAGAGAATAGCGCGAGCCATGCGGGAACTTTTTCCGCATTTTCGCCTGATGTGAGCGGCCCCGCCGATCAGCGATTAGAAACCTTTGCGGCGATTCCAATTCCTCAAGACTTGAAGAGCGCTACACTGACATTCTGGCACCGCTTTCGGTTTGAGGCCGGGTTCGAAATCTTCGACGGAGGGGTGTTGGAGATCAAAACTGTCGGCGGAGCCTGGCAGGATGCGGGACCCAACATTACGAGCGGTGGATATAACGGCACAATTGCTAGCAATTCAGATAATCCGCTGGCTGGGCGTGCTGCCTGGGTCGGAGGCAGTTCAGGCTATCCATCGTTTACTCAAGTCACGGTTAACCTGCTGCCGTATGCGGGGAAGGAACTGTATCTCCGCTTTCGACAAGGTGACGATAGTGGCAACTTTGGTCCCACACCAGTTGGTTGGTGGATCGATGACGTAGAGGTAACGCTGGACTTTGCATGCTCGACACCAAGTCCAACGCCCACACCAACACCAACACCAACACCAACACCAACGCCAACGCCAACACCAACGCCCACACCAACGCCCACACCAACGCCAACACCAACACCGAACGTTGTTCAGTTCAGTGCTTCGAACTACAGCGTGCAGGAAGATTGCACCACGGTCACGGTCACTGTGAACCGCGTTGGCGATACTTCAAGCGCGGCCAGTGTCGATTACTACACTTCAGACGTGTCGGCGACTGAGCGGAAGGATTACATTACTGCGTTAGGCAGCCTTCAGTTTGCGCCCGGCGAGACTTCGAAGACCTTTGTCGTGCTCATCAATGAAGATTCCTTCATCGAAGGCGACGAAACCTTCAATCTGAATCTCAGGAATCCATCGGGAGTGACTTTGGGTGGGTCCACGATCGCCAATGTGACCGTCACCGACGATGTGGCCGAACCGGCTGCGAACCCCATCGACGACGCGCGCAATTATGTCTGCCAGAACTACCACGATTTTCTCAACCGGCAGCCTGACCCTGGCGGCTGGGACTTCTGGACCAATCAGATAACTTCCTGTGGCGCTGAGGCCCAATGCCGAGAAGTGCGACGCGTCAACGTCGCGGCGTCATTCTTTCTTTCGATTGAATTCCAGCAGGGAGGCTATCTGGTCGAACGTGCCTACAAGACTGCTTTTGGCGATGCCACCGGCAATTCAACTTTTGGCGGGGCGCATCAACTCGCCGTGCCCACTGTGCGCTTCAGTGAATTCCTCGCCGACATGCGACGGATTATCCAGGGAGTGATAGTGCTTCAGCCCGGTTGGGAGCAGCAGTTGGAAGCAAACAAACAGTCTTTCTTCGCAGAGTTTGTCCAACGCTCGCGCTTCACGACCGCCTTTCCTGCATCGATGACCCCGGCAGAGTTTGTGGACAAGCTAAATCAAAACGCCGGGAACGTCCTGTCAGCGGGCGAGCGCGTCACGGCGATTAATTTGTTCAACGGTGCGGGCAACACCACAAATACCACTGCCCGCGCCCAGGCTCTGCGGCAGCTGGCGGAAGATCAGGACCTGCAAAATGCTGAGTTCAATCGGGCGTTCGTGCTGATGCAGTACCTCGGTTACCTGCGACGCAACCCGGACGATCCGCAGGACACGGACTATACCGGTTACGACTTCTGGTTGACGAAACTGAATCAGTTCAACGGCAACTACATCAACGCCGAGATGGTCAAAGCATTCCTCACCTCGATTGAATACCGGCAACGCTTCGGCCCGTGAGCCAGTGAAAACGCGGCGCATAGTTTTGCTGCAAAAGTCGGCGAACAAGCGCCAACGGCGCGAAATGCTGCAGCCTGGGGCAACGCCCCAGGTGAGCGTCAAGTCAGATTTAGAAAGCGCTGAAGGCGCGAAATAGAACCGTTAGACGGAAGACAGCACTATTGGCGCTGGCGTTATTTCGCGCTTTCAGCGCTTGGATCCTGCAACTACCTCAACCTGGGCCGATGGCCCAGGCTGTTACATTTTCGCGCCTTTGGCGCTGGAACTCCGAGTTTTGACACCGCCTCTGAAGCGCTGGGCCATTTCCATTCAGGCCCGCTTCCGGAGGTGGAAAAGACTTTTGCAGCAAAGCCACGGCGCATCTCAAACGTCCAAGCAGTTCTTTAATCCGCGAACACCCTCGATGAGTTTTCTTTAGTCGTCCGCCTCAGGGGCGATGGCCCAATGCGAGGGTTAGTTTCAAAAGCCCCATTAATGGGGCTCCAGGTAGCGCCTCCCGTTTCTCCCCAGGCGTAAACGCCTGGGCTAGAGAAAATTCACGTCACAACCACCTCCGCAATCTGTTGATGTCAAAGCAGCCGTGGGGCTATGCTCTTTGTTCCCCCCCCAACTGAATCGCTCATTATGGATCCTGCTTTGAAGCCGGCGCAGAAGAAGGACTGGGTGCTGACTGAGGCGGCGCTGGCGCATTTGCTCAGCTGGCTCGACGATGGCGCGGAGTCCCGGGGCGAACGGTTCCTCGAGATGCGGCGCCGCCTCGTCGCCTACTTTGATCGCAAGAACTGTCTGAATCCCGACGAGCTGGCCGACGAAAGCCTGAACCGGATTGCCCGCCGGCTCGAAGAAGAAGGGAAGATTGAAAGCGAGTCTCCGGCGAAGTACTGCTACATCGTGGCCCGCTTTGTTTTCATGGAGCATCTGCGCCAGGCCGACAAAGAACAGCTGCTGGCCGCAGAGCTCGCGCGGCAGCGAAACCTGCAAGAGACGCAGCCGGAGGAAGACCTTGGTGGCCGGGAAAAGCTGCTGAATTGTTTGGAGCGCTGCACCCGGAAACTCGAGCCCGTCAGCCGCAACATCATCAACCGCTACTACCTGGGTAAGGAACGCGCCAGGATTGAGAATCGACGCGCTTTGGCTCGCAGCCTGGGCATCACGATAAATGCGTTGACGATCCGGGCCTGTCGGATTCGCGACAAGCTCGAGTCCTGCGTCAAAGAGTGTCTGAACTGAGTGAAGTGTTTTTGAAATTCCGTCTAATAAGGGTAAGGGCGGAGTACGCCCGCCTTCAGTGATGAGCGAAAACCCCAACCATAGTCAGGTCGCCGTCCAGTATTTGCTGGGCACGCTCTCTGAGTCTGAAACTGAGCGACTGGATGAGCTCAGTTTTACTGATGACGAGTTTGCCGAGTCTTTGAGAGCAGCTGAGAACGATCTGATGGACGCCTATGCCCAGGGCGAGCTGAGCGAAGCTGATCGGAAACAGTTCGTCTTGCACTACCTCGGCACGACGCGCAAACGCGAGCGGCTGAAATTCGCGCAAGGACTTTACGAGTGGGCGGAACGCGAGGAGTCCGCCGAGGTCAAACCACGTGTCTCAGAACCGCGGAAGCAGCACTGGTTCCCGGGGCGCGTTCTGTTTGGTGCGCAGCCTCTCGCAGTTCGGTGGGGAGCTGCCCTGGCCGCGCTGATCCTCCTGGTGGCAACCGGGATTCTGTTGTTTCAAAACCTGCGTCTGCGCCAGCAGCTAAGGGAAACGCAAGCCAGGAGCGATGAGCTCAGGCAAAGCGAACAGAAGCTGCAGGAAGAAATGCAGGCGCAGCGTTCGGCGGCCGCGGCGGCAGAACAGGAAATCGCGCGCCTCCAGAATGAGCGCCAACGGTCGGAACCGGAACCGGCAAAGTCCGGCACCGAGCCGGCCCCCGCCGGCGGAATTGTTTCTCTTATCCTGGCGCCGCCGTTGCGCGGGGCAGCGGAGGTCCGGACCCTTTCTGTTCCCCCCGGCGCCAACCGCGTCAGAGTGTTGTTACAACTCGAGGCCGCCGATTATTCAGCCTATCGCGTGGAATTGGTAGATCCGGTTGCCCGTCAAACTTTGTGGCGCCGCCCGAATCTCAAGCCCTCACGCCAGGGCCTCGATATCAGCTTCCCGGCAGACTTGTTGAAGCCGCGACACTACCTGCTGCGCGTGATCGGCATAACGTCCGGAGCCGGGTCAGAAATCGTCGGCGACTATCCCTTCAAAGTTGTAAGATGAACAGCACTTCCCCCTGACAATCCGAAGAAACGCTGCAGCCAAGAGGTAGGGCTGATGTTTAGACCCATTACGGCTTTTCTAATCCAGAAAATTCGCCTTCTTTTGGGGTTGTGTGTTTGCGCTTTGCTGCCCTGGTTTGGAGTTCATCTCGTTTACGCTGAAAACCTGAAGTTAAGACAACAACCCGAGGCCACCCAAAACGCGGCGGAATCGACGACGCTCGAATTGGGTGTTCCGATTGAGCGTGAGCTTGCGGCCGGTCAGAAGCACAGTTACCAAATCACTTTAGCCCGGGGTCAGTTCATCAAAGTCGAAATCAAGCAGTTGAGTGTCGAGGTCAGGGTCTCGCTGACTCAACCTGACGGTAAGACGATACCCGTGGTCGACATCTTCCTGCACCAGCCGTTGACCGACTTCGAGCGAGTGGTGGAGTTATCTGGTGTCTACCGTCTCGAGGTTTTCACGCGGGCGAAATCCCCGACTGGGCGTTACGAGATCCGGCTCGCCGAGTTACATCCTTCGACTGAAAAGGATCGAGCGTTGCAGGAAGCGCGTGAGTCAGTCGAAAAGGCCATTGTGAATATGCGGGCCGGCAGATATGTTCAGGCCATTCCCTTGTGGCAAAGAACGGTTGAGATCCGGGAAAAAGTTTTGGGGCCGGAAGATCTTACAGTGGCCGAAGCACTTTCAAGTCTGGGAACTTCCTATGAACTGATTGGTGACTATGCGAGTGCGGAGCCGCTTCTCCAACGCGCGCTCAGGATCAAGGAGAAGATCCACGGGCCGGAGCATCCCGCGGTCGCGGACCAGATTCGTGAGCTGGGCGACTTGTATCTGGCGAAGGGCGATTATTTGCAGGCCGAGGAAATGCTCCAAAAAGCACTGGGGATTTTTGAGAGGACTGGAGAGACGGAGACTATCAATGTTTCCGCTCTGCTCCAACGCCTTGGCGACACTTACTACGCGCGTAACGAATACAAGCAGAGCGAAGCCTGTTTTCAGAGATCCATTGGGATTCTGGAAAAGCTGCTCGGGCCTGACCACTATCACCTCGTAGACACCTTCTCAATGCTGGGTCATGTGGCCTATGACGCGGGCGACTATGCGAAAACCGAAGCGATGTTTCAAAGGGCTTTAGCAATCACCGAAAAAGCGCTCGGACCGGACAACCTGAAGGTTGCGGACAAGCTCGACAGTCTTGCGATGCTCTACAGCACGACGGGGAATTACGCGAAAGCCGAATCTCTCTACCGGCGAGCGCTGTCAATCCGCGAAGCACAGGCAATGGCAGACGAAAATACTCAGGAGACTCTGCTTGGCCTGGCCCGTCTGCAGGCTGCCCGCGGCCAACTGCCAGAGGCGGTAAAGTTTCAAACCCAGGCGAGCGAAATCGCGGAACGTTTCGTGAATTTGAACCTGGTCACGGGTTCGGAACGCGAAAAGCTCGCCCTGCTCGACACTTTGTCGTGGAGCTCGTCAAGAAACATGTCCTTCCACGTCAACCTGGCTCCGGATAATCCAATGGCTCGCGAGTTGGCGATTCATACGATCTTGCGTCACAAGGGGCGCGTGCAGGATGCCATGTCCGCTGCGCTTACCGGACTGCGGCAGCGGCTGTCACCGGAAGATCAGAAGCTCCTCGATCAGTTGAATGAAACGGGATCACAACTGGCCAGTCTGGTCTTGAGTGGACCGGGAAGAATCTCCACCGCCGAGTATCAGGCCCGGATAAGACAACTTGAGGACCAGCGGGCCAACCTGGAAGCGGAGGTCAGCCGGCGCACTGCGGGATTTTATCAACGGTCGGAGCCGGTCACAGTAGCCGCGGTGCAGCAGGTACTGCCAAAGAATGCTGCCCTGATCGAATTTGCAGTTTATCGCCCGTTTGATCCGAAGGCCCCGGATAATCGAACGGCCTACGGCGAACCTCATTATGTGGTTTATGTGATTCGTTCTCAGGCCGAGATCCAGTGGAAGGAGCTTGGCGCGGCAAAGGAAGTCGATACACTGATCGATAAATTTCGCGAGGCGCTGCGCGGGCCCCAGCGTCATGATGTCCAACAAGTTGCGCGAACGCTTGATGAGAAAATCATGCAGCCGGTGCGTGCGGTGGCCGGCGGGGCCGCGCAATTCATTATCTCGCCTGACGGCCAGTTGAATTTGATTCCCTTCGCGGCGCTGGTTGACGAGCAAGGCCGATACCTGGTCCAAAGCCATTCGTTAGTCTACGTCACCAGCGGTCGCGATCTGTTGCGGATGCAAACGGCCAGAGCCGGCAAGGTCGGTCCGGTGGTAATTGCCAATCCGCAATTCGGCGAACCCGCTACCGAATCATTGGCCGGCACCAAAAACGCAGCCCTGCGTGAGAATCCCAAAACCGCGCGCCGCAGCGTGATCACCGGAAATGATCTGACTGAAGTCTATTTTGCGCCGCTGGGCGGAACAGAGCAGGAGGCGCTTTCCATTCACGCGGCCTTCCCTGAGGCGGAAATTCTCTCGGGAGCGCAGGCCACCGAGTCGGCACTTAAACATTTGGCGGTGCCCAGCATTCTGCATATTGCCACGCACGGCTTCTTTCTGACGGACTCAGCTACGGCCTTCTCGATCGTGAGCGGCGACCGGACGAGAGCCATCGATGCTCGCACAAAGATCGAGAATCCACTGCTGCGTTCAGGACTGGCGTTTGCCAAAGCAAATCTGCACAGCAATGGTGGTGACGACGGGATTCTCACCGCGCTCGAAGCTTCAGGTTTGAATCTTTGGGGTACGAAACTAGTGGTGTTGTCGGCCTGCGATACCGGCGTCGGCGAGGTGCGAAACGGGGAAGGCGTCTATGGTTTGCGGCGCGCCTTTGCGCTGGCAGGTGCTGAATCGCTGGTGATGAGTCTCTGGCCGGTGAGCGACTACACGACCAGGACCTTGATGACGAGCTACTATCGAAACCTCAAAAAGGGAATGGGGCGAGCCGATTCATTGCGCCAGGTGCAGTTGGAAATGCTCAGACGCAACCCGAAGCTTCATCCCTTCTACTGGGCCAACTTTATTCAAGCCGGCAAGTGGGACCCGATTGATCAGCACTGAGGTCAGTACCGGGAGCGATAGCGACCGGGTAGCCGTCAATGTTGATGGCTTTGCCACTCCGATGCGCGGCAAGTCGGAGACTCGCCGCGCATCAGAGCCATTAGTGGCGTAGCGGGCCGCGCCAAAGGATCCGGTCGCTACCGCTCCCGGTACTGACCTCATCCCCACCCTCCCGCCAAAACTTTCCCTGAAAGGTTTTTCCGAAAGTCTCTTATCTAAGTAAGGGACATTGTTTTTGAAGGGAAGAACCAGGATGAGAACTCCCAGCGGTACGTGCTTTTCCAAAGATCAATCTGTTGAGCTGATTTCCCACCGAAAATGGCTCGCGTTGGTGTTGACTGTGGCGACGGCCTTGCTGGTTGTCGCTGTTTCCAAGACCCCATTCTCAACCAGGGCTCATGCCCAGGAAGCGATCACGCCTCAGGCCGGAAGGACATTCACAGTCAATACGACTGCCGATCCGGGAGGGCCATTCGTTAATTGCACTACGCGCGGAGGTGAATGCACTTTACGCGAGGCGATCACTGAGGCGAACGCGACCGCCGGTGATGACACGATCAACTTTGCATTTCAGGTCAACCCGACTTGCGTCGGTGGTGGGTGCCTTATCATTTTGCAGGCGCCATTACCCGACCTGAGCACCAACATCGCCATTATCGGCCTTGGTCCTGACAAGGTCATCGTGTTGCGACCTTCTGCTGGTGGATTGGCGGATTTTCGCATCTTCAATGTGACAACGAACGGAACGGTAAGTTTCTCCGGTCTGGCAATCGCTAATGGAACCGCGCCAGCCAACGGCGCTGGCGGGGGCATTCGAAACGCCGGTGGCGGGATCGTCGCCATCACTAACTGCTCCTTACAGTTTAACTCCGCGAGCCAGGGTGGCGCCGTGGCCAACGAGAACCATGGTCGGATTGACATCATTGAGAGTAAGCTCGTGAATAACACGTCGTTTGGCGGTGGCGGCGGCATCGTCAATGGTGCAATTCTTGGTGGCACCCTAAATATTCTTAACAGCACCATATCCGATAATAAGGCTGGAGCTGGCGGTGGAATCCTTAATTCCGGCACTCTTAGTGTCACCGGCAGTACGCTCAATCACAACCAGGCCGTTGGCGGAAACGGTGGCGCCATTGCCAGTGCTGGTACCTTAGTTCTCTCAATCAGCACGATCAGCAATAACTCTGCTGACTACGGCGGCGGCATCTTCAATGGCCTTGGCGACACTCACGCCACAGCGTTTGTCATCAACAGCACAATCAGCAGTAATTCTGCGGCGCAACATGGCGGCGGAATTTTCAACTTCGTCGGGGCGGCTGTTTCGATCAAGAACAGCCTCATCGCCCTCAACACCGGGCCCGACCCCGACGGCAGTGGTCCTTTCAACTCAGCGGGAAACAATCTCATTGGCAAGAAAGATGGAAGTACCGGCTTCACACATCCTTCCGATCAGAGCGGAACGATTGCGGCGCCGCTGGATCCGAAACTCGACCCCTCAGGCCTGAAGGACAACGGCGGGCCGACCCCAACTATCGCGCTGTTTTGCGGCAGCCCGGCAATCGACAGAGCGAGCAGTGTAGGTCTAAACGGCGATGTGATCACCGACCAGCGCGGGGCCGGCTTTCCTCGAACTTTCGATGATTTTGCCGTGCCCAACCTGAGCGGCAGCGACGGAACTGACGTCGGCGCTTTTGAGCGGCAACAAACCTGTGGCCCGATCGTGCAGTTCAGCTCGGCGAACTACAGCGTGGTTGAGGACTGTACGACGGTCACCATCACGGTGAACCGCACTGGCGATACTTCCGGCGCCTGCAGCGTCGACTATGCAACTGCCAACGGCACGGCCACCGAACGCCGCGATTACATCACCGCTCTGGGCAGACTTCAGTTCGCCGCCGGTGAAACCTCAAAGAGTTTTGCCGTGCTCGTCAATGAAGACTCGAACGTTGAAGGTAACGAGACTTTCAGCGTCAACCTGAGCAATCCCTCCGCAGCCGGCATCGGAACGCCGGCGACCGCCATCGTGGAGATTACCGACGACGCGAGCGAACCGGCGACCAACGTAATCGACGATCCACAGACCTACGTCTGCCAGCACTATCACGATTTTCTTAACCGCCAACCGGATGCCAGCGGCTTTGCTTTTTGGACCAGCCAGATCACCTCCTGCGGCTCTGACGCTGGCTGCCTGGAATTGCGCCGGATCAATGTCTCCGCTTCGTTCTTCCTCTCGATCGAGTTTCAGGATACGGGTTATCTGGTCGAGCGCATCTACAAGGCCGCCTTCGGCGACGCGATCAGCACGTCGACGTTTCCGTCGGCCCATCAGATAGCTGTGCCCGTAGTGCGCTTGAATGAGTTTCTCGCGGACACGCAGGAGATTGGCAAGGGCGTGATCGTGGGCCAGGGCAACTGGGAGCAGCAACTCGAGAATAACAAGGAAGCCTTCACCGCGGCCTTCCTGCAGCGCCCACGCTTAGGCACGGCATCCCTCGGCTCGCTGACTGCAGAGCAGTTCGTGGACAGGCTGAACACGAACGCCGGCAACCCGCTTTCCCCTACGGAGCGAAATCAACTGGTGAATGATCTTTCGACCAACGCGAAGACGCGCGCGCAGATCCTGCGCGCCGTCGCTGAAGACGTTGACCTCCGGAATGCCGAGTTCAATCGGGCCTTTGTGCTGATGCAGTATTTTGGCTACCTGAGGAGGAATCCGAATGACCCGCAGGATTCCGACTACACCGGTTATGACTTCTGGCTGACGAAGCTGAATCAGTTTGGCGGCAACTACATCAACGCCGAGATGGTCAAGGCAATCCTGACTTCCATCGAATATCGACAACGCTTCGGACCATGAAACGTTATCTCTGATCACAGCCCCCGGTTCGCGATTCCGCAACAACTCGAAGATCCATATTTCGAAACTCAGAAGGAAATCATGAAATCGTCGCGCGTTTATCACCGCTCCTTGTGTCTTACGAAATTCGTGGCGCTCGGACTCATCTACTTGCTCGCACTGTCGGTGGCGGCCCCGGCCAGTCTTCGGAGTGCAGCGACCGCCGGTTCTACCTTCAACTTCGTGCCGTCGCTGCTTCCCATAATCGAGGTCAACACCACGGGTGACGAAGATAACCTGAACGCCAACGCCGGCTGTGACGTGGACGCGAACGTGGCCGGCGAGCAATGCACTCTGCGCGCAGCGATCCAGCGGGCCAACGCCCTCGCCGGTGACGACACGATTAGCTTCAATATCCCATCCAGCCAGGCCAACTGCGACGTGGGCGGAAAATGCACGATCCTTCTTAAAAAGGCTTTGCCTGACCTGAGCACCAACGTGAGCCTCGCCGGTCCCGGAGCGAAAAAATTATCGGTGAAGCGTGACGCGTCATCAGGCATTTTTCGAATCTTCAATGTAACCACAGCCGCGATCGTAAATTTCTCCGGCATGAGTATTGAACTTGGCGATGCCGGCACCGATGTCGGCGGCGGCATCAACAACACTAGCGGTGCCGCGATAAACGTCAACGAGTGCACGCTATTCTTAAACTTTGCACGGCAAGGCGGCGGTATCTTCAACGCAGCCGGCAATCTTACTGTCAGTAACAGCCGGTTAAGGTCCAACAACGCAAAGGGTGACGGCGGCGGCATCTACAACGCCCTCGCAGGCCACGTGGACATCGTCAATACGTTTTTTGAAGGTGACAGTGCTAACAGCAGCGGCGGTGGCATTTATATGAATGCCGGCACCGCAGATATCACGAACAGCTCCTTTTTCCAGAATACAGCAGGTTTGATCGTCACCAGCTCAAGAGGGGCGGGCATTAGGAATGCCGGCGCCGGCGCACTGAAGGTGAGCAACTCAACCTTTTTTGAAAACAGAGTTCACGACGACGGATTACTCTTGCCCGGCGGTGCCGTCGCCGGCTCCGCGACACTCAAGAGCACGATCGTCGCCTTTTCGATTACAAGCGACGGCTTTCCTGTCGCGGATGTCGACGGTGTGATCACCTCTGAAGGTTTCAACTTTATCGGCGATAAGGGAACGACCAACTTTACGCAGCCCACCGATCAAGCCGGTACCGCCGCGTCGAGGCTCAACCCCAGGCTGTCGGTTATCACTGAGGCGGACGGCTCCACCAGCGGATTAATCCCGAGCTGCGGCAGCACGGTCATCGATAAAGGAACCAGCGCCGGCCTTTCGGGTCCACTCACCACGGACGAGCTCGGGCTTCCCCGCACAATAGACGATCCCGGAGTCTCGAACGCTGCCGATGGCACTGACACTGGCGCATTTGAGCACCAGCTCGTTTGTTTATCGATCTCGATTATCGTTAACACCACCAGCGATGCAGATGACGCGAATCCCGGCGACCAGACATGCGACACCGACGCCGCCACGCCCGGCGCGCAATGCAGTCTGCGCGCGGCAATCACCGAAGCCAATGCCCTGCATGGGGACCAGACCATCCACTTTGCGATCCCCATGAGCGATCCGGGTTTTGACTCGGCCACCGGCAGATACACGATCAACGTGCTCAGCGCGTTGCCGGTTATTGATAATGCCAGCCTGACGATCGTTGGACCCGGATCTGAAAAGCTGACCGTGCGGCGAGGTTCAGCGGGCTTCTATCGGGTATTCACATTTTTCGGCGACCAGATTAGGGAAACGACGATCAGCGGATTGACGATCAGCAACGGTCTGACTGCTGATGAGGGCGGAGGCATCCTGGCCAGCGGCAACGACTTCGATTTGAATCTGACGGACTGTACGTTCATCGGCAATTTCGCCAGTGACGCCGGCGGCGGGCTCCGGTTCGACAGCGCCGGCAGTTTGAATGTCACGAATTGCCTATTCACCGCTAATTTCAGCGACACTCACGGCGGTGGTCTGGCCGTCGAGGAACAATTCAAGCACACCGTAGTGAATATCAACAACAGCACGTTTAGTGATAACCAGGCCACTGTGGACGGCAGCGGCGCTTCCATCACAGGGGCCGACGTGCAGATTACGAACGCTGTATTCGACGGCAACGGCCCGGGAGTCAGTGCACTCGCGCTTCTGGGAAACGTGCGGATCAGCCGGAGTACCTTCATTAATAATCAAGCAAGCAGCGCTATCTCGCATTTATTCGGCAAGCTGGACTTGATCGAATGCACGCTGAAGAACAATCAATTCGCCGGATTCCGCAACGGGCTGGGCAGCGGCCTGACCAACATTCTGAACACTACCATCGCCGAGAATGGTGCGGTCGGAATAGACAACTTGGAAATGGCAGCTAATGCCGGTCCGGTAAACGTCGTCAACAGCACCATCACCGGCAACGGGAGCCGCAGCAACAGTCCCGGCCTTCGCGTAAACAACAGCTTTCTGAATATCAGCAACAGCACCATCAGCGATAACCAGGGCGGCGGAGTTGACCACCGCGGCCCGACCGACGTCGTCACCGTCAAGAGCAGCATCATTGCGCGCAACACGGCCATGGGCTCGAAAGACGTCAATGGCTCCTTCAATTCCGCCGGGTTCAATCTGATTGGTGTAGCCTTTGGCAACGAGGGCTTCAACGATTCCACTGATCAAAAGGGAACCGCGGCCGCACCTCTCGACCCGAAGTTCGACCCGGCCGGATTAAAAAACAACGGCGGCCCCACCGAGACAATTGGTTTGCAGTTGAGCAGCAGCGCAGTTGATCGGGGCAGCTCCGTGGGCCCGACCGGCAACCTGACCGAAGATCAGCGGGGCGCCGGCTTTCTTCGTCGGCTCGACGATCCCACCATTGCCAATCCTATCACCGGCGACGGCACCGACATCGGCGCCTTTGAGTTGCAAATATCTCAATTGCCCGGGTGCCCGGCACCGTTGGTCACAAACAACAACGACAACGGACCGGGTTCACTGCGAGACATCATTGCGCACGCCTGCGCGGGCAGCGTAATCACTTTCGCGCCGAACGTTACGGGCACAATCGATCTGACCAGCGGTGAGATAAGTGTTAACCACGATCTGACGATCAGCGGACCGGGCGCCAACGTACTAACGGTGCGGCGCAGCCCGGCGGCCGGTACGCCGGATGTGCGCGTCTTCAGCATTGAGTTGATGACGGAACTCACCATCTCGGGCCTGACTATGGCCAATGGCCAAGCGCCTAACACACTGGTTAACGACGGCGGAGGCATCATCAACTTTGGCAAGCTGCATTTGGTTGATTGTGCGCTCAGCGGCAACTCGGCTCCCGGCAGCGGTGGCGGTGTGATGAATTTTGCCGGCGCCACGCTGGACATAACGCGCTGCACGATCGATCACAATCAGGCGAACGACAGCGGCGGCGGCATCGAGAACCAGGGAACCCTGAATGTTTCGAATAGTACGATTAGCAGCAACTCGGTTACGGGCGGGCCGGGCGGCGCGATTTTCAACAATCCTGCCAGGACGGTCACAATCAACAGCACCACAATCGCAGCTAATTCTGCCGCCACTGCCGGCGGTGGTATCAGTGGCAATGCTACGCTGCAGAACACGATCATTGCCGGCAATACAGTCGCGAGCCATCCGGACATTGACAATACGGTGACGTCGCAAGGTTACAACCTGATCGGTATTGCCGACGTGGCCATCACGCCGGCGAAGGGTGATCAGATAGGTACGACGGGCGCGCCGCTGGATGCGAAGCTCGGCCCGCTGGCCAATCACGGCGGACCAACCAGCACGCATAACTTGCTGACTGGCAGTCCGGCCATCGATAAAGGACAATCCGGCGGCCTCACAATTGATCAAAGGGGACTGCCGCGTCCCGCGAACGACCCGGACATCATCAACGCCGTTGATGGCGATGGCAGCGATATCGGCGCGCTGGAAGTGCAGCTCGCAATCCCGACGCCAACGCCTACGCCTACGCCTACGCCGACACCAACGCCGACACCGACGCCAACACCAACACCGACGCCAACACCAACGCCAACACCTAGACCTACACCTACACCTACACCTACACCGACACCGACGCCGACGCCGACACCGACACCGACGCCGACACCAACACCTACACCAACGACGAGTACCTTCCGATTCGACGCATCTGAGTACACCGTTGAGGAAGGCTGTACCGCCGTCGTGGTGCGCGTCCTCCGTTCCGGCCCTGCCGACTCAACCGCTGCGGTCGACGTCGCCAGCGAAGACAACACTGCCAAGCAGAAAGGCGACTACACCTTCGTCGCGGGGCGATTAATTTTCGCGCCGGGAGAAACGGAAAAGAGCTTTGAGGTCCTGGTCAACGAGGACAACTATCAGGAAGGCGTTGAGTTTGCGACTCTGGTGTTACAGCATCCCGAGGATGGCACGGTGGGCGTGCCCGGCACAGCTACGCTCTTGATCAATGACAATGGCCAGGAAGGCAACACCAACCCGATCGATGACTCGTCCATCTTTGTCGGCCAGCACTATCACGACTTTCTCTACCGGCAGGCAGATCAATCAGGCGAGGATTTCTGGACTCAGGTAATTGAATCGTGCGGGAGTAACGTCGCGTGCCGGCAGGCCAGGCGCGTGTCCGTCTCGAGCGCGTTCTTTCTTTCGATCGAATTCAAAGAAACCGGCTACTTCGTGATTCGCGCTCACAAGGCCGCGTTTGGCAATCTCAGGAGTAATCCGCGCTACGCGATCTTTCTCCGCGATCAGCGAGAGATCCGCGACGGAGTGATCGTCGGTCAGCCGGGCTTTGAGCAACGGCTGGCTGCCAATAAGCAGAAGTATCTCGAAGACTTTGTCAGCCGGCCGGAATTCCTGGCCCTGCTTCCCAATGGTTCGACGGTTGATGGCTATGTCGACGTGCTGTTCGCAAACGCGGGCACGGCGCCCACGCCTGCGGAGCGCGTCGCAGCGATCAGTGCCTATGGTTCGGGTGATGCAGCCGGTCGGGCCGCGGCGCTAAGAAGCGTCATTGAAAGCCGCTCAGTCTTCAACGTGCAATACAATGCGGCCTTCGTGCTCATGCAGTATTACGGATACCTGCGGCGTAATCCTGACGATGCGCCGGACAATAACTTTGCGGGGTTTGATTTTTGGTTGAATAAGATCAACTCGTTCAGTTCGCCGGAAGAGGACATGCGTGATGACTCGCAGGCACTGGCGCGCGTGCAGCGAGCAGAAATGGTGCGGGCCTTCATTGAGTCATTCGAATATCGGCAGCGTTTCTTTGGGGCGCCCGGTGGCAACCAACAGGGCGCGAGTGAAATTGAGGCGGGAGCCGTCTTGAACGAAGATACGCGGCTAGCTAACAAGTCTGTCCGACAGGCCCCCTCGTAGACACTTTCTTGATGCTTGGTCATGTGGCTTATGACGGGGGCGACTATGCGAAAGCCGAAGCGATGTTTCAAAGGGCTTTGACAATCACCGAAAAAGCGCTCGGACCGGACAACCTGAAGGTTGCCGGCAAGCTCGACAGTCTTGCCATGCTCTACAGTACGACGGGGGATTACGCGAAAGCGGAATCTCTCTACCGGCGAGCGCTATCAATCCACGAACAACAGGCAATGGCAGACGAAGGGGCTCAGGAGACTCTGCTCGCCCGGTGTGCATGAGAGGGGCTGTTTTCAAACTTTTGAGGCAGGCTCCCTGGTGAAATGTTTTTCCCGAAGGCTCTTATCTAAGTGAGGCGCGATCGGTTGTTGTCACCGCCTCCCGCATTTTCAGTTCCCGACCAGCGATGCGGGCGATGGCATTTATGAAGGAACCTGCCGCGACAGATATCGGCGGGCCGATCGCGTCCAGTTGTTTTTGAAGGGAACGATCACCGGCCAGGGTGTGATCGTGGGCCAGGGCAACTGGCAACAGCAGATTGAAAATAACAAGCAGGCCTTCACCGCGGCCTTTGTGCAACGTTCACGGTTTCTCTCGGCGTTCCCGTCGTCCCTGACGGCGCCGGAATTTGTGGATCGACTCAACGCTAATGCCGGCAATCCGCTCTCATCCACGGAACGCAATCAACTGGTAAACGATCTCTCGACGAATGCGAAGACGCGGGCGCAGGTGCTGCGGGCGGTAGCGGAAGACGAAGACCTGAAGAACGGGGAATTCAATCGCGCGTTCGTGTTGATGCAGTACTTTGGTTACCTGCGTCGCAATCCCGACGACCCACAGGATTCAGATCACACTGGCTACGACTTCTGGTTGACGAAACTGAATCAATTCAACGGCAACTACATCAATGCCGAGATGGTCAAAGCATTCCTCACCTCGATTGAATATAGACAACGATTTGGGCCGTGAGTTTTTTGGGGCGAGGGCTTGCCTGACAAGTTCGACAGTTCAACATCTCATTCACACCGGGCTTGAGCCCGGTGATCGGCGGCTGAAGGAATTCACGAAACCGTTTCAACGGTTTTGTCTTCTTCCCGTACCACTAGCTTTGAGCACGAGGCAGTTACGTCACCGCTGAGGAGTCTGTCGGGAAAACCAAACTCTGTGGTTCTCTGTGCGATCTCGGTGCCTCTGTGGTTGATTTCTCTGAGTAATTTCACCACAGAGGCACGGAGATTCCACAGAGTTACACAGAGAAAATCCTTTTTCCGACAGACTCTCCAGGGTGCGACCAAATTAACATCACATTTTCCGGTGGTCTCCGCGGACTCCGACCACCGGCTACTTTCTTTGCAACCCTTCGGGTTGGCAGATAAGAGAAGGCTGTTCGATAACTCAATTACACAACCTGACCGGCGGCAAAAAGTGGAGTCGGGGTCAGGCCTTCGATTCTTCGATTCTCGCGGTGAAGGTTTTCATTCCATATTGCGGTCAAACTTTCGAAGCCTCAAGGATTGGGATTGAGAATCGCAGAATCGAAGGCCTGACCCCGACTCGTTCCCACATGCAGAATCGAAGGCACTGACCCCGACTCGTTCCCACACAAAAGGACGCTTCTTAAGGGAGGCGCGTGAGAATGCACAAATTGGTGCGCTGCTCGTTGCGAGTTTTGCTGGAATCCTAGTTTATTTTGTATATCTTTTTGGATCCAAGATCGTTTAGATAAATGATTCCATCACTGCCGACAGCCACGCCACAGCTTCCGCAATAAGGGGCTGTGGCCAGCGAGTTCAATATACGGCCCGAAGAGGCGTCCAACAGGAACAGCTTTTGTTGGTTACTGTCCGTCAAGTCGGCGCCAATTACATACAGCACGCCATTATTAATTGCGCGAATTGGATTTCCATTGGGCAGTATTTCTGTGTTTCGCCACAGGAAGGCTCCTTGTTTAGAGAGAGCTACAATGCGAGGTTGGAATGGATCAACAAACGGGTAGTCAATGCCGAAGATCATGCTGTTGCTATATGAGCGCAGCTCGATGTCTCTTTGCTGAGATTCGAAGATGGGGTTGAACGTACAGTTTCCTCCGTTCGATGAGACAACCGAGTGGAGGGAGGTGAATACACCATCCAATCCGCCGACAAAACTTCCGTAGAAACCATTAACATCAGGATTAGTACATACGGGTGCGCCACTATCTTTATCAAGAACGACTAGACCAACGCCTCTGATGATCGTAAAGATGTTCCGGTCGATACCCTGAACGATGCCCCGCCCTCCTTCATTTTCATTCGCATAATCCGTTCGCCATTTCTCAGACCCGTTTTGATTCAGCGCTAACAACGCAATCGGGAACCCGGAAAATGAATTGGTGACGCCCGTTCTTGTGTAGACTGTTCCATCCGTTCGATCAACAACAACTGGACTAAAAGACGTTCCAAAAACATAGGGCAAGGTTACGGGCCATTGCGGAACAGAGTTACCAAACTGATCAAACGCGAATATGGTGGCGCCGCCCGCCAGAAAATAGACTCTGTCATCAGGCCCGAGCAAAACTGTTTTATCAGCAAATGCGCGGCTACCTATCTCAGTCTGCGACCAATTTAGTGTTCCAGCGGGAGATATCGAATAGAGTCTGCTGCATGCACTAAAGCCACAAGACACATTTGCAGTCCCCTCGATAATTAATCGGCCTTGACTATCAATCACAGGCTCAGCAAAGGTGATATTGTTCAGCAACGGGTAGGCGGCTCCGTCGAAGAACAGCGAACCACTTAAAGAGTTAACGTCCCCCACAATTTTCGTATCGAAGAAACTCTCAAAGCCTCTATCCCGCAAATGATAGGTGATTGTATTTTGTCCCGTCTGGATAAGATTTTGCGGAACAGCGAATTGAAGGTCGTCCAGGTTTGGACAGTCCGAGTGTTGTACTCCCGACGCTATCAGCACTCCGTTAAAGAACAGTCCAATAATGTCGTTATCTACCGCAACCATTATTCGGACATTCGTTGTTCCCGCGGGAATAGCGATTTTGCGCCGAACAAGTAAGTCCGTCGACGCAGGCCACGTCGTGTGATCAGTCGAATGTATAGGACAGAATCCGACGCTGGAGCCGAAAGCTGCCGACCCAACATCCCAGCCGCTGTCGTCGAAATTGGCCTGCTCAAAGCCAGCCGGTGGCGGAGCTCCAGTTGTAATCACTTGATATCGATAATTCGATGACTGGTACGGCAAGATCTCGGTTGGAACCCCTGGAGATGGTGATGGTGTCGGCGTTGGTGTTGGTGTCGGCGTTGGTGTTGGCGTTGGTGTTGGCGTTGGTGTTGGCGTTGGCGTTGGCGTTGGTGTTGGTGTCGGCGTTGGGGTTGGTGTCGGTGACGGATTCCTATATATGGCAAACCGAGAATCCATCAGGCCACTCTGACCGAGTGTAAACTCGAAGGCACAATCATTGAACCGTGCCGTCATGTAGTTGTTAACGGGGTCACTGCCTGGCTGAGGACATGTATCACTGGACTTGTTGCAATCCAGTTTCACTGGTGTCTTTTCCGCTGGTGTGTCGTCCACTCCGTCATTTATAGGGCCACAAGTCATCCCATTATCAAATCCAGTTTCGTATGTGTGAACAAGCCCGAGCCAATGGCCGACTTCGTGAGTGGAAACGTTTCCCTCGTTGAACTTGTTGTTCGCGACGCCCGGTATAGTCTTCGTATCGATGACAACACCATCCATCAGGGGATCGTCAACGTACTCCCAGGGAAACGTGGAATAGCCTAAAACCCCCTTCGACGCCTCGTTACCTGTACTCTTAATATATATATTTAGATCCCGAACCCCTCCTTGTCTTAAAGCAGTTTTCATCTGTCTTACCGCCAAAAAATCTGAGGCAGCGTAAAACCAATCGCCGTTGACTGTATAGTCGTGTCCGGCCAAGTGGAATCGAAAGGGAGTATTAGTCCCAAAACCTTGACTGTCCATACCTGAGAAATTCTGGTTCAAAACCGCGGTTTGCTCTTCAAGGCTGCTAATAGGAACGAAACCGTTTGAAGATTTTTGCTTATCGGATTTTTGAATGACATGGAAATAGACGTTAATGATGATGGACCCAGCTGGCGCCGCGAGCTGTTCGACATTACTTAATCCCGAACGTTTGGCGATTTCAGATCTTTCCTTTTTGAATCGAGTTAAGTCTCTTGTTATTTCGTCGGCGCGTTGCCTTGAAGGTGATTTTGCCCCGCAACTAGTTTCGATTAACGCTATGTCGGTACCTACTCGACCCTCCCTTTGACTCTCGACTCTTGGAACAATCGAACTGAAAATGAGAAGTGTCGAGATTGTTAGGGTGAAAAGCGCTATCGCGCCAAGGTTAGACTTGGAACTTTGGTTAAGGTCAGTTCGTGTTGACATGAGGTCTCCGTTGCCAGCTGAGTCAGAAATAGGAAGCTAGCGTTTGAGTTTTGCGGGAGCCGTACTCAAAGTGGTGTGCGAGTAACACTCTCGCTCGTGAAATTTGAGGACCGCAGTCTAATGCCGCGAGACCGAGGTGTCAATAAAAAAAAGCCCCCTATTAACTTAGTAATCAGTAGTCGGGTAATCATAGTCGGGGGTCAGGCCTTCGATTCTTCGATTCTCGGAAAGACTGCCCAGTGGCCGTACAGTCCGCTGCCTAAGCGCGGAAATTTCGCCGGGCTGAAAAAGTAAGGATGAAGAGCGCAACCCAAAGGGTTGCAAGAAAGTAGCCGGTGGTCGGAGTCCGCGGAGACCACCGGAAAAGTCATTAGTCATCGACCGCACCCCGGGAGAGTCTGTCGGAAAAAGTATTTCTCTGTGAAAACTCTGTGTCCCTCTGTGTCTCTGTGGTGGAAATTGCTGGGAATTCATTCACCACAGAGGCGCAGAGGATCTCACAGAGGTCCACAGAGACTAATTTTCCGACAGACTCTCCAGGGTGCGTCCCAATTAATTTCGCACTTCCGGTGGTCTCCGCGGACTCCGACCACCGGCTACTTTCTTTGCAACCCTTCGGGTTGCTGAGGTGGGTCAACTATATAGTTAACAGGCCGGCGTTCTCAGGTTATCCATTGATTCGTCAGCCGAATCGCGCGCCACTTACCATCGATCTTTTCGAGCACTACCGTTGCCCCGGAATAGCCGATGGTTACGTTCGCGTTGGCTTTCGTCCGCTCGGCGTTGACGAACTCGATTTGTGTCACTTGCGGAAACGTCTCGACTTCCCAGCCGCCCCAGTGCCCAGGGATAGCCGGGAAGAACCGTCCAAACAGCGAAAGGATTTGCATCGAATCGCCTACCGGTTGATTTGGCACTTCCATGACCTGCCGTGGTGCGCGCCTCTTCGTTCCCCCAATCGTGTGCAACAGCCGCGCTACCAGCGATAGCTCCTCGGAAGTGAGCATCAACACTTGATCGAAATCGGGAAATCTCTGATACACCCTGTGGCGACTAACCTGGCCATCCGGCGTCTTCACTGCCAGATCTGAGCGAACGACGATGAAGCGAGGTAGGGCGTCGGGAAACTTGAAGGCATTCCACCCCATGCCACTGTAGACCGGCAGGTCGCCAAGCGGCCGAAATACCACCTGCCGAATTTCAGCGATGTCGGCGTCGAACGTCGTCGCCGGCGGACGCGCCGTGAGCTCGCGCTGGCTCGCGACCCACGCGTCCAGCGTTTTCGCCAACAGCTTTTCGGCGTCATCAGAATGTCCTTCCGTCACCAACATCGCGGCCTTTGCCAACGCCGCAGTCGCGACGAAGGAATCAAATGGTTCTTTGATGATCGAGTCCAGCGCAGCGAAAGCCTTCGTGCGGTCATAGTGCGCGCCCTCGACAGCGGCCAGATCGAGGGCTGATTCAAGTTGGGCCCGATGCCGAAGCGTTTGCGCTTCTGCCAGGGCCGGCGACTTTGGTTGTTGCTGCAGGAACGTCGTCAGCGTCTTGCTCGCTTCATCGAACTGGTTCTGTTCAAGTTGCCACCGCGCCCGCGCCAGCAAACGGCCGCCGGGACGACGAAGGTCGCGTTCGAGCGCGCTGACACGCACCGCGAGAGCGTCACGGGTGACGCGTAGCCGATCGGCATTTGGCCCGGTTGTCACACCCGGCAGCGTCGCCTGTGAAGACCGGATCGAATACTCGAAGCCGTAGTCTGAGTCCCAGCTATTCAAAGCACGCGTCGCGGCCGCAAGAGAATCCTCGAATCGATCGAGCGCATCAAGCGCGCGCGAAGCAAACGCGCCGCCGAGGACTCGGGCGTACGGTTCATTCGGATAGTTGGCCGCTGCCCGAGCATAGGCCGCGGCGGCTTTCGGCCAATCGTTGGTCTGCTCATAACACTCACCGATGCGCAGTGCCGCAATCGGCGCGTATGAGCTCGACGGATACAGCGTGACAAACTGCTGATACTCGGGCAGAGCACGCGCGTAGTCGCGCTCGTAGTACTCAAATGCCGCGGCGTACGCGAGCGCCAGACGAGACGCGGTACCGCGTTTAGCCGCGGCCAGCGCAGCCAACGCAGCCCGAGCTTTTACGGCCATCGCCGCACGATCTGCCTCAGGTCCCGCTGATGACTGACGCGCGTAATACAGCGCGCGAAACAACTGCACCGCACCCGGATCCGGCGCCGCCTTTTCAAGATCGGCGAGCGTCCGCTCGATGCCGCCAAGACGGTCGCCCTTCAACTGAAACAGATTGCCCATCTTTGAGCCAACGACGTAGCCTAAGCCGTTTTCAAGCGAAAGCAATTCGTTCGGCATCCGCAGGTGGGTTCGCACGAATGTTGCATACGCGTCGATCGCGCGATCGAGATTCGCCGGTGAATAAGCCGGCGGCGGCGGGTCGGACACGAAGAAACCGATCATAAGTGATGGCGCCTTTTCCACCCATTCGCTCGGCGGGAACTTGCCGCTCTCCAGCTCCTTGACGATAGCAGCGACGCGCAGGAGCCGCTCTGTGGGATCAGAGCCACGCCGTTCGATTCCGGTGACCGCTACGTTGACATGGAGATCCCAGCCCTCCTGGAAGAGCGCCTTCGCGCCGGCATTAGTGCCGGGATGGTCCCTTGCGAATTGATCGAGATCGTCGATCCGTTTCAGCATCTGCCTGGGATCCAACGTGAGCAAGTCGACCTGGGCGAGCAGCGCGGCGTCAGTGCCGTCGTAATCACGTACGAACTTGGTCAGCGTCTCGGCCCAGCTCGGACTTTGACGCCTCTCGAGTGCGGCGTCGATCGCTAGCAGCTGCCGCGCCAGGCGGGCAGCGTCTTCGCGCGGCAGCTTAGCGAGCAGAGCGCGCGCAGGAACAATCAGTTGGCGAATCGTCTCGGTGTACGAGCGCGTTTGGTCCTGCTGAAACTGGAACATCGTTTCGCTAAGGGCCCGCATTGCGGCAATCGTTTGTTCAGCGTCGGCTGCTTCGAGGGTTCGTTTCAATAAGAGCAACGCATCGTCGCGCCGCCCAGCTCCGACGAGCCGCCTGAAGGTTTCAGGTGTGGCGGAGTTTTGCGCAAGTAGCCGCTTGGCCTCCTTGACGTTTGCGCCCTGGCGCAGGTACCAGACCATGGTGGAGTCGTACGAGGGAAAGTCGAGCCAGGGATCGGCTTGGGACGACTGGCCGAGCAGCGCCGGTGCTGCGAACGCGGTCACGAGCAGGATGCCAACTATCCGCATTCGCCTCAGTCTCAAGATCGTCGTCGCTTGAAATAGGACCGCCATGGCTTCACTCCCCTCTGGACAATGAGGTCATAATAGTACGCCTATCGCCTTAATTCGTTAGAGGGGCTTTGCCTCAAAAGGTCGACAGTTCAACGTCTCATTCACACCGGGCTTGAGCCGGTGATCGGTCGCTGGGAGAAATTCGCGAACCCCCAGACTCAGAAACCGTGGCCACCGAGTTCTGGCGGAAAATACCTTTTCCTCCCCGACTTCGGTCCTTATCGCTCAATTTCCTGGAGGCAAACATGAAAACGATCCTCTCAGTGGTGTTGGTACTCGGGTTCTGCAGCATTGCGGTCGCGCAGGGCGAGAAGGCAGACCCGGTCGGGACCTGGAAGTGCGAGTACAAAATCGGCGACCAGCAGCGGACGTCTGAACTGACGATCCAGAAGGACGGGGACAACCTCTCCGGGACGATGAACTGGCCGGACCAGAAGGATGAGAAACTCAAGGACGTGAAATTCAAGGACGGGAAACTGACCTTCTCAGCCGTGCGGAAGTTCATGGATAACACGATCCCCATCGACTACAACTTTACGATCGACGGGGACAAGTTCAAAGGAAAGGGAGCGGCGGAGTTTGGGGGCCAGAAACAGGAGTTCGACATCGAGGGGAAGCGGGAGAAGAAGGACAAGTAACCTTTGGTGGATCTTGAACGCCAGTCCAAAGTTGGCAGTCAACACCGCCGGCCCGGCAAGTGATTCTTGACTTTGAACGTACCTGACTGGTTTTCCAGAATGGCAAATAGCAGGCCTGACCCGGTCTTATTATGCTTTCTTAGTTTCAACTGCTGTGCTCATTCAGAATTAATAATAATTTCTTCTCTATTGCTTTGAGGGCTTGGCATCGAGAAAGTCGTTCACCATCGGGACGATCGTTTGCCTACGGTTCATCAACGTGACGTGGGTTGTGTCGGGTAAAATGGCTAATCTCGACGCTGAGCGCGGCCGCATGTCGCCGTGGACCTCGCCGCCCTTCAGGCGAAACGTTTCCGCGATGTAATCGAGCCGCACCCCGTCGGCATCGCCGTGGATGAAAAACATCGGCGCCTTAGTGGCCTTGAGCTTGTCGGCGCCGAAGTCGTGCGGCTTCAGATCGACCGAGAGGACGCGCTTGACGAAGTTCGGGAATTCGTTGGGCGTCGGGCTAAGTCTTTTGTAGTCGGCTTCGATGGGAGTGCCTTTGAACGCTTCGGCGGTGAGGTTCGGGAATGCGTCCAGCCCCTCTTTGGTCCAGCCATTTTGGCGGAACACGGCCGAAATACTGACGACCTTGCGCACCTTGTTCGGATGGCGGATCGCGCAATTCAGCGCGACACCGCCGCCGAGGCTGTAGCCGAGGATATCCGCGCTTGGGATCTTGAGGTAGTCGAGCAGCGCGGCCACATCGTCGGCGAGGTTATCGTAGGTGAAGTCACGGCCCGTGTCAGCCGTGCGGCCATGACCTTGCATTTCGATGGCGATCACTTTCCGCGTTTTGGAAAGTTCACCGATCCACTCGGCCCAGTGGAAGTCGTTTGAAATTGCCATGAACGCGCCGTGGAGCAGCACCACGGGCTCACCCTGCCCACGGATCTCGTAATACATTTTTAGCCCGTTAACCGGCGCGTAGTCCGTAGCTGGTTTTTGCTGCCCCGATACGACCCCGGACAGGAGCGTTGTCATAAGTATCGACAGGAAAAAAACCGTCGTCTTCATATTTGGATTCCAATTCATGCTTGTTCTCATTATTTTGACTCCTTACCCCTGCGTTAATTTTTCCAATAGATCTTCCAGGTTCTGCAGCTGCGCCTCGGTACCTTGCTGGAAGCCCATTGCGAGACCTCTCTCCATACGTTCCAGCGACTCGTTATAGATCGAGATACTAACCTTGGTCTTCCCGTCCTGCTCGCTGAAATTCAGGTCCCAATCGGAACCCGGCAATTGCAGGTTTTCGTCTTTGTCGGCAAATGCGTTAAAAAACTTGAAATTGGTTTTCGGTGTGATCGAAGTATATTTTTGAACGGCCCAGCCCTCGCTGCCATCCGGGCTTACCATCGCGTAAAATCTCCGGCCGCCTACCTCGAAGTCCATGGCCTTCGTACGTGAGGTAAAGGGCTTCGGCGCCCACCATTGGTCGAGCAGTTCGGGCTTTGTATATGCGTCCCAAACCAATGAAAGCTCGGCCGCAAACTCCTTGGTTATGGTGACCGTCTTCGTCTCTTTGTCCACAATAAAGTCCATTTGCATGTTATTTTTCCTCTTTCTGTTTTTTAATCGTTGCCAATAAGTCGTCTAGCTGGCTATATCGGGTTTCCCAGATCTTCCTGTATTGCTCCAACCATTTATCGATCTCTTTCATTTTTTCGATCTCCAGCGAATAGTAAATTTCTCGTCCCTTTTGTTCCTGTGTTACAAGCTCGCATTCCGTCAGTATTCGCAGGTGTTTGGAAATTGCCTGCCGCGACGTGTCGAAATGCTCGGCAAGTGCGTTTGGCGTCATTGCCTGCAAGGCGATCAGGGCTATAATTGCCCTTCTTGTCGGGTCGGCGATGGCTTGAAAAATGTCTCTTCTCATTCTTAATCGTCTCGTTTATGAAACCGATCAGTTGCAAGTCTACATGCAACCGTTCGGTTTCGCAAGTCTTTTTTTTAATTTTTTTCAGGATCGAAAATAAGGTCGGGATGTTCAGGCTTGGCTATGCTGGCAGATTCATGCGACTTTCTCTTGTCTCCGAAGGAGACACAATATAGCGTAGGGTGAAACCCTACGACGACGTTTTCAAATTAGATCGCGTCGCCGAAGGTGACGGACATGCGACGTTGCATTGTTCGTCCCTTTCAGGGACGGATCGTGGTCTAAACGAAAACACTAACGGGCTGGTGCGGCAGTATTGGCCCAAAGGTTCCGACTTCAGCGGCCTCACCGCTGGCGACCTCGACTTCGTGATGAATCGGCTCAACAATAGGCCGCGCAAAACGCTCGGGTTCAAGAACCCGAACCAGATCTTTTTCTATCAACCGCCAATTGCACTTCAGAGTTGAACCCGCCTTTCGTTTTAATAAGAGCAACGCATCGTCGAGCCGGCCAACACCGACGAGCCGCCTGAAGGTTTCAGGTGTCGCGGAGTTTCGCGCAAGTAGCCGCTTGGCCTCTTTGACGTTTGCGCCCTGGCGCAGGTGCCCGACCATGGTGGAGTCGTTCGAGGGAAAGTCGAGCCAGGGATCGGCTTGGGACGACTGGCCGAGAGCGGGTGCCGCTAACGCCGTTAAGAGGAGAATGCCAACTATCCGCATTCGCCTCAGTCTCGAGGTCGTCGTCGCTTGAAATAAGACCGCCATGGCTTCACTCCCCTCTGGACGATGAGGTCCTAATGATACGGTCATGCGTTAATACTCGGGGGATTGCGCCCCAGACTTTACGCTGACGCCCGCTTCGCACACCCAATTGGCTCACGGTTGCAGCCCAATCTTCCGCAGCAATTGCGCGTAGCGAGGATCGTTGCGGATGGGGTCGTATGCGGGTTCGATCTTAAACTGGAGGGTGGCAACGTCGCGTGCCTGGAAAGCCTTATTAAACCAGGCAAAGGCCTCATCTTTTCGTCCCAGCCGCACATACAATCCTGCAAAGTGATGTGGCTCTACGTCTCTGGTTTTGGCGACCGTCTTTAAAACTTCAAGCCGCTTAAGAAGAAAACCCTCCCATCCCGATTTTTTGAAACCATCGACAAACTGTTCGCGGAGTTCTTGTGGAAAATCACTCAAAGCCAAAAACTTGATGTATGCATCGACGGCTTCCGGATACATCTGCTTCTGCTCGTATATTGTGTAGAGGGACAAGTACGAACTCGCATCATTTGGCTCAACGACCAAAGTGCTGTGGACCTGCTGGATGGCTTGATCATACTGTCTCGAATAATAGAACAGTCTCCCCCGGCCGACGTTGATGGTAAGAGAGCTGGGATCCAGTTCGCGCGCTTTATCCATCTCAGCCGCTGCTTTGTCAAAACGTCCTGTGGACATGAGAAACCAACCGTAGGCTTGCCGTATCCAGGCAACATTCGGATTTAGCTCAATGGCTTTTTGGAACTCCGTCTCGGCGCCGGCCCAATCATATTGATATTGATACTTCAGCTCAGCCAGTGCGTTATGCGCCTGCGCCAGACCTTCATCAATTTTCAAGGCGGTCATTATGTGGGGACGAGCTTTTGCTTCGGCTTCCTGCATAGAGATTCGGCGATGACCGCTGAGCATGATGTAACAGTCTGCCGCGCCGATGTGAGCCAGAGCGAAATTGGGATCTTTTTCCAAGGCTTGTAAATAGTTGGCCAGACTCTGGTCGATCCAGTTCTGACGTCTGCCATTCCAGACGAGTTGAGCTTGCAAATACAACTGGTAGGCTTCTGCGCTATCGGTGAAGTGCCTGCCTAACCGTTCTTTCTCCTGCCGGCTCAGTTGCAGCATGAGGGCACTTGATATTCTTTCGGTAATGGAATCCTGTACTTTGAAAATGTCAGTGAAAATTTCATCAAACTGTTCTGACCAGACTGCCTTCCCGTCACGCACGTCGATCAAACGCACTGTGACTCTAACTCGGTTGCCCACTTTTTGAATGCTGCCATCCAACACAGCGTCCGCCTGAACTTCCCGGCCTGCTTTCACTGGATCTTGCTGAGGGTCGGTATATTTTCGAACCGCGCTCATCGGCCGCACCACTATTTGCTGAAGATTGCTGAGGCGCGTGGTGAGTGTTTCAGCCATTCCCATTTCAAGCGATTCATCCCGACTTTCAGCGTTCAAAGGCTTAAGTGGCAGGACTGCAATTGAGCGGATTGGCGCCGAGGTACTCTCGACGGGCCGTTGACGAAACCAGAACCAGCCCGCCAGGGCCGAAACGGCAATCAATCCGGCAATGGATAGAACCAGTGCTCTTCTCGAGATAGCTAAGCGGGGCAGCGGTTTCGGTTGTCGTTGTACGGTTGATTGATGTGAGATTTGACGGTCCGACTCTTCAACCTTGCCAACGAAACGATAGCCCCGTTTGGGGACAGTCTCGATATACCTGGGAGCGTTTGCGTCATCATCGAGCGTGTGACGGATTTCTTTAATAATCTTTGTCAGAGCGTTGTCGGTAACATGCGTTTCTCCCCAAACCCGATTGAACAGTTCCTGCTTTTCAACGACTGTCCCAGCGTGTTCCAACAGAACGACCAGAACGTCGAAGCCCCTTGGCGTTAACGTGAGAAGGTTACCCGCCTTGAGCACCCGAAAATTCTCGCAATCTACCGTAATCTCGTCGAAAGAAATCAACTTGTGATTCTGGTTGGACATGGCTCCGAGCGTTCAAAAAATGAGACGTTCTTCCTGAAAAAGAGAGGTCACGTCAAAGGCACCAATAAGTCACGTTGCAGTCATTACAGGACTCTACCGCGCAACTATATTTGACGCTGCCACGGCGATAAAGCCGCGAATCCAAACCAGGAGGCAGTTATGAAAAAAGCAATTTTGCAACTCTGCCTGAGCATCGCCTTCACCGTTTCGATGGCCATTGTTGGCGCCGCGCAAGGGTCTTCATACGAAGCAGCGGATCAGAAGCGAACGGCCCTTAGTTATAACGCCGAGGCCGTAAAGCAAATGAACCAGGGAAAGCATGACGCAGCGGTTGAGCTCCTGCGCCGCGCGATTCGCTTGCGCCCCGACCTTGCGATCGCCTATTACAACCTTGGCACGGCCCATTATTTCCTCAATCAGTTTGCAGATGCGATTACGGCATTACAACAGGCTATCGATCTGAACGCTACTTATTCAGAAGCCTACAATCAACTGGGTGTTGTCTTTACCACTGAGGCGAAATACAACAAAGCGATAGCCGCCTTCGAGCGGTCCATAGCTCAAAATCCCTATAACTCGACGACACATTACAATCTCGGCTGTACCTACATTCGTGTGGAGAATTACAAGGCTGCAGCGCTTGCACTTGAGCGTGCGCTTCAGCTGGAACCGAGCCATGTGGAAGCGTTGATGAATTTAGGTTTTGCTCACAGCAGGCTGAAACGTTATGCCGAGGCAATCAAAGAAATCGGCCAGGCTGTCAGGCTCAAACCGCAAGATCTCGACGCACAATTCTTCCTGGGAACGCTCTTTGTGATGATGAAAGACCGAAAATCCGCTTTCGCACAATACCAATTGGTCAAATCCATGAATCCAGAACTTGGGCAAAAACTCTTTGACGAAATCCATCACCATAAGTTGGTGATCGTTACGAGGCAATAGTTGCGGCGGACTGTGGAAGGATGTTGTGGTTAACTTGAAAAACCCGCTTTAGATGATTGCGGTCAGGCCTTCGATTCTGCGGTTCTCTCACAAGAACCCTCAACTTTACGCCGCTGAGAATCGCAGAATCGAAGGCCTGACCGCGTTTTTATACACTTCAACTACTTGATGGGGCTTGGCACCTGGCGCTCACGCCCCACGCTTTATGTTGCCGTCCGCTTCGCGGACTATTGCCCTGCCCGATGAGCTTCGTTATTGTGTCGTGCGATATTGGCCCTGTTCATTCTCAATGACAGTTCGGAGGAAACCACGACCTATGAACCGCAGAAACTTTGTCACAACCGCCGCGCTAACCGCCGCCTCAATCAGCATGTCCCGGGTAACTTTGGCCCAGGATCCAGAGCTGCAACCAATCTGGGCCGAAATCAACAAGCATCATGACGGGACCGTGCAGAGTCTGCAGACCTGGATCCGGCAACCGTCTATCGCCGCCGAAAACCGCGGCATGAATGAAGGTTGTCAGTTGACGATGGAAATGCTGCGCGCGGCCGGGTTCACGCAGGTTACCAAAGTTCCGACCGATGGCCAGCCGGGAATATTCGCGACGCTGGATGCGGGCGCGGCCCGAACGCTCGGTCTTTACTTTATGTATGACGTGAAGCAGGTGGATCCGGCTGAATGGTCATCTCCTCCATTTGAAGCAGCGCTCGTCGACAAGCCCGGGTTCGGCAAAGTGGTCGTCGGCCGCGGAGCCGTCAATCAGAAAGGACCGGAAGCATCGTTTCTAGCGGCGCTGCACGCCATCCGCAGTGCGGGCAAGAAGCTGCCGGTCAATCTTGTGTTTGTGGCCGAAGGCGAGGAAGAGATCGGTTCTCCTCATTTCCGGCAGGTGGTGCACAAGCCCGAAGTGCTTGCCGCGTTAAAGCGCTGCAGCGGTGTGTTCATGCCGTTTTCGTCTCAGGACCCGAGTGGCGAAGTCGTGATCAACCTGGGAGCAAAAGGCGTCGTTGAACTTGAACTGGTGGCGACCGGCGAACGTTGGGGTCGTGGCCCGAAGGCCGACATCCACTCGAGTAACAAGGCGCGCGTCGATAGCCCGGCGTGGCATTTAGTGAAGGCCCTGAACACTCTGGTCGCAAACGATGGGAACACTCCTGCCATTGAGCACTTCGCCGATAAGGCCCGTCCGCTGTCAGCGGCCGAGAAGCAGATGATCGCCGTGGCTGCGGGGCGGATTAATGAAGCTTCAACCAAGAAAGGGCTCGGCGTCGAACATTGGATTCGCGATGTCAGTTGGCGCGAAGCCCTCGAGATGCTGGTCTCGCAACCAACCGTGAACATTGAAGGACTAGTTGGTGGATATACTGGCGTCGGGGGTAAGACAATCCTGCCTTATCGCGCGGTCGCGAAGTTGGATCTTCGGCTAGTCCCGGATATGACCGCGGCGGAAGCGCTCTCCTCGCTCAAGGCGCATCTCGCGAAACATGGCTTCGCCGACGTCGAAGTGAACATGACCGGAGGATACGATCCCACCAGCACGCCGGCAGACTCGGCGCTGGTGCGGGCGCAAGCGGCGGTTTACCGGCGGGGAGGAATTGATCCGATCATGATGCCGCGTCTGGCTGGTTCATGGCCCGGTTATATCTTCACTGGCGATCCATTAGCTCTACCCGCCGGACACTTCGGGCTCGGTCACGGCGGAGGAGCGCATGCGCCGAACGAGTACTACGTGATCGAATCAAGCAATCCAAAGGTACAGGGAATCGACGGCGCGACCCGGTCGTATGTGGAGTTTCTGTACGAACTGGGGCGTCAAGCGTAAGCGCGAACAATGAATCCACAGATTACGCAGATTACACAGATTCGGAAAACTGATTGATGAATGCATTTCTCAGTCGCGCCGATTATGCGTAGCAAGAAGGCATTGCTAATAATTCTCGGGTTGGCATTGCTGCTCGGGTGTGTCCTCGTGCTCAGATTTCGCCGAGAAAGGCGCGCTACTCAACGCTCGACCGAAGGCGCGCCGCAAACGTCGGAAGGTCCCTGGTTCGAGATCGCCGTCGACGCTCCTCTCTTTAATTCACGGCCGCCATGGGAAATCCCTGGCGTTATTTTAGGAACACGCGAGCGTGGGCCAAAGCTAAACCAAAACAGCCCCGGCGTCCGCATCGGCAACATTACAACTCACCGCTTTGAGCTCAGTGCAGAGGGTGGCTGGGATTTTTTGATCGAGACTGATAGCGAAGGGCGGCTCACTCCCGCAACACACATCGCATTCCCGATCAAAATCGGCGGCAGGCCGAATACGTTCAACTGCGGGCCGGCAGAGCCTTCCGTGGGTTATCTCGACGCCAAAGCGGCGGACACGGGCGAGATCGAGGGCAGCTTTGTGGTCGAGGTTATGAGGTGCATTAATGTTAAATCCGGCAAGACGGCCCAATGGCCGTACAGTCCGCTGCCTATCCGCGGAAATTTCGCCGGGCTGAAAAAGCAAGGATGAATCCGCAGATTACGCAGATTACGCAGAAAAGTCATTAGTCATCGAGCGCAACCCGAAGGGTTGCAGGAAAGTAGCCGGTGGTCGGAGTCCGCGGAGACCACCGGAAAAGTCGTTAGTCATCGACCGCACTCTGTGCGCCGAGCCTTATTGGCAACAGTTGTCTTCCAGTATGAAGCACCAACCATTTATGCAGCACTCGGCCCGCCCATCAGGAAGCACGTGACAATCCGGCGCCACCGGCTGCGGCACGTCCGCCTTCGACGACGCGGCAGGCATAAACAGTAGCGCGCTCAAACACACCAATAGCGAAGCCGGAAAGGATAGCCTTCTCTTCATCCTACTCACCTCCTCAGCCAAATACTTAACGGAAGATCTTCGCCGCGTCCTCACCCGAGCGGACACGGCGCCCCAAACGTATTACCCCATGTAGCCGGCGTCAAGGGCGAGAAAGACCGCAAGCAGCGAGCTGAACCGGACTGGTCTTCGCCATGACTGGCGGAGCTGACTTCACTGAAAGCCGAATAAGTGTTTTCATTGTGTTACCAGACCAGCAGGGGGCCGAGAGGTTATGCAACGCGTTTTGATAATAGGTAACGATGCTGACACCGACGCGGTGAGCCAGTCCCCTCACCTGCAGCGTTGTTCAGTCGAAATTGCGGATGGATGCGCAGATGCCCTGCAACGGGTTCGCGACCATGCCGTCGACGTGGTCCTGACAAATCCGTTGACCACAATTACGGAAGACCTGGCGTTAGTATCCCAGATGGGAATAATCAGGCCGGGTATCAAGACAATCATCCTCACACCCGAGGCCACGCCGGAAGATGTGATTGCCGCGCTTCGGGCCCATGTGTTTGCCTGCTTCAGCAACCCGATCAATGTTGATGAAGTTGCGGCGATGATCGCCCAGGCGGCGGATGCGGCCAATTGGAATGACGGCATTGAGGTCATGGCCGCAGATCCAAATTGGATTGCCCTGCGGGTGAACTGCCGTCTGCTGACAGCCGATCGGTTAACGCGGTTCATGGCTGAGCTGAGATCGGACCTGATCGATGCGGAGCGCTCGTCGTTGCTCGTTGCGTTCCGCGAAATTTTGCTGAACGCCATGGAACACGGCGCTGGTTTGGATCCGGACAAAGTGATAGATGTTTCTGCGGTCCGGACGAAACGCGCGGTCGTCTATCACTTTCGCGATCCCGGTCCCGGCTTCAAGGGAATTCAAATGCGCCACGCCGCAATCAAAAACCCCCCGGACAATCCCGTGGCGCATTTGGAAGTGAGAGAAGCAAAGGGTATCAGGCCGGGCGGTTTCGGTATCCTGATCGCGCAGCAACTGGTCGATGAACTCGTCTATAACGAACATGGTAACGAGGCGTTGCTCATCAAACATACCGGGCCCTAATGTCTCAACGCAGATGGTTCGAACGGAAGCTGAAGCCATGCAAATGAGTCTTACGTGCCGATCATTTCAACGGAGTCGATACCGCACGCCGCGTCAGTTCTGCCCAGAACGACAGGCGGGCGCCCGTGTGCACCTGTAGAAGTACTGCAATCGCGAGTATTGCCAATTTACATTTACGCATCGTCATCAAAACTCCGCTGTTGCAAGTAATCATGAAGACGCTGACAAGAAGATTTCGGCCCATGAGAGATGTTGGACGCTGAGAAGTGAAACTGATTTGGAGTGCGCACAATACTCGAAACATTGATTTTAGAATCGCAAGAATCGCAGGCCTGACCCCGACATCGGTCTCCCGTTGCATCAGTCTTCTTTTATCGTAAAGTGAGAAACGCAGACCTGACCCCGGTTTCGGTTTTCGCAGCAAGTGTGTTTGCATCGCGCTACCTTCGGTGATATAAGGCACGCATCCCAGCACCGTCCACCTCAGGAGGACCTTACAAATGCCACCGGTTCCAAGCAAGGTTGCCGCACGATTGTCAGCAGCCGTTAAGCGTTTTCAGCCAATTATTGCTTCGGCAAAGTCTCGTGATGCCAACGAATCAGATACGGTAATCATAGTTACCGACATGCTGTCTGAGGTCTTTGGCTACGACAAGTATTCTGAAATCACATCTGAGTGTTCTATTCGTGGCACGTGGTGCGACCTCGCCATTAAGATTGACGGCACGTTTGAATATCTCATCGAGGTCAAGGCTATTGGCTTGGAGTTGAAGGACTCTTACACGAAACAGGCTGTTGATTACTCTGCCAATCAAGGCACCGATTGGGTTCTTCTCACGAATGCGGAGATTTGGCGAATCTACAAAGTCACCTTCGCGAAACCGATTGCTTCCGAAGTAGTGCTTGAGATCAATTTCTCCGAGCTTAGTTCGAAAAAGTCCAGTGACATCGAGCTTTTGTACAACCTTTCGAGAGAAGGTTGGATGAAATCGGCGCTTGGCGAGTTCCACACCCAGCAGCAAGCGTTAAGTCGCTTCTTCATGGGCGCTCTGGTTGTCAGCAATCCCGTTCTCGAGGTCTTGAGGCGCGAGCTGAGGCGCATATCCCCCGATGTCAGAATAGGTCTGGATCAAATTAGATCTGTGCTCACGAATGAGGTTCTGAAGCGAGAGGTGGTCGAGAGCGAAAAAGCGGAAGAAGCTCGAAAGAAGATCTCTCGTGCGGCGGGCAAGCTGTTACGTGCTAAAGCAGCTAAGCAATCTACCCAATCAATCGATCAAGGCAGCCACTCGGAACTGGAATCCGAGCCGATGGATACTCAAAATGAAAACTAACTGCTGGTTGGTCTGAACGTCATGCTGATTCAATTTGGTCGATAAGGGTTGTTTTGTAATCGTTGTGCCGGTAATTCAAACGCTCCGGCGAACATCGCAATCTAGCGAGGAATTCCATGGAACCCCTATTTGATGGTAGATGCGAACTCGTTGGCTGGATTGATCCAAGACGATATATCTTCGATGACGCGATAAACTGGGTTGCTTATATCTCAGGAGGTAATGCTTGGTCTGCGATCACAGGCAACTGGCTTGGGCCTGTTCATCACCTCGTGTGCCTTGATACTAATGGGAATGTTGTTGCTTGGAATCCCGCGGATCGAGTTGCCGGCACCGCTCGACCCGCGCGTCCTGTCCGCGCTGCTCGCGCGGCCAGGCCTGCTCGCCCGGCGAGGCCCGCTCGTCCGGCTCGTCCTGCCAGACCTGCTGCGCCCGCGGGAGGTTGGTCAGCCTTGTCTTTTCATGCGTGGGTTTCTCAATGAATGGTTCGCGATTCGATGGCTGTCCGTAACAATACCCGATGCGAGTAGTCGCTCTCTTTAGCTATGATTTTCGATTCGTCAGCCTCGTTGTTCTCAAGTGAACGCGCCAGACCCTGTAACGTTACCGGATAATTGAACGATTCAGATGGCGAGAGTCCCTCGACATCAGCGCTTGGTGGAAAAGGCGGAGGCAGCAATGCTGGCCGCAATCGAGATCTACAACAAGCCGTCGTTTCCCTACCGGGAAGAGTCCTTCGCCATCCTGGCACTCAACGCATGGGAACTGCTACTGAAAGCCCGACTGCTTCTTTCAAGCGACGGTGATCGACGTGTGCTGTACATCTACGAACCTCGCAACACGGCAACCGGTCACAAGACCACGAAGCTTTATCTCAGGCGCAATCGGGCAGGTAATCCCCATACCCTTGGACTGGGCAAAGTAATTGCGAACCTTGAAAGTCGCTCGATTACAACAATTCCACCGGCGGTGAAAGCCAATATTGAAGCGCTGGTGGAAGTGCGGGATAACGCGGTTCATTTTGTAAATCCTGGCTCCGACCTTGCTAAACGAATTCTTGAAGTCGGCACTGCATCTCTCAAGAATTTCATTGAACTAGCTCGCATTTGGTTCCGGCTCGACCTCAGCAGCATAGGACTGTTCCTCATGCCCATTGGATTCTTGTCCGCCCCTGGGACGGTAGAGGCGGTCTCGGTCTCTCAAGACGAGAAGCGACTCCTCGCTTATATCGCAGCGCTCATTGAGACATCGTCAACCGAGACCGGCGACTATCATGCGGCGGTTGATGTGAGCATTTCGTTCAAGCGAGCGAAGTCAGAGTCCGCGACATCAGTCATCATTACTAACGAACCCAGCGCCATGGCAGTGCAGATTACTGACGAGGATATTCGGAAGACCTACCCATGGGACTATGCAGAATTGATGGTTCGCCTTCAGAAAAGATATGTTGACTTCAAAATGAATGAGCGCTGTCATGACATTCGAAGAAGCTTGATGGACGACACGCGGTACGTGAAGACCCGCCAACTCGATCCTGGCAACCCGAAGAGTGGTAAGAAGGACTTCTATAATCCGAACATTCTGACTGAATTTGACAAGCATTATACGCGTTAAAGAAACCGAACCGGGGTCAGGCTGGGTTTTGCGATTGTATTAAGCGGGTCGTTGTGGGATCGGAGCGTTGGAATCGCAAAATCTCAAGCCTGACCCTAACTGATTTTTTCCACGTCGCGCCCCACGGCATGGCCGGCTTCGTCCTCGCGAACGGCATCATGTCCTTCAACCAATGTTTCAAGGCTTCGTGAATTTCACTTGCGCCCTTCTTCTCATGAAAGAGGTTTGGGGATAGCTTCCAGACAAATGAGGCATTATGAATGATTCTTGCGGCCCTGCGAAAACCCTCGATACAATATGCGACCACATGAATGTGCACGAGTCGTGTGAAGAGGATCCCCTCGAAAACGACGACCGTGATCGCTCCAACTTCGTCCGGGGGTTAGTCCAACGTCCGAATGAGCCGGCCTGGGTGCCTGCGGGGAACCTAGCCTCACCTCCCAGACGCATAGTGCAGTTTTGGGATGATCTTGGCCGATTGCCCCAGGATGTTAGAAAGTGCATGGAGTCGTGGAAGAGACTCGAACGGGCCGGATTCGAGCTTCAGGTTTTCGACGAGAGCTCCGCGAGGGAATTTATCCGGATCCACTTGGGCTCGAGATATGAGAAAGCCTTTGACAAGTGCTATCACCCTTCAATGAAGTCAGACTACTTCCGTTACTCCTACATCTTCGTGGAGGGAGGATTCTATGTTGACGCTGACGATGTCTATCACGGAACGACAATCGAGCACCTCTTTACAGATGGGCGATTGAAGCTTCAACCTTTCTGCTACGACATTGCGACAGCTCAGATGGTTCCGCCCTCAGTTTTCGTCACTCCGGGGGCAAATCAGTTAAGTTGGATTTTCTACTTCAACACTACGCCTTTGATTGCGGTTCGCAAGCATCCTATTGTAGAGCGTGCACTGCTGAACGCTACGAAATCCCTTGAGCAAGAATCGAAAGGCGGGTTGCCCGAAGTCCAGGCAACGACTGGCCCCGGCAACCTCACCAGATCCGTTTTCGAAGTGGTTGCTAATGAAAGTTGCCCGGAGGAAGCGCTGCTCATTGTGCACGATTGGGAGAAGACTTCCACCAGTAAGTGGCCACTCAGTTATCGGAGTGATAAGAGAAACTGGAGGCTTTCGAATCGGCAAGCGTATCGGGCCTCACGGCGCGCGGAGGAGCTATGAACTTGGCACGCCCTCCACTAGCAGCTGTCAGTCAAGTTTTCCAATTCTGGCTGACTCTTCGGAGGCTCCTGCCGAGGCGGAAGTGTCGAACATTCGGTGTCGAAGGAGCGGAGAAAGGCCCCGGTATTGAGAAGATCTATGTCATCAACCTCGATCGTGAACCGGGCCGCTGGTCCAAGATGGAGCAAGAGCTCAGGCACATATTGGACTCGTCGGGAGCTGACCTTTTGAGCCTGACTGAGCGGCTTGTCGCCGTCGATGCTAATGCATTCTCGCAGGAGCCACCCAAGGATGCCGACATTGATCCGTTTTACACGCTTGGAGACCAGCTTTTTGTAGAACCCCAACCGTTAGTTCTTCCCACGCGGCTCGAACTAAATACTCCGATTCGAATGAGTCGAGCTGAGATTGCAGTCGCTCGATCACACATCAATGTTTGGAGGCAGGTTGCGGCGAGTAATCATGCGTATGTACTGATCCTTGAGGACGACGTATGGTTTCATTCCGGATTTACACGAGATCTGGACCAGGCGTGGGACGAAGTCGTGACCGAATGTGATAAGAAGGGAAGATTCGACATTCTTTATGTGTCGTATCTCGAAGTGAAGCACGGTGCGCCAAAAACCTTTCTGTCAAGTAAAGTATTCCGCCCGGTGAGAGGGCTCTGGCATCTATCCGGATATGTTCTTTCACGCGAGGGCGCTGAGAAACTTCTTCGACTACTTCCTTGTCGCGGGCCCATTGACCTCTGGATAAATCATCAGTTCGAAGTGCTGGATGTACGTGCGACTAAACAGCCACTTATTAGCCAACGACGCGACGCTAGATCCACCAACTCATATTCAATACTTCCCTCTCTCACTACAATTGGGGCGATCACAAGTGAAGGAGCATCGCTATTTAACATCCGCCCAACCGAGCGACCAGTGTTTGCTTTTGGGCCTGAAGGCTCCGGCCATTCATCGCTAGCAATGGCTTTGTCCATGCTCGGATACAGATGCTGCAGTGATCTCCAAGCATTACCAGTTCCTGAACTAGAACGGCTTCTTGAGGGAACAGGCGCTCGGGTTTTTGACGCATATGTAAACATCGGATCTTTGGACGCAAACGTCAGGGATCTCCGGAGTCGTTACCCGAAGGCAAAGTTCATTCTTACAACAGCGAACGGCAACACTGCAGATGACACTTTCCTCAGTGTTGAGGACGACCTCAAAGGTGCCGACGTCGCTGTGCTTCATTCAGAGGAACCGAATAGATGGAAAGTCGTTTGCGAACACCTCAGATGTGCGCCGCCCACTTGCTCATTCCCTTTGCTGAAGGACCTTGGTCAAAGACCAGTTCTCGACGGGGCTATTGAAGCGGACCAAGGTCCACAATGCAAAAGGCCTAGACGTGATAAGTCCCCATGGATCGTCGAGCCGCGTAAGTGGTGGCAAGGCATTCGCTTCCTCCCGACGGAGGATGAGCAGACGGGTACCGGAACGTTCGTTAAAATCAACGACTGTTTGGAATGTCTCGACGAGAGACGCTGGCTTCTAAGAAGCGACACTTTCACGGACAATTTGGCGTTGTTCCGCCCATCGAACGCCGAGTTCAGATCTGGAATCGGGGCGGCCCTTTCCATCAGAAGGGAGCCCCTAGGCGTTCGAGACTATACTGCCGCTTCGTTATTCAGTCGAGACCAATACTTGTTCGGAAAATTTGAAGCTATCATCCAGGCTTCAAATGTGCCCGGTGTGGTCACCGGATTCTTCCTCCACCGTAACTCTCCACGACAGGAAATAGATATCGAGATCGCGGGGAATCGACCAGACCGCCTGTTGGTCAATGTCTTCTACAACCCAGGTGGCGAAGGAGCAAACTTTGATTATGGATATAGAGGTGCTCCAAGCTACATTGAACTCGGGTTTGACGCATCCAAAGCAAGCCACCGCTTCGCAATTGAATGGAGCCCGTGCGAGATCCGCTGGTCGGTTGACGATCATCTGGTCCACAGGCGCGCGATCTGGGATCCGACCCCAATCCCGCACCTTCCAATGGCGCTCCATGTCAACAGTTGGCTATCTCGTTCTACCCGACTTGCTGGACGAATCAACAACCGACGGCTCCCAGCAACCACAATAATCGGATCGATCGTTCTAGAGGCGAATTCTGTTATCTCCTCGCCCGGGTCTGATGGTCTACGCCGGTCAAGTTAGGCCAGGTTGTTTTTACTAGAGTCAGCTCGCACAATGAATATTCTGTCATACAATCCGGCCCACGATGGCGCATTCGCTTATCTTGAGGACGGACATTTAGTAGTCTCGATTGAGGCTGAGAAACACTCCCATTATCGACACTCATCACTATCCGTTCCGGATGTGTTCAGCGTTCTCGGTGAGCTTAATGAAGTTCCCGACGTGCTTTGTAGAGGTGGCTGGTGGCCTAGCGACACTCATCTGTCTGAGCAGCAAGTTCTTGCTAGATACCATGGCATCCGTAACAGCGACATTGTAGTTGGTCAAACACGCCTATTGGGGAAGACGGTTGATTACTTCTCATCTTCCCACGAACGTTCCCATCTTCTCTGTGCCTTTGGCATGTCGAATCTGCCCAAGGGCACTCCCTGCTATGCGTTACTTTGGGAAGGAGTGATTGGCTCATTCTACAAAGTCGATTCCGAATTGAACTTAACAAAGCTCGCCGATGTCATGCCTGAACCTGGACATCGTTATGCCCTGCTCTACGGTTTGGCGGATCCGACGTTTGATATGAGTGTTGCAGAATTCTCCCGATTTTCCGACGCGGGAAAGCTGATGGCTTTGGCTTCATTTTCGAAACGAAGCAAGCCTTCGGATGAAGAGGAGAAAATAATCGCGTTTCTCATGCAGGATTGCCTGCACCTCAAGGTTAAGGAGTGTGAGGTATTAAGGCATTGCCGACACTACAACGTAGGGCTGGATGACCCGGAGTTCCGTAACTTCGCAGGTATTTTCAGCAACAGAATCTTCGATCGTTTTTATCAATTTGCCAAGTCGAACGTGAAGAGAGGCATGCCGTTGCTGATTACTGGGGGGTGCGGATTAAATTGTGACTGGAACACGAAGTGGAGGGAGACCAATCTCTTTTCCGAGGTATTCGTGCCGCCTGTTGCGAACGATTCAGGCTCGGCGATCGGGACGGCGATTGACGCGCAGTTCCATTTTACCGGGAACCCTAAGATAGATTGGAATGTCTACTCAGGTCTTGAGTTTATAGCCAATGACGCATTCGATGCATCTTTATTTGATGAGTACGAAACGAGCTACGCAATGGTTGCCGACATGCTGGCTAGCAACCTGATCATCGGATGGGTAAATGGAAAATACGAAATCGGACCACGCGCGCTGGGAAATCGTTCGATTCTTGCTTCGCCATTCCAGGACAGCACTAGGGTGCGGCTGAATGAAATTAAGCAGCGGGAACAGTTTCGTCCGATTGCGCCCGTTTGCCTCGAAGAAGATGCTGTAAGATGGTTTGGCTGCAATCACCCGAGCCCATTTATGCTTTACACGCAGCTTGTTTCTACGGATGCGCTAGCTGCGGTGACACATGTCAATGGGACGGCGCGCATTCAAACCGTGTCCTCCGTGACTAACAGCCATTTGCATGAGCTGCTTATGGCATTCAAAGCACGTACCGGTTACGGGGTCTTGTGCAATACCTCTCTGAATTTCAAAGGAAGAGGATTCATAAACAACATAGCTGATCTCTCGGCCTATACGATAGAGCACAAGTTGGATGGCTTTGTTGTTGAAGGTAGAAGCTACATGTTGAAGTCGTCGAAGAACTATCAAGCGTATTTGAGATCGTCAAACTCTGGCACTGGTCGGTTGAGGAATAGCGGATAGGCTCTCGGAAGTTGGAGACGAATAAAGTGAGGAAACTGGGTGCTTCGCGCGCTTTGTCAACCGCGCCAGGGGATGGTCTGAGCGAGAAGCGGTTGAAAATAAGGACTCGTAAATTAGTAGATTTCCTGTGACTCTTTCCATGATGGTACCGTCATCAGATACTGAGTAAGAAACTGAACGGAGGTCTCCCATACTCGTTGAGCCGTCGGGCCATCTTTCATATCGTCAGTGGTAATCCAGATGGCTGCCGAAAACCCTTTCAACTCACCTAATATCGCTCCTTCGAGTTGCCACGAGAATGTGACAGGTAGGTCAATTTTTTTCTCGAACACACTAAAATTGAAGTCGAAGAATAGTTTGAAGTAGTTTTGGGCATCCGAGAGTAAATCTCTATGATTAAACGCTACTTCAATGAACCCTCTCATCCAGTGGAGGCCGTTTTCGGCGTTAAGACTTTGATCGCAGCCCATCGTAAAAAATGGAGTGTCGCGCTGATTTAATGCCAGAACCGCATTTTTTAGAACCTCGTTATGCTCGAGTTCCGGAATCAAGAGCGCGCTTTCCGGAAGACCTTTAATATTTCGAAATCCGTGGTTCGAGTTCCTCGACGTGTCGCGTTGAACTGGTGCGTATTCAATGTGCTTATTGAAATTTCTGATTTCAAGTGTCGCTCTAGTCTGCATATGTTAAGACTAACCCAACCGAGCTCACAGAGGAACGTTGAAACCTCAAAACTAGGGCTGGCTTCACAGCCGATCGGGGTCAGGCTTGCGATTTTGCGATTCTCAATCATTAGCCGCTTGTTTATTTTGGTGGCGGCGGATTTGCAAAATCGCGGGCGTGACTCCGATCCGATCTGTCAAACCTGCATCATAATACGCCGCTATAAAGTGTTATGTGGCAAATGCTGAACGAAGGCTGTTCGATAACTCAGTTACACAACCTGACCGGCGGCGAAAGCCGAGGCCCAGGCCCACTGAAAGTTGTAGCCACCCAGTTGACCCGTCACATCCACCACTTCGCCGATAAAGTAGAGCCCGGGAACGCGCCTGGCTTCCATTGTTTGTGACGAGAGTTCCGCGGTAGAGACGCCTCCGACTGTCACTTCAGCTTTTCTGAAACCTTCAGTTCCGGCCGGCGTAAGCTGGAGCCGGTGAATGTTATCCGCAATTTCCTGAAGCTCCTTGCGGTTGTACTGTTTGAGCGGCCGCGACGCTCCGTAAAGGTCGCACCAGGCCTGCGCAAACCGTCGCGGCAGGTAACGTGATAAGAGATTGACCAGCTCAATCCGGGAGCTGTGTCCTGGGGTCTTCGTCGCGCCCTGTGTCTCCCCCTGGGCAGAACCTGTTGCTAATTCGCCCTCGATTATTCTGGCTGCCGAAATGACCTCCAAAACGTCTTCATCGGGTAACAGGTTGATTATGGTCCGGACCTGGGGTCAGGCCTTCGATTCTGCGATTCTCAATCCCACTCCTTCAATTCAGCAGCTTAGTTCTCGCTGAAAGTACTCGCCAAGAGTGCAAATCGCAGGCCTGACCCCGAACGCTCAACTCGTCACGTTTACCCACCACCAAAACAACTGGCGCGCCGAACACATTCTTGGATCGGAATCCGACTAATCACGATCTTCTCAAGGAATCTTGACCCCGTTTTTCAATCTTTGGGTGCGAGCGCACCTCGAAATGAAATTCGCAGAAAAACCATACATAGCAGGAGGTCAGTAAAAAAGGCTTCGATCTTGTTGGTTAGGACTGACCCTTCCACGAGCAATCCACGAGCTCGCTACGAGATTGGGTTCCGTTAGGATTCGGCTTCAACTTCACGGAAAAGGAGACGTCTCATGTTTTACCAATTAATCAAGAGAGCGGTTATCGTTCTTTGCTCAGTCGTTCTTCATCTGTCTGCGGCACAAGCTCAGGACGCTTGCGTTACACTTCTAAAGCATGGAATCTACAGTTCCCACACAACACAGACTTCAACTTCCACGTTTCAAACATTTCGATCCAACTTCTGCAGTTGGTACTCCTCATACAGGACATCTCACACAACAGCCGGAGCGGACATAAAAATTCCAATCGTAGACATTCCAATTGGAATTTCAGGGGATATGACGTACGGAGAAGCTGACGCTTTGCAGAAGGGACTATGCAGCGCGTCCGCGAGCCTCACATCTGAACAGGGTTTCTGGTTAGATGTTTCTCAGTACATCGATCCGGCGGGCGCCGATGCTTTCAAAGAGTGTGTTAAAGCGCTCCGAGGTGGCCTTGCAATCGACTCACAGATAAACGATGACGAAACCCTCGCAGTTATTTCGGTCGCCTATACGCCGCCCTTTGGGGCGGGTCCGGCGACGCTGAATCGGGTCGACTTCGATGGGTGGGACTGTCCACGACCCGGCGATGGTAGCATCGATATGCGTGACATTGTGGGTCAAGCGAGCAAGCTCGTAAACAGTAAGGTCGCGATAAAATGCTCACGCTTAATAAAAGCCACGCCGGAGATGATAGGAGGCCAACAGATCATAGCCAACAATGCTCTGCTTTCAGTGTCTACGTCAGCGGGAACCTTTACGCAGTTTTTCCGGCGTAAACTCTTCGCGGATCCACTGGCAGATACAGCTAAAGTGCTTGCCTCGTATCCAAAAGGAACCATCTTGCCGTTTGCTGGACGGATAGAAAACATCCCTGCTGGCTGGCATTTGTGTGATGGAAAAGACGGAACTGTAAATCTGACGGACCGAATACCGTATGGCGCCTCACAAAATGATCAAGTAGGTAAGTTGGAGGGCGAAGCAACGCACAAACATCCTTGGTCTGGAACGACCAGTCCGCCTTCAGGTGTCGACAACTCCAACGTGAAGCAAGAAGGTGGTTCACCTTTAACGGTAAAAGGAACGGACCATCGGCACACGTATTCTGGCACCACCGACGCGGTCTCCAATCTACCTCTCGTTACCCGAATTTTCTTCATTCAGAAAACAAATTAGCTGACGGATGAATTAGGTAAATAGGGTCGGGGTCAGGTAATAGGGTTGGGGCCAGGCTTGCGATTTGCGGGTTCTTTGTCATAGCTGCGTCTCACACTGGAATCGCAAAATCGCAAGCCTGATCCTATCCTAGCGCCTATTTCATCTTTTCTTCTATTTGGCGGTAACGTGCGTTTGGATGGCACACGATGCTGTATCTGGAAATCAGTCGCGCCGGTTATGCGTAGCAAAAAGACATTGCTAATCATCCTCGGAGTGGCATTGCTGCTCGGGTGTGTCCTCGTGCTCAGATTTCGCCGAGAAAGGCGCGTTACCCAAGGTACTCAAGGCGCGCCGCAAACGTCGGAAGTCCCTGGTTCGAGATCGCCGTCGACGCTCCTATCTTTAATTCGCGGCCACCATGGGAAATCCCTGGCGTGCTTTTAGGAACACGCGAGCGCGGGCCAAAGCTCAACCAAAACAGCCCCGGCGTCCGCATCGGCAACATTACCTCCAACCGCCTTGAGCTCAGTGCAGAGGGTGGCTGGGATTTTTTGATCGAGACTGATAGCGAAGGGCGGCCCACTACAGCGACACATGAAGCGGTATCCGCAGATTACGCAGATTACGCAGAAAAAGGCAGATAAGAGGAGGCTGTTCGATAACTCAGCTACACAACCTGGCCGGCGGCGAAAGCCGAGGCCCAGGCCCATTGAAAGTTGTAGCCACCCAGTTGGCCCGTCACATCCACCACTTCGCCGATAAAGTAGAGCCCGGGAACGCGGCTGGCTTCCATTGTTTGTGACGAGAGCTCCGCGGTAGAGACGCCTCCGACTGTCACTTCAGCTTTCTTGAAACCTTCCGTTCCCGCCGGCGCAAGCTGGAGCCTGTGAATGTTATCCGCAATTTCCTGAAGCTCCTTGCCGTTGTACTGTTTGAGCGGCCGCGACGCTCCGTAAAGATCGCACCAGGCCTGCGCAAACCGTCGCGGCAAGTAACTTGATAAGAGATTGACCAGCTCAATCCTGGAGCTGTGTCCTACAGTCTTCGTCGCGCCCTGTGTCTCCCCCTGGGCAGAACTTGTTGCTGAATCGCGCTCGATTATTCTTGCCGCCGAAATGACCTCTAAAACGTCTTCATCGGGTAACAGGTTGATTGAGATTGACTCGCCGGGGCGCCAGTAGTTTGAAACTTGCAGTATCGCCGGCCCACTCAAGCCTCGATGTGTAATCAAGAGGTTTTCCCGAAACGATGGAGGCGATGGAGACTGGGGACAAGTGACCAGGGCGTCAATCGAGACTCCGCTTAACGTCACCAACTGCTTCTGAATCTGTGCCGGCAGCGTTAGCGGCACCAGGCCGGCGCGTGTTTCTTCAATGCGCAGCCCAAATTGACGCGCGATGCGATAACCGAAATCGGTCGCTCCCAGCGGGGCGATAGATAACCCGCCAGTGGCAATAACCACTGAAGAGGAGTGGAAAGTGCCTTGATTGGTTTGCAGCATGAACGAGCGCTCTGCAGAAGGTTCGTGGCGGTCCACCCGGAGGACTTCGCAGCCGCAGCGAATCTCCACGGCAGTGTCGTGACACTCCCGGAGCAGCATGTCGATGATCTGTTGCGAGCTGCCGTCACAGAAGAGTTGGCCCAGCTTCTTCTCGTGATAAGCGATGCCGTGTTTTTCAACCAGGGCAATAAAGTCCGCGGGTGTGTAGCGGGCGAGCGCTGACTTGCAAAAGTGTGGGTTCCGGGAAACGAAGTTATCGGGGCTGGTCGAGGTATTGGTGAAGTTGCAACGCCCGCCGCCGGAGATGGCAATCTTTTTGCCGACCCGATCGGCGTGTTCAATTACTAAGACTTTACGCCCGCGTTGGCCCGCCTCGATTGCGCAAAAAAGACCCGCCGCCCCGGCGCCAATGACAATAACGTCCCACTCCTGCATAAAAGAAAGGGTACAACAAATAATCCGCAGATTACGCAGATTACGCAGAAACAGAAAGCAGTAAGCAGTAAGCAGAAGGCAGCAAGCAGTATGCGGCGGCAACGCCGCTTACTGCTTTTCTGTTTCTGTGTAATCTGCGAAATCTGCGGATTATCTTAGCTCCCGCCGGGCTTTTACTTGTCGCCCACGATCACCCAGTCGTCTTTAGCTTTGATTATCACGTGTCAGATAGCTTTCTTTTCAGGATCGGTGATATAAGGCCGGCGTGGAGCTAATCGTCGCAGCCGGTGCTTAAGACGGTCCAGTCGGCCCTAACTTTCGTGGTAGCACTTGGGATGTGCGAGGAAGAGAGTACTATTTACGGCTTTGCGCCGTGGCGCTAATTGACATGATCAAATCTACCTTTCGGGCTCTCATCGTGCTGCTCGCATTGACGCAAATCGCTCTAGCTCAGGGCAAGTACACGCTCTTCGGAGACGTGAAAATTGATGACAGCAAAGTTCAGGGTCAGGCGCGTTTAAGCATCAATCTGATTCTCTACACCGAATCGGGCAGTGTGGTCGGCAGGCAGGCCATCATGGCTGGAAGCCGCTATCGGTTCGTCGGCATCCGCACGGGGGCGTACGACCTGGTAATACAGATTGATAACAACGAGGTCGCGCGCATTCGCACGATCGTCGGCGGGTCAATCGAAACGGAATATCGTCAGGATCTGGACCTGGAGTTGCAGTCGAACCGGGCCACGGTAAGACCAAAGCCCGGGACCATCTCTGCTGCTGATCTTTACGAGCGCACCGCCGATAACCAAACGCTTTTCACCAAGGCACGGTCCGCCATGGTAAAGCAGAAATACGGCGACGCGGCCGCCTTACTTCAGCAACTGCTGGCCGCCGACCCCAAAGACTTTGGCGCGTGGGCCGAACTGGGCACAACCTTCTTCCTGCAGGACAAATTTGGGGACGCGGAAAAGGCTTACCGGCGCGCGCTCGCAGAGAAACCAAAGTTCGCTCTGGGTTTGCTCAATCTCGGCCGGGTGCTCATCGCTCAAAAAAAGTTTGACGAAGCACTTCCACCGCTCACGCAACTCATAGAACTGCGGAATGACTCAGCCGACGCTAACTTTCTAATGGGCGAGGTTTACCTACAAAAGAAGCAGGGCTCGAGAGCCGTGCCTTACCTGAAAGAGGCAGCGCGGCTCGGACAGGCCGACGCGCATTTGCGTCTGGCCACGCTCTACAATGCCGCCGGTCTGAAGAGTGAGGCCGCTTTGGAATACGAAGAGTTCCTCAAGAAGAAACCGGACTATCCCAACCGCAAAGAATTAGATCGCTACATCGCAGAGCAGAAGAAACCTTAATTCGAAGTGCCGCAGAGGCAGAAGAAATAATCCGCAGATTTCGCAGATTACACGGAACGGAAAGCGGCTTCGCCGCACATCGGGAAAAGGCTGCGGGCCTTGTGGTAACTATTCACTAAGCTACGCAGACCAGATGGAGCAACTCATGTTTCTTCGACCGCACACTTATTTCAGCGCCGCGGTCCTGGCGTCTCTGACACTTGTTTCAGTGATGCTCGCGCCGGCGCAAACTCAGGCGCAGCGCAAAGACGATATTTATTCCAGACGGTATATCTCGGCGATCATGGGCAGGGTGTATGACTGGCAGATCAGCAACCCGGTCGAAATAAACCAACGGAATAATAATTTGTGGGCGCGGGCCGCCTTCTACACCGGGATCATGGCTGCTTATTCCAGAACGCACGACCAGAAGTATTTGGAGCAGGCGGTGAGGTGGGCCGAGGGCAGGCAATGGAAGCTGGGAGAAAGACCCAGACATGCAGATGACCAATCTCCCGGCCAGACATATCTCGAGCTCTATTTACTGAAGAAAGATCCTTTGATGATTGCAGAAACCAAATCCACCATCGAGGCGATGATAAATGCCCCCAGGCCGGGCCGCGAGGACTGGTGGTGGTGTGACGCTCTGTTTATGGCGCCGCCGGTTCTGGCGCGTCTTAACGCGGCCACTGGTGACAAGAAGTACGTCGATTTCCTGAACACTATGTGGTGGGACACAACCGACTTTCTCTTCGATCAAGAGACCAAGCTTTACTACCGGGACAAGAACTATTTTGGGAAACTGACTCCCAACGGCAAAAAGATTTTCTGGGCGCGCGGTAACGGTTGGGTGATGGCCGGCACCGTCCGGGTCCTGCAATATCTCCCTAAAAATAATCCGGATCGCCAGCGCTACATCACGCTGCTGCGGACGATGGCCGCGTCAGTCAGTCGCCTTCAGGGAGCAGACGGTCTGTGGCGGCCAAGCCTGCTGGACCCGGAGGAAGTGCCCATCCCTGAGACAAGCAGTTCCGGATTTTTTTGTTACGCCCTCGCCTGGGGTATCAACCAGGGGTTTCTCGATCGCCAAACTTACCTGCCCGTCGTCAGGAAGGCCTGGCAAGGACTGTCTGGCGCGGTGCATCAGGATGGCAAGCTGGGGAATGTTCAGGCCATCGGTGCTGCACCGGCGAAACTCACGGCTGAAGATAACCAGGAATATGGGTCAGGCGCTTTCCTTTTGGCGGGAAGCGAGATGTATAAACTGAAATGAGTGAGAACATCCGCAGATTACGCAGAAGTAGATGCCACAAAAAGGCACAAAAAGCACAAGACTAGAAGAGTGGCAGGGTGCTTCGGTTAGGTCCCTTTTGTGCATCTTGTGTCTTCTTGTGGCCACCTTTTTTTTCTGTGTAATCTGCGTAATCTGCGGATAAGATGGAGCCGTGATCATACGTCTCGCAACGATGAACGACCGGGAAACGATCAGCGAATTGATTGCTGCGTCGGCGCGGCGGCTAAGCCGCGAACATTACAACGACGCCCAAATCGAAGCGGCGATTGCTCTCGTGTTTGGGGTCGATAGCAATCTGATTGAAGACGGCACTTATTTTGTCGCTGAGAGCTCCGAGGGGTTGATTGGGTGCGGCGGCTGGAGTCGCAGAAAGAACCTTTTTGGAGGAGATCAATACTCTGCGAGAGACGCCGGATATCTCGACCCGCAGTCAGAGCCGGCAAGGATTCGCGCCTTTTTTATTCACCCGGAGCATGCGCGGAAAGGAATCGCGCGCGCAATCCTTTCGCGCTGCGAAACTGAAGCCCAGGCTCAAGGGTTTTGCGCCCTCGAGTTGATGGCGACGCTTCCGGGGATCGCATTTTACGAGTCGTGTGGTTTCGCGAAGATTGGCAATTACGATCTCGAACTTACTGTCGACGTAAAGCTCGAACTGGTGCCCATGCGAAAAGAGATTGGGACATCCGCAGATTACGCAGATTACACAGATTGAAAAAGCTTAAGACTCCACCTGGCAGCTCAATCAATCTAATCTGTGTAATCTGCGCAATCTGTGGATAATACTTTGAGTGCTTCTTCCAGAGTGAACCTTCTTTCATAAAAAGCCTTGCCAACAATGACGCTGTCGATCCCGAGATGGCTGACAGCCTGAAGGTCTTTCAGGTCCTGAAGCGAAGAGACCCCACCCGACGCGGTAACTTTCACGCCGGCTCCGGCAATCAAACAAGTCTGCTCGATGTTCGGACCGTGCAGCATGCCGTCGCGGGCTACGTCCGTGTAGATGATCCTCTCCACTCCTATTTCTGCGACGGTGCTGGCGAGAGTGAGAGCGCTGATGGATCCAGTCTGCTCCCAACCATGCGTGACCACGCTTCCCTTCTGTGCGTCGATCCCTACGGCGATGTGCCCGGGACCAAAGCGACGGACCAGCTCAGTTAAAGTATCTGGGGACTCGACGGCGACAGTCCCAATCACAACGCGCGTGACTCCGAGTTCGATGACCTGTTCGACATCCTGGCTGCGGCGCAGCCCTCCGCCGAATTGAATCGGGATATCGACGGCCCGGATGAGCTCGCGCAGCACCAGGCGATTCGCTGAATTCGGTTCGGCAAACGCACCATCCAGATCCACCACGTGAAGCATCTCTGCTCCGGAAGCGGCGAACGCTTTGGCCACGTCAACCGGATCGCCATCATAGACTTTTGTCGAGTCCTTTCGCCCCTGAGTCAGGCGCACGCAACGGCCGTTGCGAAGATCAATTGCCGGAAGAATTATCATTATGTGTGTTTGGGCAGGGTCCCAATTTCAGTTTTTCTCCGCGTAGGTCTCTGCGACCTCTGCGTCTCTTGGGTGAATAGCTTTTGGGAATACTCACCGCAGAGGCGCAGAGAAGGCCAAGGTGACGCTGAGAATTTCAAATTCACTACCTGTGTTCGCGAACGACTTCCATGACCTGATCGAAAAGTAAGGTGTTGGTGGAAATCGCGTTGCCTCCCTGAATCGTGCTGCGGCCCTGCCAATCTGTGAACCTACCCCCTGCCTCTTCGACAATTGGCAACAAGGCCGCGCAATCCCAAACATTCATTACAGGATCGAGCATGATGTCGGCACGGCCGGTAGCTACGAGGATGTGACCATAAGCATCACCCCACGTGCGTCGCGCGCTCGCACGTGCTTGCAGAACCTCAGCGGCAGGGCCAAAACTATTCTGCGCGCAGGTTCCAAAGTCCGTGCACAAAAGTAATGCCTCGGACAAGGAACTCGTAGGGGAAACGCGGGCTGGTTCACCGTTCCAAAAACATCCCAGGCCGCGCGCAGCGTAGACAAGTTCATTCAAGGCCGGAAGATTGACCGCGCCCAGAATCGGCTCATCATCAATCTCTAAGCCAATCAGCACGGCGTAAAGCGGCACTCCATGCACAAACGAGTAAGTGCCATCGATCGGATCGATGATCCAGCGGCGTCCGGATGTGCCAACCCGCTCCCCTTCTTCCTCTCCCAAAATGCCGTCGGCGGGAAACGATTGAGTAATCGCGCTGCGGATATAGGTTTCGGCTTCACGATCGGCGTTGGTAACGAACGAGCGGTCTGCCTTGCGCTCCGTCACAAACGAGCTCTTGAAATAATGTCTGGTAATTTCGCCGGCTTCGCGTGCCAGGTGCGCCGCAAAGTCGAGCAACGATTGCAGCTCTGAGAGGTCTGTCATTGTTTTCTCGTCATGAGTTTTAAATCGTCGTAGCCGCATTTTTGGAGTGCGGCGACTCGTCGCCGCTTTTGCGTTAACACAGAAGCAAGTATCAAAAGCGGCGACGAGTCGCCGCACTCCAAATTATCGGCTCGTTTGCCGGCGCTGCACGAGTTCATCACGGATTGATCCCAACTTCACTCCTCGATCCACCAGCAGAACGATCAAGTGATAGAGAAGGTCGGCGCTCTCAGATACCAGCTGTTCGGGGTCATCGTTTTTCGCCGCGATGATCGTCTCGCTGGCTTCTTCACCAAGCTTCTTAAGGATCTTGTCCAGGCCTTTTTCGAAAAGATACGTCGTGTATGAGCCTTCCGGCCGCTCCCTCTGTCGCGACTCAACGAGCCTGTAGAGTTCATCGAGAACCGGGCCGAGACCCTGGGCGAGTCCAACGTCATCAACGACTTCGCCTTTGAGGTCACGATGAAAACAGGACCGCTTGCCCGTGTGACAGGCGGGACCGGCCGGCTCGACCAGGACCACCAACGCATCGCCGTCACAGTCCTGACGTACCTCTACGACACGTTGGATGTTGCCGGACGTCGCGCCTTTGTGCCATAGCTCGGATCGTGAACGCGACCAGAACCAGGTCTCGCGCGTGGCTAATGTCTGCTCCAGACTCTCGGCGTTCATGTAGGCGAGGGTGAGCACGGCACCGGTTCGCGCATCCTGGACTATGGCCGGAATCAGCCCGCGTTCATCGAATTGAATCTGAGTGGAATCGAAGCTCATCGGACAACTACTCCCCGCTCGCGCAGATAATTCTTAACATCCGCGATCTTGAATTCACCAAAATGAAAGAGTGACGCCGCCAGGACCGCACTGGCGCCGCCGGCCGTCAGGGCTTCATAAAAATGCTCGAGCTTTCCGGCGCCGCCTGATGCGATCACCGGAATTCTGACAGCGTCTGCTACGGCTCTGGTAAGTTCGATGTCGTAGCCTTCCTTTGCGCCGTCACGATCCATGCTGGTCAGCAGAATCTCGCCGGCCCCCATTCGTTCACAGGTCAGTACCCACTCCAGCGCGTCGCGTCCTACGTTCCGGCGACCACCATGCGTGAAAACTTCCCAGCCCTTCTCAGGATCGTTCGGGGCGCGGCGCTTGGCATCAATTGCGACCACAACGCATTGGCTGCCGAAAGTCTCGGCCGCATCGGCAATCACGTTTGGGCACTCCACCGCGGCGGTGTTGAGTGAGACTTTGTCGGCGCCGGCGCGGAGTACCGCGCGAATGTCCTCCACTGAACGCAAACCACCCCCGACGGTGAACGGGATGAAGACTTCGTCGGCAACCCGTTGGACCATTTCGATGAAGATGTCTCTTTGGTCGGACGAAGCCGTAATGTCGAGGAAGGTGAGTTCGTCCGCGAGTTGCTGGTCGTAGATCCTCGCCTGCGCCACAGGATCGCCGGCATCAACCAGCGAGACAAAGCGAACCCCCTTGACCACGCGACCGCGATCAACGTCAAGACAGGGAATGACTCGTTTCGCCAGCATAGTCAGCACCAAAGGTGCGCAATGCAACAGCCTGGGGCAGCGCCCCAGGGTTAAGATCCGACACCTTCCGCAGCGCTGAAGGCGCGAGATGAGATCAAACCGTCAATGCAACCTCGGCAATTCCGCGCCTTCAGCGCTTTAACAACATTTCACTCTCAACCTGGGCCGCTGGCCCAGGCTTTTACATCTCGCGCCCTTGGCGCTTACTGCAAGTTATCAATCCAGCTGCCGCTTCGGACTCGATTCGCAAAGTTCGCAAGCATCTGGAGTCCTACTGCCTGACTTTTCTCCGGGTGAAACTGCACGCCACACAAATCTCCGCGCCCGATCACCGAAGGATAGGTAATCCCATAATCCGTCTCACCCGCGACCACCGCTAGATCGTCTACGTCACAGTAGTAGGAGTGTACAAAATAGACGAACGCGTCATCCTCAATCCCTGACAAAATCGGATGAAAGTTTCGCTTTCGAATTTGATTCCAGCCGACCTGCGGCACCAGCTCTTCATCGGGCAGGCGCCTTACCCGGCCGCGCATCAAACTGAGTCCGGCCGCGTTTCCAAACTCTTCCGAGGTTTCAAACAACAACTGCATACCGACGCAGATACCAAGCAGAGGCGTGCCGCCAGCTACTCGTTCGCGGACCAACTCGTCGAAACCACGAGACGACAAGGCCTTCATGCAAGCGGCGAATGCACCCACACCCGGAAGCACCAGTCCTTTCGCATGGCGCAAGACGGAAACGTCACCGGTGATGGTGGCTTGGTTGCCGGTGGCGGCAAAAGCCCGCTCGACTGAGCGCAGGTTCCCCACTCCGTAATCGATGATGGCCAGGTCGGTCATGTGCCTACAAGCTTCCTTTGGTGCTCAACACGCCCTTTACGCGCGGATCGCGCGCGACTGCCTGTCGCAAAGCACGGGCGACCGCTTTGAACGAAGATTCCAAAATGTGATGCGTGTTGCGCCCACGCAAAAGATCGAGGTGCAAGTTGCAGCGCAGGCTTTCGGCAAACGAGCGCCAGAAGTGTTCCGCCAATTCAACCGAAAAATTTCCGATCTGCTGCTTGCGGGTTTTTACTTCGTAGACCAGGTAGAAGCGCCCGGAAAGATCCACGACCGCCCGACACAGCGCTTCATCCATCGGGACCAGCGACTCGCCATAGCGAGCAATGCCGGCTTTATCTCCGAGCGCTTGAGCGAATGCCTGGCCCAGACAGATCGCCACATCTTCGACTGAGTGGTGATCGTCAACCTGTAGATCGCCCTTACAGATGATTTCCAGATCGAAGAGCCCGTGTTTGGAAAACAGTTCGAGCATGTGATCGAGAAAAGGAATGTCTGTACCGATCCTGGCAATTCCCTTTCCGTCGAGCGACAGTCGAACTTTGAGGTCGGTCTCTTTGGTCCGACGCTCGACGGCTGCTTTGCGAAACCGGTTAATTGGCTTCTTAGTCATAACTGTTCGCCCCCTTCTCTATTCGCGAAGAGCTCCCGCAGGATTGAGATCAGGAAATCATTCTCAGCGGGCGTGCCGACGCTGATGCGAAAGCAATCCTGCAATAGCGGATAGGCACTCATGTTACGAATCAGGATGTCGCGCCGCAGCAACTCTTCATAGATTTGACCTGGCGGGATAGTCGACCGCAGCAGCATAAAGTTTGCTCGTGAGGATTTCGGAGTAAGCCCCGGTATGCGCTTCAGTTCAGCACACAGGCGATCCCGCTCAGTACGGATCAGACTGATCAGAGGCTCAAGTTCCGCCTGGTACATCTCGATGGCCACTTCGGCCGCCGTCTGCGAAAACACATTCAGGTTGTATGGCAGCACGCTCTTGGATATCTCGCGGACCAGATCGGGCGCCGCCAGCAGATAACCAACCCGCAGCGCCGCCAGGGCCATCGCCTTGGAAAAAGTGCGAAGCACGATGAGATTTTCGTGCTGCTCAAGAAGCGGCAAAGCGGTTTGATCAGAAAACTCAAAGTAGGCTTCGTCAATTACCACGAGGCCATGGGTCGCGTTCAGGATCGTGGCAAGATCGGAGTGCGACATCACGCAACCAGTCGGATTGTTTGGCGAGCAAATAATCACCACCTCGGGTTTTGATAATTCAATCTCGGATTTCAAGGCAGGAAGATCGAATTCCAGCTCGGAATTCAGCGGCACGCTAATCACATCGGCGCTCAGGATTCTGGAAATCTGCCGGTACAAAGCGAACGTTGGTTCGCTAATCAGTACCCGCTTTCCTTCGGCCAGGGTGACCATCAGCACCGCCTGAATCAATTCATTCGAACCGTTACCGGCGATGATCCCGTCCGGCGTCCAGCCACTGTGTTCCGCCAGCCGTTGATGCAAACTCTCCGGGACGAAGTCCGGGTATTGTGACCAACGCCGTTGCTCCAGGCGCCGTAGCACTTCCTCTTTGATCCTGAGCGGCGCGTCCCAGGGGTTTTCGTTTTGATTGAGTTTGAGGCGCGCCTTCGCACGCTTGAGCGAGTAGGGCGAAAGCTCGCGCACTCTCTGTTTGATTGTGTGCAGTGTGTCAGCCATTCAACATCATGAGCTCTTGCTCACGCACTCCATCATAGAATTTCGCTCAGCTCTGGGCCTCTGTGGTGTCTTCCTTAGTAATATCACCACAGAGACACAGAGAGCCACGGAGGGTGCACAGAGAAATACACTTCAAGCCTGGTGCTCCTCGACCCGGATCAATGCGGATCGCGCATGCGCCTCAAGCCCCTCAGACCGAGCCAGAGTAGCGATCATCTCTGCTGTGCGCGCGAGCTCTGTTTCTGAAAACTTCACGGTGTTAGTGCGTTTCACAAAGTCGCGCACACTCAACGCGGACGAAAATCGAGCCGCGCCGCCAGTGGGCAATACATGGTTAGGCCCGGCCAGGTAGTCGCCGACCGCCTCGGGCGTAAACTGGCCGAAAAAGATGGCGCCGGCGTTGCGCACTTTTGCGGCTATGGCCTCTTCATTAGCGGCCATAATTTCCAGGTGCTCAGGGGCCAGCTCGTTCACGAGATCACAGCCTTCTTCCATGTCTTTGACGATGATGATCGCGCCAAAATCTTGCAGAGATTGCGCGACGATCTCCGACCGCGGCAACCGCCGAACTTGAGTCTCCAACTCGCCGAACACACTCTGCGCCAAATGGTCGCTGGTGGTGACGAGCACGGACGAGGCATCTTCGCTATGTTCCGCCTGGGCCAGGAGATCACTCGCCACAAAGCCGGCGCGCGCGGTCTCATCGGCAATCACCACAACCTCAGACGGTCCCGCCAGCGAATCGATTCCCACAATCCCGTAGACCAGTTTTTTCGCCGCCGTAACATAACGGTTTCCTGGCCCGGTAATTTTGTCCACGCGGGGAACCGTCCGGGTTCCATAAGCCAACGCGGCGACCGCCTGCCCGCCGCCAACTGCGTAGACCTCAGTTACCTCGAGTTCAATCAACGCCGCCGCAATGGCCGGATTCGCAGAAAGCGCCTTTGGTGGAGTGACGACCACAATTCGATCAACGCCCGCTACCTGCGCCGGAACAATGTTCATCACTACTGATGAGGGATAGCTGGCGGTTCCTCCGGGAACATAGACGCCGACTTTCTCGATTGGCGTGACCCGCTGTCCCAACGACACACCGTCCGGACCTTCGATCAGCCACGATTCTTGCTGCTCGTGTTCGTGAAATGCCCGCACCCGTTTGATTGCTTCACGCAGCGCGGCCACCACCGCGCGGTCAGCCTGAGTTGCGAATGTTCGCAACGAGCGCTCATCAACTCGAATGTCGGCGATCTCAAGTAAATAATTGTCGAACTGCCGGGCATAATCGACGAGCGCCGCATCTCCGCGCGCGCGCACATCTGCGGCGATCGCGGCGACCTGATTCATCAAGCCGGTATCGTAGGCAACACCCCGCTCGCGAATTTTTTTCAACTTAGCGGCGAGCCGGGCCGTCTCTTTGGTCGAGATGATGTCGATCATGTCGCACGTGCACCCTGCGCGTGACTCACGGGCGCGACGCCCGTGCCACTGCGCGCAACCGCACTACTCCTTTCAATGCGGATATGAGCTTGGCAATCACCGTAGCCTTCAGTTGATAGCTGGCCCGATTTACCACCAGTTGGGCCGCTGATGCAGCGATCACTTCAGTCACCTTCAGACCGTTCTCGCGGAGTGTTCTCCCCGTCTCAACCAAATCGACTATGCAATCCGCGAGTCCCAAAACCGGGGCCAGCTCCACCGATCCTGAAAGCTGAATGATCTCGACCGGCTGACCACGCTCACCGAAATAGCGAGAGGCGATGCGCGGATACTTGGTAGCAACTCGCAGCATTGAGTGTCCGTTCTCGGGCAACTCTGCCGGCGCGGCGACCGCAATCCGGCAAGCGCCGATTTCCAGACTAAGCGGCTGGAGCAGATCCGCTTCCGATTCAAACAGAACATCACGGCCAACTACTCCACAATCGGCAATGCCGTGCTCGACATAGACGGGAACGTCCGACGGCTTCACGAAAATGAATCGGGTTTCTCCGGACTCATCCAGGCAAGCCAACTGCCGCGGATCGCGATGCGCCGGCAGACAAAGCCCGGCGGCCGCAAACAAATCCAGAGTCTCGGCCTCAAGTCTCCCCTTGGGAATGGCAATGGTCAGCTGGGCCATCAAGTTCCCTCCCCATCTATCCGCACTTGTCGATTCGCGGCGCGTAGTTTCAAGGCTTTCTGAAACACCGTGCAGGCGTCATCAACGCCGGATGAAACCAGCACGTTTTCCGTTTGATTCGACAGATTCGATTGCTCCTCTTTTGCCAACAACTCAGCGAGCGCATCGAGCTCAACGACAAATCCGACAGCCGGCTCATCCCTGCCAAACTTCCCGGTCAGATGGTCGTAACGTCCGCCGCTACCCAAACGCACCCCAAGACCTCCGACGTAGATTTTGAACGTGAGTCCGGTGTAGTAATCGAGTCGCGAAACATCGCCGAGGTCAATCTCAAAATTTGAGGAATAGCCGAGCGATTCAATTATGCGCCACAAACTCTCCAGGCGATCGAGAGCAGCGCGCGAACGGGTGTTGGTGATGACCTGCCGCGCCCGGGCGAATATTTCACTTCGCCCTGACAACTGGATCAGATTGGCGAAAGCTGCAGATTCTTCCGCAGTTGTGTAGCTGTTAAGAAAAAGCTCGAGCTCCGAAAGCGCGCGAATATCCACCAAACGGCGCAGCTCATCCCGAGCTTTCGCGTCCAGTCCAAGGTTCTCAACTATGCCACTGAAAATCTCTGCATCGCTGAGAGTAATCACAAAACTGCGATTAAGCTGAAGTCTCTGCAGGAGCTCGGTGGCAATCGCGAGAATCTCCATGTCTCCCGCCGTCGTATTTTTTCCCAATAACTCACAACCAATTTGAGTCAACTCGCGACGCCAATCAGCTTTGGATTGAGTGTGCTGACGAAAGACGGTCGCCGAGTAACAAAGCCGCAAGGGGCGGGCGCGTTTGGCAAAGAGTGTCTCAGCCGCTCGAGCAATACTGGTTGTGACGTCTGGTCTGAAGGCGAGCAAACGCCCATCAACGTCCACCAGTCGGAAGGATCGCTGAGCTTCCGTTTCGCCCATTCCCTGCTCGAAGAGCGAATAGTAATCGACCGTGGGAGTCACAATTTCCTCGTAGGACCAGCCGGCAAAGACATTCATGGACGTCGTCTCGACGAATCGCCGCGCCTGGGCCTCACGCGCCGAGTAATAGCGAAAACCGCTGGGAATTTTGGAAAGAGGTTCAGACATTCTTAAAGAGTCAGTTGTCCGTGGTCAGTTGTCCGTGGTTGTTTGGTAATCATTTGGATTTGAGTCAGCTCGCATCACTAATCATCAGGACCCCGCCGGCAACTGACGACTGACTACTGACCACCCACAAAACAAAACCCGCCGCCAGTTCGAAGCTGGCAGCGGGTTCCGGGAACCTTTGGTTATGAATCCTTTTAACCGAGCTTCAGAATCACAACCCCAAACGCGCTGCCCTCATGCCAATAATGGTTGGCATGGCGATGCGAATGATGGGTGTGATGGCCTTTAAAGCTCATAGAAAAAATTCTCACGCGTCTTATACGTGATTCCGCCCTTGCCTGTCAAACTGACTCGGGCGTCAGTCGTGTCTTAATTTGACTTTGCGCGTCTTTGCGCCTTGGCGTCTTTGCGTGAACATTACCTTTCATGCGAGATACTCACGCAAAGGCGCAAAGGCGCAAAGGAAAACCGCAAAGTAAGACACTACCCGGCGTCACTGACTCGGGCGTCAGCCCTAAACACTGTGCGGGCGTCTAACTGGGAAGCCTCCCAATTCTAAATTCTGGATTTGCGACTGGTTTATTGGCGCGCCGGAGGCAAAACTGCTAACAAGGTCCAAGGGACACAGTCCCCAGGGGCCGGACAAAAACCATGCTTTCTTCTCTTACTAAATGACTTGGCCACCGCCACAAAAATATAATCTCTTGACAACCTTAGGCCCCGCTGGTCTAAACTGTTTCAGCCATGGTGCCATGGCTTATCCACGTATTGAGGCACGAATCCACTAAATAACTGCCAGGGATCAAGAAAACTCCGGCGAGCCACGTCCTCAGAAGGTACTCAACAAGCAGTTTTATATGAATCAGGACATATGAATCCAACCCGTTTGTCCTAAAAGAGAAGTTGTCTCTCCGATAAATGCCGCTAAGTCGACCGGCCACAATTCGTTAAGGTTGAATGGCGCGCGGCGTCTGCTCTGCTCCCTACGGGGCCTCTCGCGCCGGTTATCAAATGAAGTTACCCACCAAATACCATATTTATGAGTGGTTACTCATCGCTCTTGGGGTCGTGCTCTGCTTCGTTTCAATCGTCCAGCTCAACGTGGCAGAAATTGACGGGCGGTTTCTTCTGCTGACCGGTGTCACCGTCCTCGTCAGCACTGGAATTAGACTCAAGATCCCCTGGGTAAGGGAGCCGGTTCCAGCTTCTGAAACCTTTATCTTCCTTGCAGTTCTCATGTTCAGTCGAGAGGCGGCCATCCTTTTGGGGGCGGCGGCCGGACTCTTCTCTGTATTGCGCTCGAGCAAGCAGGCTCGGACGGTGCTCTTCAACATGGCCGTCATGGCCGGTTCTACTTTCCTCGCGGTCTCAGTTGTACAACTCTTTCGGGGACCAACAGTTTTTACCCAGGGCTACTCAGTAAACTATTTCATTGCTCTCTTAATACTGGCAAGCACTCAATATGTCAGCAATTCAGCGATGGTCGCTTTATCGGCGGCCTTGAGAACTGATCAAAGCATCTGGCGAACATGGAAGGAAGGCCATCTCGCGACCTCAATAAAATATCTCGCAGCAGCTTTGGCGGCCAGCATCATCTACCGGCTGATTGGCCCTTTTGGATTTTATCCCGTCGTCGCCATCACGCCTCTATTCATGTTCGTTTATTCGACCTACACCGTCTATTTGAAAAATCTCGAAGCTTCAAAGTTGCAGGCCGAGCAGGCTGAACGACACGTAGATGCTCTCCGAGAAAGCGAGGAACGTTTTCGCAGCGCTTTTCACCACGCTGCCGGAATGGGATTGGTCGGGCCCGACGGTCGATGGATTCAGGTCAACAAATCTCTGTGCGAAATGCTGGGATTCTCTGAGGCCGAGCTGCTTCTGGGCACCTTTCAGCGGAGTACACATCCTGACGACCTTACCCTAATCCTCGAGCAGCTGAATAAGCTGCGTGACGGCACGATTGCCAGCCTGCAGCTGGAGCAGCGTTACTTTCATAAAAAGGGTCACCTCAGATGGATGCTGCTCAGCGTCACGACCGTAAACGATCCCCAAAAGCAGTCTGCCAACTTGATTTTCCAGATGCAGGACATCAGCGACCGCAAGCAGGCAGAAAAGAAACTGGTCCATGACGCCTTTCATGATGCCTTGACTGGTCTGCCCAATCGAATGTTTTTCATGGACCAGCTCAAGCAGTCGGTCCAACGGGTCAACCGCACACAGGGCCTTCCATTTGCCGTCCTATTCCTGGATTTCGATCGATTCAAAATTATCAATGACAGCCTGGGACATATGGTCGGTGATCAGCTTCTGATTGCCATTGCCCAGAGACTCAGGGCGAGCGTTCGTCCGGGGGATACCGTAGCAAGGCTCGGGGGCGATGAGTTCACGATTCTGCTCGATTCGTTAAAGAACCCGGATGATGCAATCGATATGGCCCGGCGTCTGCTGAGCAGCCTGTCAGAGCAATTTAAGCTTCCGGGCCGAGATGTATTTATCACAGCCAGCATCGGCCTTGCGCTCAGCACGGTTGGATACGAACACGCCGAAGAAGTCCTGCGAGATGCGGACACCGCCATGTACCGGGCCAAGAGTTTAGGCAGAGCCCGTTACGAGATCTTTGACAAGGGAATGAATGCCACGGCCACAGATTTGTCGCAGATTGAAACGGATCTCTGGCGCGCGCTCGAACGCGACGAACTCACCCTGGACTATCAGCCGATCGTTTCGCTGCGCACCGGGAGGATTGCCGGTTTTGAAGCACTCTTGCGATGGCTGCACCCGTCGCGAGGCATGGTTTCGCCGCTCGAGTTCATTTCCGTCGCAGAGGAAACTGGCTTAATCATTCCGATCGGCCAATGGGTGCTGAACAAAGCGTGCCGCCAAACTCGTGAGTGGCAGAAGCAACATCCTCAGACACCACCCCTTCAGGTGAGTGTAAACCTTTCTCCCAAACAGTTTATGCAGCGGGATCTGATCGACCAAATCAGCCTGGCCCTTGATAGCGGCGGCCTGAGTCCGGCGAGTCTAAAGGTGGAAATCACCGAAGGCATGGTAATGCAAAATGTGGAATCAACCATGCAGATGCTCGGGCAATTGCAAGCCCTGGGAGTTACCATCAGTCTCGATGATTTTGGGACCGGATACTCTTCGTTGAGCTACCTGCATCGCTTTCCCATTTCGACTTTGAAGATCGATCAATCGTTTGTGAGCTCGATGACTAACAACCAGGAGAGCCTCGAAATAGTGCGGACGATTCTGGGACTCGCACGCAATCTCAAGATGGAAGTCATTGCCGAGGGCGTGGAAACTCTCGAACAGGCAATGGAGCTTAAAGCCATGAATTGCGAGTATGGCCAGGGCTACTACTTCTCAAGAGCACTTAACGCTGAAGGCGCGCTGGGGTTGTTATGCTCAGACTTGAGCAATGAGGTGTCCGTTCCGGTCATCACCGGAGATGACCCTTTCGCGCTACCCTCCATCGACAGTGTGCTCGTTCCCCAATCGGTCGAGATCGGCCGGCTGATTATCTGATTATTAGAGCGACCCTGTCGGACGAAACGGCCTTACCTGTAGTTCGACTGTCTTTGATCCAAGCCCTGCATGCCTTGCGGTTACCCTGATAACACCCGCGGCCTGTTTCGTTTTGATCCAGACGGCGCCCACGCCCCCAAATAACGCGAATGGATTCTCGCCGACGATCTCGCCGGGGCCGGTAAGGCTGAGGACAATGGCCGCGTTGGCGAACGGACGCACCGCACCAAATTCGTCCGTGACTTTCATCACCAGGCGAGTCGCATCGATGCCGTCGGCGATCAATTCGCGATCGTCCGGTTCAATCAGCAATTGCTGATCGACTCCCTTGCCTGACATCATCTTCGTGACCACCAGCTTGCCGCCGATGTAGCCTTCGATTTTTAGATCGCCCCAGCCCCGACCCACGCCGCTGCGAATGTTTGCCACGAACGGTGGATGCGTCAGACTACCGAAGTTCTCGCGATCCGGATCAGCTTCGGCCACCAGCCTGTTGCCGATGTAAATCTTAAGGTGCTCGCAATTCGAGCAAATCATCGCCACGTTAAAGCTTTCGTTGCGATCGCCGCGCGACCAGTCAAAGGCCGGCTCCAGCACGATCTCTTCCTTCGGATCGCATTGCGATTTGTAAAAGCCGGCGGCGGGTTTCGGAATCCGGAAAATGTCGGCTACGCCGTGGTAACAAATCCGATCCCCGGAACAAAAATTGGAATGCGTGTTGTAGTCAAAGGCGCACCAACCGATGCCGCCCGCGTATCGTTTGTCCGACGCCAACTGATTGTGCACGCGTGCATGCCGCATCGTGTGTTCCGTGACGCGCTCGATATTGTCATTTCGCTTGGTCGGATACATGTGGCCGATAAACTCGGTGTTGAGATAAAGCGAGTGATTCGGCGGCCTGAGCGGAATCTGAAAATCGTTCATGGTCATCACGTCTTCCAACAACTCCGAGTCATACTTGTAGCGAATGCCGCCCGTCTGCCGTGAATCATCCAGGGAGTGGGCCAACTTGTTCGTCCGCGTGTAGAAGTCGTGATAATCCCCCGACTCGTTGACGCGGACACCCCACAAGATAATCGAGGGGTGGTTCCAGTCGCGCCGGATCATGCTTTCGACATAGTTGACCGACAGATCCTGCCAATGCTCGTCGCCGACGTGTTGCCAACCCGGAATCTCTTCCAGCACCAGTAGTCCATATTCATCGCAGGCGTCGAGGAAGTGCGGCGACTGCGGATAGTGCGAAGTGCGCACGATGTTGCACTTGAATTCTTTCCGCAGAATCCAGGCATCGCGCCGTTGCACCCGCGCGGGCATGGCCTGGCCCACAAAAGGAAATGTCTGGTGCCGATTAAGACCACGCAGTTTCAAATGGTTCCCGTTCAGGAAGAAACCGTCGGGCGTGAATCGAGCCTCGCGGAAGCCGATGCGGGTGTCGTATTGATCGACGAGTTGATTACTCTTGAAAAGCTTCACGCTCAGGTCGTAGAGCCTGGGACGATCAATGCTCCACAGATCGATCGCACCCGGATTTGCCAACGTCAGATCGTAATGCTTCCCCTCGCTAATAAGTTCCTTGCTTTGACTGGCGATGACGCGACGACCGTCGCGTAGTTCGGCGGTGAGCTTGAAGAGAGCGTCGCTTTTCTCGGATTCGTCGAGAAACACTCGCACAGAAACGCTGCGATTCGCTGTCAGAACATCGACCGGCTTCGCAAACACATTCTCGATGAACGTACCTGGTACAACACGCAAAGCCACATCGCGATAGATGCCGCCAAAGGTCAGGTAATCAATCTCGCCGCCAAACGGAGGAATGTCCGCGCGCTCAGTTGAATCAACCTCGACCGCCAGTACGTTGTCACCGCGCCAATTCAAGTGCGGCGTCAATTCGAACGAGAACGGCGTGTACCCGCCTCGATACTCGCCGAGCTTTTGCCCGTTGATCCAGACGGTCGCGGCGGTCATCACGGCGCCAAAGTCTACGAAGACTCTCCGCGCCTCAGCTTCCGGGGGCAGACGGAAATGCTTTCGATAGATCGAGACAAACTCGTAGTCCTTATCATCGAACCCATGCCAGGGCAGTAGCTTGTTTGTATGCGGAATCGTAACCCGCTGGAACGCGACGTCGTTGAATACCGTTTTGGTAGCGCCCGGCGCCATTTTCTCGCTAAACAGCCATCCGTGATTCAGAGAATAAATTCGACGCTCCGAAGTACCGCGCGTTTGCGCCCCGGCGATGAACGATAGCTTTGGCAGCAACGTCAATCCCGTTAATCCGGCCCCGCTCGTTTTCAAAAAGCGCCGGCGGTCGAGCTTCTTCTTTAACATGTCAGGTTATCCCTTTCGATTCTCTCTGGTGAATTGTAAACTGCGTGCTTGTTCAGCCGATTCAGTTTCAGTCCGCGGAGCGGACGTCAGCGTAAAGCCTGGGGCGCAAGCCCCAGGTTTCAGAATCAGAGTATTGATTAAGCCTCCGAAGCGGGCGACAGCCGTTTGCCTAACCTTAGTTCAAATGATGCGGCTGCCGCTCGCTTCGGAGTCTGTCGGACAAATTGATCTCCGTGCCTCTGTGCGATCTCTGTGCCTCTGTGGTGAGTGTTTTCTCGAGTAATTTCACCACAGAGACACAGAGATCGCACAGAGGCACAGAGAAACGCCTTTCTCCAACAGACTCCTTCGCAGGCTTTGCTTCGCTTTTTCCTGACGCGATCCTGGCGCTCGCGCCCCAGGCTTCAAGCTGACGTTCGCTCCGCGAACTCTCAGGATTTAGTCACGGCATTCGATCACCGGGCTGAAGCCCGGTGTTAATGAGACGCAAAACTTGTAGACTTATGAGACAACGCCAAACAACCATGAAATCGGTCTTTCATAGAAACATTTCGTCACTGCTCCTGCTGAGTATGTCATGCGCGCTCCTGTCTCCGTTCGTTCCGCATATAACAATCGGGGCCGAACCACCAAACAGTCCGCGCGTGATCAAATCCTTCGACTCGGACTGGCGCTTTCAACGAGGCGATTTGGATGGCGCCGACAAAGTTGAGTTTGACGATAGCGCCTGGCGCAGACTCGACGTGCCGCATGATTGGAGCATCGAAGGTCCTTTCGACAAAGACAACCCGACCCGCGGATCCGGCGGATTCCTGCCGGCCGGCATTGGATGGTATCGAAAACATTTTACGTTACCAACGAACGACGCGAACCGGCGCGTGTTTATTGAATTCGATGGCGTAATGGCCAACAGCGACGTCTGGATTAATGGCTTTCACCTGGGCCGCCGGCCTTACGGCTACGTAAGTTTCAGTTACGAACTCACCGGCCACCTCAATTTTGAAAACAAACCCAACGTTCTGTCAGTGCGAGCCGATAACTCAGGCCAACCAGCCTCGCGCTGGTACAGCGGCGCCGGAATCTATCGTCACGTCAGGCTGGTAATCACGGCTCCGGTGCATGTTCCCCAGTGGGGAACGTTCGTGACGACTCCGAAGATTAATGATCAGGAAGCGTCCGTGCACGTTAGCAGCACCATAATCAATCAGGACAATAAGCCGCACGTATTTTCCATTCAAACCAGGATCATCGCTCCCACCGGCGAGGTGGTTGCTCGCAGCGAAACGCCAAACCGGAAGATCGAGCCGGGAGAGTCTCTGCACATCGAACG
>Ga0207686_10000017_pt1 | contig 195143 bp, 156 predicted proteins | sample KBSM24metaG_FD_184396 | JGI IMG/M metagenome (GOLD analysis project Ga0207686, IMG submission 184396) | Miscanthus rhizosphere microbial communities from Kellogg Biological Station, Michigan, USA - KBS M2-4 metaG (SPAdes) (version 2) | ecosystem: Host-associated > Plants > Roots > Rhizosphere... | reverse complement strand
CGGGCTTCAGCCCGGTGACTGAGCCTCAGTGAACTGATCAAGGAACCGTTTCAACGGTTTCTCGGTCTGGGCGTCACGTAACTGCCTCGTGCTCAAAAGCTTAGTGGTCCCGAAAGAAGACGAAACCGTTAAAACGGTTTCGCGCATTTCTTCCCGCCCCCGATCACCGGGCTCAAGCCCGGTGTGAATGAGATCTTGAACTGTCGAACTTTGAGGCAAACCCTCGCGAACTAATGAAATCATTTGGTGGGCGGCGCAACGATTTCTATTTTGTTTTCACCTGCCTGCAGCACGATGCGTTGTGCGTTCGGCGCGCGGGCCCTTAATGCTTCATTACTTAACTCGTCAAAAGACTCACTTAGTCCCATGACGATCGCTAAATATTCTCCGGGGCCGCCGCTCAAACGAAAGCTGCCATCCGCGTTGGTGAATCCGTACAATCTGCTGGTTGATTTTTGCTGATCGGGATCAGTCGAGATCAGTACCACGGTGAAGCCGGCAACGGGCGTCTTGCCATCTGAGGCAATCACGCGCCCCGAAAGTGAGGCTACCTCCGGAGAGATGACGAGCCGCACGTCAGTTACATCTTCGCCTTCTTTTACGACCAGCGGTCCGCGGGCCAACTCTCTTTTGCCTGCAGTTACTGACTTTGTGTAGTACTGACCATTCGGTGGAACTGAAGTTCTTAAGTAGATGAGACCGGGAGGCACACCCTCAATTGAAAATGTTCCGTCGGTTTGTACTCGAATGGGTGACGCGGTATCGGCTTGTCGAACTTCCGCAAGCGCATAAACGAGGACAGTAGCGGGTAAGGGTTTGCCGCCATCGACGGTGACGGTGCCTGAGATGCGGCTGCCGCTGGATACTTCAATCATTATGTCGGCCAGACTGGCCCCGGAGACTGTTACTTCAAGTTTCCTGGGGGCAAATTTTTGACCGGCATCCGATATTTGAGCAGCGGTCGGAAAATTATCACCACGTGAGATCCATCGCGGCGGTGTGATGATCACCGTATAGCTGCCATCCTCAACTTCATTGAAGTTGAAGCGACCGTCAACATCAGTGTTAGTGACCGGGTCTTCCAGGTCTGACGAAGCTGCCGGACTTTCGTCTTTTCTTTTCAGGGTAACGCGGGCCCGTCCAACCGCGCGGGTACTGCCCTTAAAAACCACCGTACCGGAAATGCTGTGCACCGGACGGTCGGCGAGGGTGATGTTAATGTCTTTCTGCTCATCGCCGGCCTGAATCGTGAGTACGGTTGCGGAGGTCATCGTGTTGGCACCGTCGTAATACGAGATGCCCAGCACTGAGCGATTCAAGAGACGAGGTTCATCCGGTTTGTCTTGTGCGTTTAACTCAACGTTCCATTTCTGTTCGGCTGCCCCCACGAGATATTCTCCCGGCCAGAGTCCCGAAACACGATAAACACCTCGCTCGTCCGTAATGGCATCTTCGGGAGTTCGGCCGATGACCTGGGTCCATTTGCCTTCTCGTTTACGAAAAATCCTGACGGACGCATTGATCGCGGGATCGCCATCGGCGTAAGTCACTTTTCCTGAGATGGCGGCTCCACGTTTGACGCGTACAACCGCCTCAACGGTTGAAGTGCCGTCGACAGTGACTGTCGTCAGAGTCCCTGCTCCGTTTTCATCAGATACTCCGAAGTGAATAATCCCGGGCGCGCTGACGTCAATGAAATACTGCCCTGCCGGAACGTCGACGATTTGAAATTCTCCGTTCCCATCGGTCCAGGCGTCATAGTTACGCATTCTGTTCTTACCGGCTGGATCCCAAATGGTTAGTTGCACCCGACGCAGCGGCCGGCGCGTATCTTCATAGATCACACGGCCGCGAACTGTTGACTGTTTGGTTCTTGAACGTGGACTTTGATTTTCTTCAGTCCGCGGGTTCTGTGCCCGCGCAGGAACCGTGAGTGTTAGGGAAGCAAGCAGGCAGATCGCGAAAACAAGAAGGAAGAGAATAGAACTGACTTGCTTAATGACCAATTCACTTCTCGGGAGTTATCACAAGGACCTGATTGTCAGATCGCTGTGATCCAAAAAACCGCAAACTAACAGTTTGCGTTACTAAAACAACTGGAACTTGATTGTCAGGTACTTCTTCGGATTCTGGCGGAAGTCGTAGAGCAGCTTCACGCCTTCGGACGAGAAATTGTTCACGTTGTTGTAGAGCGAATCGTCGGTGAGCAGTTTGCCCACCGTGCCTTCGCCTCGTTGGGCGCCGGCGACGACGTTGTCGATGCGCGCGGCAGTCGTGTTAAAGCGGGCAATCGCGGTGCGGGCGTCGTTGTAAATCGCTTCGTCCTTGATTAGTTTGCCGAGCGTGCCCTGGCCGGCATTGACCCCGGCGATCAGCTGATCGATGTTGTCCATCGAATGGTTTACGCGGTCGGCGATGCTATTGATCTTGTTGTACATCTCGTCGCTCGAGAAGAATTTCCCAGCCGTGCCACGTCCGGCGCGCAGATCCTCAGACAACTTCTTCAGGTTTGCAGCGACGTCATTGGCGTTATTGTAAAGCGTCTCGTCGTAAACGAATTTGCCGGCAGAGCCTTTCCCGCTCTTAATCTGTCGCGCCAGGTCTTCCGCGTCCTGAATCGTAGCGTTCAGGTTGTTGTAAAGCGACTCATCATTGAACAGGCGCCCGACGGTGCCTTTGCCGTCGCGCACGTTCTTCACGATCTCGTTCATCTGATCGGACAGCTTGCCTAATTTCTCAGCCAGTTCCGTGCCCCGGGTGGCGAGGTCGCTCATCGTGCTGCCAGCCGTGGCCGGCAGCAGGAAATTCTCGGTCACCGGTTGGCCGAGGGACGTGCCCGGCGTGATGTTCACAATCATTTCGCTCCCCAGAATGCTGGGCGAAGCCTGTTGTGCGGTTGAGTCGGTGCGAATGCGATCAGTCGCCGGAATGCCGTCAATTTTGGTGTCGATGGTCAGGAACGCTTCAATCTTTTGCGGATTTGGGCCAGTGCCGACTTCGGACGGACTCAGCAGACGGATGTGATCGACTTTGCCGATTTTCACGCCCGCCAACTTTACGTCGGATCCTTCGCGCAGGCCGTTCGCATCGGCGAAGCGCGCGCGCAGGTGCAGGTGACTCTTAAAAGGATTAAGTTCGCCGGAGGCGTTGAGAATCAAAACGACAAGTACCGCGAGCGCGATGAAAACGAGCAAGCCAACCCGCAGCTCACTTAGTCCAATGGTCTTGGTTGATTTTGGCATGTTAATACCTGCAATCCTGATGTTGGTTTTGCGATCGTCACCCTCTAGATACAGAGAAAATCAAAAATCGGCAATCGCAAAGCAAAAATGATTTCAGTGTCCGCGCAGAAACTTATGAATGTACGGATCCTGATCCTTTCGCAGCGTCTCGTCCGTGCCGCTGAAAATTATCTGGCCATCACGCATCATCAAAACCTTGCTGTTGATGAGACAAAGTTTTTCGCCTTCTTTTTCGAATATTACTTCACCTTCTTCGTTCACGACCGCGTATTCAGACGTCAGATATTCGACGTTGTTCATCTCGTGCGTCACGAAAATCGACGAGACGTCTTCCAGGTCCCGAAGTTTCATCGCCAACTCGCAAATGGTGCGTGCCGTCGGCGGATCGAGTCCCGCGGTTGGTTCGTCGAACATCACGATCTTGGGGTCGCCCACCAGCGCCCGCGCGATTCCCACGCGGCGCCGCATACCTCCTGACAACTCGGACGGCATTTTGTCGATGGCCGCTTCCAGGTTAACGAACCGCAACATGCGACGGACCTCGTTTTCGACTTCGTCTTCCGGCACACCCTGCTCATGTAGTTTGAAAGCGACGTTCTCGTAGACCGAAAGCGAGTCAAACAAAGCGCCTTCCTGAAAGATCATCCCGATCTTTTTGCGGATGCGCATCATCTGGACTTCGTTATAGTTGGTGATATCTTCGCCATCGACCAGAATCTGTCCGCTGTCGGGTTTGAGCAGACCGAGCACCAGCTTAATCGTCGTTGACTTGCCACAGCCAGAGCCGCCGAGGATGATTTTGGTCTCACCCTTCATCACCTTGAAACTCAGGTCGTTCAGAATCTTGCGATTGTCGAAAATCATCGTGACGTTACGAAACTCAATCGCCGGAATAGCCCGATCGGTATCGTCGACTTCGCGGAAAGTCGATTCGGCAGCACGCTCGCTGACCTGATTGTCCTTGGTCTCGTCGATTGAAGCCTGCGTCATCATAATTGGGTGCCCAGGATAAGTTGAAGTGCGCGTGCCAGAATGAAGTCGGTGATAATTACGATAATCGAGGCCATCACGACTGCTGATGTAGTCGAACGACCGACCCCAACCGTGCCGCCCTCGGTCTTCAGTCCCTTGTGACAGGCGATTGTACCCATCAGAAAAGCGAAGAACAAAGGTTTGATAATTCCGCCAATGATGTCATCTGTCGTGATGCCATCCTTCACGGAGTTAATGAACATGGCAGAGGGCAGGTTAAACAGCCAGGTCGAGACCGCCCAACCACCGCCGATTCCCATCACGTCCGTAATCAAGGTCAATAGCGGCAGAGTGACTACCAGCGCGAGAATCCGCGGCGCCACTAATTTCCGAACCGGATCAGTTCCCAACGCGCGCATCGCGTCAATCTGTTCCGACACGACCATCGAACCCAGTTCAGCCGAGATCGCCGAGACGACTCGTCCGGTTACCATCAGGGCGCTCAGCACCGGGCCGAGTTCGCGGACTAATGAGATCGAGACCAAATATCCCAATTGATCGACCGCGCCGTACGAAGCCAGGGTCTGATAGGTTTGCAGCGTCAACACGCCACCGGTAAAGAATCCAGTAAGAATAATGATCGTCAGTGACCCTACGCCGATGTAGTCCATCTGCGCGATGGACTCAGGAACATAATGAGGTTTCTTGAAGATTCCGCGGGCGGCGCGGGCCGCGAGCAGGGACATGTCCTGGAGGTCAGATAGAAAGCGTAGGATGATGTTCATCCGAGATCCAATTTATTGAAAGAGAGCTGCCTGCGTTCGCGGTGGCGACTGGTATTAAATAAGAGACTGTCGTTCGGCAAAGCTCGCATCGCTGCCCGGAAATTTGGCGCCGATCCGGTGCGAGCGTGTTTTCAACAGAGCGGCCTATAATGCGCAAAACCAAACGTTAACGTCAAGGTTGCGTTGCTGATAGGTAGTGCGCTAATTCGACTTTCTCTGTATCTCTGTGAATTCTCCGGGTCTCTGTGGTGGAGTCTTTTCCAGGATTTTTCACCACAGAGTCACAGAGGTACCCACAGAGACACAGGAGAAAAACGGGTTCTCATTGAGAACGTCGCGATCTGTGATGCGAGATAATTAGCCCAACAAAAAAGCCGCCCCGATAGCCCGAGCCGGCTTTAAGAATTAGTGCCTGGGGATAAGGTTAAGGCTTTCGCTGTTGTTGCCGTAGCGCCCGGCGCTGGGCGGGCGTTAGCAAAGGATTATTTGGATCGCGTTGTTGCAAACCCTGCTGACGCCGGTTAAGGCCGTTCGGGGCTCCCTGTTGGCGTTCGCGCCGCAAGGCCATATTCTGTTGGCGCATTTCTTGCAGTCTGGTTCGCTGCTCTGGTGTCAGGACCTGAAGAATTCTGGCCTCTGATACTGAGCGCAGCCTAATGGGGTTGGCCTGGGCCGCGGCTACCTCGCGTGAACGTTGCGCAATCAAAGCCTCGTCGGGACTCGGAGATTCGATGGCTTCCGTCAACGCGCGCTGCGCCTGCCGCAATTTTAAGTTGGCCGCCTGACGTTCGTCTTTCAACTCCTGCATAATCGCGCGAATTTTCTGAATTTGATCGGGTTTCAGATCCAAACGGCGCAGATCGGTCATTTGATTTGCCGGGAGATCGGCTGGTTGCGTTTGGACCATCGGAGATGAGTTCTCGGTTTGAGTGGTCTGTGCAGCAATTTCGCCAGCCAGGCCAGACAGCATGACCGCGGCAGCGAGCGCGGCGAGCTTTATTGATTTAGTATCGCGTTTCATTTGATTACCATCCTTGGGCATCATCGCACAGGTTTCATTGATTAGGTTGATCTGAGATCACGAAGGGCAGTTCTTCATCATCGGCGCCGGGAACCAGACGTAAATCGGTGGCCAGCTGTTCGCGCTCCTGTTGAGTCAGGGCTTTGACGCGTGGCCGGCTCGAGCGGCGCGAGTTAACAACCACTGCAACTCGCGGGGCGGGTGCCTGATCCACTGTGTCGTTTGATTTTTGTACGGCCGTCTGTTGTTCTTTCGCCACCTGCATTTTAGCTTCAGCGACAGCCCGGTCTAAATCTGCTTTGGTAAACCGGGCCTCTGCGGTTTCATTTGCCGATGGATTTGGCTTTTGCCAACTACGGGACACTGCGAAAATAAGCAGCGCGCAAAGCAGCACGCCGGCAAAAGCCGTCGCCCCCCGCAGCCACAGCGGAGATACACTGAAGAATTCGCGCAAGGCCGCTACCGCTGATAGTCTGCGTTCGGGACGAGTGAATTGAGTCGCAGCGGCTGACGGCTCGGCGACAACGGCGGCCGGAGTGAATGAGGCGCCGAGTGCTTCGTTTCGCCAAACGAGAATCGATTCATGCATCTGATCAAAAGCCGCAAACTCACTGCGGCAAGCATCGCACTGTTGTAAGTGGGCGCGAAAATCGCGCGCATCAGATTCGCTGGCCTCGCCGTAAAGATAGGTGACCAGGTCTTCGGCTCGATGACAAGCTGGTCGTCCATTCAGGTCTTGCATGATAAAACTCTCCTCGATCAGATCGCCCGGCTGTCGCCGAATTTTTGCAGGCGCATCTGCAATTGTCTGAGCGCGGTGTAAAGCCGGCTCTTAACCGTGCTGAGCGGAATCTCAAGCGCGTCAGCGATCTCTTGAAACGTCAGCTCTTCAAACTCTTTCATCACAACTACCTGTCGCAACTCCGGAGGCAGCGTGCCGACCGCGCGCCGCACTGCTTGAGTTCGTTCAATCGTTTCGGCATTTCGGGCCGGCGATGCATCAGCGGGCAAAGCGAACACGGCCGCATTCTTTTCGGCTTCGTCTTCAAGGGCCGTCTCGCTGCGAACCTTGGCCCGTCGCTGCCGGGTAATGCATTGGTTCACGGCAATGCGATGGAGCCAGGAAGAAACCTTGGCCTCGCCGCGAAACCCGCGCAGGTTCCGAAACGCAGCGAGAAAAGTCTCCTGGGTCGCGTCGCGCGCGTCTTCCTCGCGACCGAGCATGCCAAACGATAGGGCAAAGATGCGCCGCTCCCAGCGACGCACTATTTCGCCGAACGCCTCTGGATCGCCAGACAGCGCACGTTCAACCACTTGCTCGTCGTTCGTAGCCGTTTCCATCTGGTCCGTGCTCGCGCCCGCCGCGGGCATCCAAATGTCGCGCGCAACAACCCGCGCAGTCAACTCTTTAGACGCCGAGCCTCATCCGCAAGTTTGCAAAAAACTCCGCCAATCACGGTAATCCGCTGCGCCAAAGCCGAAAAAGACCGAAGTTAACCGAGACAACTTACCGATCTTGCGATTTTCGGATACTAACTCTCGCTATTTCATCAGTTAAATATTGGCCAAACCCGTTGACACCAATGGTTCAAACCACTAATCTACATGGGGCCGAACACGCGGAGGTCGGCGCCGAAATCTGTCTCGCTTTTTTCACCATCCCCTGTCCACGTGCTTGAATCGTTAGGTCGAATTCGTCTTTTGTACGTCGTACTGGCAGTTCTATTGCTGGTCGGCCTGCTCCCATTAACCCTCGCCGGGACCATGCTGTCACGTCGAAGCGCTGATGAACTGCGCGCGATAGAGGGCCGCTATCAGGCGCAGCTCGTGCGCGACAAGGCCCGACAGATTGAGTTGTACGGCCAGCGTTACCGAGACGTCGTGATTGGGTTGGCCCGGGCTTTTGAAATTGCCGGGGCAAACCGCTTCGCGACCGACGCCGGATACGACGTGCGTTTGCAGCGCAGTCTTCAGGATGATCCGAACTTGATCGCTCTGGCTATTTGTCCGGTCAAAGGTGAAGTGCATCGGGCCTTTCAATTCGATTTGATCAAACGCGAAGAAGTAGACCAGCGCATTGCTGACGTCCTGGCCAGGATGAACAGTCGTGGGGTGATTATCAGCAGGCCGCAGATCATTCGCTCAGGACAAGAGATGGGATTGACGATCGCCGCCCCGGTCATGAACGGGGACGAGATCGTTGCTGCGGTGGTCGCCGTCGTTTCGTTCCAGGAGGTTTTCAAGGCGCTCCAGCAGAAGTCCACAAAAAGCACCCGTGAAATGTTGGACGCCGGCCTGCCGGTGGTATTTGTCGTTGATCAAAACGGTAAGGCGGTAGCGCATCCCGATGCGGCCGTTGCTTTTTCCGAAAGACCGATGACCGATCTGAAAGTGGTCCAGGACTGGCTTGAGACCGGCGCCCAGGTGCAATCGGCTCTGGCCCCGTTCACGTTGGATCGTGATGGGCACGTGACGCCGATGCTGGGATCATATGCGACGGTTGAGCTCGATCGTGGTTCATTGCTGGGGGTCATAGCTATCCAGGACGAGAGCGCTGCGTTAGCGTCGGTGGGCGACATGCGCAACCAGGTGCTGTTTGTGAGTTTTGTCGCGGCCATCATGGCGCTATTTATTGGGTTCTTTTTTGCCGATCAACTGACGCGTCCGGTCAGCGAGTTGGCGGCCGGCGCCCGGCGGATTGCGGCGGGTGACTTCTCTCGGCGCGTGAAGGTTCTGGGTCGAACTGAATTGGGCGAGCTCGGTGCCTCGTTCAATCAAATGACCGATCAGATCGAAAGCTTTGTTGGCGACCTGCAACGTTCCGCTGAGGAGAACCGGGAACTCTTTCTGGGCACGGTCAAGGCCCTGGCGGCAGCGATTGACGGCAAAGACCCGTATACCCGCGGTCATTCCGAACGCGTTTCGCGATTCGCAGTTGCTACGGCCCAGGCTTTGGGCTTGCCCGCGGATGAGATTGAGAAGATTCGCGTCAGTGCTTTGCTGCACGATGTCGGGAAAATTGGCATCGACGATCGCGTACTGAAGAAACCTGCGGCTTTGACTGACGACGAGTTCGAGATCATGAAGAGCCACCCGCAGAAGGGTTTCAAGATCATGTCGCAAATTCCGGCGATGCGGGACTTCCTGCCCGGCATGTACATGCATCACGAAATGATTAACGGTGAAGGTTACCCGCAGGGTCTGCGGGGAGAGCAGATTCCGATGCAGGCTCGCATCGTCTCAGTGGCCGACACTTTTGATGCCATGACGACCGAACGTCCATATCAGCGCGCGATGGATTTCTCGGCGGCGTTAACGCGCCTGAAGAGTTTCGTCGACACGCGTTACGACGCGCGCGTGGTCGCCGCTTTTGTGGCCGCTTGTGAAGCCGGAAAGATTCGGCCGGGAGTTTCCCGCGTGACTCGCCAACAAAGCGAGGTGCCAGCCATGCAGCCGTTGCCGGTAGTAACGACACCCGATTCGGTTCTGGCTGTCAGCTAGAATATCCGTATGAGAAGCCCGACCGTGAGGGAGGGCAACTCGCACAGGTCAGTGCCCTTGCTTACGCGCGGGCCTCTGACACAGTTCGCGGCGCATCGCTTTTGTGGCGGTGCGCCGCTTCTGCTTATAATCGCCTTTAGATTTCCGTATTCATTTGGATTGGAGTTTTGATGGCTTTCTGGCGAAGGAAAAAGGATGAGTTTGTCTCGTTAGGGCTGAATCGTGTCGCGGATGAAGCGGCACCGCCGCTTTCGCCTGAGCCCGAGCCTCCGGTGGAAAAGCCCACCGGCGAAGTCAAAACGGTCGCGTCGCGTGCAGTTGAACCGGTGCAGAAGGGCGCGCCATGGCAGACGTCAGTCCTGGGTCTTGACCTCTCAATCGAGCAATTACAAGCTCGCGAAGCAGCGCTTGAACAGGAATTATCGGCGCGATTCCGGCGGGCGGTCGCAGCAACCCGCGAGTCTCTGTCCGATAGAATCGACACTGTTTTTGCCGGTGCCAAAAGGATAGATGCCGAACTTCTGGATGAATTGGAAGAAGCCCTGATCGCCGCCGACATTGGCGTTCCCACGACGATGCACGTGCTCGAAACTGTGCGTCGCGGCATCAGCCGTAAAGAAATTGACGACATTGAAAAGCTAAAGCAGTCGATCAAGTCTGAGTTACTGTCGATCCTGCATGCCTCAGAGAAACAGGGCGTGGCGTCGGAAGCCAGTGTGCCGGAAGACATCGCGCCCTACGTGATGATGATCGTTGGGGTGAATGGTGTCGGCAAAACTACCACGATCGGGAAGCTGGCCCAGCGAATCAAAGCCGAGGGCAATGATGTTTTGATTTGTGCCGCCGACACCTTTCGCGCCGCGGCGTCCGATCAATTGGCCATCTGGGCCGAGCGCACCGGGGTGCCTTTGATTCAGCAGAAGCAGGGAACTGATCCTGCGGCTGTGCTGTTCGATTCAATGAAGGCAGCGAAGGCCCGCGGCTCAGACGTTCTGATTGTGGATACCGCCGGCCGGCTGCATAACAAATCGAACCTGATGGCGGAACTCGAAAAGATGAAGCGCGTGGCCGGCCGTGAAGTTGAAGGCGCTCCGCACGAGACTCTGCTGGTCGTTGATGCCGTTACCGGCCAGAATGGTTTAGAGCAGGCGCGACAGTTTCTGAAAGTGGCCGGTGTGACTGGAATCGTTTTGACCAAGCTCGACGGCACCGCGAAAGGTGGAATTGCGGTGGCGATTGCCAAGGAACTTGGCTTGCCGATTCGCTACGCCGGCATCGGCGAGAAGGTTGATGACCTGGTGGTGTTTGATGCTGAGCAGTACGTGAACAGTCTGTTTAATTAGATCTGACGGTCGGCCAGGTCAGACAGTGTACCCGCTGGTGGAGTCAGTACCCTCCGCGTAAGCGATGGACGCTACCCGGTCAAACAGCGGGACCTCCTTTATTCCACCTGCTCACGCAGGTGGTACTGACATCGTGGACGAATCAACCGCACAAGATAAAAGGCTGATGCGACGCGCCCTGGAACTCGCCGCACAGGGAACCGGACGGGTAAGCCCCGGGCCTCTCGTCGGTACGGTCGTCGTTGATGAGCGCGGCGAGATCGCCGGCGAAGGGTTCTATCTCTACGATCAAGTCAAGCATGCTGAGACCCTGGCGCTCGAACAAGCGGGCGCACGGGCCCGCGGCGGTACCGCTTATGTTTCCCTCGAGCCGCACGCTCATCAGGGCCGGACCTCGCCGTGCACTGAGCTACTCATTAACGCCGGTATCAAACGCGTGGTCGCGCCGATTGAAGATCCCAACCCGAAGGTTTCTGGTCGCGGCTTTGCCCGTTTACGCCAAGCCGGGATTGAAGTCTGCACTGGCGGCCTAGACACCGAAGCCAAGCGGCTGAACGAAGCGTATATTCATTTAATGCGCAGCGGCCGGCCATTCGTTCATTTGAAGATGGCCGTTTCGCTGGATGGGAAGGTCGCTACTTCTAACGGCGACTCGCGCTGGATAACCGGAGAAGCCGCTCGGGCGCAGGTCCACGAACTGCGCCATCAAAGTGATGCAATCATGATTGGTGGAGGCACCGCCCGCGCGGACGACCCGCTGTTGACTGACCGTTCCGGAAAAATGCGCCGGCGCCCCTTAGTGCGCGTGGTAATTGAGCACTACCTTGGTATCTCGCCGCAGTCACAACTGGCGCAAACAACTGAGGCCGCGCCGGTCATCATTTTCGCTTGCGAGGAACCAGAACCTGATAATGTCAGCGCTCTACAGTCGCAAGGCGTCGAGGTTGTCGTGCAGGATTCTGCGCTTGACCTGAACAGCGTGCTGGAGGAGTTGGGCAAACGATCAATTCAAACCGTTCTGGTTGAGGGCGGCCCGTCTCTGGCTGGCCTGCTAATCGAAGCGGGGCTGGTGAACAAAGTAACGTTCTTCGTGGCGCCGATAATCATCGGAGGTCAGGATGCCCCTTCGGCGATCGGCGGCAGCGGCGCGGAAAAAATCGCCGATGCACTGCAACTCGAACAGGTTGAGGTTAGGCAATACGGGCGCGACATCGAAGTGACCGGATATCCAAAGAACAAGGATGAAGGATGAAGGCGTAAGGATGAGAAAAGAAAAGCCAGAGACCACTGCCGACAGATCTGAAAGTGGCTTTCATCCTTCATCCATCCGACTTCATCATTCAACTCCCAAACGCCGTCTTGGTCAGAATTTTCTGGTCGACAAGAACGCAATCGAGCGAATCATCTCTGCTGTCGACCCCCAGTCTGATGAAACCATTATTGAAATCGGCCCGGGCCGCGGCGCGCTGACCTCGCGGCTGGCGGAACAGGCTGGCCGGTTGATCGCCATCGAGTTTGATCGTGGACTGGCACCGCAGCTACGCAACCAATTCTCAAGCGCAGCGAACCTGGAGGTGATCCAGGCCGATGCGTTAACGTTCGATTTCTGTCAGGCAATCGCCCCTGCCACCCAGGCGCGCGTCGTCGCCAATCTTCCTTACAACATCGGCACTGCGATCCTGCAACGACTGCTCGCACAGCGAGAGTGCATTAGCGAAATGACGCTCATGCTGCAACGCGAAGTCGTGGACCGGATCATGGCCCAGGCAGGATCGAGCGAACGCGGCTACCTCTCAGTTTTGATTGAAGCTTATTGTGAAGCGGAAAGACTCTTCGACGTGTCGCCGCAAGCCTTCCGCCCGGCGCCGAAAGTCTGGAGCAGCATTGTGCGTTTGCGTGTGCGACACGAGATCGCTGCCGAAGTGAAAGATGAAAAGCTTTTGTGGCAGGTGGTGAGCGCCGGATTTGCTCATCCACGCAAGACGATACTCAACAACCTGCGCGAAGCTCCGGAATCGCTTCAGGAAGTACTGAGAAAGCATGGTGGCGCCAGCATAGTTCTTTGCGAAGCGTGCATCACGCCTTTGCGCCGGGCTGAGACTTTTACCTTCGAAGAATGGGCGTTGCTGGTGAACGCGATGGCTTGAGAGAGACTGTCGCACTCAACGATTTTCGGAAGAATTACTTTGCGATCGAAGAGGCAAAGTTAGGACTATTTGGATTAATATCCAACGTTCGTGTGCTAGGTATGATGATGAGATCCATATCTTCCATAGGGATCGCGCCGAGTAAAGCCTGATCGCCCATCACCAGCGCTCCGGCAAATCCTACACGGTTCTTAAAGTGCAATTCGATCGGACCAACATAGGGCACTAACTTCTTAGAGCCGTTCGCCAGAGTGACCTCTTTGCTATCAATCTCTTCCAGTTGCAGTTGGAGTTGGACGTGCTGTGGAATGCAGAGATGGGTGGCTCCTGAGTCTACCAAAGCCTCCACATCAACGGGATCTAAGTCCGGCAAGCGCGGATTGCGCAGAATCAATTTGCCGTTTACAAGTCCCATGCGCTGAAAATAACACGCTCGCTCAGGAAAACCATAGCAGGAGATCCAACTCCAGAATCAAAGGCAATTTACGTGCGCCAAACGATTCCTCGCAAAAAAGCACCGAGTCGCTCTTCCCCCATGGCCTTCTCCTTAAACTGGTCAACTTTGGCGAGCGCGGTTGGAGTTCCGCATTGACACAACCCCGCAATCGCGGCCTCGAATTCGAGCGGGTCTTCGCAAGTGTCGACATATTGCATTAGAAACTCTTCCTTATCAGCCCAACCGACTCTGTAAGTCGACACGACGAAATTTCGTCGCGCTTCTGGGGAGAGACGCTTGACTTGCTTTCCCAATCGCTCAACCACAAGCGGAAATGACTTGAGTCCAAACTGAGTTCTAGACATCAACGCATTCAGCACCTTCAAGTCGCTGTTTCGAGTCGCAAGCTCCATAACGCGTCTCTCTCCGACGATGCTACTCGCCATCATTATGGAACTGTTCCCGGGCGCGGAGGTTACTAATGCCGCTGCCAAATCCGTAACTCTGTCCGGATCGAGTTCCTGCTCGCGCGCGAGCAGACATTTGCAGGCACTTCTGAATACTTCTGGGTCGTCGAGACGAGCTGCAGCCGCATTAAGCAAAGCTGTTTGCGGAACGGTCGTTCCCGAAGACGCTACGTGGTCGAGCAAGGTACTTAACTGGCAACCTGGCAAACTCATCAATTCGCTCTGAGACGCGTTGCAAGCAACATCGAGCGACGATGACCGGGCAAGGATTTGCGTCCTCGGATGTGCGCGGTACGACTCCACGATGCGGATGAAGGCGTCATATATGTCCGTAGAATCTTTGAAGCGTTCATGCGGGTACCTCGTGATGGACTTGTTTAGCAGCGACTCGAACAACTTCGCACGCGGATCAAAGGCCTTAGTTTCGAGGTTGTATTCACGGCTCAGGTGCTTCTCACGGGCGAACGTGACACCGCGAGTTAACAAGAAGTATAGAAGCTTACCCATAGAATAGACATCCGTCCGTGTGCTAACGTCTTTGAGTCGACCATCTTCAAGTTCCGGTGCCATGAAGAAGCGCGGCCCAACAGCTTCCGCCGAAGGTGTTAAGCGCTCGTCATTATGATCGAAAGCCAGACCAAAGTCGGCAACCTTAGCGATATCATCAAACAGCAGGATGTTGGCCGGTTTGAGATCGCGGTGAATGATCCCTGCTGAATGGAGATCGCACACCCCGCGACAAATGTTCCCAAAGAAGCGCAGAGCCAAATCCATGTCGACTTCACCATTGTCAACCGCAATCTGCAGATTGCGGTCAGCTTTCGGCATTACGTACCAGAAACCACCAGTATCATCGGCTGCACTGGAATCAATGATGGGAACAACGTGTTCGCTCGACTCCAGCTTCCGGAGCGATGCCACTTCGCGCAGAAAGCGCTCACTGCGTTTTGGGTTCAAAAGTCTCTTGAGGACATACTTACCCTTACGATCAAGCGTTGAATCGACTACGAGATAGACCAAGCCCTGTCCGCCCTTATCCATGTGGCCTGCGTCCGCGGTCCAGGTGCCCCATTGTCGTGACTTCTTGCTCATCTGAATTCCGTTCAACAAATTATCTTGATACCGCGCTCTTGAGCCAACCCTGACCTGCCGCCGGAGCGATCTCGCGCTCTATACGCTTTGAGTCTCGAATCTCGGCGACGCGAAGGTCATACGCGGTTTGCAGATTCAGCCAGGAGCGGGCGTCTCCGCCCAAATAGCGAGCCAATCGCATCGCAGTGTCCGCATTAATCGCACGGCGCTCGCGTACGATGTCATTGATTCGTGCCGCTGGAATGCTCAGCGCTTTCGCAAGCCCGCTCGCACTCATGCCGAGCGGCACCAGATAGTCTTTCTGAAGTATCTCGCCGGGATGCACCGGCCTCATGCGGTTCTCAAACATGTTTTTCTTCTCAATGATAATCGATTACTTCGCCCGACCAAACAAAAAGAGCCGGCCACTTTTCAGCGCCGGCTCTTTCGCTTAACTACATCAATCGCTCTACTTCGGCCACGAACCCCAGACCGCGCACATTCCGGCGCTGTCAGTCGCGAGTGGCGTCTGACGAATGCCGGCATAAACCGGATTCATCACTGCCGCCGGCGGCGGACCAAAGTGTCCGAGGCCCAGCGAGTGACCGTTTTCGTGCAGGCCAACGGTCTCCACATCAATGCCTGGGAGGGCGATGTTTATTCCCCAGGGATTGCCGGCCCGCGGACCCGGAGCTCCGAAGTTGTCGTTGTAATAGACTTCGTTCAGGGCCGTGTCCAGATAATGATCGTTGTTGATGTCGGTCGGATTTCCGAAACCGTCAGTGAAGATGAAGCTTACGGAAAAGGCGAGGATGCCGTTCCCTCCGCCCGGTCCACCGGCCGCTTCAAAAAATGCGGGCGGCAGCCAGCCAGCCTCGACGATGTCTGCCAGGAACGGATCGCCGAAGCCTCCGAATCCAAAGAAGGAATCGAAGATATCCGGATCAGCCCCTGAGTCCGCGCGCTTGATTATGTTTGTTTTCTTGAGGCACTTGTGCGCGTTCCAGGTCGACAAGGCGTTGTCGAGCGCTGCCTCAGTTTGCGCTGACGTCAAGCCGCTTGAAGTCGCGCCGTCACTCTGATCCACCAGGTAGGTTATGTTTTCGCCATCGGCAAGCCGGCGTGGGTCATTGGCCACCCAGCGCTCGCCGGCTTGATGGATGCGATTCGCAGGCCGGCCATTACCGATGGTGATGAAGTTGATTTCCTCAACGGCGAGGTGCAACCCCATCGCTTGCAGTTGATAGTTAATCTGCTGCATTTTCGCCAGCACGGCCGGATCGCCTTCGCCTTGTTGAGGCGTAGCAGCGGCCCTCGGCCAGGGAAGAACGGTAATACTGACCAGCAGCGTGAGAACTGCCAGGACTTTGAAAGAGATCTTTGTCATAAGCTTTTTACCTCCGAAAGAAATCTGGACGTTTAGGTCTCGGTATTTACCGGCTTGGAGTCGATCAAAAGGAGCCGACACACCAAGAGTGATCTGAGAACACTGGCGACGAGGGAAGAACCTGTTAGCTCAGGTCGCGAACAATATCGCTGGTCGGTAGGATAGTCAATGAAAAATGGAGAGCGAGTGCCCTGACCCTTGCTTCCTCTGCGGACCTTTGCGAAGAGCTCAGTATTTCTCTGCGGTTAGCTCCGGTCGGTTGCATATGAAACGGCAGAGCACGACCTGCGCTCACCCTGGACGGCTAATCAACCAACGCGGCCAGCCTTTTAGGCGCCAGATCCCGATAGGCCCGTCGCAAGCTGTCTGTCACCACGTCCCAGTCGACTTCGGCCAAATCAAGTCTGATTCCGAGCCAGCCTTTTGCTCCCAAATAATCGGGCACGAAAAACGTTTCGGGATCGCCTCTAATCATCCGGCGCTGATCGTTGGGACTCGATTTGCAGGCCAGAGAGATCATGCCATCACCATGATGATCGAATTGATAGTAGGCGAGAGTTTTTTTGCGAATACTAATTTTGAGGTGTTCGTTCACCGGCTCGACGGTGATTTCAGGAAAGGCTTCGCAAATCTTGATGAGGTGCGCGCGTCGTGATTCTGCCGTGACCAGTTGTTGTGAGGAGAGCGTCATGTCTGCTCCGCGAAAACCTCGTCGGCATCGATCGCCTCAATCTCTCCAGCTCAATACGCAGCCATGCGGTTTTCAGCTTCCTTCAACCATAAGGCGTCGAGTTCAGAGTCAGGTTTGTCGAGACTGGTGATCAGGCTTTCGACGAGCGCCGCACGATCAATCGGCGGTAATTGTAGCGCTTGACGTAACAGGGTTTCGGCTGAAGCTGACATCGGCGCGGCTTCCTTCCTTGAATAATCGAACTTTATCAAAGGCCCGTCGTGAAATCTACATCATTTAAGTTCGATCCCGGACGATTACCTCAACCTTATCCTTCGGTCGCAAAGACATCGCCGGATAAATCTCGACCGGTCGATCAGAAGCCAGTTCCAGGCGAAATCTCTGTCCGATGGTGGCCAGTACCAGCATCATTTCCATCATCGCAAATGATGCGCCGATGCAGGCCCGCGGCCCACCGCCAAAAGGGAAGTAAGCGTACTTTGGTAAACCTGCTTCGAATTCCTCAGTCCATCGTTCCGGTATGAACTCATCGGCATTATCAAAGAACCGCGCGTCGCGCTGCGTCACCCACTGAAACATGAAGACTTGCGTCCCGGCCGGCACCGGATAACCGCCGATTTCGCAATCCGCGATGGCTTCGCGGCCAAGCCCATAGGCCGGCGGATACAGCCGCATGCATTCTTTGGCAATCTGCTCTGTGTACTTCAATTTCGGCAAATCCGCCATGGCCGGAGCGCGTCCGCCGAGCACTTCGTCAAGCTCTCCGTGAAATTTCTTTTCCGTCTCTGGATGTCTTCCCAGCAAATACCATGACCAGGAGAGCGTGAGCGCCGTGGTTTCATGTCCCGCGAGAAACAGCGTCATCACTTCATCGCGCAGTTGCTGGTCGGTCATCTGACTGCCGTCTTCGTCGCGCGCCGCCAGCAGCATGGAAAGCAGGTCGCCCTCATCCTTTCCGCTGGCCCGCCGTTCGGCGATGATTCGATAGACAACTTCATCAATTCGCCTGGCGAACTTTTGAAAACGCAGATGCGCCGGCGTGGGCAGCCGGTTATCAAGAATCCATTTCAAAGTTGCCTGCGCCGCAAAAGGCTTAACCAGCTCTTTCAACGTGTCGCCCACATGATCGACATCATTTGAAACATCGGCACTAAACAAACAGCGCACGACAATCTCGAGCGTCAGGCGCATCATTTCCCGATGCATGTCGCGCGCTTCGCCGGGCTGCCAACTCTCAATCAAACGGCGCGAGTAGTCCACCATCGTGTCGGCGTAAGCCGAGATTCGATGGCGATGAAACGCCGGCGAAGAAAGCCGGCGCTGGCGCTTCCACACCTCGCCTTCACTGGTCAGCAAACCATTTCCGACCAGAGTTTGAAAGAAATTCGAGCGCAATGACATCGCTTTGCGGAATTTCTTCGGGTTGGTTGAGAGGACGTATTCAATCTCGTTTGGGTGATAAAGGAACAAGGCGGGCACGTAGAGAAAGCGCATCCAGACGATATCGCCATACTCGCGCTGGGCGCGTTCAATAAAGCCGAGAGAGTCGCGATTGAATTCGCGCATCACACCCATGACCGGCGTGCCTTTCGGTCCGGGCGGGCGCCGCATGGCTCTCGACCTTTTGCCGGCCGCCATCACCCGGGCGAGTTCGCTGATCGAAGGGTTCGACTTCATAGGAGATCTATTTCAGGAGGTCAGTGTAAATTCCCGGTTCGCTGTCAGGGATAACGATCGCGCCCACGGCTTGCTGATAGAACTCAACCGGACCAGCAGAGCCTATGACTCCATAGACGTAACCGAGTTCGCGCAAGCCCCAGAGCGATTCCAGCAGCAGCGCTTTGCCAATCCCCCGACCTCGCTCGTTTTCCGCAACCCCGGTCGGGCCAAAGAATGCTTTGCGCGTGCATTCGTATCCGGCGAAACCGATCACGCGGCCTTCGCTGGTCGCGATGAAGACGGTCACTGGTTTGTTGGCAAAGCCCACGGAAACCTCGTCCGCCCAGGCGCTGGAAAAACTATTCCTGATGAACTCCCGGACGGGGGTAAGCTCGAACGGTTGCGCGCGACGAACGTGGATGCCGGGTTGAGTAATGCCCTCGGGCGCGGGCAACTTGAGTAAATTGACCAGTAGGTCGGGCATGAATTCAGTTTAGCGGAGAAGCTGCACGGAGTCAGTACCGGGAGCGGTAGCGACCGGGTCGAACCGACAGCAATGAGAGTGGTGGTATTCTTACCCGGTCGCTACCGCTCCCGGTACTGACTCCGTGCACACATCAGGACGGTACTCAATCAACTCGCCGATTGGTACGCATTAACTTTCACGCTAAGATGTAATTTGTTTTCGAAGTTTTCATGAGTGAGACTCCATCCGAAGTAAATGATCCCCTCGATACCCAACCGTCCGGCCGCACCGACGAACAATCGATGCTAGGCCGCCATGTCGGCCCCTATCGCATTGAGCGCGAAATTGGGCAAGGCGGCATGGGGACAGTGTACGAAGCCTGGCGCGCCGACGGAGAATTTCAGCATCGCGTCGCCATCAAGCTAATCAAAAGCGGTCTGGATCGGGACTTCGTTTTGCGCCGCTTCCGCAACGAACGTCAGATTCTCGCCGCCCTCGATCATCCCAACATCGGACGCCTGCTGGGCGGCGGCACAACTCCGGACGGCAACCCTTACTTTGTCATGGAATACATCGAGGGGCGGCCGTTGTACCAGTACGCCGATGCTCAACGATTGAACATCAGCGATCGGTTGCGCCTCTTTATTCAAATTTGCGATGCCGTGCAATACGCTCACGACAAACTCGTGATTCATCGCGACATCAAACCGACCAACATCCTGGTTTCACAGACGGGGGCGCCAAAGCTGCTCGACTTTGGAATTGCCAAGCTGCTCAATCCCGAACTGGTTTCAGACACGACGCCACAGACCACTCTGGGCGTGCGTTTGATGACGATCGAATATGCGAGCCCGGAACAGGTACAGGCGTTGCCCGTTACTTTTCGCAGCGACATTTACAGCCTCGGCGTGATTTTGTATGAGCTGCTGACCGGCCATTCGCCATACCGTTTTCGCAACCTGATGCCGCACGAAGTGGCGCGTGCGATTATTGAAGATGAACCTGAACAACCAAGCGTCGCGGTCTCTCGGCCGGGTACGAGCATTCCCGTGAGCCTGGTCGATCGGGACGCGGCGACTTTGTCCACAGCGGAAGATACCAGGCCCCAACTGATTGCGAATTTGCGACAGGAACTTGCCGGGAATCTCGATAACATCGTGCTGAAAGCTTTGCGCAAAGAACCGGTCCAACGCTATGAATCGGCTACGGCTTTGCGCGACGACATCCTGCGTCACTTGAATGGATGGGCGGTACTGGCGCCGGCCTACGCGCCCTTGCGCCAGGCTGAGACGGCCGTCAAATCGATCGCGATCCTGCCGCTCAAGCTTCTCAATCTGGGCCCAACGACGGACACGGGCGAGAGTTTTCTCGGAGTGGGGCTCGCGGATGCGATGATTACCCGTTTTAGCGGAGTCCGAACTTTGGCGGTTCGTCCGACCAGCGCAATTGTTCCTTATGGCGAAGCGACAACTGATCCCTTGCGCGCGGGTCGCGAATTGAGCGTGGACTATGTGCTCGATGGCCGGATCAAGATGGTCGGCAATCGGGTGCGCGTTTCCCTTCAGTTGCTGGACATTCAACAGGGTGCAAATTCATGGGCGGAGCAATTTGACGAGCAATACTCAGACGCACTTGATCTGGAAGATTCAATCTCAGCCAAAGTAGCCCAATCGTTGCTGCCGCAACTGACAGAAACCGGTCAGGTGAAATTTCGCAAGCGCGGCACAGATAACTCGCAGGCTTTGATGCCTATCTGCGCGGCCGGTATTTTTGGAATAAGTTCACGCCCGGGTCTCTGCCCAAGGCGCTGACTTCGTTCGAAGAAGCGATCAAGCTCGACCCAAATTACGCGCTGGCGCACGTGGGATTGGCCGACTTTTACAATTGGGCCGCCATCTATGGAATTTTGCCGCCGGACGTGACCATTCCCCTGGCCAAGTCGGCCGCGCAACGCGCGATTGAATTGGATGACTCGCTCGGTGAAGCGTACGCGACTTATGGTCTTTCGATCGAAACGGCCGATTGTAATTGGGAAGAGACTGAGCGGATCTACCAGCGCGCGCTGGAATTGAACCCGAATTATCCGTTAACCCACGAGTGGTATTCGAGCCTTTTGATCGGGACCGGCAGGTTCGAAGAGGGGCTGCGCGAAATCGTCCGGGCCGAGGAATTGGATCCGCTTTCCTTGCGAGAGATGACGCTGGTCGTCTGGTCCTATTACCAGGTCCGTCGCTTTGAAGAGGCGATCGATAAGGCCCAACAGATCATTGAACTCGATCGGAACTATCCGCAGGGACATTTCCAGTTGGGGAATGCTCTGCTCGAAGTCGGCGAAGCGGAAAAGGGTTTGGCGGCACTCCGTGAAGGAGCGAAATTAATGGGCGGTGCGGCGTTGCCGATGAGCATCTTGTGCTTTGGGCTGGTTGCGGCCGGCAAACGCGATGAGGCCGAAAGCGCGCGGACCGAGCTCTTGACGTTGGCATCAACGAGTTACGTTAAAGAGTATTTCCTCGCGACGGCGCACCTGGCGTTGGGATATCACGATGAGGCGCTGAGGTGTCTGGAGAAAGCGGCGGCGGAGCGTGATCCCTGGCTGGTTTGGTGGGGGACAGAAACAAAGCTTGATCCGCTGCGAAAGCACCCGCGGTTCATCGAAGCCTTTCGATCAACAAATAATCCCATGGCGTTTTGATTTGGAGTGCGCCGGCAGAGGAAGAAGATAACCATCCGCAGATTACGCAGATGATATTTGGGAATGTCCATACTGATTTCTCTTAATCTGCGTAATCTGCAGATAAATCTCCGCTGCGCTCTGACGGCGCACCAAAATTAACCACCGAGCGGCCACTTCGCCTTCAGCTCTTCCACCGTTCCATTAAAAACATCGACATCCATGTCGTACTCAGTCCCGGGAACGGTGTAAAGACAGTTGCTTCGATCCGCGGCGTTGCAATTCATCTCACAGGAAAACTGCCAGAGCGCATAGGTCTTCCAGGTGCCCGCCGGAAAGTCCGTCAGGCCCTTCTTGAATCGCGCATACCAGAGATGCGTCTTGGTAAACACATCGTCTTCGCCATATTGATCCGAAATCGCTTTCGTCACCACGTTGTTGGCGTAAACGACTGGATAGCGTCCGGTCTTTTCCTTGATACGCTTGATGAATTCGCGCGCCTCCTCAAAGCTCATGTGCCTGGTGCTGTCGGTGCTTTCCAGATCGAGTGCAATCAGATCGTCAGCTTCGGGCTTTACGGTTTCCAGAAAGAAGTCTGCCTGCTTGATCGGATCGCCGGGCTTGCCGTAGTGATAGCCACCCCACTTGTAGCCGCGCTTCTTCGCCTCGACCTTGCGCTCGGCGTACCTGGTGTCGACACGAAATCCAATCGTGGCACGATGAATGATGGCAACCACGCGTTTGTCGGTCGCGAGTTGCGCCCAATCAATTGGGTTGCCCTCGAACGGATCGATGGCGAGGGCGATGTTTGGATTCTTCCAGGGTTCGGAGAATTCGGGCGATTGAGCGAAGGATGAGGTCGGAGAGCAGACAATCAGAAGAATGATCAATCGGAGCGTTCGGGTCATCGTAGTAATTTTGCCTTAGGCGTCGTCCCCTGTAACAGGTTTGGGATCAAGATAAAGCTCGATTGCTTCCTGAATGTTTTGAAGCGCCTCTTCTTGGGTGTTGCCCTGAGACCAACAACTCTTTAATGAGGGAACGTGTGCGACAAAATAACCGTCTTCGCCACTTTCAACAACAACTTTGATCTTCATTCGCCGCCTATCATCTTACTGTGATGCTAATGGGTCACTATCCGAGTGTTAGTAACTTGAGGTTTAAAACGGAACGTCGTCAATTGCAAATCTAAAGGGTCCGGTGTATCGGTACCATTTGGCTAGAGCCTCTGCTACTGACCGCTTGGCTTTTGTATCATCGTTCAGGAAACCGATTGCTTCCTCGCTTACCGGTACCATAACTTCCACCAGACTTTCCTTGTCGCGCCAATAAAGCCACGTGCCCTCAAGTTTCGCGTCGAGATGAAGACTTGATCGCAGAAGGCGTAACCATAGAGCTTGCCTTATCTCCTGCCCGAATTCTTCCATAAAAACCTGGGTACGTTTCCCTTCAGATAAGACGGATTCATAAAACTCATCGCAGCTTTCCGAGAAGATCTTGCAATTTGCTGAGTGTAGCCGATCATACTCTTTAAGAGTCGTCTCAAATTTGCTTGCGCAAACAAAGTGGATTCTAGCAAAAGTGTCTCGCTTATTGACGATGTGCCGGGCGATATAGTGTTCTTCAACAACTTCCGTAGCCTCGTGAGAGGCCTTCTTAAAAAACAGTCGAATGAGTTCGGTGTCGACGACGTTAACAAGATTGAACTGGTACACAGATGGAACCTTCTTTCGTCTTGGCAAAGCATCCAATTCGTAAGACTGCGCTTTCATGAGTGACGTAATAGAAGAGAATATCGCACGGTCATTTTGAGGACTTCCAGACTGTCGGTTCATTTCTTGAAAAGCAAACACCTCCACGGCAGGGTCGGAAAGTATGTGTTTCACACCCAACTCATGTGCCCTTTCGTAGTATTCGCTGGGCCATCTCTTTTGTGAAAGCATGAACGAAAGGGCTTTGTCGTTAGTCCATATGTGGACTGGTTGACGATCTAAGTTGGGATCAAAAGCATCGTTCTTTCTCGCGAGTAGCGCCCAAACGTTTTGCTCGCTTTTCTTGCAGCTAATGATTAACGTCGTAAAGACTTTGAAATGTTGAACCTGACGCACCTTGTAGGCGACGAGGTCAATTTCTCTAATGCTTTCTTCCTGATCATCCACATAATACCTATTGTTGATAACAATCCACCCCGAAGATCTAAGAATTTCGCCGATTCTGTGTTCCAAAGGAAACCCAGTCTTCGTGATTTGCTTTTCGAAATTCTTTAATTCCATGTCCCTCTTCGATTACGTTTCAATTCATCTTGACATCTTGTGCGGAACTCTTTGGAAGACAATGAGCGTTATCAGAATAGCACCCTACTGAGATTCGATTAATCGTTTTATGTGTAACGTCCTCGAAATCATTCCCCGGCAACATCGGGCGCGTGGCACGGGCGTCTCGCCCGTGATTTCTTTCTTGGCTTCACGCGCGAGAAGCCGTGCCACTTGTGACGTTTCTTTGAACTCACCTCTGGCCCAGGATGCGCTTGCCACGTTCAGTCAATCCAACCCACTTCCAATTCTCAAGTCCAGCCTTGATTGGGTTATCCAGAACGTATCGTACCGCGTGACGAAAGTCGGCTTCATTACGGATCAAATGATCGTAAGATTCTGGCTGCCAGAACTCACCTGCACGATGCAACAATTTATTGGCCTCTTTAGCGCTGAATGATTTCCAGGAGTGAAGAATCTCGGAAAGCTCTGAAAGTGGCACGGGCGTCCCGCCCGTGTTCTTTCTCCCAGCGAACGGTTGAACCACCACATGAACATGATTCGGCATCACGCACCATGCCGCTAGTGAATAACGCACACCGTCGAAGTGCAACAGCGCCTCTCGAACCTGGTCTGCCACTCTTTCGTCCTTCATAAAACAAGAGCCGTAACCATTATCGAGATAGCGTTCGACCTTCTCGGAATAAAGATGGGCGAGTCTTCGTTCTTCGTGCTCACTTAGTGGGCGTTTCATTTGCTCTGCGGTGTTGACAATATTCTTGCGTTCGAACAGCCAGCTTTCAATTACATGTTGGGGAAGTGAATCCCAGAGACGAAAGGTGACTGCATACCATCCGCCCTCTCGCGTCCAATGTGGCAGGTAGGCTCCGCGACGTTTCTTGATCTCGGTCACGGGCGGGACGCCCGTGCCACTTTCTTCGGCATGCTCAGCTTCTTTGACGGTTTCGACTTCCACAGCAGCGAAGTATTGCCAAATTTGAAATTCTGGCAAGTAATAGAATTTGCATGCGGGTGGAAGAACCTTCACGGGCGGGACGCCCCTGCCACTTCCGCGTGCTATACTTCCGAGTCCCGTCCAGAGAGTTGAGTCAAAACCTATAGTGGCAAACGTCTTAGAAATTATTCCCCTCGGCGGCATCGGCGAGTTCGGGATGAACTGTACCCTGATGCGCTTTGGCGATGAGATGATCATCATCGACGCCGGGATGGGGTTCCCCGAAGAGAGCGCCTATGGCGTCGATGTTTGCATTCCTGACTTTGAAATCCTCGAACAGTATCGCGACGAGATCACTGCGATCATCCTGACACATGGTCACGAAGATCATCTGGGCGCGTTGCCTTATGTGCTGAAGAAGATCAATGTGCCGGTTTACGCGTCACACTTCACTCTGGCACTCGCGGAAAGCAAGCTGGATGAGCACGAACTTTTGGGTGACGTCTTGTTGCATCGGGTTGAGCCCCGCGACGTCGTCACGCTGGGCTCGTTCACCATCGAATTTATTCGCGCGTCGCACAGTCTGATTGACTGCTTTCATCTGGCCATTAAAACGCCGGTCGGCACCATCATTCATACTGGCGATTACAAAGTCGATGAGACGCCGGTCATCGGCGAACCCATCGATTTGCGCAGCCTGCGCCGTTATGGACAGGAAGGCGTGCTCGCGCTGCTTTCTGATTCGACCAACGCGACAGTCCCCGGGCGCACACCTTCGGAACGCGCCGTCATCCCGGCCTTCGAAGAAATCTTTGCCGAGGCCGAAGGCCGTATCATTGTCGCGGCGTTTGCCTCCTCAATTCATCGTATCCAAATCGTTTTTGATGTGGCCCAGCAGTTCAACCGAAAAGTCTGCGTACTGGGCCGTTCGATGCAGAAGAACGTCGAGATCGCTGATCGGCTCGGCTATCTCGACATTCATGACGGGATGCTGGTTTCGATCAACGAAACGAAAACGATGCGGGATAACGAAATCGTTTTTCTCGTCACCGGTTCACAGGCCGAGCCGCGCGCCGCTCTCTATCAAATGGCCACGCAGGTTTACAAAGGCCTGACTATTGAAGAAGGTGACACGGTCGTGCTGTCAGCGCGCATCATTCCGGGCAACGAGCGCGCGATCTCCAAGCTGATCGGTTTCATGTATAAGCGCGGCGCGAACATCATCGAAGAGAAACGCCGCCTGATTCACGTCAGCGGGCATGCCTCGCAGGATGACATACGAATCATGACTGAAGCGGTGCGCCCGAAGTTTGTGGTGCCGATTCACGGCGAATATCGCATGCTGTTTCGTCACAAAGAATTTGTGAAGAACCATCTGGGGATTCCTGAGCACAGAATCATCCTGATCGAAAATGGCGACGTGCTGGAACTGGACGGCGAGCGCGCGGCCATAGTTGATAAGCGAGATACCAAGCGCATCTTCATCGACGATTCAGGATTTGAAGAGATCGACTACGAAACCGTGCGTCAACGAAAGAAGATGGCGTACGAAGGCATCGTCACCCTGATCGTCACGATTAATGGTGAAAGCGGCGCGCTGGAAACGACCCCGGAAATTGTCGCCCGCGGCGTGCGCGGTCTTGACGAATCAAACGGGTTCATAAAATCCGCGCAGACCGCAGTGGCAGATGCTTTTTCCAGAGCCTCGCCGGCTCAACTCGGAGATTCGACGCTGCTCAAAGAGTATCTGCGGGTCGAACTCAAACGTTTCATCCAGGCCCAGACAGGGTCTCGGCCGGTAATCACTCCGGTTGTCCAGCAAATCTAAAAACCGCGGGTCCTGGCTAACTACCTCGCATTGCTGCAGATAAGGTAGCCCGCGAAAACCCTTTCCTAGTAAAACTACTAGGCCGCAGAGTCGGCAAGCCCGCAGATTTTTATCGCCCAGGTTCCGCCGTATGTTGTATTCTAGCTAAGCCGAAGCCCTCTCGGCCCTCACGTCAACGATATTCATTGCTAGCTAGTTTCCCCTTTATTTCCAAATTAACCGAAACGTCGCTCACCAGGCAGAACCTCAACGCAGATGGATTGGACCAACAAGGTTGTATTAATTACCGGCGCATCATCCGGAATAGGACGCGCCATGGGAATTGAGCTATCGCGCCGCGGTGCATCGGTGGGATTACTTGCCCGCCGTGGCCAGGTGCTTGGGGAAATTGTCGATAAGATCACCGAAGCCGGAGGACGCGCGCTATCGTTGCCGGCGGATGTTACCGACCCTCAGGCTGTGCGCGCAGCAGTATCCGCGCTGCGAAGAACATTCGGCCCTATCGACATCCTGGTGGCGAATGCGGGGATCAACGTGAATACATTTGTGCCAGATCTCGATGAGAAAAAAATCGCGGATCTGATGAACGTCAACGTGCTCGGCGTGGTGAACAGCGTCTCGGCCGTTTTGCCGGAGATGGTCCGCCGGGGAAGCGGCCATCTGGTCGCGAACTCCAGTCTCGCCGCATACCGTGGCCTTCCGAAATCAGCCGCTTATTGCGCGAGTAAGGCAGCCATCTCAACTTTCTTCGAGGCGATAAGAATCGACCTGCGCGGCACGGGCGTTGACGTCACCACAATTCATCCCGGCTTCGTCAAGACACCTCTAATTGCCAGTATCAGACGCACACCTTATGTAATGGAGCTGGATTACGCAGTGAACAAGATCGTGCGCGCGATCGAGAAGCGTAAGAAGGGATATTCATTTCCCTGGCAACTCGCCACGATGGCTCGCGCCTGCAAGTTGCTCCCCGCTCCCATGTACGATTGGTTTGCCGAACGCAATTCGTTCCGCGGTTAGCTTCATTTTTGACCGACGCTCGCGCGAGTTTAACTTCCAAAACCTGTTAATTCGTCGACTGGATTCCGCAGATCGGGACCTTTCAGTTGCTTCCCTGGAAGTGTAAACTGCGCGTCGGCATGGATTGGTCCGACAAGGTTGTTCTCATTACCGGCGCATCTTCGGGAATCGGCCGAGGATTGGCCGTTGAACTTGCGCGACGCGGCGCGAAGCTGGGGTTACTGGCCCGCGGTGTAGCCGCGCAGAAAACATCAGGCGCAGCGTCTGGTGGGTCGACAGATCGACTGCCGGTCGTGCCGTCGCCCGCTCTGGAGGCTACGCTAAAGGAGATCGAAGAGAGAGCTGGCCCTCACAGTGAAATGGCTGCGGCGCGGACAGTGCTGTTGCCTGCCGACGTGCGTGATGCGAAAGCTGTCCGGGCAGCCGCAGATCTCCTCCGAGAACGCTTCGGAAAAATCGACGTCTTGATTGCGAACGCCGGAGTGGGCGCTACGACCGACGCTACCGAACTGGATCCCGAAGACGTGGCGCGTGTAATTGGCGTGAACGTCATCGGCGCGGCAAACAGCGTCGCGGCGGTATTGCCGGAGATGGCAACCCGCGGATCGGGCCAATTGGTAGCAATATCCAGTCTGGCCGCATACCGAGGTCTTCCGAAATCTGCCGCTTACTGCGCGAGCAAGGCTTCACTCTCGTCATTCTTTGAAAGCCTGCGAATCGACCTGATCGGCTCAGGCGTGAAGGTCACCATCATCCATCCCGGCTTTATCAAGACACCTTTGACGGCCGGCCGTAAGGCGGACATGCCCTATCTGATGGAATTGGACGATGCCGTCAACAAGATCATCGGGGCCATCGAGAAGCGGAAGAAGTCATACGCATTTCCCTGGCAACTCGCCACCATCGTGCGTGCCGGAATGATCATGCCTAACTTTATGTATGACTGGATTACCCGAAGAAACTCCTTCCGCGAATAAGCAATTTTTGGTTTTTGATTTGCGATTTGCGATTGCGCGTGTGACACTGCCGTCGTTCATTGATCAAATCGGCAATCTAAAATCAAAAACCCACAATGACTCTGATTCAGGCCATCGTGCTCGGCATCGTTCAGGGCCTCACTGAATTCATTCCGATCAGTTCAACTGCGCATTTGGTGCTGGCGAGCCGGGTCCTGGGACTGGCCCTCAATCCGGAACAGTTAACGGCCTCGATTGCGGTGATTCAGCTGGGCACACTGATCGCTGTGCTGATCTATTTTGCCGGCGACATCTGGAATATTTCGATCGCGTTCGTGCGCGACCACCTGAAATTGTTGACGGGCGGAAGGAATGAAGCGGGGCCGCGTCTGTCTCATAACGCGCGCCTGGGATGGCTGGTGATAATTGGATCGCTGCCGGTCGCCGTCGTTGGCCTGCTCTTCAAAAAGCAAATCGAAGGCACGCTTACCAAGAATCTCTGGGTGATCGCGACGATGATGGTTTTCATCGCGCTGCTGTTGGCGATCGCCGAGGCCGTCGGGAAAAAGCAGCGTCAGATGCAGGATCTTACGGTCAAAGACGCGCTCATCGTCGGGTTCGCGCAGTGCCTGGCGTTGATTCCCGGATCCAGCCGTTCAGGCTCGACTATCATGGGCGGACTCTTTGCCGGCGAAGCGAGAGACACTGCCGCACGATTTTCGTTCTTACTTTCAATTCCAGCCATTGCGGCCAGCGGGTTGCTGGAAATGAAGGAGGCTCTCCACAGACTTCCTCAAGGTAGCCTGACCGCCCTCGCGGTCGGCACGATCATTTCCGGCATCGTAGGCTATTTATCGATCTGGTTCCTGATTCGTTACCTGCGGACGCACACGACGGGCGTGTTCATCGGTTACCGGCTGATTGTAGGCGCGGCGATTCTCCTGCTGTTGTCGATGGGCCGCATTACCCCGCTGTAAAATTTTGGAGTCCGCCGGCAGAGCGAAGCGGCGACGGCGCTTTGGATTAGTTCGGAGTTCCGCCTTCAGGCGGCACCTCGAAATCTCGGCCGCGTAAACGCGGAACTCCAAACAAGTTGGGGCCGCGCATTCCAAAGTTAGCTCTTATCTCCAACAACAAGTAAACTCCCCACATGACTGCCGCGCCTTCCCTTAAAAAGAAGAGCAAGAAGTGGATTGTGCGAAAAACTGATCACACTCGCGCGCGGGAGCTCGCTGCGCAGCTCGGAGTTTCTCCCATCGTAGCTGACTTGCTGGTAGCGCGCGGTTATGGTGACGCTGACGCGGCGAAAGCTTTCCTCAATCCCTCACGCGAGCAGCTTCACGATCCGTTTCTCATGCGCGGAATGCCGGAAGCGGTCGAGCGCGTACTGCGGGCAATCGATCAACACGAGCCGATCCTTATTTATGGCGATTATGACGTTGATGGAACGACCGGCACGGCCGTCCTGCTGCGCGCGCTGCGCATGTTGGGAGCGACTGCCGGCTTCCACGTGCCGCACCGTTTCACGGAAGGTTACGGCATTCAACAACCGGCTTTAGAGAAAGCCGCCAGAGAAGGTTACAAGCTGGTCGTCAGTGTCGATTGCGGCATACGCGCCCACGAGCCACTGGTGTGGGCCCGAGAAAACGGGTTGGACATTATCATCACTGATCATCACCTGCCCGATGAAGATGAGGGATCGCCACCAGCTCTCGCAGTGCTGAATCCAAACCAGCACGGCTGCAATTATCCCGACAAGAGCCTGGCCGGGGTTGGGGTCGCCTTTAAATTGGTCCATGCGCTGTTTCGCGAGCGCGGGAAAGAAGCGGCCGTGCCCGGGTTTCTGAAGATGGTCGCCATCGGAACGGTTGCCGATGTCGCGAAGTTGACTGGCGAGAATCGCGCCATCGTGGCGCTGGGACTCGCTGATTTGCCGCGTGCGATTAATCCCGGGCTGCGCGCGCTGATCGAGATTGCCGGCTGCGGCGACGATAGCGAAATGACTGCTTACGATCTCGGCTTTCGTATCGGACCCCGCATCAACGCGGCCGGCCGCATGGACGCCGCCCGCGCCGTCGTCGAACTTTTTCAAGCGAACGAGAAAGAAGAAGCTCGGCGCCTGGCTGAGCATCTGGATACGCGCAACCGCGAACGAATGGAAGCGCAGCGCGAGATTTTCAATCGCGCTATTGAGGAGTTTGAGAGCAGCGGCACCGACATGAGCCTTTGTTATGCGGCGGTGATTGCCGGTGACGGCTGGCATCGCGGAGTGATCGGTCTGGCCGCTTCGAAAATCGCCGAGAAATTGAACCGGCCCTGCGTCGTGATTTCACTCGACGGCGATACCGGTCACGGTTCGGCGCGCAGTATCGAGGCCTATCACCTGTTTGATGGATTGACCTCATGTCGGGATCTTTTGGAAAAGTTCGGTGGGCACTCTCACGCGGCGGGTCTTTCGATTCGCCGCGATCGGATTGAAGAATTTCGACGTCGCTTGAATGAACATGCGGCCTCGTGTTTGACTGAAGATGATCTGGCGCCGTCTCTGTCGATTGACGCGGAACTTGACGCGACAGAGCTGGGATTTCAGCTGTCGAAGGATTTGCGGTCGCTCGAGCCATTTGGGGCAGGGAATCCGCGGCCGGTATTCGTAACGCGAAGGTTTCGCGTTTTGAGCGAGCCGCAAATCATCAAAGAGCAGCATCTAAAGCTGCGTGTGAGCGGTGCGAACGACAGACCGATGGAGGCCATCTGGTGGCGCGGCGTCGAGGAGGTTGCCAGATCGCCCCGGATGAATGATTACATCGACCTCGCTTACGAGTTCGAGGCGAACCGTTGGCAGGGCGACATCAGATTGCAGTTGAATGTCCAGGACATGAGAGTGGCACAGACTTAAGTCTGTGTTGCTTTTGCGGATAATTCACAGACTGAAGTCTGTGCCACTATGCAGGCAGTTACGCGAAAGAAAAGAATCACCGCAGTTGATTTGCGGGCGCGCGTTCCGGCGATTGCGCGCGCTCTGGCCCTGATTCTGCTGGTCGGAGGCGCGGTTTTCGTGGGTGTGTCTTATTACAAGATGCGCAACAACACGCCCTTTCGTTTGAAATCGGAATCGCCTGCGCTGTCGAAAGAGATTATCGGCATCATCAATGGATACGAGCGGCGCATCACTAAAAATGAGCGCTTGTTTCTATGGTTGCGCGCTGCGCGTGACGTGCAGTATGCAGATGGTCATCACGAACTCGAACAGGTAAACCTGCAGGTCTTTCCGCCAACCGGTGACAAGTCCGATCAAATTATTTCGGATCGATCGATTTATGATGAGAAGAGCGGCGTGCTGCAATTCAACGGAAATGTCCAAATGGAATCTCATGACGGGTTGAAAGTCAGGACCGATTCGGTTCAATTCAATCAGGAAACCAAGACTGCTGAGACCGCCGCGCCTGTCAGCTTTGAGCGCGAAAACATCTCGGGCCAATCCACCGGCGCACTAGTTGATAACGACAAGAAGCGCTTGGAACTGCGTAGCGCCGTCGCCGTCACTGTGGCGCCCGAAGCCTTCAAGGATCCCAAAGCCAAAGATGCAAAGCCGCTGACCGGAACGCGCGCCAGGCCGGTAAACATTCATTCCAGCCAGGCTGTTTTCGAACAAGCGACGATGCGCCTGACTTTTTCCGGAGGCGCGACGGCTGAGCAGGAGCAGGACATCATGAGCGGCGATACGCTCACGGCCGTCATCAACGACAAAAAGAAGCTCCAGAAGATCGAGATGCGCGGCAACTCTTATCTGCGTTCAATGCAACCCGGGCACGCCGCCGAAGCGCACTCGGTCGACATGGATTTCTATTTTGACGCCGATCAACGTCTGACGCGCGCTTTTGGCGCCCGGGACATTCGCGCGCAGACTTTGAATGCTGATTCAGATGTGCAGCTCAACGGCGCGAACACACTCGACATGAGTTTTCAGGCGGTGGGCGATCAGAGCCTTTTGAAAGAGATGCGCACCGAAGGTCGCTCTGTCGCGACCATGTCCGCGCCCAAGTCGCGGGCCAGCGATCCCCGGGCGGCGAGCAAACGTCTGACCGCTGATTCAATCAAGATGATCTGGCGCGCCAACGGGAAGGATCTGGAAAGGACGGAAGCTGTTGGCAACGCGGAACTGTACGTCGAACCGGTGCAGAAAACTGCGAAGAACAATCGCAGGACATTGACGGCGGCACGATTCGATTGCGCGTTCTTTGAGGTTGGGAACATCACCCGGGACTGCACGGCCACCGGCGGCGCGAAGGCCGTATTCGAGCCTTTTCAGGCAGACGAAAAACATGGGGCGCAGACAATCACTTCGCAGAAGCTGGTCGCGTTGTTTGTCCGCGAGACTCAGGACGTCGAGCGAGTTGATGCTACCGGCGAGGCCAAGTTCAACGAACTGGATCGTAATGGAACAGCGAATGGCATTTCTTATACGGCCGCAGATCAGATGGTGCGGATGCGTGGGGGCGATCCGACAGTTTGGGATTCGCGGGCGCGTACGAAAGCCGTGGAGATCGATTCAAACAACGAGACTCACGTCTCAGTCTGCCGGGGCAAAGTGCAGACTACTTATTACAGCCAGGAGCAGATGAACGGCGCCACTCCGTTCCGCAAGGTCAAGAGTCCGGTTTATATTGCCGGGGACAAGGCTGAGATAGATCACAACTCCGGCCGCGCCGTCTATTCCGGGTCAGCGCGCCTGTGGCAGGACGACAACTATGTCCGCGGTGACTCGATTACGCTTTATCGCGAAGAAAAGCGCATGGAGTCCTGGGGCCATGTGCAAAGCGCGCTGTATCAAGCCAGACAGAAAAACGCGAACACAACAGAACTTGTGCCGGTATTTGCCACGGCTGAATTCATGAGGTACTCAGACACAGATCGTCTGCTGCATTACGAAACCAACGTGGATATCAAGCAGGGAACGGATCGTCTGACGTCCAGTGTGGCCGATGTCTATTTACAGAAAGACACGAACGAAGTAGAGCGGACGATAGCCCAAAAAAATGTGACGATTGTTCAGCCCGGCCGGCGCGGCACCGGTGATTGGTGCCAGTACACGACGGCGGACGAAGTGGCGGTGCTAACCGGAAATCCTGCTCACGTGGAAGATGCCGAGCAAGGCACGACCGATGGCAATCGACTGACGATGTATCGTCGCGAGAATCGCGTTGTTGCCGACGACACCCGAGGCTCGCAGTCCCCGGGCCGGGTGCGTTCGACGCATAAGATTACAAAGCCGTAAGTTGGCAGAAACCCGACCGTCAGGGAGGGTGCAACCATTGCGGCGGGCACCCTAACGGTCGGGTGCAACCATTGCGGCGGGCACCCTCCCTAACGGTCGGGTTTCTGCCAGTGCGTACCGGAAAAACTCTGAAACGTGAAACCAATCACCCAACCTGATTCGCTCGGTCACTGGGGCCGTTACGGCGGCCGCTTCGTGCCTGAAACTCTGATGGCACCGCTGGAAGAATTGACGGCCGCTTACGAATCAGCGCGCGCGGACATTAGTTTTCGGACAGAACTTGATTCTCTCTTACGAGATTTCGCCGGGCGGCCGACACCACTTTTTTTCGCGAAACGCTTGACTTCACAGGCAGCTGGCGCTCGCATTTACCTCAAGCGCGAAGATCTTCTGCACACCGGCGCGCACAAAATTAACAACACGCTGGGCCAGATTCTGCTGGCGCAGCGCATGGGAAAGAAGCGAATAATTGCCGAGACCGGGGCCGGCCAGCATGGCGTGGCCACGGCAACCGTCTGCGCTTTGTTCGGATTGCAATGCGTCGTTTACATGGGCGCCGAAGACATGCGGCGTCAGGCGCTTAACGTCTTTCGCATGCAACTTTTGGGTGCGGAAGTGCGCGCAGTCGATGCCGGCTCGCGAACTTTGAAAGACGCGATCAACGAAGCTCTGCGCGATTGGGTAACGAACGTCGCCGATACGTATTATTTGTTGGGCAGTGCCCTGGGCCCGCATCCTTATCCACTGATGGTGCGCGACTTTCAAAGCGTCATTGGCATTGAAGCGCGCGCCCAGATTCTCGAGCAGGAGAAACGTCTGCCTGATTGTCTGATTGCCTGTGTCGGCGGCGGATCGAATTCAATCGGATTGTTTCATCCGTTCCTGGCGGACGAAGCGGTGCGCATGATTGGAGTAGAAGCTGGCGGCCTGGGCGCCGATTTGGGTCAGCATGCCGCGCGATTCAATGCTAACGGCGGCGGCCGCCCGGGAGTTTTGCAGGGCACGATGAGTTACGTTTTGCAGGATGAGCACGGACAGATCGCCACGACGCATTCGATTTCCGCCGGTCTCGATTATCCTTCAATCGGTCCGGAGCATGCATTCCTGCATGACGCAGGCCGGGTCGAATACACGTCCGTGTCCGACGATGAAGCGTTGTCTGCATTTCAGACCCTGTCGAAGCTCGAAGGTATTATTCCGGCATTGGAATCAGCACACGCGGTGGCGCACGCATTGAAAGTGGCGAGCGAGATGAAGAAGGATCAGATCCTGATCGTTAATTTGTCCGGGCGTGGCGATAAGGATGTGGATACCGTCCGCAACGAGTTAGACAAAGGCGCTTAAGCATCCGGAGAAAATATGAAAGGTCTCAAACTGCAATTCCCGCTGAGACTCTTATCTCTCTTGATGCTGCTGGTCGTGGCCGGCCAATCAACGGTACCAGCACAATCCGGAAGAACCGACCGCGCGGCCTCTCCGATTGACCTCAAGCGTCTGCGGCGTTTGGAAGCGCAATTTGAACAATTGCGCTCGCTCCTGAGAATCCCTGGCATGTCCGCGGCCATCGTCAAAGACCAAAAACTCTTGTGGACCAAAGGATTTGGTCACGCCGACGTCGAGAAGCGAATTCCCGCCACCCCGAACACTCTTTATTACATCGCTTCTCTCACTAAGACGTTCGCCACCACCGTCCTCATGCAGTTGGTGGAGCTGGGCAAGCTCGATCTCGATGAACCAATGTCGAGATACTCGAATGAGTTCAAAGATGACAGCGTAAAGGTGAAACATGTTCTGAGTCACACCTCCGGAGGAAAGCCCGGCGATAGTTTCAGATACGATGGTGCTCGATTTGCGCTGCTGACGGCGGTTATTGAGAAGAAGACAGGGAAATCATTTCGCCAGGTGATGACAGAGATGTTTCTCGAGCCTTTGAATATGTCCGGTAGTGTTCCCAGCGGTGACGTGCTAACCACAGCGTCGGCGAACCCCGAACTCTTTGGTAAGGACAAACTCGATCGTTATCAGAAGACACTGGCGCGCTACGCTCAGCCATACCGGCTCTATGGCGATGAGATTGTTCACACTACCTATCCATGGGGAGGGATTAGCACTGCTGCTGGTTTGCTTTCCACGGCGCCGGATTTGGCCAGGTTAGACATCGCGATCGATCAGCATGTGTATCTGAAAAAAGAAACACAGGATCAGTCGTGGACGCCGTTTGTCTCGAACAGTGGCCGGCCGCTGGTGCACGGCCTCGGCTGGTTTGTCCAGAACTATCATGGCCTTAAGTGCATCTGGCACTTTGGCAACGACCCGGATGAATTCTCAGGAACCTACATCAAGGTGCCCGAGAAAGGACTGTCGTTAATCCTGCTGGCCAATAGCGACGCACTGAGTGCTCCCTTTTATCGCACTGGGATTCTCACCTCGTCAGTCATCGTCGCCAGCTTCCTGAGAATATTCATCTTTGAGGATCAGGTGGGCCACATCCTGGAGGATCCAAACTGGATCACAAGTCGTGAGGTTTTCGAAAAAGAGTTGTTACGATTGAAAAAGCTGGGCGGCGGGTACTCTTATGATGGCGAGCAGGCCGGCTATGTGGCGATGATGAAATGGCTCGATGACCGGCGAAAGCACGCGTTTACAGCAATTAAGGTGAACCCTCAGACTTTCGGTGCCTATCTCGGACAGTATCAATTGACTGACGGGCGGGTGCTCACTGTCAGTATGGAAGGCGGCCGCTTGTTCCTTCGGCAGCAGGCGGAAAACAGGGTCGAGCTCTTCGCGGAATCGAGCGTCAGATTCTTTTCGAAAATGGTAGATCTAGAGTTGAGGTTCGTTCGTGACAGTGACGGCAAAGTCACGCAAATGGAGATTTATCAAGGTAGCCAAACGCTGGTGGCGAAAAAGGTCAAATGAACAACTCGTTGCGTGCGAGCAGGAGGTTTACTTGAGTCGGATTACTGCAGTTTTCAACAAAATGAAAGAGGAAGGGAAGAAAGGCTTCATCCCTTTCATCACTGCCGGCGATCCCGATCTCAAAACCACGCATAACTTGATCATTGAACTTGGCCGCGCAGGTGCGACGCTGATTGAGCTCGGGATTCCGTTCAGCGATCCCATGGCCGATGGTCCGGTGATTCAGCGGGCCTCCGAACGCGCGTTGCTTCACCGCGTTGGGGTTGGGGAAGTCTTACAGGTGGTTTCGGACGCGCGCAGAGAGACTGATGTTCCGATCATTCTGTTCAGTTACTTCAATCCGTTACTGCAATTCGGAATTGAGAAACTTGGCGCGGAAGCAAAGCGCGCTGGTCTTGATGGAATTCTGGTAACCGATCTGATTCCGGAAGAAGCCGAGGAATTTGCCGCCACGATGCGCCGGAATGATTTGGATTTGATCTTCCTGGTCGCGCCGACTTCAACCGATGGTCGCCTGAAATTAATCGCCGGACGTGCCAGCGGCTTCATCTACGCCGTGTCGCGGGCGGGAGTGACGGGCGCCCGCGACGAAATGAGCGCGGAAGCCGAGAAGCTTGTGCAACGCGTGCGCCAGTTCTCGGATTTGCCGGTCGCAGTTGGTTTTGGCATCTCGAAAAGGGAACACCTGTTGGACGTTTGGCGCTATGCAGATGCAGCAGTGGTTGGGTCGGCGATAGTCAGCGAAATCGAAAACGCGAAGTCATCGGACGATGCCGTGCGCCAGGTCCGTGCCTTCGCCAATGAACTTTTAACGACCTAGCTCTCCCGACAGGGCGGTAAGGGTGCAGTTTGTGTGGCACGCGCATCTTGCGCGTGATTCATGGGCGGGACGCCCGTGCCGCTTCATCAAACTGCACCACTACTTGACAGGGCTCCTCGCTAAACGTTTGCAACCTGGGATAGTGCCTTTCGTTCAAAGGAGTTCTGGCCGATCAAATATCTCTCTCGACGGAGATCGAGTCTTGCGCTATTCTTCTTTCGCTTTTCTGAGATTTGCTGTGTTGCACGTGTGAAACACTGTTCCATTCTCGCTTGAGTTGTGTTATGCTCGCCCCGTTAAGCCGTGGGATGCCCCGAGACACAACTTGAACCGAAGAGGAGCAGAAGAAAAGGATGCCTGTTATGCCTGAAGACCGATTTGCAGACCGCAGCCGCGCAATCGAAGCCGCGCTGCTCAACATTGAAAAGAGATTTGGCAAAGGATCGATAATGCGTCTGGGCGAGCGAGACGTTTCTGATGTGCCGGCGATTTCGACGACCTCGCTGTCGCTGGACGCGGCAGTTGGTGTCGGCGGAGTGCCGCGTGGCCGCATCTGCGAAATTTATGGCCCGGAAAGTTCCGGCAAAACCACCCTCGCTCTTCACATTGTGGCTGAAGCCCAGAAGGCCGGCGGCGTCGCAGCCTACATCGATGCTGAGCACGCGATGGACGCCGACTATGCCGGCAAGCTGGGAGTGAATGTCGACGACCTGCTGATTTCGCAACCTGATTCAGGTGAACAGGCTTTGGAGATTGCCGAAGCCCTGGTCAGGTCTAATGGCGTCGATGTGATTGTGGTTGATTCGGTTGCGGCCCTGGTGCCGCGGGCTGAGTTGGATGGCGAGATGGGCGATTCCCTGCCGGGACTGCAGGCGCGTCTAATGTCGCAGGCGCTGCGGAAACTCACGGCGATCGTAGCTCAGTCGAACACCTGTTTTATTTTCATCAACCAGATTCGCGAAAAGATTGGCGTGATGTTCGGCAACCCCGAGACCACCACCGGCGGCCGCGCTCTGAAGTTTTATGCTTCGCTGCGTCTGGATATTCGCCGCATCGGCGCCATCAAAGACGGCGACCGCATCGTCGGCAATCGCACCAAGGTCAAGGTGGCGAAGAACAAAGTCGCACCGCCGTTCCGCGAATGTGAATTCGACATCATGTACGGCGAAGGCATTTCCCGCGAAGGCGACCTGCTGGATCTCGCGTCCAACAACCGGGTCGTGGAAAAAAGCGGCGCGTGGTTTTCCTACAAAGGCGAACGTCTGGGCCAGGGCCGCGAGAACGCCAAGCAGACTTTGAAAGACAATCCGGAAATCCTGCGCAAGATTGAAAATGAAGTTAAGCTCGCGCTGGGGTTGCCGGTGAAAGAAGAAGTAGAAGCTGCGCCGGTTGAGCAGAAGAAAGCGGCAGCTGCGGCGGCTGAGAAGAAGTAGTAGGTTCTTCATTGAGCCGAGACTTACCGTTCTGAGTTGGCTGTAGTCGTGTCGATAGATGAGGCGCCTCCTCAAATTTTGACGACTGAGGAGGCGCTCGATAAATTCTCACTACGACCACCGAGGAACTAACTGCTGGTGCAATGGCGTTACCGCTCGCAGAACGAGTCTCGCTTGCCCAAGTGCTCTGGGAAAGCATCGACTCCGGGCTGCCGGACACGGATGAGCGGGCCGCTGTTATTGACGCTATCAGACGTGATGAGGAGCTTTCGTCAGGCAAAGTAACCGGTCGTACCCATGAAGAAGTCATGCAAGCGGCCCGGCGCACGCTCGAATCCAACTGATCCACCAGCCGACTGTTTGATGCCTCGCTTCCCTTACACCATCTACTATCGAGATTTTCCCGACCACCTTCACATCTGGCTTTCAAATATCTCCGGCGGCCCCTGATTACTGGCGATATCGCATTTCTGGTAAGAGGGTCAAGACTTTACGGATCTTTTCTAATCCTTGCGATAGTTCGCGTGGTCTGAGTTTGGTGGATGAGCAAATGGATTCTTATCAAAGGCCTGTGAAAAACCTCGACAAGAGAGTTGCTCTTGTAACCGGCGCGACCCGCGGCGTTGGTAAGGGAGTCGCGCTGGAATTAGCTTCGGCTGGCGCCCTTGTTTACGTGACGGGACGGACTGTTGCGCAAAAGGACTTTGGCGCCCATGAGCGAATCATCCCGGTTACTTGTGATCACACCAATGACACAGAGGTCGAGGGGGTATTTGCGCAAATTAATGAAGAGCAGGGTCGCCTCGACATCCTGGTGAACAATGTCTGGGGTGGTTATGAGAACATGGTTGAAAATGGCGAGTTCACCTGGATGCAGCCATTTTGGAGACAGCCACTCTGGCGGTGGGATGCGATGTTCGCGGCGGGTGTCCGGGCACATTATGTGGCCAGTGCGCGCGCCGCCGGAACAATGGTTGCACGCAAGAGCGGTCTGATCGTCAATATCTCATTTTGGGCAGCGCAGAAGTATTTGAGCAATGTAGCTTATGGCGTATCGAAAGCGGCCACCGATAAGATGACCGCCGATATGGCGCACGAACTGCGCGATTACAACGTCGCGGTCGTTTCGTTGTATCCGGGAATGGTGAGAACCGAGAAGGTCATGGAAGCAGCCGCCCTTCTGGATCTGAGCAATTCTGAATCGCCGCAGTTCATTGGCCGCGCCGTCGTGGCTTTGGCGTCTGACTCTAACATCATGCAGAGATCCGGACAGGTGCTCGTCGCAGCAGCATTGGGGCAGGAGCATGGTTTTGCGGATGTTGATGGAAATCAACCTCGTCCGCTTACGCTGGCAGACGTCTGATGAAAGTCTCGGCACTACTTGAAAGACTCAATCTGAAATCACTCCTGCTTTCAGGCCCACCCTCTTTACAGACTTCGCGTATCCACGCATAATCCGCGCGGTTTCATTGTTTTTATGAGCGACTCCATTCTCATCAAGAACGGCACGATTGTGACGACGGACGCGAAGAGTTCCATCGTGCGCGGGGATGTGCTGATTCGTGACGGGCGTATTTCTGAAATTGCCAGGGACATCGATGAAACCGCCGAAAGCGTAATCGATGCGACCGGCTGCGCGGTCCTGCCGGGCTTTGTTCAGACCCACATCCATCTCTGCCAGACTTTATTTCGCGGGGCGGCGGACGATCTTTCTTTGATTGACTGGTTAAAGAAACGAATTTGGCCGATGGAAGCGGCGCACACGCGCGAGTCCATTCGCGCTTCGGCGCAAGTCGGCATCGCGGAAATGATTAAGGGTGGGACGACCTGCGCGCTCACGATGGAAACTGTGAGGCATACCGAAGAGGTTCTGCGCGTTGTGGAAGAAACCGGATTTCGGGCGACGGTCGGTAAGTGCATGATGGACAAAGGCTCCGGCGTCCCGGCCGAACTTCATGAAGAGTCGCGAGCCTCGATTGACGAGTCCCTCGCCCTGATCAGCAAGTGGCACGGCCAGGCTGATGGCCGCATTCGCTGCTGCTTTGCGCCGCGCTTCGCGATTAGTTGCACGCACGAGTTGCTGGCTGAAGTGGCCGAACTCGCGAAGCGCCACAACGTCATGATTCACACGCATGCCTCTGAGAACAAGAGTGAATGCGAAATCGTCGAAGGCGACACCGGCAAGCGAAACATCATGTATCTCGATTCCGTGGGAATCACCGGTCCGCACGTGGTTCTGGCCCACTGCGTTCATCTCGATACCGAAGAGATGGAGACGCTGATGCAGACCAGGACCAACGTCGCACATTGTCCTTCTTCGAATCTTAAACTTGGGTCCGGTCTGGCGCGGGTCGCCGAAATGTTGGCGCGCAAGATTCCGGTTTCACTGGGCGCCGATGGCGCGCCCTGTAACAACCGGCTCGACATGTTTACGGAAATGCGATCGGCGGCCCTGCTGCAGAAACTGGCCCATGGGCCGGAAGTTTTGCCGGCTGCTCGAGTCCTCCGGATGGCAACTATCGACGGTGCGCGCGCTCTGGGACTGGAGCAGGAAATCGGCTCGATTGAAGCCGGAAAACGGGCGGATATGATCGTGGTTGACCTCAATCAGCTGCACTCGATCCCTTCACCTGATGTCGTTTCCGCTCTGGTCTACTCTGCGCAGGCACCTGACGTGCGCACGACGATCATAGACGGCCGCCTGGTGATGCGTGATCGGCAGTTGCTGACGTTAAATGAATCAAGCGTGATTGACGAGGCAAATCGCGAGGCGATCGCCCTGGCCGCCCGCGCGCGCGTTTCCGTTTAGAGGCGGGCTACTGCCCGCCATTCTTTGCTAAACGCCAATTGATGAATTCGGTCTTAACACTTCCCGCGTTCGCAAAAGTCAATTTGAGTCTGCGTGTTTTGGGTCAGCGTGCGGACGGGTATCACGATCTCGACACCGTCTTTCAAACCGTTAGCCTGCACGACACAATCAAAATAGCCGCGACTGACGAATCCAAAATAGTACTCTCGTGCGACGACCGGCGATTGGCGATTGATGAAACGAATCTGGTCATTCGCGCCGCTGAGAGTTTGCGGATTCGCTTCGGCACCGGCAAGGGCGCGCGGATTCGACTCGAGAAACGGATTCCGGTCCAGGCGGGGCTGGGCGGTGGGTCAGCTGACGCCGCCGTGACGTTGTTGGCGCTGGCACATTTGTGGAAGTTGGGCGCAAGTAAACATGATCTGCTGGCCCTTGGTTCCCGGCTGGGCGCGGATGTCCCATTCTTTTTGTTTGGTGGGACAGCTCACGGAACAGGGATTGGGGACAATATTGCGCCGTGGCGGGATACGTCGGAAAAATTTGTGCTGATCATAAAACCAAATGCGAACACCAAGACGAGTGAGGCATACAAAGCTCTGGATGAACGTTCCTTGACAACGCCAAACCCGAAAACTATTCTTTCAGGTTCGCAACCGACAGAGCATTTCGATATCGGAAGGTTTGCGTCGCTCGAAAATGACTTTGAGGCAGTTGTTTTTGACCTCGAGCCGGAAATTGCCAGAGCGAAACGGGCCTTGGTGCAGTCGGGTGCGCAGGCTGCGGCTCTGGCCGGGAGCGGGTCAGCGGTTTTCGGGATTTTTGACAGCGAAGATGCGCAGCGACGCGCCATACAGGCAATCGAACTCGAAACTGGTTGGCGCGTCTTTCCGTGTAAGACGGTTGGGCGCGACGATTATACAGAGGCGTTCGGCGAGCTTCGTCAGCTTCTGGCGTAGAATCAAATAGCGCCGGCATTCCGCCGGCGCTCCGGATGCTGGGGCGTAGCCAAGTGGTAAGGCACCGGTCTTTGGAATCGGCATTCGAAGGTTCGAGTCCTTCCGCCCCAGCCAATTTTTCTAGTTGATGTCCGACAAACTTTAGTTTGTCGACCTGCAGATTGCGACAAGCTGAAGCTTGTCGGACATTAGATGGGAACCACTGGCGGAATAAAAATCTTTTCCGGGAGCTCGCATCGCACCCTGGCCCAGGAAATCTGTCACGAGCTGTCCTGTGACCTGGGCAAAGCGACCAACGCGCGCTTTTCCGACGGCGAATTTAACTTTCAGATTGAAGAAAACGTGCGCGGCGCCGATTGTTTTCTGGTGCAGCCCACCTGCCCACCGACCGACGCCTATTTGATGGAATTGCTGGTGATGCTCGACGCGTTTCGGCGGTCGTCATCGGCCCGGATTACGGCGGTGCTGCCGTATTACGGTTATGGCCGATCGGATAAGAAGGATCGACCGCGGGTGCCGATTTCGGCAAAGCTGGTGGCGAACCTTTTGACTACGGCGGGCGCCGATCGCATCCTGACGATGGATTTGCACGCCGCGCAAATCCAGGGGTTCTTTGATATTCCGGTGGATCACCTTTACGCCGCGCCCGTTTTCATTCGTTACTACCAGGAGGCGCCGCTGCCGAATTTGACCGTAGTCGCGCCCGATACGGGTGGCGCCGAGCGGGCTCGCGCTTATGCGAAGAGACTCGACGCAGAACTCGCGCTTTGCGACAAACGGCGCGACAAACCAAATGTGGCTGAGGTCATGAACGTAGTCGGTGATGTTGAGGGACGAAATTGCCTGATTGTCGACGATATGTGCGATACCGGCGGCTCTTTGACTAAAGTTTCGCTGGCCCTGAAGGCCGCGGGCGCGGCGCGGGTTGACGCCTGCTTTACCCATCCGGTACTCTCAGGACGTGCCGCACAGCATCTGGGTAGCTCAGGAATTGAGCAGATAGTTGTGACGAACACGATTCCGCTGAATTCAAAAGCTGCGGAGTTGAAAAACATCAAAGTCTTGAGCATTGCGCCTCTTTTGGCGAAAGCGATCAAGTCGATCCATGAAGAGACCAGCGTCTCTTCGCTCTTCGTATAGCGAAGGGCAAACACTGAAAGTCGAGTAGCCGTCATAACCGGCCGGCAGCAAATCAGCTGTCAGCTTTCAGAGAGAAAAAAGTGAGTAAGTGTGGCACAGACTTTAGTCTGTGGTGTTCTATGTCCGGGGACCACAGACTGAAGTCTATGCCACTAATTCAGGAGAGCAATCATGGCTGAAAGAAAAGAGATCATCATTCGCGCCACCGCGCGCGAGGGCCGGGGAAAAAATGATGCCCGGCGCGCGCGTCGTAACGGCCAGGTGCCCGTAACAATCTACGGCGGGACCGGAGAAGCCGTCGCCGCGCTGGCGCCTTTGAGTGAACTGGCGGCAATTCTCAGATCCGATACTGGCCGCAACACGATTTTCACGGTTGATATCGAAGGCGTCGAAGCGACCGAAGTGATGTTCGCCGATCGCCAAATCGATCCCGTGCGCAGTCGCCTGGTCCATGCTGATTTCAAACGCCTGGTTAAGGGCGAGAAGATTGAAGCGACGGTGCCTTTGCGGCTGGTGGGCGAGCCCTTCGGCGTTCGCGAAGAGGCCGGGATGCTCGAACAGCTCGTGCGCGAAGTCGAAATTCGCTGCCAGCCGCGCGATATTCCGGAGCACATCGATGTTGACGTGACTAATCTGAAAGTGCACGACGTGCTGCACGTATCAGACATTCCGGTCGCTGAAGGTATTGAGATTTTAGAAGAACCGGATACCGCGATTGCGACGGTCGGCGTGGTGAAGGAAGAGCCAGTGGCGGCCGCAGCGCCGTTGGAAGGTGAAGCCCCAGCCGAACCCGAAGTCATTGGTAAGGGTAAGAAGGAAGACGAAGGCGAGGGCGGCGAAGAGTAATTCATTGCCAATTTGCAATCGACAATGTTTTTGATCGTTGGACTTGGGAATCCGGGAGATGAATACACGCAAACGCGACATAATCTCGGGTTCATGCTCGTTGACAAATTAGCTGCCGCCTCGGACGTCAAGGTCAAGCGGCAAGAGTGTCAATCGCTGGTCGGAAGCGCGTTAATCGAAAACCAGCGAGTTAAGTTGGTTAAGCCGCAGACCTTCATGAATCTTAGCGGCGCAGCAGTTAGTTGTTTGATTTCCAGGCATGAGGGCAGTGCCGCCGATGCGTTGATCGTCATTAGCGATGACCTCGCGCTGCCGTTTGGGACGATCCGTCTGCGACCGCGCGGCAGCGCCGGCGGTCATAACGGCCTCCGGTCAATCATCGCGGCGCTGGGAACGAACGAATTCATCCGTTTGCGCATTGGAATTCAGCCGGAACATCCGATCAGCGATACCAGGCGATTTGTGCTGAATGGATTCAGCCAGGCTGAAAAAGAATCGTTGCCGGATATTTTGGAACGCGCGGCCGAGGCGGCGCGATCAGTTTTACGCGACGGCGTTGCCAAGGCGATGTCGCTGCATAACAGCTCAGAGCAAAGCGCAAAGAGCGAAGTGGGCAAAGAGCGACATTAATGGAGGCTTAGCTCTTTTCCCTGGCCTGATTGGAGGAATGGTTTTGAACAAACGAACGTACGAAGTGATTTTCATTGTTGACCCCACCGCGGGTGATGAAGAAGTGATGCGCCTGAGCGAAGGCGTGCAGAAGATCATCACCGGCCAGGGTGGCAACATTGTGAAAACCGAAATGATGGGCAAGCGCCAGCTCGCGTATGAGATCAACCATAAGAAGGACGGCACGTACGTGTTGCTCGAAGTGGAAGGTTCCGGCGGAGAGATTGCCGAAGTCGAGCGCCGCATGCGCGTCAACGACCAGATTTTGCGCTACATGACCGTGCGCGTCGATGAGGCGCGTCGCCGGGCCGAGAAACTGAAAGCCAGACGCGCTCGCAAGGCTGCGAAGCAACCTGCCCGCGGCAAGGCCAAGCAATCGGCGGCTGAGTTTGACTCAGACGAAGGATCAGCCGGATAACGGAAAGTCCGACAAACTTCAGTTTGTCGTTTTCGGAGATAATCGAAAGAGGTTATCAGCGATAGCGACAAACTGAAGTTTGGCGGACAGAGAAGGGAAAGACTATGTCATCAAATTACGAAGATCGCGATCTTGGGTTCGACCGGGGATTCGACCGGGGGGGATTCGAGCGAGAATACGATCGCACCATGCCCCGCGGACCAAGGCGGATGCAGCGCCGAAAGATTTGCCGGTTTTGCATCGAGAAGGTCGATCTTATCGACTGGAAAGACGTGAAATTGCTGCAATCATATATTCCGGAACGCGGGAAGATTTTGCCACGCCGAATTTCCGGCGTATGCGCGGCGCACCAGCGGATGCTGGCAGAGGCAATCAAGCGAGCGCGCAACATCGCCCTGCTGCCGTACGCGGCGGATTAATTTTTGCGTGGCACAGACTTCAGTCTGTGGTTTCCTGCCTGGCTGCAATCACAGACTAAAGTCTGTGCCACCATGATCGAGGAATCAAAAAATGGCACACACACAGGTTCTATTACGCGAAGACATTGATAACTTGGGCGCCCGCGGTGAGATTGTGCGGGTGAAGACGGGTTATGCACGGAATTACTTACTGCCGCGCAAGCTTGCCGTCGAAGCCACAGCAAATAATATGCGCCAGATCCAGGGCGAACGCGCCGCACTGGCTAAACGGGAAGCGAAAGAACGTTCGACCGCTGAATTGCAGGCCGATCAATTCCGCAAATTAAACCTGAAGTTCGAGCGAAAAGTTGGCGAGGCGGGCGTCTTGTATGGTTCGGTGACGTCAATTGACATCGCGCATGAGCTGAAAGAACAGGGATACGAAATCGATCGCCGAAAGATCGTTTTGCGCGAACCCATCAAACGCTTCGGCACTTACACCGTGCCCGTGCGTTTGCATCGCGAAGTAACGGTTGAGTTGGCCATCAGCGTGCTCGGCGAAGGTGGTGTCGAGGTTAAGGCCGAAGAGTTGCCGGCAGAGACGCCTGCGGTTGCCGAACCCGAAACTGCCTCAGGCGAATCCGAGAGCGAAAGCTAAGCTAATTCTGAACCGGGTTCGATCGACTCGCGAAGTGGCATAGACTCTCGGTCTGTGCCACTTTTTCCTTGCGCAGAAGTGTCTGACTGCTTGTTGTGGCAAGCGGGCCGTATCCCGACCGTTAGGGAGGTTCGGGTTTGCGTCGTCCGTAGCGGTCGACCTGCTGCCCGATTCGCGAGGTGGGACAGCAACACAATTGTCTGTCACCACCCTTGGCCAAAAATCTTGTCTCCCTCACAAAATCCTGCTAAACATGACCCCATAGTTGGCTTTTCGTGAAGCGTTTTCGCTTCAGCGTAAGCGAATTGAGGTCCGTTTCGACAGCATGCCCTCAGGCGATCGTCTCATGCGGAAGTCCCTTTTCATTTGCATCGCGTTGATGTCGTGCATCGCTTCAGCGCAAGCTCAGACGGCCGGCGAGATTCTGGCAAAGGTCAGTTCGGTCTATGCGGGTTGCCGCACCTACTCTGATGAAGGCACCAGCAAGACCGGGGCTTCAATCGGCGGTGGGCGCCACTCGTACTTTCGCACCTCCTTTGTCCGGTCCGGCAAGTTCCGGTTTCAAATGTGGTTCAATGCGGACAAGCCCGGCCGCGTAGAACCCTGGGTCGTGTGGAAAGAGGGCGATCTGATCCGGACACAGGGAATTTCGAACGTCGCGGTTAAGAGGTGGCGCCTTGACACTGTGCTTTCGCGGATTGCCGCGTTTTCGGCCGGCAGTTCGGTGACAATTCCACAGTTGTTGTTACCGGATGAATTCCGCGTCGTCCAGCTCTTCAGTTTGATTGTCGATGCCAGGGTTGCCGGTGAAGAGAAAATCAACGGTCGCCAGGCCTTTCGCATCGAGGGGACGATGGCGGGCTTGCCGATCATGCTTTGGATCGACAAGAGCGAGTACCTCGTCCTGAAGAGTTATCGACAAGTAAACATCGGCAATCGGCACGAAGAATCTACTGTTCAGTACAAACCAAAACTAAATGGCAACGTACCGCCCGAAGATCTGACTATGACGCAATCGGGTAATCAAGTGTCTACCGACGTCTCGACCTCAAACTCGATAGTGCGATTGCCTCCCGGTAATTTGACCTCACCACCGCGGCTGCGGGAATTCGGTTCAAGTCTGTCGCGGACTGAGAACGCTGGCGGAACCAGTGCCCGGCCAACGGACGATGAAGATGTGGTCCGCGTCGAGACGAATTTGGTTGTTTGCCCTGTTTTGGTCCTGGATGCCGAAGGAAAAATCATAAGAGGTTTGACCCTGCAAGACTTCATCGTCAAGGAAGACGATAAATTGCAGGAAGTCGCCACACTCTCTCTCGGTGACAACAAGGACGTACCACGTTCAATCGTCCTGGTAATTGATTACAGCGGCAGCCAGTTGCCCTACATCCAGACCAGTATTGAATCCGCAAAGATGCTGGTCGACAAGCTTAATCCGAAAGATCGGATGGCGATTGTGACGGACGATGTGGAAGTGTTGGTCGATTTCACCAGCGACAAAGAGCTACTTAAGAAGCAATTGGAGACTCTGAAGACCAGCGCGCTTTCCGGATCGATCGGAGCCAGCGAACAGTACGATGCGTTACTGGCGTCTTTGAGTGAGCTATTTGGTCGTGAGGACGTGCGGCCGATCATTATTTTCCAGACCGATGGCGATCAGCTTGAAGCGCTCAATGGCGGCGATGGCCGAACCGCCGATCCGTACTGGCCGCCCCGAAAATACAGCCTGCAGGATATTTTGACGGCGACCGAAAAGACCCGAACCACCGTCTACTCGGTGATTTCGGGTATCCGTTTCGCCGGCGTGCCGGAAGCTGAGCTGCCCATGCGTGCCCGAGAGGCCTGGCAAAACCAGCGGCGAGCGAGTGACGATTTGCTGAAGGCCAGGAACCTTCCGGTTCCGAAAACAGATCCCGTTGTGCTGCCTGAAGGTTTCTTCGACACTTATGGAAGTAACTGGCAGAAGCGGCAGACGGCGCTGATGGGGCTGGCGAAATATACGGGCACGATTCCGGAATTCCTCGAAAGACCCAGCCAGGCCGATGAGATTTACACTCGCATCTTAACCGACATCGATCGACGCTACGTAGTTGGCTATTACCCGACCAATCGTTCGCGTGACGGCCTGCGAAGAAAAATCAGCATTGAAGTTCGCGATCATCCGGAGTACACGGTTTGGGGACAGAAATCATACTTCGCCCGGAAACAGGAATGAACAGCTCTCCCAAAGGACAAGCGAAACCGACCACTTTTAGCGCCAACAATGGCAACCTTGACACAATTAAATAAATCCGCACCACAGTAGCATAACGGCAAAGTGTGCTATAGATTCAAATTCGAACAAAGGCGAATTTTGGAGGCAGGTATGGCGACTTGATTCTTGTGGTGATGGTGCTAGGTTTCATGATTCATAAGCTTGGCAGTCTAAGAGAGCTCGACATCGGTAGGGGGGGTGGCTTCATCTCACATTCGACCCATCACAAACTGGGAATTCCAAGCGGGCGCGTCTTAAGAAATGAATCGGGTTTTTGCTAAGCGATCGGTAAATAAAACCGATCTAGCGGTTAAAACTCTTGACACGAAAAAATAAATCCATCGCGCTGTGTCGTAATCATATCTCGCGGTATACTCTTCCTCTCCCGCGTTCCTGCAATGGCTACACCAGAACCGATTCGTGGCCCGATTCTTGAACCTGCACTTCCCAGCAATCCAGACACCGAGTGCGCAATTCTCGGCGCGATCATTTCGTCCGGCGGCTTCGAGGTTGATGTGGAAGGGTTACGAGCAGACGCCGGAACGACGGCAACCAATGTAGTGTCGATCGCGGAAAACGAGTGAGTAGATCGTCGAGCCGAGATTGATGAAGATCACCGAAAGTTAATTGTGAAGAAGGAAAGTTATGGATCAAAACGACTGGCTCCCAGTTCCCAATCTTGTGTGCTGTAAATGCGGTATCCAATTACACGTAACGGCGACGGAGAAGCGACCGGTAAGCGAATTCTATGTAGTTCATCCGAAGGGAATCTGTCCTCTTAGCTCTGACTGGATCAGAATTGATTCCAAAGGTCACATTTTAGAGAACATTTCGACTGGTTCAGATTGGAAGTAAAAATACACAGTCGTCCCGGTGCTCTCGAACTCAAAAAAATCACATTAAGCCACGTAGAAGCTGGCGGAATTCGTCACTAACGGATAACCTAACTCTGCTCACAAGCGATAGAACTTTTTGAACAATGGCTACGCCAGATCCCATTCGCGGTCCGCTCGTCGAGCGCCCTTTACCCAGCAGCCCTGAGACAGAGCGGGCCATATTGGGTTCGATTCTTCTAGACAATTCGCTGGTCGCTCAAGCGATTGAAATGTTGCGGCCCGATATGTTTTATGTGCCATCTCATCGGCGCGTTTTTGCCGCAATAATAACTTTGTTTGAGCGCGGCTCTGAGATTAATCCGATTCTAATAGCGGAAGAACTGCGCCGAGATAATTCTCTTGAGACAACGGGTGGAATGCTCTCCCTAAGTAACTTGGCTTTCGGATTACCCCACGTAACAAGTCTCAGTCCTTATGCAAAGGTGATTCGCGGAAAATATCTTTTGCGTCAGCTGGTCAAGGTCGCCAACAAGATCACCAGCGAGGCGCTCGAAGAAGAAGATGAGCCGCAAAACATCCTCGATCATGCCGAGCACGCAATCTTCGCGCTGGCTGATGAAAGAATTCGCCAGGGCTTTGAGCACATCAAACACCCGGCCGAGAGGGTCCTGGAAAAAGCCGAGGCCGTCGAACATCGCGATCTCGTGGTCACCGGTGTGCCCACCGGCTTCCGTGGTCTCGACTCTTTAACTTCGGGGCTGCAAAAACAGGATCTGGTGGTGATTGCGGCGCGGCCCTCAATGGGTAAGACGAGCCTGGCGCTGACCCTCGCCCAGCACGCAGCCATTGAAGGCAACGCCGTCGTCGGTATTTTCTCGCTGGAAATGTCGTCCGAATCTTTGGCGATGCGCATGCTCTGTTCGGAAGCCAGCGTTGATGCGCAAAAGTTTCGTAGCGGCTACCTGTCGAATGAAGAATGGTCGCGTCTGGGGAAGGCGCTGGGACGTCTGGCCGACGCGCGTATTTTTATCGATGACACGCCGGCCATTTCGGTTTTGGAGATGCGCGCCAAAGCCCGGCGCCTGGCGACCGAACAAAAGCAGCTTGATATGATCGTCGTCGATTACCTCCAGCTGATGTCAGGTTCGTCGGGGCGCTTTGAATCACGCCAGCAGGAGGTCTCGCAAATCTCGCGCGAACTTAAAGCGCTGGCCAAAGAGCTGAACATTCCGATGGTGGCACTGTCACAGTTGTCGCGCGCGCCTGAGAATCGTACCGACCACCGTCCGCAGCTGGCTGACCTGCGCGAGTCCGGAGCGATTGAGCAGGACGCGGACGTGGTCGCGTTCATCTATCGGGAAGAGCAGTACAACAAAGCTGAAGAGAATCGAAACATCGCCGAACTCATTGTTGCCAAGCAACGTAATGGTCCGACCGACACGGTCTATCTCGCTTTCCTGAATCAATTCGCCAAATTCGCCGACTTGGATCGAGATGCGCTGGGCGCTTATCTCAGTCGTTTCGATCGCTCGAAGGGCTCGCCAAAAGGGTTCGCCGGGAATTAATCGCGGTGATTAAGGGTTCCAGGAATCATCCACAGATTTCGCAGATTACCCAGATTAAGAAGATAGAAAATGGACTGGGTCTGAGGCCGCGGCATGCCGGCATGCGAAACTGCGTGCAAACATTCCATTCCTCATCGGTGTAATCTGCGTAAGCTGTGGACTCTTCTTCCAGGCTATGTTTGACTGTATCCCGTTCAAATGAGCAAGCAGGAAATGACTGGCCAGCGGCCCACCTGGGCCGAAATCGATCTCGATGGTTTAGCGCATAACCTTGGCGTCATTCGCCAGCAGGTTGGCCCGGACACGAAAATCATGGCCGCGGTGAAGGCCAATGCCTACGGTCACGGCGCCCCGGAATGTGCGCGACGTTTGGAAGCCGAAGGCGTCGATTGGTTTGGCGTGGCGTTACCTGAAGAGGGTATCGAGCTGCGCAAGTCGGGGATTTCACGGCCGATTCTTTGTCTGGGCGGATTCTGGCAGGGTCAGGAATCCGCTTGCCTCCAGTATCGGTTAACACCGGTGGTCGATCGTTTGGATGAAACCGAAGCGTTTGATCGGGCGGCCCGTGATGCCGGAATAAAGGCGAATGTTCATCTGAAAATTGATACCGGCATGGGGCGGCTGGGTGTGCGGTCCGAAAAAGTATCGCAATTCTGTGAGGGGTTACAGCGGCTTTCGAATATTCGGGTGGATGGTTTGATGACGCACCTGGCTGCGGCTGATGACGATGCGCTTGAGGCATTCACCACGACTCAACTTAAAAGATTCGAGGATGACGTCCGCGTGTGTCGTGAACACGGCATAGACCCCGTTTATTTTCATGTGGCCAATTCGGCGGCGACCTTCGCTTTTTCGCAAGGTGTGGGAAATATGGTCCGGCCCGGCGGTTCTCTCTATGGTTTTGTTCGGGATGTGTTTCCCGCCAACATCGTCCGTCCGGCGCTCAAGCCGGTAATGTCTGTTCATTCGCGAATCGTACTTTTGAAGACCGTAACCGCAGGTGAGAAATTGGGCTATGGTTGCACCTTCGAAACCAAACGCGAATCGCTAATCGGGACGATTCCCATCGGCTATGACGATGGCTATCGCCGGGCGTTTTCGAATCGTGGCAAGATGATCGTGCGAGGGCACTGGGCGCCGGTGGTGGGCCGGGTCTCGATGGACATGACCTTGATCGATGTAACCGATGTGCCTAATGTGGCGATTGACGATTACGTGACTCTGCTGGGCAGCGAGGGCGAGGTGACGATCAAGGCCGAAGACCTGGGTGAGCTGGCGGGAACGATTTCCTACGAAATCACCTGCGGGATCAGCAATCGTGTGCCGCGGATTTATTTGCCCTAAAGAGGTGATCCGCAGATTTCGCCGATTACACGGAAAGGCAAGCCACAAAAAAGCACAAAATGCTCAAGAGAAAAACTCGGGCCACTAGTGCAGTTGCTGATTAGATGTTCCCTCTTGTGCTTTTTGTGCCTTAATTTTTCATCTGCGAAATCTGCGGATAATCCTTACTTATGCACCGGGTACTTCGGTTTCTTTGGTGTCCAGATCTGTGCCTTCTTCAGTTCCTCCAGGCCCACCTGGATAGCCCGCTCCAGTTGCGGGTCGCGACCGGCCATCCAATCCTTCGGCGTGATCTCCACTTCAAAATCAGGCGAGATGCCCGCATTCTCGACGCCCCAGCTCAAGCCTGACGGATCGTACGCCGCGCGGTTGGGAAGCTGTACGTTGCCGCCGTCGACGAGCGATGGCGTGAAGACGTAAGGCCCAATGCCGCCGCCGCCCGTGCGCAGTCCGACGATCGGACCGACCCTGGCCAGCTTGTACATGAAGGCGAACGTTTCGGCCGCAGAAAAATTGATTTCGTTTGTGATCAAGACCTTGACCGGCGGGCCGGGGTTGACGGGAACTGCAATGTCATCGCCTTCGCGGAACGTGTAGTCGTAGAGCGGCTTTCGGCGTAACCATTCGATCAAATAATCCGGAGTGATGCCGCCGCCATTGAAGCGTTGATCGATGATGACACCGGCGCGTTCGCTGTAACCGGCGAGCCCGCGAATGAAATCCAGAATTGCCGAGCCATAGTTCTCGACATAAATGTAGGCGAGTTTACCGCCGGACATTTGTTCGACGATGCGGCGATTGTTGGCCGCCCAGTTGGCGCGCCGCGTTTGGTTCTCGGCCCCGCCGGTAATCGCCGGGACCGTCACAGTGCGCGCGCCGGCGCCATCCGGACTTGGGCCCACCTTGATTTTGATCATCTGTTGCGCCTTGCCTTCAAAGTAACTGTAGACGCTCTTTGACGCATCGACGTTTTGATCTCCGACAGCGAGCAGATATTCGCCTTCCTTGACTCGATTCCCTGGAAAGTCCAAAGGCGCCGGCACAAAACCGCTGGGCGAATTGAAATAGCTGGTGCGGTAGATTCGCTTGAAGCGATATCGGTTCTGATCGATTTCATAATCGGCTCCGAGCAGGCCGGTGCGGTCAGGTGGACCTGCCGGAGGCGGCGCGTCACCGCCACCGACGCCCAGGTGACTAACGGAAATGTGACCCAGCATCCGATTGAACAGAGAGTTCAAGTCAGTCCGACGCACGATGCCGGGAAGGTATTCCGCATAATGACGTTCGAGTTCCGTCAGATCCTGGCCGTGGTGATTCGAATCGTAAAACCAGTCACGCATGATCCGCCACGATTCGCGATACATCTGTCTCCACTCGGCGCGCGGATCCACCGCGACTTCGAGTTTCTTAAGATCGAGTTTGCCTTCGTCGACCTTTGGCGCGGCGTCAGCCGGAACGATGAACCAGTTTTGACCACTTTTGAGATAAATCATCCGGCTGCCGTCAAACGACACGTCAAAAGCATCAACGCCATCCAGGAGTTTTTCCAACTTAGCCGGCTTGGAAAGATCGAACAGGTAAATCACCTGCGTCGGGCCAACGTTGAGATTGGGCGACCTGGGCCACTCATATATTGTTACGAAGAGCTTGCCTGGCTTGCCGGTAGCGAGTTGGGCGTAATCGGCGAGGGGTTGCGGCAAATCGATAATGCGCTGGTCAATGTTTTCAAAGTCAATCTGCGGCTTACTCGCCGGCTGATCGGCTCTCGCTTCCGGGTTCGGACCAACGGGCGTAATCGGAACGGGCTGATCATCCTGCAGCAGGACCACGTGTAACCGGCGTGTTACCAATGGCCGGGCCACGACGCCGTTCAGGACGCCCCAACCATACTCGCTGGTGCCTGCGTTGGGACTCGAAATGAAGTAGAGATACTTTCCGCCACGATCAAAAACGGGACTGTGAGCATTGGTGTGACCATCGGTAATTTGATGAGTCTGCCCGTCTTGTGCGTCGTAAATAAAGACCGTGCGCATTCGGTTGCTGAGATTTTTGGAGTAAGTAAGCCAGCGGCCATCCGGCGACCAGTTGGGATACCAGCTTTCCTGATATGAGTAGGTCGACGTATCCACACGTTTGGTCGTTCCGCGCTCGACGTCGGCGAACCAGAGCGCGAGGCGCTTGTCGGTGAAGGCCAGACGTTTCGAATCGGGCGACCAGGTCAGCTCACGATAGAACGAAGGCTTTTGCTCGATCGGGATTTTTTTGGTCGCTCCTTCGGCGGTGAACGGACGAATATGCAAGGCGTATTCGCCCGACTCGTCAGAAAAATAGGCGAGCCAACGCCCATCAACCGAAATAGCTGGATACCGTTCGGCGATTCCCGGTGTTTGCGTCAGGTTCTTTGATTCGCCGGTGGCGGGATCGAATTGAAGTAACTCGCCGCGACTGCCCCAGACCACTCGATCAAAATTCGCCGAAGCGCTGGCCCAATCGATCGTGCGGACCGCACTGACCGTGCGCGCTTTCAGTTCGGGAGCTTCGGGATTGACGCGCACCTCGAGTATGCGCGTTTGGCCATTGCTCGGATCATGAAGATGAATGTGGCCGTCGCGCACAAACGCGATCACTCCGCCGCCGGCGGCGGTCCAGCGGATGCCGTGCTGCACGTAAGTGGTCAACTGCTTTGTCTGCTTGCGCGCGATGTCATAGACGTAAAGGTTGTGGGCGCTGGTCCGATCAGAGATGAAGTAAATCTTGTCGCCGACCCACATGGGTTGATCGTCGTTATAGTCGCCCTGCGGCAATTTCTCTACGGCGCCGTCCTTCGTGTTCGCCAGCCAGATTTGACCTCTCGATCCGCCGCGATAGAAGCGCCAATCACTTACTCCGCCCATCGGCTCGTAGGCAACGCGGACGCCGTCGGGCGCAAACGTGCCGATGATGGCTTTGGGAAAGGGAAGTGCGCTGGGGTGAACTCCGTCCAGTCGAATCGTGTAGAGCTGAGGCTGGAGATTGCTGTTCGAGCTGAAGAGAATGCTCTGGCCATCAGGCGACCAGCCGCAGACAAGCTCACCACGCGGATCAAAAGTCAGGCGTCGCGCATCACTTCCGCTAACCGGCATCACGTAGACATCCCAGTTACCACCGACCTGTCGCGAGAACGCCAGTTGCGAACCGTCGGGCGAGAACACTGGAAAGTTTTCTTCGGCCGGATGGTTGGTGAGGCGTCGCGCCTCGCCGCCGGTGCGATCGACAATCCAGATGTCTCCGGCATAAGAAAAGGCTATGTGCGTTTGGTTGACGGTCAGCCGGCTGAAAAGCATTGGCCCTGGTGTCTGACCAAAACAGACAGCGGCGGTGCAGAGAAGTAGCGAGGTGACGGCCAGAGATCTCAGCATGGGTTTCTCCTTAGAAAAGTCGAAAGCTTCAGCTATGATTCAGTTTCCGGATTGCGGGTTATCTTTGTCGTACCGAAGACGGTCAAATTTGCATACGCTGAATGTTTAATGGTGGTTCAGTTTTTTGCACGATTTGTTCTTTGAGCCGCGTCTAGTGGGGCACTCAGATCCCGTAGGGATGCAATGTTTATAGAAACATTTTGCGCCTATACATTTCGGCGCTCCATCGGAGCGCAATGTGTTGTGGGTTTCGTTTCGCTCCTGCCGGAGCTTGACTGGTTTATCAGCACGGTAGCAATAAACATTCTGCTCCTGCGGAGCTTAACGATTGGCGGCATGGGTGGACCATCCCCTGGAGAGCGATGAAAACACTGGCTAACGATATCGACCGGACTGCATTGTTGGACCGTTTGCGCCAGGTTAAGCCGGACAGTCAACGACGTTGGGGCAAGATGACGCCGCATCAGATGGTTGTTCATCTGAACGATTCGTTCAAATCAGTAATCGGCGAGCGGCAGGTTAGTGTGCGCCAGACCAACGCGGCAGCCCGCACATTGATTAGATGGATTGCTCTCTATGCTCCGCTTAAGTGGCCGCATGGGGTTCCCACGATGCCAGAGAACGATCAGGAGAGAGGCGGCACCCCGCCGGAGGAATTCCAGCACGATCTCGATGCGCTGGCTTCAATGATAAAGCGTCTAACCAGTCAGCAGAGAGACTTCCAATGGCAACGTCATCCGCTGTTTGCGGAAATGTCAGAGCGCGATTGGATGCGCTGGGCGTATCTGCACGTCGATCATCATCTGCGGCAGTTTGGAGTTTGAGATTCAATGGCTGAACCACAAGAAATAAAGATCACGGTCGTCGAGAACGATAGTGTGACGGCTCTGCTTTATGCGGCCGCGAAAAGTGATCGCACCGGCGTGACTATTCTGCTTGGTCATGGCGCCGGAGCAGATCAACTAAGCGGTTTCATGCGGATGGTCGCGGCCGGTTTGGCGGCGCGGGGCCTGGACGCGATGACTTTCAACTTTCTCTACAAGGAGAAGGGCAAGAGTGTTCCTGATCCCAAAGCGAAGCTGGAGTTATGCTATCGCGCAGTTATTGACGCGGCGATCAGGCATAAGAAACTTAAAGGCAACAAACTGGTGATTGGCGGAAAGTCGATGGGCGGACGGATCGCTTCGCAGGTGGCCGCCGCTGAAGGCGAACGCGTTTCGGGCCTGGTTTTTCTTGGTTATCCGTTGCATCCGCCGGGGCGGCCCGACAAAATGCGGGACGAACATTTGCCAGAGGTCAAAGCGCCGATGCTGTTCTGCCAGGGTTCGCGTGACGCCTTTGGAACTGAAGATGAAATCAAGGCGATCATCAGGAAGCATCGGTTGCCGGCCAGGCTCTATGTGATTGAGAGCGGCGATCATTCATTCAAAGTCCCCAGGAGTGTGAAGCCGCAGCAGCAGGTTTATGAAGAAGTGATGGACGAGGTCGCGCGTTGGTGTGGCGAGCTTTAGCGTCAGAACCGCCTGCTGTAGCCAAACCAGAGGGGAAGCGGCCCGCCCGCTACCGCAGGCGGTTCTGACACAACGCGCTGTGACTGGAGCGCAACCGTCCCGGTTGCATCGCGTGACAACCAGGTTTGCAAGCGAGGAGGCTTGCGCTCCAGTCAGGAGGAGAAATAAATTGCCGACTTACAATTTCATTCAACTCGACGTTTTTACTGACCAGGCGTTTTGCGGTAATCCGCTGGCCGTCTTTCCCGACGCCGAAGGTCTAACCGACGAAAAAATGCAGCAGATCGCCCGCGAGATGAATCTCAGCGAAACAGTTTTTGTGCTGGTTTCGGAAAAGGAAGATGTCCTGCGGCGTCTGCGTATCTTCACGCCGACCAGCGAGTTGCCGTTTGCCGGCCACCCGATTGCCGGCACCTGGAATTGCCTGGCGCGCGAAGGCATTGTGCCGCTTCCTGAAGGTGGCAGTGGCTGGACTCGAATCAGGCATGAAGTTGGGATTGGGGTGCTGCCCGTCGACATCGAATTCAAGGTCGGCGAGCCGGTGCGAGTGGTGATGACGCAGGGAAAATTCGAGATTCGCGCCGAGATTGATGAGGGCCAGGAGTTGGCCGACATCGCGCGCGGGCTGGGACTGGCGCGCGAAGATCTCGACGAGGCCCTGCCAATTCAGGCAGTCTCAACGGGGAATACGATGTTGCTGGTGCCGGTGCGCTCCCTCGCGGACCTGGGGAATTGCCGGGTCAATCAGAGTCTGCTTGATGATATTTTTCAGCGCAACGAAACTCTGCGAGGTGTGACCGGATGTTATGCCTTCTCTCGCGAGACGATTGAGATTGGCGATGCGCGCGCGCACGCCCGGTTCTTCGTAGGACAAAACATTGGTGAGGATCCGGCGACGGGCAGCGCCGCTGGTCCGTTGGGTGGCTACCTGGTCCATCATGATGCCACGCGGGTCGATCCGTCTGATGGCGTCTATAAGTTCGTCATCGAGCAAGGTGACTTCATCAATCGTCCCAGTCGTCTGGAGTTGGAAGTGAAAGGCGGACCCGGACGAGTTGAAGAGGTTCGTGTGGGCGGACCATCGGTGGTGGTGGCGCGAGGGACGTTGGAATTTTAAGACCCGGGGAGATCTTTGTGTAGCCCAGACATTTAGACGGGGTGTCAGAACCGCGAGCGGTAGCGACCGGATCAGGAAGTCTCCTTAAATCAAAACGAAGCCTCGCGGAAAAGGATTACAGCGAACCGGAGACGAGATAAATTTCGCGGCGCTTCCTGATCCGGTCGCTACCGCTCGCGGTTCTGACACAGCCGCTGTACCTGGGTCTCAAGATTGGTCTTAACCGATGAGCCCATGCATGATCACGTGCAATTTGCTAAAGCTGGATCAGAAGCCTCGTGAACGAGGCTATCGATGTATTCTCCGCCGTTAACCCAGGCGTAAACGCCTGGGCTACGGAAACAAGCAAAGGGATGAACAACGACTTCCTCGATCTCTTAATAATAGGGGCCGGCCCGGCCGGTCTCTCTGCTGCCGACGCGGCACAGACTGAAGGTCTTTCTTATCTCGTCATCGAGAAGGGAACGATCGCCAACACGATTCGGCAGTATCCAGTGGGCCGGACAATGTTCTCGACGCCGAACGAATTGGAGATGCGCGAAGGCTCTCTGCATCCGGTGCGCGAAAAGCCGACGCGCGAAGAACTTCTTTCGCATTACATCCATTTTGTTCTCGATCACGATCTGCAAATCAACACAGCCGAGGAAGTCGCGGGCGTTGAGCCGGAGACAGATGGCTTCATCGTCCGCACCAGATGCCGAAACGTCGATAGCCGCACGCCGGAGAAAACCTATCACGCTCGCAACGTACTTTTTGCGATGGGGGCGATGGAGTTCCCGCGGCGTCTTAACATTCCCGGCGAAGACCTACCCAAGGTACATCATCGCTTTGTCGAGCCTTATCCATATGTCCGCAGAGAGGCACTGGTCGTGGGCGGTGGCAACAGCGCCGCCGAAGCAGCCTTGTTTCTTTCGGAAGAGGGCGCGCGCACGACGATGGCCATCTGGCGCGAGGATTGGGAGAATCACGATCCGAAAGCCGGCGCGATGAAGCATTGGGTGCGACAGCCGCTCGAACGCGAAATTGTCGAAGGCCGGCTGAAGGTAATTCTCTACAAAAAGATCGATGAAATTGCGCACTCATCGGTAAAGCTGACGACCGATACCGGTGAGTCGAAAACCATTCCCAACGACGTGGTCTTTGTGCTCATCGGCAGCGATGCCGACCTTACTTTGCTGAAAGGTCTGGGTGTAAAAACTGAACCAGGCAAACTCACCGAAGTCCCGGTCTATGATCCGGAGACTTTCGAGACCAATGTCCGTGGCATCTATGTCGCCGGTCACTTTACCCACGCCCGCCACATCAAGGCGGCCATCGACATGCCGCGTAAAATCGTGCCGCTGATCGCCGAGAGGCTGCGGGCGACCGTTTGCTGATGCGCTACTTGTTGGACCACCTGGATCTTGTGATAGAAACTACGGACGCGCCAGGGCTGGAGCAAGCTGGGACGCAATATCGTCGCGATCGCATTCTTACCAAAGCTGATATGCAAATGTCTGCTCTTGGTGAGCCTTGCGGCTGGAGCAGGTCGCGGGACACTGGCGGTTGTGGCGTTTTGGAAGTTGAGCTGTTGATGAACGCAATAATGATCGGTTGTTGATAGTGATACAGGTTTAATGTGGCACGCGCATCTTGCGCGTGATCACGTGATCACGGGCGGGACGCCCGTGCTACCTCTTATGCTTAGACTCTTTAGCAGGACTGTGTTTCTGCTTGCGCTTGTTGCAACCGGAGCTCATCCGGCAAACGTTGCTGCCCAGGACAAATCTCAACCTGCAGCTACACCGGCATCCACCTGCTCGCGTGACGGCGCTCTGGAAATCATTCAGCGGCAAATTGACTTGAGTAAGACGATTGATAGTGACGTTCAGCGGATCGCCGTCTTGTTGCGCGCCGCGGACATCATCTGGCCATTTGAGCCGGACAAGGCGCGGTTGACATTCGGCGATGCTTTTGAAGTTGCCACACGCAATTTCAAAGAGCAGGGCGCCAGGGATACTAACGATGGACGGCTCAGCGTGCAGGGAATTGATTACCGCTATCGGGTCATGACTGCGATTGCCAAACGCGATTCGGCTTGGGCCGGCAAACTCTCGAAGCAGATTCTCGACGAAGTAGCGCAGGAAGCTGCCGACCAGGCAGCCAAAGCTTCGCCCCCGGGCGCGCGTACCGGCGAAAAGCTTTTGGGCGTTGCGAGGCAGCTCCTGGCCTCAGACCAATCAACGGCGCTCAGTTTTGCCAGAAACAGTCTTGGCTATCCGGCCGGACTTCTCTTGCCGGGTTTTCTTTTCAAGTTGTCGGAAACCAACCGCACAGCGGCGGATCAGTTTTATCTTGAAGCGTTGAACGCTTACGCGAAGGCCCCTATGGATCAATTCCTCTACTTGTCTTCGTATCCGTTTGCCGCGCGGCGTGAGGTTGGCGAAATGCCGAGCTACACTTATTACGCGGTGCCTCCTGACCTCGCGCCAAACCCCGTGCTGGAACGAGCCTTTGTAACCACGCTGCTGACCCGGGCTCGCGAGTTGATTCAGAATCCGGTCGCGGCGGCCCCGGCAAAGCGCTTTTCCGAAGCTAACCAGATTTTCATGGCGTTGAGCCGGCTGGAATCAATGATCGCGGGACCACTCGCCGACTTGAGCGCCGCCTTGTCGGAAGCAAAAGGAAATGTGTTCTCGTTGCTTACGCAAGCGGAACAACAAAAGGCGAGCGAAACGTTAAGCGAGCGACCAAAGCGATCATTCGATGAGGCAGTCGAAAGCGCCGATCGGCTAGCCAACGCTGATGCTCGGGAGAGTGGGATTGCGATGGCTATCCTAAACGCAACCGAAGCAGAAAGCCTGGAAAAGATTGAAGCGGCGGCCGCGAAGCTGGAGGATGTGAAGTTGCGTTCACAGATGTTGAGTTACGTTTATTTTGACCGGGCTCAACAGGCTCTCAAAGAAAAGAGAATCGAAGAAGCTCGCAAACTTGCGAGCAGGGTTGAAGAGCCGGATCAACGCGCCTATCTTTACGCACAGATCGCGACGGAGTCACTCAAGCAAAGGAAGAACGACACAGAAACCCGCGAGATGCTGGAAGACGTGCTCGCAGCGGTCGCGAAGGCAGCGGACTCAGACATCAAAGCGCGGGCGATGCTCGTGGTCGTTCATCTTTACAGCACCATCGATCCCAATCGAGCCGTGTCGGTGCTCGGCGATGTTGTTAAGACGATTAATCACGTCGAGTCGATAGAGCTTTCAGGCGACGTCATCAACAAGAAAATTGAAGGCAAACAGTTTGGCTTTTACCGGTCCCTGCAAACGCCGGGCTTTAGTCCCGAAAATGTTTTTCGCGAGATGGGGAAACTGGATTTCGACGGGACACTTTATGCGGCCAGCAACTTGACTGATAAGTCTTTGCGAGCACTGACGAGTCTGGCGCTGGCTGATCAATGCCTGAAGGATCTGCCGCCGCCAAAGTCAAAGCAAACCAGGCCTTCAGCCGCGAAACCTTGAACATTTTCTTAGTGAGCGCAAGGGACTGGAGCGCAAGCGTCTCGCTTGCAACCTCGCGAATTAAAGAAGCAACCGGGACGGTTGCGCTTCAGTCGTTATTACGTCGAGGTCAGACAAACCGCAAAGCGGTTCCGTGAGATTTACGACTTGGTTCAAAATCGCGCTTTCGCCTGCCGATCACGCTTGCTCGTTGCTGTCCGCCGTTGATAGAGTCTCAGCCTCTCTAAAAAGCAATCAATGGAAACTCCGCTTACTCCGATCGATTTCGCCCGCCGTGCGCGCAAGCTGTACGGCGAACGCGAGGCGGTGGTTGATGGAAATCTCCGCCTCACCTACGAACAGTTTTTCGATCGTTGCGACCGTTGGTCGGCGACGTTGCAGGACATGGGCGTGGCCCAGGGCGATCGCGTGGCTTACATCGCGCCCAACACTCTCGCTCAGCTCGAGTCGTTTTATGCGGTGCCGCAAATCGGCGCCGTGCTGGTGCCGATTAACTACCGGCTCACTCCCGATGATTTCGTCTACCTAATCAATCACAGCGGCGCCAAAGTCGTTTGCGTTCATTCCGATTATCTCCAGGCTGTCGAGAGCGTTCGCCCTCAATTAACAAACGTAGAGTTTTTCGTTGTGCTCAATGATTCGCGCGAGGGCTGGCTTGATTACGAGTGTCTGTTGGGGAGAGGAGTCTCTAAGTTTGCCCGGCCCACGATTGAGGAAAACGATCTTCTCACCATCAATTACACGAGCGGCACAACGTCGCGTCCCAAAGGCGTAATGATTACGCATCGCAACGCCTGGATGAACACGGTGGGCACCCTGGTTCATGAGCATATGACCAGCGCGGATCGTTACCTGTGGACTCTGCCAATGTTTCACGCTAACGGGTGGACGTTTGTCTGGACGGTGACCGCCGCGGGCGCGACGCATGTATGTCTGCCGAAAGTCGATCCCCGCCGGGTGTTTGAACTGATCGACAAAGAGCAAATCACCGTGCTCTGCGCCGCGCCAACGGTGCTGATAGGCCTGGCCAACGCTGACGCGGAAGTACGGCGAAACGCCCGGCGCGGGGTGCGAGTGTTAACTGCCGGCGCGCCGCCTGCGGCTTCGACAATTGAGCGTCTGGAAGGTGAGCTTGGTTGGACGGTGACGCACGTATATGGCCTGACCGAAACCACGCCATTCATAACTGTGTGCGAGCCGCGGGCAGAGCACGCCGGACTGGCGACCGCAGATCGCGCAATCATCAAGGCCCGCCAGGGCGTCGAGCTGATCACTTCGGGCGAGACGACTGTGATCGACGATGAAGGCCAGGAAGTGCCGCACGATGGCGAAACGGCCGGCGAGATTGTCGTGCGCGGAAACGTGGTGATGGCCGGGTATTACCAGGATCCCGAGGCGACCGCCGAGGCGATGCGTGACGGCTGGTTTCATTCAGCCGATGCCGCGGTGATTCATCCGGATGGTTACATCGAAATTCGCGATCGCTTGAAGGACGTAATTATCAGCGGCGGCGAAAACATCTCTTCCGTGGAAGTTGAAGGCGTGCTTTTGCGCCATCCCGCCGTACAGGAGGCGGCAATTGTCGGCTTGCCGCACGAGCGTTGGGGCGAAGCGCCGCACGCTTTTGTCGTACTGCGCCCGGACAGCAAGGCGAGCGAAGACGAATTGATCGAATTTGCGCGATCGCATCTTGCGCATTTCAAAGCGCCACACAGTGTGACTTTCCTGGACGAGTTGCCCAAGACCGCGACGGGCAAGATTCAGAAGTACATTCTGCGAGGCGGACGTAGTGCCATTGCGAAGCAATGACTATTTAGCATATAAGTCACGGGCAGCAAATGTTTGTGGCATGCGCATCTTGCGCGTGATCTCAAGGGCGGGACGTCGTGCCACTTTTCGAATCAAGTAACTTACAGCCATCAGTCGCCGATTGCTTTTTCGGCACACAGCTTAAAGCCTGTGCCGTCGTAAAGAGGAGACCTGTATGGCGAGATCAATTATCGGAGTAATTGTCGGTTACGTTCTGATGTTCTTTCTGGAGGTCGCCGCGTTCATCGCGGTCTATTCCATGATGGGAGCCGACTGGTCGTTCAAAACGGCAAGTTACCAGCCGTCAACGCGTTGGACCCTCGTACAGTTCCTGTTGGTTTTCGTAACCGCAGTCGTCGGCGGGCTGGTTTGTCAGTTAATTGCCGGAAAGGGTAAGTCGCCTTTGGTTCTGGCGGGCGTTGTGGTGGTGATAGGGCTGGCACTGGGAGCCATGATCAACTCAAACAGCTCCGCCGATACTCGCAAGATGGGAACTAAAGACATTCCGGCTATGGAGGCAATACGCAAAGCCCAACATCCAGTCTGGGTTGTGTTGGCTGAATCTTTCCTCGCAGCAGTGGGTGTGATTGTCGGCGGCAGCCTTAAACGCGTCCGTTAGTCCGATGCGCTGAGCTTAACTTTTCAGGTTGTAGTCACGAATTCGCTGTGCCAGGACCTTACTCAAGAAGGAGTGTGAAAATATGGCCAGATCGATTATTGGAGTGATCGTAGGTTATGTCGTGATGTTTATTCTACAGGTGGCCGCATTCATGACTATCTATACGGTGATGGGTCCGAACTGGTCTTTTAAGCCGTCATCGTACCAGGCCTCAACGCGTTGGACCGTCGTGCAGTTCACGGTGGTTCTGATTACCGCGATCATCGCCGGCCTGGTTTGCGCGCTCATCGCTAAGGGAGGGAAGGCGCCCATGGTTCTGGCGGGAGTGATTCTGGTGCTTGGCGTGGCGCTCGGAGCTCTGGCCATTTCCATGAAGCCGGCGGATGCGCATGAAGTCCGCACCGGCAACGTTCCCAACATGGAAGCAATGAGCAAGGCCCAACATCCGGCGTGGGTTATCTTCCTTGGCCCAGTGATCGGAGCAGTGGGCGCTGCGATTGGCGGTAAGCTCAAACGCAAGAGTTAGTCGAAGGAATGTGGCACAGACTTCAGTCTGTGATAGTCGCTGTTCTCACAGACTAAAGTCTGTGCCACTTTGCAGGAGCTGACGCATGGTTAGATCGATTATTGCCGTGATCGTTGGTTATGTCGCGATGTTCATCCTCGTATCTGCGACTTTTATGGGCGCTTTTCTATTGATGGGAACGGACTGGTCGTTCAAGCCGAATTCGTTTGAAGCCTCGAACGCCTGGAATATCATGGCGCTGGTCGCCAGCCTCGTCATCGCAGTCATTGCCGGTTTTATTTGCGCTGCGATTGCGCGAGGCGGCAAGGCGCCGATCGCTCTGGCGATTGTAGTCTTCGTACTCGGAATTTTGTTCGCAGTTCCCACCTTGTTTGCCAACAAGGAGAATGCCAATCGGGTTCGTAGCGGCAACATTTCTCAGATGGAAGCCATGCAAAATGCTACTCAACCCCCCTGGGTGCCGTTTTCGTTTCCGATCCTTGGCGCCATCGGCGTTTTGGTCGGTGCGAAGTTGAGGCGACGTTCTTAAATCAACTTTGCAGCGCGCGCGCCGCGCGGCGTGCCCGAGTGCCGGATTGCTTTCCAGCGACAATCTCTTCGCGCAACATTCTTTGCTGACCGGGCGTCAGCTTTTCCCAACGTCGTCGCGCATCCGCGTTTCGCTCAATCAATTCCGACAGTTCCACGGGCAGTTCGTCGGAAGCTATTCGAAGACTCAATTGCACATAATCGCCGGTCTCGACGTTGGCTTTTCGGCAGACTTCGTTCGAAAGATCCATCCACCAGCAATTGCGTCCGTCCCAACGCTTCAAGCTGCGTCGCCCGACGTGCACGCCGTTAATTGCCAGGTCCACAGCCGTGGTTCCAGTCAGCTTCCACGGATCCACTTTCTTCATCGGAATACAGATAAAGCGCGGCAGGCCTTCGTGTTTGTGTTCGATAGTTGAAGTGAGGTTGAGAGTCTTCATAGAAACATTGTCAGAAGCCCGACGGTAAGGGAGGGGTTTCCTAAAGAAGTATTTTCTAGTTTCGAGTTGCTGGTTTCTAGTTACCGCAGCGGGAGCTAGCTAACCGACGCAAGAGACACCCGAAACTCGAAACTAGCAACTCGAAACAGAGACAGCAAGTGACCCTCCCTTACGGTCGGGCGTCTGACAAGTCAAAAGGGCGAGTCCTGAATTAACAGCACTCGCCCTGAATTTTATGGTGCGGATGAGAGGACTTGAACCTCCACGATGTCACCATCACAGGCTTCTGAGACCTGCGCGTCTGCCAGTTCCGCCACATCCGCAAATGGGCTCTGATCTTACGAACGCGTTTGTGGGGTGTCAAGCGACCAAATCTTAACGTGGTATACATTTTTAACAAGTGACTCAGGCGTCCTGGCCATGACTTGCGCGCAGGTATAGGCGTGCCACCGTCAAAGCCACTGCCCAGAGTTCAAGGTTCAATCATTACTACCGAATCGGCTGTCTCGACGCGCGCGCCGCTCACGGCCCTCGATTCGTTCCCGCCCGCGCCGGTCAATGTCTCTATCTCCGTCACGATCTACCCTGCGGTTTCTGGTCCGCCGAGCAAGGATGTCGTCGTCGCGATCAACATCCCCGTCACCGTCGCGATCGATTCTTCGGTTTCTCGACCGGGGATAAAACACTCCATCATCACGATCTCGTCGATCGCGACGATTGCGAAATATATCGACGTCTGATTGCTGTCCGACCTGAATTCCGCCAGGTCCGCGACCATCCAAACGACCATCGCGAGCATCGTGGCAGTTAACAAATTTCGCGCATTTCTTGTCCAGGTTTGACCCTGGCCCGCGTCCCTGGCCGTTCCAGCGTCCCTGCGCAAACGAAATAATTGGCAACGCCATCGTTAGGGTGAGCGCAAACAGAATTGCCACGGGCACGTTCGTTCTCGTTCTAAGGATCGACATAAATCCCTCCCGGTAATTCAAATGTAGATGTGCTGATTCGATCTGGTGAGCCTAAGTCGGGGAAAGCTCGACCAGAGCCCAACAATTGTCATGCCAGCGATCCTGGTCGCTGATCTTCTTATGAGAGCCGGGGCCCGAGCCGCCACCGTAGATTCCGAGCACACTATATGGTCAGGGTTAGCCCGATATCGGGCAGATGGGAGAATCGAGAGGGCCGTATGGTTGGTTCTCGATTCTCCCGTGGTTGGGCGGGGTTCGATTGTGGAAACTAACTATCTCTAGCGCCACACGCGGTATCTCGTATTCGTCAGATGGCGACGCCGCCAGTAATCGTTCGTGTTGTACCTTCGATATCCGACGTTTGAGCCGCGCGGAAAGAAACTTCCGTTTCGCCAGAAACCGGTAGTCCGCCTCGACCCGCGTCCGTCCCAACGACCGTCGCGCGCGTCATGACAGTTTACGAACTTGCCGCATTTCCAATTCTGATTTCGGCGGCCGTGGCCGCGGTAATCTCGATCGGCGAAGACGTCAAATCTTCTTCCATTACCATTCCCTTTGCCGCGTCCCTGCGCGAGCGCTGCAGCGGTTGCCAGGCAAACGATCGCTACGCACAAAGCCAGTTTGATTAGAATCTTGTTCATAGCTTCTCCCGTTCAATTGTTGAAAGTGGGGAGAGTTGGGGGCCAACGCCCCGGCGCGAGTTTGTCGCCCCAGGACGGCACTTCGTTACCGCAGTCGAATTCCTAAGCGGAATCGATTGCGCTGATAGCGCGGCCGGTATGTGTCATAGCCGTACTGATAGCCCGGAGAGTAGGCGTACCGGTTGACGACATAAGGCTGCGTGTATCCGTAAGAGTAGTACTGATTCGAATAGTACGGTTGCGAGTAACCATACGAATAGGATTGATTCGAGTAATACGGTTCCGAATACGTTCTGTATCGATAGGTGTAAACCGGGCGCTGCTGATAAACCGCATATGGCCGGGGTTGAGAGACAACGATCCGGCTTCGATACGGTCGTGCACCCCAGCGCCTTTGCGCAAAAGTAGTGACGGGCAAGCTAATGAACACGAAAAGCGCAACCAGCGCCGCCCGTCCTAAACTTGAAACACTCCCTCTTTTCATAATTCCTCCCGAACGTAATCAAGGGTTATGAGGAGAGATACGTTTACAGTTTATTGTACAGACTGTTGTTAGCCTTCAGCTTGCGGCATTGTTATAGTTGGGTTTCAGCGTGGTGATTTGTTGTCGGATATGACTGCAGTAAGCACAGCGACGAGCCTGGGGGAACGACTTGCCGAGGTGCGAGCGCGATTAACCGCAGCGGCCCACAGAAGCAATCGTCCGGTTGATGAAATCGCCCTCGTCGCAGTCAGCAAGACGCACCCCGCCGAAGCCGTACGCGAGGCGATTGCCGCCGGGTTGGATAATTTTGGCGAGAATCGCGTACAGGAAGCCGAGTCCAAAATTCCTGCCGTCGGCCGGACCGCGGCGCGCTGGCATTTGATCGGGCACTTGCAATCGAATAAGGCCCGCCGCGCAGTCGAATTGTTCGATTGCATTCATTCCCTGGATTCTCCTGATCTCGCCCGGCGGCTGAATCGCATCTGCGTTGAACTTGAGCGCCAGGAATTGCCGGTGCTGATTCAGGTTGATTTGGGTCACGAAACGACCAAGACGGGAGTTGAGGAAAAGGACATCAGCGAATTAATGGCAGTGATTCGCGACTGTCCCAGGCTGCGCCTCACGGGTTTGATGACGCTGCCGCCGTTTTTTGATGAAGCCGAAAGCGTGCGTCCATACTTTTGCCGGCTGCGTGAATTGCGCGACGGGTTGAAAGCAAAGAGCGCGTTTGGCGATCATCCTGGAGAGTTATCGATGGGGATGACCCACGATTTCGAGATTGCCATTGAGGAAGGCGCGACGATGGTCCGCGTCGGCACCGCAATTTTTGGTGAAAGAAGGCAGTAGCCGGACTGGTTGAGATCTCAGATCTCAGATTCCCGATCTCAGATTTTCGGATCTCAGAATTGAGATTTCAAACGGTCGGGCTACTGCACCGCAAAGGATTACATGCTGGCTCTTGCATTAATTTATTTATTCATTCGTTGGGCGGTGATCGCGACAATCATGGCCGCGATTCTGCTCGTCATTCTGCGCTCGATCTTCAATTACATCGACGTCAATCCCTTCACCTGGCATGCGCGGAACGTTCGCCGCGCCACGGATCCAGTCATCATGCCGGTGCGCAGGATGCTCATCGCGTTCCGGCTTGATCCAAAGGTCGCGCCGTTTATTCTCATCATTATGCTGATCGTGATTGGCTACCTCATCGTGCAAATCGCCGGTACCCTGCTCAATACCGTAGCCGGGATTTTCTTTGCCGTGACTGTGCGCCAGGCCGGCGCGCCGATCGGTATTGCGGGTTATCTCTTGTTTGGTTTTCTCGGCTTGTATACGCTATCGATTTTCGTACGCATCGTCATGTCGTGGTTTGGAACAAGTTACGAAAACCCGCTGATGCGTTTCCTGATTCGATTCACGGAACCTCTGCTCGGTCCGCTGCGGCGGATGCTCCCGACGGTGGGCATGTTTGATGTTTCGCCGATTGTCGCGTTTCTAATCGTCTGGATCTGTCAGACGGCTGTGGCCGCAACGTTGTTACGTGGCTGGCCGATCAGTTTCTTCTAACCTCAAGTACGCACAAATTCGTAACGCAGTTTTGGAATAAATGTCCGACAAACTTAAAGTTTGTCGCCGAAGCTTCGACAAGCTAAAGCTTGTCGGACATCAAACTGCCCCCACTCTTAAAGTAGTCGATTTGCATTTACGATTTATGAGTTACGATTTACTATTGGGGCTCGAGTGATCAAGTTTAGCGAAGACGGCCGTGGGATAACTTTTACGGTGCGTGTTGTTCCGCGGGCTTCGATCAGCGAAATCGTCGGCGATCACGAAGGCGCCTTGCGAATTCGCATTGCCGCGCCGCCGGTCGAGGGAGCCGCCAACCGCGAGCTGATTCGATTGTTGGCAAAAAGGTTCAAAGTGCCGCAGAATGCCGTGGAAATAATTTCGGGAACAAGTTCAAAATATAAGATTATTCGCCTGAAGGGCGTCACTGCCACCGCCCTTGCAACGTTACAATTGAAATGGACGAGTCCCCCAAAGAAGAACTGAAGTCGATTTCTCGTTATCGAATCCTTGAAAAGCTCGGCTCCGGAGGTATGGGCGAAGTGTATCTCGCCGAAGACACCCGTCTGGGCCGCAAGGTTGCGCTTAAACTGCTCGCCGAAGAACTCACCCAAAATCGCGATCGTCTGAGCCGTTTCGATCTGGAAGCATACGCAGCGTCGGCGCTCAATCATCCGAACATACTCACTATCTACGAAATGGGTGACGAAGGCGGTCGCCATTTCATCGCGACGGAATTCATCGACGGGCAGACCTTGAGGACCCATCTCTCTGGCGCGCCGATGGAGCTAACGGAAGTTCTTGATGTGGCGATTCAAATTGCCGGGGCTTTGGAAGAGGCCCACGCCGCGGGCATCGTTCATCGAGACATAAAACCTGAGAATGTGATGATCCGGCGCAATGGCCACGTCAAAGTGCTGGACTTTGGTTTGGCGAAGCTGACCGAGCGGCCGGCCCAAGATGATACCGACACTGAAGCGGTGACTCGCGCATTGGTGCAAACCGATGCCGGCATGGTCCTGGGGACTTCACAGTACATGTCGCCCGAGCAGGCGCGGGGCAAACCGATTGATGCCCGAACAGACATCTGGAGTCTGGGGGTGGTGCTCTACGAGATGGCGACCGGCCGGGCGCCATTTTCCGGAGAAACCAAGACCGATATCATCGTGGCAATCGCCAAATCCGAGCCGGCGGCATTGGCCCGTTTCGCCCCGCATGCCCCGCCCGAGTTTGAATGGATCGTTCTGAAGGCGTTGCGCAAAGACGTCGATGAGCGCTACCAGACCGTAAAAGAACTCGAATCTGATCTGAAGAAGCTGAAGCAACGAATCGAGTTCCAAAGTGAGTTGGAACGCTCGATGTCTCCGGAGCAATACGCGTCGGCCATAAGTGGCCTGGCGGAAACTGAGATACACGCCACCGGACCGCGTCTGAGCACGCAATCGTTGTCACCTCAGGGTCTCCATTCCAATGTGACCTCGAGCACGATCCAAACTCGGGCCTCGAGCGCTGAATATATTGTTAACGGAATCAGGCAGCACAAAAAGGTGGCGGTGATTGTTGCCGGAGTTGTCGTGCTGGTGATTGCCGCGCTGATCTTTCTTCCCTGGAGATCTAAAACCAAGCTGACTGATAAGGACACGATTCTGATAGCTGAGTTTGTGAACCTGACGGGCGACGCCGTGTTTGACAAAACGCTGAAGCAGGCTTTGGCGGCACAACTCGGACAGTCTCCCTTCCTCGACATCTTTTCTGAGGATCGAGTGCGCGACGCGCTTAAGTACATGGCGATTTCGCAGGACACGCGCGTGACCCGCGATGTAGCCAAGGACATCTGTGCGCGACAGGGAATTAAGGCCATGCTGCTGGGAAGAATTTCCAACGTGGGCACGCACTATGTGGTGCAACTCGATGCTGAGAACTCGCAGACCGGCGACACGATTGCGACCGAGCAATTTGAGGTTGACGGCAAAGAACAGGTGCTCAAGTCTCTGGGGTCGGCGGCTTCAAGCCTGCGAGAAAAGCTGGGCGAATCTCTGGCGGACATCAAGAAGTTCGATGCGCCCATCGAAAACGTCACGACTTCAAAGTTGGAAGCGCTGCGCCAGTACTCCCTCGGCGTCGAGCAACATTCCAAGCTCGATTACCGCCAGGCCATTGATTTTTACAAACGCGCCATCGAAGCCGATCCGAATTTTGCGAGTGCCCACGCAAGGTTGGCCTATTGTTACAACAATACGGGCCAGTTGGAGGCGTCGCGCGCGGAATCTAAAAAAGCGTACGAGCTGGTCGATCGTGTTAGCGAGCGCGAGAAGTTCCTGATCAGGTCCAGTTACTACGGCGGCGTGACCGGTGAGTGGGAGCAACAGATCACTGAACTGGAATCCTGGAAGCGAACCTATCCACGTGATTGGGAGCCACTGAATCTACTCGCCAGCAAGTACACGCTGGTCGGACCGTTCGAGCAGGCAATCAGCGAAGCCAAGGAGGCCATCGCCCTCAACCCGAAGGACGCTCGAGCTTTCGTTAATCTCGGGGTAGCTTTCATCGAGTTAAACAAGTTCGACGAAGCCAAAGACACTTTGCGCCAGGCCGAGAAGCTAAAACCCGAAAGCACCAACATGCACGCGCGCCTGTATCAACTCGCTTTTGTGCAGGGTGATGCCGCGACGATGAAGGAACAGCTTGATTGGGCCAACGCAAACAAAAAGATCGAAGATGCCTTGATTTGGCAGGCACGCGTTGCTGGTTTTTCAGGACAATTGACGGCTGCCGATGAATTGAATGATCGAGCCGTCGGAATGTATCGCACCAGCGACGCGAAAGAATCGATGGCCCAGGTGATGCTGATGGAAGCCTTGCGCGACGCGACGCTGGGTCACTGTGGACGCGTGGCCCAACTGGCGAAAGAAGCTTTGACGCTGTCGCGAGAACAAGGGAATCTGGTTAACGCCGCCAATGCTTACGCTGCCTGCGGTCAGGCTAACGAAGCTCAGGCTTTAGTGGACGATTTGACCACGCGATTTCCGGACGACACTCTACTGAAATCGAATTCCATCGCGATCATTCGGGCCCAGGCTGAGTTAAGTAAAGGGAATGCTACCACCGCAATACAGCTGCTTGAGTCAGCCCGCAAATACGAAGTGTTCGGTGATTTCTGGCCACAGTACCTGCGCGGTCAGGCCTATCTAAAGAACAACAACGGCGGGCAGGCCCTGGTTGAATTCAAGGTGATTCGCGATCATCGGGGCTGGTCTTTGCTTTCGCCGCTCTATCCTCTGGCCCAGCTGGGTTATGCCCGCGCGTTCGTGCTGAGCGGTGACCCTCCGGCGGCGCGCAGGGCCTATCAGGATCTGTTTGTGCTCTGGAAAGATGCCGACGCTACGCTTCCTCCGCTGGTCGCCGCCCGCGCCGAATACGAAAAACTGAAATAGCGTAACCGTAACGGCGCATTAATAAACTTAACTCACCCGTGGTACCGAAGTAGAGAGAGCTATCCGCAGATATCGCAGATTAATTATTATCTGCGTAATCTGCGGATACTTCATCGGTTGCTTGACGACTCAGGGCCCGAACCGTTGCCGGTATTCAATCGAAGAGAGAAACGCTTTGACCATCTCAGCGTTGATGTAGTTGCCGTTAAACTGATTGAGCTTCGTCAGCCAGAAGTCATACCCGGTGTAGTCGCGCGTGGATTCCGGAGCATCGTTGGGATTACGTCGCAGGTAACCATGGTATTCCGCGAGCACGAAAGCCCGGTTGAATTCAGCGTTGTATAGGTCAGTATCATCGGCCACCTGCCGAACTGCCTGGGCGCGCGCGGTCGTGTTGCTGCTATTCGCCGCTCCGCCAAATAAGTTAATGGCGGTCGTGCGCTCCGCAGCCGATAGCACATTACCCGCGTTTTGATCGAGCTTGTCGACAAACTGGTCCGGGGGCATGCTCGTCGGAAATGCCGTGATGAAGCGCGTCGTTTGCACGAACTCTGCGGCATACGCTTGCTTGTTACTCTCGAGCAGTTGTTCCCACCCTGGCGCCCGCACGATCACTCCCTGACCAATGCGTTTCGTGTCGCGTAGAAACTCGTCGAAACGGATTATCGGAACGGCCAGTTGGTGAGTTGATGGAAACGTCGATGTTTGAATTACATCGCCGTAGGCGCTCTTGTACATCCTCTCGACCAGATAGCCGGTCTGTTGAAATTCGATCGAGAGGAAAAATGACGCGGAAACGTTGATGCGAGCAACTTCAATGCACTGCGTATTCGCGCCGCAGGAAGTTATTTGATCGGTCCAGAAAGCCAGGCCATCGGGATCGGCCTCGCGGCTAAGAAAGTCGCGGTAGTGTTGGATAACCAGGTTCGCGGCTGTATCAATTGGGTTAGGCGCTGGATTGGTTATCAAGCGCGCTACACCGCCGCGCACCGCGTCATTAACGGTGCTGAAAAAACCGCCGACGATTATCTTACCGTCTGTTTGGATGGCCAACGCACTAACTCGACTATTTGCTCCTGAATTGAAGTTAATGAAAGTTTCATCGAGCGAACTGTCAGGCTTCAGGCGCGCGATGTTGCCGCGATAGGCGCCATTATAGTTGCCAAACTCACCCCCGATCACAATGCTGCCGTCAGATTGGACGGCTATCGCCCGCACCGAATAGTTGGCGCCGGCGGCGTTAAGGAGGAAGGCGGTGTCGAGCGTGCCGTCGGTGTTCAATCGCGCCAGGCGGTTGCGAGTCGCATTGTTCACACTGGTAAAGGCGCCGCCAATCAGTACCTTGCCGTCGGATTGAAGCGCTAAGGCAAGCACCTGATCATTCGCTCCGGTACCGGTGGAGAGAAAAGCGGTGTCAAGCGTGCCGTCAGAATTTAGACGGGCGAAACGATTGCGCGACATCCCATTGAAACTGGTGAAGTCGCCGCCAATCAGAACCTTGCCATCAGACTGCACTGCCAGAGTAGACACCGGACCGTTCGCGCCTGTGCCGGAGGCCAGGAAAGAATTGTCGAGCGAGCCGTCGGTATTCAAACGGGCGATACTGTTGCGGGCTGTGCCGTTGATGTTGGCAAAACTACCGGCTACCAGAATTCTGTTATCAGCCTGAACAGCGATCTTTCTTACAGTTGAGTCTGCGCCTGAACCCGCCGCGAGGAAGCCCGTGTCGAGCGTACCGTCGGCGTTCAACCGCGCGATGCGGTTGCGGGCCGTACCGTTAACGCTGGTGAAGTTTCCACCAATCACAATTTTGCCATCGGCCTGAAGGGCGACGGCCGATACGTCACCGCTCGCGCCCGAACCTCCGGCGAGGAAAGTGGTATCGAGCGTGCCGTCGCCATTCAGACGCGCAATACGGTTTCGGGCCGTACCAGCGAAACTGGTGAAGCTGCCGCCAATTACAATCTTGCCATCAGATTGCAGGGCCACGGCTGTGACATCGTTCCTGCCCACTCCGTTTCCCGGGTTGTCCAAATTCCCGAGGTTATCCAGACGGGCAATTCCGGTGCGCACCGCTCCATTGACGGTTGTGAAGGCGCCGCCCAACAGAATTTTGCCATCATTTTGCAGAGCCAGGCAGCGCACAATATTGTTTACGCCCGAACCCGAAGTGAGGAATGATGTGTCGACCGAGCCGTCCGCGTTAAGTCGTTCGATGCCGTCGCGCGCCGTGCCGCTGAAATTGGTGAACGTGCCACCGATTACAATCTTGCCGTCGGATTGCAGAGCTAGAGCGTACAAAGGTGCGTTTGCGCCTGAACCGGCGGCAAGGAACGACGCGTCGAGGTTGCCGTCAGGGTTGAGCCGCGCCGCGCCGTTGCGCTGAGTGCCGTTTACGTTCGTAAACTGTCCACCAATCACGACTCTGTCGTCAGATTGGACCGCTATAGCAAAGACGGAATTATTGACGCCCGATCCCGCAGCCAGAAACGAGGCATCGTTTGTTCCGTCCGAATTGAGACGCGCAATTCCATTTCGCGCCGTACCGTTGACACTGGTGAAAAAACCGCCAATCACGGTCTTGCCGTCAGACTGCAAAGCCAACGAAAACACATCTCCGTTGATGCCGCTTCCCGCGGCCAGAAACGAGGCGTCGAGCGTGCCGTCGGAATTGAGCCGGGCGATGTGATTACGCGTCGTGCCGTTGATCGAGGTAAAGCGGCCGCCAATAACAATCTTCCCGTCAGATTGAAGAGCCGCCGCGTTCACAGCGATATTCGCCCCGCTGCCCGTGGCGAGGAACGTAAAGTCCAACGTGCCGTCAGAGTTCAAGCGCGCTATGCGGTTGCGCCCCGTGCCGTTGACGGTGGTGAAGTCGCCGCAGATAACTATCTTGCCATCCGACTGAACGACGAGGGCGGACACATCTCCGTTTGCCCCGACTCCACTCGAAAGAAAAGTCGTGTCGAGACTGCCGTCGGGGTTAAAGCGCGCAATGTTCCCGCGCGCTTGAACGCCTGCGTGACTGAAAGTCCCGCCAATCACAATTTTGCCGTCCGTCTGAGACGTAACCGCAAACACCACGGCTGGGGACCCTGATGCGCCGAGCCCCGGGTTGAAACTCGGGTCGATGTCCCCGGCGGCGGCACTTCCTGTGATGGGAGCGAGCGTCATTATTGCCAGCAGGTAAATCCCTTTGAGAGAGGTATGAGCGGATAACATGCGTTGACGGATAAGCGGCCTAAAGGTTTTCATTCTTCCTCCTCGTTCGCCGTACCAGACTGGCAAGCACGTGTACAAGTCACCCCTGACAAGTATTGGAAATCAGGATTCGCCAGAGGTAGCGACTTTGACCCTTACATTTTTCTTAATTATCTCGTCGAGGTTCTGAAACTTCAACGATTGATTTGGTCTACCTGCTCCTTGACTCTGCGGGTGAATGCGCAATATCTTGTCGCCACTCAAACACCCTCTTGCTCCTACTCTCTGCGGTGAGTGATGCAAGAAAACTTTGACACAAAAAAACAAACGGAGGTCAGTGATGAAAAAGATTCTCTTTCAACTCTCGCTTGCTGCCATCTTCGTATTGGCGGCTCTCGGCTCCGCCGTGGCGCAAAGTGGTTTCCTGGCGCAAACCTGGGTCTATGACCCGGGGCACACCGGAGTCTCTGTCTCACAATGGCAACCCGGCTCCGGACTTCCGGATGCCGGTAATTCGAATCACGGTTTGTACCTGACAAAATTCGCCTCGACCACCACTTTGGCCGCCGCCGGTGCGAGCATCAAAGGCGTGAATGGCATCAAGCTATCGACGCTGGGTTTCGATGTTCGCAACGACGGTTGGTGCGGAGCCGGAGCGCCTCGCTATAACGTAACGCTTGTCGGAGGCGACAGTTTCTATTTCTTTTTTGGCTGTGCCTACGGGGTTCACACGCCAATCCTTGGTTACCCGAACTGGACCCGGGTTCGCTTCACCAATGCGGACGCCTTCGCGGCTAACGGCGGCACGTGGCCCGGCTTTGGAAACGCTCAAATAGCGGCAATCGATTTGGTGTTCGATGAAGGCACGGACGTTGGTCCCGGCTTTACCTTTGTGGACAACCTGACCATCAATGCTACGCTGATCGGAAAACCGGGCAACGCAAAGTAGATTCCTGTCTACGTTTGCGCAAAAGCTTATCTGAGAAGGCAATGCTCATTTCGAGTGTTGCCTTCTTTTTTGAAGTGAAGGCGCATCCAGCATATGACACCTTGGCCCGCGCCGGCCACCTCGGCAACTGCATCACTACGCCAGGCATGTGATATATTTGGCCCCTTAAAAATCAATAAAAATCTGAAGTAAGGATCACTATTTCAAAATGTCCGGACATTCGAAGTGGCACTCCATTAAACACAAGAAAGGCGCGCTCGATGCCAAGCGCGGCAAACTTTTTACCAAGTTCATTAAGGAACTGACTGTCGCAGCGCGCACAGGCGGCGGCGATCCTGATGCTAACGCGCGGCTGCGCAAAGCGATTTCCGACGCCAAGGCCGGCAACATGCCCAACGACACCATCGATCGCGCCATTCGCCGGGGGACCGGTGCTGAAGAAGGCGTGAACTACGAAGAGATTACTTACGAGGGTTACGGTCCCGGGGGCGTGGCTTTGTTGATCGAATCTGTGACCGATAATCGCAATCGCACCGTCGCCGAGATTCGTCACATCTTTTCCAAGAATGGCGGCAACCTGGGCGAGTCGGGGTCGGTGGGTTGGATCTTTGATAAGAAAGGCTATCTGGTTGTCGAGAAGTCCGCCAGGGCTGAAGACGAACTGTTCGATCTGGCGATCGAAGCCGGCGCCGACGATATTCGCGATGACGATGACAATTGGGAAATCATCACGGCCCCAGAGACCTTCGAAGCCGTTCAGACCGCCATCAAAGCCGCTGGGATCACCCCGCAGGTGGCCGAGGTCGAAATGGTTCCCCAGAACTACATCAAGCTGGAGGGTTCGCAGGCGAACCAGATGCTCAAGTTGATGGAGGCGCTTGAAGATCACGACGACGTGCAAAAGGTTTCCGCCAATTTTGATATTAGCGAAGCGGATATGGCGGCGGCGTGAAGATTTGTCTTGCAAGATCTTTGCGTGGATCGAATCGCAGTGAAGTGCTAGCATGCGCCTGGTGACGGAATCAAACAACAATAATGTAATCGGCTTTATCGCAAGCACGGTTGAGAGCCTGCGCGATGATGTTGCTTCGATGCGTCAAGAGATGGCCACAAAGAGCGATGTCACGATACTTAGGGGTGATATCGAGCAAGTCCAACTCCGTCTCGACACGATCGAACATTCGATGAGTTCACGATTCGAACACGTTGAAGGCGAACTCAGCCGTCTGCGAAGCGCTGTTTATCTTTTAGGCAAAGATAGGCCGGAGGTTTTGAGATTGCTCGGCCAAACCAGCGCTTGATAAATCCATTATTCGCTCAGACATCGACTCTGTAGCGCATTCTTCGTCTCCACTCCGATTGACTCAAATTTGCAAATTCCGTTAACCCCCCTGCTGCGGCAAACTCCCAAACATTTCCAATCTTCCTCTTGCACAATGCTGTACACTCTGAGCCATTGTGCGCGTTTTGGGAATAGATCCGGGTAGCGAGACGACGGGCTGGGGTGTCGTCGAGGGCGATAGCAGCGGCCAGCGCTATCACCTTGTTGAGTTCGGTGTAGTTAAGCTGTCATCAAAGGCCAGCTTTGCTTCCAGGCTCTTGAAAATCAGTCGTGCTCTTGAGGAGGTTATCGATCGATTAAAGCCCGACGCCTGCGCTGTCGAAGAAGCCTTCTATTCAGTCAATCCCAAAGTCATTCTAAAGTTGGGCCAGGTGCGTGGCGTTGTATTGCTCGCCGCCGAAAGCGCTGCTTTGGAAATCGGAGAATATTCCCCGCGCCGCATAAAGCAGACGGTGGCCGGCTATGGCAACGCCGAGAAACATCAGGTGCAGGAGATGGTGCGCCTGCTCTTGTCTCTGCGCACCGTGCCGGAACCGCACGACGCCGCCGATGCGCTGGCAGTCGCCATTTGCCACTTTCATCATGCGGGAGTCAATCAGCGAATAATCACAGCGGAAACTCGTACAAAATTCAATCCGATTGCGGCCGCCACTCGCCGCCGCGCGTAACCGGTACGCACGCCTCCGGCGTGCTCGTGTTTTTAACTCGTTTTCGCGCTCCGCAAGTCTGCCGCCTTTCGCAACTTCACCTTGAGGGGGGAGCAGGACAGGTATGTCCGTGCCAACAGCCAAGAACCAGATCGGAAATAGTCCCGGGCGTTGTAAACGAGGAGTCAAATCGTTTGCGGCATTAGCGCCTCGCCGTCCATCTGATTGGCTGCCGGCTCGGCCACTCAGAATTGGAGTCAGGCTTTGGCTTACTGATCGGTGGTTTCCTGTTGATTCGCGAGGCGACGCCTCGCGAAGCTGGCTCCTTCTTTTTCTGAATACAATTTTGCTTTCGCAGTTTGCGTTCGCGCAGGCGCAAAAACCTCGCATTCCAGCGGGAGGACATCTGGCCGTGATCGCCGACGAAAGGCTTGCCGCCCTGCGCAGCGCACCGGACCCTTCCGCGCGTCTGCTGCGTCGGATAAGTCGCGGCCGCTTCGTCTCGATTCGAAGCGCCAGCCGCAGCCGCGACGGTTTGCTCTTTTATCAAGTTGCCGTCACCCGCCGGACCTCGGGCTGGCTGCAAAGCGACGCCGTCGTTTCGTCCTGGAGGTCTGGCGACGACGATCGTTTGGTCCGTCTGCTGGACGGAGCGGACGAGTTTGAACGGGTGGCCCGCGCAAAAATCTTTCTCGATCTATTCCCACGCTCACCGCTCCGGCCGAAAGTACTTTTGATCTATGGCGACGCCGCCGAAGAAGCCGCCGCCAAACTGTCGCGCGAAGCCGAGCGTCGCTTCGAGCGCCGCGAGCTGCCAGCCGGTGGCGCGCCGGAATTCAGTTACTACCTGAATTACAGCAGCCTCGATCGCTATAACCGCCAGGGAGTAACTTTCACCTTCGACCGCACCAATAAGAAATTCCACTACGAGGGCTGGGCCTGGCGTGAGATCGTGCGGAGGTATCCGAATAGTGCGGAAGCGGCGGAAGCCAAGAACCGTTTGGGTTCGAAGATTATGCAGAAAAACTGACTGTGAAGTCGGAACGATTTCGGGAAGATGTCCGGCCAACCTCTGCTCCGACCTGAGCCCGTAATCCTTGACCCAGAGGTTGCGAACCGTTAAGTTTACGGCGATATCCCGACTCTCATAATCTGCCAAGTGAGGAACGCCGAACGAGTCGCGAATTTCCCTCAAACTAAAAATGATTAGGGCACTGGGAAAGCTAAATGCGTTTTCAAATCAGATACGAGTTGTCGTCGCCAGTCTATCGCTGTTATTCGTTCTGATCGTCCTCTTTCATTCCACTTCTAAGGTAAAAGCATCGTTACCACTTTTGGATGATACTCAAACCGAAAGTACTCCGGCTCTTTCCGCGCCAATCCGACCGGTATCAAGATCGGTGATTGAATTTGAGAGGCTGGTCGCTCAGGATGCCGACAGAGGTAGACCGGAAGCGGATGCAAGATCTGCCCTACAGGCGCATTACATCAATACTGAGATGGTTAAAGCTTTTCTCTCTTCGATCGAGTACCGGCAAAGATTTGGACCTGCTCTGCTTACAGGTTGGCGCTAACCGGCGGACGATAATTCGAGGCGAAGGTCATTAGGAAATCACAGTTCTTAGCTGGTATCCACCTGAATCGCCCCATGCGAAGAGCAGCACTGTTTCTAGTCATCCTCACTGTCGTCCTTACCGTTACCGGATTGCGTTTGTACTTAAGCGGAGGCGTGCTGCCCGTGGCGTTTGCGGCTGGTACGTTTGTAGTTACCAATACGAATGACAGCGGAACCGGATCATTAAGACAGGCCATCCTCGACGCCAACGCTAACGCGGGGAGCGACCTGATTAACTTCAATATTGCTTCCGGGCCGAGAGTCATCACGCCCACCTCGCTTCTGCCCGACATAACGGATCCCCTGGTCATCGATGGCACGAGCCAACCTGGCTTTGCCGGTGTTCCGCTCATCGAAGTAAGCGGTATCAATGTTCCTGCGGTTCCCAATGCCGGGTTACTAACCATCAAGGCAGGTAACACAACAGTTCGTGGCTTGATCGTAAATCATTGTAAGAACTTTGGAATATCAATAGTGACGGCGGGCGGAAATCTTATTGAAGGCAACTACCTCGGCACAGACGCTACCGGCAATCTGGCAACCAACAACCAGGGCAACCTGATTAGCATTAACGATTCATCTAACAATGTAATTGGGGGCACGACTCCCGGCGCTCGAAATGTCATTTCGGGTGCAGGGTTTGACGGCATATCAATTTTTGGCGGCAATGCCAGGGGCAATGTGATTCAGGGTAACTACATCGGCACCAACGCCGCCGGCACCGCGGCTCTGGGCAACGCCAGCAGCGGCATATTCCTCGGCAGCTCAAGTAATTTTGTAGGAGGCGCCAACGCCGGAGCCCGCAACCTCGTTTCCGGTAATGGAGTGCACGGCATCTTTATTCACACTACCGATCCATCCGGCAACGTAATTCTTGGTAACTACATAGGCACAGACGTTACTGGTAATGTCGGTTTGGGGAACAGCTCGTTCGGGATTTCAATTGGCGATTCTGATAACAACACGATCGGCGGACCCAGCGTCGGCGGCGGCAACGTAATTTCCAGTAATCATTTTGGAGGTATATTGCTCTCGGGATCGAATAACGGCTCGAACGGCAACATAATTCAGAATAACTATATCGGGACCGGCGCCGACGGGAAGACGCCTTTAGGCAATCAGAGCGACGGTCTGAGTTTGTCCCGCGGCTCAAACAACACAGTGGGTGGATCAAGTCCGGGAACCGGAAATACAATTGCCTTTAACGGCAGGGGGATTTCCGTATTTGCCGGCACCGGGAATTTCATTTTCGGTAATTCTATTTTCTCCAATAACTCCTTTTCTATCTTTGGTTCTCGTGACGTCGCTGCGGGCATCGATCTGAATTCCGATGGCCTCACCCCAAACGATTCTGGCGACTCAGACTCTGGCCCTAACAATCTACAGAACTTTCCGGTCATTAGTTCGGTCGTCGCAGGAACAAGTCAGACAACGATTACGGGGAGCCTTAACAGCCTGCCGAACACCACTTTTCGAATTCATTTCTATGCCAATAGCGCGTGCGGTAACGGGGGCAACGGCGAAGGCGCAACGGCTTTTGGATCGGGAGCGACGTTGGTCACTACCAACTCAATTGGCGACGCGCTTTTTACCGTCGTGATACCCGGTAACTTACCGGCAGGGAAAGCAATCACCGCAACTGCCACCGATCCGGCCGGGAATACCTCCGAGTTCTCAGCTTGCGATGGAAATAGGACTGCCGGAAGGGTTGCGTTCACAACGCCGGTCATTCAAGTGATGGAAGACATTGGCGTGGTAAGGATCGAGATAGTGCGCTTTGGAGGCACTCGCGGCAGCCTGTCGGTTAAGTACTCAACCGCTGACATCACTGCGACGGCTGGTCAGGACTATGTGGCCAGCTCTGGCACGATTACTTTCGACGATGGTGGATCTCTACAAACCATTGACATTCCCATTAGTGACGACGCGATCGTTGAAAACGACGAGACTTTTGTTGTTCGACTAAGCGATGCCGCAAATATCGATTCACTGGGGAGCCCCAACCAGGTCTTTATTACTCTCCAGGATGACAGCGTCCCGCCAGTCTTAACCATAGAAAATGGCAGCCGCAGTGAAGGCAACACCGGCACAGTTAACTCACAGTTCCGGGTTAGTTATTATCCGCCCTCAGGTCGCACCGCTACGGTTGATTACTCCACCAGGGGTCTCACAGCTACCAGTGGTGTTGATTTTCAGCCCGTGTCAGGAACACTTACTTTCGGCCCTCAGACCGACACTAACGTAATTGTCGTTCCGATAATTGGCGATCAACTTGATGAGTTCGACGAGACGTTTAATGTGGTGCTGTCGAATCCGGTTGGCGCCACAATTGACGGAGGGCCCGCCGTAGGCACGATCCTGGATGATGATCCTGCGCCATTAGTTTCAATTACCGATGTGAGCGTCCCGGAAGGTAATGCTGGTGGGCTGACCTCAGCCCAATTTGTCCTCACGCTGTCGGCGCCAAGCGCTAAGTCGCCCTGTGTTCAGGCTTCAACCTCGGACGGCACGGCAACCGCCGGCAGCGACTATGTGCCCTTCGGACCCAGCCTTATGAATCCCGCGGCCTTTATTTTTTTTAATGCGGGGGCCACGTCAGCCACGGTCACGGTAAACGTCATTCCTGATTACGACATTGAGCCCAACGAAACGTTCTTTGTTAATTTAGTCCCATGCCTGAACGACGTGGCCAACATATCAGTCCTCCGGCCGCGGGCCACCGGCACAATTCTGAACGACGATCCGTCGTCGACAATTCAGTTCAGTGACTCGATCTTCTTCGTCAATGAAGGAACGCCGGACGCGGTGGTGAGCGTGAATCGAACCGGGGACCTTTCAGGGGCGGCGACAGTCAACTATGCAACCAGCGACGCTTCCGCTGCGAATAGATGCGTGTTCGCCACCACTTCAGCTTCCGAGCGGTGTGACTACCTGACCACAACTGGCACGCTGCATTTCGCGCCTGGCGAAATGTCAAAGGTCATTTCCATTCCGATCATCGATGACAGCTACCTGGAAGGCGACGAAACTTTTACCATCTCGCTCATCAATCCCACTGTAGCCGGAATAGGTAACCAGCCGCTCGCGAGCATCAGAATCGTCGATAACGAGTCGGCCAACGGGCCTAATCCAATTGAGCAAGCCAGCTTCTTTGTCCGCCAGCACTATCTTGATTTCCTGAATCGCGAGCCCGACCAGGGTGGCTGGGATTTCTGGATCAACCAGATAACCTCCTGCGGCAGTAATGTGCAATGCACCGAAGCCCGGCGCGTGGATGTCTCGGCGTCCTTCTTCCTCTCCATTGAATTTCAACAGAGCGGTTACCTGGTTGAGCGGTTTTACAAAGTTGCTTACGGCGATGCGACGGGAACGTCAACCCTCGGATCGAATCACCAACTGTCGACGCCGACAGTTCGATTCAAGGAGTTCCTCCAGGATATGCAACGCATTGGGCAGGGAGTTGTGGTCCTGCAGCCAGGTTGGCAACAAGCTCTGGAAAACAACAAGCAGGCATATGCGCTCGAGTTCGTTCAGACCTCGCGGTTCATCAGCGCGTTTCCGGGGACCATGACGCCAACCGAGTTCGTTGACAGGTTGAATCAAAATGCCGGCAACGTTTTGTCAGCTAACGACCGCACGACCGCGATCAATCTGTTTGGCGGCGCGGCTAACACCGGTAATGTGACCGCGCGCGCGCAGGCTGTACGACAGGTCGCCGAGGACATCGACCTCTATAACACCGAATACAATCGGGCGTTCGTGCTGGCCGAATATTTTGGTTACCTGCGGCGCAATCCGAACGACGCGCCAGAGTCGACGCTGGACTATACCGGTTTCGATTTCTGGCTTACCAAACTGAATCAGTTCAACGGCAACTACCTCAACGCTGAGATGGTCAAAGCCTTCCTCTCTTCGATTGAGTACCGGCAAAGGTTTGGTCCATGAATACGAGCCGCAGAGTGACAGCAATGCCCTTCGGCAAACGTCGACCGGGCAGCGGATCTGTTGCCTGGTCTGGCTGGTGCAATTGTCGAGGTTGATTTGGCGTCGGACTCCGGGGAGCGCTCAGGATAAACGGTTTATCCCAGGGATTGGAACATCGCACTATGTCTTATCGATTTCGCGTCCTCGCCTCGATTACCTCCGCGGTTCTCGCTGTTTCCGTCTTTGGAAGCGCCATTTCGTTGCGGTCGGTTTCTCGTCTCTTTGAATCGATTCTCGCCGGTTTTTCCAGGCCTTCTGTTGAACGGAACGCTGCACCTCAGCGGTCGGCGAACATCGCGCCTCCGACCCAGACAGACACCGATCAAAAGCTGAAACCGGGCGCACAGTTCACCATCTATCAGGACCCAAACGGCGAGGTCGTCTGTCGCGATGCTACGCGCGTTGAACGCAGGGAGATGGGCAATCCCGATCTGCCAAGCCTGGGGATGCGTCCAATTAATCATTTGGATGGGGTCGACAAGAACAGAGAGCTTCAACCTTCGGCTGCGCCAAATCTAACGATCGTTTTGCGCGCTACCCAGCAGCTGCAACAGAATGCCGCGGCCACCGCTGCCTTCACCAGGGCGGCAAAGAACTGGGAAGACATCATCAAGTCGCCCGTCACTATTTACGTAGACGTTGATTACGGTGCGACTCGATTTGGACAACCATGGCCCAGCGGTGTGCTGGGCGCAACCAGCGCGCCCAGCCAGTCCTATCCTTATCAATCTGTGCGCACGAATCTGATCGCTGAAGCAAATGGGGAAGGCAACACCACGAAGCAGGCGATCTTTAGCGGCCTGCCGGGAACCACAGTGCCAACCGATCTGGGCGATGCGAATTCGACGGACGTGACAGATCCGGCCGCGCGCGCAATCGGCCTTTTGCCGGCGACGGCACAGTCTAACGATGATGCAGCCAAAGTCGCCTTCAATTCGAACTTCACGTTTGATTTCGATCCGGATGACGGAATCACCGCGGGACAAATAGATTTTGACGCGGTCGCGACCCACGAGATTGGTCACGCCCTGGGATTTCACTCCGAGGCAGGTTCGAATATAGCGAAGCCATCGGTTTGGGACCTCTATCGATTTCGCACCGGGACCACGACCGGAACTTTCACAAGCGCACAGAGAATCTTGACGATTGGGGGATCGCCCGATCCGCTGCAGTTTTATTTTGCTCCGGGCAATACTGAGTTAGGCCTCTCGACCGGTGGGCCAACCGGCTCCAGCACGAACGGCGGCGATGGCTGGCAGTCGAGTCACTGGAAACATGTGATCGGTTGTAGCCCGTCTTACATCGGGATAATGGATCCGGCAATTCCTTCCGGCTGTCGCCGGACCATCACCAGTAGCGACACCCTGGCACTGACGACGCTTGGCTACAATCTGACCAACAACAATCCGCCGCCGCCTCCTCCGCCACCACCACCGGCGCCGTCGAACGACAATTTCGCGAGTGCGCAAATATTCAGTGGTTGTTCGGGCAGCACTACCGGAACAAACTTCAGCGCGACCAGCGAAAGCGGAGAGCCCAGCCATGATCCGCCCGATGCCACGTCACTGAGTCCGAGCCGCTCTGTCTGGTATCAGTGGCAAGCGTCGTCTTCGGGCAACGTGACGATGACGACATTGGGCAGCGACTTTGACACCATTATCGCGGTTTACAGCGGCAGCACTCTCGGTGGCTTGAGTCGAATAGTTTTCAACGACGATGTTCAGGACGGAGTCATCAGGACGAGCTCGGTTACCTTCAGCGCTACCGCCGGAACGGTTTACCGGATTGCGATTGACGGTTGGGGCAGCGAGCAGGGAACTATAAAGTTGAATTGGACCGCTTGCCCGGCGCCGAGTCCGACGCCAACACCGACGCCAACACCAACACCGACACCGACACCGACACCGACACCAACACCAACACCGACGCCAACACCTACTCCCGTGCCGACGCCTGCGCCGGGGATAGATCGTGTCGTCATCAGCCAAATATATTCGACCGGAGGCGCCGCAGGCGGTGGTGCAACCTATCACGATAGTTTCGTTGAGGTCTTTAACCGCGGCACTAATACTGTCGACCTGAGGTCGTGGATGTTTCAGGTTGGTTTGGAGACCGGCGGAATCCACGGAGGCGTCTCATTCAATTTCCAGAACCCAATTTTGATTCAGCCCGGACAGTACTTGTTACTTCAGCTAAATGGAAATGGAACGGGCGGGCCGTTGCCAACCGCGGATTTATCGACCGGACAAATGCCTATACAGACGTCCGGAAAGGTCTTGCTCACCCGTCCGGGTACGCCATTCCTGGGAGGTAGTTTGTGTCCGCTACCGAACGGCGGGATTTCAGACTTAGTCGGGTACGGATCAGCCGCTAATTGCTTTGAAGGAACTGCGCCGGGGCCTGTCTTGACCAATACCACCGCGCTTATTCGAAAAGGCGGCGGTTGCACGGACACCGACAACAATGCGAATGACTTTGTCGTCGGTGCCCCGAACCCGCGCAATACATCGTCGGCATTTAATCCTTGTGGCAATCCGATAGATGTTGCGAGTTTATTTGTGCGCCAACACTATCTTGATTTTCTGAGTCGTCAGCCCGACCAGTCCGGTTGGGATTTCTGGACCAACCAAATCACTTCGTGCGGGACGAACGCACAGTGCACAGAAGTTCGTCGCGTAGACGTTTCGGCATCGTTCTTCCTCTCGATCGAATTTCAGAATAACGGCTATCTGGTCGAGCGCTTTTACAAAGTTGCCTATGGTGATGCCTCTGGCAATTCGACCTTTGGCGGGGCCCATCAACTTTCAGTGCCAAACGTTCGCTTCAGTGAATTCCTTCAGGGCACGCAGCGAATCGGTCAGGGAGTCGTCGTGCTGGCTACCGGTTGGGAACAATTGCTGGAAAGCAACAAGCAGGCCTACGCTTTGGAGTTTGTGCAGACCGCGCGCTTCATCACGGCGTTTCCCACCAGCATGACGCCGGCGCAGTTTGTAGATCGACTTAATCAAAATGCCGGCAACGTCTTGTCAGCCGGCGAGCGCACGACAGCCATAAACTTATTCGGCGGCGCTGCCGACAGCAGCAACACGACCTTCCGCGCGCAGGCGTTGCGACAAGTAGCCGAGGACACGGATCTATACAACGTTGAATATAATCGCGCCTTTGTGCTGGCTGAGTACTTCGGCTATCTGCGCCGAAATCCGAACGATGCGCCGGATTCGGACTACACCGGTTACGACTTCTGGCTGACCAAACTGAATCAGTTCAACGGTAACTATATCAACGCTGAGATGGTCAAAGCGTTTCTCTCCTCGATCGAATACCGGCAGCGTTTTGGGCCGTGAGGTTATGGCATTGGACGCGAGCGGCGTGAGCGTGCTTCTCCATTAATCCGGTACGGCGGACGGTGCTTTCATCTCTCCGTCGTCTCAACCGTTGGGCCTGGCATGATGAACGGACGTTGTCTACTTATTGGTGCTTGTCTCATAGCTTCAGTTTGCGCTTGTGGAGGGACCTCTCAAGATCCGTCGAAGCAGTCCGCGCAGCCTGCGCCCAGCCAGACGCAGTTTCGTTGTGAAGGCAAGACGCGCTGTTCCCAGATGTCGTCGTGTGAAGAAGCCAAGTTCTATCTCCGGAATTGTCCCGGAACAGAAATGGACGGCGACGGGGATGGCATCCCTTGTGAGTCTCAGTGGTGTGGTGACCAGGCCCAACGCGATTCAAGCCAACCGCCACTCTGTGTCAGCTACGCGAATGGGAGTCACGTTAGACCGCTACTTCTTCACTGAACTGGATTTTGGTTCATAATGAATTTACCCGCTACAACGCTCCAGCATAATCGCTGGGCAGTTTTTCTTGCTCAACAAGCCATTGTCTTCGTTATAGGCGTGGCGTTTCTCTCTGTGGTCAGGTGCTCTATTCACACTATCCAGCTAGCGCGGTAGAATTCTCGAAATGATGCGACCGCGTACAATCAGAATCGTCTCGGTGGCCTTGGTTCTTATGGTCTGCCTGATCTTCCTGGCTGGCTCGGATACCGTCTTTGCTCAGCAGGTCTGGTCCGAATGGATCACGCCGCACTGCCCGCTGTGTTGCTTTCCCGGTTACTGAGAATTTGTCTGCGGCTGCAATCGAACAAGTTGGAGGCGAGCGGCCGGAGCGTGTTTCTCAACCAGCTTATTCGGCAAAGGGTGCTTTGATTCTTGCCGCCGCGTTAACTTAGACATTAGTCCGAGCAAATAAAAAGGCCACAGCTGTATGAATAGAAGAGTCTTCTCATTGATTGCCTTCTGCTCACTTGCAAGCGGCTGTTCTGGTCAGCAATCCAGGGGCAAGGGCTCGACCATGACCAACACCGTGACTACGCAAGCTCAACTTAACGAGGGCAATCAACGCATTAATGAATTTAAGCAGGAGCTACTGAGGAAAGGGTTCCGCGAAGTTTCGTCCTTCTCCTCCGATTCAAAAGACCAGGTCATTCTCGAAGGGCGTTATGGCGCATTGAAGGATTTGGAAGTGACGTTGTGGACCGGAAAACGGTTAGAGACGAAGGAGCCCCAGTTTAGGAGGGGGTATTCATGCGTCTTTAGTAAGCAAAGAAGCAGAGCAAGAGTTTGACGAGTTTTATAAAAGAGTGGTGAAAGTAGTAGTAGGTGAGCAGCCTTAGGGCAAACATATATGACGAGGCCAAATGAGTAACTCCCGGAGATATGGAACTTCTCCTGCAAATCATCGTCGAGTTCTTTCTCGAATTCATCGTGCAGATGATTGGAGAGGTATTTCTTGAGGTTGCGTTTCACAAGTTATCTGGTGCACCTTGGGCCCGCAAAGTCTGGAGCACAACCCTCGCGGTGATTATGTATTTCGGGCTGGGAGTTATCACTGGCTGGTTTAGCATTCTGATCTTTCCACATTCATTCATTCGCAGTTCCAGACTGCACGGAATCAGTTTGATTGTTACGCCGCTGCTGGCAGGTTTGACGATGTCCGGCATAGGTTGGTTCCGTGAACGACAGGGTAAACCGGTGATTCGGCTGGACACTTTTGCTTACGGTTTCATATTCGCGTTTGGGGTGGCATTGGTAAGATTCCTTTTTACGACATAAATCGTCCCGCCGCGTCAACTCGGCCAGCGGGGTGCGGTGATTTCAATGCGCAACATTCTCAAAGATATTCGGACAAACTGGCGAACCCAATTGCTGTGCAGCGTGTTGTTCGCGCTAATCGCAGTTCCTTTAGGGTTTGCGCTCATATACATTTGGTTGCATCAGTATGACGCCAGCAAGCCACATGTTCCCGAGCTAAAAAGCATGGCGGATCAAACTCCCGTTTACCCGGGTTTCCAGAGAATCGACGACGAGCACATTTTTCTGACGACGCACACGGTTTCGCTGCAACGTTCGTTCAGGACTAACGCTCAATCTGCCGACGTACGCAAGTTCTACGACTCAGCTTTCCTGAAAAATGGTTGGGAACCGTTCGCAACCGCACCAGGTTCGATGATTAACGGTGAACCACCCGGCGTCATGTATAGCCGAGACGCGTACCAGATCTGTGTTTTCCACAGAATGTCCGAACCGGATATTTACGACATTTGGTATCTCTGGGCTGCGAAGTAATCTCGACCGCATGCCCCTGAACGCGAGGGCCGAAGCGTGTTTCGCAATTTGATTTGTCCGGCGCTTGAATTCGCGCCGCCGCGTCAACTAAGACGTTCGGCGGCTTCTGTCGTCCAAATTGAGCGGAGGAAACGTTCGAATGAGTTATGAGGTCGTCACCAAAACCGTTAGTGCGCAGACACTCGCTGCCGTGCGGCGGCGCGTGCTCAGCCGAGACATTGGGCGCACGTGGAAGCCGGCGCTTGATCTCGTGTGGGAGTTTCTACGTCGCCATGAAGGCCTGCGAGTCGATGGGCATAATTGTTTCCTCTACCATCATCCTGCAAATCGTGAAGCGCCGATGGACATTGATTTCGGCGTTCAGGTCATTCGGCCATTTAGTGACGAAGGCGACCTAGTCTGCACAGAAACCCCCGCAGGTGAGGTTGCTATGACCACGCACATCGGTAGCTATGCGGGACTTGCAGCCGCACACAGCGCGATCCATTCCTGGCGCGCGGCGACCGGCCGCGCCTTCGGCGCGTGCTCCTGGGAAGTCTACGGCGATTGGACAAATGACGAAAGCAAGCTTGAGACCCAGGTCGTCTATTTGTTGATTTGAAGCCGCCGTTCTTATCAACGCACGTGAACTCAGGCATTAAACAAAAAGCCTCGGCAGCGACCCACGACTGGCATAGCATCATCGCTGCGGAATCACATCATCTGCCGTCCGAAGCTGCCCGGCAACTGCGCGAGCTTGGCTTTATCGTCATGCCTGGTCCCGCGATTCCAGGAGGCTGTGAACAACTTTCCCGTGCCTACGATCACGCGGTAGCGACGGCCGACACGGCCGATGTGCACACCGGCAGGACCGGGTCTTCGACACGGATTAATGATTTCGTCAATCGAGGGCCGGAGTTCGACGGGATCTACATCTACCGGCCGCTGTTGGCTGCTTGTTGTCAGATCATCGGCGCCCCTTTCAAACTCAGCGGCATGCGCGCGAGAACACTCAATGCCGGCGCGCCGGCGGAACGGCTTCATGTGGACGTCAAGGATCGAGGCGATGGGTGGCCGCTGGTTGGCTGCATCTTCATGGTAGATTCCTTCACGGCCGAGAACGGCGCTACGCGATTTGTGCCCGGGTCTCATTTGCAGTCGCGCGAACCTGTTGAGGTAATGAACAATCCAGAAGACGACCACGACGAGCAAGTCCTGGCGTGTGGTCCGGCAGGATCAATGATCATCTTCAATGCGTCCGTTTGGCATAGCCACGGCGCCAACCGTTCGACCAGACCACGGCGTTCGATCCAAGCTCACTTTGTTCCGAGAGAAGCTCAAGCATCGCCGGACGATCATTCCGGGCATCCCGGGCGCATGCGTCCGGAGACCTTGCAACGTCTCAGTGACTTGGCGAAGTATATTTTGAATGTTGGAAGTGTCTAACAAAATCGTGGGACGTGAGCGGCGAGAGTTAAGTAATTGTTCATAGGATCTTTCGCTGGCTTCACCAATTCGTGGACCTGGGATCCGTGATCCCGCCGTTTTGAATGACGTCTTTATGAGTTGCGCCAGCAAGAGCTTGTTTCGACTGATGCAGCCTGGCAAATCTTATATGCATCAAGTCATTGACGTTTAGTTGGGAGACAGAATGGAATACGAATTTCCCGGTGCGGTACCTGAATTACCTGTCAGTGACCTCGACTCAGCTGCGGCGTACTACCAGAACCAACTAGGCTTTAGCATAGATTGGGGTGGTGAGGACGGTGGGATCGCCGGAATCTCGAAAGGAAGCTGCAGAATGTTCCTGACCAATCGCGCTTTCCGGGAACATCACGGTAATGCTGCGCCCGTGGTGGTCTGGCTCAACCTAAATAGCAGACAGGAAGTAGATGATTTGTACGAAGTGTGGAGTCGCGGCGAGGCACGGATTGTTTCTCGTCCCGAGTCAAAGCCCTGGAAGTTGCATGAGTTCACGATCGCAGATTTGGATGGCAACCTGCTTCGCGTTTTCTACGACTTTTCGAGAGAGAACCAAACAATCTGATTGGATTAGCGGAGGCGCAGAGTGAGAAGAGTTTTTCAATCAGTAGTATTTTCGGCACTCGTGTTCTGGGCGTTCAATTGCATAAACGCGCAAAGCATCCTTTCAATTGCCTTGAAACTTGAAACTGGAATCAACACGCACGCGCCACAGTGCGTAATAACCGACATCAGAGTTTCCAGCAAGAAAAAGGAACAAGGCGCTATCATGTTCGAACTAAGTTGCGAAGGTGAATGGGTACGGCTGAACGTGATGGAGCACGAATCCGCCGATCAAGGGAGAAGTTTCTTACAAGACGCTTTGGGTAAGATTGACTCAACCTTATATCGGACCATTGAATTGCCGAACCTTGGAGACAAAGCGTATACGTTCGCAAAATTGGGACGGGGGCAAACCGGAACTCGGAACGCTCAACTTCAGAATTGGCAAAGTCCGGTTCGGCGTCACAGCCCGCTCCGATAAAACGGCACTGAGTATTGCCAAATCCGTTTCGACTTTCATGCCGGCCACATAACATTCTGCATTTTCACGCTAAAGAGCTGCAATGAGCCAAAGGGAATTAGGACGAATTAACGCCATCTTTCGTTACCCGGTTAAGTCGATGGCCGGTGCGTTACTGGAGGTGGCCAGGTTGGGCTGGCATGGCCTTGAAGGTGATCGGAGGTTGGCCTTTCGGCGACTCAATGACAAAAGTGCATTCCCCTGGCTGACCGCGAGCAAACTACCGCAGTTGCTCTGCTATCAACCATTCGGGGGCGACGGCCACACTCCCGAGCCACTCCCGACGCACGTGCGGACGCCGGACGGGAAAGAGTACGAACTTCGCAGCAACGAATTACGAGAGGAAGTTTCGCTCCGGTATGGCAGCGATGTTGAGCTGATGAATCTCAAACATGGCATCTTTGACGAAGCCTCTATCTCAGTAATCAGCCTCAGCACGGTGAGCGGCATCGGACGCGAATGCGGCCGCGATCTTGACCTGCGCAGATTTCGACCAAACATTGTGATCGAAACAGATAGTATTGAGCCCTTTGCGGAAGACAGTTGGGTGGGCCGGAGCTTGATGTTTGGTGAAGGGAACAACGGCGCCGCCGTCAGGGTGACAATGAAGGACGAGCGATGCGTCATGGTCAACCTTGATCCGGATACAGCCGAGTCAGATGCTCGAGTGATGAAGACAGTCGTTCGTTTGAACGAGAACTATGCCGGTGTCTACGGCACGGTGGTCCGGGTGGGCGAGCTTCGTGTCGGTCAGGTCGTGACGCTGGGAGAGTAGAAAAAGTGTGTGGCGTATCAGCGAAGTAGCACACGTTCGCCGCCGCCGCGCCTGATTCAAACGGGAGTTGAACGGCTTGAACTGATCTAAAGATCGAAATGGTGACACTGCGAGCCTCGGGAGCAAGCTTTGACGTTGATGCGTTCCTACGCGACAGTAACGTCACGCCGGCCGTCATCTTCCGGCGTGGCGAACCGCGATTCCCCGCTTCAAAACCAGACGGTCCGGTCCGCGATTCTTCTGGAATAAACCTGGGCGTGAGCGACGCTGACTTTGGAAACCTTAAACAACAAACTCGCGACACGCTTCATTTCCTGGCAGACAACCTGGCAATGCTTGAACGCCTCGTAAATTATCCCGGCGTCGATGGGGTTGAAGTGGATTTCGCTGTCTACGGTGGCGATGGATTCGTCGAGAGTTATCGGTTTTCTCCAGAGTTGCTCGAACAAATCGGCCGCCTGGGAATCACGCTCTGCGTCTCACGCTACATTCCAGCGGATGAAACAGCGTAACAGCCTTTGGGTCGGGACAAAGAATTGAGTTCACAGTCATTTCTGCTAGAATCCGCCCGCATCACTTTCCATCGATGCGAGTTTCTCGCATTGCCTTCAGTCAACTGCGAATGACCGAAAGGGGTCTCAATGAAAAGATTCAAAAATCCACTGGCAGTAACGAGTCTGGTGTTGTGCTTGTTCGCTGCGGGATTAGTTGCCTTCGCAACTGTCTTCGCGGCGCCGCCGCCCGGCACGATTCAAGCTTGCTATAACGACACGAACGGTAACCTTCGTCTCGTTGGTTCCCCGAGTGATTGTCGCAACCACGAAACCGCCATCAGTTGGAACACGTCAGGACCGCCGGGGCCTCCAGGACCGGCAGGATCTCCGGGAGCGGCAGGATCTCCGGGAGCAGCAGGATCTCCGGGGCCCGCGGGATCTCCCGGACCTCCGGGGCCGGGCGCCAACATAACGACCTTCAGGCATTCGCGAACAGTCCTGAACACGTGTGGGCCGGTAGTCAACCCTAACCATTTCACTTACATTGATAACGCCGCGATCAACGGTGACCCGAACGCGATCGTCTTTGTGACAGCGATTGTCGGCATCAAGGGGGATGGGTCGAATACCAATGGGAATTCAAATTGGTATCTGACTTACACCGGGGCTGCGGGTTTCGGAACGTGCCCGGCGGACCGTTGGATCATAGCCGGTGGAGATGTCGAGGTCGCCGCCAGCGGACAATTCAACGTGATGATCGTTGGTCCGTAAGCAGCGAAGGTCGCGAGTGTTCCTTCACACGCGGCTGCAGCCGCGCGATCGAAGCGCAGATCGAATCGATTCTGTAGTCTTCGAGGTCGACCGGCTGCATGTGCAAGCGCCGTTTCGTCCGGGGACGAAACACGCGCGCGTCTTAGCGGTCCGAAGCTAGCGAAATAACCCGCCCAGAATGGCGCCGCGGGATGGGCTGCAACTGCTGCCGTGGTGCCCAATACGGCTGGCGCCGATTGCGAGCCCTGTACTTAGCAGGAGGCCGGGCCAGCGACTTTCCCGGCGGGCGCCCTCGCGGAATGTCGGCGTCCGTTCGCTGGTGGCGCGTGGCCGTTCCTGAGTGCGAACCTCTGAGTTCGACGCCGCGGCCGTGCGAACCTCTGAGTTCGACGCCACGGAAGTGTCCGTAAGCTGGTTTACGCGGCGTGGCCGAGTTTGCGAACCGACGGGCACGGTCAAACCAAACAAGACCGGGAAGAGTAAGGCGGAGATGGTGAACTTTCTCATACGGCTGTTGCCCCCTCTCAATGGATGGCTGATCGGAAACGTGAATTGTTCAGGAGAGGGCTGGAGCATGCACCAACTTAGCGATGCGAGTCAAGGAAAAGTTCGGCAGGGTGGAGTCTAATTTGTAGGGGCGTCCCTCCGTGGGCGCCCGCTTTATTGCCTGCGACTTGAGAAGATCGGGCGCCCACAGAGGGACGCCCCTACAAATTGGGCCATTATCTTCGAATCAATCAGAAGCGAAGAATTCAAGTGATTAGGATACTGGCAACCCTTCTTGTTGTGTTTTACACGTGGTCGGCTGGTCTGACTCAGCAACCGGCACCGAAGTTCTCTGATTATCCTGTGCGGGTCACGCGAACAAAATCATCGGTCAAAGTTAAGGCTTACACAGCTGATAGCTCTTGCTTTCGCACGATGTTGCGGCAGACTGCGAGGCAAGGTGTCAGGTTCGCCGGACACTACGCCATCGATTACTGGGGTTGCGGGACTAATTGTGCGCGCATCGGCATTGTCGATCTCAACAATGGCCGGGCTTATGTCTCTCCTTTTTATGTCGGGATTGCCGGTGGCGGTCAGCACAAATCGATTAAAACTGAAGCCGGCAGCAAGCTGGTGATGGTCAATGACCCCGAAGTGGTTCGTGAGGAGTATGGCGATCCGGCGCCCGAAGAGTTTGCGCCCGGTTATTTTCTTTGGACCGGTAAGCAGCTTTTGCCGATCCATGACGGCAAGGTTGAAAGTGTTGAGCCAAAGCCCGCGTTCGAACCATGCTCAAGGAAAAGTCGTTCGTGACGACGAACAGGGCGATGAGGTCAGTACCGGGAGCGGTAGCGACCGGGTAAACTACCCTGACAAGATCAATGCTGCAGGTCGGCGCCACGCGGTCGCTACCGCTACCGGTACTGACTCCAACACAGGAGGAATTCCATGGCTGATAATCCGAATCAAATAGTTGCGCTAAGTGACAGCGAAAAGGCTGCGGTGGTCGAGAAAAAAGTAACCTGCCCATTCGTCGGCAGTCTCGTCGCCCAGGGCGACCTCGCGGTGCGCAACGAAGCCAACAACCCACTCGCCAGCGTCGAGGACATTCGTGCCCTCGGCAACAGCGGCGGTGGTGACCTGGGAGATTTGCTCGCCTTCTTCGCTGCGGGAAATCATGCCTTCATGCGCGCAGCCGAGGGAAAACTAAACGCGCCAGTGCCGGCTAATCTTTTCTCCCTGGAGTTGCCGGGATCGCAGGGTTCCCATCCAGGTCACAGCGGCATGCTTCAGGGAAATCCGGAAGCGCTCGACTCAGGACGTTTCAGTCAACCGGACTTCGATCGCTTGTTGAGTCACGCACAAGATGGCGTAATCAAGCGTTCAGATGTCGGCCGCTTCATCGCCGAAAATCTTTTGCGAGATCCCCGGTCGAAGGTAGCCGATTTGAATACGGCCGAACTTCTTGCCGGTGATGTGCTCAATCTGGTCGAGACCGCCGGCTCAGCTTTGGCCAGTAAGCTTTTCGGATCAAAGCCAGATGGCGGCACCACGCATCGAAATGTCGAAGAGAAGCTCACGAAGCTTACCGGCGAAAACAATCTGGTCGGCTCCGCAGGCGAGTTCGGATTGCTTTTCGCTTTTGTCGCCAACAAGCCGGGTGCAAAGAAAGTGCACGGTGAGCCAACCGTCGAGGTCGATGATCTGAAGACGATGTTTGTGGGCAAGCGACTTCCTAACGGTTGGGAGACCTGGAAGAAATCGCGAGTTGATTGGGTGACGAACACGACTGGTTTGCTGGTGAGCGCCGCGAAGGAATATCGAAAACTCAAGTCTCAATGAACAGTGAGGGTTGCAGCCTTTTTCGTCCACGGATTACGCAGATTTTTTACAGTCATTTAAATCTGTGAAATCAGTGTAATCTGTGGATTCGAGGCATCCAGAATCAATGAAGCTTGCGAGAAGCCTGGTGTTCGCCTCCGCCCTCATCTTCGTCATCGTGGGAGCAGGTTTCCTTCTGATCCCGAAGCAATTCGGCGACGTACTCGAAATTTCTTTACCTACGGCCATGGCGCGAACGGATGTGCGGGCGACGTATGGCGGACTGGAGCTGGGCTTTGGAATCTTCCTCGTCCTCTGCGTAGTTCGGCGTGAATGGATCCGCCCCGGCCTGTGGGCGCTGGCGCTGACGGTCGGCGGGTTTGCCACCGGGCGTCTGGTGGGATTCGCCGCCGAGGGAACCATAAACAATTTCATGCTGTTCTTTTTGGTGCTTGAGCTCGTAGTTGTCTTGCTGGCGCTGTTTCTCTTGCGCCGGGGGGAAATCTGAGCGATCTCAAAATCTGAGATCTCAAATCTCAGATTTCAGGCTTTTCCCAGAAAACCTTTCAACTTTCCTCCCCTCAGTGTTAATAATCTCCGGCGTGGGGCGTTTTATGAGCGGAGAAGATATTAAGGAGGACGCCGTGCTGGCAGCTGTAAAACCGCTCAATACCGTGGATTCATTCGCCGAGGGCGCTGAATCAAAGCAAGAATCGCCCAAGCGACCCTGGCCGGTGAGTGCCCCGCAGACCGGCATGAGAGTGTCGGATGCGGACAGCCTGGCGAGCCTGTTTCAGCGCCATCAGGACCGGGTTTTTCGCACGGCGTATCGCGTGACGGGCAGCCCGGCTGATGCCGAGGACGTGCTACAGACAGTTTTTCTGCGCGTCGCCGGCCGCCAGGAGGCGGCCGAAGCTGCCGACAATCCGGGCGCTTATTTTTCGCGCGCTGCCGTTAACGCCTCGCTCGATCTCCTGCGCAGCCGCAAGCGTTCGCGAGCGGTCGCTTTCGATGATGTGGAAGATCGCGCCAGTATTGCCACGTTTGTCTCCAAAGACAATCCCGCCAGCGATCAGGAAGATCGTGAGCTAAGACAACTGATCCGCGAAGCCGTCGCCAAACTTGGAGCCACGGCCGGGCAGATGTTTGCGCTGCGATACTTCGAAGGTCACGGAAACGCCGACATCGCGAAGATCATGAACACTTCGCCGTTGGTTGTGGGCGTGACGTTGCACCGGGCTCGCACGCGTCTAAAAAAAGAGATTGGCAGATATTTGCGTCAAAAGGATTAGGATTTGTTTAGCCGAAATATTCGCCTCGTAAACAAGCAAGCAATCATTGGAGAAGGTCATGAACAACAAAGAACTCGACAACATTTTGGAGCAGGTAACCAGCGGAATTCATTCTGAGCAGGTTGACGACCAGGTGGTAAACGATGCGAGCGCGCGCGTATGGGCGCGCCTGTCAGAATCCACGGCCGCGGCGGCCGGTGCCGCGTCGCCGGCTCTTGCAACCGATCACATTGAAGGCTGCCCGGATTTTCAATCGTTGATTCCGGCATATCTGGCGGGTCAGCTTTCGGAAGCCCGCGCTCTGCTGCTGGTCGATCACACACACGAATGCATTCCCTGCCGCCGAGCTTTAAAGAACGTTCGCGAAGGCCAGGTGGAAACGATTCTTCCCGTGCGTCGGAAGTCGCAGCGCAAAACGGGAACTTACAATTTGCGTCCGGTGGTTCTGCGTTGGGGCATCGCCGCGGCCCTTTTGGTCGGGTTGGGGCTGATTACTTTGCCTCTGATCCAGCGTTACACGGGATCGATTGAAGCGACGGTGCAGGCCGCCGACGGTCCGCTCTACCTGGTTGCCGATGCGAAAACGCGGGCTTTGAGTGTCGGCGAAAAGATTGGCCGCGGTGACGTTATTCGCACCGCCAAGGATGGTCACGCGATTGTCCGCCTCGAAGATGGCTCGACGATCGAGATGAAAGATCGCTCTGAGGTTTCGCTCCGCCGCACGCTGACCGGCACTACGCTTCACCTCGATGGCGGCAGCGTCATTATCGAAGCCACCAACAAAACCAGAAAACGGACCGTCATCGGCAAACTGGTGAAAGAGGTGCGTAAGTTCTTTGGTGCCCAGGATACGGGAGATTTCTTTGTCGAGACCAACGATTCTTTGGTCTCAGTTACCGGGACCACCTTTGCCGTGAACGCCGGAACGAAGGGCTCGCGCGTCAGCGTCATCGAAGGCGAAGTGCACCTGGATCGTAATGGCACCGACAAGGTGCTGCGCGCCGGCGATCAGGCCACCACCAACGCGTCGATTGAAACGATCCCGGTCAAAGACGAAGTGAAGTGGAGCCGCAACGCTGCGCGTTACGCGCAGGTGCTGGAGGGTCTGGCCGCGCTGCGCAAGGAGTTGAATGCGGTGCCCAGGCCGGGAGTCCGTAACTCGACGCGTTTGCTCGACATGATGCCGGGAAACACGGTGCTGTATGCGGCCCTGCCAAACCTGGCCAACTCGATTGTGGACTCAAACCGCATCATCGAAGAACGTATTCAGCAGAATCCGGCGTTAAAGGATTGGTTTGCCGGTCAGCAGGGACAGCGCGGACACGGCATGAGCCAGGCTATCACTGCGATCAAGGACTTCGGCGATCAGCTGGGTGAGGAAATTGCCGTAGGAGCGGGCATGAATGATCAAGGCCTGCCGAGCGAGCCGATTGTCCTGGCCCAACTCAAGAACCCGGGCGGCTTCCGCACCTTCTTTGATGCGGAAGTACAGAAGCTCAACACTGCGGGCAAGGGGCCGCAGATTCAGTGGGTCGACGATCCGCAAAACGCGCAGGCCAATTCAACTGCCGGCGACAAACAGCTATATGTTTGGATTTCCGGTGACATTCTCGTGGCTTCGCCGAAACTCGAACGGTTGCAGACGATCGCCAGGGGCGGCAGCACATTTTCGACGTCGCCGTTTTATTCGCGCATAGCTCAGGTTTATGGCGAGGGCGCCGGAATCGTTCTGGCTGCCGATTTGGAGAAGATTATCGCGCACACCCGCGGAGTTCGCCGGATCGCAGTTGGCGACCAGCACGAAAACGCTCTCAGCCAACTCGGCGTGTTCAATATGAAGTCCTTCGTCCTCGATCAGAAAGACACCGACGGCAAGACCCATACCCGCGCGGTGCTCTCTTACACGCCGGCCGATCACGGAGTCACTTCTTGGTTAGCACAACCGGCGCCGATGGGTTCGCTGGAGTACATCTCGCCGGATGCGAATCTGGTGGCCGGTTTCGTCATCAAGAATCCGACGGCAGTTGTTGACGACTTGCTGGTTGTCCTGAACGGTGTGTCTCCGGAGCTCAACAAGCACTTGACCGAGCTGGAAACGAACCATGGTTTGAATCTGCGCAACGACATCGCCGCGCCGCTCGGTGGCGAGTACGCATTTGCGATTGATGGACCGATCCTGCCGTTGCCTTCATGGAAGCTGGTGTTTCAGGTTAACGACCCAGCCCGTTTGCAGCAGGCGTTTGAACGCGTGGTTGACGAAGTGAATAAGGAAACCGCGAAGGAAGGGAAGAAAGGCCTGGAGTGGGAGAAGTCCGAATCCGGCGGTCGCACCTTCTATGCGTTGCGTTCCAGGGATTTTGGCGGAGTCGAAGTGAACTATGTCTTCGCTAATGGCTATCTGATTGCCTGTCCGACGCGTGCTCTGGTTGATCAGGCCCTGCGCTATCACGATTCAGGTTCGACGCTGACGCACTCGCCGCAATTCATGGCGGGCCTGCCGGCGGACGGTAACGTGAATTTCTCGGCGCTGGTTTATCACAACCTGGCTCCGCTGGTGCAGCCGTTTGCTAGCCGCATCGCGAGCAGCCCGACCGATGAACGGCAGAAAGCGATTGCCGCGATGGCCGCCAATATGCAACCAACGCTGGCCTATGCTTATGCGTTCGGCGACCGCATCGAAGTCGCGGCGAACACCGAGGGCGGACCGTTCGGATTGAGTCCGGCAACGTTGCTCGGTATGCCCAACGCCTTCGAGCTGCATCACATTCTCGAACAGGGACTGAAGAAGAATTAGCTGATTAAATTGTAGGGGCGTCCCTCCGTGGGCGCCCGGGATTCAAACTAAAAAGGGGCGCCCACACACAGAGGGACGCCCCTACAGAATTGCAGCGGTACCCGAGTCACGGAAACCTCAAATGTCTCCGTGACTCAATTCGCTTCGCAGGCTGGGACGGCTGGCTATTGCCAGAGCAGCGTGAAGCCTGAGTACCAAACCTTCCCGGAGGCCTGACATGCCTGGAAAAATATTCGTGTCTCTAAATTCATCCGCCGATCGACGGCTCCTGACAAATGGCCTTACCCTGATCGCCCTTGGCCTCTCGATCTTATTTCTGAACTCGTGGGACAATGTTATCGTAAGAGCATCGGTCGGGTTATTCTGGGGCAGCTTTTTCTTGATCCTGAACGGTCCGGCTGCTGTCAGAGCACTCAGAAGTCTCGCAAAAAAGAATGACCCCAATCGAACCAGCTTCGGACTCTCACCTGAACCATAGCCCCGGTGTCATTACTCTCGACAATCTATCAGTTACTTTCGGTGGCCGGCCAATCCTCAAGGCGCTTAGCGGCGAATTGCGCGGGCGCTCGATTGGCCTGCTGGGCCCCAATGGCGCCGGCAAGACCACTCTGATTCACACGCTGCTCGGTTTTCACGCGCCCTCATCCGGTACGGCGAAAATTTTCGGCAGCGACATCCGCGGCGAAGCAAATCAAATCAAGCGACTGATTGGCTACATGCCTGAGCGCGATTCTTTTATCTCAAAGATGTCGTGCATTCACTTCGTTCGCTTCATGGCTGAACTTTCGGGCTTGCCGCCAGGCGCCGCGCTCGAGCGCGCGCACGAAGCACTTTTCTTCGTGGGCCTGGGCGAGGCGCGTTATCGAAACGTAGATACGTTTTCGCTGGGCATGAAGCAGCTCGCGAAGCTGGCCCAGGCGATTGTGCATGGACCGAAATTGATCTTTCTGGACGAGCCCACAAATGGACTGGACCCGCCGGCCCGCCAGCGAATGATCAAAATGATTCGCGAGATTCGCGACAGCGGCCAGGCCAATATAGTTTTGTCGTCGCATCTGCTGCGCGACGTCGAAGAGTGCTGCGAAGAAATTGTGATTCTGAAAGATGGGCACCTGGTGGTGTACTGCAACCTGGAAGAAGAGCGCAAAGCCAACAAAAAATTTCTCATGCTGGAAACCCGCGGCGAGCTCAAACAATTTGTGGCCGGTGTCGATGCGATGGGTTGCGAATGTGCCATGACCAGCGATCACCGCTTGAAGATTATTCTTCAGGATGGAACTGAGATTCGAGATTTGTATCGGCTCGCAGCCGAGTCGGAGGTGCAGATTCGGCGGCTGACTTTTAAACGCGATTCGCTGGAAGATATTTTCCTGAAGGCAATGGAGAACGGAGGGAATTGAATCATGTTTTCATTGATTCAATGGATCAATGAATTAATGAATCAATCGACCACATGGCCGTACTTGAGCGCAGCTACAAACGATATGAAGGCGTTTTGACGCCAGAGTGGAGCCGTTTCCTGATCATTCCGCGGCACGCCTTCCGGAATGTATTTCGCTCGAAGCTGTTTACCGGCTTCTATGTGCTTTCGTTTGTGGTCCCGCTGGTCTTTGCCATCCTCATTTATTTGCGCCACAACGCCGAAGCCCTGGCGATCATGAATCTGAGCATCGTCAACGTCTTGCCGATCGACGCGAGGTTCTTCCAGGCATTTGTGATGGCCCAGGGGTGGATCGGATTTATTCTTGCGATCCTGATCGGCCCGCAACAGGTGTCTCGTGATCTGACTAACAATGCGTTGCCGCTTTATCTGTGCCGGCCCTTCAACCGCACCGAGTATGTCGTGGGCAAGATGTCGATCGTGATTATTCTGCTTTCGACAATCACCTGGGTGCCGGGGCTGATTCTGTTCCTTCTGCAAAGTTATCTCGAAGGCTGGTCGTGGTTCTCAGAAAATATTTCCATTGCCAGCGCCATCTTTATCGGCAGCCTGGTCTGGATTCTTTTGCTCGCGCTGCTGACACAGACGATTTCGGCGTGGGTAAAGTGGCGTATCGCCGCCAGCGCCGGCTTGATCGGTCTCTTCTTTATTCCGTCGGTATTCGCGGAAATCTTAAATCAGTTGTTAGAGACGCATTGGGGTCACATCATCAGCCTGTCGTCCTTGATTCAAAATGTCTGGGCCGGACTGTTCGGCACGTTTGTGCGAGAGGTGACTGACGTGCGGGGCATGCGCAATGGCCGGGTGATCAGTTCAGCGGTGATGACTGAGCCGCCGCTTTGGGCTTCGTGGATGGTGCTGTTTCTGATCTGCGCGCTGTGTTTGCTTTTGTTGTCGCGCAAGGTGAAGGCATACGAAGTGATTAAGTAAGATTTCGGATTTCGAATTGCGATTTTCGAAAGTGTGGTTAACGAACGTACGATGAGCGAAGGTCAGACAAATCCGCAATCCGCAATTCGCAATCCGCAATTTGACGGATTGATCGTCTTCGAAAACGTCTCGAAATTCTACGGCGAGATCCTCGGCGTGAATAGAGTCAGTCTGGAGATCCCTGCAGGCATCACGAGTCTGGTTGGTCCCAATGGGGCGGGGAAGACGACGCTGATGAATTTGATGTGTGGTTTGCTGCGGCCCACGCGCGGCAAACTCACAGTGCTTGGCATTCCCACGGATCAGCCGGAAAGACTTTTTCGCAAGGTTGGCTATTGCTCGCAGTTTGATTCGTTTCCGCGCGGACTCACTGCCCGCGAATTCATCAGTTCGTTTCTCCTGGTTTCAGGCTTCCCGCGAAAAGAAGCGGACGAATTGACCGAAGCGGCGCTGAACCGGGTTGAGTTGCTGCCGGCTGCCGATCGAAAGCTCGGCGCGTACAGCAAGGGTATGCGGCAGCGCGCCCGGCTGGCCCAGTCGATTGCCCACCAGCCCTCAGTGCTGATTTTGGACGAGCCGCTGAACGGTCTCGACCCGATGGTCCGAGCTGAGACGATTGCGCTCTTCAAACAACTCGCCGCCGACGGTCTGCACTTGATTATCTCGAGCCACATCCTGCATGAAGTCGACATGATGTCCGACCGCGTGGTCCTGCTCAACAACGGTTATGTTGTGGCCGAAGGGGCGATTCACGGCGTGCGCGACGAAATGGATGTCGAGCACCCGATGCAAGTCCTGATTCGTTGCAATCAGCCGTCCGCCCTGGCGGCGCAGATGTTTGGCAAAACCGAAGTGGTTGAGGCGCGGGTCCACGACGACCGGCAGGGTTTGTTCATAAAGACTCGCAATCCTGATCAGTTCTACCTGTCGCTTAACGAGGTGGTGGCCCAGGGCGAGATCTCAGTCGAGTCGATCACGCCGGTTGATGACGACTTGAGCGCGGTTTATGAATATTTGATCGGCGCGCAGTAGTGGCACAGACTTCAGTCTGTGCGGTACGCACGCTTCCAGCGTGCAAATCCAGGAGACGGCGTAAACGGCACGCTGGAAGCGTGCGTACCTATTCAGACTGAAGTCTGTGCCACTGAATCTTATGAGTTCAACCGCTGAAACAATTCAAACCACGACGGGAGCGACCAACGGCGCCAATGTTTCGCTCTGGATGCGCCAGATTGCGGCCATTCTACGGCTGGAACTAAAGAAGAATTTTTTCGGCAAGCGGTCGCTGCTGGTTTATTTGCTGGCGATGATGCCGATTGGTCTGCTGGTCCTGGTGGAAACCATCAACCCTCTGGGACGCGACACATCTCAACTGCCGACGGTGTTTTCGATCTTTTACAACTCGCTGATTCTGCGCACCGTGGTCTTCTTCGGCTGTGCGTGGATCTTCATGAATCTGTTCCGCGGCGAGATCGTCGATCGCAGTCTGCATTATTACTTCCTGTCCTCAGTCCGTCGTGAAGTGCTGGTGACCGGAAAGTATTTGTCAGGCTTGTTGACCTCGGTCATCCTGTTCTCGACGGTCACGATCGTATGCATGCTGATCGTTTTCTTCGCGCATTTCTATAGTTCGAGCACGCGCTTCTTTTTTGATGGACCGGGGTTCAGCCAGCTCTTCTGGTACGTGACGATTACGATCCTGGCCTGTGTCGGTTACGGCGCGTTCTTTTTGGTCGTCGGATTATTCGTGCGCAACCCGATAATCCCGGCGCTGCTGCTTTATGGTTGGGAGTGGATCAATTTTCTGCTGCCGCCGCTACTGAAGAAGATCAGCGTTATCCATTATCTGAATTCGTTGGTTCCGGTTCCTGTCTCTGAAGGGCCATTCGCAGTTGTCGCCGAACCAACTCCCGCCTGGATTTCAATTCCGGGATTGCTGATTGTCACCGCCCTGGTGCTGATTCTCGCCGGCACGCGCATTCACCGGATGGAGATTCGGTACGGCAGCGATTAACTACGCTCCGAGAACTAGAGGCGTGAGATTCATGCCGATCTTTCTATTTTGCCCGCCCGATAGACTTGATACCTAAAAAACTGATGCGTCGAGGCGCCTTCCGCTGGGTTCCGACTGCAAGAAAACTGCAAACAAATTGAAGGTTAGCAGCAAACTTCTTTGTAAGGATCATTGCTAACGTGTGCGGCCTCAAGGGGTGGTTTTTTGTTAAGTAATAAAACGTTAGCTGCGTTTGCTAACATCCCCACGAGCGGATGAGAACGTCTCACAGACTCGGTAGTTAGCCCCTGATCAAGCACTGGCTACTCTCGAATCAGAGCTAGCCCTAAACCTACAAAGGAGGGTATCCCGTGACTTCGCGTAACCCACGTTTGGGCGGAGGTTCGCACCGCGATTCCGCAAGCAAATCACGCACTGGCTCTCGAATCGGAGTGCCCATACTTAGAAGGCTCGCAAGTTGGTTGTTGACAATCTGCTTGCTATCCAGCTCTACGCCTGCCGCCCCGGCGACGATCATAGCTGTGGCGAAGGAAACTCGCGTGAGCTTCATTTTTTGGTGGCACAGCAGTGGACTTGCGCAAGCGATCCAGGGCAGGGCCAACGCCACCCTCCGGACACAAGAGAAACAAACCGAGCGCGATACGAAGGTCGCTCGGCTGCAAATCTTTCCAGGGAACGCGACGATTGATCGAGGCGATCGTGTGCGCTTTTCGGCGATTGCATTCGATTCAGACAACAATGCCGTCGGCGGCGTCAAGATCAAATGGAGCTACGAAAGTGCGATCAAAGGCAATCGTGCTCGCCTAACGCCGATTGGCGAGTTCGAAGGAATCGTTCCGGGGTCCTACACAGTAATTGCCCAGGCCGCGAAGAAGATAGCTCAAATTACCGTAACGGTGCGTTCTGGTGTCCGGCGAAACCTGACAGCCACTCCCAGCAGTACGCGTGAAGTCTCGACCCGCGATCTTCCCGTTACAAACGTCATTGGGAGCAACGAGCCCAAGCGAAAAGGCGCGCCGGCTTCGCCAACTGGCAAAGAAGACAAGCGAGACGTCGCGGTGGCAAAGCGAGCCCACGCGGTTGGCGCGAAAGGTGCGGGGGCGCCTGCGGCGCCTATGTTTTTCCTCGATGATGGCTGGGGCGATGGCAATTACTGGTCGGCGGACGATCCGGGAAACAGTGTGGGCAATCCGCCAGGCTCACCCATTGGCGGTGCGGGGAGCGGCAACTTTCAGTTTACCGCGCCGGTTCTTTCATTGCGGGGGCGGGGAATAAATATATCGCTCGCTGCCGCGTACAACTCCAGGTTGTGGAACAAGGCGGGTTCGCAAATCGGGTTTGATAACGATCGCGATTGGCCCGCGCCAGGATTTTCACTTGGTTCCGGCAAAATGCTTGGCATGGGCGTTAACAGTGGCGGAATGTTGATTGATGCCGACGGAACTCGTCATTCATATACGGGCTCTATTACCTATTACAGTTGGGGCACGTATGGTGTCATGCATACGACGGACGGGTCCTTCATTGATTATAGTTACTGGACTGGCACGGGTGGTTCGCTAACCTCCGCCCAGGCTCAGCTGCCCAACGGCACAACCGTTTTCTACGGAGCCCCTGGCCCCGGAGCACTCTATCCAACCTGTATCCTGGACGGTAACGGCAACTTCATCACGATAACCTACCAGAATAATGCCGGTCCCCGAATTCAAACGATTACCGACACTCTCAACCGATCGATAACGTTTTCGTACGATTACAATAATCTGCTCACCGCGATTAGCGCACCCGGGCTCAGCGGGGGCACTCGAACGCTGATCCGGTTTCACTATCACCAGCTGGCGTTGAGTTACGGATTCAGTGGCTTGACGCCTTCGGTGCGTGACTCATATCCCTGGGTCATTGACGCTATTTACTATCCGGCGACAGGTACGGGTTATTGGTTTAATGATTCTGACTCGTATTCGAGTTACGGCATGCTTGCCAAGGTGGTTGAAGAGCGGGCGATGGGCTTCTCGTCTTCCTCGCTCAACGACATGGGAAGCGTGTGGCAGGGATCAATAACCCGCATTGAGGCTTACAATTATCCGCTCTCGCCCGACTACGGCCTCACCGATGCGCCCACCTATACTTCGATGACCGAAACCTGGACGCGCGACGGCTCAAACTTCGACACGGCCACAACCACTTATGCGGGTAACGAAAACGCCTCCCCGCGCACAACCATCATTGCCTTGCCCAACGGCACCACGAGCAAGCAACTCTCTTACAATGCGCCGGGTCAGTGGCACGACGGGCTCGTTTATCATGACGAGACCTACGTTACGGAGGGCCAACCGCTGCAAAGCAGTGACTCAAACTGGGAGTTAGGGGCCTATGGATCGCCGCGACCTACCCGGGTACAGAAGACGGATGAAAGAGGCCAGACGACCGCCAGCGAGTTCACTTACGGCAGCGTCTACAATCAGGTTACGGAGTTACGCGACTACGACTACGGCGGGACCACTCTCCTGCGCGCGGTGCGCAACCAGTATCAGAACAGCTCAGCGTATACCAATCGGCACATATTTAACTTGCCTCTGGTCTCCGAGGTGTACGCCAGCGATTATTCGACCCGTGTGTCCCGAACTGAATATCAATATGACGGTCAGACGCTGAGCGACACGCCGGGAGTGGCAATGCATGACGAGGCGAGCAATCCTTACGCGGAGCCGTATGAAGTTTGCGACTGTTATGAATGGGATTACTGGCAAATCAATTGTCTGCAGTGGAATTGTAATTGGGTGAGCAATTACAATCCCGCAACCGATGCTCGCGGCAATCCCACTCAAATTACGAACTACGCCGATGCGATCAATCTCACCGGCGCGGTGGTCGAGACCGCCCGGTATGACATCACCGGCAACGCTCTCACCACCACCTCGTCCTGTTGCGACCAGACGAGTTTCAGTTACACGCTCGACACTCAATACGCCTATCCGCTTTCTCAGACGCGTGGCTCCGCAACTGATCCTTATGCTCAGGTAACCACCAGCGCAACTTATGACTTCTACACGGGAGTAACTCTCTCGCTGATGGATGCCAACGGGCGACAGTCCCAGATGAGTTACGACAGTGCCTCGTTGCGCGAAACCAGTGTAGCCACTTCGACCGGCGCGCATTCTGATTATGCTTACGACGATGCCGCAATGACGGTTACCTCGACTTCCTATCTGGCGGCGGGCGAAGGCGGGTCGATCACCGAGCAGAACGTGAGGTTCCTCAACGGTCACGGCCAGATAAGACAAGAAAGGGCGCTGGGACCGAGCTCAACATGGGACGTCGTCGATACCAACTACAACATTATGGGACAACTGTCTGCGCAGTCCCGGCCGTACCGCCTGGGGGTTGAGTCGCCGCAGTTTGTTACCGTGACTTATGACGCGCTCGACCGCACTTCTACCGTGACCATGGCGGACGGCAGCGTGATGCAAAGCTTTTACAACGAAGCCTCGCGACCTAGTGCGGCCGCAAGTGCGCCGGGCGAAACGCTTCGCGTGCAGGACGCCTGGGGACGCGAACGGTGGACCCGAAAAGATGCCAATGGCCAACTGGTGGAAGTGGTTGAGCCGTCGCCAAATGGGGGTGGGTCGGTTGCTACCGACGGCATGGTCACAACTTATGCTTACGACACCCTCGGTAATCTCACAACCATGACGCAAGGCAATCAGGTGCGGGCTTTCGGGTATGATTCACTGCGCCGCCTCACGAAACAAAAGCTGGCCGAGGCCAGCGCCACGCTGAATGACGCCGGCGCCTACGTGGGTGCAGGCACCTGGAGCAGCGTCTTTACTTACGACGATCGCTCAAACCTGACTTCACGCACGGACGCACGCGGAGTTAAGACTGTCTACACTTATAACAACGATCCGTTGAACCGTTTGCAATCAGTTTCGTGGGACACCAGCGGTTTCGGCGACACCGGAAATCCAATACTTGCGGCCGCGACAGTCACCTACCAGTACCGTCAGAAATCGAGCCCTTCGGAGCGCAAAGATGTTACCCAGCGGGCTTCCGTAACTACGGCCGGCGTCAGCACAGAGAGTTACGACTATGACACCGAGGGCCGCGTCTCGAGTGAAACCGATACGCTTACCAGTCGCTCTTCGTATCCGCTGGTTACCGATTTCATCTATGACTCGCTGGATCGCGTGAGGGACGTTCGCTATCCGAGTGAATTCGGGAATGGGTCCTCGCCACGCAAGGTTGTACATCACGATTACGACATTGCCGGGCGAATAACCGGCGTCACCTTTGACAGTCAGGCGCAGGCTTCGAGTATTTCCTACAATGCCGCGAGTCAAATTAATTCGCTTTACGCGGGCAGCGGTGGGAACCAGGTGGCCGAGAGTTATTCCTACAACGCGCAGACAGGTTTGCTTGAAAATCAAACCGTCACGCGTGGTGGGACTGGTCTGCTCAATCTTTCTTATGACTTTGCCGGAGCAAACGGCAAGCGCACGGGCCAGTTGGTAAAGATCTCGAACAATCTCGATCACAACAAAGATCGTGGCTACGAATACGACACTTTGGGCAGATTGCGACGAGCTACCGGCGGACAAAACGTAAATTGGGTGCAGCGCTATAACTATGATCGTTACGGCAATCGCTCAACCATATATTCGTTTACCGCCGATCAGGTTGTGCGCAATTTCTATCAAAGCGCGCTGGCCCGGCAGCCTAACGCAGGAGAATTACAAAGCTGGTTAAGTAGTCTGCAGTCGGCTTATGCTCAAGGTGCCACGCAATTTCTCACCGCCATGCAGAGTCTCGGGGAAGCGATCTTCAGCTCGCAGGAGTATGCCAATCGCAACCGCAGCGATCATGATTACGTTTACGACCTGTACAAAGCTTACCTGCTGCGCGATCCCGATTCCGGCGGCTGGGCGTTTTGGGAATCGGTCGTAGCGAGCAGCGGCCGCCCTGCGGTGCGCAATGGATTTGCCTGGAGTGAGGAGTTCTATCTCAAGGTAAATGGTACCAGTCCATATTCACCGGCCATTCCGGTGCCGGCCGATGGTTGGACGTGGACCGGAGTCGATTCCTCATCGAATCGTATCAACGCGTCGGGATTCGCGTATGACGCTGACGGCAATCAGGTACGCGCGTTGGTTCCAGGTGGGGCCTCGCAACGATTCCGCTATGACGCGGCCAATCGCCTGGTTCAGGTGCTGGCAGACGACAACTACACAGTGCTCGCGAGCTACATTTACGGCGATTCGAACATTCGCCTCGCAACTCAAGAGCCGGGTGTGATTACCTATTACGCATCCCTGGGCGGGGCGATCATTTCCGAATTCATAGAGACGAGTGGCACGCCCGGAGTTCTTCAATGGGCGAGTTCCTATGTCTACCTGGGGGCGCGGTTACTTTCCAAACTGACTCCAAATGGCGGTGGTGGCGAGGCCGTGGAGTTTCACCATCCGGATCATTTAAGCACGAGAGTTGTTTCGAATCCGGCAACGGGGACATCTTTCGAACAGGTCCACCTGCCATTTGGAACGGCGCTCAACGCTGAGAGCACGGGCGGAACAAACCGCAGATTCACTTCATATGATCGGAGCGCATCTACGGGTCTGGATTATGCTGTCAATAGAAGTTACGACTCGCAACAGGGACGATTTACCCAGGTCGATCCTGTCGGCATGGGTACGGCGGACCTGGAGAATCCTCAGACACTTAATCTTTATTCGTATTGTGCCAACGATCCTATCAACCACACTGACGCGAATGGTTTGGGATTCCTTAGCTTCCTCAAGAAGCTGTTCAAGGTCATCAACAAGGTTCTCAAGTGGATCGTCATTGTGGTGGCGATTGCACTTGCCGTGGTCGTGACCTTCGCTTTGTTGAACCTGCCCGGTGCGCAGTTCCTGGCGAAACTCTTCTTCACGGCCCTGGATGCAGCTCTGAAGTGGATGGCCAAAGCCGGGATAATGCACTTCGCCGAGGGCGGCGCCACTATTGGCGCCAAGACGATAATTGTTGGCGCGGCGCTGGGAGGCTTACAAATCGTCAACACGCTGGCGGGCCAGCAAAAAGACCCGCCGGGCAAAACCATTCGTCGGCAACAAAAAGAAATACGCCGCCAGGCGCGAGCCAGGCGCATTCCGCGCGTGCGTATTCCCGGCAGCGACGAACCTATAGATCCTAATCCCAAGCCACCACAGGGAACTCCCGAAACACGCGTGCCATCCCAGCCGGATCCGGTACGGCAAGGTCCGAACCCCGAAAAGGTTCGACTGCCGGAAAACGCATCGAGATGGATGAGGTTCAGGCTGGGAGTTGCCCTGGTGTTGCGAGGTATTGGAAACTATCTCAGCCATGTCGTGATAATGGTCAGCCCTGAGGCGCTCGCAGAGGTTGCTTGTGAGGAGAACCCATATAGTGATATCTGCCGACAATTCATGATCTATCTGTCGCCGGAAAAGCGGTGTAAGCTGGTTCCGCACTCATGTGCTTAGCTGGATGAGGGGAGGAAATCTCTCGAACCAGGTCGAGATCATCAACACATGTACGAAACCGCCGCTCGGCCTTGTGTGGCAGGTAAGACGAAGTTTGCGCTGGATTGATGCCCAGGATTTGAACGGGCTGTCTTATGTGCAGATTGCAGATCAACTGCCCGAAATAGGCCCAGAGGATGACGCCGCTGATTGGGCCAAACGGGCTTCAGCCGATGGTACTGATGAGTTTACCTACGGGTGGTATGCTCGCCCTTCCGAAGACCGACCGGGACACATCATTTTATATGGGCGGCGAATCTATCGCGGCTTACCGGGTTATCTTTGGTGGAGCACTTTGCCGACGTTGCGCATTGCCCGATCGTTAGCTCACGAGGTCGCGCATCATCTGGTCGCCACCAGAGGATACGTTTTTCAACCAGGTGAGGATAAAGATCAGGAAGAATCACTCGCCAACGCCTATGCAGCGAAGGTCCTGGTAAAGATGACAAGTCATTGGCCTTACCAACTGGGTCAGCGCGGCATGAGAGAATTGGCGAGTTGGCATTACGTCTATGGCATCGCAGACTATAATGCGAAAAAGTATCGATCTGCCGCGGACAGTTTTTACAAATCCTGGGATTTAGATCCCCAAAACAAAGAATCGCTTAATCTATACTGGCGTGCCCGAGAGATGTCAGGAGGCTAGGTCATGACTGTCGGGCATTCGTCCCGGTTGCTTTCATTCGAGCCTGGCCTTCTTGTGCGGGCGAGGTGTTGACGCTCAAGTCAATCCCTCACGGCCCAAACCGGTGCCGGTATTCTATCGATGACAGGAACGCCTTCACCATTTCCGCCTGGATGTAATTCCCGTTGAACTGATTCAGCTTATTGAGCCAGAAGTTGTACCCGTCAAAGTTTCCATCCGGCGCATCGTTCGGATTTCTTCGCAGGTAGCCGAAGTACTGCATCAACACAAAGGCCCGATTGAATTCCTGTTGCGCCAGCGTTGGATTCTCGGCTACACGTCGCAGCGCGCGAGCGCGGGCTGCCACGTCAGTCGTTGTTGTCGCACCGCCGAACTCGTTAATTGCCGCAGTTCGATCTGCGCTTGCGGGCGTCACGCCGGCGTTGGAAAAGAGCGTGTCGACGAAAGCGTTGGGCGAGGTAGACGTTGGGAACGCCGAGGTGAATTGGCTCCGCTGGACGAACGCGGTGGCGTATGCCTGCTTATTATTCTCGAGAACTGTGGGCCAGCCGGCCTGGCCTACAATCACGCCCTGTCCAAGTTGCTGATCGTCGGTCAGGAAATCGCTCAAGCGCACCGGCACCGGCGTACCCGCCAGATTGCCAAAGGCCGACTTATGGAATCGATAAACCAGGTAGCCGCTCTCCTGAAATTCAATTGAGAGGAAGAACGACGCGGAGGTGTTCACGCGCATGGCCTCGACGCATCCGACGTTCGGGCCACACTGCGAGATCTGATTCATCCAGAAATTGAGCCCCGAGGTGTCCGGCTCGCGATTAAGGAAGTCACGATAGTGCTGGACCACGAACGTGTCGGTTTGATCGATTTCATTGGTCGTAATTCCGCTCGTGTCGCCGAATACTGTGAAGCGGAAAGCGGGAGTCGCGGCCACGCCACCTGGAGCATTCGCATCTCTCACATACCAACGCCCGAAGAAAGTCTGACCGACCAGAGATGAATTCGCCGGCACCAACATGCTGACTGAGCCAAAGCCCTGACCGGCGCCGCTGCCCGATAGCTGCACACTGAGCCGCGCAAATGAAGCACTCGCCGGAATCGTGGGACCGCTGCCGGGATCGCTGCTGTCGATTACCAGTACGGCTGTCGCGCCGCCCAGAGAGTTAAAGACTCCGACGGTGAAATTGGGATTGCCGGCGAGCGCAGGCTCAATGGCCGTCGCTTGCGGAATGTTCCCGCCGGAACCCTGTGTGCCGGCGCCGGTGATGGTCGGCACGCGATTCGATTCACTGTAGAGAGTCGGACGATCGAAGGGTGCGGTGCCCGCCGGCACGCGTGGATCAGTCAAAGCATTTCGCAGGAAGGCCACGAGATCTGACTGCTGTTGAGGATTCAGCCCGAGCGGTCGAATCAAATTGTGATTAATGTTCGGCGCGTCGAAATCGCCGCCGCGATTGTAAAAGGCCACCACGTCTTCGAGCGTGGCTAAGCGCCCGTTATGAAAGTACGGACCACGCAGGCCGACGTTACGCAGGCTGGGAGTGCGGAACTCGCCGATGTTGTTGGTATTACCGGTCACCTGGAAACGGCCGGTGTCTTCGGTCTGCGGGCGAACTCCGATGTTATGAAATGCATTGTCGCTGAAAAGGCTGCCCGCATGGCAGACATTGCAACCCCGGTTATTAAAAATGCCCTGGCCGCGTTGTTCGGCAGGGCCGAGTGAGGCGATTTGCTGGACTGACAAATCGAACGGCGTGCGATCTGAGTAGAGAGTTCGCTCAAAAGTTGCGATCGCTTCCGCGATTCGCACCGGAGTCACGTCAGTCGTTCCGAAAGCCTCCTGAAAAAGTTCCTGGTAGCTGCGACCCGCAATCCAGTCGCGCAAGCCGGCCGGAACTGATGGTGAAAGGGCCATTGGTCTTGAGTTCGCGACGCGCCCGGCTACATCAACCCAGGTGCGGTTAGCATTTGCCATCTCAGCCGAACTCACCGGCGGGCCGAGTACCTGGCTTTCCAGCGCGGCTCCGTTTTGCAGAACGACTGCGCCGCCAATCGGATCGGTGAAGGTGCCGGTTGCCCTTCCATCCCAAAACAGTGTGTTGGAAAAACCAGCGTCGATATATGAGCGCGACTTCCGGCCGGTCACCTGTTCGTGAAAACCATAGACGGGCGACAAGCTGTAGGTGCCGTCCGCGTTGTTGGTGATTACTCCGGGAGATGCGAAAACGTCGTCAGCGGTGTTAAAGAGGCCATCGGCGCCGGGATTTCTCGATCGTGCGTTTCCGACAACCGCGCGGGCGTCCGATCCACCATTGGCAGCAAAGTGACAGGTACCGCAAGCTACCGTGCGAGTCGATGATAACTGTTCGTCCCAGAACAGCGTCTTACCAAGGTAGGCTTTGGCGGCGGTGACTGGATTGCCGGGCGGGGCCGGCGGCGGATTCAACGGCTGGACCGGACCGTTGATGTTGCCGACGGCGCGTGAGCCCTGGTCAGGCGTGCTGAAAGGACCGATGATGCTGCCGTTTTCGGCGCGCACCCAATAGAAGAATGGCTGACCTGCCGGGGCGGTCGCATCAAAGAAAACGCCTTCGGGTGTGGTACCGACCGGGGTGGCGGTCGCGCTGTCATTGGCTGCGTTGCGGAAGATCCGGTACAGCGTCGCACCGCGAACTGTGGCCCAGCTAATTCCTACTTTGGTGACGTAAGAGTTGTCCGAGGCCGAAACCTCGGTGGGCGCGGTAAGCGCCGGGTTCTGACCGCTGGCGTGAAAACCGGGGAACAGGCGATGGGCACAGACCAGCACCGCGGTCACTAATAGCACGCCGATTATCGAAAGCTTGATCGTTCGCATGGCTCGTTCCTTCCATTTCTCAAGTACGGAAGTTTCGGGTAACAACCTGGCTAAACAACTTGCTGAGGCAATGGAACTGAACCGCGATTCGTTACGGTTCGTATTCAGAGTATTAGTCGCACCCGCAGTGGATTCATATGACCGCGCGGTCGAGGGCTTTGTTATTAGACGGATTTCTTAGTCAGAGGATTTCGAATCTGCTATGCTCAGCGCCGGCCCGCATCTTCACGAGGTATCGCTCATGAGAATTAAGTTCACCAGTAAACCCGTTCGTGGTTATCGACTGACTTCCATTCTGCTTGCCCTCCTGATGATCGCTGCGCCTGCTGTCGCGCAGCAGCCGGCCGGCAAGTCAGCCACGCCGCCGCCCAGTCAGGGTCCCAAACTCGGTGATCCAACCTTTGAAACGCTGCTGGCGATCGATGCCTACAAGCTTTACGGCGAGGTGCGGAATGTGGGCCAGTTGCTAAGCACCGGTGGCGCGGGCGAGATTGTCGAGCCGGTGATTAAGCTGGCTGACCCCGGTCCTCAATTCAAATCGGTCGTTGCTTTTCTCAAAAAGAATTCTGAAGCGCTCGCGTCGTCACGTTTGATGTTTGCCACCTGGCCCGCGCGTTCCGATGTGCCGACAATGTTTGTGGCAATTGAATTTCCGACAAACGAAGATGCTGCAAAGTTCGCGCCCAAGCTTGAAGCGTTTTTGCCCACTGTGATGCCGCCGGTCGTCGAGGAGCCGGCCAGCGCGCCAAAGCCCGGTGAAGCCCCGATCTCACCCACGCCCGCGTCGACTCCGAAACCTGCGCAGCCGAAGCCTAACGAACAGCCACCGTTCGTGATCACGCGTTCAGGAAATCTTGTTTGCTTTAGCGAGAAGGCTTTCAAGTTCGAGAAGCTGCATCCGCCGGCGAGCAAACCTCTCTTTCAGGATCAACACCTGCGCACAATACGAGACAAGTTTTCGACCGAACCCGTATTTCTTTTCTTCAACATAGCGCTCGAGGATAAGTCGAAACCGCCACCCTCGCCCACACCCGTGGTAACTGAGCAAGCCGCGACCGTAGCAGAGGCCGCCACGCCGCCCAAAGAAGAGCCAGCAACCACACCGACTCCGGAAGAGGAGCCGCAGCTTGAAACCCGAGCTGTGCTGACTGCCGGGCCTGAGCCTTCGCCCACGCCGACGCCCACCAAAGAACAACAGGCGCAGCAGATCGCTTCGTCGCAGGTGGGACGGATGCTGGACACTTTGGGCATTGGCGAAACGCAAATGCCGGAGGCGGTGGGCCTGGCATTCGCGCTTGACGGCAACGAATACGTGGTCAAGGCGATGTTGATTGATAAGCCCGAGTCGAAGCTTCTACCGATTCCGTTTGTGCCGCAATTGATCGCCGGGCCGCCGTACAACGCGGAAGCGTCGTCGGTGCTTCCGGACGACACGGAAATGTTTGTGAGTGCTTCGATCGATCTGACGCAGACTTATGAGGGCATGAAGAAGCAGGCTGAACTTAGAGCGAAGGAAGAGGCTAAAGGGGCGATCTACGTAAAGAACAATGTGATTCTGTCACAGACACCCGAGAGAGAACCGCAGCCGGACGCCTTCGCTCAATTCGAAAAAAAAGCCGGCTTCAAAATTAAGGACGATCTTTTGCCGGCGTTGGGAAGTGAGATCGCGATTGGCGGATCGCTTAAGACTTTGCAGTCGGTAGGTGGATTTAACCTGGGTGCGCCTCCGGCGGCTAAGCCATCTCCCGACCCGAATGATCCCAAACAGAAAAACGAAAGTGCCTTTCCGGTTATCCTGATCGGCGTGAAAGATCGCGAAGCGATGCGACGATTGATGCCGAAGGTCCTGGTGGGCCTGGGAATGGGCGAGGCGAACCTGCTGGCGCAAACAGAAAAACATGGCGACGCTGAGATCGTGAACTATGCCGGAATGTTCGCCTACGGGTTTGTGGGTGACTTTATCGTGATCTCTGACACTGCCGGTGTGCGTCGCGTCGTAGATGCCAACGAGGGTCATCAGACGCTTTCCTCGAACACGGTCTATCGCAACTCGAAACGCTGGGAACCGGGCCGCACTTTGGGGCAGGTCTATGTCTCGCCTGCTTTGATGGAGGCTTATCATGAACAGGTTCGCAAGGAAGCGGCCGGCCTGGAGCCGGCGATGCGTGACTTTCTTCTCGGTCTAAACCCGAAATCAGAGGCCATCACCTATGCACTCTCGAACGATGGTTTAGGGACCAATCATGAACTTCATCTGCCCAAGAACCTGATTCTGACGATGGTTGCGGGGGTTTCTTCTGCTGCCAAGAACCCTCCGCCTGAACAGAACGAGATGGTCGCAATCGGCATGTTGCAATATCTCGTCAATCAGGAAAATGAATACAAAGCGGGCGCCGGAAAAGGCAGCTACGGTTCGCTCCAGCAATTGGTGGATGCGAAGATGTTTCCGCTGGAGGCCTTCGACAAATATGGATATAAAATCGAGGCGACGGTGATGGGCGATCAGTTTGAAGGGTTTGCTACGCCGAAGGAATACGGAAAGACCGGCAAGCGGTCGTTCTTCGTTGATAAAAGCGGCGTCGTACGCGGCGACGATCACGGAGGTGGACCAGCGACCGTTGCGGATAAGCCCGCGCAGCCGTAGAAGCATCCGCAGATTACGCAGGGCAGTAGCCCGACCGTCAGGGAGGGCGTATAGATCATGGCTTGGACGCCCTCCCTGACGGTCGGGCTACTGCCCCGTCTTTAATCTGTGTAATCTGCGGACAGGCTCTAAATCTTCTCAAGAATCGATTCCACGATGTCGCGGGCCTCGCCGCGCACGCCTTTCAAAATCTTTGCCCCCTCCAGAGCTTTCGGCAAAACATTTAAAGCCAATTCTGGTTGGGTGCGCGCCGACACCGTGTTCGAAAGCATTTCCAGCACGCCCTTACCGCGCGTCAATTCTCGTGGCCGCCAGCGAGCGCTCTCCTTAAACCTGGTCGAAATTACCAGACCAGCGCGGAGAGGCTTTGAGCCGACTTCACCGCCCAATTCTTTCGCTTCAACTTTGGCGGCAATTGCCGTCGCGGGCGAACGGACGCCCAGCGGCCGCGGATACGCGTGCACGCGACCCCGTTCATCGATCACCGCATATTCGTCCGAATAGTAGGTCGCGCCGGCGCGGATCAACTCAGAGACCAGAGTCGTCTTGCCGCTGTAACTCAAACCCGGGATGAGTATCGCGGCACCCTTCCACCCGACGACTCCGGCATGGACAAACACTTGACGCGGCGCATACTCGGCGACAGTCAATTGCACATGCGATTCGAATTGGTTCAGGAGATCTTCGAAGTTTCGCGAACGCGCAAACCGGACCAGGTTCCAATATCCCAAATTGAAGCGGCGGACTTTTCCGTTCGCACCGCTGGTGAAGCCCGTTAATGAATACAAATGATCAACTATGCGAGCCGCAGAAGGCTTTGCCCCGGGCGGCAGGCGGGCGACGACCTGATCCAGGATGGCCGCGTCATTGACGCGCAGGCCGATCTTGACGCCGTACGAGGTGAATGACAATCCGTCCGCCCAGCCCAGGCGGTCAATTTTGGCCATTCAAGTTGAAGGTGTGCGAAAGCGCGGGATCATTTTGTTTCTTGTGTCAGAGCCGCGAGCGGTAGCGACCGGATCAGGAGGCGCCATAGCACCCGACTTGATCCGGTCGCTACCGCTCGCGGTTCTGACACGCTTCTACAGATTCTCAATCTCTACCGGTTCGACTTCGTCAGCCAGTTCAAAACCAAATATTCGAGAATAAAAATAGAGCTCGCCATCGAGCGAACGCTTAATGTTTTTCGCCTGCCGGAAACCATGCTGCTCCCCCTCGAACGTCACGTACGAGACGGGCAGCTTCTTCTGGCGCAGAGCCTCGACCATCATCTCAGCCTGATTCGGCGGAACGACCTTGTCTTCCAATCCCTGGAAGAAGATTACCGGACATGACAATTGATCCGTGAAGTGGAGCGGCGATCGCCCATAGTAAAGATCCTGCCGCTCGGGATACGGGCCAATCAGACTGCGTGAATAACGCGATTCGAACTTATGGGTATCGACTTCCAGGGCTTCAAGGTCGCTCACACCGAAATGACTGGCGCCGGCTTTGAAGTAATCCCGAAACGTCAGCGCACAAAGCGTCGTGTAGCCGCCGGCACTCCCACCATCAATCATCGATCGCTTTGGATCAGCCTCGGCCCGCGCAGCGAGGAACTTTGCTCCATTAATACAGTCGTCGACATCCACCACGCCCCAGGCGCCGTTCAACCTTTCGCGATAGGCGCGGCCATAGCCCGTGCTGCCGCCATAATTCACATCCAAAACTCCAATGCCACGGCTGGTCCAGTACTGTATTCCCAACATCAAAACGGCGATAGTTGCAGACGTTGGTCCACCGTGACTCTTAACCAGGAGCAGCGGACGCTCGTTTTCGGGCGCGGCAAAATCCCGGTTATTTGGTGGATAGAAAAATCCGTGTGCCGTTAAGCCGTTCTCCGTAGGGAATTCAATCGGAGTTGGTTTGGAGATGTAGCCGGGATCGACTTCGACGTTGCTCGCGCGCCGGAGGACGTTTGTCTCGTGCGTACCCGGATTCATTTCGACAATCGAAAATGGCGCCAATGGCGAGCCGGCGCGAAACAGCACCCGTCCGGCGGCGGCTCGGACAAAAGAAATTTCCGCAGACTGGGTATTGATTTTTTCAAGTTGCTTCCGGCGAGTGTCGATTGTCCCCAGGCTCCAAAGTCCCTTCTCGACGAACGCGCAGATGATTCGCTCAGCCGACTCGAACGCGTAAGTCGACAGGCCAAACACCCATTGGGGAACGCCGAACTCGGCCTCCATTTCAACCAAAGTTTCGATTGAATCGTTCGCGGCGCGACAGATGTTCCACCAGCCCGAAGCCTCTGAGACGAAATGCAAAACGCCATCCGGCGACCATTCAGGTTGAAATATCGAATCACGAAGTCCGCCCTCAACCAACTTTTGATTTGTGACGCTGCCGTCGTCCGCGAACTCGCCGGTCCAGAGTTCGCATCCGTCCCAGGGCATATTCGGGTGATGCCAGGTGAGCCAGGCGAGCCACGCGCCGTCGGGGCTTACACGTGGCGACGAATAAAAATCATTTCCGGAAACCAGTACGGTGTTGGTCCCGCCGGCCAGCGGCACACTGACCAGATAATTTTGGGCTTCGCCGGGCTGACGGTGATCCTCGCAAACGCAAATCAAACGGTCGCGTTTAGAATCGACCACTGCGTCGGCGTAGCGAACTCGATCGTCGCTGCATTCCGAGCTAATCAGTTGCGGCGCTGAATCAGCGCTGGCCCGATAAATTTGCTGGTCGGCAAAGTTCGAAAAATAGACTATGCCCCGATGGACGACATAATCGCCGCCGCCATACTCGTGAACACGGGTGCGCGCATTGAATCCGGTTGGATTGATGTCGGTCGTTGATCCGTCACTCGTTCGCCGAACGATCACCTGGCGGCCCTTCTCAGAAGGGCGCATTTCGATCCAGTAGGTATCGTCGCCATCCAGACGCGGCTGGCTTAACCCAATTGTCTCTTTAACTATGAGGTCGGAGGTAATCGGCGATTTCCATGACCCGTACGGAGCGGTTTTCACATTAGTCATTCGCTGTTGATTCTTGCTTATCTGAAGTTAGAACCGCGATTATCGCCAGAATCCCGCAAAGTTCAAGTGGCACGGACTTCAAGATGTACCGCCAGGCTGTCCAGCCTGCTGAGGTCATTCATTCCGAACTGATGAGGAAACCGCAGACCGGACAGTCTGCGCTACATAAAAAGCAAAGGCACCAACCTCCCCCAAAGTTGGTGCCTTACCCTTCAGTCTCAGTTCTCACAAGGAGAATCAATGAATGAACAAATACTAAAGGCAGAACGCAGATCAAGGGTTGCAGAAGTGTTGCGATGAAATTGTGAACTCATGTCTAAGTTTAGCTCGCAACGCGAGTAATTTAGCCCTCTTGCCACGGATCAAGTTGACGGACGGTGGCAAGAGGGCTAAAAATCACTCGGCTTTCCCAGTAAAACTCAGCATCGGAGGTCTCAGGCAGCGATGATTAATGGCGCCCATGTAATTAATTACAGCAAAGATGCCGAAGCCGATCGGACTTTTTTCAAAAACGTCCTCGGCTTTCACCAAGTGGATTGGACGAACCGAACGGGAGAGCCCCAATGGCTGTAGCCAAAACTGCTTCAAAGACTCCAGAGTTAACTGCGCGATCCGTCATCGTCGGCTTAATCACCGCGATGATCATCGGCAGCGCTTATCCGTACTGCGTTTTGAAACTTGGATTCGGACCAAACCTCTCGGTGGTTTCGGCCTTTTTGGGTTTCATAGTCCTGGTGCTGATTCTGCGCGCAACCGGCACGAACCCGCGCGAGAACAACATCGTCCAGACCATGGGCACCAGCGCGGGCCAGACGGCATTCATGGCGGTGCTGCTGGCCGCCTTCGACATGCTGAACACGCGCGGCACCTTCAATCCGCCCATTCATCTGGGCACCTGGCAGATCTTCTTCTGGCTGTGCAGCGCCAGCTTGCTGGGAATTCTGCTGGCTGTGCCCATGCGGCGTCACTACATTGATGAAGAAAATCTGACCTACGCGGATGGGTTAGCCGCCGGCGAAACGATCAGGGTCCTGCACGAGGGCCGTGAAAGTGGAGTCTCGGCCGGACCAGTGAAGGCCCTGGCCGTGGGCACGTTCGCGTCGGCGGTGGTAATGACCGCGACGACGCTGAAGTGGGTGAGAGAGAATTGGTTTTTCCACGGCATGGAGCCGATGCGTGTGGGCTTTAACGTCAGCTTGCTGGGATTCGGCTCCGGTTTGCTGGTCGGATTCCGCATTTGTCTGGCGATGGGACTCGGGACGCTGATTAGCTGGGTGATACTGCCGCCGTTCCTGATGAAGCACGGAATGATTACGGCGCTCGACTTTCCTTCCACTTTGCGTTGGGTCATGTGGCCGGCGACTGGTTTGATGGTGGCGGGCGGACTGGTTTCACTGGCTCTGAAGTGGAACCTGATCGTCAAGACATTTCGCGGTCTCAAGAGCAGCACCATCGTGCAGACTGAATTCCCGATGCGCTATGTCGTGATTGGATCGATCGTCATGACCATAATCATCTGCCTGGTCCAATACTTCAGCATGGGAATCCCCGTCTATCTTTCCTTTATCGCGATCATTTTGTCTCTGCCGCTGATGTTGGTGGGCTTGCGCGTGCTGGGCGAAACCAATTGGGGACCCATCAGCGCAATGTCCAACATGATGCAGGCCATCTTTGCGTTCATCTCACCCGGAAACGTCCCCGTGAATATGTCTTCCAGCGGATTGACCGGCACGATAGCAGTCACTTCCGAAGCCTTGATGCAGGACTTCAAAGCGGGACAGCTTTTGAAGTCGAACCCGCGCAGCCTGACAATCGCGCAACTAATTGCCGCGCCGGTCGGCTCGATGGCGACGGCAGTCGTCTACCCGATTTTGCGAAACAAATTCGGGATCGGTGACGCCGGTCTCTCATCGCCCATCAGTGTGAAATGGGCCGGGTTCGCGGAACTGCTCACGAAAGGACTGAAGGCGTTACCACCGGGATGTCTGGTTGGTTTAGCCATCGGCATCGCGGTGGGAATCCTGCTGACGCTGCTGGCAGAGAAGTGGGGCGAGTTGATTCCGTCGCCTTCCGCCATGGGCATCGGCATGCTGATAACGCCCTCGGTGATCATCACCTTTGTGCTGGGTGGTATAGTCCAACTGATCTGGGCCAGGACCTCGCCGGAGACTGAGAAGGATTTTAGAATTCCACTGGCGTCCGGCTTGATCGCGGGAGAAGCAATCTTAGCTGTCGTCTTTGCAATCCTGGCGGCAGTGGGCGTGAATTTTTGAGAGAAGTTTAGCCACAGATTACGCAGATTTCATAGATGTTGGTAAGAGCGTTGCCTTTTCAATCTGTGTAATCTGTGGCCAGCTTTCTGTGACTCATTATGAACTGGCGCGATAATCTCATAGACGACTCGGCACAAATCCGCGTGCTGCTTTCCGAAACGAAAACAATTGCGGTGCTTGGCATCAAGACTGAAAGGCAGGTAGGTCAACCGGCCCTCTACGTTCCGAGCTACATGCAGAGCGCCGGATTCAAGATCATTCCGGTTCCGGTGTATTACCCGGACGTGACCGAAATCCTGGGCGAAAAAGTTTATCGAAAGTTGGCTGACATTCCCGGCGAAGTGGACATGGTCAACGTCTTTCGCCGCTCGCATGACATTCCGCCGCACCTGGAAGACATTCTGGCGAAGAAACCAAAATCAGTTTGGATCCAGCTGGGAATCAGTAACGATGAAGTCGCGGAACGACTCGCCCAGGCTGGAATCAAAGTTGTGCAGGATCGCTGTTTGATGGTGGACCATCGGCGATTGGGCTTCTGACTGGGAGCGCGGGCGCCCTCGCCCGCATTGTGAGCGCTGCTGCTGATTCGTGCAGCGCCTTCGGGAACGAGGTCAGTACCGGGAGCGGTAGCGACCGGGTAAACCCCAGGAGCTAGGCGCAACCCGGTCGCTACCGCTCCCGGTACTGACCTCAGCATCTAGTGCGGGCGCGGTCGCCCGCGCTCCCGGTGCCCAGCCAGCGAACCCTCGACACGCTGAAACAAACCGTGATAAAAGCTGGCCCGGCTTTCTCTAATCAAAAGCAGAGTCAGATGCCATAACTTCATGTTTGAACGCCGAACAATTCTGCTGCTGAAGATCTTCGTTGCCTCACTGTTGCTGGCTACGACTGCCGGCGCCCAGCAAATCAAGAACGCGATTCCGTACGTCGCGCACCCGCTGCCTTTATCGGCAGTCCGTTTGACGAGCGGTCCACTGAAACATGCGCAGGACCTGGACGCAGAATATCTGCTCAAGCTCCTGCCGGACCGCATGTTGGCTTTTTATCGAAAACAGGCCGGGCTCGAACCGAAAGCGCCGGGCCTCACGGGCTGGGATGGAGACGGCCGCAACCTTACCGGTCACATTGCGGGCCATTATCTTTCCGCAGTCTCGCTGATGTATGCGGCCACCGGTGACCAGCGTTTCAAAGCGCGCGCAGATTACATCGTCAAAGAATTGAAGGAAGTTCAGGACAAGAACGGCGATGGTTTTGCCGGCGCCCTCGAGGGCGTCAGAGAAAAATTCAAAGAAGTAGCCGCCGGCAATATTCGTTCGAGTTTCTTTGATCTGAATGGGCTCTGGTCGCCCTGGTACACGCTGCACAAAACGTATGCGGGATTGCGCGACGCCTATCGTTACACCGGTAACCGCGACGCTTTGCAGGTTGAAAGCAAATTTGCGGCCTGGGCCGAGAGCCTGCTGCTGAAGATGGACGATGCCCAAACTCAGAAGATGCTCAACACTGAGTTTGGCGGGATGAATGAAGTGCTCGCGGATTTGTACGCCGACACCGGTGACAAACGGTGGCTCGCCTTGTCGCATCATTTCGATCATCGTGCGGTCATCGACCCGCTGGCGCGACGCCAGGACATCCTCAGTGGTCTGCACGGCAATACGCAGGTGCCGAAACTGCTCGGCTTGCTGATGCGCTACATCTACGCCGGCGAAAAATCCGACGGCGAGGCCGCGACTTTCTTTTGGGACGCAGTCGCGTTGCATCACAGCTATGCGACGGGCGGTCATGGCCGCGATGAATACTTTGGTCCGCCGGACCAGTTGAATGAACGCGTCGACGGCCGCACCGATGAAAGCTGCAACGTCTATAACATTCTGAAGATGACGCGAACTCTCTTCGCGGTCCATCCGGACATCAAGTACGCCGAGTTCGAAGAGCGCGCCTTGTTCAATCATGTGCTCGGCTCGATCGATCCGGAAGACGGTCGCACCTGTTACATGGTGCCGGTCGGCCGCGGCGTGAGTCATGAATACCAGGACATGGCTAAAGATTTTACCTGCTGCGTAGGCAGCGGCATGGAGAGCCATGGCTTGCACGGTGACGGAATTTACTACGAGGCGGGGAATCGTCTCTGGGTGAATATGTATGTGCCTTCAACTGCCGACTGGAAATCCGCGGGCGCTCAACTCGCGATGGAAACTGATTTTCCGGAAGGGGAGTCGGCGTCGCTGAAACTGACCATGGCCAAACCCAAACAATTAACCCTGGCGTTTCGGCGTCCGACGTGGGCTGGCGAAGGGTTCGCAATCAAAGTTAACGGCAAGGCGGTAGTAATGTTTTCGAAGCCGGGAAGTTACATCGAGATCGCGCGCACCTGGAAAAGCGGTGATGTGGTTTCGCTCGTCCTGCCGAAGACGCTGCATGCCGAAGCTACGCCAGACAATCCAAACCGCGTAGCGCTGATGTGGGGACCTCTGGTGCTCGCCGGCGATCTGGGCCCGGAGCGGGAAGGTGCGTGGACTGACGCTATTCCGTCGTTCATTACAGCTTCTCAGCCAGTCCCGAAATGGGTGCAAGTTGTTCCCGGTGCACCGGTCCGGTTCCAGAGCACCGGCCGGAATGTTGATCTTACCGAACGAGTCGTTGACCTGGTGCCGTTCTATCGTCTGCACCGGCGCGAATACGCTTTGTACTGGGATCTTTATTCGACTGATAGTTGGAACAAAACACTTGCCGAGGTTGCCGCTAAAGCCGAACATCAAAAAAGGCTCGAGGCGGCCACAATCAGTTTCGTCCAACCGGGTGATCCTCAGAAAGAAAAGGTTTTCAATCAGCAGGGCGAAGAGACGACTGCCGATCCTTCTGGTGGTCGACCTTCCCGACGGGCGAAGAAGTGGTTTTCGTTTGATCTCCCAATTGATACTTCACACCCGATGATTCTGATGGCGACCTACCATCCTGAAGAACGCACGAAGCGTTCATTCGAGATTCTGGTTGATGGTCAACGGATTGGCGAACAGACAATTGAGCGCTGGTTGCCCGGCAGCGCCGCCGGACAATTCTTTGATGTCGAATACAAGATTCCGGCAGCGCTGCTGACCGGTAAGCAGAAGATTACCGTGCGCTTCCAGGGAACGGGAGGAAACGAAGTTGCGGCGGTATATGGGCTTCGGTTGGTCCGCGCCGACGCAGAACGTTAGGCAACGTGAGAATTACCTGGAATCCATCTAAGGAACAGGCAAACAAACGCAAGCATCGGATTGGTTTTGAGGAAGCGGCTACCGTACGATCCATTTATCGCTGCCCAGGATGATCCTGATCATTCATTCTATGAATATCGCATGCTCGCGGTTGGTGAGTCAGCAAAGGGAAGGTTGATAGTTGTGTCGTATACTGAGTACGATAATGAAATCAGAATAATCAGCGCCCGGCGCGCGACGCGTAGTGAGCGGCGCGATTACGAATCAGGAGCCTATGCGTAAAGAATATGATTTCAGTAAAGCTCAGCGCGGACGCTACGTCGGCCGCTCGATCAAAATTGTGGGATCGACACCAGACGAGGATTCCGTTTCGGCCAGATTGGCATTAAAGATCCAGCAAGCAATCGAGCGCGATATGAGGAAACGAGATGTGTGGAAGCACCTGGACCAGACGCAACGAGATAACCTTCGTACCGCCTGGCTCAAAGCCATTCGAACGGCCCTCGATTCCCGCTAATCACCATGACCGATCCAATTTCCCGCCGTGATCTTATCAAGGGCATCGGCGCGATTGGCGCCAGCGGGTTACTGACCACCGCGACTTCAAAAACACCTGAAGCCATGAAGGCTAACCACCCGCTACCCCAGGTGGTTCTGCCTGCTCCTGCAGACGGCCAAATCTCGAACCTCTCTTCAACCAGCGAGGTCTTTATTCCTCCGCGCGGCCGCGCGTTCATGAAATTCAGTTTTGATTTTCCCGAGCCAGTCGTGGCGTTCGGCGAACATCGTTTCGGCTTTCTGGTTTTCACGGCAGAAAATGCTTACGGCCTCGATCGCGAAAAGATGCGGGTCGAAGTTGCGGGCAACACCTTGACGCTCAAGTGCGATGGATTCGTTTGGGCCGGCGGCCAGGAACGCGCCCGCGGATCGCTGTCCGCGACTTTCCGAAAAGAGATCGGAAAGATCGAATGGGACATCGTCGTCGAGATGGAGCAGCCAATCAAAACCGTGACTACCGTGATTCGCGACGTTCCACGTGGTCAGGTCTCATTCGGCGGCGGCGCCCTCAATGATCCGCGCGACAACGAACTCCTCAGTGCCTATCCATTCGGTGGCGGCGACCTGCACGGACCGGGTGCAGCCAACAGCATGACGACGCCGCTGGCAGTAGTGCAAACCGCGGCCGACGATTTCCTGTTCATCGCTCCGCTCGACAATAAAGTTAGGCCCAAGCGGTTTTATTTCCAGCCTGGTGAAAAATTCTATCGCGTCGAAGCGATTTACGAACACGACGGCTGGCGTAACGATCGCAGGATCACGGTGCCGCGCTGGCAACTGGGTTACACGAAAACGTTCGACGGCGCGATCCAGTCGCACATGAACTTTATCGAAGATGCATTCAAGTTGCCGGCCTGGGAATCGCGCGCCGATGTTCCGGCGTGGCTCCGTCGTGTGGCGATGGTTACGACCTTGCATGGCATGCATTACACCGGCTACATGTTCAACGATTACGCGCGGATGGGCGAGATTCTGAAATGGATAGCCGGGCAAATGCCCGCTGAGCGAGTGCTGGTGTTTCTCTCGTCCTGGGACGGTCGTTACTATTGGGACTACCCGAATTACAAAGTGCCCGAGCGCATGGGCGGCGAAACCGGCTTTGGCAAGTTAATCAAGGAAGGCCAGCAACTCGGTTTCAAGATGATGCCGATGTTTGGCGCCAACGCCGCCAACCGGCGACAGGCCGTTTGGCCCAAAATCGCCGATGCTTCGACCAGAAAAATTGACGGCGATGTCTACAACCTCAACTGGGTTGACTGGAATAACGATCGGCATCAGGATGGCTGGCTTACCTACATGAATCTCGGAGTTGATTCGTGGCGCAATTGGCTCGAAGCGCGGATTTCTGACGTCATCGAACGATTCGGCGTCGATGCCTATTTCCTAGACATTATCGGCGGCCACGTGAATGATGCCGGCGCCGATATGCACGAAGGCACGCGCCGTCTGGTGATGGACTTGCGCGTGAAGCATCCGAACGTTCTTTGTGTCGGCGAGATGCCTTACGATGCTTTGCACGCGTTCATTCCGATGTATCACGCGGGCGGCGGTCCGCGCTGGCAAAAATATTCGCGCTTCTTTCAACATCTCAGCAGTCCTGCTCCCGGTCGGGGCAGCAGCGGCGTGCACGAAGCAGGCTTTGGCCGCTTCAATCCTGAGACGCTTTCGCTTAGTCCCAACGCCATCCCGACGCTTCAGGTTGTTGACGACACCTTTGCAAAGTATCGTGACGTGATGACTGAAACGATTCGGCGAGCGAAAGAGCGCGCCGGAATCAGTTAACGTTCAAGAATATGGGAGGATCGATAATGAGAAGTCCCCTGCCTCTGGTATCCATGACGGTTTTGCTATTTGCCGGTGGTGTTCCAGCCGGTCGAAGCGCCGCTGCACAGCAGACGAACCCGGTCTTTTCCAGCAATTACACCTCTCTAACCAAGTGCGGCAGCGGCATGACCAAAAAGGAAGAGCGCGAGGCCGAGAAAAACGGTTCAGATATCCCCAGCCTCTGTAAGGGTTATGACGGTTATGACGTCTACATCTCTTACTCCGCCTGCGCCTCAAGTTTCAGCATCACAAAAGGTGAAGAAAATATTTCACTGGGGATGCAGTCGGTCGGCTGGAAACAGAAAACGGTCGAGTGGCGAATGGCCAATGGTAAGCCATTTGCGGTCATCATGCGGTTCTACGAATATGAAGGCGATGACCTTTGTTCGAGCGGCGGCAGGATCAAAAGCGAATCCCTGATGGTGCGGGGCCTGAAAGGCTTTGAGCATATCGAGGAATCTGTCGATGCGCGGACCCCGAACGCGAACGTGAAGGCGCGAGAGCTGGCGGACAAAGGATTCGCCAAACCCAAGTCTTGAAACCGTCCCGGCGTTAAGACTCGGCGGGGAGGGCCCCCGGAAGTGCTTTGCCTCAAAAGTTCTGTCTCATTCACACCGGGCTTTAGCCCGGTGGTCGACGCTTGCTGAAGTCCTAAGAAACCGTTTCAACGGTTTCCATGAGCGCGTGCCGCTAACACGTTCTAGCTCAACGGCTTTCAAGAGGTCAGCAGAAGAGGAAACCGTTAGAAAAACGGTTCTGCGGTTTTTTAATGCGAGGCGTGTGACCGGGCTGAAGCCCGGTCTGAATGAGAGCAAATCAGACTTTTGAGGCAAAGCCTCCCGAAAGGTTGAATCGTGCCGACTTTCTTACTCGCAATCATAGTCTCGCTGCTCGCACAGACCCCGCAATGGGCTGTGCAAACCAGCAACGTCAACGCGCGTCTCCGCGGCGTTAGTGCGGTAAGTGCGCGAGTGGCCTGGGCCAGTGGTTCGGGTAGCACTTTGCTGCGTACGGAAGACGGAGGCGCGACCTGGAAGAAGTTGGTTGTAACCAGTGATGCCCTCGACTTTCGCGACATCGACGCCATCGATGAAAACACTGCTTACGTGTTGAGCATTGGCAACGGCGCCGCTTCGCGGATTTACAAGACTCTCGATGGCGGAGCAACCTGGGTCCTCCAATTTCGCAATGAAGATCCAAAAGTCTTTCTAGACGCAATGTCTTTCTGGGATGCTGACCACGGCATCGTTATCGGAGATTCGGTCGAGGGCAAGTTCTATATTCTGACTACTGCGAACGGTGGACGTGACTGGTCGCGCGTTCCTCCGGACACGCTTCCCGCCGCGCTTGAGAACGAAGGGGCGTTTGCCGCCAGCGGCACCAACATCGCTGTGCAGGGGAAGAGCAACGCCTGGATTGGGCTCGGAGCAAGCGTGCGCGCGCGGGTCCTGCGGACAAATGACGGTGGCCGCAGCTGGAAAGTGTCTGAGACTCCGCTGAAGTCAGGCCAGTCATCGGGTATCTTCTCAATCGCTTTTGCAGACCAGAAGCACGGCGTGATCGTGGGTGGTGATTATCAGAAAGAGAAAGAAGCTGCCGACAATCTTGCGCTCACGGATGATGGCGGCGTGACCTGGACTTTGGCGAAGGGTCTTTCCGGATTTAGATCAGTAGTCGCCTACGTCCCGGGAACGAAGAGAGTGATCGCAATTGGCCCGGCTGGTAGCGACTATTCGAATGACGGTGGAAAGACGTGGGCGCCGTTATCCGGGCCAGGCTTTGACACGTTCAGCTTTGCGCGAGGTCAAAGAATTGGCTGGGGTGCGGGAGCCCGAGGCACGATTGGGCGACTAGCTTTTTGACGGTACGCACGCCTCCGGCGTGCTCCACCGCGACCCGGACACGTTTCAGAAAGCAGTGCGGACCGCCCTCATGAAAGGAGACTCCACGCTTATGAGGAGAATCAGCTTCAGAGTCGCCATGATCCTGGTGACGTCAATTTTGCTTTCATCTGTTCCGGCGATTGGTCAAACGCCGACCGTCGCGACCAACGATTGGTCTCGCCTTAATTCAGTCAATCAGGGATCCAAACTGGAAATAAAATTGAAGAGCGGGAAGACCATCGGGGGAAAGTTGACCAACGTCTCTGACTCAGGGCTCTCGGTTTTGGCCAAAGACAAGTCGGTTGACGTCAAGCGCGAGGACGTTTCGGCCGTGTATCAAGTTTCCCGGAAGTCTGCAACCACAGCAGCGCTGATTGGTATGGGCGTGGGTGCGGGCGTTGGTTTGGGCGTTGGTTTGTCGGGACGGAGCAACGACGGCTTTGAAAAGATCGACAACGCGGCCACGGCCGGTTTGACCGTACTGGGCGCCGGGGCCGGCGCGCTAGTCGGTTACCTGTTTGGACGAAGTGGACGCAAGAAGGAACTCATTTATCAGGCCAAGTAGCCGTCAGAGTTTTTGCGTGACCAGTTGAATATGGTGGCGAAATGATAGAACTGTTCTCTGTCGCGGCTCGTTGAATGAATCGGCACGGACCCAAGGTTCGCAAAGGTAACAATATACTTGACGCATCACCTTGTTTTGAGTCCGCGGAGCGGACGTCAGCGTAAAGCCTGGGGCGTGAGCCCCAGGTCAAGTACCAATATGGCGATTGAACCCGCGAAGCGGGTGATAGCGGTCGCGCTCAACACTCGTCCAAATGATTCGGCTGCCGCCCGCTTCGCGGGCTTTGATCGCTTTTCCTGACGCGATCCTGGGGCTCACGCCCCAGGCTTTACGCTGACGTCCGCTTCGCGGACTCTCAGAATTAAGATCTTGATGTAAGCGGCACCTGATGCGTCAAGTATGTTAATGCCCTCGCAAAGCCTCGCCTTGGGCTTAGCTCTATCGCTGCTTCGCAGCTGGTTGAATGGTTAGCTGGCAAAAACAGGAGAAGATTATGAGAAGAAAATGGCACGCAGGTGTGTTTATCCTGTTTCTGACTTACTCAATATTCGGCCAAACCGGTTCGCCTCCGGATTACAAATCCCTCGTCGTCAAAGACGTTGATTCAATGACCAAAGAAGCTCAGGTCATGGTCGATACGGTCTTTAGTTTTGGCGAACTCGGATTTCAGGAAGTCGAAACGTCAAAGTACCTGACCGGCATCCTCGAAAAAGAAGGATTCAGGATTGAGCGCGGTATTTCCGGTATCCCCACTGCGTGGATGGCCGCCTGGGGCACGGGCAAACCGGTGATTGCTCTGGGTTCAGACATCGATTGCATTCCACAAGCGTCGCAGAAACCCGGCGTGGCTTATCACGATCCTTTGATCGAAGGCGCGCCCGGTCACGGCGAAGGTCATAACTCCGGGGTGCCTTTGAATATTCTGGCGGCGATTGCCGTCAAGCGGCAGATGGAAAAGAACAAATTGCCGGGGACGATTAAGGTTTGGCCCGGAGTGGCTGAAGAGTTGGTCGCCGGCAAAGCTTATTTTGTCCGTGATGGTTATTTCAAAGACGTGGATGTCGTTCTGTTCACGCACGTGGGCAACAATCTGAGTGTGACCGCCGGCCCCGCCTCGGCGACTGGCCTGGTTTCGGTTGAATACAACTTCAAAGGCGAGAGCGCGCACGCGGCCGGAGCGCCATGGCGCGGACGCAGCGCTCTGGATGCTGTCGAGTTGATGGATATCGGCTGGAACTTTCGGCGCGAACATCTGCGCACTCAACAACGATCTCATTATGTGATCACGAACGGTGGCGATCAGCCGAACGTCGTGCCACAGACGGCGAGTGTCTGGTACTACTTTCGCGAACTCGATTACGAGCACATCACAGAGATGCGGAAGATTGGCGACTCGATAGCGCAGGGCGCAACGCTAATGACGAACACAAGTGTGACGTCGCGAATAATGGGCGCCGCCTGGCCGCAACACTTCAACAAACCGGTCGCGGAAGCGATGTATGAAAACATCAAGCAGGTCGGCTTGCCGCAGTGGAGCGAAGCGGATCAAAAACTCGCCAAAGCCGTGCAGAAAGAATTGAAGGTCCCGGAGCGCGGTTTGGCTACGGAGTTGTCGACGCTGGCCGGGCCGGGAAGCGAAGAGGCCGGCGCCGGGTCAGACGATATCGGCGATGTCTCGTGGAACGTGCCGACTGTGCGCCTGCGTTATCCGTCAAACATTCCCAACCTGCCCGGTCACAACTGGTCCAACGCGATCACCATGGCGACGCCGATTGCGCACAAGGGTGTCACGGCCGGGGCGAAAGTGATCGCGATGACGATGATCGATCTGCTCACTAAACCCGAACTGGTCGACCAGGCTTGGAAGTACTTTCGGGAGGTGCAGACTAAGGAGACGAAGTATCAGCCACTGATCGGGGCTGATGACAAGCCGCAGACCTGGATGAACAAGCGCACAATGGACACGTACCGCGAGCAGATGCGCAAGTTCTACTACGATCCAACGAAGTACAAGACATATCTTGAGCAGTTGGGAATAACCTACCCGACGATAAGATCGGGCCAATGAAGTCAGTACCGCGAGCGATAGCGACCGGGTGGTTTTTTTGGCCGCGGATGAACGCGGATAGACGCAGATCAGGAAACACGATTTGAGAAAAGCAAGCAGCATCATAGCGCTTTCACTTGCTCTGACTATCGCTGCACTCTCGCTTGTCTTGCTCGGCTTATCGACGTCAGCGAGCTCCGCATCCGTTCCCGCTGAGCGTGTTTCAATCAATCGCAGCAACAAACATGACCTTTCACCGCCGCTCAGATCTCTTTCCCAACCCATTAGCGAAGAAATCGAAGTGGTTCAGAAACCTTCGCCTTCGCCAACTCCTCCCGACATGGCAAGCCCGCCCGGAGCGAAACGCGTCGAACAGACAACTCAGGGAAGCCGGCCGAGCGCTGAGGTTGTCGCCAACTTTGATGGTCTGGGCGCCGGTCTCAAGGGTCCGCAGGGCACGGCGGTCCTGCGGAACCCTTCCGACAACAGTCTCGCGGTCGGACGCGATCACATCTTTCAGATCGTCAACACCCGCATGGCGATCTTTTCGAAGCGGGGTAAGCAGTTCAAGACGACCGGCGAAGTTGTCTATGGACCGGTGCGCACAAATACGATCTTCAAAGGATTCGGCGGCGCTTGTGAGGCCACGAACAATGGCGACGCAGTCGTGCGCTACGATCAGTTGGCCGGACGCTGGCTGGTAGTGATGCCGACCTTTCGCCGGGGAGCGCCTCGACCGGATCAGCCTAAGCCCGGCCGTGATGGCGAGCCCGCTCAACTTAGTGTTCCCGGTAAAGCGGATCAACCCGGCGGCGCGGCGCCGCTGTTTGTGCCCACACCGGAACTTGCGCAACCGCCGCAGCCGCGCGGACAGCCGACGCCGCTGTCGGGCCCTTACTCAATGTGTTACGCGGTGAGCACCAGCGGCGATCCTTTGGGTTCATACTATCGTTACGAATTCCTGCGCGCACTTTTTCCTGACTATCCGCGGCCGGCTGTCTGGCCCGACGGTTATTACATTCCGACGAGCACGGGTGACGAGGTGATTCAAAAACACGCGTGCGTGGTCGAACGGGAAAAAATGCTGCGCGGAGAAACGGCCCGCGAGCAATGCGTCATCATTGACGGCGTCAACTTTCTCAACAACGCTGACCTTGATGGTCGCAGCCTGCCCCCCAAAGGTGCGCCCAATATCATGGTGGCCGCCAGCGGCACTCAACTAAAGAAAGTCCTGGAGGATGATGCAATTCTGGTGTGGAAGTTTCATGTCGATTGGGAGAACCCGGCGAACACAAAAGTGTCTGGTCCCGATAAGGTGCAAGTGGCGCCATATCATTACCTGTGCGGCGGACAGTTGACCCACTGCGTGCCGCAGCCGGGAACAAACACGCGCCTCGATTCACAGGGCGACAAGATCATGGCGCGTCTGGTTTATCGAAGAATCGGAAATCGCGAGTCAGTGGTGGCGGTACATTCCGTTAATAATTCGGCAGGCGGTGGCGGCGTGCGCTGGTATGAATTCCGCGTGGACAAGAATCGCGACGTGGCGCTTTATCAGCAGGGAACCTACGCGCCCGATAATTTTTATCGCTGGATGGCCAGCCCGGCGATCGATCGGCAGGGCAACATTGGGATTGGCTATTCCTTCGGCGGGTCGCCCAATTTTGCGGGCCAGCGTTTCGCCGGCCGCCTCGCCAAAGATCCGCTCGGCACGTTAACGCTGAGAGAGAACGTTCTGGTCGCCGGTGAAGCAGCGCAGAACGTCATGCGCTGGGAGGATTACACTCAGACTGCCCTGGATCCGAGCGACGATTGCACGATCTGGTACGTCGGCGATTATCTGAAAAAAGGCGAAACGAATTACACGAGCCGAATCGCGGGCTTGCGCATGCCGGGCTGTCGCTGAGTGTTTATGAGACATCCGCAGATTACGCAGATTACGCAGAATCATTATGGAGCATCTTCATATTAGATAATCTGCGTAATCTGCGGATGCTCATAGATGAAGGAAGCGTCATGGTTGCCAAATCAACAAAATTCCCGAAGCAGGTGGTCGCAGCAATTCGCGACGGCAAGATTCTCGGGATCCGCGCCGGCACCAAACCGCACCGGATCATCGGCATTTGGGCCGTGGTGGTTGAGGGCCGCGTGTTTGTTCGTTCGTACAGCTTGAAGCCGCGGAGCTGGTGGCGCACTTTTCAGGAAGAACCGCGCGGCATAATCGAAGTCAATGGCAAGCAGTTAAAGGTGCGGCCGGTGTTTACACGGAGCGAGCGCTTGAAGAAGCTGGTTGATCGGGCGTACGCAGAAAAATTTCCTACGCCGGGCTCGCGCGTTTTCGTTGAAGGCTTTAAAGAAAAGAAGCGGCGAGACACTACGACTGAGTTGGTGCCACTTTAGAATGTTATCCACAGATTACGCAGATTACGCAGATGCTTAATTGGGAATGCCCATATTGATTCTGCGTAATCTGCGTAATCTGCGGATAATTCAGTTCGTGGCTTAGTGGTCGAGAAGAAGACGAAACCGTTAAAAGCGGTTTCGCGAATCTCTTTCAGCCGCCGATCACCGGGCTCAAGCCCGGTGTGAATGAGAGGTTGAACTGTCGACCTTTTGAGGCAAACTCTGTCGGGGAATACCGAGCATTCGCCTTCGCTGTCATTGCGGGCGAGGGCGCCCGCCCTCGCAGTATTAGCCAACCTTCATCTGGCGGAGGTAACTTTTTTGGACAAAGCCGATATAATCTCCTCATGAATAAGCGTGCGAAAAAGCGTCTGCTGGAAACGATAAAAAAAGATAAGTTGGAACGCGCCAACCCCGCGCAGAAACCGGGCCCCACTTCCCCTAAGGACCCAAAGGACCCCAGGCAGCAATCCGGTTTTCTTCCCAGACCCGACAAGAAGAGAGGCTAGTCTGGTCATGCTCAAATTCAAATATCTTTGCGCCGCGCTGGTAGGTGCGGTGTTCGCAGCTTTGACCCTGTCCAGCGGCGCCAGTCCTCACGTGACGGACATTGCGAGCCGTGCCAACGCAGAGCCAGCATCAGAGTCGGCGTCGCGGGAACCAATCACCGCGGCCGCAACTTTCTACAGCGTTAGACCTGACGTGCGCCGGTGCGTCTCGCCGCTCTGTGGTGGTTACTTCGTCAAGCGCGTCAATATGTCGACCACGCGTTGCGCGGATGGACGCGTCAGGGCGGAATGCTATGTGGCAGAAATCGACGGGAACGCTCAGGCAGAGAGCGATGGCGCGCAGGTCGTGCGCGGCGAAATCGTCGCCAGGCGCTACGAAAGATTCGGAAATCTGGGAGCGCTGCGCTTGAGTGAATCGTGGAAGTCTCTGGGCGCTAACCAGCCGGCCGGTACTTTCTATCTCGTCCGCGACCGCGGAGTTCGCTGTATCGCTTTCCCCTGTCCGACGCATCACGAAGCGAAGCTGAACTCGAGCTTCAGCCGGAACATTGCCGGGGTTAATTTGGAGGCGGCGGGCCTGGGAGAGAATGCGTCTGTTGTGAACGCGGCGATGACGGGACCGGAAGGCGTGATCGTCGCCGGCCAGGACTCTCCCGTGAAAGGCCCGGGCGGCAGATCGTTCGAACTAAAAGCGACCCAAGTCTACGTCCGGACTAAGTCTGATAGTGGCTCGACGGGGCCGGACCGTGGCTCAATGAAGCCGTGTATCAAGACCGGCTGTTCCAGCCAGATCTGCGCCGATCATAATGTGGTTTCCACCTGTGAGTTTCGCCCAGAGTACGCCTGTTATCAGAAAGCCACGTGCGAGCGTCAGGCGAACGGCAACTGTGGCTTTACCAAAACGCCGGAGCTGACTGAATGCCTGGCGAGGAAATGAGTTGGGTGTGAGCGCAGTGCGGAGTACGAGCCCGACCGTAGGGTGGTTCCGCTACTGAGCCTTGATGTGCAGCCGCCTAAGGATCATAATTGCGACGGAGTTTCGCCGACAGCTAAAGAACATTTCTGAATGCCGAAGGAAGCGTCTTACCCGGGGAGTTTGATATGACAGTAACACTGGAACTTGAACCAGAAGTTGAATCGCTTCTCGAAAAGCGTGCCCGGGCCGAAGGCTGCGACATTAAGGGTTATGTGGAGAGACTTGTCGAGCGAGATGTGAATCGCGAACGCACCTTCGACGAGATTCTCGCGCCCTTTCGCGACGCCGTGGAGCGAAGCGGAATCTCGGATCAGGAACTGGACACTCTTTTTGCGGACGCGCGGGGTGAGGTCTCAATGGAGAGACGAGAGAGGCAGCAGGGGTGAGAAACAGGCCCAGGTTGGGCGTGGTCTTTGACTGCAATATCCTGTTGCAAGCTGTCGCGCGAAAAACCGGCCCGGCCGCCGCATGTCTGCGCTTGGCTGAAGAAGGCTTGGTGCAGTTGCTGCTCAGCGAAGAGATTTTGACTGAGGTTTCCGAGGTATTGAAGCGTCCCACGATCCGAGCACGATATCCCGAGTTAACAGATGAGATCGTTGAGGACTTCCTCAAAGCGCTAAGAAGCATTGCCGAAATATCCGGCGATCTTCCCAGACGATTTAGTTACCCACGAGACATCGACGACGAACCGTATCTGAACCTCGCAATCGAAGCCGAAGCAAACTACCTCGTCAGCCGCGACAATGATTTGCTCGATTTGATGACGGGTCACGATGATAGTTGCAAAGAATTCCGTCAGAGATTTCGTTCACTCACCGTGATTGAACCGATCGAGTTTCTGAAACAGGTGAGAAGATATCAGGCTGACATTGAGCCGGGGTAAGAAACTGAGATTCAGAAAACGGCCTCATAACGGTTGCGAGGATTTGTCATGCACAATGATCAATCTCCGTCAGTTATTTCAAACGAATCGCTAAGCAAGTTGCTGGCAAATCCCATCTCCTCATATTTCTCGGATGCCTACAATACGCTCATCAGCGTTGTCCAGGGTCTTGCTCTCGGCGGTCTGTTCGTAGTTCTTGCGGATCCAACTTACCGCGTGAGTTCAATGTTTTGGCCCAAGTTCGTGCTGGCATTCTTAATCATCAATACGATCTGGCATCGCTACATTTCTGAAACGCAGTACGTCGCTTGGAGGTTGAGGCCTTGCGATACTCTAATACCGATGTCGTTCGCGGTGTTTCAGGGTATGGCGATACTCGCGATCAGATCCAGACCCTGGGTATTTGGACTTGGCATTTCGATCATTCAGTTGTGGGCTGCAATTGCCTACCAAAATGGATTCAGGCACTACAGGACCTTGATCGTCCGGGACATTTACGGGGCGCACTTTGACGGTATGCTCGGGGTCGGCCTCGGTGGGCGCCTTCTTGACGCGATCATTCGTTTTCAACGACGCAGTAGGAATCTCTTGGCAATTGCGTTTTTAGGCGCGTTGACTACCGTGTTAGTAGCTTACCGTTTTGAGAATAATCCTCGCGTCGGTAACTGGCTGGTTTTTGGTTATAGCTTTCCGACCGTCGCTTACTTCTTTTTCTCCGATCTTAGCTATCACCTGAATCGGACGCCTAACATTCAACTAGGACGGGTTGGGGTACGCTGGTGATTCGCACAGTGTTACGCGGTGGGAATATGACGAGCTGCGCTGGAGCGAATGAGTAGATGCAGAATATCGACGTACACAAAACACAGCCGTTAGTCTCGCCTATAGATATTGTAGGTGTCTTGATCAAGAAGTACGAAAGACGACCACGGCCGGAGCACGCGCCTGAATGATCTCGCGCCGTGCGAACGTTATGCGGGATGATTTCTCAAGAGCTACCGTCGAGCAACTTGCGAAAAGAGTCGGCCACCGTTGCTCAAACCCGGATTGTGGGCGTCTAACAAGCGGACCACGGGATCATCCGGAGAAATCTGTCAATATTGGAGTAGCTGCCCACATTACAGCGGCGTCACTTGGCGGTGTGCGTTACGATCCAAGTCTCACTCAGGCCGAAAGGCGTTCCATCTCAAACGGGATTTGGCTCTGCCAAGACCACGGGAAACTAGTAGACAATGACGCAGAGCGCTACCATGTCGATCTTCTTCGAGACTGGAAAAACAAGGCGGAAGAAGATGCTCGATTCGAGCTTGAGCGTCCTTCACCGGCCGCTAAATTAGGTCCAACACTCATCATTCCGTCTGCAGCCGAATCAGCGTCTTGGCTTTCATACGTTTCACAATCGACCACCTTCAGCGGGCGAACAAATGAGTTGCGATCGCTCCAGTCGTTTCTTCAAGCTGAGGCGCGATTCCTTTGGTGGAGCGTCACCGGGCCGGCAGGGTCAGGCAAAAGCAGGCTCGCGCTCGAGTTGTGTCAGACAGTCCAAGGGGTTTGGGACGCAGGGTTTCTGAGTCGAGTCGAGTCGTTTACGAAATGGACACATTGGAGTCCAACACAGCCAACCCTCATAGTAGTTGATTACGTCGCAAGTCGAGCAGTTCAAATCAGCGATATAGTGCTGCAACTTGCACGGATAAAGGGTTCTCTTCGCGAGTCGGTTCGCATGATTCTCGTCGAGCGTGATCTTACAGGTTCGTGGTGGTCAGACTTCATGCGTGAAGGGGCATATTCAGAGAGCGTTGACCTGGCTTCTTCACAGTACGGTCTCCCAATTCGCCTAGGTAGCGTTGGGGATGACACGATGCTGAGTCTTGCCACTGAAGTAGCGCGTCGGTTCGCAACCGAGTTGAGCAAATCTGATCAAGAAGAAATAGTAGCGCTTGCGAAGAAGATTGACCCAGGTAGACGACCGCTTTTTGCAATGATTGCGGCCGCAGCTCAGCTCGTTGGAATACCACAGCAAACCAAAGAAGAAATTGTTCGCTCGGTTCTCGCCCGGGAAACCGCTCGTTGGAGGACATTAATTCCTGACACTGAGCGGAGAGAGAGGGCTCTGAATTTACTGGCGTTGGCTACGATTCTCGGCGGACTTAATGTTTCTGGAGACGTGGCAACTGATCTGTGGAACTCACAGATTGGTCCGTTGCTGCCGGACCAGTATTTTTTCGATGATCGGCAGTATGCGGAAATCGCCGGCGGGTCAACAGGCGATTCCAACATACAAGGGCTTCAACCCGATCTTATTGGAGAGGCGTTCCTGTTAGACAGGTTAAGGGGTGCGGTGGGAACAATACAGTCGACCAGGAGATTAGTCGATGCAGGTTGGGACCTTGATCCCGAAGCCGTCAGTCAGTTCGTAAGAAGGGTAGTGACAGACTTTCCAGGTGATACCGCTGCGCGGCTGTTGCAGGAGCCAGTGTCTAGGACAAAAATGCAACGCGAAGCATGGTCTGGGCTTGTGGCCGACATTGTGGCCTTCCAAATCGCCAGCGATGATCAGCAAGGCCTTCATAACCTTGCCGCTTTACGCTACCTTACATTCAAGTATCCTTCAGAGCTCACACTGATAGAGAATCGGGCAAGAGCGGAATTCAACTTTGGGACTCTACTCCTCCAAGTCGGTAGTGAGAGGATTGCAGAAGAGCGGTTTACATTAGCAATAAGCATTGCGGCGACGGACTCGGACATTCAAGCCAATGCGCTGAACAATAGAGGAATTGCGCGCTTGTCTCTGGGTTCCAGAGGCGAAGGGCTCTCGGACTTCTCAGCGGTAATCGCAATGACCAATGCGTCTGACGAGGCACGAGCGTGTGCCTTTAACAACCGGGCGGATATTTTCGAAGCAGAGAACGATCTAGAGAGGTCGATTATGGATCGTTCCAGTGTTCTGAACCTTACCGAAACATCTTACAATAGACGGTTTATTGCTCGCATACGACGGAGTAGCGCGTACCTTCAACTTGGACTGATCAGCGAGGCACTCGATGATCTCGTTGCAATCCTTCGTACGGATGATATTGTTCCTGAGCAAAAAATGCAGGCCCATCTGGCTCGTGCTTGGATATTGCGGCAGCAAGAACTGCATGCTGATGCGATCGTGGACCTTGATAGAGTTGTAGAGTCTCCATTGAACTTTAAGGGAGCTATACCCGATGCCCTTGTGCTTCGCGGTAATGCGTATTTCGCGCTCGGGAAGGACGAGGAAGCGCTTCGAGACTTCGTCAGCGCGCTCGCTCAAGATGACGCAAGCGGATCAACGATTGCAGAGGCTTACGGTGGATCCGGGGCCGCGCTTGCGGCTATGGGTCAATTGGATGATGCTCGAGTGGCCTTGACCGCAGTTCTCGAACATCCGGAAGCGTCTGAACACGTCAAGCGTCGGTCGCTGCAGTTGATCACGTCACTAGAACAGTTAGAGGATCATTAACTTAATCCATGTCAACAGAAAACAAAGTCATCTATTCAATGGTCGGCGTCAGTAAGTTCTACGATAAAAAGCCGGTCCTCAAAGACATCTATCTTTCTTATTTTTACGGCGCGAAGATTGGCGTCCTCGGTCTGAATGGTTCCGGTAAGTCTTCACTTCTCCGCATTCTGGCGGGTGTTGATAAAGACTTTAACGGCGAGACGGTCATCTCGCCGGGCCACACCATTGGCTATCTCGAACAGGAACCTTTGATTGATGATTCGCGCACCGTGCGCGAGGTCGTCGAAGAAGCGGTAAAGCAAACTGTTAGTTTGCTAAAGGAGTTCGAAGAGATTAACGCGAAGTTCGGCGAAGAAATGTCGGACGACGAGATGAACGCGCTACTCGAGCGGCAGGGTGTCGTGCAGGAGAAACTCGATCATCTCGACGCGTGGGATCTGGATTCGCGTCTGGAGATGGCCATGGACGCGCTGCGTTGTCCGCCGGCGGAAACGCCTGTGAAATTGCTCTCCGGCGGTGAACGAAGACGCGTGGCGCTTTGCCGCCTGCTGCTGCAAAAGCCTGACATCCTGTTATTGGACGAACCGACGAACCATCTGGACGCGGAATCGGTAGCGTGGCTCGAACATCACTTGCAGAGTTATGCAGGGACCATCATCGCGGTCACACACGATCGGTATTTTCTCGACAACGTCGCGGGGTGGATTCTGGAACTGGATCGCGGTGAAGGGATTCCGTGGAAAGGAAATTATTCCAGCTGGCTGGAGCAGAAGCAGGAACGTCTGCGGCGCGAAGAAAAATCCGAGAGCGAGCGGCAGAAGACTCTGCAGCGCGAGCTGGAATGGATTCGCCTGTCGCCGAAGGCGCGCCGGGCCAAAGGCAAAGCGCGCATCAATGCTTACGAAAGTTTGCTCGACAGGCAGTCCGAAAAACGGCGCGAGGACCTGGAGATCCCGATTCCGCCGGGGCCGCGCCTGGGTGACGTTGTCATCGAATCCGAGAATGTGACCAAGGCCTACGGCGACAAACTGCTGGTCGAGGATATGACGTTTGCGCTGCCGCCAGGCGGAATCGTCGGCGTGATTGGTCCGAACGGAGCAGGGAAGACAACTCTGTTTCGCATGATCACGAAACAGGAAGAGCCTGACAGCGGGACAATCAGAATTGGTGAGACGGTGCAAATATCTTACGTCGATCAGAGCCGCACGCTGGATTCGAACAAGTCGATCTGGGAAGAGATTTCCGGTGGCGAAGATGTTTTGAAGCTCGGCAATCGCGAGGTCAACTCGCGCGCCTACGTCGGCCGTTTCAACTTTTCCGGTTCGGATCAACAGAAGAAAGTTTCCATGTTATCCGGCGGCGAGCGCAATCGCGTCCACCTGGCAAAGATGTTGAAGGAAGGCGCGAACGTTTTGTTGCTCGACGAACCGACGAACGATCTCGACGTCAATACGCTGCGAGCTCTGGAAGAGGCTTTGGAAGATTTTGCCGGCTGTGCTGTAGTCATCTCGCACGATCGTTGGTTCCTCGATCGAATAGCCACGCACATGCTGGCGTTCGAAGGCGACAGCAAAGTCGTCTGGTTTGAAGGGAACTATTCGGATTACGAAGAAGATCGGAAAGCGCGTCTGGGCCCCGAAGCCGAGGTGCCGCACCGGATTAAGTATCGCCAGTTGACGAGATAGCCATCCGCAGATTTCGCAGATTTTACCAGGAAATACCCCGACGAAAATGGCCACAACTTCGCAAGCGGTGGGAACTAACGAGAGTGACCAGCCGGCGGCAGATTGTCCGAACTGTGGAGCCGCGCTCACCGGAAAATATTGTGCCAGGTGCGGCCAAAAGAGGATTGACCGTCGCGATCTTTCAGTCAGACGTTTCTTTGGTCACGTCATCAATGAGCTTACCGATCTTCAGTCGAACAAGATTCTGCGAACCTTCGGGGCTCTGCTTTTCAAGCCCGGTCAGTTGACGTCGGAATATCTGGCCGGCAAAAAAGGATTTCACATTGGGCCGGTCAGGCTCTACCTGACCTTCAGTGCAATTTATTTTCTGTTTGCGTGGGGAGCGCTGTCAGACGTCAGAGGCGGCGGCGCCCAGCGAACCAGCCGCGTTCCGATCGTGATCGAAATGGCGCGCAAGAGAAATGTCGATCCGTTGATGTTCGCTGAGCGAATTCATCAAAGGGCGGAGCGAGTAGCCGCAGCGCTGCGGTTTGTGAGCGTGCTCGTGTCCGGCGGTTTCCTGGCGCTGCTCTACTTTCGGCTTCGGAAGTACTATGTCGAGCATCTGATTTTTTCTTTTCACTATTACTCGTTCGACTTTTTCTGTAAGAGCGTCTTTGCTTTATTGTTTGTTGGGGCGGCGGCGTTGGGGACGAAAGTCCCCTCGATGGTTCTGAATTTCTTTTATCCGGTGGCTTTCGTCTATCTGCTTTTGGCGCTTCGTAGAGTCTATCGACAGACGTGGCCCTGGACTCTTTTGACATCATTGATACTCTTTGCGGGCGAAACCGCCCTGTTCTTTGGTGTTAACATTGCCGGATTCTTTGCGGCCTTTGCCGTGGCGTGAAGAGAGAGGCACAGTCAGACCACCCGCGTAAGCGGGTTGGATCAGGTTGGCCCATCCGCTCACGCGGATGGTACTGACTCCTGCAATTCGATTCGTGTAAGGAGACAAAAGTGAGATTAGTCCGAACATTTTCGCGCCAGGGGGCGTTCCTGTTTTGCTTGTTACTATTGCCGGCAACGGTCTTGAATGTCCGCGCCGGAGCAGAAGACCATTTCAGCGTCAAGGAATACAACGAATTTCACGAGGTGCTTCATACACTGCAGCACGAGGCGCTTCCCAAAAAAGATTTTCAGCGCATCAGGACGAATGCCGCGGAATTGGTTAAGCGCGGCAAGGCGATTGTTCAGGTTGGTCTGCCGAGCGGCACGCCCTCTAAGGACCAGGAAGAGTTTCGGAAAGAGCTGAAGAAGTTCGAAGGCGCTCTGGGAGACTTCAGCAAGCACGCGCAGGACGGCACGGACGCCCAACTTGAAGCCTCGTTCAGTGCGGTGCACGACTCGTTTGAAATGCTCGTCGGAATGCTGCCGCGAAAGTGAAAATCGCCTGTTACCCGTTGGCAAGCTTATCCGACTCGCGCAACTTACTCCTTCTCCTTTGACTCATCGGCTGGTTTAGGTTGTGCCGGCGGCGGCGGTATTGGCGGAGACGCTGGCTGAGCCGGAGTATCTTGCGGCGAAGTCTGTCGCTCCGGAATCTTGAAGCCGAGATAAGTGCCGGCGCTAATGCCCATCAGAGCCAGCAGGGTTTCACTAAACTCGGGCATCGAGAGCGTTCGCCAGACTGTCAACATGAAGATTATTCCCAGCACGACTGTCCACACTACCACCTGAAGACGGTGGAAGGTCGCGCCATTAGCATCGGTTAGGAGGTCACTGAGGAAACCATCGGTGATGGGCCTCTCCTGGTGCGATTGAGCCTCGACCAGTTGCTTTCTCACCGTTTTCAGCTCGGCACGTTTTGCCGCGAGCTGAGTCTTCCAAACAGGTAGGTTACTCAACTCCTCCTGGGACGGCCCAGGTGCTTCTTTTCTCGGATCCAACGCCTTCAGTGCCTCAACTTCCTGAACGTTCTTTTCCAGTTCGCCGATGGTGACTTTGAGTGCATCCCTCTGCGGTTCAAGAGTTCCTAGTTCGGCATTCGTGGCTTCGCGCTTGCTTTTGTCAACCAGTCTCGATCCCAGCGCGGTACCCGTGCCGATGCCTAACAGGACCAGGGACGACGTGGTAATGGTGTCGAAGTCCCATGTCACAAAAGCAATGAATAAGAACGAACCGAGGATAATGAAGGACCACCAGGCAACCTGAGTAAGGGCCAGACTATAGGGACGAGAGAGCGGACCACCGACAGGTTGCGCTGGTTCTGAGTCGCGGATCACCGGCGTCTTCTTTGCCAACACAATGAAACCGGCTACCGCGGCCAGGAAAAGAAGGAACCCGAGCCTCAGCAGAAGGGGATTGTAAATTCTTAGATTGAAAGTCTGTCCGTTTGGCAACGGCGCTTTGCCCTCAGGGCCCACACTGGCTCGAGCCAGGCGGGTGGAACTGGTCTGCGCGGCAAGCAAGCTTGCCCATGCCTCCTTCGATTCACCCGGGCGAGCCAATTTGAACGTCAGGGAGTTCGTACCGGGATCGAACGAGATCGGGTAAAGCTTCTTGATCTCCATGTCGTCGAGAAAGAGTACGTACTTGCGCGGATCGACCCGCTCGGCTTCTGATGGGAGGAGTTCCTCGCGTTTGAGCTCAGCGTCAAGATTCTTGACCGCGACGATAATCGTGTCCCCGAGACCAGCGACCTTTTCTTTTGGGTCGCTTAGCTTCACGCTGGCAATGCTCAGAAGAAAGGGTGTCGGGACGGGGGTCGCAGTTGGCGTTGGACTCGGAACTGGCGTCGGTGTCGGCGTTGGGGTGGCGGCGGGCGCAGGAGTCGGTCCGGTTTTTCTTTGCGGCGGTGGCGCCGCCAGGGGCGGTTGCGTCTTCGCCGCCTCTGGCGACGGACACGGTTCCGGTGTCGCAGTAGGACCGGGCAACCTGACATTGATACCTTTATCATTGCCCGAGGCTGATCTTCGGCCAAGCAAATCCAGTATTAGAAACAGGCCGAGGCCCACGAAGAGCACGACAATTACCCAGGTGACAACAGAAGTAGTCTTACCATCTTTGCTGCCACCGCGGTTTTTGGACTTTAGCCAAAGCATGACCAAGGGCGAGGCAATCAGCGCGAGAGCGATCAACAGCACGAGCCACCATGGACCCTGGATCGAGCTATCGCCAAGGTGGAATATCGCCTCATCAGACTGATTCGGAGTAGCAGTGCTTGTCGGGATCACACTCGGACTAACTTGTGGTCCGGTGCCAACGGAAGGACTGCCCATCGGAGTAACCGTCACTGATGGCGTTGCGGGCGGCGAAGCGTTTGGCGTCGGCGTCGGCGTGGGTGTAGGCGATGGCGTGCGCCCTTGGGCAGCAGGATTGCGGGTCGGACGAGAGTTACCTCTGCGACTTTGCGCAAAACTCGCAGAGCCAGAGATAAGTAAAAGGCACAGGCCGAGCTTCAGACAGCACACCGGAGCGAGGAGGTTGCGAATGATTCTGAGATTTCGTTGCATTTCGAAGCACCTCTGCGTGGAGATTCATCAGAAGTCGAAAAGGCGCCGCCTGACAGTGCAGGGAAAGATGAAACGCCTTAATTGAAAGTCGAATCAGCGAGGTCTGCGAAGCTTAGTCCGGCATGGAGAGAGTGTCAATATTTTTTGTCAGGCGCCGTAAACAATCGACTGAAAAGAGAATCGATGATATATGGTTGCGGCCAAAATGCGTTCTATTGCTAACGGAATTGATTCTGAGCGAAACCTGAAAGGCTTGAGACACATGGGAAACTCCGTCCCCAGGGATTACCGAATCTGGCAAATCATCGGCGCATCCTCAGTCGGCACGATGATCGAGTGGTACGACTTTTATATCTTTGGCAGTCTCGCGACGGTAATTTCCCCGCTCTTCTATCCGCAGGGCAATAACACAATTGCGCTGATTGCCTATCTCTCGACGTTTGCCGTGGGCTTTGTCGTCCGCCCTTTCGGCGCGCTCTTTTTCGGACGCATCGGTGATCTGGTCGGACGCAAGTACGCTTTCCTGGTGACTCTGCTCATCATGGGTGGTGCCACTGCCCTGATCGGTTTTCTGCCTACTTACGCGACGATTGGTATTGCCGCACCGATCTTGCTCCTGCTGATTCGGGTCTTGCAGGGTTTAGCTCTTGGCGGTGAATACGGAGGCGCCGCGGTCTATGTCGCCGAGCATGTGCCGGATGAGCGGCGCGGGTTCTACACGAGTTTCATTCAAATCACCGCCACCCTCGGCCTGTTTGTTTCATTAGTGGTCATCCTCACTCTTCAGAACACCATGAGTAAAGAAGCGTTTGCGTCATGGGGATGGCGTTTGCCGTTTATCATTTCGATCTTTCTGGTCGCGGTGTCGCTCTATATCCGTTTGCGGATGAAGGAGTCGCCGATATTTGAGCACATTAAGAGCACGGGCATGACCTCGGCCCAGCCGCTGAAGGAGGCTTTCACCCAGTGGGAAAACCTGAAGCGCGTGCTGATCTCCCTATTCGGCGCGACTGCCGGCCAGGGCGTGGTCTGGTACACCGGGCAGTTTTACGCACTCTTTTATTTGCAGACGATTCTCAAAGTGAATGCGACCTCAGCTAACTACATTGTGGCCGTGGCGTTGTTGATGGGAATGCCTTTGTTTGTCTTATGCGGAGCCATCTCAGATCGTTTGGGAAGAAAGCGGATCATGATGCTCGGCTGTTTGCTCGCCGCGATTTCTTACTTGCCCATTTATCACGCGATGCAAGCAGTGGCGGGCTCGAACATTGTCACCGCCGTCTCCAAACCTCATCCGGTAACCGGTGCTATTAGTTTGACGCCGATGACAATGGTTAACGGAACGTTGGAGCCCGCCAAAGAAGTGCTGACATACATTGACCTGGCAACTCTGCTTCAGAGCTTCGTGGCCTGGAAACTCGTGTTCCTTGTTTTCATTCAGGTGATCTTCGTGACCATGGTCTATGGGCCAATTGCGGCTTATCTGGTTGAAGCTTTTCCCGCGAAGATTCGTTACACCTCGCTGTCGTTGCCCTATCACATCGGAAACGGGGTCTTTGGCGGACTGCTGCCGCTGATCGGCTTATCGGTAATTGCCCAAACCGGAAACATTTATGCAGGGCTTTACTATCCGATCGTGGTAGCTGTGATCACCTTCATTGTCGGTTCCTTGCTGTTGCGCGAGACTCATCATGTGCTGATTTGGGACGAGCTCGCCGGCCCGGAGCGAAAGGAATGACCACCGGTCGAGTTGCCGCTGTAATCAGGAAGCCACGCCTGAAACGTCTAAGCAGCTCGGGCTCGATGATGAGTCACCGGTTCGTCTCCTTTGTGCTCGGCTGGGGACGCAACGGCCACCTGATGTTTGAAGACCATTTCCCCTCCAAGCCAACCCGCGATTCCGAGGCCGATCACCCCTACCACTGAAAGGAAGATCGGCAGCGATTGGACGCCAGTGATCCATTGAGCGCCGCTGCTGGTGCGCAGGTAAAAGCTGGCGCCAAAAATTACCAGGGTGATGATGTTTACGCGGGCGTGCCAGTTGGCGATTTTCACTACCGTGGGATTAGTCAGGGTGGCCCAATCAATCAATCCAGGTACGGCTGCTATGAGTCCACCCACAATCCCGCCCAGCAACGTGTAGAAGGCAATGTAGTTTTGCCAAATCGGATTGCCGCGCCACAAGTAGACCAAATCCGCTATTACCGAAAACACCAGTAACCCGATGGGGAACGGAATCAGAATCGGATGAAGCGGATGTCCACCGATACTAGCTTTGCTGGCCATGTTTTTAAGTCCTCCTTCTCGGCTAATCGGCCGCCTCTTTGCTTCAGGAATCTTCAGTACAACTCGTATGCCAGCAGAAGTTAAAAATTGGGGGTATGCAGCCAGTTAAGGAGTCCGCTGGAAAATTGGTCTCTGTGGACCTCTGTGAGATCTCAGTGCCTCTGTGGTGAATGAATTCCTGGCAATTTCCACCACAGAGACACAGAGGAACACAGAGTCTTCACAGAGAAATACTTTGCCGACAAACTCCTAAAGCGGCTGCTGGAGCAAACTGCGAAATTCGCTGTAATGTTTTGTGCGATACTTGTTGCGAATCGAGACACGTCGAAGAAACCAGACCGGAAGGCATTGTTCCATCTCTCGGCTGAGATGACAGTCTTGCAAATATGGCATCTCCTTTAGATTTACATAACTGGTTTGGCGACCTCGACGTCTATCTGTTTGATCAACTGCTGAAGGGTCGCTTCGTTGCCGGGATGCGTGTGCTTGATGCCGGGTGTGGCGGCGGGCGCAATCTCAATTACCTCCTGAAAAGCGGATTCGAAGTCTGCGGAATCGATAAATCGCCGGAAGCGATTGCCCATGTCCGGACGTTGGTGACTGCGCTCGCGCCTAATCTTCCCTTGAATGACTTTCGCGTCGAGCTGGTTGAATCGATGTCGTTCGCGGACGAAGACTTTGACGTTGTCATCAGCAGTGCAGTGCTCCACTTTGCAAAGGATGAGGACCACTGGCATGAAATGGTGCGCGAGATGTGGCGCGTGTTAAAGCCGGGCGGAATCTTGTTCGCGCGCCTGGCATCGACGATTGGAATCGAAGATGAAGCCGAACATTTGGAAGGCCGGCGCTATCATCTTCCCGACGGCAGCACCCGCTTTCTGGTTGATGAGCAAATGCTTTTGACGACGACCGCAGACCTGGGCGGTGAATGGATCGAGCCATTCAAGACGGTGGTCGTGCAGCACCAGCGCTCGATGTCGAATTGGGTCGTGCGGAAGATGCGGGGCTAATTTTTGGAGTGCGGCGACTAGTCGCCGCTTTAAAAAGCGCTGACCAGTCAGCGCACTCCAAATCGGCTGCAAGTTAGGACCTGGCATTCGTTCTCTCCTCATGAGCAAACGAATTGCTACCTTTTTCGTTTTGGCTCTCCTCATCTCGCTTAACTACATTCAGGTGCGCGCGCAGTCCGGCACTCAGCCCAAACGATTCGTCATCTGGGACGAGCGGGGCAAGTTCGGCTACATGGACGAAACCGGACGCGTCGCGATCAAGCCACAGTTCGATTATGCTTATCCGTTTACCGAAGGGTTAGCCGCCGTCTCAATCGGGGGAAAAGCAGGATTTATCGATACTTCTGGCAAAGTTGTGGTGCCGCTGCAATACTTCACGGCTTACCCTTTCTCTGACGGCGTCGCCGCCGTTTCGATAATCGAGGGGACAGGGAACAATCGACGCCACCCGTGTGGCTATATCGACCACGCCCATCAGTTTGTCATTCAGCTCCAGAAAAAATTCAGTTGCACTGAATTCCAGGAAGGGTTCGCCGTGGTGGAAGAATATGACAGCTCTCTCGGCGAGTCTTACGCTACTTACATGAACAAGGAGGGACTGACGGCTGTCGCAGGTCATCTGTCAGTCGCCAAACCTTTCTCGGAAGGACTGGCGCTGATCGAAGACTTTACCAAATGGTTCTTCGTCAACAACGAAGGGCAGACAGTCATCGATCTGCGACCCAACCGCGTGGTGCAAACGTATGGAGATCGTTATATACCGGCCGCGTCTTTCAGTGAGGGATTGGCCCAGGTGGGCATCATTGTTGATGGCACAGCGGGGTTTTCTCGGTTTGCCTACATGAACCGGAAGGGTCAGATTGTCTTCAAGCTGCCCGACAACACCAGAGCGGAAGGCGACTTTCATGACGGCCGCGCTCATGTCCACGTTACCCAGAGTAAACACGTGCTCATCAAGATCGGACGCGACACTTATGACGATATTGAAGACCTTTCGGCGCGCGGCTTCATCGACAAAACAGGTAAGCTGGTGATCCAGGCGCGGTTTAGTCGCGTTCAGGATTTTTCTGAAGGTCTGGCCGTGGTCCGCGTCGGCCACGGACTACCAATCGATGACTACAACATCACGCCTGAGCGTTGGAAAGAGTACGCGGATAACGAAGCGAAGTATTACTCGTGCATCGATCGCAGTGGCAGAGTCGTAATCGAAAAATGCGGCGAGCCTCTGACGTATGATGAACTGGTGCAAAAGTTTTCGTTTTACGGCCGAGCGTTTGGTAAAGGTTTTGTCGACGGTTTGTACTTCAATAAGACTCACGACGGCCGGCAAACGGTGTACGGCTATCAGGACAGGACCGGCAAGTACGTCTGGATTCAGCCTCACGGACCAGGCGCGGTGACACCGAGAGCCTGGCGGGAGTGACCTGGGTCTCGGATATGAGTCAGCGCCGGTTCTCTTCGGTAAACTACGTTACGGTGTGGGTGGCTCTGCCACTCAGATGCGCGGCAAGTCTATGACTTGCCGAATGCGCCTTCCTTCTTCTCCGGGTCTCCGACCCACGCCGGTCAGAGACCGGTAGATTTAATGGGACCTTAACGGCAAGTCGCAGACTTGCCGCGCATCGGAGTGGCAGAGCCAGTTTTGAAGTGTCGTCGCATTACCATGCCGGACCTCGCTGACTGTTGTTGCCGAAACCTGACATTGTGCGATTCGCATGACCCAAAGAACGGCACTTGCCTGGCTGGAACATTCCTTGCAAACTTATACCGGAACGTTTAGGGCTCTGACGCATCTAATGGCAACTTCGAATGTTCCGGTATCAAAATCAAGGGGTCGATCAAATGGGTTTGCTTCGTCCCGTAGTGGTTCAATCTGAAAACAAATGTCCGACAAACTTTAGTTTGTCGCCACGTTTCGACAAGCTAAAGCTTGTCGAACATCAAACTGACCCACTACCGCTTCGTCTTCGCCGTTTCACTCTTCCGGCGGGATCCTCTCTACGATATGTCGCCGCGATGGCGGCAGTGGTCGTGGTCTCTGTTCTCAGCTTATCTTCCAACGCTGCGGCCCAGGGCAGTAACATTAAGGGCAAAGTTGTTGCAGACATTCCTGTCCGGCGCAAGGCGCTCAGCGGCGTCATTGTGTCTTTGAGTGGCGACCGGCTGGCGGGCAAAAAGCTGCAATCCGTAAGCGATGAAGAAGGCCGCTACGAATTTGCCGGGGTGATTGCCGGCGACTATTTGGTTTCTGTCGACTTGAACGGTTTCAAGGCGTACGAACAGAAGATCAGTGTCCTAATCGACGCGACCGTCGAGCAGGACATCCTGCTACAACCGACTCCGGTGAGTGCGACCGTCACGGTGCAACAGGATCCGACCGATGTCACTAAAACCGACACGGCCACTCCGGGTGTTCTCACTTCTGCGGCGCTCCGGGACGCGCCGCTCATCGATCAGAAATTTCAGGATGCTTTGCCGCTCCTTCCCGGCGTGGTGCGTGGGCCGGACGGCACTTTGAACATCAAGGGAACTCGGCCCAGTCAAAGCGGCATTTTGGTTTCGAGTCTGAACGTGACCGATCCGGTGACTGGTAATCCAGCGATCGAACTGCCGCTCGAGGCCGTCGAGACGGTCCACGTGTACTCAAATCCTTACTCGGCGGAATACGGCAAGTTCACCGGTGCGGTTACGGCGATCGAAACACGGTCCGGCAGCAACAAGCTGCGTTACCTGGTAACCGGGACGTTGCCGCGGCCGCGCGTGCGCGAAGGCCATATCTACGGCATCGCCGCCGCGACGCCGCGCGTGGCTGTCGGCGGAGCGATCAAAAAGGACAAGCTCTTTTTCTTCCAAAGTCTCGAATACCGGTTTGTCCGGACGAACGTTCCCAGCCTGGAAGATTTGAATCAGCCGAGTGATATCAAGCGCGAAAGCTTCGACTCGTTTTCACGCCTGGACTATGTCATCAATCCCGAACATCGCTTGACTGTCAGCTTTTCACTCTTTCCGCAGAAGTTTGATTACTTCAACCTGAACACCTTCAATCCGATCGAAACGACGGCCAACGCTCATCAGCGCGGATGGTTTCTGGCGCTCAACGAACAGGCGGCGTTCAAATCCGGTTCGTTGCTGCAATCCAGCTTCAGCGTCAAGCAGTATGACGGCGATATTTTTGGCAACAGCGGAACTCAGTACCGGATCGCCCCGGAACGCAACTTCGGCGGTTGGTACGATCGCCAGCATCGGGACAGTCGCCGTTATGAATTACTCGAGGTCTACAGCTTTGCGCCAATAAAGTGGCAAGGCACGCATTCGCTGAAAGTGGGAATCAACTACAGTCACACATCATTTTCCGGGACCGACACGAGTCAGCCCATAACCATCGTGCGCGCGGATGCAACGAGGTATCAGCTGATTGAATTCGTTAACGGCCGCCCTCTATCGCAGAGCCAGAATGAGTATGCGGCGTTCCTTCAGGACAAGTGGGAAGTGAGCCGGCGGGTCACGCTGGACGCAGGCCTGCGTTTTGATCGCGATCAGCTTGGCGGCCAGAATAATTTCGCGCCGCGAATTGGAATCGTGTTCCTGCCAACTGCTTCCGGACGCACCGTGGTGCGCGGCGGCGCCGGCCTTTTTTATGACAAGATTCCGCTGAACGTTGGGGCGTTTGCTCAGTACCCCAGCCAGCGCGTTACGACATTTGCGGCGAATGGCCTGACCGTGACGGACGGCCCAAGGCTATTCCGCAACACGCCCCCAAACGATCTACGGAACCCTTACAGTCTCGCCTGGAACGGGCAGGTCGATCATCAAGTGACCGAGCGCCTGATGTTCCGCCTGGGATATGAAGAAAGGCACTCGCATCGTGATTTTCTGATTCAGCCGGCAAGTCAACAGAATGAACTGCGTTTGCTGAACGACGGCCGATCGTTCTATCGCGAATTTCAGGCGTTGGCACGGTTTCGCTTTCAGGAGGGCCGTAACATCTTTGTCTCGTACGTGCGGTCACAGGCGCGCGGCGATCTGAACGATTACAACACCTATTTTGGCAACCTGCGCCAGCCCGTGATCAGGCCGAACGAATATGGACGCCAACCGTTCGATGCGCCGAACCGTCTGTTGTTCTGGGGTGATTTTGCTCTGCCGCATGACATCGTGCTGACGCCGGTAGTTGATTGGCGCAGCGGCTTTCCGTTTTCAGCGCTGAATCAGCAACAGGATTTTGTGGGTCCGCGAAACGGCGCGGGCCGCTTTCCCAACTTATTCACGCTCGATTTGCTGGTGATGAAGGGATTGAAAATACCTTTTCGCGGCAAGACTTACCGGGGACGCGCCGGGATCACCATCTTCAACTTGACTAATCACTTTAACCCGCGCGATGTGCAAACGAACCTCGCGAGCCCGCAGTTCGGAGGCTTCTATAACAGTCCTGGCATAAACCTGCGGCTCAAGTTTGAGTTCGTGAAGTATTGAGGGCATGAGTCCGAAGTCGCTTCGGTACGCACGCCTCCGGCGTGCAGGTGGGGAGGTCGATCGCATCTCCGCCCGGCACGCCGGAGGCGTGCGTACCCGCCAAGAAAGCGAGACAAATCAACCGGACTTGAGTATGATGTGCCCGCCTTCGCCTCTGGAAAGTTATGAAGCTCCCGTCCCGCGCATTAATCGTTCTGGCGATCCCCTTTTGCGTCGTCACTTTGTCGCAGCGGGCCAACTCGCAAATTAAGCCTGAAAGCAAAACTGCCGATGCGACGGTCTCCGGCAAAGTAACCATCAAAGGCAAACCCGCCGCCGGCATCGTAGTCGGTATGCGCCTGAGCAGGCCGGATGAGCTCTCGTCTACTTACAAGGCCAGGACCGACCAGGAAGGCGTCTATCGCATCTCCAGAGTCGCCGGCGGAAACTACTTCGTCGCGCCCGTGACGCCCGCATTTGTGATTGCCGATTCCCAAGTTGGTGCACAGGGACAATCGGTGGTGATCACTGAAAGTGAAAACATCGAGGGGATCAATTTTGATCTGGTACCCGGGGGCGTGATAACTGGAAAAGTTACCGACAGTGAGGGCAAGCCCCTGATTGAAGAGCGCGTCAGCCTGATGCCGGCAGATGAGGGCGATCAGCGCCGGCCATTTTACTATGGCAGCGGCAGCGGAATGGGTACCGACGATCGCGGGGTGTATCGCATCTTTGGACTGCCGGCCGGACGTTACAAAGTGTCGGTCGGAGATCCGCGGTTCAACCCCGGAAATCGCCGGCGGGCAACGGTACAGACTTTCTATCCGGACGTCACCGATTTAGCTAGGGCCGGCGTCGTTGAAGTCAAAGAAGGATCTGAGGCCAATAAGATCGACATCACTATCGGCGAAGCACCGCCGGGTTATTCGGTGGCGGGCCGAGTCGTCGATGGAGAAAACGGCACACCCATCGCCAACGTTTATATCCAATTGACGCGAATCGAAGCTACTGGTAGCAATACGCGCGTCATTAGCGAAACCGTCGACGTGCAGACGAATACGCAGGGGCAGTTCCGTTTAACGAACGTCCGGCCCGGAAAGTACGATCTGAATATGTATGCGCCTGACGAATCGAATGCTCGGACAGATGCGCCGTTGAGGTTCGACGTGATGGATCAGGACGTTACGGGCCTGTTGATCAAAACGACCACTGGCGCGACGGTCGCGGGCACGGTCGTCTTCGAAGGCAGCAAGAGCAATCCCACACCATTGCCACCGCAAATGTGGATCATGATCCAGACCCGGAGCGACGCTAATTCCGGGTCCGGCATGGGCAAGTCAGCGAGGGTGCGGCCGGATGGTACTTTCGTCGCGGGCGGGCTCACTGCAGGTATTGTCAATTTCAGTGTCGAAACAATGACCAGCAAGGGATTTAACCTGGTGCGAGTTGAACGCGACGGCGTGCCGCAACCAAATGGGATTCAAATTCAGAACGGTGAACGCGTAAGCGGTTTGAGGCTGGTGATGACCTTCAGCAACGGCAGCATTCGCGGTGTCGTCCGGATCGAAAATGGAACGCTGCCACCCACCGCGAGAATCAACGTCCAGGTCACGAAAGCCGGTGAACAAGGTCAATTTGCCAGAGGGGTCGAGGTCGATGCGCGCGGCCATTTTTTGATTGAAGGCTTAGCTGCCGGCACTTATGAGTTGCGTGCGGGAGCTTACTCGCAGGAGATGCAACGCCAACGCGTGCGGCCGCCCATGTCCGCGAAGCAAATCGTCATTGTGAATGAGGGCGCGGCCGCGGATGTTACCCTGACACTCGATCTGACGCCGCCGCCAAATCAATAAAATCGAACGATGAAACGCCTGTTCCTCTCAATTAGTTGTTTCGCATTAGCGTTGAGCTTTCACGCTGCGATTATTCACTCGCAGTCACAGAGCGATGAGACCAACAGTGATAACTCGAAGGGAGCGATCACCGGCCGCGTCGTCGATCAGAATGGACAACCGCTTGCGAATGCTCTGGTGAACGTGCGCAGCTATGGTGTTAACGCGCCCGGCGGAACCGCGACCACCGATCGTGAAGGGAATTTTCAGGTAGGCGGGCTGGACCCGTTCGCGTATTCGGTCTCGGCAGCGATGCCAGGCTATGTCGCCACGCCCCGCGACCCTGACGCTAATCCGATTGGGTTCTATCGCGTGGGCGAATCCGCCAGAATCGAATTGGTAAAGGGCGGCGTAATCAGCGGCAGCGTGAAAAGGGCCAATGGCGATCCGGTGGTCTTCGTTGTGGTGCGGGCGTATATGATTCGAGACGCCAGGGGGCAACCGCGTTATGGCAGCCTGACGCGGCTGCGTCAGACGGATGATCGCGGCGTCTATAGAATCTACGGTCTGGCGCCGGGCGCCTATATAGTTTCGGCGGGTGGCCTGGGTAACACCAATGGGTATTCGGTCGATCCGTACGGTGGTGACGTGCCGACGTATGCTCCATCTTCCCCGCGCGACGCGGCGACAGAAGTGTCGGTGACCAGCGGGGAAGAGGTGGCGAACGTCGACATTCGCTATCGCGAAGAGCCAGGGCACACAGTGAGCGGAAGTGCCAGTTCCACGGTAGCGAACGAACAACCGAGCGGCTTCAATATTACGCTGGCTTCGAATCTCAACGGAGTTACACAAGCCAGCTACACCTTCTTCCAGCAACCGCAGGCGCGCGGGTTCGCAATTTCCGGAGTGGCGGATGGCGACTACGACGTCGTTGCTCAACAGTACACCGGGACCGCTGGTTGGATCGTTTCCGAGTCGCGCCGCATTCAAGTCAGAGGCGCGGACGTAAGCGGATTGGAGTTGATCGTGAAGCCGCTCGCTTCAATTGCCGGCAGTCTGGTGCTGGAAGAGTCCAAACTTCCCGAATGCGCAGGCAAGCGCCGGCCGCTGGTGAGCGAGACTGTTATCGGTCCCTGGCACAATGAAAAGGCGGTGCGAAAGGATCAACCTCAATTTGTGTGGAGTCTGGGAACGCCGGTGTTGCCGGACAAAGACGGCAGGTTTGTTTTGGGGAGTCTGGCACCCGGTCAATATCGATTCAATGCCCGCCCGTTGGCAAAGTACTGGTATCTGAAATCTATGTCGTGGCCCACCGGAGCGACCTCGGCGTCAGCGAAAGGCGACGCGCCTGATCGGCCACGCGATGCCGCACGCAACTGGACGAACGTGCGCATGGGTGAACGCCTGACGGGTTTGACGATTACGTTTGCGGAAGGCGCCGCATCGCTGCGCGGAAAAGTCGAAGCCGGTGAGGGAATGAAGTTGCCAGCGCGGCTGTTTGTTTACTTAGCGCCGGCCGAGCCGGCCAGGGCTGAGGACATCGTGCGGTACTTTGCGTCGTTAGCGGCCGAGGATGGCGGGTTTGCTTTGACGAACCTGCCGCCCGGACGTTATTGGCTGACTCTGGCGCCAGCCGCGGACGGTGATTCAAATATGATGTCGAAGTTACGCCTGCCGGATGAAACTGAACTGCGGGCGAAGCTCAGGCGCGAAGGCGAGGCCTCGAAGCTTCAAATCGAATTAAAGCCGTGCCAGAACATTTCGGATTATCAACTGGCTTTCAAGTAGCGGAATCCTCAATGTGCTCAACTCGGATTGTTCGGGGTGTCACTAAGCTCGTTTCGTCTTCGGCCATCTGATCATTGATAGACTTCAGGCCGCGCTCGAGAACGGTGCGGTGTGCAGGGTTCGTCGCCGCTTCCAGTTGCGTCATCAGCCGAGAGCGTGAAACTCGCAGTGATTCAAACTTGGCGCTGCGCGCGCGCTCGTTAACGGTGGACGTGCCCCTGACCGCGCGAGCATCAGCCGCCAATTGTTGCCGTTCAAGTACCTCTTCCATTTGTCCGGCCAAAGCGTCGCCGTCCCATGCCATAGTATTCACCTCTTCTGAAATTGTTTTTTCATCGTAACATTCATTCCGTTATTGCGCACGGTGATCTGCTAAGAACGTGGTTTTGCTCAACGTATCGACGAAGTGTGACAAGTCCGCCAATGAACAAATACGTAGAAGTGATTCCCAGTTGCCAGTTATCGCTTGTCCGGCGTCTGCCGGAAATAGCACGTCACACTGGTGGTTAAGGGCTTCCGACTCTGGCCGAATCGTATGTCCACAGCTCCCACGTTCGACCGACCGTCTTCGCTTCATGAGAGAGGAAATGAATGCTGCTCCTGACGGAACTGAACTTCTCTTCTGATCCCTCTTCGACTATAAATACTTCGCGCCATCGGCGCCCGTAGCCTAATTCACCATGCTCTTCCCGCTCCAACTCGCTCGGGCGGTCGCAGAGCAACAATTGGAATTCAGTCCGGCGATTGAGAACCAGGAAGGGTCAAAGCGTTTAGCTGAGTCATAACCAGGACGGAGGATCGCCTAAATGACCTTGTGGCGTCGAAGCAAGCTCTTCACCTATTACTGTCTGCCAGGTGTGATCGCGGTGAGCTTTGTACTGGCCGTTAATTTTAGCAGGGTGCACTACGAAGTCGCGCCAATTGTGGTGGCCAACGCCTGCCAAGATTTGAAGAATCCAACCGCAGGCCCAACGCCCAGCCCTCCAACCAAACGACAGCAGATCGTTGAAGCGGTTAAGGCAAAGGGATGGAGTAATTGCGATCAAGCGTCGCAGGGAGCGATGCGAAAGAGCTTTCTCGACGCCTGGATTTCGAACGGCTTGTTCATTGCAACTCTCAGTTTGCTGCCTTTCAGCCTGTTGGCCCTGGGGCTGGCCCTCAAATACGACGAGGATCTTCTGACTGATGCAGAGAAGAAACACCGGTACAAAAGCTACCGAACGATTGCGACCAGGTCCTTCATTATGAAGTATTTGGTAGGTTTCATTATCGCTTTTGGTTGGCTCTATACCTTTAACGCGAATGGTCAAGCGGCCAGTGCGATTAATGACTGGCTGCTGAACAACAACGTCATTGCCAATGACACGGCACCACTCTTCTTCAATCTCAGGGACTCGTCGATTAAGCATGCGATAGTCGCAGTGCTTGGCTGGTATTTATACTTGCTCGGCTATTTCATTTATAGATTCGACAAGTCCGACGTGTTCGGCACACGAATCTACAACGTGCTGTTCAAGAAATTTCTGTTTGTGATCGGTGTGGCCCTTATTTTCTCCGGTATCGGCGCCGCCAGCACAGAGACTATGATCCTTGTCTTCCTCGTTGGAATGTTTCCATTATCGGCTGTTACGCTGCTGACGGAATTCGGAAACAAGCGCCTCAGCATGGGCGAAGACCAAACCTCGTTATCAACAATCCCAGGCATTTCGACCTGGCAGGTAATGAGACTCGAGGAGGAAGGAATAGATAGCCTGTCGGCTCTGGCCGAGGCTGATTATCAAGAGCTATCAAAGTCGATTTCCAGCCAGGTGATAAAACCGGACCGGCTGCGAGACTGGATCGACCAGGCCCGTCTAATCACTGTACTGGGTCCCAAGAGGTGGCTTGAACTGAATGGCATATGTGAGCGAGCATCAGTATTTGTGCAGCAAAAAGACAAACCAGAATTCAAAGTCATGTTGGCCACGAAGAACGTGATGAATTATGACGAAATAGTCGGGACATTGGAAACCAGCTATAAGCCGTTAGTAGTCGAGAGTGAGGTAACATCCGAAAGTGTCAGCGGAACTCTGGCAATTTAGCGAGCGATGTTTTACGCGCTCGTTCGCCAAAACGCGGCCCAAACTACAGACTTCTTCCAATCGCCCTTGATCCATAAACATTCCAAGCCTGATGTGTTTGAATCCGATACGAGTTAAAGGGTGCTATCAATGCTCAAGTCACTGACGATAAAAAATATTTTCGGTACTGTCGTCTGCCTTATGGGGATCATCTTCATTGTGTCGTCTTGTTCGCCGTCATTTGCACAGACGCTCCCCTCCGAAACACCCAAAGATTTCAAGCCGACCAACGACGGCTTCGAGTACACGCGTCGCGACGTGATGATCCCGATGCGCGACGGCGTCAAGCTGCACACCGTCATTATTGTGCCGAAAAGCGCGCGCAATGCGCCGATACTTCTGACGCGCACGCCTTACAACGCGACCGAGCTGACCAGTCACGCTAACAGCTCACATCTCGGACCGATCTTGAACGGTTATGACAACGCGCTCGAGGTGATTGTCGAAGGTGGTTACATCCGCGTGGTTCAGGACATCCGAGGCAAGTACGGGTCGGAAGGCGACTATGTGATGAATCGGCCGCTGCGCGGACCGTTGAATCCTACGAAAGTGGATCATGCGACGGACACTTACGACACGATCGATTGGCTGGTCAAAAACATTCCTGAGAGCAATGGCAAGGTCGGCATTCTCGGGATTTCTTATGATGGATTTCTGCCTTTGATGGCCTTGGTGAATCCACATCCGGCTCTGAAGGTTTCGGTGCCGATGAACCCGATGGTCGATGGTTGGATGGGCGATGACTGGTTTCACAACGGGGCCTTTCGCCAACAGAACCTGCCTTACATTTATGAGCAGGACGGCTCGCGCACGAATGAATACAAATGGTGGACGACCCACGCTGACGATTACGACATGTACCTGCAAGCCGGTTCAGCGGGCGAGTTAGGGCGCCGTCGCGGTTTGGAGCAAATCGGATTTTGGAAAAAGCTGCTTGAGCATCCGAACTACGATGCGTTCTGGCAAGCACAAGCCGTCGACAAACTGCTCGCGAAAGAACCCTTGAAAGTTCCGGTCATGTTGGTTCATAGCCTTTGGGATCAGGAAGATATCTATGGCGCGATCGCCGTCTACAACGCGATTGAGCCCAAAGACACGACGAACGACAAAGTGTTTTTGGTGATGGGGCCGTGGCATCACGGTCAGGAGATTGCCGACGGCAGTAAGCTGGGGGCGATAAATTTTCACAGCGACACCGCGCTGTATTTCCGCCAGCACATTCTGAGGCCGTTTCTCGATCATTATTTACAGACTGATGCGCCGAAAATGGATGTCGCGCCGGTCAACGCGTTTCAGACAGGAACGAACCATTGGCAAAGTTTGAAATCGTGGCCGTCCGGGTGCGACGCCGGATGCGCGGTGAAGGGAACACCGCTGTATCTTCATTCCGGAATGAAGGCTAGCTTCGAAAGCGGTCCAGAGGACCGCGTACCGTTTGAAGAATACGTTTCCGATCCCGCCAAACCTGTTCCGTTTCGCTCGCGCCCGATTTCACCAACTGGATACAGTTCGTGCGCGCAGTGGCCATGCTGGCTGGTTGACGATCAAAGAGAGGCTTCTGGTCGCCCCGATGTGCTCGCCTTCACGTCCGATGTGCTTACTTCACGGGTTCAAATAAGCGGACAGCCAATGGTGAACTTGATCGCCTCGACCAGCGGCACAGATTCCGATTGGGTAGTGAAAGTGATTGACGTCTATCCTGACGAAGTCGCCGGTGAGGCGCAGATGGGTGGCTATCAACTCGCCGTGTCGATGGACATTTTCCGCGGCCGCTATCGCGAAAGCTTCGAGACCGGAAAAGCGATCGCTGCCAATGAGCCGTTGCTTTATCGCTGGTCTCTGCCGACCGTGAATCATGTCTTTCTGCCCGGCCATCGCATCATGATTCAAATACAATCGAGCTGGTTCCCGCTCTACGATCGCAATCCGCAGACATTTGTGCCGAATATCTTCTGGGCCAAGCCGGCAGATTTTAAGAAGGCGACTCAGCGCGTCTATCACGCGCCGGGTAAAGCCAGTTTTGTGGAATTGCCGGTCGTGCAGTAGCGGCAAGGATAGTCAGAAGCCCGACCATGAAGGAGGCCAGTTGGTGATAGTAAGATCATCGAGCGCACTGATGGTCTGATGTCCGACAAGCTTTAGCTTGTCGAAGCTTCGGACGACAAACTGAAGTTTGTCGGACATCCAATGCCGGCCCTCCCTCACGGTTGGGCTTCTGACAGTTGCCGCAGCGACTCAGTCTCGATAAAGATGTGATTGATTTCGGGGAATTGTTCGCGAATCTTTTCCTCCAATCTCGCGATGACTTCAGCCACTTCGGATGCGGTAAATTCTTTTTGAAAACGCAGGTTCATAGTTAGCAGCACGTCCGTCGGGCCAAAGTGCAGCGTGAGAAATTGCTTGATCTCAGAAACTGCCGGATCTGAGGTCACAATCGCGCGAATTCTCGCCATGATTTCCGGGCTGACACCTTCTCCAATCAAAAGGCTGCGGCTCTCATAAGCAAGCACTACGGCGACGACACCGAGGATCACGCCAATAACGATCGAGGCGATGCCATCGAAATGCGGCTCATTGAAACGGTCGGCCAGGAAGACTCCGGCGAGCGCCACCAGCAACCCAAGTAACGCGGCCGTGTCTTCGAAGAGCACGGTGAACGTGGTGGGGTCCTTGCTGGCTCTGATGGTTTGGACCACCGACTGCTTGCCCTTTTCGGTGCGGAAGGCCCTGAAGGCGAAAAAGAACGACGCGCTTTCAAAAATAATGGCCGCGCCCAGCACCGCGTAATTCCAGGTGGGATTCTCGATGTGGTGGGGTGTCGTAAGATGCGTAACTCCTTCATAAACCGACATGCCCCCGCCCAGCGCAAAGATCAGAATCGCCACCACCAGCGACCAGAAATAGATTTCGGTGCTGTAGCCGAAAGGGTGAGTCTCGTCGGGAGGCTTCAGGCTGCGGCGAGCGCCGAGTAACAGAAGCCCGCCGTTGCCGGTATCGACGAGAGAATGGATAGCCTCGGATAACATTGCCGAGCTGCCGGTCATCGCGGCGGCAACAAACTTGGTGGCAGCGATAGCCAGGTTACCGGCGATCGCCGCAATCACTGCGGTTCGGGATTCGCTCTTCACAAACCAAACATAACAAAGGAATCGACGGGAACGGTAGTCAGGCTCTTGTAACGCAAGCTGTTAGCTTACGAATGAGGAGCGTAGACTGGACAGTCTGTGCTATGACGCGGCGTCGCAAACTAACAGTTTGCGTTACCGTATTCGTAGAGATTTTTTTCGCGATTGCGTGACTTTTTGCGCACTCAGCAGTTTTATCTAGTGTGAGGAGCAATGGCGGGCGGTGAACCTGCACAGAAACCGCGCCTTGGGAAGTTGAGCGAGGCGGACGAGCGGCGCTTAGTCGAAGCGGCGCAACAGGATCGCGCGCATTTTGGAGCCGTGTACGAGAAGTATTTCGAGGTGGTTTATGCATATGTTGCGCGGCGCGTGCGCGACCGCGCGGCCACCGAAGACCTGACCAGCGAAGTGTTTCGCAAAGCGCTGGCGCACTTGCCGCGATTCAAATGGACCGGCGCGCCTTTTGGGGCCTGGTTGTTGAGAATTGCCGCGAACTTGATCGCGGATCGAGCCAAGCGCGTGGCCCGCGAAGGGCACTCGGACGCAAGCGAATTAGCGGACCGCGGCAGCTCTGCTCAGGCTCAGCAAACTGATCTTGAAGCGGCAGAACGGCGGGCCTATGTAATTCGATTGGTTGATGAACTTCCTGAGGATCAGCGGCGCGTGGTGCGGATGCGGTTCGCCGAAGAGAAATCGATTGGCGAAATCGCTGCCCAGCTGAATCGCACCGAAGGCGCCGTAAAGCAGTTGCAGTTTCGAGCATTTCAGAATCTGCGAGCGAAAATCGACACGAAGTGAATGAGTAATGAGTGAAGTTGACCTGACACAGCAGCTTGATCAAGCGATCGAAGCGATGATGGCGACCGGTGAGGTGCCGGCGAGTATCGATCCGCGAGTTGGCGATCTGCTCGCCATCGCTGTCGAGTTGCGTGATCTGCCGCGCGCGGATTTCAAGGCGCGTTTACAAAACGAATTGGAGGAGGAAGCAGCAGTGAGCACCGCTACGAAACAAGCAACGAAACAGGCCACGCAAGAAGTGAATCCGGTGCGAGAAGGTTTCCGCACGATCACACCTTATCTGGTGGTGCCGGACGTGCACGCTGAGATTGAATTTCTCACCCGGGCTCTCGGAGCTCAAGGGCACGTTTTTGGACTCGGCACGCAGGGAGGTTTTCACGGCGAATACAAGATTGGCGAATCGACCATCATGGTCGGCGGCGGGGGCGCTGGTTCAGCCTGGAAAGGCAACCCGTTTCCAGGAACGATTCACCTGTACGTCGAAGATGTCGACTCGGTCTACGATCAAGCGCTGCAAGCCGGCGCGACGTCGCTGTACGCTCCGGTGGATCAGCCGTACGGCGATCGCGAGTGCGGCGTGCAGGATGTCGGTGGAAATCAATGGTATCTGGCTAAGCATTTGACTGGTGGTCACGTCCCGGAAGGCGCCTACAACCTGATGCCTTTTTTGCATCCAGTCGGTGCGCCAAAGATGATTGATTTTCTGAAGCAGGCATTTGGCGCCGAGGAAATCGGCGTGCATCGATCACCCGATGGCGTGGTGCAACACGCATCGATTCGCGTTGGCAGCGCCGTGATCGAAATGGGTGAAGCACACGAGCAATGGCAGCCCAAGCCGTCGGTGTTCATGATGTATGTCGATGATGTCGATGCCTGGTATGAACGCGCGACGAAAGCAGAAGGTGCCGTGGCCAAAGATGCGCCGAAGCTGCAACCGTATGGCGCGCGCGTCGGCTCGATCACGGATCCGTTCGATAACGTCTGGTATATCGCTTCGCAGGTGAAGATGGCAGAAGCACAATCAACAGAAAGCGAGAGGAAACTTATGGGCGCTCCAAAAATGTTTCGCATAGCTCTACAGGTAGCGGATCTCGAACAAGCGGCAGCCTTCTACACGAAACTGCTTGCCGATCCGGGTATCCCGATCCCGCGCGGATCGCGTCATTACTTCGATTGTGGCGGCATGATTCTGGCCCTGGTTGACGTTGCGAAAGGCGGCGAAAAACCGCAACCGACTCCGGATTACATCTATTTCGCGGTCAACAATCTCGAAGAAGTTTATGAACGCGCGAAGGCCCTGAACTGTCTGGCGCAGGATCGGTATCACGATCAGGAGGCCGGCGAGATTGTGAAGCGGCCGTGGGGCGAACTCTCGTTCTATGTCGAAGATCCCTGGGGCAACGGTCTATGCTTTGTCGATGAGAAGACACTGTTCACGGGGAAGTGAGTCGGACCGTGTCAGAAGACCGAGCGTGAGCGAGGGCTTGGTTAGCAACAAGTTGCCCTCCCTGACGTCCGGCCTTCTGACACTCACACTGAAGTCAAACTGAAAAACAGGAGAAAAGATTATGTCAGTTAAACCAATTCCCGAAGGCTATCACTCAGTTACACCTTACCTGATCATTAGAGGTGCGACCGAAGCGATCGAATTCTACAAAAAGGCTTTTGGCGCAACAGAATTGCTTCGCTTTCCTGCTCCGGGAGGAAAGATTGGTCACGCGGAAATAAAGATTGGCGATTCGCCGATCATGTTGGCAGATGAACACCCGGATATGGGGTACAAAGGACCGCTGACACTCGGCGGTTCAGCGGGAAGTATTATGATCTACGTCGAAGACGTGGACGCCACTTTCAATCAGGCGGTCGGCGCCGGCGCCACCGTCAAGGATGCGGTGACGGACAAATTTTATGGCGATCGCATGGGCACGGTCCTTGATCCTTTCGGCCATGTCTGGCATGTAGCTACGCACAAAGAAGATGTGTCCGTCGAAGAAATGCAGCAACGCGCGAAAGCTGCGCACGGCAGCGGTGAGTAGCGTTCAGCTGTGATTCTTCTCTGCGTCTCTGTGCCTGCTCCGTGTCTCTGTGGTGAAATGTTCTCAAACAAATTCACCACAGAGACACAAAGAATTCACGGAGGCACAGCGAACTACGAACCAGGAAATCATCTGGCCCCCGTGACGTTGCCGAATCCAAACCGCACGGTGTAGAGTCTCCGCGGAGACTCTGCACTAATGAAAACAAAAGTTATGTTGGCGGCAATCCCTCTGATTGCTGCAATCGCCTGCTTTGCCTGCCAGGGAAAAGGATCCACCTCGACCATCGGTCCGCAAGCCAACTCTGCGCAAACGAATACGAGCGGCGAGTTGCGTTCCAGGGCCCCGGAAGGTTGGGTGACCGAGAAGCCTTCTTCGTCAATGCGCGTGGCGCAATACAAACTGCCCAGGATTGAAGGCGACAAGGACGACGGCAGTCTGGTGCTCTATTACTTTGGAGCGAGTCAGGGCGGCACCGCGCAGGCCAACATCGATCGGTGGATCGGTCAGATGCAGCAGCCCGACGGCAGCTCGTCAAAAGACAAAGCGAAAACCGAAACGATGACCGTTAATGGGTTGAAGGTGACTACGGTTGATGTGACCGGAACCTATACCGCCGAGATGGCGCCCGGCAGCGGATCGTTTCATAACGATGAGAATTACCGTTTGCGAGCGGCAGTAATCGAGACGCCGAAAGGGAATTACTTCGTCAAACTGGCCGGGCCCTCGAAGACGATTACCCACTGGGACCAGGCCTATTCGGATTATTTGAAGTCGTTTGAGTTCAAGTAAGAATGGGTCGCGTGTCTGGTTTCGCGCCTGACGGCGCTGGCAAACCTGGGCCTGGCTGCAACGAAGCGATTGGTACCTTATGAGTGCTCCTGCTACATCGCTAACCATCCGAGAACAAGTTTCAGACGTTGAATGGCAGACGCGTGTCGATCTCGCTGCCGCCTATCGTTTGGTGGCGCTCTACGGTTGGGATGATTTGATCTTCACGCACATCTCGGCGCGGGTGCCCGGCGCCGATCATCATTTCCTCCTCAACCCGTATGGGATGATGTTTGAAGAAGTCACAGCTTCGAGCCTCGTTAAAATCGATCTGTCCGGCAACAAGGTTCTGGACTCGTCCTACTTCATCAACCCTGCCGGCTTCACGATTCACAGTGCCGTACATGAAGCGCGCGAGGACGCTCTGTGCGTGATGCACCTGCACACCGATTACGGCATTGCGGTTTCGGCCCAGAAGGATGGATTGCTGCCGATTTCCCAGCAGGCGATGTTTCCTCTGGCTTCACTCGCGTATCACGATTACGAGGGGCTCGCGTTGAATGAAGAAGAAAAGCCGCGGTTGGCGGCAGACCTCGGCGACAAACAATACCTGATTTTGCGAAACCACGGACTGCTGACGATAGGGAAGAGCGCCGCTGAAGCTTTTCTCGGGATGTACATACTCGAGCGCGCCTGCAAGATTCAGATTCTCGCTCAGTCGGGTGGCGGCGAACTCCATCCGGTTTCTGATCCCATCATCAATCTCACGGCGAAACAGCTGAGCGCGGTTACGGTTGGTCAGGGTTCAGCGCTGATCTGGCCCGGACTGCTGCGTAAGCTTGATCGCATCGATTCGTCTTATCGAGAGTAACCCGGTCTGATCGAAGCGAAATAGCGCCGCAGAGCGCCATCCGCAGATTACGCGGATTGAATTCCGTCTTCTTCTAATCTGTGAAATCTGCTTAATCTGTGGGTAAATCAGCGTAAATGAGAAAATGCCGCGACCCTCATTTGCCGGAACAACTCCATTCCCGCTACGCAACTTCCCGCGATTGATTACTCAACTGGTAGATAGCTTCCATCACAGCGGTGTGAACTTCAGCGGGCAGCGCATCTCGCGACGCTAACGTGCGCAGTCCAGGGAGGATCTGATGCTGATTGCTGAGCGAGAGCAATTTCACCGAGGTTAATCGAACTTCGACATTTGGGTGCTTGGCAACGGCTTGCATCAACGGCTGGACTTCTCCGGCTTTGGCCATCAGAAACAGGATTGAAAAAGCGCTGTAGGTTCGATCGCGGCCTTCGCCGGTCAGGCTGTTAATTGCGTTGGCGGCCAGGCCCGAAGCGGCGATCGCTGCGCCAATCTTGCGCCGCCGCTCGGCCGAAGCCTCACGCAGAGCCCGCGTGAACGAAGCGGCCAGATCAGGTTGCAGGCTATAGAGTGCACGCGCGGCTGCATTGCGGACTTCCACGCTGGGATCATCAAACGATTTGGTAATCAAAGTAAACGATTCATCTCCGCCGGCCTCGGCTAAATCAACCAGCGCCGCCGCGCGCTGAGAAGAGTCGGCGCTTTGCAAACGCTCGGAGATGTCCGCCGGGATGACGTCGTCCGCAACCGTGTCGCCAACCGAGATCGGTTTAGCGGGCTCCGCGACGATGTTTTCGAGACTGAGCAAGTCGGCCGCTGTCTCGACCGCGACGATCTCGCGTTCATTCCCGGCAACTGATTTCTTTGAATCGAAATCGATAGTCAACCACGGCTCTTCCGTTGATTCTTCGTACGGCGTTATCGAGTTAACATTCTCTTCGATCGCCAACTCCAGCGTTTCGACTTCCGGGTCGAGGATGACTTCGAAGTTGTCCGTCACTGACGAAGAGCCCTGAATTGATTCCAGCTCGTCGTTGAAACTCAGTTCGGGTACTGCGCGCTCGGACTCGGCCGGCGCCTTTTCATCAATGGCTTCGAGTTGGCCGAGCTTTTGGACTGCCTCCTCAGCTGTTTGCTGAGCCTGCTCCTCGGCCTGGCGCAGCGCTTCCTGATGGACCGGCAGCCGAGCTTCAGCCTCCTTAATTCGACTCAAGTACTCTGCTTCGGATTTGCGCAGCGCATCGAGTTCCGCAACTACACGTTGTTCCTCTTCCGCCAGTTTCTGGACGCGGGCCCTGGCCATTTGACGGGCCTCTTGCTGCTCGCGCAAACGCGTTTCGGCGTCGCCGACTTCCTGGGAATGATCTTCTTCGGCCGTTCTCAGCAACGGGCTTTGGATAGCTCCAAGCTGGCTGAAGACTTCCCGTTCGTGCGACGAACGTGCTGCCGCCTCGGCCCGGGCCTTTTCGTAAACGGCTTCGAGCTGGCTGAGTCTCTGAATTTCTTCGTCAGCTTGCCGCTGGGCCTGGGCTGCAGCCTGTCGCAGCGCTTCCTGATGAGCCGGCAGCCGAGCTTCAGTTTCCTTAATCCGATTCAGGTGCTCGACTTCGGATTTGCGCAGCGCTTCAACTTCGTCAATTACGCGTTGTTCCTCTTCAGCGAGTTCTTTGACGCGGGCTTTGGCCATTTGACGCGCCTTCTGCTGTTCGCGTAAACGTATTGCGGCTGCTTCAACTCGCCGGATCTGTTCTTCTTCGGCCTTCCTTAGCGCTTCAATCTCGGCATTGAGTTGCTGCTCTTTTTCGGAACGGCGCTGAGTACTAATCTGGCTGCCGTGACGACTTTCTTCCAGCGCGCGCAGACGACTCTCAGCCTGTTCGACGCGCTTAACGTAGTCCTCTTTGTTTTTAAGGATATTGTCGTATTCGAGATCTACCTGCTCAGCCCGTTCGGCGTGTCCCTGTGCTTCGGCTTCAGCCGTGTAGCAAGCTTTCACCTGGGCCGCGAGGTGTGCCTGAAGGTCCTCAATTCGTCTAACCTGCTCATCTTCCTGCTCACGAAGGACGCCAATCGTGAGTTGCAATTGTTGTTCCTGCTCGGCCCGAACATGGAAGTCTTCTTGAGCCAGACGGCGGGTCTCTTCCAGTCGCGGAATCTGTTCCTTTATAGCCTCGATGCGCGCCAGCGTCTCCTGCTTAACCCGGTTCAGTGCTTCGAGTTCTTCTTTTAGTTTGTCTTCTTTTTCCTGTTGCTGCTTAGCCTGGGCGAGCGTCAGCTGCTGTGTCTTGCGCTGCTCGACAAAGAGAGCTTCGACTTCAACGATCCGTTTCAGCAGGTCCTGCTCAGACTGACGCAGCGACTCAGTCTCAACCTTAACGGACTGCTCTTTGCCGGTAAGCTCATCGACTTTAGCCCGCTGCTCATTCAGTGTAGTTTCGGCGTTAGCGAGTTGGGCCCGGGCGTCTTCGATTTGGGCTTTAATCGCTTCTTCAGTCAGGTGCCGCTGCTGAGCTTCGGCCCCGAGTCGCTTCCCGGCTTCTCTCAGCTCGGCGAGTCTCTCTTCCTGTTCTCCGGCAAACTGAACCGCCTCGGCCTCGGCGCGTAGATGAGCCTCTTCCTGCAATTTCAGAGCGGCGCGCGCCTCTTCGATTTGCTTAGCTTTTTCCTGTTGGGCGAGATGGATTTCTTCGACTTGGGCGCTGATCTGCTGCGCTGCGCCTGCAAGTCTCTCCAATTCAGCTTCAGCTTGCGAGCGTTGGGATTCAAACTCGGCATGCCGTTGCGCTTCCGTGCGTACGTGCGCCTGGAATTCCGCTTCCAGCTTTTGATTAACTTTTTGCTGCTCGGCCAGACGTGCTTCGGCTTCGGCAGCTCGCTTGACGTGGTCCTCTTCCTGCGATCGGAGCGACTCTAGTTGAGCCACGCACGAATCTTTTTTGCCGATGAGTTCCTGAATGTGTTCGTAGGTTTGTTGCCGAAGATCTTCTTTCGCGCGAATATCGGCTTCGGTTTCTGCGAGTTGTTTGGCCGACGCTGCGGTCGACGACGCGAGTTGCTCGAGTTCGGCTGCCAGGAGCCTCTGCCTCTCGACCAGAGTTTGCAGCTTGGCTTCAGCCGCCCGCCTGGTTTCCTGCTGAACGTTGAGCGCGCTTTCAGCTTCCGAAATGCGGGCTATCTGTTCGGCCTCCCCGGTCCGCAGGGCCTCTGTCTCGGCTTCGACGGCGGCGAGCCTCTTAACTCGCTGTTGGTCCGCAGCCTGCAATTCGGTTCGCAGCACAGTCAGCTCACTTTGACGCTGCTCCTCGTGCTGGGCGCGCAGCTCAGCCTCGACCTTTGCTCTCAGGTGGTCCTGTTCCGCAATCCGTGAGGCTTCTTCGATTTCAGCGATGCGCGCGCGCAGTTGCTGTTCTTCCGCGTGCAGAGTCTTAATCGAAGCCTCGATTTGTTCCAGCTTGCCGGCTAATTCGGATACGCCGGCAGCCGCGATATCCCGCGTTTCGCCTTGCATCTGGAGTTGAACCTTCAACTCCTCGAGGCGTTGCCGGTGCGCGACTTCCTCAGCCTGAAGCATTTCAATGCCGCTATTAATTCGTTGTTGGTCTGCGACCAGAGCGGAAGTCTGCTGGGCCAGCTGATCGCGCGTTCGATTCAGTTCCGTAACCCAGGCAGTAGCCTGGCTGATTTTCTCAGCGGCCACCTCGCCATCTCTTTCTGCCGTGGCGATTTGGGATTTTAGTTCCGATATGTTTTCAGACTTCTGCTGCAGCGCACGCTGTGCGGTTCGCACTGCTTCGCTAAGCGCTTGAACGCGCGCTTCTGCCTCTTTCACGCGAGCGAGGGCGTCGCTTTCAGCCTTGGTCAGTACCTCAACTTCCTGTTTGAGTTGCTGTTCGGTTTCGCCGTGCTGTTTTGCTTCTGTCTCAGCTCGATGACGCGCCTCAAGTTGGCTGAGAATCCGGGCTTCGGTTTGCTCGATTAGTTTTAGCTGTACCTGCTCGGCCTTGTTCAGGCTTTCGATTTCTGCCAACAGCCATTGCGATCGTTCTGAACGCTGGTGCGCTTCCACCTCAAACTGATGGCAGACCTGTTGCTGTTCATGAATTTCGTTTTCCGTGTCGGCAATCTGCTTTCGTAAATCGTGTTCGTCGTTACGAAGCAGATCCAACGAGGCCCTGAGTTCTTCGGCTTCACGAGCGCGACGGCGTGCGGATTCCCGCGCACGATCCCGGAGGGACTGAAGGTCTGCCAGTTGGTGTTCTTCTTCTTCGGCACGCAGTTGCGCCTCAAGTTCCAATTGACGACGCGACTCTTCAAAGACGCGTCGTTTCGCCTCCTCTTCGGCTCTTTTTCGGGCAGCTTCAACTTCAACCCGTCGGCGTTCAAGCTCGGCTTCCGCTCGTTTTAGGTCTTCCTCTTCCCTCCGGAGTTCATCAACCGGAGCGAAGGAATGCCCAGGACTTCGCGGTGTGACTCGACGATCGAGCAATGATGCGAGATCCGGCGCGGCTTCGCGGACAACCTCTTTCCTGGTTTCGACCACGCGTTCTTTTACTGGTTTTGATTTTACCGGGGCAGGTTCTTTCTTTGGGGCAGGGGCTTCCTTCAGAAAAGCCTCACGCGCTTGCGCCAGGTGATCCAAATTGCCATTGGCCAGGGCCGCCAGCAGTCGATCTGCGATCATGCGCTGATTGGCTGGATCCTTTGATTCAGCGTTGCCGTTCTTTCCTGATAGATTACGCTTCTGGTCGGGGTCAGAGTTTGGTGGGTATGAAGAGGAATGCTCCATGTTTTTCTCCACTCCAGGAATTGGGGCTCTGGAGCACGGCCATGTCCGTGATCTGTAAAATTAGAAGTCTAACTGATGTTGTTTCGACCGTCGAAACTTTTGGGGTAATTCTACGACTTTGAGGTCGTACGAGCGAGGGGACGATTAACTCGTCTGGCAGTAGGTTCGGTGGCGCTGCAACCCCGAGCCTGCCCGATTCTCGCAAATCGGAGGGTTTCAGGTCAATCGGTTTATTTGCGCACTAGAAAGTAAAGCGAATTTGGGCCTCAATCAGGCGATTAAAGGGCGCCGACCCACCGCCGCCTCGTCCGCCGAAACCGCCAAATCCTCCGGCACTACTATTGGATTGGCCAAAAATCGAGGAACTCAGGTTACCCACCGGGCGGCCCAGATTTGCGTGATTCAGAACGTTTTGGAAGTTGAAGCTAACGGTCAAATTGTAGCGTTTGCCGGGCTCGCCGCCGCCAAAGCCGCCACCACCGCCGCGGCCACCGCCACCACCACCACCGCCGCGACCACCGCCACGGCCGCCACCACCGCCACCTCTGGCTGCGGCGGCGCCGAAGCCTCCGCGACCTCCATCAGCTCCACGCTGTCCCTCGGCGCCACCCTGGCCATTCTGCTGACGGCGGTTTTGGGCCGCGGATTGCCGCTCGCTGCCAAAACCAAAGGTTTTGCTAATGCGAAGATTCGAAATGATTGCTCCCGGGCCCTCGCCGTAGTTACGCGGAATGATCACGGCGCCATTGGCAGGATTCATATCGAAGGCGCCGAATTTTGTAACTATGACGCCCGGCTTAGTCAAATCAGTTGCGAGTGCCGGACGATCTGTGAACAGCACGTCGCCGTTCAAATCTCTCCCAATGGTGATGTTGAATGGCTGGCCGGAGGAAACGGTTAACGTTGGGACAAAGCTGAGTCCCCACGGTGCTCTGAAATTACCGAACAGAGTAAAGCGATGCCGAACATCGTTGGAGGTCCGGCCATACTCGTTTGAGAAATCATACGGATTCGATGCAAAGGTTCCGGCCCCGTCTGTGTCGCTGTTTGCCTTGCCATAAGAGTAGTTAGCGTTGAAGGTGACGTTGCGATTGATGGTTCCCGCCAACGTTACAATCAGCATATTCTGATCGAAGACTCCGGTTGAGTCGTATTCAAAATACCGGTTGACGCCCAGCGGATACACACCACTGCCTGGCACATTGGGAATGAAAGTTCCGGGCAACGGCGCATTGATTGCCCGAGCCCGCAACATGTGGAGCGTCCGCGTATGGCTGAAAGTTACACTGGTTCTGAGGTTACGCGGCAGCGCGTGCTCAACGCTGACAATTGACTGGACCGAATATGGCGCCTGGATATCATCGGCCATTGAATAGATCGAAACCGGAGTCTTAAAAGCTTCCAAAGCGGCGAGCGATGGTACGTTCGGATAGGTATTCAAAACTGCGAGATTCGTTACCGTGTACTGCTGTTGGTTGAGACCATCAAAACGAATCGTGTTGAGCGTCAGGTTCTCGCCTACTCGATCATAAAAGAATCCGAAACCGGCCCGAATTGTGGTCTTATACGGTTGTGACCCGGGAGCCCAGGCAATTCCAATTCGAGGGGCGAAGTTCAGGTTGCTGTCGATGTTGCTTTGATTCTCATAACGCAGACCAGCGCTAATCGTAAGATTGGGCCGGAATTTCCAATCGTCCTGTGCAAAACCGCCAAAATCAAATTGCTTAACCGTGGCTTCCGGATTGCCCGCGGTAATCGAGAACTGAGTCGCGCCGCCGCCCAGGAGGCGGACTTGCTCGCCAGTGAGTCCCTGTTTCAAACCCTGCTGAGTTATTTGATAGGCCTGAATACTGGTCAAGCCTTCGGGGTTAGCCAGATTGCGCGTGCCTGAGAAAGTCCAGGTGCCGCCGAAATTTTGCGGTGAGAAACTGGTAATGCTAACCGTGCGCGCTCGGGCTCCGAACTTGACGGTATGGTTTCCCATCATCATTGAGGTGATGTTCGTCAGTTCAAACCGGTTCTGCTCGTTCGACGTTAAACCGATCTGCGATCCGCCTCCGGTGAAGGCTTCCTGAACGTTTTCGGTCGGAATTGTATTGTTGGCGGTGTCGCCGGTCTTCTGGTGATTAAATTGAAAACGAGTCTCGTTGACGGTCGTCTTGTTGAGAACAGCGGTTTCTGTCAAACGGGCAGTTTGTTGAGTCGTGAAAGTTTTGTAAACACGCGAGGGCAGCGAATAAGGCAAGCCTGGAATTGTCAGGTTTTGTGACTTCTCGTATTCGTATCGCGCAACCAAAGTGTTGTTGGCATTGATCTGATAGTCGAGGCGCGGACTTATGCTCCAACTCCTTCGGGGTATGGGCACCGTCGCCGCGAACGGGACAATGTCAAAACTCGGATCCAGCACGGTGGCGTTGATGACTGCTCGATCATCAGTGTCGCGCTTTTCAACATCGACAAAGAACGAGGCCTTTTTCTTCGTGATTGGCCCGCTGAAGTTGCCGCTGAAATTGCGCGACATGTACGGGGCGCGCGTCGGAGCAAATGGATTGCGAGAATTCAGAGCTTGATTATTGAAGTTGAAGGCGACCTGGCCGCGGTATCGATCGGTTCCCGGCTTGGTTAGAATCTCAATCCTGCCCGATCCCGGGCGATCGTATTCAGCCGAAAAGGGATTTGAGTTGATTCGTACTTCACGAATTGAAGAGAGCGGCGGCATTCGTCCCCCGCTGAAACCGTCGATGTAAATCTGTCCGCCATTCGGGCCCGCGGCCGGCCCGGCCAATGCCTGGAGCGCGGCGACGAGATCGTCAGGGTCGTCGGGTAACGCTTCGAGGTCGGTACCTTTCAGTACGATTGCTCCGACGTTATTTTCCGGGTCTGTGCTGACGCCTGCATTATCGGCGGAGACGGTTACCTTCTGTTGCTCGATGGTGACTTTCAGAATGACGTTAAGCGGTTCAGTTTTGGCTCCAGTCAATTGAACTTCGGTGTTCTCATAAGACGCGAATCCCGCTGCGGTTACCTGCAACGAATATTTTCCTGGTGTGAGGCCCGCTATCGAATAGTTACCGTCGCCATTTGTGGTTGCGGTTTTGGCGGCACCTTTCGCATCCGTGACTAACACGGTCGCGCCGACGATCACGCCGCCAAATTCGTCGCTTACTTGTCCCTTCAGGTTCGCTTTACCCTGCTGACCCATGGCCACTGCGGCGCTTAACAGCAGGGTCAGAATCAAAATCACACGTATCATTACTGAGTTTTTCCTTAGATTATCGTTGCCGAAACGTCCCAGAAGTTAAAGACGAGGTGAATTTGGATTTGGTTACAAAAGATGGGGATGTGATTGGCAGTTAAAGGCTTCGCGATCAATCATTTTCCGCGTGTCAGAAGCCCGACCGTGAGGGAGGGCCCGGTTAGTTCATGGTCAGAGCGATTGAGAGTTGCCCTCCCTCACGCTCGGGCTTCTAACACTAAAAAAAACCGGCTCAACGAAAGGCCACGTCTTTCGGGACCGTGTGCCTGTTCGTTGAGCCGATCACCGGAGGCTGCCTCTAACCTCCAATGAATGTGATTAAAGTTATTGCGGTGGTTGGGGCGGCATCGATGGGCCGATCCGCTGCATCTCCTGCCGTCTGGCTGCGAGCTGGGCTTTCTGTTCGCTCGTTAGCAAGCCAACCATCTGCGACATCATCCTGGCGTGCGAGATTTCCAGTTCGACCTGAACTTTCGCACGCGCTTCGGCGGCGGCCCGGATGGCGGCTTCATTGAATTCGCCGTTCATCAACTCGCGCTGGTTTTCGTGCAACGTTCGCATTTGATCGAGCAGCGCCCGGTCACTCTCCCGAAAACTCTCACCAATCTTTTGCATCGCGGTCCGCTGGTCATCGGTCAGGTTCAGTTCCCGGCCGAACGGTCCGAAGGGACCAAAGCCTTGAGGTGGTGGGCCGCCAGGCCGTCCCGGTCCTCCAGGTCCGAATCCTTCGCGTGGTCCGGGCCCACCCGGGCCGCGAAATCCAAAACCATCAGGCGGAGGGCCTCCCGGCCCGCCCGGTCCCATACGAAAACCACCAGGCGGCGGTCCCGGCGGCGGACCCTGTGGCTGCTGCGAAAACACAACGGCCGCAGCGGCCAGCAAAATCGCCGCACCAACGCCGCCCACGCTGATCTTTTTCAGATGAAGTTTCACGTTCGTTCTCCTTGATGACCGAAGTATTGCGATAGATTACGAGCACCGCGCCCTACCTATTTGTGGAATTAGTCGTCAAGGCGAAGCCGTTTGTATGACAATCGCCGTGAAAAGCTCAGCGATAATTTCACCATCGTTTAAGGCCCGACGTTGCTGAGAGCCCCCAGACTCTGTTCAGATTTGTATTGCGCCAGAACCACTGCGCGTTGCTCCGGCGTCAGAACTTTGTAGAAGTTCGCCTTCGCCCGGGCGATCGTGGCGTTGATCTCAGCCATCACCATCGCCTGACGCATGGAAAGTTCCCTAAGTCGGGTTTCGTTCAAGCCGCCGCTGAACGCCACAATCGACGTCTGATCGTCTAATTCAACGAGTTGATCAGCTGTCAACAGGACGACCGCCACAGCCAACAGAAAGGATCTTCGTATATTCATTTCGTCTCCTTATGAAGTACCCGAGCATCCCGCCCGTGAATTGACCAGCGAAAAACACGGGTGTCACCGATCACTTGATCACGATGCCGGTTGAAAATCGAAAACTGTTCAACGTGCGATCAGGAATCGGCGTGGCATTGACGATGCGGCTGCGCGCGCGCCTCCGGCGGGCCATCAGGCAACGATGATTGATTTTGCCCAGCACGCCGGAGGCGTTCGTACCTAAACAAGTACCGGTACTTGTTAAATGAAGTTCAGCGTTATGAACGATGATTTGCCGAACATTGCTATGACGCTCCTCGCGTAATTCGTGACGCAAAGAGTCAGTTAATCGCGTGTGAAGTTTTGTGAAGAGGTGGGCTTGGTGAATTGAACCCAAAAAGGTACCGGCCCCGGGTCAGGAACAACGAGTGCCTCTACGTCGCTGCGTCCTGGGTCCAGGGCCGGCCCGCTTCAAAGAGAGAGGTTACTCCCCACGCACCTCCCCCTTTGAAACTGAGATTTAGCCAGATTATGGACGATCCGGAGGTGGACCCTGACGATCGAACTGTTTTCGTTTCGCCGCCAATTGCGCCTTCTGCTCGGCCGTCAGCACCGCAGCAACTTGTGACATCATTTTGGCGCGGGAAACTTCGAGCTCGATTTGGATTTTTGCTTTCGCTTCCGCAGCGGCGCGGACCCTGGCTTCATCGAATGAATCGCTCATCGGATTCGGATCGTTTTCGCGCAGCGTCTTCATTTGATCAAACAGAGCCTGATCGGCTTCGCGAAAGCTGTCCTGAATTTTCCTAATCTGCGTCTTTTGTTCGTCGCTCAGATTGAGGTCTCGTCCGAGCGGGCCCAGGCCGTCCCCCGGTCCCTGCCCGCCACGACCACCTCTTGGCGGGCCTTGCGAAAACACAACTGAGGCCGCAACGAGCAAGGCGCCGGTCACGGCGCTGCTAACGCCAAATTTTTTCCAACTTGATTTCATCCTGATTATCCTCGTTTCAAATCTTGATTTGATTCATTTGATTGACCGCGAGCATCGCTTCAATCTGTTCGTTTGTTAGTCAAGGCTTTGACGCTGAACGTATGACGTGAAATGTGAAGACTTAGTGAAGCGTGTGCAAATAAATGCAAAGTTGCTTGCTTGGTGGAGATTCCGGCTTTTCGCAACGATTGAGCGCATCTAAGATAGCTGGGTTAAGGAGAGACGGTGCTGTTGCAAAAAATCCTGGTGATCGATGACGACGTGGAGCTTTGCGAGTTGGTGGCCGAGTACCTTGAACCCGACGGTTACCAGGTGGAAGCAACTAACGACGGCAACGCCGGCGTAAACCGCGCGCTGTCGGGAGAACACGCACTGGTCGTTCTCGATTATATGTTGCCGGGCCTGAACGGCTTTGAAGTGCTGCGACAGGTGCGGGCCTCTTCGCTTGTGCCGATTGTGATGTTGACGGCGCGTGGAGACGACATGAATCGCATCGTCGGACTGCAACTCGGCGCGGACGACTATCTCCCAAAGCCATTCAATCCGCTTGAACTGGTGGCGCGAATCAACGCCGTGCTGCGAAGGGCGCAGCCTCAGGGTGATAAGTCAAAACCCGAGGTCATTCTGAACGGCGACATCGAAATGGACAATCGCACCCGAATAGTTCGCCGCAATTCACAGGCGATCGAGTTGACGGTCGTGGAATATTCTCTGCTGGAAAGGTTTTTGCTGGCGCCGGGCCGGGTGATCACGCGCGAAGAGTTGGTTAAGGATGTATTGCACCGGGAGCTTTCTCCTTTTGATCGCAGCATCGATACGCACGTGAGTAATCTGCGGAAAAAGATCGGCCACGAGGTCAAAGGTGTGGAGCGAATCAAAACGATTCGCGGAATTGGTTACATCTATGCGCCGGAAGAATGAATTTGGAGTGCGCTGACTGGTCAGCGCTTTCGAAAGCGGCGACTAGTCGCCGCACTCCAATGATCGTGCTCGCTTGTTAAGCATTATGCGAAGTCTCTTTCTCAGAATTCTCTTGTGGTTTGGGCTCACCATGATCGCGGCCGCCGTGGCTTCTTTCGCTGTCGGTGTGATCGCTGAACGCGAAGCACGCGACATTGCGCCGCCACATCTGGTGCAGGCATTGGGAGTCTATTCGCAGACAGCTGCCGACATGATCGAGCGTGATGGCCGCGGCGCGGTCGATGCGTATTTCGATCGAATTGAAAAGCTTTCCGGAATCCATGCTTTTCTGATCGACGAGAACGGTGCGGAAGTTTCGGGAGAATCGTTGCCCGCGGGAACGGCGGAGCTCGTGCAGCGCGCCAGAACGAAGCAGGGTTTGGTTAACGACCTCACTCGCAGTGTTCCACTGAACGCCGTTGCCGCCAGATCGCCGCGCGGCGCCGTTTACGTCTTGGTGGCTGAGGATCCAGCCTTTCGTCGTGGGAGGTTCGGAATCTCCAGGCTCGGCTTTCGGTTTACTCTAATCGCGATTACACGCAACCTGCTGCCGATTTTGCTGGTGGGCGGTCTGTTCTGCTATTGGCTGGCGAAGTATCTCTCGACTCCGATGGAACAGCTTCGCGGCGTAGCGCAGGAATTGTCAGAAGGAAAACTGACGGCGCGGGTCGACAGTAAGCTGCTCAAACGGCGTGACGAGATCGGTGATCTGGGCCGTGACTTTAACTTGATGGCCAGCCGCATAGAGTCACTGGTCGGAGCTCAGAGACGTCTGCTGGGAGACATCTCGCACGAACTTCGTTCGCCGCTGGCGCGCCAGGGGGTGGCGCTGGGCCTGGCGCGACGAAAAGCCGGGCCGGAGGCAAGCAGTGCGCTCGATCGGATTGAGCGCGAAGGCGAGCGCCTCAACGAAATGATTGGTCAACTGCTGACCCTGACACAATTAGAAAGCGGAATTCACGCGCTGGAGAATGCGAAGATTGATCTGAGTGCGCTGGTGCGCGACATCGCCGATGATGCCGACTTTGAGGCGCGCGACCGTAATCGCTCTGTGCAGGTCATCAGCAACGAATCCACCTCAATTAAGGGTGCGCCCGAAATGATTCGCAGGGCGATCGAAAACGTCGTGCGTAATGCCGTTCGGCACACAGGCGAAGGATCAGCCGTCGAAGTTTCACTTTCGTCCGAATCACTCAACGGAGCCGGCGTGGCTTTGGTTAAGGTGCGCGATCACGGCCAGGGCGTTCCCGAAGACGCCGTCAAAGAAATCTTTCGACCGTTCTATCGTGTCGAGCCCGATCGGGATCGGAAGACTGGCGGAGCCGGGTTGGGATTGTCGATCGCTGCCCGCGCTGTGCGTCTGCACCACGGGAAGATTAAAGCTTTCAATGCGAGCGATGGCGGGCTGGTGGTTGAAATCCGTTTGCCGAGAGGGTAGTTCGCAGCCAGGAGGTCAGTACCGGGAGCGATAGCGACCGGGTAACAATCCCGGCAATCGACGCTTGGAGCCATCGGCGACCCGGTCGCTACCGCTCCCGGTACTGACCTCATCTGCGTAATCCGCGGATATGCCTAATCTTCTTCCTCGCCCCGAATCCGTCCTTCGTCCTTAGCCTGCTGCACAATCTTCTGGGCCATCTGTCCCGGGACCGGATCGTAATGCGAGAACTGCATGTGGAACGAACCACGCGCGGCCGTAATCGAGTTCAGCGTCGATTGATAGTTGAGCATCTCGGACATGGGAACCTGGGCTTTGATCAACTGGTTCTTGCCCCAGGTGTCCATGCCCTGGACCCGCCCACGCCGCGAGTTGAGATCGCCCATGATGTCGCCACTGCATTCCTGGGGCGCGGTAATCTCCACGTCCATGATGGGCTCAAGCAGCGTCGGCTTTACTTTCTCCATCGCGTTGCGAAAAGCCTTGCGGCCGGCGGCGCGGAAACTGTGTTCATCGGAATCGACGTTGTGATACGAACCATCGATCAGCTGGACTTTGAAGTCCACCAGCGGGTAACCGGCGATCGCGCCCTGAGACGCGGCTTCAATGATTCCTTTTTCAATTGCCGGCCGAAACTGTTGTGGCACTGAACCGCCGAAGATCTTGTCTTCGAAAATAAAGCCGCCGCCGCGCGGCAGAGGCTCAAACACGCACTTGCAATCTCCGAACTGGCCGCGGCCGCCGGTTTGTTTTTTGTGACGGCCCTGCACCTCGGCACGCTGCGTGATGGTTTCTTTGTAAGGCACCTTCGGCGGATGCAGCATCACTTCAACGTTGTAACGCTTCTTTAGTTTGTCGACGATGGTTTCGACGTGCACCTGGCCCGAGCCTGCCAGCAGAAATTCTTTCGTCTGTGAATCACGGGTGAAAGAGAGGGCCGGATCCTCTTCCAGGATCTTGTGAATCGCGACACTGATCTTCTCTTCATCCTGACGCGACTTTGGTTCGATGGCGAAGGCAATCGCCGCTTCCGGATATTCAACCGGATCGTAAACAATTGGGTGGGCTTTGTCGCAAAGTGTGTCCCCGGTTTGCGTTTCTTTCAACTTGACGCAGGCGATGATGTCGCCGGCGTTCGCCTCCGGAACTTTGTCGAGCTGCTTGCCCTGCATCGTGTGCAGCGCCCCGAGACGTTCAGTGGTGCTGCGCGTCGAGCTGTAAACGGTCGCGTCCGTGCCGACTTTGCCACTGAAGATCTTGAAGACGTTGATACGGCCCGCGAACGGATCGGCGATCGTGCGGAAGCAATAGGACGAGAAGGGTTCGCTGGTGGAATATTTCCGTGACTCCTTCTCTCCTTTTTCGTCTTTGCCGTGTTCGGCTTCGTGATGCGCGGGGTCAGGCGCGAATTCGATGATGTGATCGAGCAGAGTTGCCAGTCCCACCAGGCTGGTAGTGGAAACCGCATACACCGGACAGAGTTTACTGGCGGCGATGGCCTTGCCGATATTCGGCAGCACGTCTGAGTCGTCCAGCGTGCCTTGATCGAAATACTTCTCCAACAGCGCATCGTCCGATTCGGCGACCAGTTCGATGATGCGCTCGCGAGTCTTGTCGACGACGTCGCGGCCTTCGGTCGGGATCGGAATCTCTTTAGCTTTGCCGTGTTCATCGAACTCGTAGGCTTTCATGTGGACGACATCGACCACGCCTTTGAAGTTGTGCTCTTTTCCGATTGGCAGGGTGAAGGGAACGATTGCTCTTTTGAAAACGTTGTGCGCGCTATCGAGCGCGATGCCGATATCCGAATGCTCTTTATCTAATTTCGTGACCACCATCAGGCGCGGCAGCATGAACTCATTCGCATAATTCCAAACCTTCTCAGTCTGTACCTCGACGCCTTTTACGCCATCGACCACCACCATGCCGCAATCCGCGACGCGGCAGGCCGGACGGGCGTGCGAAACAAACGCCGCGTAACCGGGAGTGTCGATTAGATTGACCTTGGTATCTTTGTGTTCGAGGTGGGCGAGCGCGGTGTTGAGCGTGATTTTGCGGGCGATGGAATCTTCGTCGTGATCCGTGACGGTCGTGCCCTCATCGACCTTGCCCCAGCGGGGTGTGGCGCCTGCGACGTAGAGAAGGGAACTAAGCAACTGCGTCTTCCCTGCGTCGCCGTGTCCAATGACCGCAAGGTTGCGAATAGCTTCGGTGGCGTAGACTTTCATAAGAACGAATGAGTCCTTTCAGAGATCGAATTGCATCGAGTCAAAGCGACAGACATCCTTTGCTAAAGCCGACGAAAAGACAGGATGTGACTGTGGATTTAGGGGTAATTTATCCGAGCGCTAGAGTGAAAGCAAGCGCGCAAATCGGCGTGGTATTTTTACCTTGCCAGTACGGCAAATAGTGTTTGAAACATCGAATTCAACCGGCGAACGGTCCGCGCTGGTGTCCGTGGGTCGATGACTACGGGCCCCCCGACTGTATCTCAGGCTGTCGACCATGCCTGACGGCAGCGGCGACTGAATTGCGCGGCTTGAGCGCCGTTTGGATCTTGCCGAATAGCTTTCGTTGGGTACGTTTGTTTCTCAAACGGCAGGGTTTTGCTAATCGAACTTCTCACCCTGGGGTTTTTGCGGGGCCGGCTCGGTTTTGTCCATGTCCGCCGTCGTCTTGAAGAGCTTATAGTCTGAGTTGGTTACGCTTCGGGTCATCGACGTCTTCCAGAAAATATTTTCGCGCCCCAGGGAGTTATAGCTGCTCCTGCTGGGCACCCATGTTCCGTTAGCCCGACGCTGAAACTCGAAGAGAAACGCCGCTGCGGGTTTGGTTGGATCGCTGGAGCTCGCATCAGGAGGTTCACTCGCCGGCTTGGCTTCCACGCGTAATATTACTTTGTCGAGTGCATCAATCCAGATGCGGCCGCCCAGCTGAGACATCGCTCGGCCGTAATCCTCAATACCGTCCGGGTAAGGTACGTTTGTTGGGTCATAGATGTACCCGGGATGGGGCCGGAAGCTCAAGACAATAGTCTCACGACCGTCGATCGACACCCGTTGGGGAGAGAAGAAATCATAACCAAGCAGGAAATCCGTTGGCCGGATATACCAGTAAGTCCGCGACATTCTTCCATGCTTCTCGGCCTTGATTCCATAGGACCAGAACTTGACGCGATATGGCGAGACCGGACCAGGACTTGCCGAGCGGCTCTGCTTTTCCAGGTCCATCGTTTCTTTGGCAGCGCGCTCACGTTCGGCGGCAATCTTCTCGGCACTGAAAGGCACGTTATTTTCACTTAGCTGGACGTAGATTATTCGGGCCCGGCCATTAATGGTGATGGGATAAACCTCAAAGACTTTGGTGTATTCATCCTTGACCGATCCTTTCTTATCAAAGGTCTTATAGACCTCGGTTTGGACAAAGGAATAGTTGTAAACACGCGCGGCCATTTCGGTAGTCCGGGCTCCGCACTCGTTGATGAGTTTGGTTATCTGTGCAGGAGTTAGCTTCTCTTCGACGGGAGTAAGATTTTGGGCGGGAGCCTGGTTCGGGTAGAAGCACAGTAAGACAGCAATTAGGCTGAGATACCTCATTTGTTAACCTTTCCAGAGAGAGAGAACTGATTAGTCGTTCATGGGCCAGTTTCTCTCAGAAGTTGACGCGGAGGCAAGAGTTCACCCACTTGCAAAGTTGGGTGATGCCGTTCCTTCGTCGAGATTCGCGTGGGGCTTCTGACACGCGCTCTGCCAGCCGCATGCCTGGGCGCACGGCACAACCCAAACGCAGCCTCGCGCATCTTAAAATCGACCCAGACAAATCATTGAAAGGGTTACCAGTGAACGAATTTTCGCTGGTTAGAGGTGTCAAAATATGTTTAGAAAGATTTCGGCGTTCTTAATCGCAACACTCTTTGTGGCCGTGAGTTTAAACGCGACCTCAAATGCGAACGCCAGGACAAATGAAACAAGAGAGTCGGTGCGCAATCCGATTAATCTTGCGATTCTGATTCAGGATGATTTGATTTCTCGGGTAGGCAACGAACTGCGCGTCACCAAAGATTTTATTCAGGCGTTGCCGCCGGGTTCACGCGTGATGGTTGGCTATATCACTACCGGAACGTTGCAGGTGCGACAGCCGTTTACGACTGATTTGAATCGGGCAGCGAACTCGCTGCGCATCCCGATCGGCAGCACGTCGGCATCACCGTACAATCCGTACGTGGAAGTGATCGAGGCGATGAAGAAGTTTGATTCCAGCTGGTCCGGACAGAAAGCCGTCCTTTTGATCTCTGACGGACTGGACACGTCGCGTGGTTTCGACGCGACGACGGCGGGCCATACACTGGACATCGATCGTACGATCAGCGAAGCCAATCGCCGCGACATCTCGATTTACTCGTTTTATGCTCCGACGGTCGGGTTGACGAGTTACAACCGGCTGGCCGCCAGCTATGGTCAAAGCTCGTTGAATCGCGTGTCGCACGATACCGGCGGTAAAGCCTTCTTCCAGGGCACCAGCGGGTTCGTCACCTTCGATTCGTACTTTGACCGGTTGAGACGAGAGTTGAATAAGGTTTCGTAAATTCCAACTGGATTTAAGCGCAACAGACGCCGCGGCGAGAAATTCCCGCGGCGTCTTTGTGTGTCAGAACCGAGAGCCGTAGCGACCGGATCAAGCGATACGGGGGTTAAGAGACAGGGGGAAATGTCTGGTTGCGTACTGATCCGGTCGCTACCGCTCTCGGTTCTGACACAAAAACTCTGGCCTTGCGGTGCGCCGAGTGGTAAATTATGGGCCGTCACACAGGCCGATTTGTCTTACTGTTGGCCACAGTCATGACCGCCGAGAAACTCGCCATCGCTTCACTGGGCCACGTGGACTATGCGTCCGCGCTTCACCCGACACTCTGTTGCGACAATGACCGAAAATAAAGTCCGCGAATTTTACCTAATCGTGGAAGGCGCCTACTTAACTGAAGGCGAAGCCGAACATGCTTTGCGCGATCCGTTCATCGAAGACTGGGTCGAGCAGCACGGCAACTTTAAGATTCACAACATGGATGATATCCAGGTGACCCCGGGCGTCACGCTCGGTTCACTCGGTGTCTACATGATTGATGAGCGGATCTTTGAGATTGCCAGCGACGATCCCAATCATCCTTTGACCGAACATAAGGCCAAAGGCGTCGCTGAGGCTCTCCGGCGCCAGGACATGTTTGATGAGGTCAATGTAGAGCTGCGCGAGGAAGAATCGTGAACTGGAGTTGGGAAGCCGGCAACTGGAAGAAATCGACCAAGCTTTTGTTGTTGGCGGCAACTGTCTGGCCGATTATTTACATGGTGGTTTTCTTTGTGGTGATTATCTCAGTGGTATTCGCTGCGGAACGAGCCGCAAATCGCTGTGGTCAGATCGACGTCCTTCAGTTAGACAAAAAAATTCGCGACGGCGAAATCAAAAAGATATCGATCGGATCGAGAGAGATCATTGCCACTGACCGGAAAGAAGGTTGCAGCTACCAGGTTTTTGTCACCAGCAATACCTCCCGCGAAGAAATTCTGATGCACGCGAAGGAGTTGGTTGACGGGAGGCCTCGAGTCGACACCATCGATGAAAGCACTTCGGAGCCGAGAGCAGTTGAAGATCCGGTCGTTTCAATGCTGGCTCCCATTGGATTCTTCTTCCTTATGACCATTCACATGGGTACTATTCTCCTTATGACGGCCCAGATGCCTTTCTATATTGTGCTCGCAGTTAAGAATACTCATTTGGACCAGACCATGATGATTGTTTGGATTGTCCTGTTTGCGGTGGTGTCCGTGTTTGCTTGTCCCATTTACTGGTACTTGTATATCTGGCGTAAACCGAAAGACGTGCTGAGAGACGCGCCTTCGGCGGGGTTCAACGCGCCGGCATCGGCTTAGAGGAAAGTTTTGAGCTCCGAAGTGAAGACATTTCTGGACGGCCGCGTAACCGTCGTCGTCGGCGACATCACCACACAAGATGTCGAAGCCATCGTGAATGCCGCGAATTCATCGCTGCTTGGCGGTGGCGGTGTGGACGGCGCGATCCATCGCGCGGGGGGACCTGAGATTCTCGAGCAGTGTCGCGAGATCCGCCGCACGCGTTTTCCGGAAGGTTTACCAACCGGCGAAGCTGTCATCACCACGGGTGGCAAGCTGCCCGCACTCTATGTGATTCACACCGTGGGGCCGATCTTCGGCGAGCATCGGGGAAAGGAGCCGGAGTTACTGGCCAACTGTTATCACAATTCACTGACGCTGGCAGTGGAAAAGAACTTGACCTCGGTGGCGTTTCCGTCGATTTCGACCGGTGTCTATCACTATCCTCGAGACCTGGCAGCCGAAGTTTCGTCGCGCACGATCGAGGATTTTCTCGGCACTGACCGCCAATTGAAAGAAGTGCGGCTGGTATTCTTTCAAGCGCCGGATGCGGAAGTGTTTCTGGCGAACCAGAAGTTCAGCGAGTAGCGGTACGCATGCCTCCGGCGTGCTTTTAACTCGGTATGCGTGCTCCTAAACTGATTAGATTCAGCACGCCAGCGGCGTGCGTACCCACTCCCGTTGACGGGAGCCGCAACTTTCTGCAAAATCACTCATTCTTCAGGCGGCGTTGGCCGCCTTACTTTTGTCTTAAACCCTGGAATCAATGACCCCTGACATCGAAAACGAAATTAGCCCCGAAACTGATTTGAGCGGCCGCGAGCTGCCGCCGACTCTCAAAGCACTCAAGGATTTGTCCTGGAATTACTGGTGGAGTTGGGCGCCCGACGGTTCAGAGGTGTTTCGCGACCTCGACGCGAATCTCTGGCAGCAATGCGAGCAGAACCCGCGCCTGCTCTTAACTCAACTTTCCGATTTGCGTTTGACGCAGATGGCGGCCGACCCCTCGTTCGCTGATCGCGTGCGCACACTGCACGAGCGGTTCACGGCTTACCTGAGCGATCGGCAAACCTGGCCCAAGCTGAGACTCTCGTCGCAAATCACGCCCCAGCATCCGATTGCTTATTTCTGTGCTGAGTTCGGCGTTCACAATTCTCTGCCGCTCTATTCAGGCGGCCTGGGGATTCTGGCCGGCGATCATTTGAAATCGGCGAGCGACCTGAACCTACCACTGGTCGCCATCGGCTTGTTCTATCGCTTTGGATATTTTCGACAGCGCCTGCGTGGCGATGATTGGCAGGAAGAGCACTATCGCGAAAACCATTCTGACGAGTTGGCGTTAAAGCCGGTCGAAGACGCCGAAGGACGGCCGCTCTTGATCGACGTGGCGATCCGCGGACGCACTGTGTACGCGCGCGTTTGGCGAGCAGACGTCGGACACGTGCCGCTCTACCTTCTGGATACGAACGTGGCTGAGAACGATCAGGTTGATCGACTCGTGACTGGCCACCTCTACGGCGGCGACCGTGAGACGCGTCTGGTGCAGGAGATGATGCTGGGCATTGGTGGCGTGCGGCTCCTGGAAAAACTCGGCATTGACCCGGCAGTGTTTCATCTCAACGAAGGTCACTCGGCGTTTCTCACGATGGAGCTGACGAGGCTGATGATTGAGACCGAGGGCGTGAACTTTGCTGAAGCAGCCAAACGCGTGCGCGAGCGCTGCGTTTTCACCACCCACACGCCGGTGGCTGCCGGGCACGACGAGTTCGAAGCCTCGCTGGTCAAGAAAGGATTTGGCGATTGGCCCGCGGTAGCCCTGGGACTTTCGCACGAAGAATTCCTGAAGTTGGGGCGAGTTAACGGTGATTCGCAGGAGTCGTTTGGGTTGACTCCGCTGGCGCTGCGCATGTGCCGCTCAACCAACGGCGTCAGCGTCAAGCATGGCGAAGTGTCGCGCGAACTCTGGCACAAAATGTGGCCGGCCAAAGCTTTGGCAGAAGTTCCCATCACCTCGGTCACTAACGGAGTTCATCCGGCGACGTGGGTCGCACCGGTTCTGCGCCGGCTGTACGAACGGGGCGTGGGCGACGATTGGATTGGGCGATGCCGCGACGCGGGTGTGTGGGCTTACGGCATCGAAAAGATTTCTGATGAAGAGCTATGGCGCGCTCATGGGCTTCTGAAACAACGTCTGGTCGCCTTTGTCCGCGACCATTGTTTTGATGCGCGTCTGGCTCGAGGCGACAGCGAAGAGCACATCGAAGCGGCGCGCACAATGTTCGATCCGGAAGTCCTGACGATTGGTTTCGCGCGCAGGGTGGCCGGATACAAACGTTGGGACTTGTTGCTCAGTGATCCAGAGCGTCTGGAAAAACTGATCAATGATTCCGAGAGACCGATTCAGTTTGTGTTCGCCGGCAAGGCGCACCCGCAGGATCAGGGAGCGAAATTGATTCTGCAAAAGTTAATCGAGTGGCAGCGCAGTCCGTCAGTCCGTCAGCGCGTTGCCTTCGTCGAAGATTACGATCAGGAAATCGCGCGGCAACTGGTCCAGGGCGTCGATGTCTGGATGAACGTGCCACGCCGCCCGCAGGAGGCTTCCGGCACCAGCGGGCAAAAGGTTGCCATCAACGGCGGGTTGAATTTCTCGGTGCTCGACGGGTGGTGGATTGAAGGATACGAGAGCGACAACGGTTTCGCGATTGGCGGCCTGAACGAGTTGCCGGATGCCGAGATGGCCCAGATTGATCGCCTGGATGCGGATTCGATGTATCGCGTGATGTCCGAGGAGTTGATCCCAACGTTCTACGAACGTGACGCTGAAGGAATTCCGTCACGCTGGATTGCCATGATGAAACGCTCGATCGAGACCCTGGTGCCGCGATTCAGCAGCGATCGAATGGTGGCCGACTATGTCGAGCGAATCTATTGACCGCGCTAGCTCATCTCCTTCAGGAAGTTTCCCCTGGCGGCTCTTCTGGCTGCTGTTAATTGCGGCAGTCGCCGGCGTGGGCGCCGCGGTTCCGATGGTCCTCGAGGTGTTTCGGCCGTTATTCCAGAGCGGACAGCCGCTTCCTCTCCCACTTCCAATCATTATCGCAATTGGGATCGCCCAGAATCTGATTCTATTGAGTGTGGCGATTGGCGTTGGTCTTCTTGCTGCGCGCAAGGTGGGTCTTGGTGCGCCCTTGCTTCAGGCCTGGCTCTATGGCGAGCGGCCACGGCAAAGTGTGCGCGGCTCGCTGGTTTTCGGCGCTTTGGCCGGGATCGTGGTTGGGGTTGTGGTGCTGGTGCCCCTGTTGATGGCAGCTCCGTATTTACCGGGCCTGCCACTGGTAAGCGCCGGGCGAGCTGCTTTGTGGAAACGAATCATCGTCGGTTTTTATGGCGGCATTGACGAAGAGATCTTGACGAGATTGTTTCTGCTCAGTTTGTTCGCCTGGTTGGGAACGAAAGTTTTTCGGAAGCAACAGACCGGGTTGTCAGCGAAAATTTTCTGGATGGCCAACATTATCGCGGCGACATTATTCGGTCTCGGTCACTTGCCATCAGCATCGATGGTTATGCATATCACACCGGCGGTCGTCGCCATCGCGCTGATATTGAATGGCATTCCCGCGGTGACTTTCGGCTACCTGTACTGGCGCCGCGGCCTCGAATCCGCGATGATTGCGCACTTTTGCGCCGATTTTGTGTTGTATGCAGTTGGACCGGCGTTCTTGCGCTGAGGTCAGTACCATTTGCGTAAGCAAATGGGATCAGGAGCCTGGCTCAGGATCAGCGGGCAATCTCAGGTTGAGGATTATCCCATCCACTGACGCGGATGGTACTGACTCTACCTTCGTTGTAAACTATCCCACGCATGAAGCACTGCACTCTCTGTAACGAAAAATTCGACGACAGCGTTAGCTTTTGCCCGAAGGACGGTGAAGTTCTCGAAGAGGATTCGGGCTCACTTGTCGGCAAAGCGCTCGATGGTCAGTATCAAATCGAAGCCTTGCTCGGCAAGGGTGGCATGGGCGCGGTCTATCGCGCTCGTCATGTCCTGCTGGGCGATCGGGTAGCCATCAAAGTTCTGCCGCCAGAGATGCGCAGCAACACCGAATGGCTGCGTCGATTTCAACGCGAAGGCCAGGCTGCTCGCCGCTTTCGTCATCCCAACGCCGTCACTGTCTACGATCTCCGCACGTCCAGCGACGGCACGATCTATCTCGTGATGGAATACGTCGAGGGCAACACCCTTGATGTGGAATTGCGAAAGCGCGGGACGTTTTCTCCTGCGGAAGCCGTGGCCGTGCTCCGTCCAATCATGAGTGTGCTCAACGCCGCGCACGCCATGGGCGTCGTGCATCGCGATCTCAAACCTGAAAACATCATGATCGGTAAGGCGACAACCGGCGGGGAACCAATGGTTAAGCTGCTCGACCTGGGCATCGCCAAGCTGCGCGAGGTCGCCGGCGCCGAAAAGACCGGCAGCACAAACTTAACCGTTGCCGGTCAGATGCTCGGCACCCCTTACTACATGTCGCCGGAGCAATGGGGTGAGTTGCCGCATGACGGCAATTCCGAAATCGATGGCCGCGCGGACATCTACAGTCTCGGCTGTGTCCTTTACGAAATCATCGCCGCCAAACGTCCTTTCAACGGCCTGACGCTTGCCGAGTTGCGGCGCCAGCACGTCAGCATTACGCCCGAGCCGTTGCATCAAGCCGCACCGAACGTCCCGGACAGTTTCAGCCGTGTCATTGCTCGTTCGATGGCCAAGGATCGCGATGACCGGCAATCTACGGCCGGTGAAGTGGAGCAGGAATTAACTGCGGCTTTGTCTGCGGAAGGAATTTCGTCGACGCCCTCGCTTTCGGCTCTACCATCCGAATCCTCTGGCGGCATTTCCAGCGGAGTGGTGACGTCGCCTCACCAGACCGCGGCGACCATGGTTACCGGGACGGATCAGGGCGCGTCGGAAATTCCCAGCCAGGCTGCGACGATGCCGACCGTGATCGCGCAACCGAAGGCCCCCGCCAGTCCCACCATCGCGAGCGGGATTGCGATGCAGCCGCCACCACCCCCTGGCGTTTCGCTGACGCCCGTTGCGGCTGACGTAGCGCCGCAGAAAAAGAGTTCCGCGCTGCTAATTGCAGGTGTGGGCCTGGTGGTGCTGCTCCTGATTGCTGGTGTCGGGGGCTTCTTCGTGATGAGCACGATGATGAAAAAGTCCGACGCGAACACCGCGAAAACGGAAACGCCGGCAAATACCAGCGCGGCGGATGTTGCGGCCGGCCACGAAGCCGCACGCTATTGGCTGCAACTGAATTCAGAGGCGGATTCGGTGCGGGCGGGCGAGAGCTTGACCCTGACTTCCGGCCAGCAGTTCAAGTTGCACTTTTCGCCCAGCGAGAACGGTTACCTTTACATTCTGGGGCCCGGGAATAACAACGCGCTGACAACCTTTCTCACGGATAAGCCCGACAAGGATTTTGGGGTCAGTTCCAACGAAATCAAGAGCGGTGAGGACTTTTCCTTTCCGGCGGACAGCAGCAAGGAAGAGAGCTGGCTGAATCTTGACAAAAACCCCGGCACTGAAGAATTTACAATGATTTTCTCCTCCTCAAAGTTAACCACCCCCGCCTTTCTTAACGACGCGGCGTTGCACGAGTTGACCGAATCCGAGCAAAAAGAGCTCGAGGATCTCGTCAATCAATCGAAGGCGAACCTGCTCGGTACTGAGGTCATCAAAACCGGCTCGTCGCCTTTTGTATCGGTTAAGGTCCCGCAAACGACTGCCGAAGGCGCACCAGTGGTTTTCAAAATAAGAATTGATCACAAATGAAAATCGATTTTGGGAATTTGGCTTTTCAAGTTTCAGAAGGTTCAGTTGGAAGTGGCACGCGCATCTTGCGCGTGATTTCACGGGCGAGACGCCCGTGCCACTTTGTAAAGTAGTGACGAGAGGAAGGTAGGAAATGTCGAGGCTAATCATTTTAGCGATCGTGTTGCTGTCAGCGGCTTCCGGAGTGTTTTTGGCCAGTGCTCAGCAATCCGACGAAGAAGTTCGCGGCGCGTTTTTGAGTTCGCGTCCCAAGAACACAAACTCGAATCCCCCGGCCACGCGGAGGCGCAAGCCCCCGCAGCGCCAGACGAACACATCTTCGGCGACGCCGAAGAATGCCAACACGACTAAGATCGCGAACGCCAACATCAGTTTTGCGAATACCAACTCCGCTCGGTTACCAATGCCGGCGATTGCGCTGGGTTACACAATCTTTATGCGCGACATGAACGGGCGCGCCGTGCGCGTCGATCCCACGCGCGAATTTCATAACGGGGATCGCATTCGCATCTCGCTGGAACCGAACGTCGATGGCTACGTTTACGTTTTTCACACCGAGAACGATGGCCCGCCGGAAATGATTTATCCCGACGCGAGGCTCGAAGGTGGCGAGAATTGGATCGAAGCCCACGTGCCGGTTGATATTCCTTCGACGATCGAAGCCGATGAACGGCTGCGTTGGTTTCAATTCTACGGTAACGCGGGCACGGAACGGCTTTATGTGGTGGTGACGCGCGACCCGCTGCCGGAAGTGCCCGTCGGCGAGACTCTGGTTAACTTCTGCACGGCGAACAAGGATAAGTGCCCCTGGAAGCCTCCGGTTGAGGCCTGGGCCCAGGTCCAACTCGCGTCCAAGGCCGAAGTCAGAGTGGTGACGAGCAAGGTGTCGGCCGGCCAGGCGCAAACTGAAAAAGAGCAGGTCGCGACGACGCGCGGACTTGGATTAGATCAGACGGCGCCGCAACCTTCGGTGATTCGCATGAGCGCGGCCACAAACGCGCCGGTACTGGTGACAATTTTGGACCTGGTTCATAAATGAAGCGGCAAGAGTGTTGAGGTCAGTACCGGGAGCGATAGCGACCGGGTCACACCGATGAGCCTTTACCCATAATGTTGACCCGGTCGCTATCGCTCCCGGTACTGACTGTGAGCAAAAATAAATTTTGAGAGGCTATGCCTCCGTTTGAGGAAATAAAAAAGCCGCGGCGCGGAGCAATATCAGCACCGCGGCTAATTAATTTTGATTGAGGTGGGCGAAAGCTCGTACAATTTCGCTAACTTCGGAGTCGTCAAATGAAAAAATATTCCTGCTACAAATATTTTGGGCCGGCGGTGCTCCTGATTGGGTTAGTCGCCTTGGGATTGTTCTTCACGGCAACCACCGGAGCGAACAGTTCCGACGGTTCGTCGGTCACTCCACTGCCGCTGCAATCCGATTCGTCGACCTCGCTGGCTCGTGGCCGCGTCCTCCTGAAACAGGGTCACGCCGATCAGGCTCTGCCTTTACTCGAGTCGGCATTAAAGGATTTTACGCAGGCCAACAATGCACGAGGAATTGCGGCAGCCGAAGATGCGCTCGGCGATCTCTATCTGGTCCAGGGCCAATACAAAGTCGCGCTCGATCAT